>Ga0326513_10000015_pt1 | contig 139153 bp, 119 predicted proteins | sample 2_2465_0518_D_FD_203654 | JGI IMG/M metagenome (GOLD analysis project Ga0326513, IMG submission 203654) | Bovine rumen microbial communities from UC Davis, California, United States - 2_2465_0518 | ecosystem: Host-associated > Mammals > Digestive system > Stomach > Rumen | place: USA...
CCATCATCTCCTGCAGTCGGGCGAGTTCCTCTTCCAGCGTATCGACAGAAATCTGCGTATCCGCATAGGTCCGGCTGATATTTTCTACATTCGTGCTTTTGGATGTTACTTTTCCGTCGCCGGATAAGGTATCGATGAATTCATAAAAACGCTCCGAAGGAACACGAACGCGGATATAGAGTGTCCGGCTCGACCCGGAAGATCTTTCGGTGTCGTACCAGTAATAATCATCATCGCTCTCCGTCTCGGATTCCACGATCGCGTTAAAGTCTGCAGCCTGATCCTTCAGCGTTTTTACCGTTTCATCGTAGTTCAGGGTCTGGATCGTGAGACTGCCGCTGTAGACAAGCTTCTGTGACAGCTTCGCCGGATCGATCGACACATTTTCTCCGCCGCTCACCTCTGCCGTATCATACGCCGCGTCGCTTGCCATTGCTTCCTCCGTATCGGCAGTTCCCGCATAGAGCGCCCCGTCCTTTTGCGCCGATGCGCCGCTTGATGCCCCGCATCCGCCGAACAGTAAGGCGATCGTCAGCAGAATGGCGATACTGCAGGCCCATGCCCGTTTAGTAATACCATTTTTCTTTCTCATAATACCCTCCTTTGTTTCCGTGCACTCCCCAGCAAAATGTATACTATTTCCTTTATTTTCTTGATTGTACTATAAAAAAGCGGAGATGTCCGCAGCTTTTCAGCCTTCCGGATATCTCCGCAAATATTTTCCGATTATTTCATTCGTTTTTTCTTATTATTTAAGATTTATGAATCCGTTATTTATTCCAGCTGCCGTCACAGTTTTTGATCGCGTATTCGACCTGCTCATCCGTATAGTAATTGGAAGACAGATGGTTGGCAACGTCATCCTTCGTGTAGGAGCTGTCCGCATCGATCATTTCATTGGCTGCTCTCACTGCCATATCAAGGCCGTCCTGACCGTCCCAGTCGACATCACAGTTATCGACGCCGTAAGTTGCATCCTCCTCGCTGAACTGTTCATAGACCAGCTGCTCCTGCAGTTCCTGATAGGACATCGGCATTGCGTCCAGATACTCCTTTGCGCACTGTGCAGCCATCTTCTGCCAGTCAATATTCATGCTGTCCACGGCTTCCGTTGCAGTGCTCTTGCTGAAGCCTTCCGTTTCCACCAGATAATCGATGATGCCGAGACGTGAATATGCCATCCAGTCCAGTTCGTTCTGCGCAGCTTCCACGGCCGCATCCAGATCACTGCTCGACACCGCTTCGGAAGAATCTGAGGTCTCTTCTGTTTCTTCTGTCTCTTCCGAAGAGGATGTAGTACTCCAGTCTTCTTCGCTGCTGCTTGTGTCGGAAGGTGCCGGGGTAGAAATCGCAGGATGCGGGTTGGAATTGACATCTTCCTTTGAGCCGCCCGCAAGGGAAAGGGCTGCAACAACGATCAGAATCAGCGCGACGATCGCCGCAACGATTCCCACGATAATGAGCGGTGCTTTGCTTTTCTTCCTGCCCTGATTATTGTCAAAATTTCCGCCCGGTCCCGGATAACGGTTTGCCGGGTTCTGACCGAACTGATTCTGGTTAAACTGATTCTGATTAAACTGATTCGGATTGAACTGTCCCTGATTATTCTGTCCCTGACCGAACTGATCCGGGCTGAAGCCGCCGGTGCTGCCAGCATTGAAGCTGCCGGTATTTCCCGCGTTATAGCTGCCAGTACTGCCCGCATTGAAGCTGCCGGTATTTCCCGCGTTATAGCTGCCAGTACTGCCCGCATCAAAGCTGCCGGTATTTCCCGCGTTATAGCTGCCGGTACTGCCCGCGTCAAAGCTGCCGGTACTGCCGTATCCTGCGGTATCTGCACCTGCAGCGTTGCTTGCCGTATCCGGAAGCGGATCACTGAACCCCGGAATACTGTCTGTCGATCCGGCGTAGCTTCCTGTATCCGTTCCAAAGTCCGGTCCACTGTAGGAAGTCGTATCCGTTTTTACTTCCGGAGCATCTTCTACAGGCGCCGCCGGCTCTGACACAGCGCCGGTGTATGCCGGATTCGGTGTGCCGCAATTCGGGCAGAACTTCACTTTGTCGTCAAGCGGGGTGCCGCAATTACTGCAAAACATAATAAATCCTCCTCGTATACATTTCAAATTCTCAGTTCATAGCGCAAATACAGCCTGCAGTTTCCAAAGAAAAATTGATCTGCTGTTACTTATATTATATTCGAAATTTTGTATACGGGCAACAATGTTTCAGAACATTGTCTTTCGGAACATCGACTTTCGGTACAATGCCTTGCACACCATTGTCTCATCAGCTCTTTCGATTATTTTTGCAGCCCTGTTATTCTTCACTTGCAGACATCGACCCAGCCGATTGCTTCCGAACACACGAAGAGCTCCTCCGGCGTCAGCTTCACACCGGAGTGATCATCCCCTGCTGCCGGATACACGTAGGGGTACTTCCGCAGACTGATGTCACAGTATACCTGAACCTTCTCCCTGATACCAAACGGACAAACGCCGCCCGGTGCATGTCCGATATTCTCCTCAACCTCATCGTAGGGAATCATCCGTGCTTTTACATGAAATGTCTCTTTAAATTTATGGTTATCGATTCGTGCTGTTCCTTCCGCCAGAACGAGGATCGGTCTCTCCCCGTTTTGAAAGGTCAGGCTTTTTGCCACGCTCCCTTCCTCAATCCCAAGTGCCAGCGCGGCGAGCGCGACGGTGGGCGTTTCCTCCTCTGTCACAATGATCCGATCTGCAAATCCCATGTTTTGCAAATATTCCTTTGCCTTTTCGAAAGACATCTTCTTCACACCACCTTCGTCATGCAATCATCCTGCTTATTCCTCTTCCGTCCGACAGCTCCAAAGTCAAAGGACTCACTTCGTTTCCAGTTTCTGATAGCTGTAGGTCAGCGTCAGTGCCTGTTCCGTTCCTGCACCGTTTACGGTCGATACGAAATTACCGTGTTCATCATACGCGAAGTTGCGGGTATTGGCGTACGCATTATCCGAATAGGAGGTAACACAGCTGGTGATCCGCCCTTCACCGTCAAGGGTAGAAGTAACCTTCATTGTGTCTGTGTCCTCTGCTGTTTCCCGTACAGACTTCTGCAGATCGATCAGCTTCGTGTCTTTGTATATGAATGTATAATCCGTGCCCTCATAGGTTCCCTGCACATAGGACGCGCTTGTATGCATCCCCGTCAGTTCCGCGTTCTCATCATAATCAAAGGTAATGGTATCGGACGGAAGCTTGTACTCGTAGAAGCCCATCACATCATCCTCCGAAAATTCGGTGGAATCCGGTTTGATCGACAGGATATTTCCCTTTCCGTCATACTCGTAGGTCACATGGATATCCGCCGGCATTGTTTCCGGGTGTGTGCCTATGATGGTGCTTACATAGTTCTGTCCGTAACGGAGACTTCTCGTATAGCCGGTGATCTGTCCCGCCGCGCCGGTCTCGAAGGTGTAGACTGCTGTCTTGCCGTTATCACCGCCTCCGTTCATCTCCACTTCGATCGATTTGACCGTGCCGTTGCCGATCGCTTCGGACAGCAGGAAATCGAGTGCCTCATATTCGGAATCATAGAGATAGTCGACGTTTGCGATCGCGCGCAGCTTATCGTTCGACGTTTTTGCGTTGTCCACGAGCAGGAAATGGTCATAGACGGAGACTGCGTCCGCGCTTCCTTCGTTGACGATCATTTTCAGAACGCCGGTCGCCGGATCGAAGGAACGCGATACATCGAGTGTTCCGTTCGTCGCGTCCGCGGAGATCCAGATCCCCTGTTCCTTTGCGTCCGCATCTTCCTTCTCTGCCGCGCCGGATGATTCGTCCTCCTTCACGGAATCACTGCTGACGGATTCCGAAGATTCCGCTGTCACCTCGTTCTGCTCCTCGCCCCCGGAGGATGCGCTCACCGCACTGACGGATACGCTGCTTTCCGTCGAGGTGTCCGTTTTTTCCCCTTCGGAGGTTTTCGGTGATGCGCAGCCGGCCATCAATGCCGCTGCCGTAATAATTGCCAGAATTGCTGCCTTATTTCTCATGATGCTGACCCCTTTCTTGGTTATCTATACTCTCTTCTGCATCAGCCCTGTATGAGCCGATGTGGTTCCCCTTCCTCACTCAGCCGCGGAAAAACGTCTCCGCGAACGCCGCCAGATACATCGGATCCTTCGCGCCCGCCGTCTCCATCGCGGAGTGCATGGCGAGCTGCGCCAGTCCGATATCCGCCGTCCGGATCGACACATGCGCGTTGGAAATATTGCCGAGCGTGGATCCGCCCGCCATGTCCGCGCGATTCGTAAAGATCTGGAACGGCACTTCCGCATCCATGCAGGTCTTTTTGAAAAACGCCTCCGACATGCCGTCGGTCGTGTATTTCTGTCCCGCGTGGAACTTCAGAACGATGCCCTTATTCATGACCGGCCGATTGACCGGATCCGCTTTTCCCGGAAAATTCGGATGCAGTGCGTGCGCATTATCCGCCGATATCATGAAGCTGTCCGCAACCGCCGCATGGTACCTGCCGCGGCTCCAGGAAAGCCCCTCCGCGATGCGCTCCAGCACATCCTCCAGAAATGTGGAATCCGCGCCCTGCCTCGTGAGACTTCCGACCTCTTCGTTATCAAAAACAGCAAGGACCGGTATGCTCGCAGCAGCCGGGAATTCATCGGACATCTCAACGCTTCCCGATTCCAGAAAGCCTGCCAGCGTGGTATAGGCGCACTCCAGATCGTCCAGGCGGGGCGACGCGATATATTCGTGATTCACACCCACAAACGTGCCCTTCTGCCTGTTGACCAGGAAGATGTCGCAGCCGAGGATCTGTTCCTCTTCGGCATCCGCTGCCTCCGCGATCCTCTTCAGAAAGGCACCCTCCGCCTCTTCGTCACCAAAGATCGGCGGCATATCATTCTGCACATTGACCGCGTGATTCTCGTTCTGCGTGCGGTCCATATGGATCGCCAGCGACGGGATCATGCAGATGTCTTCATCGAGAAAAACGTTTTTCGCCGCGAGTGTTCCGTCCTCTTCCCGCACGATCACGCGCCCCGCAATGCCGAGCGGCCGGTCAAACCAGGTGTTGCAGAGCATGCCGCCGTATTTCTCAATGTTCAGCCGCACATAAGCGCCTGCCGTCTTCATCTCCGGCTCCGGCTTGATCTTGAACGTCGGCGAGTCGCTGTGACTGGCCATGATCCGGAAGGACGATGCCTCGCCGTCCGGGATCCGAAAGGCGATCACGGAACTCCCGTTCCGCTCGGTATAATATGCGCCGCCCTCCTCCAGCTTCCATTCGGAATTTTCCGGAAGGAAGGTGTAATTCTGTTCTTCCAGTTTCTCTATGATATTGGCTGCCGCCTGATAACAGGACGGACTCGCCTCGATGAAGAATAGCATTTCCTTCGTAATATTTTCGTACATAATGTCAGTTTTCTCCCCTGATCGATATTCTGCATGACAGTAGTATACCACCGGCGATTCAAAGTTCGCAACGGATCCGAAGCTGACCGTTAATCATCTCGATTTACCCCGGATTTACCCCGGATTATCCCCGGATTCACCCCGGATTTATCCCAGATTCTCCCGCAGCACCTTCTCGATCTGCTCCCGCTCCGCCCGGAAGAAGCCCTGGATGCTGACATCTCTGCCGCCGCCGCGTCCGTTCAGAGCCGCGTTCAACGTTTTTGCCGCGTCCCGAAGATTCCGGGAACGGCTGATGATCACATAGTTGTAACCCTCTTCCGGATCCTTCGCGTTCCGTTCCGTCAGAACTGCCGCTGTCTCCGCTTTTCCATCCTTGACGAAGCGATCGGCGAATCGCTGAATATCCATCGAATTCATATTCTCCTCAAAGTCGATAAGAAGAGCCTGCCCGTCTTCTGCCGCCGCAGCCTTCGACTCGTAATAGCGGCCGATAAAGCCGGTCGTTCTCTCCTTCTCCGCTGCGATCTCACTCTGAAGGCGAACAACACCCGCTGCCGTCTGCTGCGGCTTGACGGAGAGAAGGCGCGAGATCTCCGAATTCTGCTCCATGATCTTCCGGACATACAGAAGTGCAGGACGTCCCGCGAGAAGCTCGATCCGGACGCCTCCCTTGTAACTTGCGATCGACAGACATTTCAGCAGACCGATCTCCCCCGTGCGGCTCACGTGCGTACCGCAGCAGGCACACACATCGGCTTCGGGGATCTCGATGATCCGCACCGTACCCGTAAGTTCCTTTTTGCTCCGATAATCGAGCGTTTCCAGTTCTTCGTCTGTCGGTAAATATTCCAGAACAGGCAGATCACGGCGGATGATCTCATTCGCGGCGTCCTCCATCTCCATGAGCTGCTCATAGGTGAGCGGACCGCTGATATCGATCGAAATGACATCACTCATGTGGAAACCGACGTTCTCGTAACCGTATTTCCGGTGGATCAGCCCCGAAAGGATGTGTTCTCCCGTATGCCCCGCCGAGTTGTCCGCGCGAAACTTTTCATCGATCACACCGTGCACCTGCTGCCCGACCTCGATTTCATCCACGTCGGTCACTTCTTCTGTCGTATGGCGCACGACGCCGTCCTTTAATGTCGCATGGCTCACCCTGATCCTTCTGCCGCCGACCTCGAGATAACCTCTGTCAGAAGGCTGGCCGCCGCCTTCGGGATAGAAGGCCGTCCGATCCAGAACGATCTCCCACTTTTTTCCCTTCGGTTCGGCCGAAACTACCCTCGCGTCAAACTCAGTGACGCTGGGGCGCTTGTAATATAATTCGTCAAACATTTCCATTATCTGCACTCGCTTCTTTCCGATTCCTTAATACGCATCTCATCAGCGCGGTTATTGAGACGCCTGTTCCCCGGCTTTATTTTCAATTTGCCGCTGTTATTTTGCATAAAAAGGGTTTCCGAGGATCTCTTGAAATCCCCGGAAGCCCTCAAACAAATCAGGTCTTTCGTATTTACTTGCTGTTGTTTTCGTTTGGGCCATATTGGCTGCCGCCCGGACCGTATTGCCCACCGCCCGGACCGTATTGCCCGCCGCCCGGACCGTATTGCCCGCCGCCCGGGCCGTATTGCCCGCCGCTCCCGCTGTACGGGTTCCCGTTATTGTACGGGTTCCCGTTGTTATACGGGTTCCCGTTATTGTATGGGTTCCCATTGTTGTAAGGATTCCCGTTGTTATACGGGTTTCCGTTATAATACGGGTTCCCGTTGCTGTACGGGTTCCCGTTGTTGTACGGGTTGTTATTGTACGGGTTGTTATTGTACGGGTTGTTGTTGTACGGATTTCCTCCGTAGCCGCCGAATCCGCTTCCGCCGTTTTTCCCGCCCCGGTTATTCCGGTCGTTCCGATCGTTGCGATCTTCTTTTCTGCGGACGGCTGCGATCAGGCAGATCAGCGCAATGACCGCCAGGATCGCTCCGATCACCATGATAATAACGGCCGTATTATTTCCGGATCCGTTGAAATTCTGTTTGCCGGAAGGACCCGCAGAAGTCGAGGGATCGGTGGAGCCATCCGTTCCATTGTAATATTCGTCAACGATTTCGACGATTCCATCCCCGAAATCATCGATCAGGCTGTCGAACTGATTTTTGTCAAAGATATCGCGAAGGCCGGCCTCTTCCACTGCCGAGCAATAGGACTGATCGGTAACCGCGGAAAGCTTCATGTACGTGTCGATCGCCGCGTCCCGGTCCTCCAGGGATCGCGTCCAGATATCGATCGCCGAAAGTGCCGATGTGCTGTAAGCCAGCATATATCCCGCCTGGCTGCTGTAATGGGTATCCTGCATCCAGGTGTTGTCGCTGTCCTCCGACTCGACCACAAAGCCGTAATCCGTCAGCAGCTTCGCGTAGGTGCGGTTGATATCCTCGATCGTCATGTCAGGATCGGCATAGATGATCTGTTCAAACTCATCGCCCATGCAGCTGCTGATCAGTGCCAGAAGGATCTGGTCTACCTGTTCGAGTTCGATGGCAACTCCCTGCTTCTCATCGCCCGTAATTTCGCTCCAATACGGCATGAAAAGCATCTCAAGCCCCTGCGAATTGATCTCTGCCACATCGACGATATTATAAGCAAAAAGCGATTTTGTGACAGAGTGATAGGAAGTATTGTAGTGGCCGAATTCATGAATCGCCGTCGAGTAATCATACAAGGTTCCCGCAGGCTGATCATAGGTAAAAACGGCGCCGTAATACGGCAGATCGATCGTATATCCCTGGTCGATCTTATTCGGATTTTCATCGAGATCATACAGTTTATGATCCAGCATATAGTCAAACGCTTCCGTCAGCTGCGGAGAGATCTCCTCGATATAGGGGCGGATCAGTTCCTCCCTCTCCTTTCCGCTGACATCGGGAAGCTCGAACGAAGTTTCTTCGGAGATCTTATCCTTTGCCGTATAAAGAGCCATGATAACATCGAGCAGCTCATCTCTGACCTGATGGTCCAGTTCGATTCCCTGTTCCGGTGTATAGTCGCGATTCCAGATATTTTCGTAGGCATAATCGATATAGCTGTCATATCCTTCGACCTTTGCCAATTCGGTGCGCTTATCGACGAGCTGCAGATAGATCTCGCCCATCTTCTCTTCATCGTTATTCGCAAGCGCCTCATCGTACGACGTGGAAAGTTCTGTCAGCTCATCGGAGAGTCTGATCTCCTCTTCGGTCATGTCCGCGTAGGATTCCACTTCCGAACTCTCGTCCTCCGAAAGCTCCCCGTTCAGGATCTCTCCGTATTTACCGGCCTGCACATCATGAAGCGCGGTCATGATCGAATCATAATAATGCGTGCTTTCCTGATCGAACCTGTTTAGATCATCACTGATATCCTGATCAGTCGGCTGCAGACAATGATAAATATAGGCGAGAGAATCCGCGGTCTGTAATTCATCGTACCCCTTGATCAGCGCGTCGTAGAGTTCCGGGATCTGTTCTGTCGCCTCTGCCTCGCCGAGCGATTCCACGTCGGAAAAATCCTTCAATGCGCCATCCAGATCCGCAATATCGAAGGTCGAATAATCCATCTCGTCGAAATCCAGATCCGCATGATCCTTCTCCGGGTAATACGAATCTTCCGCTCTGACGGTCACGGGCGCGCAAAGGGCGCCGCAAAGGGTCAGCGCGGTGATCACAGTTACAGCTCTTCTTGTCTTCATCATCCGGTCAAATCTCCTACGTTTTATTTCCGTTTTCCGCTATCCCATTCGAGTCTCACATGGTCATCCCGCGATGATTTCCGTCCGGTCATCCCGCGGTGATTTCCGTCCGGTCAGCCCGCGATGCTTTCCACAGGGCTGTCCCTCCTGGTCATTCGCGTGTTTTACCCCTCAACGACAAGGTACCGTCCATCGCCGATATCGAAAACTTCGCTTGCTTCCATGATATCATCCTCGCCCGTATCGATCCCTTCTTCCTCGAAGTATGCTTTGACTTCCTCCGCGGACGCCGCGACAAACGCGCAGACATCCTCCAGGAAAAACATAGCTTCCTCTTCGGATTCCGCTACCGGTTCAGGGAATAACTGAAGCTGCTTTTCCAGAAAACACTTGATTACTTTCTCATCAAATTCCATACTTTCCTCCCGCCGGTCCTCCGGCATTTCCCCTGTTACAACATCAACGTCAGCCTTACTTCGATTCCAACCCGAACCGCATTTGCACCTGGCAGTCTCAATTCTCCGCAAAGGAGTCGACCAGTTCCTGCAGCTCGAGATAGCGTTCCAGCTTTGCTTCCAGCTCCGCGTCTGCTTTTTCCTTCTCCTCTGTCAGCTCGGCAAGCTTTGCGTACTGTGTCGCAGCCGCTGCCATCTGCTCTTCCAGATCCTGTACCCTCTGTTCCAGTTCTTCTATTTTCTCCTCAATCGTATCATATTCGCGCTGGTCTTTGTAGGAGAGTTTTTTGCTCTGATGAACATTTTCACGGGGTGCCGCGGATTTCTTCTCTTTGCCGGAGACTTTGTTCACACCGCCCTGCTCCCTGATATCCGCAAGACCGGCATTTTGCATGTGCTCGAGGTAATCCTCATAACCGCCCTCACTCTGCCGGAGTGTTCCGTCCGGCTCAAAGGAAAAGATCCGGTTGACGATTCGGTCGAGGAAGTAGCGGTCGTGAGATACGGTGATAATGATTCCGACGAAACGGTCCAGATAGTCCTCCAGGATCTGCAGGGTCCGGATATCCAGATCATTGGTCGGCTCATCGAGGATCAGCACATTCGGTGACTCCATCAGGATCTTCAGCAGATAGAGGCGGCGCTTCTCTCCGCCCGAAAGCTTTCCGATCACATTATACTGCATTTCGCCGTCAAAAAGGAACTGTTCGCACATCGCGGAGGCGGTCATCGTACCGTCGGCGGTATTGATATACTCCGCGGTATCCCGGATATAGTCGATGACGCGGGCCGATTCGTCCAGCTTCTCATTTTCCTGGCTGAAGTAACCGATGCGGACGGTCTGCCCGATCTCGACGGTTCCCTCATCCGGCCTGATCTGTCCGACGATACATTTCAGCAGCGTTGACTTGCCGCAGCCGTTCGGACCGATGATACCGATGCGGTCGGTCTTGTTAAAGGTGTAGGTAAAATCATGGAAAAGTGTCCGGTCTCCGTACCGCTTGGCGGTATCCGTCATCTCGATCGTCTTGCCGCCGAGCCGGGACGGCAGTGAATTGAGGGCGATCTGCCGCTCCTCGCGGATCTTCTCCCTGTCGCGGAGCGCTTCAAAGCGGGCAATATGCGCCTTCTGCTTCGTGGAGCGGGCTCTTGCTCCCCGCATCATCCATGCCAGATCCTTCCTGTAAAGCGCTGCGGCCTTTCGCTCCGCTGCTTTGGCGAAATCGAGGCGGGCCTCCTTTTTCTCCAGATAGCCGGAATAGTTCTCCTCGTAGCGATACGTTTTTCCCGCGTCGATCTCAAGAATCTGATTGGTCACGCGATCCAGGAAATAACGGTCATGGGTGACCATGAGGATAGCGCCGCGGAAGGAGGACAGATAATCCTGCAGCCATTCGATCATCCCGTGATCGAGATGGTTGGTCGGCTCGTCGAGGATCAGCAGATCGCAGGGCGTAAGGATCGCCGCAACGAGAGCCGCCCGCTTCTTCTGTCCGCCGGAGAGGATCTTCGGGCTGCAGTCCGGATCCGGGATCCCGAAATCGAGCAGGCGCGCGCGCACCTCTCCCGTCGTGTCCCAATGATCCGCCTTGCCTTCAACGCGCATCTCGACATTCTCCAGAACGGTCCTGTCCTCGTCAAAAACGGGATTCTGCGGAAGGTACGAGATCCGCACGGAATTGCCCCTTGTCACCTGTCCTTCGTCAGGCTCGAGAACGCCCGCGGCGATCGCGAGGAGCGTGGATTTACCCGTTCCGTTGACACCGATGACACCGATCCTGTCGGTATCGCTGATCCCGATGACGACCTTGTCCAGAAGGACGCGGTTCTGAAAGGCCTTGCTTACATTTTCCAGATTAAGTAGATTCTGCATGGTTTTTCTCAATTTCTTATAATAATTTTCTATGTGACATATCTATACTCGGACAGTCGCTGGTCCCGACACGAAAAAAAGAGGCTGCAGCACCCGGCCGCATGAGTTCCCTAAGTTTCCCTAGGAACAGGCAGCGAATGCAACAGCCTCTGCTTCTGTTATTTCAGGCAGTGATGATCGTTCCCGCCGTTCCGAGATAAGCGTCCTTCGCCGCCGCGATCGAGGTGATCACTGCGCGCTTGCCGCCGTTCCGGATGAAGTTGACCGCCGCTTCGATCTTCGGAAGCATGGTGCCCGGTTCAAACTGGCCCTCACGGATATACCTTTCCGCTTCATCGACGGTGATCTGTCCGATCGGCTCCGGATTCTCCGTGTTGTATCCGATCACAACGTTGTCAACGCTGGTCAGGATGACCAGATCGTCCGCACGCAGTTCCTCTGCGAGTTTCTCGCTGACAAGGTCTTTCTCAATGACCGCGCTGGCGCCGCGAAGCTCCGCTCCCTGTTCCATAACCGGGATTCCGCCGCCGCCGCCCGCGATGACGATCTGACCGGCATCAAGCAGCAGCTGAATGGATTCCAGCTCGATGACCTCCTGCGGCTTCGGTGCCGCGATAATTCGGCGGTAACCGCCCTCCACAGCCGTTACGAAGTTCCCCTTGGCTTCCTCCGCATCAGCCTCTTCCCTGGTAAGCAGACGTCCGATGACCTTCGTCGGCTGATAGAGTGCCTCATCGTACGGATCGACCGTTACCTGCGTGATGATCGTCGCGACCGGCTTGTAGATGCCTCTTCTGAGCAGCTCCGCGCGAAGCGTATTCTGGATATCATAACCGATGTAGCCCTGGCTCATCGCGGAGCAGATCGACATCGGCGCGCCGGTATACTCGGTGTGCTTCTTGTAGAATTCGTTCATGGCGGTATGGATCATGCCGACCTGCGGTCCGTTGCTGTGCGTGATCGCAATGTTCGCGCCCTGCTCCACAAGATCCGCGATCGCCTTTACGGCAGTTTCCAGTGCTGCCTGCTGCTCCGGGAAGGTCGTTCCGAGAGCGCGGTGGCCAAGCGCAACTACTACTTTTTTCTTCTGCATAGTCTCTCCTTTTTGCCCTTTCGCGGAAAAACATCGTTCCTCCGCATGCACTGTTCCGCAAGGGCTTCCCAATTAAGAGTCTGAAGGCCCGCAATTTCTGCGGACCTTCCTGCTTTATTTATTAAAAATCGAATTTTCCGTCGAAGAATTTGTCGAGCTCATCGATCTTCACACGTACCTGCTCCATGGTATCACGGTCACGGATCGTTACGGACTGATCGTTCTCGGAATCGAAATCGTAGGTTACGCAGAACGGCGTTCCGATCTCGTCCTGACGGCGATATCTCTTACCGATATTTCCGCGGTCATCATACTCGCAGTTATACTTTGCGGACAGCTTGCTGTAGATCTCCTCGGCCGGTCCGGAAAGCTTCTTCGACAGCGGAAGGACTGCGATCTTGACCGGAGCAAGTGCCGGATGGAAACGCATAACGGTGCGCACGTCGTTTTTCTCCGCATCGAGGACTTCCTCATCATACGCGTTGCAGAGGAATGCCAGAACGACACGGTCCGCGCCGAGAGACGGCTCGATAACGTACGGAATGTATTTGGTCTTCTTCTCGTCGTCAAAGTAGGTAAGATCTTCACCGGATACTTCCATGTGACGGCTGAGGTCGTAATCGGTACGATCGGCAATGCCCCAGAGCTCGCCCCAGCCGAACGGGAAGAGGAACTCAACGTCTGTGGTTGCCTTGCTGTAGAAGGACAGCTCTTCCTTGGAATGATCGCGGAAACGCAGAACGTCATCGGACAGTCCCAGGCTGTTCAGCCAGTTATGGCAGAAGGTTCTCCAGTAATCGAACCACTCCAGGTCGGTATCCGGCTCGCAGAAGAACTCCAGCTCCATCTGCTCGAACTCACGGGTACGGAAGGTGAAGTTACCCGGTGTGATCTCGTTACGGAAGGATTTGCCGATCTGGCCGATGCCGAACGGGATCTTCTTGCGGGATGTTCTCTGAACGTTTTTGAAGTTTACGAAAATACCCTGCGCAGTCTCCGGACGAAGGTATACCGTGTTCTTGGCATCCTCGGTAACGCCCTGGAAGGTCTTGAACATCAGGTTGAACTGACGGATATCGGTGAAGTTGTGCTTGCCGCAGGTCGGACACGGAATCTGATGCTCTCTGATGAAATCCATCATCTGCTCATTGGTCCAGCCGTCGCAGCTGTTATTTTCCAGCTCGATATTGTTCTCGGCACAGAAGTCCTCGATCAGTTTGTCGGCACGGAAACGCTCGTGGCATTCCTTACAATCCATCAGCGGATCGGAGAAGCTTCCCAGATGACCGGACGCGATCCAGGTCTGCGGGTTCATGAGGATCGCGCAGTCAACGCCGACATTGTGCGGGTTTCCCTGAACGAATTTCTGCCACCATGCTTTCTTGACATTGTTCTTCAGCTCAACGCCGAGAGGGCCGTAATCCCATGTGTTCGCAAGACCGCCGTAGATCTCGGAACCCGGGAATACAAAGCCTCTGGACTTCGCTGTTGCAATGATCTTCTCCATTGTCTTTTCCATAGTATTTATCTCCTGTTATCACTTGTAGATTATGTATGCATATCGATCCGCGTACGTTGCAAAAACGGCTGCCGGATCAATGTTTTCTTCTGTTTCCGCGGAAGTCGATTCCGCGCTGCCCGAATCGGCCGTCACTTCTTCCGTACCGGAAGAGGCTGCTGTGTCGTCCAGAACGGTCTCCACGTCCGCCGTAAGGCGTCCTGTGATCTCCACATTATCCGTTGCATAGAGGATCTTGTCCGGGGCACGGACGATGATGTCTTCCGATACCACGATTACCTTCCACTCCTTGGCACGCTGTTCCACGATCTCCATGTCGGCCGGAGTGCCGTTCGCTTCCGCAAAGTCCTGCCCCAGTACATCGTAACCGGCGTCCTCGGCTTCGCGGATCGTTCCGGCGAAGAACGGAACCTGGTTAAAGGATGCGTAATCCTCATCCGAAGCATAATTCATCACGATCTTGACAGACCCCGATGATGCTTCGCAGGAATCAAGAGCTACCATCTCCGAGCCTCCGTTGTAGGTATCGATCGCGCTCTTGATGTACGTTTCCAGCTCTTCTTCCGTGAAGTCCTGCTCCTTGGCTTCCACGATCGTCTCGGTGATCGCGCCAGTCTCGTCGAGCGACACCGTCGTATTGACGCTGCTGTTCGGCAGGCTGCAGGCGGTCATCGAAAAGAGCCCCGCGGCAGCAAGGACGGCAGGAAGGATTCTGTTGGTAATTAGAACTTTTAAGTTCGACAAATTGTTCTCCTCAAAACGGCAGACCTGCGTGACAGATCAGTTTTTATTTACGGATGATGATATCTTCACGAGCCGGTCCATTGGATACCATGGTGATCGGATATCCGATCTGGCTCTCGATGAAGTTGACGTAGTCCTGCGCCTCCTGCGGAAGATCCTCGAATTTGCGGATGCCGCGGATATCGCACTTCCAGCCCTTGAGCACCTTCAGTACCGGTTTGCATCTCTTCAGATCCTTGGTAACCGGGAACTCGGTGATCTCTTTGCCGTCAAGCTCATAAGCAACGCACACCGGGATCTCATCCAGATAGCCGAGCGCGTCAAGAACGGTGAAGGCAACATCGGTCGCGCCCTGCAGTCTGCAGCCGTATTTGGAAGCTACACAGTCATACCAGCCCACACGTCTCGGACGTCCGGTCGTCGCGCCGTACTCACCGCCGTCTCCGCCGTGATTACGAAGCAGATCTGCCTCTTCATCGAAGATCTCGGAAACGAACTCTCCGGCACCGACCGCGGAAGAGTAAGCCTTGGTCACTACAACGACCTGTTTGATCTCGTACGGAGGAATTCCGGCACCGATCGCGCCGTAACCGGCGATCGGGGAGGAAGAGGTTACCATCGGATAAATACCGTGGTCAGGATCCTTCATGGTTCCGAGCTGTCCCTCGAGAAGAACCGTTTTTCCCTCTTTGAGCGCACCGTCCAGATACAGAGATACGTTGCCGAGGAACGGCTGTACGCGATCTCTTCTCTCTTTGATCCAGTTCAGGATGCCCTGACGATCCAGTTTGTCGGTGTGATACAGGTTCTCGAGAAGAACATCCTTCTGGTCGGCGATGCGGTCGATCTTCTCCATCAGAACATCATCGTCCTGATAGAACTCGTTGATCTGCCAGCCGATCTTCGCAAATTTATCCGCATAGAAGGGAGCGATTCCGGACTTTGTGGATCCAAAAGATTTTCCGGCCAGTCTGGCTTCTTCGAGGGAATCGAACTGCACATGATACGGCATCATGACCTGCACACGATCGGAGACCATGATATGCGGCATCGGTACGCCCTTGGCTGTGATGTCGTCCAGCTCCTTCATGAATTTATCGATATCGAATGCCATGCCGTTTCCGACGATATTCATGGTGTTCTGATGAAAAACGCCCGACGGCATCGTATGAAGCGCGAACTTACCGTACTCATTGACGATCGTATGTCCCGCGTTTGCTCCACCCTGAAAACGGATGACGATATCCGCCTGATCGGCCATCATATCGGTGATCTTGCCTTTTCCTTCGTCTCCCCAGTTAGCTCCTACTACTGCTTTTACCATTTCTTAATCCTCCTTAATTGCACACTTCTCTTCTCCGGAGTGAGACATCCGCGTGCGTATGGTTGAGTTAGACGTTGATTTCCGCTTTCATTCCCAGCATTTCCTTGTGGGATTCAAGCAGAGGATCAATCACATCTTTCAGATATTTGTTGACCTGATACTCGGAGCGGCCGGTGTACTTCGCCGGATCCATCGCTGCCTTCAGGTCGTCCAGGGACAGGTTGAATGCCGGATCCGCAGCGATCCTCTCAAGGAGGTCATTGTCGCGGCCCTCGACCTTAACGGTCTTGCCTGCTTCCATGGAAAGTGTACGGATGCGCTCATGCAGCTCCTGACGGTCGCCGCCTGCTTTTACCGCATCCATCATGATATTTTCGGTCGCCATGAACGGAAGCTCCGCGAGGAGATGCTTCTCTACGACCTTCGGATATACGACCAGACCATCTACCACGTTCATGACAAGGTCAAGAACGCCGTCGCAGGCAAGGAAGCCCTCGGCAACGGACAGTCTCTTGTTCGCGGAATCATCGAGTGTTCTCTCGAACCACTGCTCGGCGCTCGTCATGGCCGGGTTCAGCGCATCGATCATAATATAACGGGAAAGGGAAGCGATTCTCTCACTTCTCATCGGATTTCTCTTGTATGCCATCGCGGAAGATCCGATCTGGCTCTTCTCGAACGGTTCCTCGACCTCTTTCAGATGCTGAAGGAGACGGATATCGTTGGAGAATTTGTGCGCGCTTGCGGCGATGCCGGCAAGGATGTTGACAACTCTCGTATCGACCTTTCTGGAGTAGGTCTGGCCGGATACCGGATAGCAGGCCTTGAAGCCCATCTTCTCCGCAATCATCGGATCGAGCTTGTCGCACTTTTCCTGATCGCCGTTGAACAGCTCGAGGAAGGATGCCTGCGTACCGGTCGTTCCCTTGGAGCCGAGAAGCTTTAGCGTGCTCTGCACGTACTCGAGATCCTCGAGGTCCATGACGAACTCGTTGAGCCAGAGCGTTGCTCTCTTGCCCAGTGTGGTCGGCTGTGCCGGCTGAAAATGCGTGAACGCCAGAGACGGCTGTGCCTTCTCCTTGTCCGCGAACCTGGACAGTTCGGCGATGACATTCACGAGCTTCTTCTGAATCAGCTTCAGAGCTTCGCTCATGATGATGATATCGGTGTTGTCACCTACATAGCAGGAGGTAGCGCCCAGATGAATGATGCCCTTTGCCTTCGGGCAGAGAACGCCGTATGCGTAGACATGAGACATAACATCATGGCGCACTTCTTTCTCACGAGCCTTTGCCACATCATAATTGATGTCGTAGATATGCTCCTTCATCTCATCGATCTGTTCCTGTGTAATCGGAAGACCGAGCTCCTTCTCCGTCTCGGCAAGGGCTACCCACAGTTTTCTCCAGGTACTGAACTTAAAGTCCTGGGAAAAAATGTACTGCATCTCCTTGCTCGCATATCTTTCGGATAAGGGACTTGAATAACGATCTGTCGTACTCATACTCTTCTGCTTCCTCCTGTATTATGAAAAAAACCTTTACGCAACAATAAAGCGTAACTACACCTGTCGGGCATAGTTACGCAGTTATTATAAAGCATAGCTTCTGTAAACGCAACGCTTAGCCATTATATCCGGCGAGGAATTCTCTCGTTCTTTCCTCCCTCGGATTCTCGATCACCTGCTTCGCGTCACCCTGTTCCACGATGTTTCCGCCGTCCATGAAGATCACGGTATCGGCCACATCTCTTGCGAAGGCCATTTCATGTGTCACGATAATCATCGTCGTGTGGTTGTCGGCCAGCTCGCGAATGACTTTCAGCACTTCTCCCGTCAGCTCCGGATCGAGAGCCGATGTCGGCTCATCAAAGCAGAGAATATCCGGGCTCAGCGCCAGCGCTCTTGCGATTGCCACACGCTGCTGCTGTCCGCCCGAAAGCTGGTGCGGGTAATTATCCGCCCGGTTCGAAAGGCCCATCATATTGAGAAGTTCAAGCCCCCGTTCCCGGATCTCGCCATTATCCTGTTTGTGCTGTTCCTTCAGCGCAAGCTTCGGCGCGAGCATGATATTTTCCAGCGCCGTGTACTGCGGAAACAGGTTAAAGGACTGAAAAACAAGGCCGAAATGCAGGCGTTTCCGGCGGATCTCCGCCTCGGAGAAGGTCTTCGGATCGGATCCGTCGAAGAGAATTTCGTCACGGACGGCGATCTTACCGGCATTCGGTGTCTCCAGGAAATTGAGACAACGCAGCAGCGTTGTCTTGCCGCTTCCGGACGACCCGATAATGGATATCGCCTGTCCCTCTTCCATGGAAAAACTGATATCCTTCAATACTTCCGTATTGCCGAAATTTTTCTTGAGATTTGTTACTTCCAGTAAAGACATCGTTACTCCCTCACGCGGCTCTTTTCCGCCGCTCTGTAATACTACTGTTCCGCCCGGAAGGAATCCGGCCAGAGGACCGTTTTTTTCTGTCCCTGTATTAACGGAAGTAGCTGAGTTTTTTCTCCAGACGGTTAAACAATACCGTCAGCAGTCCGCTGAAGATCAGATAGAAAGCGCCGGTATAGAATAGCGGCCAGATAATGCCGGCGCTCTTGATGAACGCCTGGCCGTTCCAGATGATCTCGTAAACGGCGATCACGCGGGCAAGGGATGTATCCTTGACCAGGGTAATGATCTCGTTGGACATCGGCGGTACGATCCGCTTGATGACCTGGAGAAGGACGACCTTGCGGAAGATCTGCCCCTTTGTCATACCGAGGACCTGCCCGGCCTCATACTGACCGACCGGAATCGACTGGATCCCGCCGCGGTAGATCTCCGCAAAATAGCAGGCGTAGTTGACCGCAAAGGCAACGAGGGCCGCAATAAAGCGCCCGCTGTCCGAGGAGCCCCAGACATTATTTCTGAGAAGGATTCCCGGCCCGTAATAGATGATCAGGAGCTGCAGAAGGAGCGGCGTTCCGCGAACGATCCAGATGATGAATTTCAGCGGATATTTGAGGATCGCCACCTTGCTCATCGTTCCGAGGCTGATCGCCAGTCCCAGCGGCAGCGCAAAAACAAGCGTCAGTATGAATAATTTTAATGTCGATAAAAATCCCATCAAGAGGGATAGCGTTACGGTTGCAAACATTTCTGTCCGTTCTCCTGTCCTGTTTCCGGCAAAAACGCAGTTGCTTTGTTTCTGCCGGATCCTTCATCGGCTATATCTCTTACTGCTCGATAACAGCATCCTGTACGCCGTAGGTCTCGGCGATCGTCTGAACCGTACCGTCATCATAGAGTTTCTTCAGTTCATCATTGATGTATGCGGCAAGATCGGAACCTTTTCTGCAGCCGATACCGTACTCTTCGCTGTTCAGCTCGATGGTGTGTGTCAGCTCCGGATAGGATGTTCCTTCTCCGATCATAGCGCCTGCCATCAGAAGGTCAATGATGCTTGCATCGGATGTACCTGCCTGAACCTCCATCAGCGTATCGGACTGTGCCTGCATGGAGGTGTAGTTGAGGCCGTTATCCTCGGCTGCCTGTTCACCGGCGGATCCTGCTTCTACCGCAAAGGAGAGGTCCTTCATGCTGTCGATGTCTTTGTACTGATCAGCCTCTGCTGCCGGAAGAACAACGGTCTGCGCGTTCTTCAGGTATGCATTGGTGCACTCCATGGAATTGGTTACTTCATCGGTAAGAGTCATGCCGTTCCATACAACGTCGATGCTCTTGTTGTCCAGTTCAAGAATCTTATTGTCCCAGTCGATCTCTACAAATTCGATATCTACGCCGAGATCCTCAGCAACCTTCTTGCCCAGATCCGCATCGAAACCGATCCACTCGCCGTTGTCATCCTTGTAATCCATCGGCGCAAAGTCGGTGATGCCGACGATCAGAGTGCCTTTTTCTTTGATATATTCCACATCACTATCCGCTGCTTCTGCAGTGGATCCGGATGCCGCGGATCCGGATGCTGCGGTCTCTGTCTTTGCGCTGCTACCGCAGCCTGCGAGAGATGCTACCATCATTGCTGCCAGAACGGCACCGATCATTTTCTTTTTCATTTCTTTTCCCTCCGAATATAATGTTTTCCTTCTATATATATTGTTTCTCTTTCCCTGTATCAGCGTTGTTGCACTCTACCATGCTAAATTGCTAACACAAAGGAATGTTACCATATCGAAGCAGTTGCGTCAAGGAATTATTCCCCGGAAACGGGGGTTACGCGCCTTGGCGCTGACGTTATCGGATACTTTGCCGCGGTCCCTGTATAAAAAAGGCAGACGCCTGTCCCGGATCTGTTCTGATCGGGCAGGCGCCTGCCTTTATATTCGATTATTTGATCCCGATCGAGGCTCCCCACCCGTCAACAGGATCTGATTATTTGGATTTTTTTCTTCTGCCGATAACCAGCGCACCCATGATGCCTGCGGCAGCTGCCAGGATCGCGACATAGCTTCCCACATGAGAAGTATCACCTGTCTGTACGGCAGAAACAGAGGATTTCGCGTTTTTCTGCTGCGCTGCCGGGATGTTCTCAACCTTGTTCGTCGCCTTATTGACCGGAGCCGGTGTTACCGTCGGTGTCGGTGCCGGTGTCGGCGTTACGGTTGGGGTCTCTTCCGGTGTCGGTGCCGGAGTCGGGGTCGGTGTCGGATCAACCGGTTCCGGTTCCAGTGCTTCTACATACTTAACGGTTACAGAAATGGTATCCGCGTCGGGTGTTGTCGAGTCCTCCGCGCCATCCATCTGTGTTCCCTGCCAGTTATAACGGAAATGGTAAGTATTTCCGGTTACCAGGTCGGTGGTGTCCGCGTTAAAGTTACCGGAAATCGTACCGTTTGCCGTATAGTTCGTATCCGGCTGAGCAGCATCATTGAATACCGCGCCATTGACAACGACATCGAGCTGATCACCGGTTCCGAGTACCGCGCTCTTCAGTTCTTCCAGATTGGTTACGCCTTCGCGCAGGCGCATAACAACGGTTACCTTCTTTCCGTCGATCTGTGTATCGGTGATCTCGAACTGTCCGTTCGCGTTCTCCAGAGTGATCTCCGGATTTTCGGTGAAGTCCATCTCTGCCGGGAGTTCCATGACAGCTGTGAAGCTGGTATCGATATTGGAAACCGAAACCTGTGCCGTATCCGAATCCGCATACGTGGAGGAGACGAGATTGAGCGCCGTTTTGATCGGAACGACATCGAGACGTCCGGTAATGCTGATGACATCTTCCTTTCCTACGGTCAGGACATTCTCATGCTGTGTATCGCCATTCGCCAGCATATCGCCGCCGAGGATCTCCGAGGACTCAACCGTCTCATTCTTCGGCTGTTCAACTTCTGTCGGCAGGGTCTCAACAAAGGCAAGAGATGCCGTGTCTGTATCGAAGGACTGCAGGCCGAATCCCAATTTTCCCAGCGTACCGCTCGGGAAGAAGCTGAAATTACCGGAAGCCGAGATCTTCTCGTTCGCGTAAGCTGCCGCGGTATCCGCATCCGGCATATTAACGGTATACGGAATCTGAATGTTCAGTGTGTGGCTTGCCGGATCGGCCATATCATTCTGATAATAATTGTAGATCGCCGCCCAGTTCTCGTCCTTCAGCGGAATACGGAAGGAAACTGTCGTATCGCTGTCCGAATGGGTAATGCCCGCTCCGTTGATCATGGAGGCATTATTACTGATGGCAACATCCCCCAGCGTTACGCTCTCCGGGAAGGTTACATCGAAGGTGATATAAGCAATGCCGCTCGCCTTGTCCTTGTTCCACGGATAATGTCCCGCGTCTGCCTCGTTCTTCATGTCCGCATCATTTCCTGCCAGAACCTGTGCCATCGGAATGTCCATGGTAACGGTGCCGTTATAGGTGGATGCGCCGCCCTCCCCGGCAGTTGCGGAACCGGTCTGTGTAATGTACTGTGCCGTCGACAGCGATCCACCCGCATAAACGGTTGCTGCCGGTGCTGAAAAAACAAGTGCCACGGCCGCGGCGACACTTACCAGATGACTCCAAAATTTCTTCATACGTATGTCCTCTCCCTTGCTGTATATTTCTTCCTGTTTTTACATATTCCCGTCTCGTTATATCAAAACGAAAATATTCGAAACATTTCTATTTAAATAACTGTTCGCTAGTATATCACACCGTCCAGACACAATCCAGTACTTTGGATCACGCAATATTAGATTTTTTCTGTAAATTAGCTATGTGATTTGTTTATTTTTACCAGTTTTGTATTTATTTCAATGCATTCCATCAAATGGATCACAGGATAAAAGCATGAAAAAAACGCCGTCTCAATGAAATCCCACTCATTGAAACGACGTTTTACGAAATTTATCTACTCATTATTCAGTTTTTCGCACTCGAATTGGCACCTTAATGCCTATTCGGTCATGGGACGAGTCTCCACAAATCCCGAGCGTATTTGCGGCATTACTCTTCCTCATAGATTCTGGTAACGCGCGGGGCGATCCTGCAGAGCATCTCATAGTTGAAGCTCGCCGAGGGGTCCGCGACTTCCTCGATCGGAATGAATCCATTTCCGTCATGCCCGACAAGTGTCACGACATCCTCCACCTGCACATCCGGAATATCGGTTACATCGACCATCATCTGATCCATGCAGACTCTTCCGATGATTGGCGCGTACTGTCCGCGGATCAGAACACGCCCTTTCGAGGAAAGTGCGCGCGGATAACCATCCGCGTAGCCGGCCGAAACGGTTGCGATCCGGGTAAGCGGCTTGTCCGTCACATAGGTGGCGCCATAGCTGACGCCTCTCCCGGGGCCGACCTCTTTGACATGGATCACGTGCGCCTTCCATTCCAGTGCCGGAAGCAGATTCATTGCAGACTTGTCGACTTCCTCGGACGGGTAGATGCCATAAGTCGTAATGCCGGAGCGGACCATATCATAACGGTTCGGGTCATCCGCTTCGAACTCGCCGATCGCCGCGCTGTTGCAGATATGACGGATCGGGATCTGTACGTTACGTGCGGACAGCATTTCAAGCATCTTCCGAAAAGCATCAAACTGTCCCATGCAGAAGGTCTTGTCAGTCATGTCGCAGCAGGACAGGTGTGAAAAAATCCCCTCTGTCTCGATATGCGGCATCCGGCTGATCGCGGCAACCGTATCCGCATCCTCCTCCGTGATCTGGAAACCGATCCGCGTCATACCGGTATCGACCGCGATATGGATCTTCGCGCGCTTATTCATTGCCGATGCCGCCTGCTCCAGAAGTTCCGCCGCGTGCAGATCATAGATACTCGGACGGATATCCAGGCTGACCATCTTCTCATACTGACTCGGTGAAACATAGGCAAGAACAAGGATCGGCTTTTCGATCCCAGCATTCCGGAGTTCCTCTCCCTCTGCCAACGTGGCAACGGCAAAGAAGTCGACGCATTCCTCCAGGCTTTTCGCAACGGGAACCGCGCCGTGCCCGTAGGCGTTTGCCTTTACAACGGCAAGCAGCTTTGTTCCCGGCAAAATGCGTTTCCGTGCTTCTTCTATATTATGACGGATGGCTTTCAGAGAAACCAATGCGTAACATCTCTGATACTCTTTCATAACTTTCCCTTCCTTCTGCATCAAAAAAGCGCGAATTTGTTCGCGCCTTTTTATCTCATTCAATTTGGCTTTCAGACAAGCGCGATCAGTTCTTTGGTTTTCTGATGGAAGAATATACATTCTTTACAGTCTTCAGAACCACGTGTGTCTGCGTGTCCTTTACACCTTCCAGGTTCATGACTGATCGATGTACCTGCTCGAGTTCATCCGGAGAATCGCAGGCGATCTTCAGCAGCAGATCAAAACCGCCGGTCTGGTAATAACAGGAAACAACGCTATCCATATCACGGATCGCCTCGGCGAAGGAATCGTAATACACCGGTTTTTCCAGTGCAACTTCCATCAGCGCTGTCATCGCGCTGCCGACTTTCTTCTCATCAACAATGATCGTATATTTACTGATGACGCCGCTCTCTTCCAGCTTGTGGATCCGCTCAATGACCGCGGATACGGATAAATGAATATCCTTGCTGATGTTCGACGCCGTCTCCCTCGCATTATTCTGCAGGATTTTCAGGATTCTGTAATCGACCTGATCCATAATGATACACCCTTCTTTCGTACCTGACCAAAAATTTTACAGCTACCATTCATTATAGCAAGTTTATTTTCTATATCAAGCGCAAAATTTTCGATAATCTTGGGGCAGCGCTCAGTTCACGCGTTATTTTTTTCTTGTGGTAAGGAACTGGATGACCATTCCCAGAATAGCCATCGCCGCAAAGATCACGAGCTGCAGATTCATGTCGGAAGACACCTTAGCAGAAAGCGTAATCAGTGCTCCCACCGCCGCACCCGCTCCCGAAACGGCGGAGATAACAATGATACAAGGCCGCGCGAACTTGACCGCAAGTACACCGGCAAGAAGGAACGCAAGGATCATCAGCACGATCTTCAGGAAATGCATCAACTGCCCCTCAGGGAAATTGATCGAATAGACCGCGGATACGGCAATGATGCCGCAATAGACCAAAACGCCTGCCAGATAGATCTTGTACGCCAGGATCGACAGTACAAATCCCGCGGCAGCGCCGACAAGAACCGGGATGTAAGCGGATAATGAGGGCGCGACTGCTCCTGTGATCAGAAATCCCAGCAGGAAACCGATGAGAAAGCCGACGAGTGCCGTCCAGAAGCGCAGCAGCTTATACCCGAAAAAACACTGCAGGATCGCGATGACCAGATTGATCACGATCGTGATCATGCCCAGTTTCGAAGCGATTTCATTGATCTGTTCCATAGCATGTCCTCCTGTTATCCGCTATCTTGCAACAAATCAGGCCCGCTGTAAACAGCGAGCCTGATCTCTTATCAAATAAAAAAGAGCGCGAGACGGGATTCGAACCCGCGACCCCAACCTTGGCAAGGTTGTACTCCACCCCTGAGCCACTCGCGCATAAGAGCAGGTGATGGGAATCGAACCCACGTATCCAGCTTGGAAGGCTGGTGTTCTACCATTGAACTACACCTGCATGATATTCAGTTTTGTCGACAACAACGGTAGTATACTATGAATAACCGCCCGATGTCAACACCTTTTTATAAACCGGTCAAAACAGTAAATGACAGACCCGGGAGGATCCTCGCAGCGACGCTCTGCACGAAATCCTTTTATTGAATAACGTATCAGCCATTCCGCTTAAGTATCTTTATTTATACCGTTTTCAGTTAAAGCAGCAAATGGCAGAACCGGGAGGATCCTCGCAGCGACGCTCTGCACGAAATTCTTTGATTGAATAACGTATCAGCTATTCCGCTTAAGTATCTTAATTATACCGTTTTCAGTTAAAGCAGCAAATAGCAGACCCGGGAGGTTCCTCGCAGCGACATTTGGAAATATAAATTCGGCACAGTAAAATTCCTCTGGCTCCGTTTCCCTCGCTCTTCTCAGAAAAGCTTCGAAGAGCTCAGTCCAAATGTCGCTGCGAGGATATTTTACTGTGCCGAATTCTTTGTGATTCAATCAAATAAAATAATTGTTGACCAGGGCATCGCTCCAGCCCTTCAGGTCTTCGAGTGTGTACTTGTCCACAACATCGGAGATCGCTTCGTTGAGTTCTTTCCAGACGCGAAGTGTCACGCAGGATTGAGCGCGATCACAGGTGTTTTCGTCGGTAGACAGGCATTCCACCGGAGCAAGACTTCCTTCGGTCAGTCGGAGGATCGAACCAACCGTGTAGTCTGCCGGTTTTCTCGCCAGGCGATAGCCGCCCTGCGGGCCGCGAACACTGATCAGGAAATTTGCGCGCACCAGTACAGATACGATCTGTTCCAGGTATTTCATGGAGATTTCCTGTCTGGCGGCAATATCTTTGATCCGGACGGGATCTCCGTTATCGTTCTGTGCGATGTCCAGCATCATGCGCAGCGCGTACCTTCCTTTAGTAGAAATCCTCATGACAAATTCCTTTCTAAATGTCCCCCCTGCTGTGATGGTTGCAGGGGGAAGCATTAATTTTTGATTATTTTACTGCTTCGAATGCCTCTTTCAGATCTTCGATGATATCGTCGATATTCTCGGTACCGATGGACAGACGAATGGTATTCTGCTGAATGTTCTGATCAGCAAGCTCAGCCTCGTTGCACTCGCTGTGAGTGGTGGAAGCCGGATGGATAACCAGAGATTTTACATCTGCTACGTTTGCAAGCAGAGAGAACAGTTTCAGATTATCGATCCAATCCTTTGCTTTTCTCGCATCACCCTTGATATTGAAGGTGAAGATGGAACCGCCGCCGTTCGGCAGATATTTCTTGTACAGTGCCTGCTGTGCCGGATCGGTGGATGCTTCCGGATGGCTGATGGACTCAACTTCCGGTCTGCTCTGCAGGAATTCGATAACTTTCTTGGTGTTCTCTACCTGTCTCTCTACACGGAGGGAAAGGGTCTCAAGTCCCTGAAGGAAGATCCATGCATGAACCGGAGAAAGAGTTGCGCCTGTGTCACGAAGCAGGATCGCGCGGATATAGGTAGCGATAACAGCCGGAGCAGTGTCCTTCGCGAAGCTTACGCCGTGGTAGGACTCGTTCGGCTCTGTGAGCCACGGCCATTTGTCGGAGGAAGCCCAGTCAAACGTACCTGCGTCGATGATGACACCGCCGATGGTGGTTCCGTGTCCGCCGATGAACTTGGTTGCGGAATGAACAACGATATCAGCGCCGTACTCGATCGGTCTGATCAGATACGGTGTAGCAAAGGTGGAGTCAATGATGAGCGGAAGACCGTTCTTATGTGCCAGCTCAGCCCATTTCTCAATGTCTACTACTTCACCGTTCGGGTTGCCGAGAGCCTCGATGTAAAGAGCTTTGGTGTTCGGCTTGATTGCAGCTTCTACCGCTTCGTAGTCGAACGGATCAACGAATGTTGTCGTTACGCCGAAATCTACGAAGGTGTGTGCCAGATAGTTGTAAGTTCCGCCGTAGATGTTCTTTGCGGAAACGATGTGGTCACCTGCGTGAGCAACAGCCTGGAACGCATAGGTAACAGCTGCGGCACCGGAGCCTACTGCCAGAGCGGCAACGCCGCCCTCAAGTGCAGCCATACGTCTCTCGAATACATCCTCGGTCGGGTTGGTCAGACGGCCGTAGATGTTGCCTGCATCCTGCAGAGCGAATCTTGCAGCAGCATGATCACTGTTTCTGAATACGAAGGAAGATGTCTGGTAGATCGGAACGGCTCTGGAATCGGTAACCGGATCCGGTGTCTCCTGTCCTACGTGAAGTGCAAGAGTCTCAAATTTTAAGTTTCTATCTTTTAATTCGCTCATGTTTTCTCCTTACCCGGAAGTCCTGCTTCCGATCATAATTAATATAGATGAATTGTACTATAATCCATATCAGATTACTAGTATTTATCAGTTCCGTTTTTCGAAATTAGTTCTCGAAGAGTGCTGTGGAGTAGTATCTGTCACCGCTGTCCGGAAGCAGAGCTACGATCGTCTTGCCTTCGTTCTCCGGGCGCTGTGCCAGCTGAATAGCTGCCGCAAGAGCCGCACCGGAAGAAATTCCTACGAGAACGCCCTCGAGATGAGCAAGCTCTTTGGAGGTTGCGAACGGAACCTCGTTGTCGATGGTGATAACTTCATCATAAATCTCTGTATCCAGAACTGCCGGAACAAAGCCTGCGCCGATACCCTGGATCTTGTGCGGTCCGCCGTGTCCCTCGGTAAGTACCGGCGATGTTGCCGGCTCTACGGCCACGATCTTGACGTCTGCCTTCTGCTCTTTGAGGTATTTACCGGTTCCGGAAAGGGTTCCGCCTGTGCCTACACCTGCAACGAAGACATCGACCGCACCATCGGTATCGTTCCAGATCTCCGGACCGGTTGTCAGGTAATGTGCCTTCGGGTTAGCCGGGTTGTCAAACTGTCCGGTAAGGACCGCACCCGGTGTAGCTGCAACGATCTCTTTTGCCTTTGCGATCGCACCGCTCATGCCCTTGCTTCCCTCTGTCAGAACCAGCTCTGCACCATAAGCTTTGAGGATGTTTCTTCTCTCAACACTCATGGTCTCCGGCATGGTAAGGATTACTTTGTATCCCTTAGCTGCCGCAACAGATGCAAGGCCGATACCGGTGTTGCCGGAGGTCGGCTCTACGATCGTAGCGCCCGGTTTCAGTTTTCCGGATTCCTCAGCGTCCTCGATCATTGCTTTCGCGATACGATCCTTAACGCTTCCTGCCGGGTTGAAGTACTCAAGCTTTACAAGCACTTTTGCCTTGAGGTCATATTTCTTCTCAATGTTGACAACCTCTACGAGAGGTGTGTTTCCGATAAGTCCGATGGATCCCTGATAAACTTTACTCATTGTTTTGTTCTCCTTTTTTATCCGTTTTTATTTGTTTGTTTACTGGTTTGTTTTTCTTTTCTTATAATTCCTAGCTGATAAATAGGATTATAGGGGTTATTTCCGAGTTTGTCAATAGGATAATTATGATTTTTCAAAAAAAGTTTTTTCCATTCCGCAGATAACAAAAAGGACCTTCGCCGCTCCAGTCGGAGTCACGCGAAAGTCCTTCTTCCATTCGTTCTATTTTTCGATTACCCTCTTCGAAATCGGCCGACCTCTTTCGGTTGGGTCATGCACTTCCATTCGGGTCATGCTCTTCCATTCGGGTCATGTTCTTCCATTCGGGTCATGCTCTTCCATTCGGGTCATGTTCTTCCGATTAGAGCGGCATATTGTGCCGCCTTACTCACCCACGTCCTCGTCTTCGACGTTTTCGCCGGCGAGTTTGAGAATATCGGCTGCCTCTTCTTCCGTAATATTCATGAAATCCGCAGCCTCATCCAGGTATACCTTGCGGCCGAGCTCCTCCTTGAGGATCTCGATCCCGTCCTTAAAATCTTCGACCTTCTCCACCATCCGCTTGTCACGGGCGTGCACGTCGGTCTGTTCTTCCAGAAGCGCCTGCAGATTACCGCGCACGATCGAGAGGATCGCCTCTCTTCCCGCCTCACGGTCATTCAGAGGCAGACTGTCAGCCTTGTCCGCTGCCAGTACCAGAGCCAGATTTCCCTCCTGAATCAGGTCCTGGAGAAAAACGCCTTCCCGGTACATCTTCTGTGCGAGCTCGCAGACCGCAGGCATCAAAAGCTCCGTGATCCGCCGCTTGGCAGTCACATCCCCGCCACGTACTGCCGCGACCAGACGCTCCCATTCACCGCTCGCCTCTTCGCGGATCGCGCTCAGATCCTCCATATACATGTCGAGATACCGCTGTTCCTCCGCGGACCATGCCGGTTCCGCGTCTGCCTCGCCGGAAGCCGGTTCCTCTTCTTTCTTCACGTAACCTTCCACAACGATCTTCCTTGACAACAGGAAATCGTAGACCAGGTTCATCTGTTCTTCACTCAGCTCCTCGCCGGCAAAGAAGGCCTTCACCTCCGCCGTGGAGATTCGGCCGCTTTCCGATGCCTTCTCCAGGACGGCCGCTAATTTTACCCTGAGCTGTTCGGGTGTCATACTTTTCTCAGCCATTTGTGCTCTCCGCTTCTGCCTCGGTAATATTCGCGTAGCCGATTACCTTATCCATTACAAGTCCCATCATAACGGTCTCGCGAACGGCATCCTCACCGTATGCCGCGATCAGCGTATCCGCATTGGAGCCGGCACCTTCCGCTACCGCGTCCAGTTTGGTCTGGTACTCATCGGAATCCTCCGTGATGTTCTCCGCCTTTGCGAGCGCGTCGATCAGCAGATACAGTTCCGCGATGGAACTTCTGGCATACAGTTCCTTGTCCTGCTCGTACTGGGCATTGCTGACGCCGCTCTGCTGCAGGAAGGTGTCCACGTCCACACCGTACTGCGTCGCTGTCTGGGACAGGCGGGTCTCGTAGATCGTTTTTCCGTCATCGATATACTGCTGCGGGAGCGCCTTGAAGGTGCTGTTCTTCTGCAGCAGATTCCACGCCTGCGCCTCAAGATCGTTCTCCGCGTCGGAATCATTCTGTGTCTGGAGGCTTTCACGAACCTGTTCTCTGTATTCGTCAACGGTCTTGTACTGGCCGTCCGTAAATTTGCTTACATATTCGTCGGTGATCTCCGGAAGACGGGAGATCTTATTGATGGTTACGGTAAAAACAACATCCTGTCCGGCAAGATCGGCAGAACTGTAATTTTCCGGGAAGGTCAGGTTGAGATCTTTCGTCTCTCCCTTCTTCATGCCGATCAGTCCGTCCTCGAAACCATCGATGAAGGAGCCGGAGCCGATGACCAGATCGTACGAATCGCTGGTGCCTCCATCAAAGGCCACACCGTCCTTCTTACCCTCGAACGCGATATTGACGGTATCGCCGTCCTGAACCGCAGCATTCTCATCGGTCACTTCTTCCGCTACAAACTGCTGGTTCATGCTGCTTTCGACCTCATCATCCGAAACGGCCTGTACAGTTTTTGTCAGTTCCAGATTCTTGTACTCGCCCAGTTCAATGCAGTCCTCCAGCTTCCAGTCCGTACCGTCCACGACCGGAATCTCCATGACCGCTTTTTCCTCCTCAGTCAGTTCGGATGCCGTTCCCTCCGAAGTTGACGCAACTTCATTCGAGGTCGATGATGCTCCGCTCTCCGTGACAGCAGACTCCGCCGCGGAAGAGGAAGCTGTATCCTTACCGCCGCAGGCAGCCATCGAAGCCGCCAGCGCGGCACAAAGAATTCCGATTACAATTTTCTTTTTCATTATCTAATATTCTCCATATATTATTGAATCTGCCCTGTGTTTTCGCTGTGTCTTCGCTGTGTTTTTCCTCAGCCGACCAGCGAAAGCGCATAGGTATAATCGTTGTACGTGTTTATCTTATGAAGGCCGGAACGAACGTAGTCGCCGGTGATCTGCGAATAATATGCCGAACCGCTGTCCTGCATATAGAAGAATTTGAATCCCAGATCCTTCAGATAGGTATACTTCTCGTTTTCCTCATCGTAACCGCTCCACGGTCCGATGTCCGCATCGAGAGGCAGAAGGAGCATGTCGGTCTCTCCGACGATCTCTCCGATCACGCTCTCCCACTGATCGGCATCCTTCTCGACCAGGTCGGCCTCACTGCCGTAACTGATCAGATCATAACCGTTCGCGGCAATGATCCAGCCGGTCGAACGGGCAGCCGCGATCACCGCGGAGACCTGATCCTTGCTGTTCTGCAGATCCGCGTCTTTGTCGACCTGCGGTGCATCCGTGCCGGCGACCGTGCTGATCGCATCCTCCGAACGAACGATGTTCCATCCCAGAAGGCCGCGGTACCCCGTCACACCGATAATGCCGCGCGCTCCGTTATAGGAAAAATCGGCGTGCGCCTTGATAAATGCTTCGACACACGGAACCACATCGACCGCACCCTGACTGACGGTGCCGTCCGCCATCGAATAATTACAGGTGATATTTCCCGCGCCGTCCCTGGTCATCTGATCGGGATAATCATTGTAGCCGGCATTGTAGCTCACATCATACTGCGACAGGATCAACGGTTTCTTGCCCTTCGGTACCTGAACCTTTGCAGCCGAAAAAACGCCTTCTTCGCTCGTCACCACGGACCGCGGATCGATCAATACATAGTCCCGGTCATACAGATCCTGCAGGATCTGATTGAACTGCGCCACGTGAAGCGGGACCGTATTCGGATCGTAGGCAGGCGCGGCTTCTCCGTCCCCGCTGTCTTCGCCGTCTTCGTCATCCGCATCATCCGAAGTATCCTCCGAGGCCTGTGCCGCCGCCAGATCCTCGGTCTGAAGGACCGGGAACGACAGGTGCAGTACCTCTGACGCCGAATAGGTATCGAGCGGTCCGCTCTCTTCCGCCGCCTCGGCGCTCTTCGCCGCAGCTTTATCGGAAGCCACCTTCTTCACAACGGCCGAAATACCGATGATCGCCAGGATCGCGGCGACAACGACGACGCCCGCTTTTGCCAGCCGGATGATCCGCTGTCTCTTCCTGCGCTGTCTCTGCAGCTCCTTGCGGCGTCTGATGCGGCGAATCCGTTCTGCCCGTTCTTCCTCAACGGCAGATTCCGATCCCGCTGTTTCCGCGGACGATCCGGTTGTATCGGATACCAAATCAGATGCCGGTTCGAATGCCGGTTCGGGATTCGGATCGCCGTCGGTATCTTTTTTTCTCTGTAAGTCTTTATCGTCAGGCATATTTCTCTCCATTTCGTACTTTCCCAACTTACCGGCTAATGATACCGCAAAACGGCCTGTTCATCAAGCAAAAGAGCCGAAAAGCGTTGCTTTTGACGTCTGCAAATGCTATTATTGAACAGATAGGATGCCGGAAAGACCATATTCCGGATAAATAAAGGAGGAAGTTGAATTATGCCATGGTGGGTCGTATTGATCATCATCGCCGCAATTACAGCTGCCGTTTTCCTGGCACTGTACTTTATCGGCAAAAGAACACAGAAAAAGCAGGACGAACAGCAGGCGCAGATGGAAGCCGCAAAGCAGACCATCTCGATGCTTGTCATCGATAAAAAGAAATTGAAACTGAAGGATGCCGGCTTCCCGGATTACGTACTCGCTCAGGTACCGAAGCTTTCCCGCATTCCGAAGTTCCCGATCGTTAAAGCCAAAGTCGGACCGAAGATCATGACCTTCATCGCAGACAAAAAGGTCTACGAGATGATTCCGGTCAAGAAAGAGGTCAAGGCTACCGTCAGCGGCCTGTACATCACCGATGTCAAAGGTGTTCGCGGACCGATCGTTGCTCCGAAGAAGAAGAAATCCAAGCTCGAAGAGCTTCTTAAGAAAGGCCGCGGCGAGGCATAAGTTTCCGCTGCGTCTGACACCGAAAATCGAATAACGCAAGATACAAAAAAATTCCGCAGTCGCCTGCGGAATTTTTTGTATTACTGGAATTTTTTTATTGCGGGAATTCTTTGTATTCAGGAATTCAAGGAGAATCCCCCGTTTTCTGCGGAACAGATCTTCAGGCTGATCATGCAGTCAGCCGCGAGGCTGTCCTCCATTCGCATACCATAGTCAACACGGTACTCGATCAGTTCTTCCGTCTCCTTCAGAGAAAAAGCGGTCGCGCCGATCTCCAGCTGAAGACTCCCCATCGGCAGGCGATAGTCCGCGAACGTCTTCTTGCCCTTCTCGAAGAACATGTCCACGTTCAAGAGCCCGTGCTTCTTCACCATCATACTGGTCTCACTGAATTTGATCGTATTGCGGGTCGGCTCCTTGAAGCCCTCCGTGATCTCATCATAGAGAACATAATGGCTGTTGTTTTTCTTATAATACTTGCCCGGGATGACAACTTCCACCGGCTCGGGATCATCGTCCCCCGGCAGAAACTGCAGACCGAACAAGGTAATGATAACATCCTTTGTCATTCGGCGGCTCCCCTGTTACAGATGACAGATCTCCCCTTCGGAAGAGACCGGTTTGTCGACTTTCTTCTGCGCCTTTTCCGGATCATCGAAGATCTCATTCATCGTACGCCATCCGAGAACCGCGCACTTTACACGCGCCGGCATATGGGAGATATCTTCCAGTACGCCCGCCTCTTCCAGCTCGTCCTTCTCTTCTTCGGTAATTTTCCCCTTGATCATACGGAGAAAAACTTCTGCCAGGTGTGTGGCTTCTTCTTTGCTCCGGCCGATGATCAGATCCAGCATCATGTCCGCGGATGCCTGCGAGATCGCGCAGCCGTCGCCAACGTAAGCGCCGTCCACGATCTTGTCGCCCTCCACGCGAAGTTTGAGAACGATGTCATCGCCGCAGCTCGGATTGACGCCCTCAAGCTCGAAGTTCGCGTCCGGGAGATCATGCTTGTGTGCCGGATGCAGATTGTGATCTGTCAGAATTTCATTATAAAAAGTATTATTCCTCATAACCCATCTCTTTTCTGAGTGCCTTTACGGCATCAACCAGGCGGTCAACTTCCGCCTCGGTATTGTAGAAAGCAAAGCTTGCGCGCGCCGTGGAACGGGTTCCCAGATACGCGAGAAGCGGCTGTGCACAGTGATGTCCGGCGCGGACGCAGACCTTGAACTCATCGAGGATCGCCGCGATATCGTGCGGATGCACACCGTCTACCAGGAAAGTGATAATGCCGTGATGTTCTGCCGGATTTGTGGATCCGAGAATGTGCACATACGGATATTCCTTCAGCTTCTCCATCGCGTAGGCGGTCAGATGTGTCTCGCGCTCGGTGATCTTGTCAAAGCCGATCGATTTTACATAGTTGATCGCCGCGTGCAGACCGGCAGCGCCGCCGGCGTTCACGGTACCCGCCTCGAACTTGTGCGGTACTTCTGCGTAGGTTGCGCCCTCACGGGTCACATACTCGATCATCTCGCCGCCGAACAGGAACGGGGACATCTTGTCAAGAATTTCGTATTTTCCGTACAGTACGCCGATCCCCATCGGGGAGAGCATTTTGTGTCCGGAGAACGCGAGGAAATCAACGTCCAGATCCTGTACATCGACCGCCATATGCGGCACGGACTGCGCGCCGTCCGCTACGAAGACCGCGCCGTATTCGTGGGCAATCTTTGCGAAAGTCTTGATATCATTGGTGCGTCCGATAACGTTGGATACCTGCGTCATTGCCACCAGTTTTGTCTGCGGTGTCATTGCGGCACGGAACATCTCTTCCGTGATCTTTCCCGTCTTGTCACATTCCAGGTAACGCAGCGTCGCGCCGGTGCGCTTTGCCGCCTGCTGCCACGGAAGCATGTTGCTGTGATGCTCGAGAATGCTGATCAGGATCTCATCGCCCGGTTTCAGGTTGTCCTGTGCCCAGGTGTAGCCGACCAGATTCAGGCTCTCCGTCGCGTTTCTGGTAAAAACGATCTCTTCCGTTCTTTTTGCGTTGATAAAGTCAGCGACTGCCGCGCGGGCTTCCTCGTAGATCTCCGTTGCTTTTACACTGAGCTCGTAGAGGCCGCGCAGGGGATTGGCGTTGCTCGTCTCGTAATAGTTATTTACCGCGTCGATGACGCTCTGCGGTTTCTGGGTAGTCGCCGCGTTATCCAGATAAGCAACCTCATCATTCAGAAGCGGAAAATCCGCACGGATCGCAGCATCATCAAGTTGTCTCTGCTCATCAGTCATCATCACTTGTATTGCCTCCTCCGACATACTCGCTGATCTCCGCCTTTGCGGCAGCGTCCGGGATCTGCGCGACAAGCGCGTCGATTCTGGCACCGGCGAGCATTTCGTTAATTGCCTCACGGTCCATACCCCTGGACTCCAGGTAGAACATCAGGGACTCATCGAGACGTCCGATGGTGGCACCGTGGTTTCCCACTACATCTTCCTCTGCGCAGAGGATCAGCGGAATGGTCTGGTTGTGAACGCCCTCGTCCATCAGCAGAACATCCTCTTTCTCATTACCGACAGCGCCGGATGCGCCCTTCTTGAAATCGATGGTGCCGCGGAAGGTCTTGGTCGCCTTGTCACGGAGAACACCGTTTACATTGATCTCACACTCCGTTTTTTTGCCGGTATGATTGGCAAAATAGTTCATATCCAGAACGGCATCGTTCTTTACAAGGTACGCAATGTCGGTCTTCATGCTGCTCTGATATCCCGCGAGGTCGATCTGGCAGCCCTGGTATACATCATGGCCGTCGAGGAACAGGTGGATGATCTCCACTCGTCCGTTGTCCTCGCATCGTCCGCCGACGTCATTCAGGAAGGTGAACTTCTCGCCCACACGAACGACCTGTACGAGGCGCAGAAGGGAATACTTACCGACAGCGACTTTCGTCTGGACAGCCGCAAAACCGGCCGCCTCCTTCTCTGCGGTGTAATCCATAATAACGGTCATCTCACTGTTGTCACCCAGTACAAGGTTTACGGCATTGACCGCGTTAGCGCCGTCATTGTACGCGAAGGTAAGGCGCGCTGCCTCGGCAGCTTTCCTGTTCTTCGGCGCGGTGAGCGTGTAAACGCCCTTTGTGCCCGCCTCTACAAGAGCGGTCACATCTTTTCCCATGCCGGTCGGCTGGGAAGACAGCGGATTTTCCGCTGTCTCTGCGGCCTCGATCCCTGCCGGGATCTCCGCCTTGATCTCTGATTCCGAACCGGTTTCTACACCGGCCAGTTTTGCTTCATTCATCTTCAGCCAGTACCAGGTAATTGCCGGCAGCCGGTTGAGTTTCATATCCATTGCTTCACTCATCTTCTTCTGCCTCCTTAACCGATACTTCCCTTCATCTCCAGGCGGATCAGATTGTTCATCTCTACCGCGTACTCGAGAGGAAGCTCTTTCGATACGTTATCTGCAAATCCGGATACGATCAGCGCGCGGGCATCCTCTTCGGTAATGCCGCGGCTCATCAGATAGAATACAGCGTCGTCGCTGATTCGGCCGATCTTTGCCTCGTGTCCGATGTCGACCTGGTCGGTCTTCACATCCATTGCCGGGATCGTATCGGAACGGGATACGGAATCCAGCATCAGAGACTGACAGGAAACGGCGGACTTACTGTTGACAGCCTGTTTGTTGACGGTGATGGAACTGCGGAAGGTGCTGATTCCGCCGTCCTTGGAGATCGAACGGGTATTGACATAGGAAGTCGTCTCCGGCGCACTGTGGACGATCTTACAGCCGGTATCGAGGTTCTGGCCGTTGCCCGCGAAGGTAACACCGCTGAACTCGGCTCTCGCGCCGCGTCCCGCCAGAATACTCATCGGATACAGATAGGAGACGTGGGATCCGAAGGAACCGGAGATCCACTCTACCTTGCCGCCCTCTTCCACCTTCGCACGCTTGGTGTTCAGGTTATACATGTTCTTCGACCAGTTCTCGATCGTGGAATAACGAAGCGTTGCGTTTTTGCCGACAAAAAGCTCTACGCAGCCGGCATGCAGGTTCGCGACGTTGTACTTCGGCGCGGAACATCCCTCGATGAAGTGAAGGTACGCGTCATCCTCGACGATGATCAGTGTGTGCTCGAACTGTCCGGCGCCCTTGGCGTTCAGACGGAAATAGGACTGCAGCGGAATGTCGACCTTGACGCCCTTCGGTACATATACGAAGGATCCGCCCGACCATACCGCGCCGTGCAGAGCCGCGAATTTGTGGTCTGTCGGCGGTACAAGGTGCATGAAGTGCTCCTTGATCATATCGGCATATTCCCCGCGGAGCGCGCTCTCCAGATCGGAGTAGATAACACCCTGTGCGGCAACCTCGTCCTTTACGTTATGGTATACGAGCTCGGAATCGTACTGCGCACCGACACCGGCAAGGCTTGTACGCTCCGCCTCCGGGATTCCCAGACGCTCGAAGGTATCCTTGATATCTTCCGGAACGTCTTCCCAGCTCTGGTTCATTTTTGTATTCGGACGGACATAGGTGACGATCTCATCCATGTTCAGTCCTTCGATGGACGGGCCCCAGTCCGGGACCTTCTTGCGATTATAGATGTCCAGGGATTTCAGACGGAAATCACGCATCCACTCCGGATCGTTTTTCTCCTTGGAAAGCTGAAGAACGATTTCGGGAGTCAGACCTTCGTCGATGCGCCATGCGTCCTTTTCTTCGTACCGGAAGTCATACATGCTCCGGTTTATATCTTCTACATGTGCTTTTTCCTTAGCCATAATTACTCCTCGTTTGCTTCGAATCTCTCAAATCCGTGCTCATTGATCTCATCGACCAGTGCCGCGTCACCGTTTTCTACGATCTGTCCGTCAACCAGCACGTGGGTATGATCTACGTGCAGGGACTCCAGAATACGGGTGCTGTGGGTGATGATGATCAGTGCGCCGTCCTCGTTCTTCTGGTACTCGCGAACACCTGCGGATACGGTGCGGACCGCGTCAACGTCAAGACCGGAGTCGGTCTCGTCGAGGATCGCCAGAGACGGGTTGAGCATCAGAAGCTGCAGGATCTCGGCTTTCTTCTTCTCACCGCCGGAAAAACCGACGTTCAGGTCACGCTCCGCGTAGGAGTGATCCATCTGCAGAACGTCCATCGCCGCCTGGATCTGTTTGCGGAAAGCGAAGAGACGAATACGCTCGCCGGTCTTCTGCTGCAGCGCGCTGCGGATGAAGTTCGACAGGCTGATGCCCGGCACTTCGAGCGGGTTCTGGAAGGACATGAACAGGCCGTCCTTCGCTCTGTCGTTGACTGCCTCTGCTGTAATATCTTTGCCGTTGAAGAGGATGGTTCCTCCGGTGATCTCGTAGTGCGGATTTCCCATGAGCGCATTGCCCAGTGTGGACTTTCCGGCACCGTTCGGCCCCATCAGTACGTGGGTCTCGCCCTTATTTACATCGAGATTGACTCCGTGAAGGATCTCTTTTCCGTCAACGCTGACTGTCAGGTTTCTCACCTGTAATAACTGTTCCGCCATAATTTCCTCCTGAAATGTTTATCAAATACTGTAAAACCGCGGTTTCCGCGAGGTTCAAGCGACCATTCGCAAAAACCCTAGTGATTTACTCCACTTTTGCTCTGGTAATTATAATACAGCCTTTTTTTATTTGCAATACCGGGTTTTGCACGTTTTTGCATACGATTGCCGCCCTGCAGCCACTCCGCAGCACAGCCGAAGTCATTACGAACCGATCGCGAAGGACGCACGCACGGAAAAACGCGGTCATGCAACGGATTGCACGGCCGCGTTTCGGGACGTCTTAATACTTATTCACTTGCTCGTTCATTCGCGCAAATTGACAAGATCGATCCGGGAATTTCACCTGAACGATCATGTGCGACTTCACCGGACCGATCAGAAGCGGCTTATTCCTCGCCTGTCAGATGAACGGTCACATACTCATGGCCGACTGCCGGCAAAAACGTCTCGATAATATCCTTTGTACGGATCTTCAGGCTGGAGGTGTTGACGCATGGATGGCATCCCAGAAACTCACCCTTCAGTACATCCTCGTCGATCAGCAGGTTGATGTGCTTATCCTTATCGTTCATAAGACCCATGACGCTGACCGCGCCCGGGTAGATATCCAGATATTCGACCATCTTCTCCTCCGGCGCAAATGACAGGCGGGCGGAATGGATCTGGCTGGAAAGCTCCTTCGTCTTGAAGTTTTTGTCTCCTGGCATCATCAGCAGGTAGAAAACAGTCTTCTGCCGGTTGCAGAGAAATAAGTTTTTGCAGATCGTCGCCTGCAGGATCGCGTCGACTTCTTTGCAGTCCTCCATGCTCTCCGCGCGCTTCTCATGATCCGTCTGCCAGTACTCGATTCCCAGCGAATCGAGAAAATCATAGGTGCGGACCTCGCGCTCTTCGCGGCCGTCCGTAGTATCTGGTCTTCCGTAATGTAATTCCATGGTCACTCCCTCGTTCTCAGTGTTTTTTCTTCATATTTGCATCGATCATCTTGTTGATCGCCCAGATCATCAGCCCGTAGACTTCCGCCGTGGCAACGACGATCACCACCCAGCCGACGATCAGCTGGGACGGCGCGTTCCGCACGATCAGCAGCGTCAGGCAGGCCAGAATGATGCCGACGACCAGATAGAACAGAACGTTCATCAGGAAGGTTTTCTTCTTTCCGAAGTCCGCCAGAAGTTTTCCCAGATAGAAATACTGGGCTATATGATAGACGGCAATGAATGCCTCCAGAAGCCAGAAGTCTTTGTTCAGGTTGAAGCCCGACCCGATGACCGCCAGAAGGGTCCATGCCAGGAAAAACGAAATGCTCTCGAATCGCGCAGCTTTCTCAATGGTCATACTTATAATGTCTCCTTATTTCAGTTGTGAAATTTCATGCGTCGAATCTCATCCTTAAGATTTCACCTTCCGGAATTTTCCTTCTTCGCCGCCGGTTTGATCGCGTAGGCGTGGCAGAGCTTGAGGCTCGTTGCCGGGATCCAGCGCGTGGTCTTTGCCCAGCCGTCGATCAGTTCCAGGTAGATGTCGCGGCGGATCCGCCCCGACTCCTCGCGGCCCTCGATGGCTTTGTATCCGCAGCAGATCACATGGTGATTGCCGTAGCAGCTGTTCCGCATGAGCTGCAGATAGATCAGGCAGTTCTCACGAAGCTTCTTCGAATACCAGGCTGGAGACGCGTCAAACTTCCCTTCGACCTCCGCGTCGATCCCGTATTCCTTCAGGCACTTGCGGATGTACATGCCCGTCAGGATATCATAGGTACCGCCGAAATGGCCCAGATAGTCCGTATTCCAGTAGGCGCGGGACTTTCTGCCGATCTCCGCCACCTTCTGAAAAACTTCATTCGGCGCGGGGAAGATATTGTACGACCGCTTGATAGCAATAATGAGGTTCGTCATCGCCGTCGGACCGCAGTGCCGATGAAAACCGTCATCGAGCTTCTCGAACTGTGCCGTGGTGCAATGCGGCACGCGGAAACGCCAGTGCCGGTAGACACGGCTTTCCTTTACCGGGATTCCCCACCGCTCGGAAGCATGCTTCATCGGATCGTCAATGACGGAAGTACGTTTTTTCTTTAATAAAGCGAAAGGCATATCGGTCTCCTTTCCTGTGTATCTCTGCCTGAACCCGGGATGGCTCGCGACGCCGGCCGCATAGATCTCGCTGAGGCGCGATCCTGTATGGCAGGCCCCGGAAATAATAACGCGGGAGAAGCACCGGAGTTCTGCCGGCGGCCCCTCCCGCATTCGCATTTGATTTAGTTTACGCCTTCCTGCTGCAGCTGGTCGTTCAGAATGTCAAGAATATCATACGGATCCAGTCCGTGTGTACGACATGCCTCTTCGAGCGTCTCCATCTGGGAAACGCCGCAGCTGATGCAGTGGAGTCCGACGCCGGTCATGACCGAGATCAGCGATGGATAGGTCTGCACGATATCCGAAACGATCATATCCAGCTGGATCAGGTTGTCCGATTTGCCCATCATTGCTTCAATATCCTCCTGTACAGAAGTGATCTCCGTGATACCGAAGTACTTCTTGAAAATGTTCAGAACGCTCTCCGACAGGAATGCCGGAATCGTCGGTCCGAGATGAATGTGTTTGATATCCAGATAAAGCATGGAAAGAAGGGCTGTAATTGCCTTCTGTCCGTGCCAGGACAGCTGATATACGAACGGGAGCTGGTTCAGGTTATCGTAGCCTGCCTTCTCTCTGAGAAGGAGCGCCAGCTGAACGATCGAGTAGAGATCCTGGAGCTGTCCCGCGTGAAGGAGAGCCGGAATGCCGTTGATCGTTCCGAGGCGGTCAGCCTCGACACGGTTGTATACACTACCTGCCGTGATCACCATGGAGCCATCCGGAAGTGCCTTGACAAAATCCGTGTAGTAGGATCTGGTCTTCGCACGGCCGTCGTCACCTGCCAGAACCGCGATCTTCGCGATGCTGCCGTTTTTGATCGATTCGTGGATCTGATCGGCAAGGGCCGCGAGCGCTTCCTGGCCGTAGCCGGTGCGTACGGTTCCGCTGCCGATCTCTGTCGGTGCGGCACACGTTTTTGCCAGTTCGATCAGTGCGGAGAAGTCCTTATGGCCTTCGCTGTCCGCCGCAATGTGCGGAATGCCGGCGAAGCCCGCCTCTCCTGTCGTGAAAAGTCTCTTCTCGTAGCTGCTCTTCGGCGGAACGAGGTTGCCCTCTGTCATGAGGATCGGTCCGTTAAAGGAATCGAAGTCCTCTTTCTGTTTCCACCAGGATCCGCCGTAATTTCCGGCGAGATGCGCATACTTCTTCAGTTCCGGATAGCTGTGCGCGGAAAGCAGCTCGTCATAGGTATATACGTCAACGCCTGTCCCCTCGGTCTGCGCAAGGAGCACGGCAAGGTCATGCACGTTGGTTCCGGCAACGAGGATCGCCGGATTGGTGCGGACACCCTTCTCCACGTCGGTCGGCTCCGGATTGCCGTAAGCGCCGGTCAGATTGGTGTCTGCCAGATTCATGGCGCGGACACTGTAACGTCCGGTCTCCATAACGAGAGCCAGCAGATTGCCGCCCGTCATATTCGGATCAAGCGTCTGGGAAAGAGCGCGCGCAACGAACATATCGAGGTCGTTGTCCGCCTCACCGGCCTCTACCGCCGGTGTCTCGATCGCCGCGATACCTTTGACCGCGTAGGTGATCAGTTCACGGAAGCTGCGGATGTCCGCATCATGCGTGGAAAGTACACCGACTTCGGCCGCTTTCGCCGCGAAATCCTCTGCGGCACCGTTCCACTTTGCCGCCTCCGGAAGCGCATCCTGCTTCTCGACCTCACCGATCACACCGTCACGAAGAGCCAGCGTCGCGGTGATCTTCGAAGCGATCGCATCCTTATCGAAATTTACATTTGTATTGACTGCCGTCAGGTTGTTCATGATCCGGCGGTTGATCGCGTCCGCAACCGTCTTCTTCTCTCTGCGAAGCTGTGTGGCAACGGCAGCAAGTCCTTTTGTCACCCATACCAGCAGATCCTGCATGGCAGCTGTATCTGCTTTCTTGCCGCACATTCCGTTACGGGTACATCCGGTGCCGGCCATCGTTTCCTGGCACTGGTAGCAGAACATCTGATTATCCATTCTCTATTCCTCCATATCTATCCGCTCGGCAAAGCGGGAACTTCCGGCTCCCGGCGGACCTTTGCAAAAAAATACTGTAACGGAGGCAAAAGCTCCGTATCTGCGGCCACTTTCCGACCGTATCCTACATATTATAACAGAAATTATTTTTTTGCAGTAACATTCGCACAGATTTTAGACATTTTTAAAAAACTGATACCCCATTCGTTGCTCAAGTGGTCGCATAATGGTATAATTTGGTATGAACATTCAGACATTTTCAGGAAGGACGGAGAGGCTGCCATACATATGAAAAAGGATCCCATCTACAAGAGCTTCGGATACGCTTTTCGCGGAATCCGTGACTGCATCGTAAAGGAACGGAGTATCAAGATCCACCTGACGATGACCGCGCTCGTGATCCTTGCCGGGATCTTCTTCCGCATCTCCGTTCTCGAATGGATTGCCTGCCTGATCCTCTTCGCGCTGGTCATCAGCCTGGAGATCATCAATACCGCCATCGAAGCGGTCGTTGATCTTGCCTGCGAGGAGAAAAAACCGCTCGCCCGGCTCGCCAAGGACGCAGCCGCCGGGGCCGTTCTGGTCTCCGCGATCTTCGCGGCGATCATCGGGCTCATCATTTTTATTCCGAAACTGCTCGCATTCCTCGCCTGAATCTCTATCGAGAGACTTTGCAGAGAAATTTCGCCAAAAGGTTTCGCAGTGAGATTCCGCAGGAGAATGCGCAGAAACACATCCCGCCCGAGGCGGATGTGACTTTATTATAGGAGGGTTTATTATGGCAAACGAAGAATTACATCTCACAGAAGACATCAAGAAGCTCCTGCTGGCAGGAATCGGCGCTGTTGCGACAGGTGCCGAGAAGTCCAAGGCGATCCTCGATGAGCTCGTTGACAAGGGCGAGCTGACCGTTGAGCAGGGGAAGGTCCTGAACCAGGAATTGAAGCACAAAGTGCAGGCCGCTGCCGATCACGCAAAGGAAAAGGTACAGGAAGTCCGCGAGGAAGTGAAGGAAAAAGTCGGTGAACAGAAAGCGGAGGATGCTGATTTCTCCAAGTTTGTGGCTACTCTTTCCGATGAACAGAAGGCTGCGCTGAAGAAGGCTCTCGAAGGTGAGAAGGCTCCGGAAGAAGCTCCTGCCGATGAGAAGGCACCGGAATAACCGGACAAGTGTAACTGCATGAACGAGGCAAAAACAAAAACTTCGAATACCGAAGAACATTCGTCGCGCCTGATGGAGATCACCTCCATTCTGGTTCGGAATAAGCTCATGCATGGTATGACCCCGGTCAAGCTCCGCTGTATCCTGGAGGAGCTTGGCCCGGTCTATATCAAACTCGGGCAGATCATGTCCCTTCATTCGGACATTCTGCCGCAGGCATACTGCGACGAGCTGATGAAGCTGAATTCCGAAACGACGCCGATGCCGTTCAAGACGGTCGTCCATGTGCTGAACGAATCCTACGGAGCCGACTGGCATACGTTTTTCAAAGATATTGAAAAAGAGCCGCTGGGATCCGCGTCGATCGCACAGGTCCACCGCGCCAAACTGCGAACGGGTGAGGACGTTATCATCAAGGTCCAGCGCGAAGGTGTTCAGGAAACCATGGAGCGGGATATCCGGCTGTTAATGAAGGCCGTCCGGCTCCTTCCTCCCGTTGCAGGGATCCATACCGTTATCGATCCCGTCCAGGTCCTCGCCGAGCTGCGGGCGACCGCCAGGGAAGAAATGGATTTCCAGAAGGAGGCGGAAAACCTCGAGGAATTCGAGCGCGACAACCGCGATGTTGCTTTTGTCGGCGTTCCGAAGCTCTACCGCGAATATACGACGCCGCAGGTCCTCGTCATGGAATATATCGACGGCTGCGCCATCAATGATCTGGATTATCTCCGCAAAAACGAATACGACACGGATGAGATCGGCGCGAAATTCGCGGACAACTATATCAAGCAGTTCATGGAGGACGGTTTCTTCCATGCGGATCCACACCCCGGAAATGTCAAGATCCGCGACGGCAAGATCATCTGGATCGACATGGGTATGATGGGGCGCCTTACCGAACGCGACCGCATCCTGCTCGCCGAGTGCATCCGCGGCATTGCGGAGCGGGACATCGGCAAGATCGAAAATGCCGTTCTCGCGCTGGGTGATTTCTCCGGAAAGCCGGACCGGCAAAAGTTGTATCACGATCTGCGTGATATCGTACAGCAATATTCCACCGTCGACATCCGGGCGATCAATCTGGGCGAAATGCTTCAGACCGGGCTGGATGCCATGAAACAAAACAAGATCCGCATGCCGCACGGTCTGTCGATGCTGTCCCGCGGCCTGATCCATCTCGAGGGCGTCCTCTCCGAGATCAGCCCCGGCATCAGTGTGATCGAGATCGCCCGTGCAAGAGTCCGCGCGGACGCTGTGAAAAACTTCAATCTCGCTGCCGAGATCCAGCGGGGAGGAGAAAAATTATACAATGCCACGGACAAAGGTCTGGAAATCCCCGTTCTGATGAATGACATCATGCGGGAATATCTGAACGGCCAGAGCCGGGTCAATCTGGATCTGAAGGCATCCCGGGAACTGGCCTGGCTTCTCCGGAAGCTTGTACAGAATATCGTGGTCGGGATGTGGCTCACCGCTCTCATCATCGGATCGAGCATTCTGTGTACGACCGATATGAAGCCGCGGATCTTCGGCATCCCGCTGCTTGGGTTTATCGGTTTTTCCCTGGCCCTCGGCGTCATTGTTTTTCTCCTTCTGCGCCATCTGCTGACGCGGAAGAAGTAAGAAGTATAAATAACTAATCAGGAGGCTTTTTCTATGAGAGAGTATATCAAAGTTCCATCCGCTGCTGATCCGAATGTTTTCCTTAAGGTAGTTCCCGGTCACTTCGCGACCGCGACTGCCCACATCAGCTGCTATATGGACATTACCACGTTGAAAACACGCTGCAGTGAGGCACGCGGAATCGCCGAACTGCTGGCGCAGCGCTTCACCACCGACACGCTGGTCGATACGATCGTCTGCCTCGATGACACGCAGGTCATCGGCGCCTTCCTCGCTGAGGAACTGACGAAGACCGGCATCCTGAACCGCAACGCGCACAAGACGATCTACGTCATCACCCCGGAGTATTCCAGCAAGGGGCAGATGATCTTCCGCGACAACATGCAGATGGCCATTAAGGGCAAAAACGTCCTGGTTCTTCTCGGATCCGTCAACACGGGCGGTACCCTTGCAACAGCCATCGACAGCATGCAGTATTACGGTGCCGTTGTCACCGGCGCGGCTGCGATCTTCAGTGCCGTGGACGAGATCGACGGAATCCGCCTGCAGGCGGTCTTCCATCCGTCCGATGTAGGCAATTACGCTTCCTATCAGCACGGCACATGTCCGATGTGTGCAAGAGGCGAAAAGCTCGACGCACTGGTAAACAGCTACGGATACTCGGAGCTGAAATAAGAGATATCGTCACGAGAAAATATCGTCGCAGTCTGAGACAGACTGGCGTCGCAGTACAATACAGACGCAAAGTGCCGCCGGAACAGGGTTAAAATAGTCCTGTTCCGGCGGCACTTTTACACTTTTCTTGATTTGATTTGTCCTGCTTTTTCCAATTTACTTATCAGAGAATTTCCCCGTGCTTCGCGCGGATCCACTCTTTATACTCCTGGTTTCTCTCGTCCAGAAAGAGTTCCCGACAGATCTTGCGGCCGGTTTCGGTGACGAAGATCTTCTCATAGACATTCTGCACCGCGTTCGATTTGTAACTTTCCTCGTACATATTGACGAGGAAGTCTGCCTCGATGAGAATGCGGTAATCCATTCCCTGAATGTTCGTGTATGTATGGTGATGTCCGATCAGGTAGCAGATCCTTTCGATATCCTCCACGTCAAATCCCAGACGGCGAAGGATAGGTTCGGCCTCTCCCGGCCCCAGTTCCTCCTGCAGCGCGCCTGTGCAGCGCCCGTAAAGAGCCTCCGCCTTGTGGATCCCAATATCATGCATATAGGAAGCCGCCTCAATGATGAATGTGAGGTGCTCATCAAGCTCCTCTCTTCTGGCGATCAGTGCCGCAAAGGCATGCACCTTCATGAAATGCTGGATACGCTTGGGATCGCGCCTGTCATGATCAATCATTTCCATGCAGAGCCGGTCCAAAATCTCTCTGTAATTTTCCATATTTTCCTCCGACCCTGCCGTGCGTTATTTATTCAGGACTCCGTACGTTTTATTGCATTCAGGACTTGTACGTTTATTGCATTCTGGACTCCGTATGTTTATTGCATTCAAGACTCGTGCTTTTTGCATTCAGGACTCCGTACGTTGACAAATACACAACTTACCGATCAGTTATCGACGCTGTAGTTCGGAGCTTCTTTTGTAATATGAATATCATGCGGATGGGACTCTTTCAGAGATGCGGAAGAGATCTTGACGAACTTTCCGGTTTCCTTCAGGGTTTCGATATCCTTGGCTCCGCAGTAACCCATGCCCGCGCGAAGACCGCCGATCAGCTGGAAGATGCTGTCCTCAACGCTTCCCTTATAGGCTACGCGGCCTTCCACGCCTTCCGGAACGAGTTTCTTCGCGCCAGCCTGGAAGTAACGATCTGCGCTGCCGTGGGACTGCTGCATAGCCGCCATGGAACCCATGCCGCGGTATACCTTGTATTTACGGCCCTGGAAGAGCTCGAATTCACCCGGAGCCTCATCACAGCCTGCGAAGAGGCTGCCCATCATGCAGACATTGGCACCTGCGGCGATCGCTTTTGTCACGTCACCGGAGAACTTGATGCCGCCATCGGCGATGATCGGTGTTCCGGTCTTCTTTGCCTCGGAGTAGCAATCCATAACAGCGGTGATCTGCGGCACGCCGATACCCGCAACAACACGCGTGGTGCAGATGGATCCCGGTCCGATACCGACCTTTACGCAGTCGGCACCCGCTTCGATCAGATCATGGGTAGCCTGCGCGGTCGCCACGTTTCCGGCGATGATCTGCAGATCCGGATATGCGTCCTTGATCATGCGCAGCGCTTTGAAAATATTGGCGGAATGGCCGTGCGCGGAGTCGATTACGATACAGTCAACGTGTGCTTTTACAAGTGCGGCTACACGCTCCATAACATCGCCGGTGATGCCGACTGCGGCACCGCAGAGAAGACGGCCGTGCTCGTCCTTTGCGGAATTCGGGTACTGGATCTGTTTCTCGATATCCTTGATGGTGATCAGTCCCTTGAGGTTGCCCTCATCATCAACGATCGGAAGTTTTTCTTTTCTGGCCTTGGCAAGGATGCTCTTCGCTTCCTCGATGGTAACACCCTCTTTGGCGGTGATCAGGCCTTCCGAGGTCATGGACTCTTTGATCTTCTTCGTGAAGTCTGTTTCAAAGAGAAGGTCTCTGTTTGTGATAATGCCTACGAGCTTTCTGCCCTCTGTGATCGGGACGCCGGAGATGCGGAACTTGGCCATCAGCGCATTGGCATCGGCAAGTGTATGTTCCGGGGACAGGAAGAAAGGATCGGTGATAACACCGTTTTCGGAACGTTTTACCTTATCAACTTCATCAGCCTGCTGCTCGATGGTCATGTTCTTATGAATAATGCCGATGCCGCCCTGTCTGGCCATGGCGATCGCCATGCGGTGCTCGGTAACGGTATCCATTCCGGCACTCATCATCGGAATGTTCAATTTGATCTTCTTTGTAAGCCAGGTCGATACATCAACAAGATTCGGCGTCACCTCAGAGTACTGCGGTACGAGTAATACGTCATCAAAAGTAATTCCATCACCAATAATCTGTCCCATTTGTTCTTCCTTTCTCTACAGCGATAAAAACGTTTTGTTCTATATTATTATGTTCGTAATTTAAGTGAGTTTAACAAAAACCGCATGGAAAGTCAATCGAAGAATACTTTGCTCGGCATGCGTCGCTTCATATCCTTGAGTATGTTCTCGTTCGGCATGATCATGACCTTGGTTCTTCCCTTCTCCATCGGGAAGACAAAGGTGTAGAAGCGGTCGTGATCCTTCGGATCGCCGCTGGTGTAGTCGAGAACGGTCGTGACGTTTTTGTAATCATCCAGGCGATGCGACTCGGACTGCGCCATCACTTCCATCTTGCTCAGCTCGAAGGATGCTGCCCGCTTGCGGCTCGACTTGCTGAAGATCTTGTCGATGTCCAGCGTCCCGCTCACGTAGGAGTATTCGTACTCCACATTCAGCTTCGGCAGGAAATACCAGTCGGCGAGGACCATCGCCAGACCTGCGAAAATAAAGTAAGGAATAATTAGGGCGAACGCAAAAGCCAGTACGGTAAATACGATCAGGAGTACCTTTGTGAGTTTTTGCACTGTTGTCTGCTTCTTGGGAACCAGGAGCTCTGTAAAAAGATCATCCATGATTTATCCTCCTCCAGTAAATGAAATTATTTATTGCCATAATACCACAAAAACGCGGCCTGTACACATGAATTCAACGCTCTTTTGACATTCTGACGGAAGATTGCCGAAATCTTTGGATGATGTTCCATTGAGTTCGACAGGACGTTTTTGTATACTGACAAATGTAAGACAGGGAAAAACTTTTTTCCCGGAAAACGCAGATAAGATAAGAACAGAACGAAATTCAAGGAGGAATTTTATTATGTCCAGCTTAAGCTTAAAAGGCATCTACAAGAGATACCCGAACGGATTCGAAGCAGTAAAAGATTTCAATCTCGACATCGAAGATAAAGAGTTCATCATCTTCGTAGGACCTTCCGGATGCGGAAAATCCACAACACTTCGTATGATCGCAGGCCTGGAGGAGATCTCCGAAGGTACCCTCGAGATCGACGGCAAGGTAATGAACGACGTAGACCCGAAAGACCGTGATATCGCCATGGTATTCCAGAACTACGCTCTGTATCCGCATATGACCGTATTTGACAACATGGCATTCGGCCTGAAGCTCCGCAAGGTTCCGAAGGACGAGATCAAACAGAAGGTTGAAGAAGCTGCCAAGATCCTTGACCTGGATCAGCTCCTTGATCGTAAACCGAAGGCTCTTTCCGGTGGACAGAGACAGCGTGTAGCAATGGGACGTGCTATCGTTCGTCAGCCGCGTGTATTCCTTATGGATGAGCCGCTTTCCAACCTGGATGCAAAGCTTCGTGTACAGATGAGAACCGAGATCGCGAAACTGCATGACAGACTGGGCGCTACCATCATCTATGTAACACATGACCAGACCGAGGCTATGACACTGGGAACCCGTATCGTCGTTATGAAGGCCGGCGTTGTTCAGCAGGTAGATACTCCGCAGAATCTGTACGATACTCCGAACAACCTCTTCGTTGCAGGCTTCATCGGATCTCCGCAGATGAACTTCTTCGATGTAGACGTTACCGAGAAACTCGGCAAAGTCATTCTGACAGCAGGCGAAGACAGCTTCGTTCTTCCGGAAGATAAAGCAAAAGTCGTTAAAGAGAAAGGCTATGTAGGCAAGAAAGTTGTTGCCGGTATCCGTCCGGAATCCATCTACGATGATCCGGAGTTCATCGAGGCTCATCCGGAAAGCACATTCTCCACTACCATCAACGTATACGAGCTTCTCGGCGCTGAGGTATTCCTGTACTTCGATTATGCAGGCACATCTATGACAGCCCGCGTAAAACCGGATACAACAGCAAGAACAGGATCCACTGTTAAATTTGCTCTGGATATCAACAAACTTCACCTGTTCGACAAAGAGACAGAGCAGGCTATCTGCCACTGATTCTTATAAGAAATCCAACAGGAGCCGGGTCCGCATGGACCCGGCTCCTTTCTTATGCCTTTCGCACCAGTCTCTTACATAAGCGGAGTCGGCAGCGTGATCGATGCCATCGTCACCGCGCCAAGCAGCACAGCCGCGGCCTTTTTCCATTTCTTACCAAACATTTGCGTTCCTCCTCAATACACATCTTTCACAAAAACTCATTATTTTCTGCAGTTTTTGTTATTTGTATTATACAAAAAGAAAGGGATGCCGCTACAACTTTTTGTTCAGTCCCGAAACGAATGTGGCATAGAATGCGGCACACAAAAAGCGGGAGGTCTCCCTCCCGCTCAAAAAACGTTTTTCTCAGATCATCCATATACCCAGGTATCCGGCATCGCCACACCATACCAGGCAATGCCCTCATATTTCCAACCGCGTTCCGTCGTCAGAACCTTGTTCTCATAGGCATCGGTCGTGTAGTTGTGCGAGCCGACACTCAGGGATGGATGAAATTCACGATAGACCGGCACGCCTTCGTTCTCATCCGAATACCACTTGATGCCCTCCCCCTGCCAGCCGCGCTTGCAGAGCGTATTGTATTCATTCAGGTCCTTCGTGTAGTGATGATCGGTACTGTACGGATTGAAAAGGCGGTAGACCGGTACGGATGACTCCTGCGGTGCGTACCAGGCAATTCCTTCATCCTCCCAGCCGCGGGTCAGGAGGACACTGCGCTCATACGTATCCGCAGTGTACAAATGTTCGTGCGTGCCGGGGAAATACAGGCGATACATGATATTCGTCCCTTCCGGCTTGTAGACGGCATTCACCTGGACGGAATTGTCCGCGTGCCGTGTGGTACCTGCTTGCGGATCATACACGCCGCCGTATTCCGGAAGGTAGAAATATACGCCAAGCCCACCCTGCGTCAAATTGACAGGCACATCATTGCCAAGCGCATCCGTGACCTCATAATGATCCAGCCATAGTCCTTCATAGGTATACTGTTCCAGGAAGATCTGCTCACCGCACATCGCGTAATCCTGGCTCGGTTGAATTTCGCCGTACGCCGACGGAACCGTTCGCACCGCGTAATAATCAATGCTTCCGGTGATCATTTTCAAGTTATCACTGATCTTATAACCGTTCAGAGCCACATCATTTACCCGAAGGGCAACATCTTCCGTAAAAGTATACGGCTCGACCGCACTCAGGCGGAACGTATATCGGTAATAACTGTTGTCGACGTTGTTGAACCAGGCTTCCCCATCATTATATTCACCCGTGAGGTCTTCCTGCTGCGAATACCACCAGCACCCCGCTTCGATCAAAACGTTATCTGAGACGCTTGACAGAGTGTCATCTGCCGGGAATCCATCCTCGTCCTGGTACCGTCCTCCCTCCTGTGGGGCACTCATGATCAGGTCCACTTCACTGATATCCGGCGAGAACGCATAAGCCGGTGTGGCTGCCTGAGGTACCCAAAACGTCATTCCCAAAGCCAGTGCGGCAATCGAAGCCGCAATTTTTCTGATCCGATTGTATCTCATTCGATTGTCTCCTTTCTCTCTGTATGGAAAGCTGCTTGTTGGTAAGTCTTTATGTCCGCGTCAGAGATGGACGGGCGGTGTTATGCCGTACCAGGCAATATCGTCAGCCTCCTATTCATATTATAAAGTATAAGTCAGAATACAGTCAGCGACATTCCTGATCATTCAGTTATTTTGCCTATTAGACAACCTTATTCGGAATATTTGTCCTGTTTTTACAAGTCGATCAGAGTAAAGTTTTTCTGTAGAACGTAATGCGCCATAAACTTGCCTTGTCCACCGATCCGTAATAAAATATAGAAGTATAGACAATCCCGTGCTTCACAGAGATCGCTCTAAAATAACGACTACATGGAGGTACCGACATGATTTCCGGACATATTTTGACAAAAGCACTGAAAGAACTTCAGGATCTGACCAATACCGAGCTTGTGCTGGTTGGAAAGGCCGGGGAGTTATATACTGATCGCTACTCTGTGACCGCTGAATATCTGAGAGCAGTCCCGGAATTTCTGGAGTCTGCCGCGGACAGCATGGTCATGCAGGACTTCAACTTCTTCAAGGTCTACGAGAGCGACCGGGCGGAGTACGTTCTCATTGCCAAGGGATCACAGGCAGAGGTGACCGGCAGGATCGCTGTATCCGAGCTCACCAACATTCTGTCCGTTGCCTACGAGCGTACCGACAAAAACCATTTCATCCAGAATGTACTTCTCGACAATCTGATTCCGACGGATCTGCGGGAAGAAGCCCGGAAGCTGAAGATCCGCGAAGATACGCCGCGCATCGTCTACCTCATCGGCTCCACGGAGGACGATCACGACATTGCGCTGCAGACACTGAAGGCGATCTATACCGTCACGAACGGCGATTTCATCACCTCGATCGATCCGACACATATCGCTGTCGTGACCACATTCTATGATGGCGAATCCGAGGAAGCTATCCGTCATTTTGCTGCCGAACTGGAAAATGTCCTCAGTACCGAGGCCATGCTCTCCGTACATGTGTCCTACGGAAATGCGAAGGAACAGCTGATGAACCTCTCGCAGTCCTACAAGGAAGCCCAGCTGGCAATGGAAGTCGGCAGTATCTTCTATCCGGAGGATCGTATCATTTCCTACAACAATCTCGGCATCGGCCGTCTGATCTATCAGCTGCCGCAGTCGCTCTGTGAGATCTTCATGAAGGAGAACTTCGATCATGACATCTTCAAGGAACTTGACGAGGAAACGATGGTGACGATCCGGACGTTCTTCAACAACAACCTGAACATCTCCGAGACGGCCCGCCAGCTCTATATCCACCGCAACACGCTTGTGTACCGCCTGGAGAAGCTTGAGCGGACCACCGGCTGCGATATCCGTAAATTCGATGAGGCCATGACCTTCAAGATTGCGATGATGGTCGAGGACTACATGAATCACATGCGCTAAGCAGCCGTGAAATCGCCTGCAATGCACAATAAGATATTGAAATAAGATATTGAAATAAAAAATTGAAAATAAGCACCCTCTGGCTCCGTTTCCCTCGTGACTTGATATCTTACACATGTTGTAGATAACAAGTCACTCAGTCCAAATGTCGCTGCGAGGGTGCTTATTTTCTTTCGTAGTTTTCTCCTATCGAATTTACCTAATTTCAAATATCGCTGAAAACCTGTTTTCTCTTCTGCGGTTTTTCGTGTATTTATGTGATCCATGTATATAGAAGCGGTCGCGATGGTGTTCACGCAGCGACATTTGGCATTGAACATAGTGTGGAAAGGAGTTCAAGGTGATGGAGCGGCCGTGAAGTTGTTCACGCAGCGACATTTGGCATTGAACATAGTGTGGAAAGGAGTTCAAGGTGATGGAGCGGCCGCGATGGTGTTCACGCAGCGACATTTGGCATTGAACATAGTGTGGAATGGAGTTCAGGGTGATGGAGCGGCCGTGAAGTTGTTCACGCAGCGACATTTGGACTGAGCGCAGCGAGGGAAACGGAGCCAGGGAACACTTCACGGCCGCTCTTACTCATCGTGTTCTGATAATTTATTGACCCAAGAGCGCGCAAAGAAGCCCCGGGCGATTTGATCGCCCGGGGCTTCCTGCCATGTTCTCACTTAGTTTTTGCCGCTTGCGGGATTACATCATTCCCGGTGCGCCTGCGCCTGCCGGCATAGCCGGAGCCGGCTCTTTGATGCTGCATACAGCGGACTCGGTTGTCAGCAGGGAAGAAGCAACGGATGTTGCGTTCTGCAGTGCGCTTCTGGTAACCTTTGCCGGATCCAGAATTCCTGCCTGTACCATATCTACATACTCTTCTTTGTAAGCATCGAAACCAATGCCAACTTCAGACTCTTTTACCTTATTGATAATAACAGCGCCTTCCAGACCTGCGTTCTCAGCGATGGTAGCCATCGGAGCTTCCAGGGCTTTGACAACGATCATAGCACCGGTCTTCTCATCGCCTTCAAGTCCTTTTGCGAACTCAGCCAGCTGCTTAGATGCGTGGATGTAAGCGGATCCGCCGCCTGCGATGATGCCCTCTTCAACTGCCGCACGGGTAGCATTCAGAGCATCCTCAAGGCGAAGCTTTGCTTCCTTCATCTCGGTCTCGGTTGCTGCGCCTACACGGATAACAGCTACACCGCCGGACAGCTTTGCAAGTCTCTCCTGCAGTTTCTCACGATCGAAATCGGAAGTTGTTGTAGAGATCTGGTTCTTGATCTGGCCTACGCGGTCTGCGATCGCAGCCTTGTCGCCTGCACCGTCAACGATTACGGTTGTCTCTTTGGCAACTTTAACGGATTTTGCTCTTCCAAGCATATCCATGGTTGCGTCCTTAAGCTCAACACCGAGCTCTGCGGAAACGACCTGGCCGCCTGTCAGAATAGCGATATCCTGAAGCATCTCTTTTCTTCTGTCGCCGTAGCCCGGAGCTTTAACAGCGCATACTTTGAAGGTTCCGCGAAGTTTGTTTACGATCAGAGTGGAAAGTGCCTCACCCTCAACATCCTCAGCGATGATCAGAAGGGTTGCGCCGCTCTGTACGATCTGCTCCAGAAGCGGAAGGATCTCCTGAATGTTGTTGATCTTCTTATCGGTGATCAGGATATACGGATTATCCAGCTCAGCAACCATCTTCTCCATATCGGTTGCCATGTATGCGGATACATAGCCGCGGTCGAACTGCATACCTTCTACAAGGTCGAGCTCTGTGATCATGGATTTGGACTCTTCGATGGTGATTACACCGTCGTTGGTAACTTTTTCCATAGCGTCGGCTACCAGCTGGCCAACCTCATCATCGCCGGAGGAAACAGCAGCAACTCTTGTGATCTGCTCTTTGCCGCTTACCGGTTTGCTCATGCCTTTGATCAGCTCGATTGCTTTATCTGTAGCTTTCTTCATACCCTTTCTGAGGACGATCGGGTTTGCGCCTGCTGCCAGGTTTCTCATTCCTTCATGGATCATAGCCTGTGCAAGAACGGTAGCTGTTGTGGTACCGTCGCCGGCTACATCGTTTGTCTTGGAAGCAACTTCACGGATGAGCTGTGCGCCCATGTTCTCAAATCCGTCTTCCAGTTCAACCTCTTTTGCAATGGTAACACCATCGTTGGTGATCGTCGGAGCTGCGTATGTTCTGTCAAGAACAACGTTGCGGCCTTTCGGTCCCAGTGTTACGCGGACTGTGTTTGCGAGTTTATCTACACCTGCCTGAAGGGCTACTCTTGCCTCTTCACCGTATTTGATCTGTTTTGCCATTTTTTTATTCCTCCTGAAAAAAACTTATTACTCTACGATTGCCAGAACATCGCTCTGTTTAACGATGATGTACTCTTCGCCGTCGAGCTTAACTTCTGTGCCTGCGTATTTGCTGTAGATAACCTTGTCATCTACCTTAACTTCCATCTTCACATCATCGGTTCCCGGTCCTACGGCGATAACAACAGCTTCCTGCGGTTTCTCCTGTGCCTGGGATGTAAGAATGATGCCGGATTTGGTTTTTTCTTCTGCTTCTACCTGTTTCAGAACTACTCTGTCTCCTAATGGAACTAATTTCATTTCATGCCTCCTATATGATTTCCGTTCTTTTTTTGATTTATTAGCACTCGATCGATATGAGTGCTACTCAACAATTCATATAATAGACAAACTGCCGCATTTCCGCAAGTGCGGAAAATACATAAATATCTCTTTTTTTCGCAGTATTTCTTTTGTTTACGCTATTATTCTCATCTTTTTAATATTTTGCTGAATTGGAGAAATTTCACGTTTGCCCGGTAATCGTGCAGGGTCCATAACGCGCAGAACGGCCCCGCAAACTGCGGGGCCGTTCTCTGTCTGCTATATTCTATTCTTTGTATGATCAGCGGCCGAGTTTCTCGGATTCCGCTTTTCTCTTTGCGCGAATCTCTTCGAGTTCGTCGAAGATGTAATCGTTCACTACCTTGATGTATGTTCCCTTCATACCGCTCGAACGGGACTCGATCACGCCGGCGCTCTCGAACTTACGGAGTGCGTTGACGATCACGGAGCGGGTAATGCCCACGCGATCCGCAATGCGGCTCGCGACCAGAATTCCTTCCGTTCCCTTAAGCTCATCGAAGATATGAAGGATCGCTTCCATCTCGGAGAAGGAAAGGGTGCTGAACGCGGATTTAACGACCTGGATCTTCCGATTCTCTTCTACGGTCTCTTCATTCACAGAGCGCATCATTTCCAGACCGACTACAGTCGTGCCATATTCACTGACGATGATATCATCAATATCGTACAACGGTTCACTGCGGTAGGTAAATACCGTTCCGAGTCTCTCACCGGCGATCTCGATCGGATTGATGATCGCGGTATATTTTGACGCTTCATCGGTCTCGAAGCCAAGTGTTCCGAGGTTTACATTTTCCTTTGTGGAAAGGACACTCAGAAAACGGTCATTCAGAAGCGGATCAACATGCGTGCCGACCTCATCGGTGATCAGGTCGGTGATCTCCGTAACGCCCGCACAAGTGCCTACGCCAAGGACCTTTCCCTTTTTACTGATAACAAGGATATTTGACTGAAAGCATTCGACGAGCACTTCGCAGATATCGTTAAAAACGACTTTCGTCGATGTATTGTTATGCAGCAGTTTATTGATCTTCCGTGTTTTGTCCAACAGCTGTACGCTCATGCTGTTCTCCTTCCTCTGATATAAGACATCTATCCCTATAAAATGGCACGATAATTAATACTTATATAAGCATAGCACCGCAGCCGGACAGTTGCAAGATATTTTCTGAATTTTATGAAATTTTACTAATATTTTCAATCTTTTGTAGACTTGTCCATGACATAGCCGCATTCTTTATCCGCGCAGACCAGTCGGTTTCCTTTTTCAAGCATATAACCGCCGCACTTCGGACATTTCTCAGCAGAAGGCTTCTGCCATGTCATGAAGTCGCAATCCGGATTATGTTCACAGCCGTAGTAGCGGCGACCCTTTCTCGTCTTCTTCATGAGGACCTCGCCGCCGCATTTCGGACAGGCTACGCCGATCTTCTCCAGGTACGGTTTGGTATTGCGGCATTCCGGGAAACCGGGGCAGGCCAGGAATTTTCCGTGCGGGCCGTATTTGATGACCATGTGACGGCCGCAGTTCTCACAGATAACATCGGTGACCTCGTCCTCGATCGTTACCTCTTCGAGTTCCTTCTCCGCGGAATCGACAGACTCCTTCAGATCCGGCCAGAAGTTTTCCACAACGGTCTTCCACGGGATCGTTCCGTCTCCGACCGCGTCGAGCAGCTGCTCGAGGTTCGCCGTGAAGTTGACATCCACGATGCTCGGGAAGGCCTCCTTCATCATCTTGTTTACGACCTCGCCGAGCTCGGTCATATAGAGATTTTTCTTCTCCCGTGTCACATAGTGACGGGTGATGATCGTGGTGATGGTCGGCGCGTAGGTACTCGGCCGTCCGATGCCCAGCTCTTCCATTGTTTTTACAAGAGATGCCTCTGTATAATGAGCCGGCGGCTGTGTGAAGTGCTGTTCCTGCTCGAATTTATCCAGATTCAGAACGCTCTCCTTCGTGATTCCGGCCAGATGATCGTCCTCCAGCTTCTTTTCATCATCCTGTACATAGACAGAGAGGAAACCTTCGAAAGCGATCCGGGATGCTGCCGCGGTAAATGTATATTCGCCGCCCTTGATTCTGACGGTATTGGTCTCATACTTTGCGGCTGCCATGCGGCTGGCCACAAAACGCTTCCAGATCAGCTGATACAGGCGGAACTGGTCGCGGGACAGGAACTCCTTTACCTCTGTCGGGGTGCGGGTGACATCGGTCGGACGAATCGCCTCGTGCGCGTCCTGAGAGTTTTTGTTTTTATTTTCGGTCGTACTTCCCTTGGCTGCATAAGCATCGCCGTACTGTTCATGGATGAACTCGCGGGCCGCCTTGTCTGCTTCTTCGGAGATACGGGTACTGTCGGTACGCAGATAGGAGATCATACCGACGGTGCCGCCCTTTTTCAGATCGATACCTTCGTACAGCTGCTGCGCGATCTGCATCGTCTTGTAGGTCGACATGTTCAGGACCTTGGATGCCTCCTGCTGAAGCGTACTGGTCGTAAACGGAAGCGGTGCCTTCCGTGTACGCTCGCCCTGCTTTACTTCGGAGACTTCGAATTTCACACCCTTCAGCGCCGCAAGGATCTCGTTCAACTCCTCCTCGGAATTGATCTCCGTCTTCTTGCCGCCTTTTCCGTAGAAATGAGCGGTGAGCGGCTTCTTCGCGCCCTTTGTCATGAAGTCCGCGTCAAGTGTCCAGTATTCCTTCGGAATAAAGTCATTGATCTCTTCTTCGCGGTCTGCAATAATGCGAAGTGCTACCGACTGCACACGGCCTGCTGACAGACCTCGCTTGATCTTCTTCCATAGAAGCGGGCTGATCTCGTAACCTACCATACGGTCAAGAATTCTTCTGGCCTGCTGCTCATCGACCAGATTCATATCAATGTCGCGCGCGCTCTTCAGAGAGGCTTTAACGGCGCTCTTCGTGATCTCATTGAAGGTGATCCGGCGCATCTTCTTGTCGTCCAGCTTGAGTGCCTTGGACAAATGCCAGGAAATCGCCTCTCCCTCACGGTCAGGGTCGGTTGCAAGGTAGACCTTATCCGCCTTCGCCGCGGCCTTGCGCAGCGCCGCTACCAGTTCTCCTTTTCCGCGAATTGTAATATATTTCGGTTCATAGTCACTATCCACGGCAATGCCGAGGCTGCTCTTCGGCAGATCGCGGACGTGGCCGTTGGAAGCCAAAACTTCGTAGTTGGCACCCAGGAACTTTTTGACTGTTTTTACCTTGGTTGGGGACTCTACAATGACCAGATTTTTAGCCATTCTTCTTGCCTCCTGCAAAAAAATAAGAAATCGCTTTCCCAAAACGTTACGACTGACACTATAGCGCAAAACTTTTTTTCTTGCAAGTATGGTTTTCTTTTTTTATATGTTTTTAACGAAATGACTCAGACTTTACAGAAAAATCCGTGTGTTTCCTCCGCAGCATAGCCGGACAGACACAATTGCACCAGAATAGCCGAAAGATTCTGAATATCCATCCCCGTTCTGACCGTCAACTCATCCAGCGAGACCGGCCTAGATGACAGACAACCGTATACTTTCCGGAAATCATCGGCGTGTTCGAACTTCGTTTTTGCCTCAAATGGCAACGGCAGTGCTCCCTTCAGGATGTCCCTCTCCCTTTTTTGATTTTTTCCTTCTATATATAATCCCAACGCCGCGAGAAGATCCTCCGGATCACGAGCGATCTGTGCCCCCTGTGCGATCAGCCGGTTGCAGCCGGCACTTAAGGGATCATCGTTCCGACCGGGAATGGCAAAGATCTCCTTGCCCTGCTCGAGGGCATAGTCTGCTGTGATCAGCGAACCACTCTTGAGCCTTGCCTCTACAACGAGCACAAGATCCGAAAGGCCGCTGATGATCCTGTTCCGGACGGGGAAATGCCAGCCGTTCGGCGGTGCCTTCGGCTCGAATTCCGAGATCACTCCGCCGCCCGTCTCGATCATCTCGCGATAGATCTCGTAATTTTCTTTCGGATAACAGACATCGACGCCGCAGCCGAGCACAGCGAAGGTCCGTCCTCCCGCGCGCAGAGCGGCCTTGTGCGCGCCTGCGTCAATTCCGTAAGCCATGCCGCTGATGATCTGTACGCCGTTCGCCGCCAGAACGCCCGCGAAGCGCTCTGCTTCATCCCGCCCGTATGGATCGCACCCCCGTGATCCGACGACAGCCACGGACCTTACGGAGGGATCCGGCAAATTGCCGCAAACGTACAGCAGCTTCGGACTTCTCGGATATAATTCAAGGCACGCCGGATAGTCGTCGTCACCCTTTTGCACGACCCGGATCTTCGCCCGCAGGTCTTCATCCTCGATCAATCTGTATGGTGTTCGCATTGCAGCCTCCTCTCAGTGCGGGCTCTCCTTGCCGCAGCGGCACATAAGTGCTTCACTGATATGCGCCTCCTTGATTACTTCCGAACCGTCCAGATCGGCGATCGTCCGTGCTGTCCGGATGATCCTGTGGTATCCTCTCGCGGAAAGGCCAAGCTGCCGGTATGCGGCCTGCATCAGCATCTCCGCATCAGTCGAGACATCACAGTAACGTCCGATCATGCGGCTGTTCAGTTCGCTGTTGAAGAGGATCCCCGTACCCTTATACCGTTCCGCCTGGATCGCGGCGGCCTTCTCCACCTGCAGGCGCATCTGCGCCGAGGAGATCTCATTTACGCTCTCCCCCGTCAGATCCGCATAGCTGGCCGCAGGCACCTCGCAGCGCAGGTCGATCCTGTCGAGGAAAGCCTGGCTGATACGACTCTGGTAGCTGCGTATCTCGACCGGCGTGCACGTGCACCGCTTCCTGTCCGGGTAGTATCCGCATGGGCACGGATTCATCGCAGCAACGAGCAGAAAGGAAGCGGGAAAAACGTAGGATCCCCTCGCTCTTGCCACCAGGATCCTGTGCTCCTCGATCGGCTGGCGCAGCATCTCCAGTGTCCGCGGATTCATCTCCGGCAGTTCATCAAGAAACAGGACACCTCTGTGCGCCAGTGTCACTTCACCCGGATGCGGTGTCAGTCCACCTCCGCAGAGTGCCGCTGCCGTGATCGTATGGTGTGGCGCCCGAAATGGCCGATTCTTCATCAAGGCGATTCCCTTCGGAAGGAGTCCGGCAATACTGTAGATCTTCGAGATCTCCAGACTTTCCTCCGCGGTCAGATCCGGAAGGATCGTCGGGATCCTCTGTGCCGCCATGGACTTTCCCGAGCCGGGAGGCCCGGACAGAAGAAGGTTGTGAAAGCCCGCCGCGGCGATCAGCGCCGCCCGCTTCACGCCGGCCTGCCCGCGAATATCGCTGAAATCAGGCTGTACCGCCGGAGCGGCATTGTCCCCGGCATTCTCACGGAAATCTGCAGATTTCCCTGTCTCCGCGGCAGAAGGAACAGTTCCGTCCCTGCAGTAACGAATCAGCTGGGGAAGGCTCTCGATCCCGATCACGCGGATGCCGTCCACAACACGCCCCTCTCCGTCATTTGCAAGCGGGATGATGCAGGCCGTGCATCCTGCCTCCCTGGCTGCCATCACCGTGGGAAGAATGCCCGTTACATGTGCCGTTCGCCCGTCCAGATGCAATTCTCCCACAAGGAGCGTCCGATCCAGCGAATCGGCGCGGATCGCTCCCGCTGCCATCAGAACCGCTGCCGCGATCGGCAGGTCGAAGCGTGTCCCTTCCTTCCGCAGATCGCCGGGTGACAGATTGATCGTGATCCTTTTGGGCGGCAGACAGAACCCAACATTGCGAAGAGCCGTTCGCACGCGATCCTGGGCCTCGCGGACCTGGGATGACACGTAACCGACGATCGTAAAAACGGGCAGGCCGTCACTGACATCCGCTTCCACAGAAACGGGAACTGCCTCGACCCCTGCGATCGCCGCGGAAAATACGCTGCAAAACATAGTTTTTACCTCCTGAAGAGAAGAAGGTCCGGTGAAAATTACGGTTGGATCGTTCTCTGCATTTCCGGAAAACTCCGATACGACAGAAATGAAAAGCACGAATATTATCGCAAATATGCAATAGCAAATATGCAATAGCAAATATACAATGGCGAATATTGAATGGCGAATGAGAAGAACATCCCGATACGATCAAGTGAATGAAAATGAAAATTCCGATACGCACGATCCGATGCGAAAAAAGATTTGTCATTAAATGAAACAGAGGAAGACCGGATGCGGCCTTCCTCTATTATTATAGAACTTTTTATGTAAACCGCAAGGGTTTTTCTGAATTCTTCGGCGCTTAATTGTCCTGACGGCGGCGGAGAATATCCTGCGGCTCTGTCGCAGCACCGAGGTCGACATGAAGCTCCTGCTGCGGATGCGGCGCCGACTCCATCGCGTTGCCCTCGCCATCGTAGATTGCCTTGACGGTCACCTCGAGGTTGGTGCCGTCAGGCTTCATGATCTCGATCGTTTCGCCGACCAGGAACTTGTTCTTCTGCTCGATCACCGTGAAGCCGCTCTCATCGACGCCCTGCGACACGCCGAGATAGGTGTAATTGGTGATATAGGTGTTGCTGTCGTAGATCTGGTCTTCTTCGCTCGGCTTTCCGTAGAAGAAACCGGTCGTGAAATTGCGGAAGGTGCAGTCCGAGATCTGCTCACGGTACCACGGAAGGTTTTTCTCATAAAGAGCCGGATCTGCCAGATAGTCATCGATCGCCTTCCGGTATGTCCTGGCAACGGTTGCCACGTAGAGAGCGGTCTTCATGCGTCCTTCGATCTTGTAGCTGTCAATGCCGGCTTCAATGAGGTCCGGAATATGCTCGATCATGCACAGATCCTTGGAGTTGAAGATGAAGGTTCCCCGCTCGTTCTCATAGACCGGGAGATACTCGTTCGGTCTCGTCTCCTCGACAACGGAGTATTTCCAGCGGCACGGATGCGTGCAGGCACCGCGGTTCGCGTCTCTTCCCGTAAAATAATTGGACAGAAGGCATCTGCCGGAATACGAAATGCACATCGCGCCGTGAACGAAGGTCTCGACCTCCAGGTCTTCCGGGACCTTCTCACGCAGTTCTTTGATCTCGTTCAGAGAAAGCTCGCGCGCCGTCACGATGCGGGAAGCGCCCTGGTCATGCCAGAACTTCGCGGATACATAGTTCGTTGTATTGGCCTGCGTACTGATGTGTCTGTCGATCTCCGGACAGATCTCCCTGGCAAGCTGAAAAATACCCGGATCGGCAATGATCAGCGCGTCCGGTTTCAGCTCCCCGAGTTCAGCCAGGTATTCACGAACTGCCTCAATATCGTAGTTGTGAGCCATAATGTTGACGGTCACATGCACTCTTACACCATGCTCGTGCGCATAACGGATTCCCTCCGCCATATCCTCACGGCTGAAGTTTTTCGCCTTGGCTCGAAGCCCGAAGACTTCACCGCCGATATAGACGGCATCCGCGCCAAAAGCGACCGCAACCTTCAATACCTCAAGGCAGCTTGCCGGAATCAGCAGTTCCGGTTTCTTTCTGTTTCTCATAGATTCTCTCCTGCATTCATCTCATCACTGACAGGCTGATTCCGTCGCCGACCGGCAGGATCGAAGTCTCCAGCCGTTCATCGTCCTTCAGCGCCCGCAGATATTCCCGCATCCTCTTGTAGATCGTGCGGTTTCTCCTCTCTACGATATAGTGTGATTCCACGATATCGCCGTCCTGCAGAACGTTATCCGAGATCAATACACTGCCGGGCCGCATGAGCCTGATGATCTCCGGCAGGAAGTTGATATATTGTCCCTTTGCCGCGTCCATAAAGATAAAATCGAATGGATCCGGCAGGGACTTCAATATCTCTGCGGCGTCACCGGGAAGCAGGGTGATCTTCGATTCATATCCGGATCTCCGAAAGTTCTCACGCGCAACGGGAATTCTCTTCTCATAATTTTCGATCGTCGTGATATGACAATCGGCCGGCCCGTATTCCGCCATCAGGATCGCGGAAAAACCGACTGCCGCGCCGACTTCCAGAATCCTCTCCGGCTGTTTCATGGCCAGAAATGTCTTCAGAAAGCTCTGCATATCGCGGCGGATAATGGGAACATCCTCCTCGGCAGCCGTTCTCGCCAGCTCTTCAAGGAAGGGCGTATGCCCGTGATCCAGCGAATTAATATAGGTGATCATACGCTCATCAACGATCATCCCTCAGCCGCTTCCTCTCCGGCAGTCTCACCGCCATCAGCAGTCTCACCGCCATCGGCAGCTTCGCCGCCTTCCGCGTCACCGTTATCTTCCGTAACCTCCGTATCCGCGCCTTCGGCGTTTTCTGCGCCGTCAAGGCTGTCCGTCTCCGGCTCCGTTGACGTATCCTCGTCATCATCCTCGACCGGTACGACCGTTCCGTCATCCTTCATCACATAATCCTGTGCGAGGATCGGAAACATATCCTGCGCGGTCATGGATGTCTTCAGCGAGTAGGTTCCCGGCAGCAGATCGCCGTGGTACTCGGAGATCAGTTCCTGCACCACGAAGATCATCGGATCCTCTTTCAGAAGACCTTCCGTCTTCAGCATGCGGCCGATCTTGTAGACCGACATATCATCGGTCACCGTGACCTTGATGATCCGTCCGTCACCGCTGTCGACCGGCGTCTCGTTAAATACCTGATAACCCATGTCGTACGTTTTTCTGCCCAGGAAGATCAGTACGATCACCAGGCAGATGACGATCAGTATCCGAAGAACACCCTTTGCTCCGGTGACCGCCATGCTGTAGCCGCGGTCGCCCTTTTTCTTGTTGTCAGCCATAAAAACTCCTTGCTCTTATTCCGGCACGTCTACCGTTACGTCCGCACTGATTTTGTCGATCACACGCTGGATCATGCGGCACACGGAACTCTCCGCATCGAGATAGGCAACGGCCAGCGGATCCGTCTGCAGAATGTCATAAGCTTTCGCCATGCTGTCGGATTCGTCATAAATATCCGAGCCCGACTGCTGGAGATGATATACCGCCAGCCGGTACTCGTCGATCTTGGTCTTCAGTTCCGGGACACTGCCCAGTTCCCGCTCCAGGCGCTCGTAGCGCCGGTAATCCTCGGATTCCTTCATGGCCCGGGTGAGCGCTTGTACCTGCTCCGCTACCCTATCCATATCAGGCCTCCATAATGATCGGAAGGATCATCGGACTTCTCTGCGTACGTTTCCATACGAAGCTGCTCAGTGAATCCTTGATCGTATTCTTCAGCTTGCCCCAGTCGGTAACATTCTGACGGAGACAGTTATCGAGTGCTTCTTCGACAACGATCTTTGCCTCTCCGATCAGGTCTTCCGATTCTCTGACATAGACAAAACCTCTGGATACGATATCCGGTCCTGCCAGAAGCTGATTTCCGTGTTTTTCCAGCGTCAGTACAACGACGATGATTCCCTCTTCGGACAGATGCTGTCTGTCACGCAGTACGATATTGCCGACATCGCCGACACCGAGACCATCGACCATGACCTCACCGGTCTGGACCTGTCCCGTGATCTCCGCGCTGTTCTCATCCAGCTCGAGTACGTTGCCGGACTTGAGCATGATGATATTTTCCTTCGGAATGCCAAGGCCGAGCGCGACGTTCGCCTGTGCCTTCAGATGACGGTACTCGCCGTGAACCGGGATCGCGTATTTCGGTTTTACCAGGGAATAGATCAGCTTGATCTCCTCCTGACAGGCATGTCCGGATACGTGTACATCCTGGAAGATAACGTCCGCGCCCTTCTGACAGAGCTCGTTGATGACGTTGGAAACGGCCTTCTCGTTACCCGGGATCGGGTGCGAACTGAAGACGATCAGATCGCCGTGCTTGATCTGGACCTTTTTGTGGATGGAGGCAGCCATGCGGGAAAGAGCCGCCATCGACTCGCCCTGGCTTCCCGTTGTTACGAGAACCATCTGCTCATCCGTATAATTCTTCATCTGATTGATATCGATCAGCGTATTCTCCGGAATATTCAGATATCCCAGTTCCGAAGCGGTGGCAATGACATTGACCATGCTTCGTCCCTCGACACAGACTTTCCGCCCGTATCTGGCAGCCGTATCGATGATCTGCTGTACACGGTCCACATTCGACGCGAATGTGGCAATGATCAGTCTCTGCTTCTTGTGCTCGGCAAAGATGCTGTCAAATGTCTTGCCGACCGTTCTCTCCGACATCGTGAACCCCTGGCGCTCCGCGTTCGTGCTGTCGCACATCAGGGCAAGTACGCCCTTCTTGCCGATCTCGGCAAAGCGCTGCAGATCGATCGGATCACCGAAGACCGGTGTGTAATCGACCTTGAAGTCACCCGTATGCACAACAATGCCCGCCGGAGAATAGATCGCCAGCGCAGCCGCGTCCTGGATACTGTGATTGGTCTTGATAAATTCGATCCGGAACTTGCCGAGATTGATCGACTGTCCGAACTTGATGATTTTTCTGCGCGTGGTGCGAAGCAGATCATGCTCGTCGAGCTTTCGCTCGATCAGGCCGATCGTCAGTTTCGTCGCGTAGATCGGCACGTTGATGTCCCGGAGAATATACGGCAGCGCTCCGATATGATCCTCGTGCCCGTGCGTGATAACAAAGCCCTTTACCTTACTGATGTTGTCCTTCAGATATGTTACGTCCGGTATTACAAGATCGATTCCCAGCATATCGTCATCCGGGAAGGCCAGACCGCAGTCGACAACGACAATACTGTCCTCATACTCGAACGCAGTAATGTTCATGCCGATCTCTTCAAGGCCGCCCAGAGGAATGATCTTGAGCTTGCTTTCTTTGCTGTTACCTTTCAAAGTTTACCTCCATATTCAATTTTCCGATCGTATGTAAAATCACTTCTCAGAGAATATCCGTATCCTCGAGCATTTCGGCAAAAACACGTGCCACGGCATCCATTTCCGTTTCGTCTTCGACGATCACGTATCTTGCTTCCTCCTCGCCGTCTTCGGACAGATCCTTGAGAATATAGGCAGTTGCCTCTTCTTCGTCGTCAGAATCCGATACCAGAAGGTACGCCGTACCGTTGATCCTGGTCTCTTCTTCTACATAAAACTCTATCTTTTCTCCGTCTTCGGATTCAAAAACAACTACTTCCTGTTTGTTCATACGTTCTGTTCCTCGCGTTTTTTCTTGTCATACTCCTGATTCAGGTAATCCTGCAGGATAAAAACCGCGGCAATCTCGTCTACAAGCTTCTTTCGGGATGCTCTGTCTCGAATGCCCAAAGTGTCCATCGTCTCATAAGCCATGACCGTGGTCAGTCTCTCATCGCAGAGAATGACTTCCAGTCCCGTCCTCTTCTCCAGCTTCTCCTTGAAGCCGGCGGATTTTTCCGCACGGATACCCGCGTCACCGTTCAGGTGCAGCGGCAGGCCGAGTACGATCTTCTCTACGTTGTACTGACGGCATAGTTCTTCGATCCGGGCCAGCGTTTTTCGAAGTTTGGTCTCCTGCTCACGGCGAATAATTTCGATCCCCTGCGCCGTAAGTCCGAGCCCGTCGCTGACGGCCACTCCGACCGTTCTGGCTCCGTAATCAAGTCCCAGTATTCTGCCCATCAGTCAGCGTTCTTCCAGCACTCGTTCTTGATATACTCCCTGAGAAGTTCCTCAACCAGTTCATCGCGCTCAACCTTCATGATCTTGCTGCGCGCGCCGTTATGGCTGGTGATATAGGTCGGATCGCCCGACATGATGTAGCCGACGATCTGATTCACCGGATTGTATCCCTTCTCAGTCATGGCATGATACACCACGTCCAGGACTTTCTTGACCGAGACTTCGTTTTCCGGGTTCACCCGAAAGTATTGTGTATTTCCTAAATCTGCCATTTCTATCACATCCTTTTGTTATAATTAGTGTCGTACAGTTTTCGCTGCTGTCCCCTTAGTTAATCTATTTTAAACTAAACCGGCATAAATAGCAAGTTTTTACCCCTGCGCTCCCAGAAGGAAATCGCCGCCGATGATCTTAGCCGGCACAACGGTCAGGATCCGGTTGGCCAGATCCTCCTCCGATTTCATCAATACCTTCACATATTCGCGGCCATGTCCCATCCAGTAGACCTCGCCGTCCACCTCTGTCTGTTCCTCGAAGAGGACCTCCGTCGGGCGTCCGATATACCAGGTCAGGAAGTCGATCCGCTTCGTCGCATCCAGCGCTCGCAAGACGGCGCTTCTCTGCTTCTTCACCGCTTCATCGACCTGATCCGGCAATTTGGCAGCGACCGTGCCGTTTCTTCTGGAATACGGAAAAACGTGCGTCTCGAAGAAAGAGATCTCCTCCGTAAATCGCCGGCTCTCCTCGAACTCTTCCTCCGTCTCGCCCGGAAAGCCGACGATGATATCGGTCGTGAGACCCGGATGTTCAAAATATCTGCGGAGAAGAGCTGCCTTCTCGCGGAATTCCGCGGCCGTATATTTGCGGTTCATGCGCTTTAAGGTCTCTGTGCATCCGCTCTGCATCGACAGATGGAAATGCGGACAGAGTTCCGGAATGGCAGCCATTCCCGCCGCGAACTCCTCGGTGATCGATCCAGGTTCCAGAGAGCCGAGGCGGATCCTCTCGATGCCGGGCGTATCGTGGATCGCCTGCAGAAGTCCCAGCAGATCCTCGCCCTCGCCCATGTCCTTGCCGTAGGAACAGAGATGGATCCCCGTAACCACGATCTCGCGGACGCCGGCCTTCGCGAGACGTCTTACCTCTGCCTGCACATCCGGGATCTTACGGCTTCTGACGCGGCCTCTGGCATAGGGAATGATGCAGTAAGAACAGAACTGGTTGCAGCCGTCCTGCACCTTGATAAACGCCCGCGTGTGTTCGGCGGTATGATCGATCCGCAGTTCCTCGTAAGCTTTGTCGATATCGAGGTCCGACAGGTCCGTATCCTTCTGTCCGGCGGAACGAAAGTTTTCGATCTCCGTGATCAGGTCGTTTTTTCGATTGCTGCCGATCACGAGATCGATCGCATCATCCTTCTCCAGCTCCTCGCCCTTTACCTGTGCGTAGCAGCCCACCGCCACGACGACGGCATCCGGGTTCATCTTGCGCGCCTTGTGCAGCATCTGCCGCGACTTTCTGTCGGCGATATTCGTGACCGTACAGGTGTTTATTACATAGACATCCGCGCCCGGTTCAAAGGGCACGATCTCATAGCCGGCGGCCTCGAGCATCTGCTGCATGGCCTCCAGTTCATAGGCATTTACCTTGCATCCAAGGTTGTGTAAAGCGGCTTTTCGGGACATTATAAAGTGTCTCCTTTCGGGGTGTTCCAAAGCGAATACTTATCGTTCAAGTATTGACTTTTGAAGATTCAGCAAGTAAGATTTGAGTAGAAACACAGTGGAAGCAACCAGAGTATATACTGATGGAGGATAGATAAATGCAGACTGTACAGATTTCTTTAAACTCAATTGAGAAGGTAAAAAACTTCGTAAATGACATCACAAAGTTCGATTTCGACTTCGATCTGGTATCCGGCAGATATGTCATCGATGCGAAATCCATCATGGGCATCTTCAGCCTCGACCTTTCCCGTCCGATCAGCCTGAACATTCATACCGAAGGCAGCGATCTTGAGAAAGTTATGGAAGTACTGAAACCGTATCTCGTTGAGTAATTTGGTTCGTATACAGTGATCTTCACTGTGCATACCCGCGAAGGCAGGTATCGCTTCAAATTAAAAGGAAATAGTGTGTAAGAAAGCGCTCGCCACATGGCGGGCGCTTTTTTCGCGAGGATCGCAGGCAAGGTCCTCCCCTTGCTGCGGATCGTTTTTCCGTAAAGGGTCACCGCTCGCATTTCCCGCTCACGGTTTCCCGGCTCACAATTACAGTTCTCCGATCAGGATCGTCTCGGCTGTATCGATCGCTGTCTGCACCATCGGCTCCACGATGCCGTCCAGAAGGTGCTCGCTTCTCTCGATGACCTTGAGGATCGGATGGGTGACCGGATGCTTTGCCACAAAGATCGTGCAGCAGTCTTCAAACGGCTGGATCGATGTCTCGAAGGTTCCGATCTTCTGGGAGATATCGACGATCTCCTGCTTGTCAAAGCCGATGAGCGGACGGAAAACGGGCATGGTGCAGACGGCGTTGGTGCACATCAGCGACTGGATCGTCTGACTTGCGACCTGTCCGATGCTCTCGCCGGTGATCAGGCCGTTGGAGCCGTCCATCTTCGCGAACTCCTCCGCAATGCGCATCATGTAGCGGCGCATGATGATCGTCAGCTCCGCGTGCGGGCATTTCTCATAGATCGCCAGCTGAATATCGGTAAAGTTGACGACGTGCAGACGGATCTGTCCGCTGTACTTCGATACGAGCTTCGCCAGGTCAACGACCTTCTGCTTCGCTCTCTCACTGGTGTATGGCGGAGCATGGAAGTAGACCGCGTCGATCTGCACACCGCGTTTCGAGATCATATATCCCGCGACCGGCGAGTCGATACCGCCGGAAAGCAGAAGCATCGCGCTTCCGTTCGTGCCGACCGGCATACCGCCCGGACCGGGGATCGTCTCGGAATAGATGTAAATGAGGTCACGCACCTCTGTCGTCAGGATCACATCCGGATCATGGACGTCGACCGTCATCCACGGGCAGGCTTCCAGAACCGCCTCGCCGAGGACCGCGTTGAGCTGCATGGAATCCAGAGGATATCGCTTGTTGGAGCGGCGCGCGAAGATCTTGAAGGTGCGCTCCTTTCCTTCCGGATAAACTTCCTTCACATATTTTACGACCTCTTTTTTGAGGTTCTCCACGTCGAGATCTTCCAGGATCACGACCGGACAAATGCCCGCAATGCCAAAAACGGTCTGCATCGCCTCGATGGCTCCGTCGTAATCAAACTCGCCCTCCGTGCGGACGTAAATTCTTCCCATCTCACGGGTCACGATAAACTTTCCGTCTACATCCCGCAGTGCGCGCACGATGTGATGAACGAGCGCATCCTCAAAGAGATGTCTGTTTTTTCCCTTAATGCCGATCTCGGCATATTTGATCAGAAATGCCTGGTACATTGTATTCCTCTCAGCTTCCGCGGCGCTCCGGCCGCTGTATTTCATATAATCACTTATCGGCGCACGAAACATCTTGCTTATCGGCGCACGATGGCTTCGTTCATCGGCGCATGAAACGCCTCGCTTATCGGCGCGCGATGGCTTCATTCATCGGCGCACGAAACGCCGGAGCTGCGGTACGACTTCTCTAAGCACCTGCAGCGTATAGTCGATCTCCTCCTCGGTCGTCAGTTCGGTAAAGCTGAACCGGATCGAGCTCTCCGCAGCGTCCCGTTCCGCCTTCGTCGCGACCATCGTCGCGCTTCCCGCCCGTCTGTGACTGGAGCAGGCGCTTCCCGAGGACACATAGATGCCGCGATCCTCCAGCGTGTGGAGCATGACCTCCGCGCGCACACCGATGATCGATGCATTCAGAATATGCGGCGCGCCTTCCCGAAGATCCTTCGGTCCGTGCAGCACAACATTCCCGAGGTCCAGAAGTCCGCCCGCCAGACGCTCCTTGAGCGCATACATGTGCTCCGCGTTCTCGTCGAGCGTCGCGTAGATCTTCGCAGCCGCTGTGCCGAGCCCCGCCGCGCCGGGTACGTTATCCGTGCCCGAACGCATGCCGTTCTGCTGGCCGCCTCCGTAAATCAGCGGATTGAGCTTCACCCTCTCGTCCACATAGAGGAAACCGCTCCCCTTCGGACCGTGGATCTTGTGCCCGCTGACGGAAAGCATATCGATCTTCATCCTTTTCGGATAGATGCGAAGTTTGCCGAATGCCTGGATCGCATCCACATGGAAAAACGTATTCGGCGCCTTCCGGCGGATCAATTCGCCGATCTGCGCCACCGGCTCGATCGTTCCGATCTCATTATTGACCATCATGACAGACACAAGGACGGTATCCTCCGTCAGTGCCTCTTCCAGCTCCGCAAGGCTGATATGGCCTTCCCTGTCGGTATGCAGCTTTGTGACGGTGTAACCCATCTTCTCCAGCGCCGCGCAGGGAGCCGCAACGGCAGAATGCTCGATCTCCGTCGTGATGATATGTTTTCCGCGGCGCGCGTTCGCCAGCGCCGTTCCGAAAAGAGCCCAGTTGTTGGATTCCGTGCCGCCGGAGGTAAAAAAGATCTCCTTCGGTTTGACCTTCAGGATATTCGCGATCGTCTCGGCTGCCGTCCGCATGTATTTCTCCGCGTCGACACCTTTCCGGTGCATGGAAGACGGATTTCCGTAATCCTCCAGCATCGTCTGCCGCACGATCTCCGCGACCTCCGGGTAGACCCTGGTCGTCGCGGCATTATCAAGATATGCTTCCATTTATTTTGTCCTAACTGTTATTGTTTGATGATCTTTCATCATCGATATGACTTCCCGCGATTCTGCTGTTCTGTACGCTCCCCGGGGCTCTCCCGGCGCCTCGTAAAGCCGCAGCCGTCATCCCCCCTGATGCCGTATCAGTCCGGCTCGAGATGTGCCGTCTCAGTCCGGCTCGAGATGTGCCGTCTCAGTCCGGCTCGAGATGTGCCGTCTCAGTCCGGCTCGAGATGTGCCGTCTCAGTCCGGCTCGAGGTGGAACATCAGAACGGACAGTGCCGTCATGCCGGCTGTCTCCGTACGCAGGATCCGCCTGCCGAGCGTAAGCTCCGCAAAGCCGGCCTCTCTTGCCGCCTCTACTTCGCTCTCCTCGAAACCGCCTTCCGGTCCGATCAGAACCGCCACGGACTGTCCGCGCCCGATCGATTCGATCAGGCGGCGGCTTCCCTTCATTCCTTCCGCGTTCTCATAGGGGATCAGTCTGACATCCAGCTCCGCAGCCATGTTCAGAGCCTCTTTGTAGGTCACCACGTCATGCACGGTCGGTATGATCATGCGCTTCGACTGCTTCGCGGCGCTTTCCGCAATGCTGTTCCAGCGGCGCACCTTGGATTCACTCCTCTTTGCGTCGAGCTTGACAACGCAGCGCCTGGACGCGACCGGAATGATCTCGTACGCCCCCAGCTCGACGGCTTTTTGAATAACGGTCTCCATTTTATCACTTTTGGGCAGACATTGAAACAGATAGATGCGGGACGGCAGCTCCTTGCCCGGTTTCTGCGCGTCTTCGATCTTTGCCGTGACGACTGTCTCCTCCAGCGTCTCAACGGTGCAGGTGTACTCCCATTCGTCGCCGCAGGCAACGAGGATCGTCTCACCCGGCTTCATACGGAGAACATTCCGGATATGATTGACATCCTCACCGGTGATCCGCACGGAGCCGTCACGGATGCTGTCCCTGTCTACAAAAAACCTGTACATAAACTATCCACGCTTCCTTGCCGTCACCGACATCCACTCGCCCTGCTTTGTCACCTCTACGATCTCGAGTCCCGCGTTTTTGCAGGCATCCAGAACCTTGTATTCCTGTCCCTCCAGGATACCGGAGGTGATGTAGTACGCGTCCTTCTTCAGTGCCGGAACGATGGCCGGTGTGATCGGAACGAGAATGTCCGCCAGAATGTTGGCGATCACGATGTCGTACTTCTCATAGCCCACTCTGTCCTGCACCGCCTTGTCATCCGCGATATTTCCGATCAGCATATCGAAGGCTTCCGCCGGAATGCCGTTCGCCTCCTTGTTATCCTCGACCGCCGGAACCGCGCACGGATCCAGATCGGTTCCGAGCGCATGACCCGCGCCTAGCTTCAGGGCAATGATCGACAGAATGCCGCTGCCCGTTCCCACATCGAGGAGTTCGCAGCCCGGCATCACGTATTTCTTCAGCTGGCGGATGCAGAGCTGTGTGGTCTCGTGCATGCCGGTTCCGAAGGCCGTACCGGGATCGATGTGCAGGATCATCCGGTCCTTATCCTCTTCCTTCACCTCTTCCCAGGAAGGAATGACCAGAATATCGTCGATATAGAACTGCTTGAAATACTGTTTCCAGTTGTTGACCCAGTCCTTATCCTCTGTCTCGGATTCCTCGATCGTTCCCTCGCCGATATCGCAAAAACTGCGCAGCTCCTCAAGGGCCTCCCGCGCCTTTGCAAGGACCGCTTCGGTGTCCTCCTCGGGATCCAGATAGAAGTTGAGATACGCGATGCCGTCGTCATCCGGGAGATCCGGCAGAATATCCACGAACATCTGCTCCTTCTCCTTAGCCGTCAACGGGATCTTATCCTCGATCTCCGCGCCCTCAATGCCGCATTCATACAGAGTGGAGATCACGATATCCTCGACGTCCTCTTTGGTTTTCAATCTGTATTTCTTCCATTTCATAATTCGTTCCTCCATTCCGCCCGATTTCCATCTACCCATCATAACACATATTCTATAAGAAAACAGCAGAAAAACAGAGCATATGACGCTCACGAATCATACACTCTGTCCAGTATTATCAGTTCTCGTCAAAAGCCTCTTTCATCTTTTCACGAAACCCTTTTTTCTTCTTTTTCCCTTTTTCGTCCTCGTCGGGATCGCCGTTTCCGCAGGCGATATCAAAGGCCTTGAGCGCCTCCTTCGCCTCCTTGTTCAGGTTTGTCGGCGTCTGGACGATCAGTGTGACGTACTGGTCGCCGCGAAGGCTCTTGTTGTGGATCGACGGAACGCCCTTGCCACGAAGCCTGATCCTTGTATCGGTCTGTGTACCGGCCTTTACGGTATAGATCACATCGCCGTCCACGGTACTGATGCGGATGTCGCCGCCGAGTGCCGCCTGCGCGAAGGTGATCGGTGCCGTCGAGAAGATATTGACGCCTTCTCTCTGGAAGATCGGATGTCTCTCGACCGCTACCTGTACGAGCAGATCGCCTCTCGGACCGCCGTTGATGCCGGGCTCGCCTTTGTCGCGGATACGGATGCTCTGTCCGTCATCGATGCCCGCGGGGATCGTAACTTTGATCTTCTTGCGGCTCGATGTGTAGCCTGTACCGCCGCAGTCCGGACATTTGTCCTTGATCACCTTACCGGTGCCGCCGCAATCCGGACAGGTGGAAATAACGCTCTGCATCATGCCGAACAGGTTCTGCTGGGTACGACGCACCTGACCGGTACCGTGACAGGTAGAACAGGTCTCCGGGGATGTTCCCGGCTTCGCTCCGCTGCCGCCGCAGGTCTTACAGGTATCCTTCAGCGTAAGCTCCAGCTCCTTCTCGCAGCCGAAAACAGCCTCCTGGAAAGTCAGATGGACAACGGCACGAAGGCTTGCGCCTCTTCTCGGTCCGTTGTTCGCGCTTCTCGTTCCGCTGCCGAACAGATCGCCGAAAATATCGCCGAAGCCGCCCATGCTGCCGAAGATATCACCCATGTTGTTGAAATCAAAGCCGCCGTAGCCTGCGCCGCCTCCGCCGTTTTCGAACGCGGCATGACCGAACTGGTCATACTGACGCCGTTTTTCCGCGTCGGACAGGACCGCGTACGCTTCGCTGGCTTCCTTGAACTTTTCTTCGGCCTCTTTATCACCCGGATTCATATCCGGATGGTATTTCTTGGCGAGCTTGCGATAAGCACGCTTCAGAGTCTCGTCATCCGCGTTTTTGTCAACGCCGAGGACTTCATAATAGTCTCTTTTTTCAGCCATGTTTTATCTCCAAACAGTTGTCCGCAGAAGCTGTACATACAGCCCTGCGGACAGCTCACACTATCATTTATTCTTTAGACTTCTTTGTAATCGGCATCTACAACATCGTCGTTGCTGCCTGCACCGGCTGCGCCTGCGCCGCCCTGCGGACCTGCGCCTGCTCCCGGATTCGGGCCGCCCTGCTGGTTCTGCTGCATATTCTCATACATCTTTGTGAAGAGTGCCTGAGAAGAATTCATCAGTTTCTCTTTGCCTGCCTTGATGTCGGTGATCTGCGCGTCGGTCATCGCGTCTGCCGGAGTCTTGGACAGGAGATCCTTCAGTGCGTTGAGGTCAGCTTCTACGCCGGCTTTCTCGCTCTCGGATACCTTGTCGCCAACCTCTTTCAGAGCTTTCTCAACCTGGAATACGAGTGCGTCAGCGTCGTTGCGGGCATCGATGCCTTCTTTGCGTTTCTTATCCTCTTCCTCGAATTTGGCAGCTTCCTGAACAGCTCTCTCGATATCATCATCGGACATGGAGGTGCCGGATGTGATGGTGATGTGCTGCTCTTTGCCTGTTCCGAGATCCTTTGCGGATACATTAACGATACCGTTTGCATCGATATCGAAGGTAACCTCGATCTGCGGAACACCTCTCATTGCCGGCGGGATGCCGTCCAGACGGAACTGGCCGAGAGATTTATTATCTTTGGCAAACTTACGCTCGCCCTGTACGACGTTGATGTCTACAGCGGTCTGGTTATCGGCTGCTGTGGAGAAGATCTGGCTCTTCTTTGTCGGGATCGTTGTGTTTCTCTCGATCAGAGGTGTTGCAACGCCGCCCATGGTCTCGATGGAAAGAGTAAGCGGTGTAACATCAAGCAGAAGGATATCTCCTGCGCCGGCATCGCCTGCCAGCTTGCCGCCCTGGATAGAAGCACCGATCGCTACGCACTCATCCGGGTTCAGGGTCTTGCTCGGCTCATGACCGGTGAGCTGTTTAACCTTTTCCTGAACGGCCGGGATACGAGTGGATCCGCCGACCAGAAGGACCTTGGACAGATCGGAAGCATTCAGTCCGGCATCGCTCAGTGCTTTGGTAACCGGCTCTGCGGTCAGCGCTACGAGGTCGCTGGTAAGCTCATCGAATTTTGCCTTGGTCAGTGTCATATCGAGATGTCTCGGTGCGCCATCCGAACCCATGGTGATGAACGGAAGGTTGATGTTGGTCGTTGTTGCGCTGGAGAGCTCTTTCTTCGCTTTCTCCGCTGCCTCACGGATTCTCTGCATAGCCATCTTATCTCCGGAGAGGTTGATGCCTTCCTGCTTATTGAACTCGCTTACGATATAATCGGTAACTTTCTGGTCGAAGTCATCGCCGCCCAGACGGTTGTTGCCGGCTGTTGCCAGAACTTCGATAACGCCGTCACCGATCTCGATGATGGATACATCGAAGGTACCGCCGCCGAGGTCGTATACCATGATCTTCTGCTCATGCTCGTTGTCCAGGCCGTATGCCAGAGCTGCTGCTGTCGGCTCGTTGATGATACGCTTTACATCGAGGCCCGCGATCTTTCCTGCATCCTTGGTTGCCTGACGCTGTGCGTCATTGAAGTACGCCGGGCAGGTGATAACCGCTTCGGTAACCTTCTCGCCGAGGTAACCTTCCGCGTCGCTCTTCAGCTTCTGAAGGATCATTGCGGAGATCTCCTGCGGAGAATAGTTTTTGCCTTCAATATTGACTCTGTAATCGGAGCCCATGTGACGCTTGATCGAAGAAATGGTGTGGTCCGCATTTGTAACGGCCTGACGCTTAGCCGGCTCGCCGACCAGACGCTCACCATTCTTTGTGAATGCTACTACGGACGGGGTCGTACGGCTTCCTTCCGCATTTGCGATAACGGTAGGTTTTCCACCTTCCATAACTGCTACACAGCTGTTTGTTGTACCTAAGTCGATACCAATGATCTTACTCATTCTTTTATCCTCCTGTTTCTGAAATTAGAAAATGTACTCTATGTCGAATTAGTTGGCTACCTGGACCATGCTGTGGCGAACCACGGTGTCCTTGTATTTGTAGCCCTTCTGTAATTCCTTCACTACGATGTTCTCACCGACGCTTTCATCTTCCACATGCATGACCGCGTTGTGAAGATTCGGATCGAACTCTTTGCCTTCCGCCTCGATGGCTTCCACACCGAGATCGGCAAAAACGGCAAGCATCTGTTTGTAGATCTTGCTCATTCCCTCAACGAAGGGATCGGCCTCATCAGCCGCCGCCAGACCTCTCTCGAAATTATCGACGACCGGAAGGATCTTTTCGATGACATCCTTGGCTCCCAGATCAAACATGGAAGCTTTTTCCTTATCGGTTCTCTTCCGGAAGTTATCGAACTCCGCCATCTGTCTCTGCAGACGATCGGTCAGTTCCTCGATTTTTTCATCTTTTTTATCTTTTTTGTTTTTCTTCGGCTGCTCTTCGGCTTCGTCCGCGGATTTTTCTTCCACTTCGCCTTCTACCGGCTCCGCTTCCTCCGCCGCGGTTTTTTCGGAAACTTCTCCGGAAGCTTCTTCGCCCGTTTCTGCCCCGGCATTCTCCGCTGCCTGTGCTTCCTCGGCGCTCATCTCTTCCTTCGTTACCTCTTCCGCTGTGTTTTCAGCCGTGGTTTTTTCTGTATCTGCCACGCGATTACTTCCTTTCTGCTGCAAGTTTTATTGAGAAAAACCTCGTTTCCGGAATCGGAAAAACCACCGTTCCGCTATGTGAGGTCTTTGCCTGCGTCTTCCTTCTCTCCGGCTGTCGGTCCGGACAGAACCGGTTTGCCGCCTCCGAAGAGTCCGTTCATCGTTGCCTTCAGCGTCTTCAGGTTTTCAACGACGTTCTCGTAATCCATTCGTCTCGGTCCGACGATGGCCACCGTTCCCTTCATGCCGTTGCCCAGGTCATAGCGGGCAGTGACTACGGAACAGTCCTTCATATTCTGGATCGGGGATTCGTTGCCGATATAAGCGGTAATTCCCGTTTCCTCCGTATCCTCTTCGGCCTCGCGGATAAGTTCCGCCAGTTCCTTCTTATCTTCAAAGGCACTGATGAATTCCTTCGCTTTCTGCGAATCCGCCAGCTCCGGGTAATCGAAAATATTGGTGGCGCCGCTGGTGTAGATCGGCACATCTTCCTCGTCCGGCTGGATCGCCTCCGCTACCGCGTCGACAACGCCCGCAACGACTTCGCCGTGGATACCCGCCTGCTGCTTCATGCGGGTGATCATATCCAGATTGATCTCTCCGATCGCCTTGCCGTTCAGTGAGGAGTTCAGCAGAAGATTGAGCTTCAGCAGATTTTCCTCATCGATCGGCTCCGCCAGCTGGATCATCTGGTTCTTCACCATGTTGCCCTCGGCTACGATAACGGCCAGCAGCTGATCTTCGCTCACTTTGGAGAGCTGAATGAATTTCAGGCGGTTCTGGTGGTAGGACGGACCCGCGATCATCGTCGCGTAATTCGTGTTCTGCGCGAGAACCTGTACGACCTGCTTCATTACCTTTTCCAGTCGATCCGTTTTCTGGATCATCAGGGCCTTGACATCCGCCACTTCCTTATCCTTGCTGCGGATCAGTTCGTTGACGTAGAGGCGGTAGCCTTTATCGGAAGGAATACGTCCCGCCGAAGTATGCGGCTGGATGATATATCCCATCTCCTCCAGATCCGACATCTCGTTGCGGATCGTCGCGGAACTTAAATTCAGGTCGGTGTATTTTGAAATCGTCCGGGACCCGACCGGTTCGCCGGTGTCGAGATAATTTTGAATGATTGCTTTCAGAATTATCTTTTTTCGTTCATCCAGTTCCATGCGGGCTCCTTTCTTTTTCTGTTAGCACTCATTTTTGTAGAGTGCTAATATCTACGATTCATAATTTATCACTAACAAATAATAATGTCAACCTCTTTCCTGGATTTCATGATTTTTTCATTTCTTAATAAGAATCTTCTGTTTAGCCGGCATATCTAAATAGAAGAAATCCCCAGAAAAAACGCAACACTAAGAAGAAAAGAGGGCATAAAAAAAAGAGCTGAGACGCCAGCAGTAAAATGAAGATGTATGCGCAAACTGGCAGGGCTTGTGAGCCCGCCGGTACTTAGGCACCGTATTGTGGTGCCTTATGTACCGCTGCGAGGCGGCGCTGGGCATCCAGTGGATGTCCGTTTAGCGCCGACCGGAGTGGAACGGAGATCAGAGCGAAAGCATCCCTGACAGTTGCGCATACATCTTCAATTATACATTTCGTGGGTCAGCTCTTCACAGCGCGCTTTTCTTCTTCTCCGCGAGCTGCTTCATCTCCTTCGCGTTGCCGACGACGGCATCCGTGATCTCCGCGCCGCCGAGGATCCTAGCCAGTTCCTCGACCGATTCCTCTTCCTTCAGCGGATGGATCCTCGATGTCGTGCTTCCGTTTTCCACCTGCTTGCTGATCACGAAGTGGCGGTCGGCCATCGCCGCGATCTGCGCCAGATGCGTGATGCAGAGCACCTGATGCCCGTGCCCGATGCGCGCCATCTTCTCCGATACCTTCTGTGCCGTGCGGCCGCTGATACCCGTATCGATCTCATCGAAGATCAGTGTCTCCGTCTCATCGCGGTCCGCCAGAATGGTCTTGATCGCCAGCATGATACGGGAAAGTTCGCCGCCCGATACGACCTTGGAGAGCGGCTTTACGCTCTCACCCGGATTCGTGGAGATCAGGAACTCGATCGCATCGAAGCCGTTTTTATTGTACTGACTCGTCCGCTCAAAGGCGATCGTGAAATCGACGGAAAGGAAATTCAGTTCCTTCAGGCCCTCGATGATCTGTGTGGAAAGATCCTCCGCTGCCGCTCTTCTCTTTGCCGAAAGCTTCTCCGAGGCCTTCTCCAGCGCCTCTTCCGCTTCCCTGAAACGGGTCTCTACCAGTGCCTTCTGCTCGTCAAAGTGATCGAGCGCCTCCAGCTTGGCCTTCTGTTCCTCCAGGTAGGCCAGAACATCCTCGGTCGTTCTTCCGTACTTCGCTTTCAAGGTATTGATCAGATCGAGCCGCTTCTCCGTCTCATAGAACTCCTCCTCGGAAAAACTGAAGCTGTCGAGAAAATCCGCTGCCTCACGATTGAAGTCGTTGAGAAGACCGTCGATATCGGCAAGGGATGCCGCCATCCCGCCGAGCGACTCATCCAGATCGGAGACCTGCAGGATCTCCCTGGACGCGCGTCCGACCAGATCGCCTGCGCCGTCTTCGTAGCCGGTCAGGCGATGCACCTCGCCCAGGACCTCCGCGATCTTGCGGCTGTTCGACATGAGGCGGTAATTTTTCTCCAGCTCCTCTTCCTCACCGCTCTGAAGCGCCGCGTCCTCGATCTCTTTGATCTCGAACTCCAGGAAGGAACGCTCCCGCTCCCGCTCGGCGTCATCGATCTCGTACGTTTTTCTCTCCTTCAGGATCTCGCGGTACGCCTGATAGCAGCGCTCGGTCTCTTCCAGAAAAGGCGCGAGATCCTCACCGCCGAACGCGTCGAGGATCTCGAGCTGCCGGTCCGGATAAAGCAGAGACTGGTGCTCATGCTGCCCATGGATATCCAGAAGAAGCGACGAGATCCGGCGGATCTGTGCCGCCGTGCAGGTCTCGCCGTTGATGCGGCAGATACTGCGGCCGTCCGTAACCTTTCTGGTAATGATGAGCTGGCCGTCCTCCGTCTCGCAGTCCATCTCGCGAAGCTTCTCACGGACACTCTCGTTCTCCACCTGGAAGATCAGCTCCACCAGACAGGAGTCCGCGCCGGTGCGAAGCATGTCGCGGGACATCTTCTGGCCGAGCGCCAGGTTGATCGAGCCGATCAGCACCGATTTTCCGGCGCCGGTCTCGCCGGTCAGAATATTGAGGCCCGGACCGAAGGAGACTTCCGCCTCATCGATCAGGGCCAGATTTTTTACGTGTAATTCAGTAAGCATGGTTTCACCTCGGATGTTCTCCGGAATTGCAGACCCCAAATATCTTCCGGCATAGCTTCGCCGCTATATCTTCACAGCATTATTTGCACCGCTATATTTGCACCGCTATACCTTCGCCGAAAATTCTCAGACGGAATACCGGTACTCAGAACGTCTCCAGCATCTTCGTGAGCTTGTCCATCACACGAATCGCCTCGTCACGGCTGCGGATCGCGCACATGATCGTATTGTCACCGGCAATGCAGCCGACGATCTCGCCCCAGTTCATCTCGTCGAGAACGGCTGCCGCCGCCATCGCCATGCCGGGTGCCGTCTTGATGACCAGGATATTCTCCGCCGTATCCATCGACACGAAGGCATCCTTCAGCACACGCACATAGCGTCCCGCCGTGTCCTGACTTCTCGTCTGCAGCAGGGTGTAACGGAGGTTTCCGTTCTCTCCCGCCGTCTTCATCAGCTTCATTTCGCGGATATCGCGGGAGACCGTTGCCTGCGTCACATTGTAGCCGCTGTCATTCAGACGCTGAACGAGTTCATCCTGCGTCTCGATGTCATATTCATGGATCAGTTTAAGGATCTCCGCCTGTCTGGCAAGTTTCATCGTAATTCCCCCGTTCTAGATATTGCCCATCTTTCTTCGAAGCACTTCCAAAAAGCTGTCATTCTTGATCTTGATGATCAGCGTATCCTTCTCGGATCTTCTGATCTCTATCTTGTCGCCGGTCTGCATCGGAATCCCTTCATCGCCGTCAAAATAGGCATTGGCATGTTCGATGCTGTTGTCGCGCCCCGGTCCGACCTGCACCGTGATCTTGTTCTCCGGCGGCAGAACAACGCTTCTGGTGTTCAGCGTGTGCGCCGCAAGCGGTGTCAGCAGAAAAACGTTTGCCGACGGGCTGATGATCGGCCCACCGACCGACAGGCTGTAACCGGTCGATCCGGTCGGTGTCGATACAATGACGCCGTCCGCCCGGTAATCATTCAGATACGCGTCATTGACATAATTATACAGAGCCAGCACATGCGGCGTTCCGACACGTCCGATCACGACCTCATTGAGCGCCGTCCGGGACGCCGCGATCTCTCCGTCCCGCACAACGTCTCCGTGCAGCATCATGCGGTGCTCGATCGTGAACTGATCGCTCAGAAGCGCGTTCAACGCCGGATAGATCGACGTGCGGTCGATCTCCGCAAGATAGCCGAGGGTACCGAGGTTAATGCCGAGAAGCGGGATCTGTCTGTCCACGGTATCGTCGGCCGCACGCATCAGTGTGCCGTCGCCGCCGAGGACGATCATGCATTCCGTGTCTTCGGGGATCTCTTCGGGATCCGTTTTTCTCCGCCCGTGAGGATCCGCGTCACCGAGCGCGCGGATCGTGCAGGTCGCGCCGTGCGTCTCCAGATAATCCGTGATGCCCTGCGTGATCGACAGGTCCGGGTCTTTTGCTCTGTTTGGTATGATAAAAAAGTGTTTCATTGCTTTCCTTTACTTCGTTAATTGCTGCTTTGCGAACGTGCCTCTGTCCGTTGCTGACCGTTCAGTACCGGTGACCGGTCATGCCTTGTCGAGAGCGCCGTGTGCCATATCGACGGTACGGTCGATCACTTCCTCCGTGATCGCGCCGGTTTTCGTCTCATCCGCGGTCTTGATCAGATGGAGCAGGTATTCGATATTGCCCTCCGGCCCTTTGATCGGTGAAAATTCCAGCTCCGCCGTGACGAAACCGATACTGCTCGCGAAAGCAACAACGTTGGTGATGACCTCGCGGTGTACCTTCGGATCCCGCACAACACCCTTCTTGCCCACCTTTTCCCTGCCTGCTTCGAACTGCGGCTTGATCAGGCAGACAACGTCACCCTCCTCGGTCAGCAGTTCCTTCACCGGAGGAAGGACCTTGGTCAGCGAGATGAAGGAGACATCGATGGAAATGAAGGAAGGTCTGTCTCCGATATCTTCCGGTGTGACGTAACGGATATTCGTTTTTTCCATGACGACGACACGCGGATCCTCGCGAAGCTTCCAGTCAAGCTGTCCGTAGCCGACATCCACGGAATAGACCTTCTCGGCTCCGTTCTGCAGCATGACATCGGTAAAACCGCCTGTCGACGCTCCGACATCCATGCAGATCTTGTCCGCAAGGCTGATATCGAAATGGTGCACCGCCTTGTCCAGCTTGAGGCCGCCGCGGCTGACGAACGGGAACGGCTTGCTGTTCTTCAGCGTGATCGTCACATCGGTCGGAAAAGTCGTTCCCGGCTTATCCTCCCGCTGTCCATTGACGAGGACCTCTCCCGCCATGATCAGAACCTTTGCCTTCTCTCTTGAGGGGGCCAGTCCGCTCCCCGCAACGAGTACATCAAGTCTTTCCTTCGCTTTCGCCACGCTTCTTCTCCTTCGCCTGTTACAAGCTTCTTATTCATATCGGCTGCGCCGCCGCTCTTTTATTACTGCAGTACCGACTGCACATCCGTTTTCGATGCGCCGTCTGTGCTTCTGTTCCGGCCGTGCCGCCGCCCTTATATTACTGCCGCGCCGACTGCACATCCATTTTCGATGCACCGGTAGTGCTTATATCACTGCCGCGTCAGTCGTTCTTCCCGTCTTCTTCCGCAAGGATGGATGCCGCGATGCTTTCGGCATCGATTCCCGCGAGTTTTCTCTGCGTCTCCACCGACGCGTGCTGGATATACACATCCGGGATCGCCGCGATCAGCGTCCGCACCGGAAGTGCTTCTTTGTTTACAAAATCAAGGATCTGCTCGCCCATGCCGCCGGCGCGCATATTCTCTTCCATTGTTACGAACAGGCCGTGATCCGCGGATAGCGTCCGCAGCAGCTCCTCATCAAACGGTTTGGCAAAGCGCATATTGACGATCGTCGGATGACAGCCCTTTTCCTTCAGGATCTCCGCCACTTCCACGGCCGTTTTTACCATCGTACCGATCGCCAGAAGAGCGATCTCCTCACCTTTTTCGATGACCTCCGCCCTGCCGAGCTCGACCGGGGACCTGTGTTCCGAAAGGCCGTCGTACGCCTCCCCTCTCGGGTAGCGAAGCGCGATCGGGCCGTCGTGCGCCACGGCAAACTTCATCATATCGGAAAGCTCCCACTTGTTCTTCGGTGCCATCACGACCATGTGCGGCATCATGGACAGGTAGGACAGATCAAAGCAGCCGTTATGCGTTCTGCCATCCGCGCCGACAAAGCCGGCTCTGTCAACGGCAAAAACGACGTGCAGCCTCTGCATGCAGACATCTTCCATGATCTGGTCGAAGCCCCGCTGCAGGAAAGACGAATAGACGGCAAAAACGGGGATCAGACCGCCGAGGGCAAGGCCCGCGGCAAAGGTGACCGCGTGCTCCTCCGCAATGCCGGCATCAAAGAACCGCTCCGGGAAGGCAGACGCGAACCGCTTCAGTCCCGTTCCGTCTTCCATCGCCGCCGTTACGGCTACGACCTTTGGCTCCCGGTCGCCCATCTTCCGCATGACCGTGGCAAAAACATCGGTGTAACACGTTTTTCCCGGTTCGACCGGAACGCCGGTCTCGATATCAAAGGCACCGGTTCCGTGGAAACGGGACGGATGCCGCATCGCCGGCAGATAACCTCTGCCCTTCTCGGTCAGTACATGGACAAGGACCGGCCCGTTCACGCGCTTCGCGTCCTGCAGGATCCGAATCATGGCATTGATATTGTGGCCGTCAACGGGTCCCAGATAGGTGATGCCCATATCCTCGAAAAACATGCCCGGAATGACGAGCTGCTTGATACTGCTCTTCGTCTTGCGGATCCGCTTGACGATGTCATCGCCGACGCCGGGGATCTTCTCCAGCTTCGTCGCGACCGACTCCTTCAGCCCGGTATAAGCAGGGGATGTACGGATACTGTTCAGATAATCGGAAATACCTCCAACATTCGGGGAGATCGACATATTGTTGTCGTTCAGCACGATCACCAGATTCGTCTTCAGCTTGGCGGCATTGTTCAGTGCCTCGTAGGCCATGCCTCCCGTAAACGCGCCGTCGCCGATGATCGCCGCCACATTGTAATCGAGTTTTCTGAGATCGCGCGCCTTGACATAGCCGACCGCTGCCGAGATCGAATTGGAACTGTGTCCCGTATCAAAGCTGTCGCAGTCGCTCTCACCTCTTCGCGGAAAACCGGACAGACCTCCCTCCCTTCGAAGCGTCGCGAACTGCTCGCGCCGCCCTGTCAGGATCTTGTGCGTATATGCCTGATGCCCGACATCCCAGATCAGCTTGTCCTTCGGCAGTGTATACACATAATGAAGCGCGATCGTCAGTTCCACGGCACCGAGATTCGAAGCCAGATGGCCGCCGTTGCGGCTGACCGTCTCGATCAGATACTCGCGCACCTCATCCGCCAGATACGGCAGACTGTCGACCGGAAGCTTTTTGACATCATTCGGTTTGTTAATAGATTCCAGCATAACTTACCCTCATACGAAGAATTCCCGCCCTTATCGCCTTCCCGCCGCGCCGTACGCAAGACGGTCCTTATGGAAAGCGCGGGATCGGGCTTATTTTCTCCGTTCCGCAAGGCTTCTCAGAAGTTCGATCAGAAACGTCGAATCGCCGGGCATCGCTTCCACAAGCGCAATGGCTTCCTCTGTGAGCTGCCTTACATACGCCTCCGCTTTCTCCGTTCCCATCAATGTCACATACGTGGTCTTATTATTCTTCTCATCGGAGCAGACCGGTTTGCCCAGTTCCTCCGTCGTGGATGTCACATCGAGGATATCGTCCCGGATCTGAAAAGCGAGGCCGATTTTCCTGCCGACCTCTTCCATCGTCGAGACCGTCCGATCATCCGCTCCCGCCAGAATCGCGCCGATCATAAGCGGCGCCTCCAGAAGGGCGGCAGTCTTGTTCTCGTAGATAAAGGACAGCGTCTCTTCATCCAGGGCAAAAACGTCGTTCTTCTCGTTCTGCACGTCGAGTCCCTGTCCGCCGAGCATGCCGTGAATGCCGCTCTTTGCCGCGAGGATCGCGCACGCCGCGGCGATTCGCCGCGAAGCTGTGTCCCCTTTGCTCCCGGCATCTCCGCATCCGCGGTCCGCTGCAGCGTGATCCGTCCCGCAAGACGCCTCCGCAGGATCGTCCGCCGCCACAAACGCCGTCAGCGCTGTCTCGTACGCGTAGTTCAGAAGCGCGTCGCCCGCAAGGACCGCAACCGCTTCCCCGTAGACAACATGCGTCGTCAGCCTGCCGCGCCGGTAGTCATCATTATCGATCGCCGGCAGATCATCGTGGATCAGAGAATGCGTATGGATCATCTCGATCGCCGCCGCGAAAGGACGGATCACTTCACCTTTTCCGCCGAACAGAGCATAGCTTTCCAGCATCAGGATCGGCCGGATCCTTTTGCCTCCCGCCATGCAGCTGTAGCGGATCGCCTCCGCCAGCGTTCTGGTGTGCTCCGTGGGAATCGGCAGATACGATTCCAGTATAGCCTCTGCCGCTTCTGTCCTTTTTCTGAGTTCCTCTTTGAAAACCATGGTTCGCTTCTCCGCTTTCTGCAGGATCACCGGTTCCGGATCAGAAATCCCTGATCTCACCATCCTCGTTGATCTGGATCATTTTCTTCTCAACGGTATCGATCTTCTCGCTGCACTTCTTCAGCAGGTCCATCCCTTCCTTGTATACACGAAAAGACTCCTCCAGCGGGATATCGCGCTCCTCGAGGCGTCCCACAAGCTCGTCGAGGCGGTCGAAGGATTCCTCAAGCGTCAGTTCACGCGCTTCCGGCTCCTCCTGTAATTCCTGCTGTTCTGTCAAATTTTCCTTAGCCATCAGAATTCTCTCTTTCGCTTTTCTGTTCCTGTGACCTCCGTGTGGATCACACCGTCCGTCACCTGAATATGGATCGCGTCACCGCGCTTTACGACGCCGATCTCCGATACATTTCTGCCCGCGTCATTCTCCGCATAGGAATAGCCCTGGTTCAGCTTCCGGATCGGCGAGAGGCCGTCCATCTGGCGGATCAGCAGCTCGAGCGTGTGCCGTCTGTCCTGTACCTGCTGCTTCATATCGAGGGAAAAACGTTTTTCCAGATCGGACTTCCTGTTCTTCGTCTCCTGCAGGATCTGCTCCTGTCTGTTCGTCATCCGAATTTCCAGATCGGCGATCCGCTGCCGCTTCTCCCGGATCTGATTTTCGGGACTCAGATATTTCCAGCGGTTTCTGTACGAGCGGAGCCGCTCCTCATAGCGATCGAGCGATTTGTGCATGCCGTTCTCAAGCCGCGCCTTCGCCTCATCGAGCCGGCGCAGCGTATCCGCGATATTCGCGACCGCCAGCTCCGCACCCGCGGAAGGCGTCGGTGCTCTCAGATCTGCCACAAAATCGGCGATCGTCGTATCCGTCTCGTGTCCGACAGCGGAAATGACAGGCGTTTCGCAGTTAAAGATCGCACGGGCGACCGCTTCCTCATTAAACGCCCACAGATCCTCGATCGAACCGCCTCCTCTGCCGACGATAATGCAGTCGAGTCCCAGCCGGTCGAGCGTTTCGATACCCGTCACGATGCTTTTGACAGCCCCTTCTCCCTGAACGAGAGCGGGATACAAAATAAGCTCAATGTACGGATTTCTCCGCAGCGCGATATTCCGGATATCCTGCACAGCCGCTCCGGTCGGTGCCGTCACGATACCGAGGCGCTTCACATAGCGGGGGATCGGCTTCTTGAAGGAATCGTCGAACATGCCGAGCTCCTCCAGCTCCGCCTTCAATGCAAGAAATCTCTCATATAACAATCCAGCTCCCTGCAATTCGATCTTTTTTGCATAGAGCTGGTATTTGCCATCACGTATATATACTTCGATCGGGCCCGTTACGACGACCCTGTCCCCGTCCTTCATCGCAAAAGTCAGACCCTTGCGGTCGCCCGCAAACATCACGCACGCGATGGAGGATACTTCGTCCTTCAATGTAAAATAAATGTGGCCGCTCCGGTGATACTTGCAGTTGCTGATCTCTCCCTTGACGGAGATCCGTTTCAGCATAAAATCCTGCGCAAACATATTGCGGATGTACGCACCGACCTGGCCTACAGAGTACACATTTTCTCTCAAAGCATGTCCCCGGCTTATCATTCCTCTGACGTCTCTGTAACCGTATCCTTACTTCTCGCGATCTGTCCGAGAATTCCGTTGACGAAGGATGCGGACGCATCGCCGCCGTACTGCTTGGAGATCTCGACAGCTTCGTTGATCGCTACGCGGACCGGCACATCCTCATCATAGAGGATCTCGTAAGCCGCCAGTCTGAGGATCGAGAGATCCACCTTGCTCATGCGGCTCGTCTTCCAGCCTCTGGAAGTCTTGTTCAGCAGTTCATCGATCTCCGGAGTCTTCGCCGTGATATTGGCCAGCTTCTCTTTGATATAAGCCTCGTCCTCCGGTGTGACCTTTTCGGCGTAGGAGACCTCTTCGAGACCGCTTTTCAGCGAATCCATATAGATCGCCTGCTGCTCCGGCATCTCCTCGGCGCTGTTGAACTGTTTCATGAATAACAGACGGAAAATCGTCTCTCTCTGCTCACTGCGTTTCATATGTTTCTCTCCCGCCATTACTTGGACTCGATAGTAACGTCTGCCACACTGACATTCACGCCGGAAACCTCCAGGCCTGTCATGTTCTCAAGAGCCGTTTTTACCTTCTCCTGTACCTTGACGGTCGTATCCGGGATATTATAACCGTATTTCATATTCACGATCATACGCACGGAGATCACACGATCCTCGATCTCGATCTTCACTCCGCGGGAAAGGGCACGCGCACCTGCGCGGGCAGCCTTCGCATGCGTGATACCGCCGCCGAGAGACGCAACGCCTTCCACCTCTGTCGCAGCCAGTGCCGCAATGGTGGCGATCACTTCGTCTTCGATCTGTACGGTTCCCACTGTATGGTCATCATAGATAATATAAGAATTCTCTTTTGTTTTTGCTTTCTGTGCCATCTGGATGTCCTCCCTGCCTGCATATTCATGCTTATTATACCAAAGCTATGCATAAATTAAAAGCAACATTAGTTTTTGCTGAATTCCTCAAGCTGCAGTCCTTCGTTGCGGTCGAGCACCATGCCGACGCTCCACGGATTGATGAACAGGAGCAGCGGATTGCCCTTCATATCGACGACCTTCTTCATATCGGAGGTGCCGACCAGCTTGTCGAGATCGACCTCGTCCTTGTTCACGATCCAGCGGATGTACTCGTACGGAAGAACATCGAGACGGATCTCTACGTTGTACTCCGTCTCCAGGCGGAACTTCAGTACGTCGAACTGCAGGATACCGACAACGCCGACGATAATCTCTTCCATGCCGAGGCGGATCTCCTGGAAGATCTGGATCGCGCCTTCCTGCGCGATCTGTTCAACACCCTTGACGAACTGCTTTCTCTTCATGGAATCCGTGAGTACGACGCGGGCGAAATGCTCCGGTGCGAAGGTCGGAATGCCCTCAAACGCGAACTTCTTGCCCGGTGCGCAGATCGTGTCTCCGATGGAGAAGATGCCCGGATCAAAAACGCCGATGATATCGCCGGCGTATGCCTCCGATACTACGTGACGCTCTTCCGCCATCATCTGCTGCGGCTGGAGCAGGCGCATCTTGCGCTGTCCCTGCACGTGATAGACTTCTTTGTCCGCATCGAATTTGCCGGAGCAGATACGCATAAAGGCGATTCGGTCGCGGTGGTTCTTGTTCATATTGGCCTGGATCTTGAAGACAAAGGCAGAGAAATCCGGATCGGCCGGATCGATCAGGCCGATATCCGCTTTTCGCGGAAGCGGGGAGGATGTCATTGCCAGGAAGTGCTCCAGGAAGGTCTCGACACCGAAGTTTGTGAGCGCGGAGCCGAAGCATACCGGAGAAAGTTCGCCGCGGTCAACGGCGCTCTGGTCGAAGTCGGCAGCTGCGCCGTCGAGGAGCTCGATCTCCTCCAGAAGCTGCTCCTTCTGTTCTTCGCTGATCACATCGAGGAGATGCGGATCGTTAATGTCGATCTCCTCCTCCACGCCTTCCTTCGTTCCCTTCAGCGTATCGCGGAAGGTCAGGACCTTCTGTGTCTGACGATCGTAAACGCCGCGGAAGTTTTTTCCGGAACCGATCGGCCAGTTGATCGGACAGGTCGGGATCCCGAGCTCCTTTTCGATCTCGTCAACGAGGTCGAATGTCTCTCTCGCATCGCGGTCCATCTTGTTGATGAAGGTGAAGATCGGAATATGACGCATCGCACAGACCTTGAAAAGCTTTCTGGTCTGGGCCTCGACACCTTTACTTCCGTCGATGACCATGACCGCGGAGTCGGCCGCCATCAGGGTACGGTAGGTATCCTCGGAGAAATCCTGATGCCCGGGGGTATCCAGAATATTAACGCAGAAGCCGTCATAGTTGAACTGCAGAACGGAGGAAGTTACCGAGATACCTCTCTGCTTCTCGATCTCCATCCAGTCGGAAACGGCATGGCGCGCCGTAGCCTTGCCCTTAACGGAACCGGCCAGATTGATGGCGCCTCCGTAGAGAAGAAACTTCTCGGTCAGGGTCGTCTTACCTGCATCCGGGTGTGAAATAATCGCAAATGTACGTCTTTTCTCAATATCTTTAGAATAATCAGCCACGACAAGCCTCCAAAAATGTGCATAGTTATCGAACTTTACTACTATAGCACAGGATGGGTAATCCATCAAGGATTACCCATCCGTATTTGCCCAGCCCGTAGGGCGTGCTCCCCGCAGGGGAGTCATCCCCCGCGATTCCTTATTGCGGGGGATGAGGCCAGGACAAATCCATCAAGGATTTGTCCGCCGTATTTGCCCAGCCCGCAGGGCGTGCTCCCCGTAAGGGGAGTTTGCACCCGCGTTTCCTTAATGCGGGTGCAAAGGCACGGTAATCCATCAAGGATTACCGCATCCGTGTCCATTGCGCAGCAAGAAAGGATTGCCCATAAGCAAAGCTTATGAAGCCGCCGGCACTTATGCACCGTATCATGGTGCATTATGTGCCGCTGCGAGCTGAGTAGAGCGGGAGCGTCTTTGCGTTGGGCATCCTTTTGATGCTGCGCATTCCACCAGCCAGAGGACCTTTCTTCTATCCCCGTATTCCTCTGATTTATGCACCTCTATATCGGACTGCTCTGTATGCAAAAACGGCGGGGAGGCTGCGGCATTTGCCGCGGTCTCCCCGCCGAAGATTACTTATAAAGAATTGCTATCCGCCGTTCTTATTTCAGGTGCCAGATCTCGTCGTTGTACTGCGCGATCGTTCTGTCGGAAGAGAAGTAACCGGCGTTGGCGATGTTCACGATCTCTTTCTTGTACCAGCCCATGCGATCGTCGAAGTCTGCGAACATCTTCTCTTTGGTCTCGATGTAATCCTCAAGATCAAGGAGAGTCATGAACCAGTCTTTGCTGATCAGCTCGTGGTGCAGGCGCTCCAGGTTCTCCTTGTTGCCGAGAGCCATGATCTCGTCACTTACGATGAAGTCTACAAGCTTCTTGATCAGCGCGGACTTATCATAGTACTCCTTGGAGTGGTATGCTGCCTTGTCGTACAGGTCTACGACCGTATCCGCGTCCTTACCGAATACGTAGATGTTCTCGTCACCGACGAGCTCATGGATCTCTACGTTTGCGCCGTCCTCTGTTCCCAGGGTAACTGCGCCGTTCAGCATGAACTTCATGTTGGAGGTACCGGATGCCTCTTTGGAAGCCAGAGAGATCTGCTCGGAGATATCCGCTGCCGGAATAAGCTTGGTTGCCTTTGTTACGTTGTAGTTCTCGATCATTACCACGCGCAGGTACGGACTTACCTCCGGATCATTCGCGGTGAGCTCCTGCAGGCAGAGGATCAGGTGAATGATATCCTTCGCAATGGTGTATGCCGGAGCCGCTTTCGCGCCGAAGATCATGGTGATCGGACGGTTCGGCTTGTGGCCTGCTTTGATCTCGAAGTATTTGTAGATCGCGTAGAGTGCGTTCATCTGCTGACGTTTGTACTCGTGCAGACGTTTTACCTGTACATCGAAGATCGAGTTGATATCCAGCTCAAGGTTCTGTGTCTCATACAGGAAACGGCAGAGTTTGCGCTTGTTGTGCGCGCGGATACGGCCGATCTCTTTGAGAACTTCCTCATTATCCTTGAAAGCAAGGAGCTTCTTGAGCTCTTCCGCGTCCTTCTTGAAGCCCGGTCCGATCAGGCTCTCGATATAGTCAGACATCTCCGGGTTCGCCGCGATGAACCAGCGGCGGAAGGTGATACCGTTTGTCTTGTTGTTGAATTTCTCCGGATACAGCTTGTAGAAGTTGTTGAGCTCGGAGTTTTTCAGAATATCGGTATGAAGAGCCGCTACACCGTTTACGGAGTATCCGTAATGGATATCCATGTGTGCCATGTGAACACGGTTCTGGTCATCGATGATGTATGTAGTTTTGTCCTCTACCTTGCTGCGGATGCGGGCATCCAACTCACGGATGATCGGGAGAAGATGCGGAACAACTTCCTCCAGATAGTCGATCGGCCATTTCTCAAGAGCTTCCGCAAGAATCGTGTGGTTGGTGTACGCACAGGTCTTCTTTACGATCTCGATCGCTTCGTCCATATCGAAGCCGCGCAGCTGAAGCTGACGGATGAGCTCCGGAATAACCATGGACGGATGTGTATCGTTGATCTGGATGGTTACATAGTCATACAGCTTGTGGAAGTCCGCGCCTCTCTGCTCCGCCTCCATGAGAATGAGCTGTGCTGCGTTGCAGACCATGAAGTACTGCTGGTAAATACGGAGGATCTGGCCCTGACGGTCGGAATCATCCGGATACAGGAACAGTGTCAGGTTGTGCGGGATATCATCCTTGTCGAAGCTGATGCTGTTCTCATAGACCATGTTGTCATCAACAGAATCCAGATCGAACAGATGCAGGCGGTTCGTTGTGCCGGTCTCATATCCCGGTACATCGATATCGTACAGAGTGGATTTCAGGGTAAAGCGTTTGAACGGAACCTCGAAGGATACCGGACGGCGCTCCAGCCAGCTTTCTCTGCGGATCCACGGGTTCGGCATCTCTTTCTGTCTGTTGTTCAGGAACTCCTGACGGAACAGACCGTAGTGGTAGTTCAGACCCACACCGTCTCCGCAAAGCTGCAGAGTCGCGATGGAATCCAGGAAGCAGGCTGCCAGACGGCCGAGTCCGCCGTTTCCAAGGGACGGCTCCATCTCGAGTTCCTCAATATCCGATACTTCCATATTGTATTTCTTGAGGACATCATTGATCTCGTCGTACAGTCCGAGGTTGATCAGGTTGTTGGACAGAAGTTTTCCGATCAGGAACTCTGCCGAAATGTAGTAGAGCTTCTTCTTGCCTTCTACCTTCGGTCTGTTCTCCATCTCCTGCTTGGTGATCTGAAGCAGTACTTCGAAAATCTCTTCCTTTGTGCTGTCGGTCAGATCGCGACCGAACTGTTCTCTCAGTAGATTGATAATACGTTCTTCCATGAGTTCTCCTTTTTTGTCATAGCATGTTGCGTGAATGCGGATCATCAGTCAGCCAGGCGGCCGCTTACTTCCGTCATTGTATAGATTCTATCCAGCAGATCGTCCGTGATCTGTCCCGGAAGAATTCTCCATTTCCAGTTGGTTCCGAGCGTCGACGGGAAGTTGTAACGGGCCTCGTTGCCGAGCTCCAGATAGTCCTGCATCGGGATCACACAGAGATCCGCGACGCTGACCATTCCCAGTCGGATGATATCCCAGGAAATGCCCTTCGGGATACTCTTTTTCTTCGGAACCGTTTTTCCGAGATAGCGAAGAACCATATCTCTGTTCTTCTTCGGCAGGTTGCCAAACCAGCCGACGACCGTCTCGTTATCATGTGTTCCTGTATAGACAACGCAGTTTTTGTCGTAATTATGCGGCAAATACGGATCGCTGCTGTCGGAATAGAAGGCGAATTCCAGAATTTTCATTCCCGGATATCCGGACTTCTTCACCATGGTGCGGACATCATCTGTGAGGAAGCCAAGATCCTCGGCGATGCAGTTGAGCTTGCCGAGTTCCTTCTTCAGCGTCACAAACAGGTCGATTCCCGGACCCTTTTCCCAATGTCCGTTTACGGCAGTCTCCTCGCCGTAAGGGATGGCATAATATCCGGCAAATCCGCGGAAATGATCCACGCGCACAACATCGTACAGCTTGTTGCACTGGCGCATCCTGCGTACCCACCACGCATAGCCGGTCTTCTTGTGATACTCCCAGTCATACAGCGGATTGCCCCACAGCTGACCGGTCACGGCGAAAGCATCCGGCGGGCAGCCCGCAACGGCCTTCGGCCGGTTATCCTCATCGAACTGGAACAGTTCCGGCTCAGACCAGGCGTCCGAGCTGTCCATCGCCACATAGATCGGAATGTCGCCGATGATGCCGATATTTTTGCTGTTGGCGTAGGCACGAAGCTTATTCCACTGTTCCGTAAATTTATACTGCATGAAGCGGTAGAAGTCAATCTCCTCCGCGTATTCCTCTCTTGCCGCCGCAAGCGCGTCCGGTTCTCTGTTGCGCAGATCGTCCGGCCACTCATCCCAGCCTCTGCCGCCGTTCGCGTTCTTGATCACACTGTAGAGGCTGTAGTCATCGAGCCATTCACTGTTTTCCCGGCAAAAACGTTTAAACTCCTCCGGACAGCCTGCCGCCTTAAAGCGGTCGAAGGCTTTGCGAAGCGCGGTGAACCTGGTCTCGTAAACACGTCCGTAATCCACGTAACCCGGGTACTGTCCGCAGTCGGCAGCTTCACACTCCTCCGCGGTCAGCAGTCCTTCCTCTTTCAGTGTATCCAGGGCGATATAATACGGGTTGCCGGCAAAAGTCGAGAATGCCTGGTACGGTGAATCTCCGTAGCCCGTCGGTCCGAGCGGGAGGATCTGCCAGTACCGCTGGCCTGCCTTCGCGAGCTGATCCACGAACTCATATGCCTCTTTTGAAAAACCACCGATTCCGTACTTTGTCGGAAGCGACGCGACCGGAAGTAGAATTCCGCTTGCTCTTTTCTTCATGTCTTTCCTCTTCTATCTTCCCGAAAGTATGGGATTGAAAACGTTTCCTATACTTTTCATAAAAAATGTGGGTTAAGATCCAGGTCTTACCAGCCTCTTCAATTAACCCACAATACAGCTTGTATCTTACCGCATATTTCTCCGCTGCGCAATTGTCATTATTACTCAATCGTCAGTGCTTTTACAGAATCTCTTTCGTGCAATTCGGCATCATAAATGAGCTTCTGCTTCGTTTCGTCACCGTGGATCGAACTCATCAGAAGATCGACCGAAGAATTCACCATGGCATCCTTCGGCTGCTTCACTGTTGTCATGGACGGAATCGTATACCTCGTCATTTCGATCCCGTCAAAGCCGACAACGGAAATGTCATCCGGAATCCGTAATCCTGCATCGGCGATCGCCTTGTACACACCGATCGCCAGACGGTCGGAGATCGCAAAGATCGCCGTGATGTCCTTATTTTCCTGAAGAAGCGCTTTGGCTACGGCATAGCCGTTCGCCTCGGTGTACTCCGGAATATCCTTTCTCATGTAGCCGACAAGCCGCTGCTCAAAAGGGAGGCCGTTGTCGGCAAGAGCCGCCTTATAACCGTCCAGTCGGAGGCTTCCTACCGTATCATCGGTCTCTCTTCCGGAGATGATCGCGATATGCCGGTGACCTTTTTTCGCCAGATAGTCGATCACCTTATAGGATTCCTTCCGGTCATCGATGGACACGGAATTGAATCTCTTGTGCTTGGAGATCTCCGTCGTGCTCGATGCCACGGAAACGAGGACGAACGGAATTCGGATATTCTGCAGTTCCGCGCCGGGATAATCAAAGCGTCCACCGAGAAGGATCATGCCCTTCAGACGTTTTTCCTTCGCCAGCCCCTCGGCGATCTTGACCTCATCGCCATCCTCATCGACGACAAGGAGCATATACTCGTAGCCTTCCTTCTCCAGTCTCTTCTGGAAGTCCGGCAGCATCTCATAGAAAAACGGATTTGAAACGCCTTTCAGCAGCAGTGCTATCGTGTTCGATTCCTGCATCTTCAGATTGCGCGCGCTGTTATTCGGGATGTAATTAAATTCCTTCACAACACGAAGGACGCGCTCTTTCGTCTGTGCATTGATCCCCGGATCGTTATTCATCGCGCGGGATACGGTACTGATGCTCACATTGCAGATCTTCGCAATGTCTTTGATAGTTAATGCTGCCATAAATTGCCTTTCTGTAAAACCTGTACTGCTTACCTTCCGTAGATGCGTACGACTTTCGCGAGTTCCTCCGAAAGTTCTGCCGGGCATGCATCGGAAGACATTCTCCACGCCCAGTTTTTGCCCAGTGTGTTCGGGCAGTTCATGCGGGCGCTGTTGTCCAGATGAAGGAGATCCTGCATCGGAATGATACATTTATCGGCCACCGAGCTCTCCGCGAGGCGGATCGATCTGCGTATGAGTTCATCCGGATCATCGGAATCCGTATCGAGATATTCCTTCAACTCTTCTCTCTCGGACGGAAGTATACTGGAAAGCCATCCCTTCAGCGTCTCATTATCGTGCGTGCCTGTATAAACAACGCAGTTCCGTTCATAGTTATGCGGGAAATACGCTTCTCTTCCGCTGGAATCCCGGGAATCGAAGGCAAACTCGAGCACCTTCATATTCGGGAAGCCGGAATCCTTCACAAGCTGTTTGACCGTCTCGGTAATGTAGCCGAGATCTTCCGCCACGATATCCAGTTTGCCGAGTTTTTGCTCCAGCGTATGAAAGAGATCCATGCCCGGTCCCTTTTCCCAGCGGCCGTTCACGGCTGTACTCTCGCCGTAAGGAATGGCGTAATATTCATCAAAGCCGCGGAAATGATCGATTCGGATCACATCGTAAAGTTCCTTCGATTTTGCGATGCGGCGGGTCCACCAGTCATAATCCTGTGCCTTATGGGCCTCCCAGTTGTAGAGCGGGTTGCCCCATACCTGTCCGTCGGCGGAAAAACCATCCGGCGGGCAGCCGGCGATCGCAGACGGCAGATTCTCCTCATCCACGCGGAAAAGTTCCGGATGTGCCCAGAAATCCGCGCCGTCCGGGGACACATAGATCGGAATATCACCGATGATGCGGATCCCGTGTTCATTGGCGTAATTGCGAACCGCGAACCATTGACGGGTGAATTCATACTGCAGATATTCGAAGAATTCGATCTCGCTCTTTTCCTTCTCTTTCCAGAAGGCAAGTGCTTCGGGCCGGCGGTATCGGATATCCGCATCCCATTCGGTAAAGCTTTTCCCGCCGAGTGCGTTCTTGATCGCCATATACATGGCATAATCCTCAAGCCAGTATGCGTTATCGGCGGCGAACTCGAGGAACGCCGGATCATCGCGGAAACCGCTTCTTTCATAGGCCTTATGAAGAAGCGCATAGCGGCTCACATACTGTTTGCCGTAGTCGACACAGGAATCTTCTCCGAAATCGGCTGCGTCACACTCCTCACTTGTCAGAACTCCCTGCTCAATCAGTTTCTCCAGGCTGATGAAGTACGGATTTCCCGCAAATGAAGAGAACGGCTGATAAGGTGAATCGCCGTAGCCGGTCGGTCCGACCGGAAGGATCTGCCAGTATTTCTGCCCTGCTCTGCTCAGGAAGTCGATAAACTTAAATGCCTCGTCCGACAGACAGCCGATTCCGTATTTTCCCGGAAGGCTGAAGATCGGCAGTAAAATTCCGCTGGCACGCATATTTTTTCCCTCTCATCCATGCTTTATGATACACGTACCCGGGAATACTTTCAAGCGTTTTACTATAGTAATAGTATATTGCAGGAAATATTCCCGGGAGCATGTCATTATCGTTTTTTCAGGGGATCAACCCTTAACGGCACCTGCTGTTACACCTTCAATGATGTATTTCTGGCAGATCAGGTAGAGTACAATGATCGGAATAATATCGATCATAATACTTGCCATCATCGGTCCCATCTGAACGTGACCGAAACTTCCGCGGAAGTACTGTACGGCCATCGGGATGGTCCGATATTTCTTGATATCCAGAACCAGAGTCGGCAGAAGGTAGTCGTTCCATACCCACATAACCTCCAGAATAGCGGTGGAGATGATGGTCGGTTTGAGGATCGGCACAAGAATGCGGAAGAATGTCTGAAGCGGACTGCAGCCGTCGATCAGAGCAGCTTCTTCGATCTCGATCGGAATACCTTTTACAAATCCCGTGAACATGAATACCGCGAGGCCTGCACCGAATCCAAGGTAGATGATGCAGATGTTGTACGGATTGTTCAGATTCAGCGTATCAGCCGTTTTTGCCAGTGTGAACATAACCATCTGGAACGGAACGACCATACTGAAAATGCAGAGATAGTACAGTGCCTTGGACAGCTTTCCGTTTACACGGACGATGTACCATGCGCACATCGAACAGCAAAGCATGATCAGCACAACCGATGTGACGGAAATCACAACGCTGTACCAGAAGGATTTCAGGAAATCCATCTGCGTAACGCTGGCCACAAAGTTTGAGAAGCCTGCGAATGTGCCTGCATTCGGAAGATCAAATACGCCGGCAGTCGAGATCGCGGACTCCTGTTTCAGAGCGTTGATCAGGATCAGGACGATCGGGTAGACCCAGGCGATACATACGATCGACAGAACGACCGTCGCGATAATACCATTTCTCTTATTTCTTGCTGTCATTACTGCTGCACCTCCTTACTTGTTGTTGCACGCAGCTGAACAAGCGCGATCGCTACAACGATGATAAAGAACAGAACGGCCTTCGCCTGTCCGATACCTTTCCACTGCGGACCGCTGCGGCCGTAGAAGGTGTCGTAGATGTTCAAAGCAAGCAGCTGTGATTTCTTACCCGGATCTCCGCCGGTAAGGGAAAGGTTCTGGTCAAACAGTTTGAAACCGTTTGTCAGAGTAAGGAATGTACAGATCGTGATGGACGGCATGATCATCGGAAGTTTGATCTTGAAAAGGATCTGGCTCGGTGTAGCGCCGTCGATCTGAGCTGCCTCGATCAGATCCGGAGATACGTTGTTCAGTCCCGCGATATAAATGATCATCATATATCCGATCTGCTGCCACAGCAGAAGAATGATCATACCCCAGAATCCGTTCACCGCGGAAAGCTGCAGAAGCGGCTGTCCCCATTTGGAAAGGAGTCCGTTCAGAAGAGTCTGCCAGATATATCCCAGAACGATACCGCCGATCAGGTTCGGCATAAAGAAGATCGTACGGAATACATTGGTTCCCTTGAATCCCTTTGTCAGAATCAGCGCGATCAGAAACGCGAGAACGTTGATCAGGACGCTGGAGATGATCGCAAAGAGTACGGTCAGCCAGAAGGCACGTGTGAATGTGTCATCGATAAAGATCTTCGTATAGTTGGTAAAGCCTACGAACTGGACATCTTTTACCGTCGTGAATTTACAGAACGACAGGTAGATACCCCAGATGAAAGGCCAGAGGAAACCGATAATGAATGCTGCCAGTGTCGGGAGCACGAAGATCGGCCACCACTTTTTGATAGTTTTTCCTACCATCTTTTTTATCCCTCCGAAAAAAACTGCTTCACCCAAGAAAGGGGAGGCAAGTGGATGCCTCCCCTTCCAATATGTGCCTTATTCAGGATTTTACTTTACGCCGGGTTCTGATTACTCAGCAAGTGCCTTCTCAGTAGCCCATCCGTCAACGAATGCTGTTACAACATCATCCCAGGAACCGCCTGCAGCGTACTGTGTAAGAGCAGTGCCAACTCCGTCTTTCCAGCTCTCAGACGGCATTGTTGTGAAGTTCCAGGAAACCGGTGTAGCACCGTTTGCGGTGTACTCTGCATCCTGTTTTACAAATACGTTAGAAGACTCCTGAGCGGTATCGAACGGAATGGTGAAGCCCATGTCATCAGCCATAGCCTTTGTTCCTGTCTCGGAAGTTACAACCCAGTCGATGAAGTCCAGAGTAGCCTGGATGTCAGCTTCGTCTGCGTTCTTGTTTACGCACCAGAAGTTCTCGGTACCGGTGCAGAGACCCTGGTTAGCATCGTCAACACCTGCATAGATCGGGATCATAGCCAGATCATCATCGCTGTATGTCTCGGAGAGTGTGCTGTACTCCCAGGAACCGTTCTGATAGAATACTGCCTCGCCGTTAATGAACTCGTTGCGGGAGTCATCAGCGGTCTTTGCGGAAAGTTCCTTCGGATCTACTGTGGAATCTGTGATGTACAGATCGAACAGAGCTTTGTAGTTGTCAAGGTAGGTGCCTTTGATTGCATCTGTATCGGAGATTCCGTCTGCCTGATACTCGTAGTAGATCGGCAGGTTTGCCAGATGTGTTTTGAATCTCCAGTCAGAGGAGCTGTCCATACCTGCGGAAGTGAATGCGCCTTTGATGCCGAGCTCATCTTTGCGAGCCTGGATGTCATCAGCAACTTTCTTCAGATCATCGAAGCTCTTGATATCATCCAGTGTGTAGCCGGCTTTCTCAAGAAGAGCTTTGTTTGTGATGATACCATAGGACTCGATTACGTATGCGATACCGTCAACCGCATCACCATCTTTCAGTGCGAAAGAATCGGATGTCAGATGGCTGTAGATATCGGAAGAAGACAGATCGTAGCAGTAATCCTTCCAGTTAGCAAGGCCGACCGGTCCGTTTACCTGGAACAGTGTCGGAGCCTCATCCTTAGCCATCTCAGACTGAAGGGTGGTCTCGTACTCACCGGATGCAGCGGTTACAACAGTTACCGGAACACCGGTCTCCTCTGTGTATGCAGCTGCCAGTTTCTGCCATGCTTCATCAGCTTCCGGTTTGAAGTTGAGGTAGTATACAGATCCTCCCTCCGCGCTTGCGGATGTGGATGCTGCAGATGTGGATGCTGCAGATGTTGCGGATGTGCTTGCTGCTGTGCTTGTTGCAGCTGTGTCAGCGGTAGATCCGCAGCCAGCGAACATGGAAGCTGCCATAGCAGTTCCGAGGACAGCACTGATTACTCTTTTGTTCATAATAAAAATCCTCCTTTTATTTTCCTTCCTTTTTCTCTGATGAAGACGTTTCCAGTCGTAAGCATGTCTACCGATTAGTAAAGGACTGGAAACGTTTTCCATGAGCATACTGTAGCACTTATTGGTAACGTTTTCAATGCTTTTTTGCACTTTTAGCACACTCAATAAATCCAATTGTCGATTTTTGTGCATGTTGTACACAGTGTCCCATTGGGGTCAGGAAAACGCACGCACGAAAAAAGCATGCCTGATTTCGGCATGCTTTTCTCTCTTATCTGATTTATTTACAGAAACAAATACTTTTCAATATCCGTGTACATGGAAGCCGGATTCATCCGTTCTGACCACCAGGTGTTTTCTGCGGATCCCCGTAATATCAATGAATCTTCCCGTTGAGATCTCGCGGATCATTTCGTTGATTTCTTCCGGCGACCCCTGAACTTCCATCGCAACCGACCCGTCAAACTGGTTCTGCACCCAGCCGGTCAGTCCCAGACGCTCCGCCGCGTATTTGGCACGATAGCGGAAGCCGACGCCCTGCACATCCCCATAGAAGATCAGGCTCTGGCGCACGATCTTTTTGTCGTTCATTTCTTTTTGCTCTTCTCTTTTTCCTTGCTTTTTGCCTTTTCGACTTTGGGTTCTTTGACCTTTTCCGCTTTTACGGCCTTTGCCTTCTCCCCTTTGGCGTCCTTGCTCTTCTCTTTCTTCTTCCTGCGCGGTTCAACGTCGGGAAGCGCGTATTTTGTCTTGAAGCTGTCAAACTCCTCCACGAACTCCGGCTCATTTCCGGACTTCATATCGTTAAGATATCCGTGTGTCTCAAAAGAGGAATTCTTTGTCTGGATGATGCAGACTGCCACGTTGGAGCAATGATCCGATACACGCTCACAGTTTGTGATGATATCGGTAAGGATAATGCCAAGCTCAACGGCACACTCGCCGTTCTGCAGACGGTCAATGTGACGGTTCTTGATCTCCTTCGTCAGATCATCGATAACTTCCTCCAGAGGCTCGACAGTCGCGGCGCTCCGATCGTTGTCACTCTCAAAACTCCGGACGGTATTATCCAGGATCTCCTTCAGTGATGCATAGAGCGTATCCAGTTCTTTGCGTGCCGCCTCGGAAAAACTGAGACTCTTTTCCTGCATTTCCTGCGCGAGCTTCGTCATGTTGATCGCGTGGTCGCCGATCCTCTCAAAGTCGTTGATGCAGTGAAGCATCTCCGAAACCGAATCGTTGTCCTGTTCCGTAAGATCTTTACTGGACAGCTTGATAAGGAAGGTATCCAGCTCATCCTCCAGATAGTCCAGCTGCTGCTCCATGCTGATGATCTTATCGGCCGCCTCCTGATCATAGCTGTCGAACAGCTTCAGAGAATCACCGAAGGATGTCTTTGCCAGATGCGCCATAGCAACCGTTTTTTCCCGGCACTGTCTGGCAGCAAGCCCCGGGGACAGAAGAAGTCGTTCATCCAGAAGCACTCTTCCCGCCTCCGGCATCTGCGGATCGTCAGTCTCCGTAACAGGCAGGAATTTATAGGCCATTTTTACAAGCAGCTTCGCGAACGGAAGCAGAATGAGGATCGTTCCGATATTGAAGATCGAATGGAATACCGCGATCTCGAAGGCACCGATCGTCTGCCCGAAGATCGAAAGGCCGACCACATAGCGCAGCAGCAGATACACGACCATCCATACGACCGTACCGATGATCTTGATCATGATATGGATGAACGGTACGCGCTTTGCGTTTTTGCTTACGCCGATCGCGCCGAGGATCGCCGTTACACAGGTACCGATATTGGCACCCATGATGATCGGGATCGCCATGCCGTAGCTGATCTGTCCTGTCAGAGACAGTGCCTGCAGAATACCGATCGATGCAGCCGATGCCTGAATGATGCCGGTAAACGCCGTGCCGATCAGCACACCGATGATCGGATTATCAAAGGCAACAAGCACATGCTGGAATTCTTCCATCTCCGCCAGCGGCTCAACAGCGCCGGACATCAATGTCATGCCGAACATCAGCACCGCAAATCCGCAGAAGATGTGACCGATATCCTTGGACTTCTGTGATTTCGCGCTCATCATCAGAATGACACCGATCAGTGCGACGAGCGGCGCGAAGTTCGAAGGCTTCAGCATCGAGATCAGAAAATTATCCGAATTAATGCCGGAGAGAGACAGGATCCACGCTGTCAGCGTCGTTCCGATATCGGATCCCATGATTACATGAACCGTCTGGCCAACCTCCATGATGCCGGAGTTTACCAGACCGATGAGCATAACGGTCAATGCCGATGAAGACTGGATCGCGATCGTAACGCCCGCGCCGAGCACCAGGCTCTTGATCGGATTCGAGGTCATCTTCTTCAACACACTCTCCAGACGACCGCCTGCCATCTTCTCCAGATACGCGGACATGACATTCATGCCGAAAAGGAAGAAAGCAAGTCCTCCGCACAACTGAAATACGGAATAAATATCCATCAGTAGATCCTCCCGGAATGCCGCATCTGCCTCCTTGCAGATCCGCATTCTTCTATGCAATATTTTTTTCTTCGCCGGCCGCGGATCGGCCGCTATTTTTATTATAACAAAAACGATTCCGTTATACTTTACAAAAATTTGCTTTGAAATTTACATGGACTGAACAAAATGTGAAGAACAACGCACCGCGAATTTCGCGCAGTTACAGTATGCATGACGTGCCGCATGCAGGCAGAGGCAGACGTTTCTTTGAAAAACGTCTGCCTCTGCCTGATAACTTATATTATTGCCGATGGTTTTTCCGTTTCAGACGCCGCCCTCGGTGGAAAGAAGGATGCGGTCATTATTGAACGAATCGCCTGTATCCTCCGCGAATCTGCGCAGCAGATCCTCAACGGTCATGCCCTCCCGCTCTTTATCGCGGACATCGAAAACAATGTTGCCGGAATCCATCATGATCGTACGGTTTCCGAGTTCCAGCGCCTGGTTCATATTGTGTGTGACCATGAGGCAGGTGATATTGCGTTCCTTTACGATGCGCTTGGTCAGATCGAGCACCTTCGCTGCCGTTCCCGGATCAAGAGCTGCCGTGTGCTCATCCAGAAGAAGGAGCTTCGGTGTAACAACGGTGGCCATCAGAAGTGTCAGCGCCTGCCGCTGTCCTCCGGAGAGGAGACCGACCGGATTCTTCATACGATCTTCCAGTCCCATATTCAACTGTGCCAGCGTCTCGCGGAACAGCTTCTTCTCCTTCGCGGAAATGCGGCTGAAGATCGCGTGCCGCCCCGTGCCTGCCCGAAGGTAAGCAACGGAAAGGTTCTCTTCGATCGTCATATGCGGTGCCGTACCGAGCATCGGATCCTGGAACAGGCGGCCGATATAGCGGCTTCGCATGTGCTCCGGTACAAAGGTGATATCTTCTCCGTCGAGGATCACATGACCGCGGTCCGGATAGAAGGAACCGGCGATCGCGTTGAACATCGTCGATTTGCCGGCGCCGTTGGAGCCGACGATCGTCGCGAAATCACCGTCCTGTAATTCCAGTGACAGATCGACGAGCGCTTTTTTCTCATTTACCGTTCCCGGATTAAAGGTCTTGCTGATCTTTACAAGCTGCAGCATCAGCGCTCACCCCCTTCCGAAAGGTTCTCCTTCATCGCGGCACGTTTTTGCCGGTGAAGCAGGATCAGTTCCCGCGCCTGCGGCGCCGCGATCGCAACGGCAACGATGATCGCCGATACAAGCTTGAAGGCTTCGGTCGGTACGTTCAGGCGGAGTGCCACCGAAACGATGAGTCGATAGAGACAGGAGCCGATGATGACCGAAAGGATCTTCCAGAGCATGTTCTGGCTCTTCTTGGAAAAAGTCTCGCCGATGATCAGCGACGCAAGAGCGATCGTGACCATGCCGGTTCCGAGGTTGATATCGCTGCTCTTATTGAACTGTCCGATCAGCGCGCCGGAAAGTCCGGTCAGCGCGTTGGCAAAGCAGAGGCCGACCGTGATCGTAAAGCCCGGATTGATGGAAGAAGCACGCACCATCGCGCGGCTGTCGCCGGTTGCGCGGATGGACAGGCCGAGCCTTGTCCCGAGGAACCAGTGAATCACGAATACAACGATCGCCAGGATGATGATCATCAGAACCAGTGGGCTCCAGGAACCCCAGGCCTTCGACGGGTTCAGGGCCTTGAACAGAGAAAAAACGGTATCCGATCCGAAGATCGACAGGTTCGAGGAGAAGCCCATCACTGCCAGGTTGACCGTATAAAGGCCCGTATTGACAATGATACCCGCAAGGATACTCTGCACGCCGAAGCGCGTCTGCAGGATCGCCGTGACGAAGCCGGAGCAGATACCTGCCGCCATCGCCAGGAAAAGCGCCAGGATCGGATGGCCCCCGATCGTCACGACAGCGCCGACAGCGCAGCCGAGTGTATAGCATCCGTCTGTGGACAGATCACAAATATCCAGAATACTGAAGCTGATAAAGAGCGAAAGCGCTACCAGCGAATAGATCAGACCGATCTCCAGAGCCGTCTGAATGATTCCCGTTGTAATAAACACGTCTAACCCCTGCCTTTAATACTTATTTGCAAAAACGTCTTATTCGAATTCCTTAGCAGTTACAGTCTCGAGTACCTGTGTGCAGTACGGCTCGAAAGCTGTCTTGATCTCTTCGATATCGAGACCGAGAGCCGATGCAATGTCGGTATTTACGGTTGCAATACCGTTGTCGAAGGTCTGTACCGGCTCTTCTGCCGGGCTCTTGCCGTTGAGAAGGATGTCCGCTGCCAGATCAGCCGTCGCAACACCGAGATTTGCGTAGTCAACGCCGTATCCGCAGAACGCGCCGTTCAGAGCGAAGGAATCCGCACCTGCGTAATGCGGAATGCCTGCTTCCGCGATTTTCTCATAGATCGCAAGCTCCGCTGTCATAATTGTATTATCGGTCGGTGTGAAGATGGCGTCAACGCCTTCCGCGATCAGAGCGTCCGCTGCCGCGCTGACTTCGTCATTGGTCGTTCCTGTTTTTTCTACGTATTCAATGCCCTTTTCATCCAGATATGCCGTCGCGTTCTCGATCGCCGCGGTGGATGCGTCCTCACTCTTGGAATAGAGAAGGCCGATCTTCTTCGCGTCCGGATTCTGCGCAAAGATCAGGTTCATGATAGCTTCGGTATTCAGCGCATCGGAAGTACCGGTGATGTTCGCACCCGGCGCGTCCATGGACTCTACCAGCTTTGCGCCTACCGGATCGGATACTGCGGCAAAAACTACCGGGATCTGATTCTCTTCTGTAGCTGTCTGCATGATCTGCGCGGTCGGTGTCGCGATCGGGATGATGATATCCACTTCATCGGCGATCAGATCAGCGGCGATCTGGTTCAGAACCGTTCCGTCCGCCTGGCCGTTCTTGGTATAATCCGCGTAGTCAAAAGTTACGCCGTTTTTCTCTCCGAGAGCATCCAGTTCCGTCTCGATGTTCTGCTCGATCTGGTTCAGGGAAGCATCGTCAACGTACTGCACGATACCGACCTTATATACCTTGCCGGAGCCGGCAGCCGCGGATGAAGCGGACGCTGCCGCTGCGGATGACTGGGAAGATGCCGCCGCGGATGTAGCGGAAGTCGTTCCCGCGGAACCGCATGCCGCAAGGGAAAGTGCCATTACGCCTGCACCAAGGATCGCTGTAAGTTTTGTCATGTTCTTTTTCATAATTTTTTCCTCCTTTTCTTCCCGGAATCTTCTGCCCGGGCGCCGCTCCGTTTCCTTCCTTTTCTTACGGAGCCATTGCGGTCCATCCTCGGATGGATCATTTCGGAGAAACGAAAATGGGTAAAAAAATAGCCTCTGCCCCCTTCCATGGGACAAAAGCTTTGCTTCTGCGATACCACCCATATTGACATCTGCTCGAGATGCCCTCTCGTTTCACACACCATCATGCGTCCCCGGTTGATAACGGATGGGAACCCGTCGGTCTCTACTGAAAATGTTTACTTCGTTCGGACCGCCCTCAGAAGTCCATTCACTCTGATCTGCCTGCCGCTTTTCCACCATCAGCGACTCTCTGAAAAACATTCCTCAAAGTTACTACTCTTCGTCATTGGTTTACGAAAATTATAATCAGAAAACGGACGAATGTCAAGACATTCGCCCGATACTTTTTTGCACTAACGCGACAAAATTCGGTTTCATGATCTCCGACGCTTTCTGTACCTCTTCATGTGAGAGCAGATTGTCGGAAAGGCCCGCGCCGGGATTGGTCACACAGGATACGCCGCAGACGCGCATGCCCGCGTGTCTGGCCGCGATCGCTTCGACCGCCGTGCTCATACCGACCGCGCTTCCACCCAGAGTGCGGAACATCCGCACCTCTGCCGGCGACTCGTAATTCGGTCCCGTTGCCTGGACATACGTTCCCTCTTTCAGTTCGATCCCGAGGTCCTCCGCGGATGACCGGATGATTCCGCACAGCTCCGCATCGTAGATACGGCTCATATCCGGGAATCTCGTGCCGAGCATTTCCACATTGGGTCCGATGAGAGGAGACGGCACAAAGCTCGAGATCTGATCGGTGATCATCATCAGCGTGCCTGCGGAATATGCCGGATCAAGTCCGCCCGCGGCATTCGTCAGGAAGAGGATCTCCGCGCCGAAGAGACGCATCAGGCGCACCGGAAGAACCACATCGGTCATCGGATAGCCTTCATAATAATGGACACGCCCCTGCATCATCACGACCGGAACGTCTTCTATATGAGAAAAAACGAACCTTCCCCTGTGGCCTGCTACTGTGGATACCGGAAAGCCCGGGATCTCGCGGTAAGCGATCTCTCCTTCGACCGGCAGCATATCTGCCAGATCGCCCAGCCCCGAGCCGAGGATCAGCGCGACCTTCGGCACAAACGGGACTCTGTCCCGCACCGCTTCAAAGCATCTCTGTAATTTTGCTTTCGTTTCATTCATGATCCATCCTCCCGGCAGCGCTTATTCTTCTCCCGACAGCTTATTCGTCGTCCGGCAGCTTATTCGTATCCCGGCAGCGCATTCGTCACCCGGCAGCATTTATTCGTCTCCCGGCAGCGTATATTCGTCTCCCGGCAGCGATTATTCCCCGTCGATCTTCCTTGTCAGATAGGCAAAAAGGCAGATATCCAGAACCGCTGCGGCCATCAGAATGACCGCTACCACGCGTCCCGGCTGCAGCGCCATAATGCACTCCAGCACAGCCAGAATGATCAGAAAAAGCGCGATCACGCGCTGGTACTTCAGTTCCTGCTCCGGTGTGCGTTTCTTCTTGTTTCTCGTTTTGTTCGAGCCTTCAAAGAGCTCCGTGACTCTGTTGCCTTTTCCCATGAAAAAGACAACAGCCAAAACTGCCAGAATAGCAGCAACCGTTCCGTCAAATGCCGGTGAAAACATAAATAAAATCCTCCTAATTAATCCCCCCGCCGCATCAGCAGCGCGTTTTCTCTCGGTTTATCATAATAATTCTTCCTGATCCCGACCTGTTCAAACCCGGCTCCACGGTACAGACGGATCGCCGGTTCATTACTTTCGCGGACCTCCAGAAAGATCCGCAGGATCCCCTTCTCGTCGGCCTGCCGCATCAGTTCTTCGAACATCCGCTTTGCGATCCCCTCGCCTCGCCGCGCCTTATCAACGGCGACGTTCAACACATCCGCCTCATCCAGAGACAGCAGCAGGGCGCAGAATCCGACGGGAATATCCTCCTTTTTGTCGATCGCTGCAAGGAAGACCGTGTCATCCCGCTGCAGGAAATCGCGATAGCTCTTTTCGCTCCAGGGCACGGAAAAGGAGGCTTCCTCAATGGGCATGACCCACGACAGGTCCGTCTCGGTCATTTCCCGGATGCGAATGTCACTCATTCCTTTGTCCCCCGGTCTTCGTTTGCGCCGCCTTTCTCTCCGGCTCGTCTATCCGCGCCAGCCACGCCGCACTCTTCCTGTCCGCGGTCCGGGAAGTTCTGCACGACCTGCTTCGACTCCGCTTCGGCAACACCTTCCGGATGCTCCCTCTCCGCCTGGGACTTTCTTAAGTATTCCGGTACATGGTCGGCTGCGGAAACCGTCCTTCCCTCTGCCAGATAAATCATGCCGAGTGCTCCGACGGCTCCGGCTCTCTGCCTCGATAAATGCGCGGGTGCTTCCGTGAAGGGCACGGTGAGCAGTTCCCGCATTCTGTTCCGATAGACCGGAACGCCGTCCCCGATCAGGATGACCGGCTCGCCCAGTTCATTCAGGGCCGCAGCCAGATCATCGATCGGCGCCGCAAACTGTTCCCGCACAGTTTTCATAACATGCTCTTCAAAGCGGTAGATTCCCGTATAGACCTGCTGCCGGCGCGCGTCCATCATCGGCACGACCAGTCCTTTCGCGTCATACAGGTTATAGGCCAGCGCATCGACCGTAGGCACCTCCACGATCGGCTTGTTCAGTGCCAGACCGAGTCCTTTGGCGGTTGCCGACCCGATCCGCAGTCCTGTGAAAGACCCCGGCCCCTTTGCGATCGCGATCGCGTCGATCGACGCAAGATCCGTCTCTGTCATGCGGACGATCTCGTCCAGCATCGGAAGCAGCGTCTGGGAATGCGTTTTTTTATAATTGACCGTGTACTCCGCAAGGAGCGCTCCATCCTCCAGAAGGGCGGCCGATGCCACCGTACCCGAACTGTCCAGCGCCAATAATTTCATAATTCGATCTCTCCTTCAATCGTGATCTTCCGGTAGTCAAAACCTTCCGACGGGTCCTTTTCGATCGTGATGCGGATCACATCTTCCGGCAGGATCTCCGGAACCAGATGCGCCCACTCGACCAGGCAGATGCCGCTGCCGTAGAAGTAATCCTCATACCCGATCTCGTCCATCTCCTCCGGCTCCTCGATCCGGTATACATCGAAATGATAGAGCGGCATGCGCCCCGAGGTATATTCCTGCACGATCGTGAAGGTCGGGCTTGCGACCGGCTCCGTGATCCCGAGTCCGGCTGCGATTCCCTGGGCAAAAACGGTCTTCCCCACGCCGAGGTCGCCGTCCAGTGTATAGATCTGCCCCGGCTGAGCCTTTTCGGCGATGCGTTCCGCAAGGGCAAAGGTCTCTTCGGGGCTTCTGGTTTCAATCGTCATCATATCCATCTCCTGCAAACAAGTGCTTTTATTTTATCACCATTTCCCTTATAATAACAGGCAGAAAAAAAACAGAAAAAGGAGATATTCAACATGTCTAATCCGGTTGTTACAATCACCATGGAAAACGGCGACGTAATGAAAGCGGAACTCTATCCGGAGATCGCGCCGAACACCGTAAACAACTTTATTTCCCTCGTAAAAAAAGGCTTCTATAACGGAGTTACCTTCCACCGTATCATCCCGGGCTTCATGATCCAGGGCGGTGATCCGGAAGGCACCGGTATGGGCGGCCCGGGCTACAGCATCAAGGGCGAATTCGCGCAGAACCGCTTCACCAATGATCTGAAGCACACCAGAGGCGTTCTCTCCATGGCACGTTCCATGATGCCGAACTCCGCGGGCAGCCAGTTCTTCATCATGCATGCCGACGCTCCGCATCTGGACGGCGCTTACGCAGCCTTCGGAAAGGTCATCGAAGGCCTTGAGGTCATCGACTCGATCGCGTCCGTTCGCACCAACTTCAATGACGCGCCGCTCACCCCGGTCGTTATCAAGTCCATGGAAGTCGACACCTTCGGTGTGGATTATCCGGAACCGGAGAAATACTGATCGGCGATTTCCGCAGCAGGTTCATCCGCGGGTTCATCCGCCGCTTTGCCGCCATTCCGCCGGGGATCCGGCATTTCTCCTAATCCAGCAGGTATTTACCGCCGGCTTCGCAATAATATGCGGAGCCGGTTTTTTCGATCACAGCGCGTCCCGATGTGGCATCCGCAAGGTTCTTTGCGAATCGCTGTTCCTCCTCTGCCGGAAGGATCACATGGAGCGTCACGCCATCGGCATATTCCGAACCCAGCATTGGGATCTTGTTCTGTCCGATGATATACTGAACCTTGCCGAGATCCGTATATTCCACGCGGATATCCAGCTGTGCGCCGTATATTTTCTCCACGACCGTACTTGCCGCAAGGCCCGCCTGCACGGCTGCCGAATAGGCACGCACAAGGCCGCCCGTACCCAGAAGCACCCCGCCGAAATAACGGGTGACGACAACGGCCGCATTGCAGATCCCCTGCCCCGTCAGCACATCGAGCATCGGCCTGCCTGCTGTTCCCTGCGGCTCTCCGTCATCGGAGGCGCGCATCAGCTCCATCCTTCTGCCGATCGTATAGGCGGAACAATTGTGCCTCGCGTCCCAGTATTTCTTCTTCATCTCTTCGATAAAAGCGAGTGCTTCCTCCTCGCTGCTGACCGGACGGACCGTCGCGATGAACCGCGATTTTTTCTCCTCGATCTCGCCGGCCCCTCCTTCGAGGACCGTCTTATACGTGCTTACTGCGTTTTTCTCTTCCATATTCTCTCTTTATTATTCCCTCTGCCATTATTGCCTCGGCCATTGTTGCCTCTGCCATTATTGTCTCGGCCATTGTTGCCCCGGAAGTTTCTTCCAATTATAGTACCACAAAAAAGCCTTTATTTCATCGTCTGCTTTTGATATAATGATATGAACTATTGAGTTTTTGCAAATTTGGAGGCGTATATATGAATTTAGGCAGATCCGGTATCGAAAAAGAGAAAGACCAGCTGAACGCTGTAGGGCCCCGCATCGGCAATTCGATCGGTGTCGTCATTCTTCGTGTCGTACTTTTCCTGATCATTGCTGTCGCCACTGCTCTCGTCTGCTTTGGTGCGGGCGCATACCGGGGAATCATTGCCGATTCCCCGTCGATCACAGATGTCAACATCATGCCCATGGGTTACGCGTCATTTATTTATGATGACCAGGGCAATCAGATCCAGAAACTGAATTCCGTTGAAGGAAACCGTGTATCGATCTCCATCGACGAGATTCCGCAGGATATGCAGCACGCGATCGTAGCCATTGAGGACTCCCGTTTCTACGAGCACAACGGCGTTGACCCGCACGGTATGATCCGCGCATTCATGGTTATGTTCAGCTCGGGCGGTGCAAGATCCGAGGGTGCGAGTACGATCACCCAGCAGCTGCTGAAGAACAACGTTTTTACCGACTGGCTCAGTGAATCCCGTGTGGACACGATCCGTCGAAAGCTGCAGGAACAGTACCTGGCGGTCCAGCTGGAGGAATCTCTGAAGGCGGCCGGCAAGGACCCGAAGGCAGTTATTCTGGAAAACTACCTCAACACCGTAAACTTCGGTCACGGTGCTTACGGTGTGCAGACAGCAGCACAGACGTATTTCGGAAAAGATGCCAAAGACCTGACGCTCTCCGAGTGCGCTGTTCTGGCTGCGATCCCGCAGAACCCGAGTCAGTTTGACCCGATCCTTTATCCGGAGGATAACGCGGAGCGTCGTCAGACCGTCCTCGATTACATGCTCAACCAGGGTTACATCACGCAGGAAGCACACGATGAAGCGATGGCCGATGACGTTTATTCCCGTATTGAGGTTCATTCCACGCAGAACGGCACGACCGAAGTATATTCCTACTTTGTCGACGAACTGATCGATGAGGTCAAGACCGCGCTGATGCAGCAGAAAGGCTACACCGAAGTACAGGCTACCAACGCGATCTACAGCGGCGGCCTCAAGATCTACTCAACCGAAAGCGCCAATGTACAGAGCGTTATGGAGGAGGAGTTCTCCAATCCGGATAACTTCCCGCCGAACATGCAGGTCGGCCTCGACTGGGCACTGACCGTAAATCACGCGGACGGCTCACAGGAAAACTACAGCCGTGAGATGCTTCAGACCTGGATGCGTCAGAATGTCGATGAGACCTTCGATCTGAACTTCGGATCCTCGGACGAGGCGCAGGCGGCGATCGACACCTACAAGGCAGCCGTCATCGTTGATACCGATACCGTCATTGCAGAGAGAACATCGTTCATCCCGGAACCGCAGGCATGTATGACCGTCATCGACCAGTCCAACGGACAGGTCAAGGGTATCGTCGGCGGACTCGGAACGAAGGAAGGCAGCCTTACTCTGAACCGCGCAACCGACTCCTACCGTCAGCCCGGCTCCACCTTCAAGATCCCGTCCACTTACGGCCCGGCACTTGACCTCGGCAAAGCAACACTTGCCACCAATGTTGTCGATGACCAGACCGCTTACGAGGACGGAACGATCGTCAACAACGCGGATGTTAATCACTACGGCTCCATGTCGATCCGCAACGCGATCATCACCTCCAACAACGTCGTTGCGGTAAAGGTGATCACCGATATCACGCCCCGTGTCGCGTATGAATATCTGAAAAAGCTGGGAATCACATCCCTGGTCGACGATACCGAATACGATATCCGTCAGACGCTGGCGCTCGGCGGCATTACGAACGGTGTCAGCAATCTCGAACTGACCGGTGCTTACGCGGCGATCGCCAACGGCGGTACATACATCGAGCCGACCTTCTATACGAAGGTCACTGACAAAGACGGCAACGTCATTCTCGACAACACGCCGTCCACTACGAAAGTATTTAAGGATTCCACCAGCTGGCTTCTGACCAGTGCCATGACCGATGTTGTATCCTCCGGAACCGGAACCGGTTACCGGCTGAACGTAGGACTTCCGGTAGCCGGAAAAACGGGTACCACCGATTCCGTCGTAGACCTGACCTTCGTTGGTTTCACTCCGTACTATACTGCCGGTATCTGGGCAGGCTATGACACAAACTATGAACTCCCGGAGAAAGACCGCCTGTACATTCAGACACTGTGGACCAATGTCATGAACCGGATCAATTCAAACCTGGAGTACAAGGACTTCACCCAGCCGGAATCTGTGGAGGCGTTGACCGTCTGCTCACAGAGCGGCCTTCTCGCGGGCCGTGGCTGTACACCTGTTACCGAGTATTTCGATACCGCGAACGCACCGTCCACGATCTGTACTCAGCATATTCCGGCACCGACGCCCACACCGACGCCCACACCGACAGAAAAGGCCGACTCGAAGGATTCCGATTCAGAAAAATCCGATTCCGAAGATTCTGATTCCGATGAATCCGATTCCGATGAGTCCGAGGAAACTGACGATTCCGAAAGCGACGATTCCGGCGAGTATTCGGATGAGGAATATTCCGAAGAATAAGGCACCGTTCCGGCTCTGAGATAATTCACATTAATGTGATCCAAAACAAATTCACAACAAAGAGGGCTGCCGTAAGCAATTCCAATGCTTACGGCAGCCCTCTTGTCATGCTGTTCTATAACTCTAACGCCCTGACTCTATAGCGCTGTAACTCTTACTTCTTCAGATATTCATCCAGGAAGCTGAACAGCTTCTCCATCTGCTCTCTTGTTCCGACCGTCACGCGCAGATAATTATCGATACGCGGCTGGTTGAAATAACGGACGTAGAAATGTTTTTCGCGGAGCGCCAGGAAAATATCCTTCGCTTTGACACTCTCGTGTGTCACGAAGATGAAGTTCGACTGCGAATCCTTGAAGGAAAAGCCGAGGCGTTTGAACTCCTCTTTTGCCCATTCCCTCGTCTCGATAATCGCCTTTCTGGTCTTCTCGAAATAGTCCCGGTCACGCATCGCGGCAGCGCCCGCTTCGATCGCCGGACGGTTCATTGTATAGGAGTTGAAGGAGTATTTCACATCCTGCAGGTATTTGATCAGCTTCTCGTTTCCGATCGCAAAGCCGATCCGCATGCCGGCCATGGAGCGGGACTTGGAGAAGGTCTGAACGACCAGAAGGTTATCGTACTTCTCCAGAAGCGGCAGCGCACTCTCGCCGCCAAAATCGATATACGCCTCATCGACCATGACAACGACATCTCTGTTTGCCGCAATGATCGCTTCTACTTCGGAAAGCGGAAGGAGCGCACCTGTCGGCGCGTTCGGATTCGGGAAGATCACGCCGCCGTTTTCCTGTTCATAATCCGCCGGGATGATCTCAAAGTCCTCGGAAAGCGGGATCTTCTTGTACGGAATGCGAAAGCAGTCCGCCCACACATCATAGAAGGAATAGGTGATATCGGGAAAGAGGATCGGCTTGTCCGAATTGAAAAAAGTCTGGAAAGCCATCGCGATCACATCATCGGATCCGACACCGACGAAGACCTGGCTCGTCTTGACCCCGTACTCTTCCGCAATCGCCTCTACCAGCTTCCCGGCAGTCGGATCGGAGTACAGGCGCATGTCGTCCGCCTTGAGGTTTTTCAAAGCCTCCGCAACGCCCGGTGCCGGCGGATACGGATTCTCGTTGGTATTCAGCTTGATCATATCCGGCTGATTCGGCTGTTCGCCCGGTGTATACGGTACGACTTTGCGCACATTATCTTCCCACTTGCTCATAAAAATTCCTCCCTTATCGCTCTGATCTTCCGATCAAAGCGGCACGACCACGCAATGCCTGCATGATATTTCGCGCGCTGCGTTTCGTGCCTTGTATTTCGTATTTCGAATTTCGTATTTTGATCTTCGTATTATTTTCTGCCGGTTTAGTACTTCGTTTTCCGGCGATCAGTGATTCTTCCAGGTATCCGGATAGAACAGGATCAGGATCGGGAAAATCTCCAGTCGTCCGATCAGCATGTCCATAATCAGAACGATCTTGGAGAAGGGACTGAAGAACGAGAAATTCGCCGAAGGTCCTACGTCGCCCAGTCCCGGTCCGATATTGTTCAGCGTCGCCGCAACCGCGGTGAAGTTTGTCTCGAAGGAGTGATTTTCGAAGCTGATCAGCAGGATCGACACACCGAAGATCAGGAAGTACACAACGAGAAAAACGTAGATCGAACGCAGCATGTTGTCATGTACGATGTTGCCGTCCATGCGGATCTTCTTGATCGAGCGCGGATGGATCAGGCTGTGCAGCTCCGCGCGCATCGCCTTAAAGATCGTAACAAACCGAACGACCTTCATACCACCGCCCGTACTGCCCGCGCAGGCGCCGATACACATCAGCATGACCAGGATATATTTTGAAAGAGACGGCCACGTATTAAAGTCCGTTGTACTGAAACCGGTCGTCGTAATGATACTTCCGACCTGGAAAGCAGCGTCACGGAGCGCGTCTCCCACATGCGCATACGAGCTGCAGATATTGATCGTGATGACCGTGATCGCACTGCCGATAATGATCAGGTATACGCGCACCTCTTCCATTTTCAGAGCCTCAAGCGGCTTTCTGCTGCGGATCAGGAAATAGAAGCCGAAGTTAACGCCGAACATAATGATAAAGGCCGTAATGATCCACTGCTGCAGAGGCGTATAGGATGCGCAGCTGTCGTTCAGGATTCCGAAGCCTCCGGTTCCCGCCGATCCGAACGAAATACAGATCGTATCGAACCAGTTCATACCGGTGATCAGAAGGATCACGGCCTCGGCAACAGTCATGAACAGATAGATCCTGTACAGAATGCGCGCGGTGTTTTTTACCCTCGGAACGAATTTGGAAACATCCGGTCCCGGGCTCTCCGCCTTCATCAGATTCATATGTGAACCGCCGGAAGCCGGGATCATCATCAGCACAAAAACGAGGACGCCCATACCGCCGGTCCAGTGAGAAAAGCTCCGCCAGAACAGAGATGTGTGCGACAGTGCCTCCACATTTGAAAGGATCGACGATCCTGTCGTCGTGAAGCCGGAGACGATCTCAAAGAGTGAGTCAATGTAGAACGGGATCTCGCCCGTGACCACGAACGGAATCGCGCCGACGATCGACAGGAGCACCCAGGAAAGCCCCACACTGACGAAGCCCTCCTTCTGGTAGATTTCCATATTCACAGGTTTTTTTGCGCCGAGCTGTCCGACGAGAAGGCTTGCAAGGGCCACACAGAGATAGACCCAGCCCTCTCTCTCACGGAAGATCAGCGCGATCAGGCAGGACAGGAGCATCAGTGCTCCCTCCAGCCGGAGTACATGCGCGAGAATATAGCGCACCATACGATAATTCATGTCATTTATCCCCTCAGTCGCAAAAGTGTATTCCGGATTGCAAGGCTTTCGCCCCGCCGCTTACTTCTCGAGAATATCCTGAATGCCGCTGTATCCGCTGTTTGTCGTTACAACGATGACGGTATCCAGTTCCCGGAAGGAATCATTTCCGCCGGGGATGATCAGCTTGCCTTCCCGGAGAATACCGGCGATCAGCGTTCCCTTTTTGATCGGCATATCGATCAGCTTGATACCGGTCATCTTCGAGCCGGCATGGATCGAAAACTCAAGTGCCTCGACTCTTCCGCCCATGATGCGGTACAGTGTCTCTACGTCACTGTCCATGCTGTTTGCGGCCGCGCGGACATACTGCAGGATTCTCTGTACGGTCAGAGTCTTCGGATTCACGACGGAATCAAGTTCAAGGCTTTCAATGACATCATTAAATTCCACATGATCCAGCTTGGTGATTACTTTTTTACGGATCCGTGTCTGCGCGTACAGGGACAGGATCGCGTTGATCTCATCGATTCCCGTGCAGGAAATCAGTGAATCCATATTTTCCAGATGTTCTTCCTTCAGCATCTCCTGATCGGATGCGTCTCCGCAGTCGACCGTTGCATCCGGGAACATCTCATTGAGTTCTTCGCAGCGCTTTCTGTTTTTCTCAATGATCTTTACATCAATGCCCTGGCGGAGCAGAATGCTCGTCAGGTAATAGGAGATCCCGCCTCCGCCGATGATAACGGCATTCTTGACGCGGTTCGTTTTTACGCCGATCGACTGGAAAAACTTCTCGGCTTCGCCCGGCATGACGATGATCGTGATGATATCTCCGCTCTGTATGACGGTATCGCCGTTCGGGATCACGACCTCCCCATTGTGCTCAACAACACAGACCAGAACGTTCTGCGGATACATCTGGGAAGTCTCCTTGAGCGATTTGCCGCAGAGGAAAGCATGCTCCGGCACTTTGAAGCGCAGAAGGTCGATGCGCTCTTTGGCAAAGCTGTCGATCTCGATCGCGTTCGGGAAGCGAAGGAGCCGGGAGATCTCGGTCGCAGCCTCCAGTTCCGGATTGATCGTCATCGAGAGCTGCAGCTCGCTTCTGAGGAAATGGCGTTCCGAAGCGTAGACAGGGTTGCGCACTCTGGCGATCGTATGGCAGTTTGCCTTCCGTCTGGCGATGACACAGGTCAGAAGGTTTACTTCATCACTCTCCGTCAGCGCGATGACCATGTCGGCACTCTCAAGGCCGGCCTCCTGCAATACGGTATAGCTGGTTCCGTTTCCGACAACGCCCATGATGTCATAGAGCGTCGATACGTCCCTGACTACATCTGCGTTGGTGTCGATGACCGTTACGTTATTGTCTTCTCTGGAAAGCTGCGCGATCAGCGCTCTACCGACTTTACCACATCCCACAACGATAATCTGCATGATAGTCTCTCCCTCAAAAAAGCTATTTGGTTTGATTATAGCACCGGAAGAGGGATGCGTACAGTGTGAAAAACGGAGCGGACAGTCGAGCGGATGCGCGGATCGAGCAGATGCGCGGTGCAGGTCGCAGGATCGAGCGGATGCGCGGATCGTCAGTCCATCTTGATGCGGCCTTCGAGGGAAGCCGATGGGCACGCCGCTTGAATTTTGTATGTTGGACGATTTCACAGGTTCGCGCTTCGGCCCTGCTTCCCTCGAAGACCGCAGTCGATGGAATTCCTCCCGCCGCATTCCGCTCGATCATCTGCCACCGCATGGTTCTCCACTTCGATTATCTTCCCTCAAGCGGTTCTCTGCTCGCGATTGCCGGCATTACTCAGCATGTCTGTTCATCTATGTGAGTCCTCTCACATCTTGCTTCAGGGTATAAAAAGCCGCACGTGCCTCGTATCGTCAATGCGCTTGAGTTACATGCTTTTTCATAATGAGAAATAGCCAACACCTTCGCTGTCAGGCAGGATATGAAAGAAAATCCTCACCGCAGATGCAGCATCCGCGGTGAGGATTTTCGCTTTTGAGTTGCCTCAACAAAATAGATTTTTCTCCGTCACTTCAGGAACGCGAAGGGTTCTTCGTCCGAGAGGAAATGCATGAGCTGGTAGGCGGTGACGAGCGATACGCGTTCTTCGCGGAGGATGCGGCGCACTTCGTCGCGGTCAGCGAGGACGATCTCGATCTCTTCCGACGGCTCCGCGTATTTGCCGCTGATCTCTCCGGATGCGTAACCGTATACGATCGCATTGGACTCATCGCTCATGCCGCAGGATGTGAAACGCGGCTTTTCGTACATCGGATCCACATCAAGCGGTGTGAAGGTAAGGCCCGTCTCTTCATGGAGTTCGCGGATCGCCGCCGAATGGAACTCCTCATTCGGTTCAACGAGGCCGGCCGGAAATTCATAGATAAAACCGTCGAGCGGGTAGCGATACTGCCGGATCAGAACGACGCGGTCCTTTTTTTCTCCGTAGAGACTGTAGATCACGACACCATCGGCCGTGTCCTGCTTCGTTTTGATCTTCAGATCCTCGATATGACGGGCGCGGGACGCCACGAAATAGTTGGAATGATGTCCCTTGGAGTTGACTCCCTGCACCAGATACATATTCAGATACGGTTCATCGGTTACCTGCGTGATCTTTTGAATTTCAGCCATACGTTTTTATCACTTTCTTCCCTTCAGAAGCGGGGATACATGTTTGTAAATAAGGAAGGTGATGACCACATCGATCATGCCCTTCACAAAGGTAAACGGCATATTGAAGCATACAAGGCTCTCTTCAACGCTCTTCATGGACGGAATGATCGCCTGGTAAGCTTCCAGGATCGTTTCCTTCGGCATGAAGTTGTAGTATACCGGGTAAACAACAAAGGCGTTGAACGGAAGGGACAATACTGCCATTGCGATCGCGCCGACAAAGGAAGCAATGATCGCGCCTTTCTTGGTCCTGTTAAACTTGTAGATGAAGCCTGCTACACCTGTAAAAACGGCTCCCAGAAGGAAGTTCGACAGCTCGCCGACGCCGAATGACTGGGAATAGAGGCAGTGAAGCAGGTTCTTGATCAGCTCGATCAGGATACCGCAGATCGGTCCGAGGCTGAAGGATCCGAGCAGTGCCGGCAGATCCGAGAAGTCAAACTTGATGAAGAACGGCATAAAGGGTACCGGGATCTCAAGAAGCTGCAGCACGAAGGCAATTCCCGCCAGGACGCCGGTTACGGCAATGTAGTGTACCGTGAATTTGGATCCGGCATTACTGCCCGCCATTGGTTTTGTTGTTGTGTTTTCCATTTCTCTTTCTCCTTTTTTGTTACACGGAGAAGTCTTCGTTTGTGATACGCAGTTCCCGCCGTTCCGCAGCCCCCATCACAAAGCATGCGAAAAAATAAAGCCCGGATCTATCGATCCGGGCGAATTCACTGGCTGATAACTGCCATATTCTTCTTCCATCCAGACTATACTGTTGGTACCGGAATCACACCGGTTCAGCTGCCGTTTAGCAGGTCGCGGACTATACCGCCAGTGGGGAATCACACCCCGCCCCGAAGATCTCGTGTTTAATAAAATTTCCTCAACTATCATACAGCACTTACAGGGAGAATGCAACACTTTTCGGGCGCTCATGCCGACGCCGGAACCATCCCGAATATAATGCTGATCTTTGTTCCCACATTGACGGTGGATTCCAGTTCAATTTCCGCATTGTGCAGAATCGCGCCGTGTTTCACGATGGACAGGCCGAGACCCGTGCCGCCGGTCTCTTTGGATCGACTCTTGTCGACGCGGTAAAAACGTTCGAAGACGCGTTCCCGGTCTTCCTCCGGGATACCGATGCCGGTATCGGAGATGATGATTTTTTTCTTGTCGCGGTCCTGGAAGATGCGGATCCGGACGCTGCCGTTTTTCCGATTGTACTTGATCGCATTCTCCACGAGGTTGTAGATCATCTCGTCCAGTACACGCCGCACACCGAATACGATACAGTCCTCGCCGGTGAGTTCCACGCGCACGCCGCAATCGCGGGCTTTCGTGCGAAGTCTCTGAATGATCTCCTCTGTGAGCGTATTCAGATTGACATTCTCCTTCTCCAGCTCCACTCTGTTCTCATCGAGCTGCGAGAGCTTGATAATGTCGTTGATCAGCGTGACCAGGCGATTCGCCTCTTTGTAGATACGGTCCGAGAACTCCGGCATATCCTCCGGCTTCACCAGGCCGTCGCGCATGATCTCCGCATAGCCCGAGATCGACGTGAGCGGCGTCTTCAGCTCATGCGAAACATTCGCCGAGAACTCGCGGCGCATATTGGCGAGCTCTTCCTTTTCTTTATTGCTCTTATCGATTCGCTTCAGGAGCGGCGTCAGTTCTTCATAGACATCATTCTGCAGCGGATCGTCCAGATCCAGATCATTGATCGGCTCGACCAGAATGTCGGACTGCCTTCCGGCAAAAACGATTGCCAGTATGAACAGCAGAATTCCGATGACCAGGATAAACGGCAGGATTTCCAGTGCCGTAAAGAAAGCCGTAATGACGGGCTTGGATACACGTAGGATACGGCCGTCATCCAGCCGCACGGCACTGTAGAACATATCTCTTCCCAGCGTATCCGACTTACGGATGTCGCTGCCCGATCCGTCCTTAAGCGCCTGCTGCACCTCCGGTCGGTTCAGATGATTGGCAAAGGTATACTCATCCTCCTCGGAATCATATTCCACGTCTCCATCCGTACCGATCAGCGTCACACGGGTTCCCGGCTCCACCTCGTCCAGTTCTTTCAGAAAAACGTCTCCCGAAATGTTGATCGCCGCCGCGATATATTCCGCCTCATAGCGGATATCGGTCTCCGCCAGCTCCCGGATCCTGCTGTATACAAAGGAAGATGTCAGAGCATACGCAATCAGCATGGTGAACGCGATAACGATCACCATGCTGCCGCGGATCCGATCTCTCATGGAATTGTGTTTCTGCTTCTGCTTTTGCTTTTGCTTCTGCTTCTTCATATTTCATGTCCCTGCTATTTCGTATCAACTATTTGCTCTTCGCCATGCCGTCCCCTGCATTGCGGATCTTCGCACTTCGGATCTTCGCACTTCGGATCTTCGGCACTTCGGATCTTCGCACTTCGGATCTTCGGCACTTCGGATCTTCGCACTTCGGATCTTCGGCACTGCGGATCTTCGGCACTGCGGATCTTCGCACTTCGGATCTTCGGCACTGCGGATCTTCGCACTGCCGTTTACTAGGCTTCAGACTTCCGCGATCTTGTAGCCTACGCCGCGGACCGTCTCGATGCAGGAACCTGCGTCGCCGAGTTTTTGCCGCAGTGTTCTCACGTGGACATCGACCGTCCTGGTCTCTCCGTCGAAGTCATAACCCCAGATCTTCACCAGCAGCTGATCACGGGTGAGCACGACCCCGGTATTCTGCATCAGATACTTCAGCATCTCATACTCTTTGAACGTGAGGGTGATTTCCTCGCCGTTGACCGATACACGGTGCTTGGCCGTCTCCATCACAATACTGCCCGCTTTCAGGATCTCTTCGCTGCTTCCCCCTCGCCTGCTTCTTCGAAGAACAGCTTTGATTCTGGAAACAAGCTCCATCATCCCGTAGGGTTTTGTCACATAATCGTCGGCGCCCAGATCGAGCGCCTGTACCTTATCGTATTCCTTTCCCTTCGCGGTTGCCATGATGATCGGAATATCACGGGTCTCCGGATTGCTCCGGATCTTTTTCAGCAGCGTGATCCCGCTCTCTCCCGGGAGCATAATGTCCAGAAGGATCAGATCGGGCCGTTTTTCCCGCATGGCGCGTTCAAAATCCGCGCCGCAGCCGAAGCCCTGCGCCTCCAGCCCTGTTGAACCGAGCGTATAAACAACCAGTTCCCGTATACTCTTATCATCCTCTACATAGTAGATCATTTCGCAGTTCCTCTCATCCTTATCGGCTTTCTACTTCCCATATCGGCGGCCTCCTCATCCCGCTGAGCGGATGCCGGTACTCAGATCCGGGTATTTCTCATCAAAGTCTCGGGCATATATCTGTTCGCGTAATCATCGTAGAGCTCGCCGAACTTCTCGTTGTACAGGGATTTCAGATCATGCATGAAGCCCTCGCCCGTTCTGCTTTCGTTCAGCCGGATCAGAGCCATCGAAATGTTGGTACAATGCCCCGCGATCCTGGCGCAGTCATTCAGAATATCGTTGAAGACAAAGCCCTGCGTTGCCGAGCAGATGCCGCGGTTCATCCGATCCGCGTGCGCATCCTTTTCCATGCGGCAGATATTCTCGATCAGCTGTGTCAGCGGCGGAATCTTCTTCGCCTGCTGCACATCATCCTCCATGAACGCCTGGATCGTTCTGGTATAGCATTCCGTGACAGCCTCAAATATCAGCCTCGCTTCCTCTGTTGCTTCCCGGGAAAAAGTCAGCTTCTTTTCATGCAGCTCAAATGCGGAGTCCGCCAGATAATGCGCGTAATCCGCCATTCTTTCAAATTCGTTGACCGCGGTCAGAAGCGCGTTTGCGTCACGCTTTGCCGCCTCCGACAGATGGTGTGTCGTCGACAATCTGGTAACATACGAACCGATATTGTCTTCCATCGTGTCGATCACGTCTTCATTATCCAATACTGTTTTGTATTCGGCAGCGTCGTACTGCTTCAGAAGTTTAAATGCCAGATCCAGTCCGTTCCTGGCCTTCTCCGCCATCTCCATCATGCGCTTGTTCAGCTCTGTGATTGCAACGGACGGAGTGGCCATCAGACGCTCATCCAGGAACACCTCCTTTGTCCCGGCTGTGTCATCCTTAATGATGTTGCGAGCCATTTTTTCCAGTACCTGTGTGAACGGCAGCAGAAGGAGTGTCATCGCGATATTAAAGAGCGTATGCACCAGAGCGATCCCGACGGGATCGATGGTTTTTCCAAGGAAAGAAAAATGGAGCATCAGGTTCAGTCCGTAGAAAACTACAAGCCAGAATGCGGTTCCGATCATATTGAACAGAATGTGAACGACCGCTACGCGCTTCGCGGCTCTTCCCACGCCGAAGGCGGAAATGATCGCCGTCACGCAGGTTCCGATATTCTGCCCCATGACGATCGGGATTGCCATACCGAAAGTGATCTGTCCCGTCATGGAAAGAGCCTGCAGGATACCGACGGATGCCGCGGAGCTCTGGATCACGCCGGTGATCACCGTACCGACAACAACGCCGACGATCGGATTATTGAACGCCACCATCATGTTGGTGAATTCCGGCATGTCGGCGAGCGGTGCCATCGAATCGGACATGAATTCCATACCGGTCATCAGGATCGTGAAGCCCAGAAGAAGTGTACCGGCGTCCTTCGTCTTCTGCTTCTTGCCTGCCATCAGCATCAGCACACCGATCAGCGCCAGAAGCGGTGACAGGTTTGCGGGCTTGATCAGCGCGAGAAAAATATTGTCTTCGGAGATCCCCGCCATCGAAAGGATCCAGGCCGTCAGCGTCGTTCCGATATTCGATCCCATGATCGCGCCGATCGTCTGGGACAGCTGCATAATGCCGGAGTTTACGAAGCCGACAAGCATTACCGTAAATGCCGAAGATGACTGGATCGCGATCGTAATGATCGCGCTAAAAACGAGCGCCTTCACGCGGTTGCTCGTTGCCTTTGCCAGCATGCTTTCCATCCGGCCGCCCGCCATCTTCTCCAGCGCGCCGGACATCAGGTTCATTCCAAACAAAAAGAACGCCAGTCCTCCGAACAACTTGAAAACCGAAAAAATATCCATGACCAAACTCTTGCCGGAGCAGCTGTTCCGGTACTCCCTTCTGTTAAGATACGTTTGTCCGCAAAGAGTTTTTCCTCTTCCGCATCCCAATGTATCACAGGGACATTTGGTTAATAAATAGTTCTTACGAGGCTTTTACTTCGATTTTACATGGGTTTAACATTCGCCCGATTTCTGCGCATACTTGTTTCGTTTTCGCTTGCATCCTCGCTAACTTGTTCCTCTGCGTACTTGTTATTTTGCTTACTTGTTATTTTGCTTACTTGTTACTTTACTTACTTGTTACTTTACTTACGTCCGGCTCAGACCAGACAGTCGTAGCGGATCACCTTGCCCTGAAGAGAATAGGACGGTTTCCTGCCGGCAAGGAATGGTCCCTTTGCCGGTCTCTTGATGATGATCTTCTTCGGGCCGGCGGCGATCGCTGCCGCCAGCAGCTCCTCCTCGTCCGGGCACGGCTTCTCAAAGCCCTGGATCATCTGCAGTTTCTTCTTCACCAGGGAATTCTTCTGTCTCTTCGGAAACATCGGATCAAGTAAAATCAGATCCGGGGCCTTCTCCATCGCCCTTAATGCCTCAATGCTGTCCGCATGTGTCAGCGTCATTCTCGCCGCGATCTCCCGAAGCTCCGGTGTCTCTTTCGCCCTTCGAAGCGCATCTCCCAGAAGCTCCGCGATGATCGGATCCCGCTCAAACATCTGTACCGTAAATCCTGCCGCTGCCAGAAGGAGCGAATCCTCGCCCATGCCCGCCGTTGCATCGACCGCCGTTGGATTCTCGCCAAAGTTCTTTATCTTTGCCGCCTTCACGATCATCTCATGCGTCAGATTGTTGTATTTCAGCCGCGGAAGCATCCGCATAAAGTCGGCGCGATAGACGGTCTCCCCGTTTTCCAGCGTCAGTCCGTTTTCATCCACCAGAAAAACGTATGCCGCGTTCTTTCGTTCATCTTCTGTTTTCAGAATGACAGAACCCAGTCGTGCCGCCAGTTCCGCCGCCCTTTCTTCAAAAGCCGGTCCCGGCGCCATCACAGCCGGCATGTTATTTTCCAATTCGCTCAAGTTTCTATCCTCAACATCTGTGAATCACTCATTCCCGGTTTTGCAGTTCAGGCCACCGGGCTTAGCCGCAGCAGCCGCCTCCGCAGCCGCTGCATTTCTGCACTGTCTCCGCAGCAAATTTCCGCGCACTTCAGACCACCGGGCTTAGCCGCAGCAGCCGCCTCCGCAGCCGCTGCAGCCTGCCGCGTCCGGATTGTCGATCACAAGTCCCTGCCCCTTGGCACGGATCGTTACGTTCCCAGTCCAGGCAACGGTCTCTTCATCCAGGTACACCGGCAGATCATTGATTGTTGTCTCTTCACGTTTTTCATCATGCGGCGTCAATGTAACGACCAGCGAAGGGCCGCTGCATTTCTCCTGTGTATGAAATGTAAGGACGCTGCCTTCCTGCTGTGCCAGCACCTTCGCAAGAATTATTTTTGCTTCATCTGTGATAATCATCTCTTCTATTCTCCGTTGAAAATTTCTCTCTTATTGCCATATATTGCCAGAGCCTTTTCGTCTCATCCTATATACTATACGTTCTTCCGGAGAGGTAGTACAGAATTTTTTCAATATAATACAGTTTTATGCGGCTATTGCGGGAGGAGGCATCGTACGCAGCTCCCGGATCTCTCTGTGGCAATTATTTTCCTAAAATTGCCTTGAATTATTGCCTGTTCCGCTGCCATCCCCGCATTCTGGCAATAATTTCCTGCCGAATCCATGATTTTATTGCCTGCCCCGCTGTCCCCCCCCGCATTCTGGCAATAATTTCCTGCCGGATTCATGATTTTATTGCCCAATCCGCATCCACCCCGGCATGACGGCAATAATTTCCTGCCGGATTCATGATTTTATTGCCCAATCCGCATCCACCCCGGCATGACGGCAATAATTTCCCGCCGGATTCATGATTTTATTGCCCAATCCGCATCCACCCCGGCATGACGGCAATAATTTCCCGCCGGATTCATGATTTTATTGCCCGCAGGGTGATAAGGTCTGCACGCATGGCAAAAAGATGGTTTCCCCACACAACGAGCAGAAGGTTTCCCCGCACAACGAGCAGAAGGTTTCCACACACAACGAGCAGAAGGGGCCAGCGGATCAGAATATTTCATGATCCGCCGGCCCCTGCCAGCTGTGCGCTTTGATAATTTGCTTATCTATTACTTCTTACCTATTACTTCTTGCTTTCCTTTTCGCCAGCTTCGATCGCGTCGGTGGCGATGACGAACTTGACATTTCCTTTCATGTCATCATTGATACCGCTGAAGTTCGTGAATGCCACTTCATCGGAATTCAGAACCTCAAGCCGGTTCTTTACGCTGCTGAACTTGTCCGCGAGGCTGTTCATCACATCCTGCAGCTTCAGGATGCCGTCCTCATTGTACTGTTCCAGGCCATCCTTGAGCTGATTTGCTCCGCTGTTCAGCTGATCGATACCGGATACCACCTGACTGCTGCCGCTTGCGAGCTGGTCAACGCCGCTTCCCAGCTGGTCCGCACCGCTCTTCAATGCTGCGGAATTGCTGTCGATCGTCGCAAGACCTGCTGCCAGATTGGCCGCGCCGCTACCTGCTTTGGCAGCACCGGAAGCCAGTGTAGCTGCACCGTTCCGAAGTTTTGCATTGTTCGATGTAAGGGTTCCGAGTCCCGCTGCCAGATCGGAGGCACCCTTATTCAGAGCACCGGCGTTTTCATCCGATGTCAGTGCAGCGGCGCCGCTTGCCAGGTTGGCCGCGCCCTCTGCCAGGCCGCTCTTACCGGTCTCTTTTGCAGTTGCCGTGATTCCCGCTTCGATCTTATCAAGATTCGAGGTTACGAGCGGTGTATTCTCTTTCAGCTTATCGGTGCCGTCGACCAGATTCTGCATACCCGCGACAAGTCCCGGGTTCTTCTCATCGGTACTGCTCATCGCCGTATAGAGAGTAGAAGCGCCTGTATCCAGTGCCTGTACGCCGTCTTTCAGTTCCTTTGTCGAATCTCCGAGTGACTCTGCCGCAGCAGCGAAGTTCTTCACCTGTGTTCCGGCGTCCTTCGCGGAGGTGCCGGCGGTCTGTGCCGCCGTTCCCGCGGACTGAGCCGAAGTACCGGCAGAGGTTGCGGATGCTGCCGCGTTCTCCGCATCGGTCTTTAAGGTTCCGGCATCGGCGGCAAGTGTTGATGCTGCGCCCGCAGCATCGGTTGCCAGTGTGCTCAATGTTCCGAGAGCCGTTGAGGCATCCGTGCCGCTCAATGAGGACGCGGACTGCTGAATCGCTGCCGCATCTCCCGCAACTGCATTGTAGGAAGAGGCTGCCGCTGTACTTACCGCGGAATTCACATTGCTCATGACTTGACTGATCACAGCTTCATCGACACCTGCGCTGCGCAGCTGGCTTTCGATCGCGGAAACGCTGCTGCCCGCTGCCGATACTCCTGCCGCGGTCGCCGTACCCTGATCGGTGATCGTCATTCCGGCCGTGCTTGATGCCGCGCTCTGAAGTCCCTGCACATAAGCGGTTACCTGCTGCGCTGCCGATCCCGCATTCGTCGCAACCGTTCCGGCGGTTGTGGCTGCCGCACCTGCATCCTTTGCCGCGGTGCCCGCATCGGCAGCTGCCGTTCCGGCACTCTTTGCCGCTTCTCCTGCACTCTTCGCTGCTTCGCCGGCATCCGCTGCTGCTTTTCCCGCACTCGTTGCCGCGCCGCCCGCCTGCTGACCGATCGCCGTCAGCGAACCGGACAGGATGTCGAGTGAGGAGGATACCTGTGTATTCAGATCGGTAATGCTCGCACTAAGCTTGCCGACATTATCTGTAGCACTCTTTGCGCCTTCGAGAAGAGCCGCTGCTCCGTCAGCCGCGCTCGTCACACCCTGTGTATAAGGAACGATCAGCTGGTTCTTGTAGGCTTCCACGCCTGTCTGCAGCTGGTCCACGCCATCCTTCAGTGCCGCCGCGCCGGCAGCGACCTGTCCGACACCCGCTGTATACGCGCTGACTCCGTTTTTCACCTGCTCGGCGCCGCTCTTCGTGGAAGAAGCGCCGTTGGTATAATCCGTAATGCCGCTTTTCAAATCGGCGGCTCCGCTTGTCAGATCGCCCATACCTGCGGACAGTTCATTGGCACCGGCAGATGCCTGGCCCACACCGTCCGTATACGCGTCGATACCGTCGGCTGCTTCCGAAACGCCGTCCTTCAAGGTCTGAATGCCATCGTCCATCTGGCCGTAGGAATCCTTCAGCTCCTGCGTGCCGTCGGCCAGCTGTGTGCTTCCGTCGATCAGCTTCAGCGTTGCGTCCTCCAGATCGGTCATGGACTGTTTCAGATCATCCATGGTATTGATCTTCGAAGTATCGATCATGTCAAGCGCATCCGTCAACGCAACGGTATAGGTCGAACCAAGGCTGAAATTCTCCACATCCGCCGTGATCTCCACAGATTCCGGAATATTGATCTCGTCGAGCTGATCTTTGATCTCCTTCGTATCGACCGCTGTATCCTTTGTGTCGAGAAGAGAATCCAGATCCAGCGACTCCTTCAGTCCCGGCATGCCGAAGCCGAGAACAACGGTATCGGAACCGGTATTGACGACGCGGCCGTTATCCACGGAAATATTTGTGAACGTGCCGCCCGGCAGAATCATGCCGGTCATCATGACGAACGGAGTCTGCAGATCGGTCTTCTTGCCGTCGAGCATGACCTTTGTGTCGGTCTTGTTGGTATAGTTGATGACGATCTTCACCTTGCCGCTCTTTCCGGCAAGTTCTGCCGGTGTAATTTCCTTGCCGTCCAGATAATAGGTGAAATTTACATCGACCGGAAGCTCTTTATTCGTTTTTCCCTGATAGTAAATATCGCTGTCCTCATCGGTGTTCCATACGAGAGAGCTTCCGCTGCCGGAAAACGTCTCGTCACCCTTTACGTTCTCGATATCGGTAAGATCCGTGGAGTCACTGACCTGTGAATTCGTGTTCAGGTTGCTCAGATGATCGGAAACCGTGATATCGCTTGTTTTTCCGGAAGCGTCCGCATTGACATAGACCGTCTCCTCCTTGGTCACTTCGTCCGTGTCCTTCTCCGCGGCAAAAACGGGTGCCGCCGATGTGAGTCCGAGAACGGCTGCCAGTCCCAGCGCCGCCGATGTATTGACTGTCTTTCTGACTTTGATCTTCTTATTTCTGTTCATTGTTCTATCCCCTTTTGCGTGCCGTCCGCACTTTCGCAGCTCACGGCATACCTGTTAATTTTCACTGTTTTTCCGCTGACCCGGCAGCTTCGATATTTCCGCCGTTTCCGTTCTTTCCGTTTTTCCCCTTCTTCCCGAGGAAATTTAAGGATGTCTTCACGATCAGCTTATCGAAGATCATGAACATGCCGGGAAGGATGAAGATAACGACCGCGGTACTGATCAGAGCGCCTCGCGCAAGCAGCAGGCAGATCGACTTGATAATATCGATATCCGAGAATAACGATACGCCAAAGGTCGCCGCAAAGAACGAAATGCCGCTCGTAATGATCGAAAGCATGCAGGCACGATGTGCGATGCGCACGGCTTCCTTCTTCTCATTGCCTCTCTGTCGTTCCTTCTGGTAACGGCTCGTCATCAGAATCGCGTAGTCAACGGTCGAACCGAGCTGCACGGTTCCGAGGATAATGCTCGTTACGAAGGCCAGCTTCGTGCCGGTATAATACGGGATCGCCATGTTGATGAAAATCGCGAACTCGATGACAACCTCCAGGATAACCGGCAGGCTGAGTGAACGGAATACCAGCATAATAATGACAAAAATGATCAGGATCGATGCCATATTTACGTTACGGAAATCAACATTCGTAACATTGACAAGGTCATGTGTCAGCGGCGCTTCACCGATGACCATCGCGTTCGGATCCATGTCCTTGACGATCTCGTTGATCGCGTCGACCTGCTTATTGACCTCCGTCGAACCGGTGTAATATTCGGTGCTGACAAAAGCGAGTTCATATTTGTCGCTTTCCAGCATCTTCTTCACATCGGATGGGATCATCGACTCCGGGATCGAAGGATCGACCAGAGAATTCATGCCCAGGCACCAGGTCACGCCGTCCACATCGGAGACCTCATCGAGCATTTTTTTCTTATCCTTTGCCGGTAAGTTTTTGTCCATCAGGATCATGTGCATCGTACTGGTGCCGAAATCATCCTGGATCGCGACCTGCGCCTGCTTCGACGGCAGACTGTCCGGAAGGGATGCCGACATATCGTAGTACACACCGACGTGATTATTGCCCCAGATCGCCGGGATCAGTAATACTACAAAAACGATGATCCATACCTTGTAATGCTTTGTGATGAAATCCGAAACCTTCTCCGCGCCGGAAGTCCGGATCAGCGGACGATGCGTCGTACGGGTGATCGCTTTGTCGAACATCAGGATCAGTGCCGGCAGAATGGTGATGCAGGTGATAACGCCGAATATTACACCCTTGGCCATAACAAGACCCATATCGAAGCCGAGCGTAAAGGTCATGAAGCAAAGGGCAATGAAGCCGGCGATCGTCGTGATCGAGCTTCCGATGATCGATTTGAAGGTATTGGAGATCGCGTGTCCCATGGCACGATTATTGTCGCCCGGGAAACGGAGCTTGTTCTCGCGATAACTTCCCAGAAGGAAGATCGAATAATCCATCGTTACGCCGAGCTGAAGGACCGCCGCAACGGCCTTCGTAATATAGGAGATCTCGCCGAACATGAAGTTCGTTCCCATATTGTATACGACCGCAAAGCCGATATCGATCAGGAACAAAAACGGAACGACGAAGGAATCCGTCAGCAGGAGCATCGCTGCCAGGCAGAGTGCCACGGCAATGCTGACATAGACCGGAACCTCTTTATCGGAAAGGGTTCGCAGATCATCGAGGATCGCCGTCATACCGCCGACCTTGCAGTCCTCATCGACCACGGCGCGGATGTCATCGATCGCCGCCATCGACGAATCGGAAGACGTCGAATCATCCAGAAGAGCGATCATCATCGTCGCGTCCCCGTTAAAAAACTTTTCCCTGATGTCCTTCGGTACCATCTCGACCGGAAGCGAAATATCCGCCACATCGTCGTACCAGAGCACATCCTTCACATGCGGGATCGCTTCGATATCCTCTTCGATCTCCTGCACCTGCTTCATACTCTTATTCTCCACGACGATCATGGAAAACGCGCCCATGCCATACTCATCAACGATGATCTCCTGGCCTTTGACCGTTTCCAGCGATTCGGGAAGGTATGTGAGCAGATCATAATTCGTCCGCATGTTGACCATGCCGAACACACACGGGATCAGCAAAACGATTCCGATGATCAGAATCAGAATTCTGTTTTTTGCGATCCATTTTCCTGCTTTAATCAATTCCTTAGCCTCCTGTTTCATAATACAAATGATATACTATTCCATAAATGACCAATGGTCAATATTCAAAGCATACAAATATCGGGCTTGGAAAAAACTGAATTTTAGTCAGTTTTTTATTTGGCATTTACAAATCACGTGAGAATAATAAGAGTAGAACACGGATTTCAGTACGGAAAGTGTGCCGCATGCGGCAAAAATCTGTTACAATGGAATAAGATAATGAAGTGAAAATATTCAGAAAGGCTTTCAACATGGGAAAAGTAGAAATCAACAAACAGAATAAACGCTCTTCTCTTCTCCAGACCTCCTACGATCTCTTCCTTAATCAGGGATTTGCGAAGACAACGATCGCGGATATCGCAAAGAAAGCCGGTCTGGCAAAGGGAACGTTTTACCTCTATTTCAAGGACAAATACGATCTGCGCGACGAGCTTGTCGCCCGGAAATCCGCGCAGCTTCTGCTCGAGGCGCAGGAGGCTATGAAGCTGCGTCCCGAACCGCTTACCAATTTCGAGGATTATCTGCTGGCGCTGACCGATTACATCCTGAACTATCTGCAGCGCAACAAACTGCTCCTGAAGTTCATCAGCAAAAACCTCTCCTGGGGCATTTTCAAACACGCACTGGAAAAAGCAGAAGAATCCGGCGCGCCGGAGAGCGAGCAGTTCACTGTCTTCTATAAGGATTACCTCGATGCTCTCCAAAGGAGCGGCATCCGCTGCGCCGAGCCTGAGCTCCTTCTCTTTACGATCATCGAGCTCATCAGCTCCACCGGCTACAGCTGCATCCTCTACGAATCCCCGACCGATCTGGCGCATTACCTGCCGTATCTGCACCGCTCGATCCATCAGGTGCTGGAAGGATTCAAGGAAGGCTGATCATCCTGTCGCGAAGTTTATCAGGCGATCTATCCCGATCATTCGTGCAGGATGTTATCCGGGACGCTCATCCGGGATATTTATCCGAGGCGTTCGGATATATATGAAATGAGCATATCGAACTCATCCTTATAGATGCAGGACCATCCCGGTTCTGCATCTATTTTTTTGCGGCAGGCGGGAACGTCCATCCAGAGCACGCTCTCGACCTCCGACTCCTGCAGTTTCAGATCCGCATCCGAAAACGGCTTTTCACAGACATAGACGTGGCTGTACTCGCGGTCGCGGAACAATTTTCCGTGGAAGACATGCTCGAACTGTCCCCTGTGAATGCCGATCTCTGTCAGATCCTCCGGCTGCACAGACAGTCCCAGCTCCTCCTTCATTTCCCGCACGGCCGTCTCGATCGGCGTATCTCCCGCGGCAATATGCCCCGCGGAGGAGATATCGTAGCAGCCCGGATACGCGTCCTTGCAGGCGCTGCGTTTCTGCAACAAAACTTCGTAGTCCGAAAGAGTCCCGGACGGTTCCGAAAGGCCTGCTTTTCTGCGAATGATCCACATATGCGCCGTCGCGTGCCGGCTTCCCTCCCGGTGCACGACGCCCCGCTCCTGCACAACACCCGTCGGTTTTCCCTCCTCATCGACCAGATCGAAGAGTTCCATCGGGTGACCGTTCAGCGCCGCCGATACCAGCTTATCGCCGCCGTTATAGACGAGTTTCAGAGAGAAAAACGGCTCCTTCTCATCGAGCAGACGGAAGAAGATCTTGTCACCCGCCCAGATATTGATCTTCCAGACTTTCTCGATATCGATCCACTCCAGGACACCCTCATCGCATTCGGTCGGCTCCCCGGTGAAGCCATCCGCCGTAAACAGGTGCATATATTCCGTCACTCCGCCGCCGGATACAAAGGTCACCAGTCCCCGGTACTTCCAGGAGGTAAGCGTGTAGCCCGTCTCTTCCTTCACCTCGCGAAGAATACATTCCTCCGGGCTCTCATCCTGCTCGAAGTGCCCGCCGACGCCGATCCATTTATCCTTGTTCACGTCGTTTTTCTTCACGACGCGGTGAAGCATCAGATACTTCCCCTCTTTTTCGATATAACAAAGTGTGCTCAGTCCCGCCTCCATGCGAGCCTCCTTCCAAACCGAATCGATTCTCGATTCTCCTTCCCGTTTCTTCATGTTCCGCACCGCATCGCGCTGTCCAAACTTCGCCTGTCAATCGCTGCGGCGCGCCGAATGCGGCGCTCCCGCACGCAATCGCGCGTCAGTTTCCCATCAGGGCACTGTAGGAATACGCCGTGCTGTCCGCGACCGGCGCGAGATAAGACAGATAATCCTGCGTGGCGGCCGCGTTTTCCTCTGTATTGCGGATGTGCACACTCGACGACAGGAATGTCGCGTAGCCCGCATCCGTGTAATAAACATAGCGGTCATCCGGCGTAAATGCATTCATCTGCTCCGTTGTCAGACCGAACAGCGCATGGCGGATCCGCCCCCAAAAGGCAGGATCCTGCGCAGCCTGCGTGAGGATCGCGTTGTTCGGATCGCTCATATCAAAATCCGGATCTCTGTCATCCCAGGTCGAATCCACCTCGACCCAGCTGCCGTCAAATTGCAGCAGGTTCCACGAATGTGCCTCCGCGTTTTCCGGCGAGTCACCCGCCTGTCCGCTCACATGCGTCACCGTAAGGCCCGCCATCTGGCAGAGATACTGAAACGCGTAGGTGTACCCGTCGCAGACCGCGGTATTCCACTGTCCGCGGCTGTTCGCGACCAGCGCGCCGTACGCGGAATAGCCGTAATCATACGCGGAATCCGCCGTATACTGTGCCGCCAGATCCGTGTCGTACGTCACCAGATCGATGAGCTTATCATGGATCTGCAGCGCGATATACGGCTGCGGCTGTGTCAGGTCGATCCCCGCCAGAAACTCGTTCACCGCGTTATTGAAAGCCGTCATTTCCGCCTCATACCCCTCATAAGGCTCCGTCATCTGCAGCATGACCGAATACTGCCCGTCTGTATTCTGAATATCCCGGTAATAATATTTGAAATTGCCGCTGCTCTGACGAAACCAGAACAGTTCCGGGTGATCATAGATCAGTGCCTGGTACGCCCTCGACATCTCCGTCATAAACTCATCCGATGCCGGGTCTGCCGATACCTTGATCTCCTTCCGGTACTCCGTCGACGTCGGGTCCTGCAGCACCGCCCAGAGCCCATCGTACATGACGCGCTCCTCTTCCGTGATCTGCGTGTAGTAATAGAAGACCGGCGCGTTGTTCACAAAGAGCGAAGTCCCCTCCGGCAGATAATCCTCGTACTGTGTGGCATTCTCCAGAAGTTCCCTTCCCAGTTGAAAAAACGGATTCTCCGCCGTCCAGTCCCCGCCGTCCGTGCTGCCATTGCCGTCCGCTCCTGTTTCCCCGGAATCACCGGAACCGCCTGCATCCCCAAGGCCCCCGTTCTCATTTCCGCTTTGGTCTTCCGATCCGTCTGCACCGGATCCCTGTCCCGCCGCGCTCTGTCCGATCGACAGGAAGCGGCTTCGCAGCTCGGCTGCCTTCTGCTCCACATCGGCGAACGAACATCCCGTCAGAAAGATCGTCAGAATTATGAATGTCAGAACCCGCACCGCCGACTTCTTCCGTGACGCCATTTTCTTCCGTGCCGTCAGCATCTTCCGCATTGTCGTTTTTTTCCATGGATGTCTCATCTTCATGCGAAATGCTCCTCCTGCATATCTAGAGTCTCTGCCTCTGTCGTTTCTTATTACCTGCTATTATACACGCGCCGCCGGAAAGTGCGCAACTTATCTCCCGGCCTGACGGCGAATGCACCGCATGCCCTGCATGCCCTGCCCGCGTACCTTCTGCCCGATTTGAATTGCATAAATCTTGAAAGATAACAGTCGTTTATGCTATCATATAACAGTTGAAAAAAACGTTTTTCACACGGTCCTTGTGTGAATACCGAATAAAAAGGAGATCATCTATTATGGGAAATGTATCACCGTCCGCATGCATGGAAATCAAAGACGGCACGCATGTAGCAAAAATCGTACTGATGCCGGGCGATCCGCTCCGCGCGAAATACGTAGCGGAAACCTACCTCGAGAATCCGGTCGTTTTCAATGACGTCCGCAACATGCTCGGCTACACCGGCACCTTCGAAGGCGTTGAAGTATCCGTTATGGGCAGCGGCATGGGCATCCCGTCCATCGGCCTGTACGCGCACGAGCTCTTCAACTTCTTCGGCGTAGAAGGCATCATCCGCATCGGAAGCGCCGGCGGTGTTGCCGATACCGTAAACGTCCGTGACGTAGTCGTAGCCATGAGTGCTACCACGAACTCCGCTTACCCGTCCCGTTACGGTCTGCCGGGAACCCTTTCCCCGACCGCTGACTGGGCTATGCTTCGCGATGCTGTAAACATCGCTGACGAGATAGGTGTTCGCACCTCCGTCGGTTCCGTTTACTCCTCCGACTTCTTCTACTATCCGGATCCGGCCGTTGCCGAGAAGGAAAGAGCAGCCGGCCTTCTGGCGGTTGAGATGGAAGCAGCGGGTCTCTACACCGAGGCAATGTACGCGCACAAGAAAGCTCTCGCTCTCTTCACCGTATCCGATCATCTCTTCAAGCCGGAACATCTCACTCCGGAAGAGATCAAAACTTCCTTCAACGAGATGATGCTCATCGCGCTGAAGACCGCCGCAAAAGCAACCAAAGAACTGGAGAAATAAAAAAACATTTCTATTCTGATCTACGCTCGTTCGCGGAGCAGCCGGTACGGTCATCTACCGGTTCCGCTCCGCGATTTGCCAATACGCTTATTACCAAATCACGTTTCACCGATTCACATTTTACCGATTCTCTTTTACCACTTTACTTCTTACCGGTCCTTTTTTACCCACGAAATACTCTCATCTGTAATTTGTTTTTCACATCATAAGTGTCGCTTGTCCGGCACGCATTTCACATCTGCGGATCCTGCCGCTTCAGAAAGGAGTTTCTATGTCTACAAATCTTAACCAATTGGAATACTTTGTCGTTCTCGCCGAGACGCACCACATGAAAAAAGCCGCGGAGTCGATCTACATCAGCCAGCCCTCCTTAAGCGCGGCGGTCACCCGCTTCGAACAGGAATATAACTGCCCGCTCTTTACGAGAAGCGGCCACCGCTTCGATCTGACCGAGGCCGGCACCATCTTCTACCACCATGCCAAGCAGATCCTTCGGGACGCGCAGGATATGCAGGCACACATGAAATCCTACACGCAGAAGCGCGAGAAACACGTGATGATCGGAATCAGTCCCGATCTTCTGCCGGACCGCTACCCGGCCATCGCCAGTGACTTCCTGCGGCTGCCGAAAAACAAAAACGCCGGTATCGATGTACGCTTCGATCCCGGCCGCCCCGAGGTGCTCTTCCGCCGGCTTGAATCCGGCATCGATGATTTTCTGATCTACGCCGACACCGCGCTTCCGCCCGCTTCTCCATCAACCGTCAGTCACGATTTCCCCGATTCATCCTGCCTCTTCAAACCCGGTCAGTACACCGACCTGTACACCGACCTGTACGCCGGTCTATCCTCCGTCTCGGAATCCTCCGCAATCTACGATTTCTACAAGGACTACCGTCACGATGCCTCGAGCGTCTTCTCACAAAAACTAAATGAACAGATCCTCTGCCTGCAGCCCTACGTTTTTGCAAAACCTGTAAATTTCCCCTGCTCCTCCGTCTGCTGGAGTGATCTCGAAGGTGTCCCGCTCATCGGCTATCTTGAGGGCTCCGCACATGACCTGTATCTGACAGCCCGCCTGAAGCAAGTCCTTCCCCTTCACCACGAACCGGAATACGCTTCCCGCATGCCGAATACCGACCTGATCCTCCGTCTCGTAGAAACCGAGTACGGCTGTGCCATAATCCCCTTCTATGATCATTTGCGATCCTATCACGTCACCCTCCTTCCTCTTCCCGGAAACGGAATCAGCCGCAAGATCTCCCTCTACACGCAGAAAGGCCGCACCCTTTCGGATACGGCCTCACGCCTTATTCACTATATAACCGCTGCCCTCTCGGACGATCACGCCGACGATCCGTCATGTGTGCCCGCCGATCGCACCGATGATTCATCATGCGTGCCGGCCGATCGCTGCGCGGACGAGCTTACAGGCAGTCTTCCAGACCTTCCTGATCGAGAATGACCAGCCGATTTCGGGTTCTTATTACGGTTGTCAGACCGCCCTCTTACATATCTTGACAACAGCATATTTACTGCTATAATGTAGCCAAACGGAGAGTCCTGCCGTTAAGTGGAATCGATAAAAGCGTTATTTCGCTGATTGGGAAATAACAAGAAAATGGCTATGTGAGCGATCACATAGCCATTTTCTTTTTCAGGAGGTTCCGTGAACAGAGAATTTGTTGTACCACCATAGCTTCCCGGCGCGAGACGACAACAAATTTCCCTAAATCTT
>Ga0326513_10000016_pt1 | contig 135478 bp, 125 predicted proteins | sample 2_2465_0518_D_FD_203654 | JGI IMG/M metagenome (GOLD analysis project Ga0326513, IMG submission 203654) | Bovine rumen microbial communities from UC Davis, California, United States - 2_2465_0518 | ecosystem: Host-associated > Mammals > Digestive system > Stomach > Rumen | place: USA...
TGCCTGTTCTCGGGGCAAAGAAAAACCGCACGGCACACACCTCGTATATCGGCTATGCCATGCGGTTTTTTGAACGGGTGTCACCGTAGCACGCATGGGATCGCTTCGTAAGTCGTGTGGGCGTGTCGCGCCGCGCCGCCCGGAAGTGCCGCGCGGGATGGCGAAACTCATTTACAGTGGAGTCATGGGTAGCAGGATCACGCGGGTATTGACGCTGATCGACCACGCATTCGTGTTTTGGAACAATTCGTTTCCGGGGCGGGTCATCAGCCGTTACGCCAGACGCAATGGCGGCACGTTGGCCAATGGCATGGCCTACAATCTGCTGTTCGCGTTTTTCTCCGGCATTTGGACGGTGTTCGCCGTCGTCGCTTTGTTCTTCACCAAGAACACTTCGCTGCTTGACTGGTTCGTTTCCTCGCTTGAACATTCGATTCCGGGGTTGAGCATCACCGATTCCATGGTGAGTGGCGTGTCGTTCACGATGACGTGGACCGGTGTGCTGACGCTTTGCATTTTCGTGTGGAAGGTGTTGTGCTGTCTTGATGCGTGGCGTAATGCCGCGTGGACGATGATGGATAGGCCGAAGCCGTTTTTCGACCCGTTTCAGATTCGGTTGTGGGATGCGGTCGCTTTTATCCTAGTGGCGTTGCTGTTTATTGTTTCCAGTATCGCCGGCGTGATTTCGGGTGGTATTGTGCGGCGGATCGTCGAGACGCTGCGCCGGTTCAATATGCTGTTGGGGGCCAATACCGCGATTACGAATTCGGCGTTGCTGGATCTTTCCGCGTTCATCATCGGGCTGGTGCTGAATATTCTGCTGATCGCGCTGATGTTTTGTTTTGTGGCTCGTATCGACTGCGATCGGCGTCTGATTGTTTTCGTGTGTTTGGTGGGCGGTCTGTCGATTTCCGTGCTTCAGCTGTTGGGAAGCCGTCTGTTGGGCGGTGCGACGTCGAATCCTCTGTTGGCTCCGTTCAGTGTGTTCATCGGCATGCTGATCTGGTTCAGTTTCATCGCGCAGATTCTCATGTATTGCGCCACGTTCATCGGTCAGGCGCAGGCCATGCTCGACGAGTGGGGCGAGGGTGAAAGGGCGTTGAAGTCCATCGAATCGAAGATGACGGGCGCGAGGCGGTAAAACGATAAGGCGACGCGGCCCGAGCCTAGTCCTTGCCGTCCGTGGCTTCTTCGGCCGCCGGTTCGATTTGCTTGGCCAATACGAGTTCGTTCACCAATTCGCGGGTTTTCGCCGCGGTTTCAGGGTCGAGTCCGTCATCGGTGATCACCGTGTCCACCTGTTCGAATCTGGCGAACAGCGAGAGCGACGTGCAGCTCCATTTGGTGTGGTCGGTGAGGATGATGGTGCGGTCGGCGATGTCCATCATCGCCATGTCGGTGGCGGCTTCGAGCGAGTTCGGCATCAGGAAGCCTCTGGGGATTGAGACGGAGTGCGTTCCTAGGAATACAGTGTTGACGCGCAGTGATGCGATCACTTTGTCGGCGATGGGGCCGACGAGCGAGTTGGATCGGGTGATCACGCCGCCGGTGACGATGACTTCGACGTCTTTCGATTCCAATGCCTGTACCAGTTCCGCTACGGGAATCGAGTTGGTGAGGATGGTGATGCCGCTCGCCTGCTGGCTTTCGAGCAGGTGTTGGGCGAATACGTAGGCGGTGGTGCCGCCGCCGATGGCGATTACGTCGCCGGGTGACACGTAGCTTACGGCTTTTTGTGCGATGGCGTCTTTCAGCCCGATGTCCATCTGCGATTTGACGGAGAACAAAGGTTCGCTCAGCAGCGTGCTGGTGGTGACTGCGCCGCCGTGCACCCGCTTGAGCAGGCCTTTGTCGGCGAGTTCCGCGATGTCGCGTCGAATGGTCATCGCGGAAACGCCAAGTTCCTTGCTCAGTGCCGTGATGCGGACGGCACCGCGGGTGCGCAGACGGCTGAGAATCAGGTGTTGACGCTGTGACGAAATCATGTGCACATTATCGCACGCAATACACCATTAATCAAAACAGCTTGTGCGTTTTCATGTCGGATTATGTGCTGTTTCGCCAAAGCGTATCGCTTACAGGTCGGCACCCACCGCATCAGCCACATGTTCGAAGCCGTCGCGCTTGAGCAGCTGCGCCAGACCACGCTTAAGCACGGTGATCTGCTGCGGGCCGCGGTACATCAGGGAAGAGATGAACATCACCAGATCGGCACCCGCGCGAATCTTCGCATACGCCTGCTCCGGGGTGAACACGCCGCCGATGCCGGCGATGGCGAAACGGTCGCCGTACGTGCGGCGCACCTGCGCCACCAGCGCCTCGGACGCCTTCGTGCACGGGCCGCCGGAAAGGCCGCCCTCCCAATCGCGCGGAATCTCCATACCGGTGCGATCCTTCTGCAGATTGGCCAGCGACACGCCCTGCACGTTATGCTCGGCGAGAACATCAAGCAGTTCGTGCAATTCGCCCCACGACTTGTTCAACGGCAGCTTCACCAGCGTGGGCTGCGGGCGGTCGATCCCATCCAACGCCGTGAAAAGCCTGTCGAGGTTCTCCGGCTTCTCGGTGAACGGTTCGCCGGCGGTGGTGTTCGGGCAGGAGACGTTCACTTCAACCATCGCGGTGCGGCCCGCCGCACGGCGCATCGAAATGCAGTAATCCTCGATGCCCTCGTCCAGATCGCCGACCTTGTCGTCGTTGGTGCGGGCGATCGACACGGAGACCTGCATGTCACGCGCGTTCGTCCACGCCTGCTCAGCGCGGTCGATCACCTTGTCCGAACCCATATTGGCCAAGCCGACGTGCACCATCATCGAATCGTATTCCGGAAGCCTGTGGAACCACGGCTTCGGATTGCCCTGGCACGGGCGGGACGTGGTGGAACCCACCGTCTCGAAACCGAAACCCACATTGTCCATCAGCACCGGCATCTCGCAGTTCTTGTCCAAACCGGCGGACAGGCCGAACGGGTTGGCGAACTTCACGCCCATGACTTCGGTCTCCAGCACCGGGTCGGTGTAGTTGAGCATCTCGCGGCACGCCCACATCAGCGGTGGCATGCGCTTGGCGACCTTGCAGAACGTGATCATATTGTCATGTGCCTGGTCCGGTGGCACGTTGAACACGAAATTCGGTTTGATGATGTTCTTGTAGCCGAAGGTGAACAGGTCCGTGGTGGCCTTGTTCACGGCATCATGCCAGAAGCTTTCGGAAACGTAGCTCATAGTCGTCCTTTCGCAATGCAATGGCACACGTCAGTGCACGTCGTTCGGTCAGCGCACGCCGGTTCCGTAGGCCCCGCGCACATACTGCGACGGGTACGGGGCTTCGGTCTTCGGCACACCGAGCTTATACGCGGCACGCAGCGGCCAATAGGGGTCGCGCAGCGCGGCGCGTCCGATCTCCACGGCGTCCGCCTCGCCTTTCTCAAGGATACGCTCCGCTTGCTTGGGCTTGGTGATGAGACCGACCGCGGTGACGGGAACATCGGCACGGGAGCGTACCTGCTGCGCGAACGGCACTTGGTATTTCGGCTTGACCGGCACGGAAACGCCGGAGACGATGCCGCCGGTGGAAACATCCACCAGATCGACGTTGTGCTCCTTCAACACCTTCGCCAGCGCCACGGTCTGGTCGAGATCCCAGCCGCCCGCGGCCCAATCGGTGGCGGAGACTCGTACCAGCAGCGGCATGTCATCCGGAATCATGCTGCGGACCGCGTCCACCGTCTCCACCAGGAAACGGATGCGGCCTTCGAAGTTGCCGCCGTACTCGTCCTCACGCACATTGCTCAGCGGATCGAGGAACTGCGAGATCAGATAGCCGTGCGCGGCGTGGATCTCGATGGCCTGGAATCCGGCTTCCACGGCACGGCGTGCGGCCGCCGCGAACGCCCAGGTGATGCCGTGGATCTCATCCACGCTCAACGCGCGAGGCGTGGCGTAACGCCCGTAGGCGACTTCGCTCGGAGCGACCGTGGGCCATCCGCCGGCCTCCTCGGGCACGGTGGTGGCGATATATCCAAGCCCGAAGCAACCCGTGGATCCCTTGCGACCGGCATGGTTGAGCTGGATGGCGGCCGTCGCTCCGGCTTCCTTGATGCCTTCGGCGATCCAACGCCAGGAGTCGATCTGACCGTCCTCCCACAGGCCGACGTCATGCGGAGAAATACGCCCTTCCGGGCACACCGCGGTGGCTTCGACAATGACCATGCCGAATCCGCCCAAGGCGCGGGAGACGTAGTGCTGGTAGTGGAACTGCGTGGGCTTGCCGTCACATTCGAACGCGGAATAGGTGTCCATCGGGGGCAGCCAGATGCGGTTGCGGACGGTCAGTCCGCGCAGCGTCATCGGCTCGAACAGCGCCGGCACGCCGGCATGATCGCCGCGCTTGCCGTTTTTGCCGCCGCCTTTGGCCTTGCGGTCCTTATCCTTGCCGTTCTTGTGATGTTTGTCCTTATCGCCCTTGCGCTTGCCGGGCTTATCGGTCTTGGTGTCCTTGTCGTTCTTGCCGGGCTTCACCGAAGCGTCTCCCTGCTCCGCGGAATCCTTGCGAACACCGGTGTTGCCGAATCCACGAAAATCGAAATCCAGTTCCTCTGCCATGCGCCCTCCTTGCTGCCGTGCGATGGTCCGCATTCATTGTATCGTAATGGCCTTTATACAGGTTTCGCCCGTCATGCGATGTGCATGGCGGGCGAAACCCTTGCCGGTGTGCCGGTTTTCCCGGAATCAGTTTCCGGTGTTGGCGTTGTTGTTCGCGGCGTTATTATCCGTGGTACCGCCATTGTTCGTGGTCGTACCGTTGTTCGTGGTGGTGCTTCGGTTGTAGATCACGCCACCGCTCGATACGCTGCTCGAACCGGTCTTCGACCCGGTACCCGTCAGATACTTCGGGTCCGCGTTGCCGTCATTGTTGTCGATGGGGATCTTCGCGGCGTCCAGATAGGTCTGCATGAACTTCTTCCACGCCGGCTCGGCGATGTACATGCCGTACCATGTGGGACGGGTCACGCCATTGATGGTCTTGTAGTTGAACGACTGCGGGCTTTCCGCGTTGCCTACGGCCACGAAGGCCGAAACCTGCGGAACGAAACCGGCCGTCAGCATGTACGTGTCCTCGTTGGTACCGGTCTTGGCGAAGGTCTTGCGATCGTTCGCCAACTGGGCGTCGGTCGCGTTGCCACCCGGCGTCGTCACACCCTGGTTGATCGCGTATGCGGTCGTCTGGGCGATCTGCGGGTCGATGGCCTGATGGCAGTTCGCGGACGGCACCTTATAGGACTTGCCGCGCTGATCGGTCATCTTGGTGATGGCGATCGGGGTGCATTCTGTGCCGTTCGCGGCGATGGTGGCGTACACGTTCGCCATGGTCAGCGGCGAGGCCTGCACGGCGCCGATGGTCATAGGAGCCTGGAAGGAGTTCGAATCATACACGTCCTCCTTGCCCTGGATGGAGTTGTGGTAGCCCATGGACTTGGCCGCGTCCGCGATGGAGCACAGGCCGATCTGCTGCGCCATGGCGCCTTGGGTGGTGTTGTGGGACATGACCAGACCTTGCAGCGGGCTTTCGTTGGCCACGGTGCCGCCGCCGGAGTTCTGCACCGACCAGCTGCCGGCGAAGCCGTACCCGTTGCAGCTGAAGTTGGCGACGTTGTATACCGTGGACGTCCGCAGCACCTGGTTGATGGGCTTGCCCTTCTGCATCCATGCGACCAGATTGATCGGCTTCCATGTCGAACCCACCTGGAAGCCCCAGCCGCCGCCGTCGGCCTCGTCGACGGCGTAATTCACCGCGGTTCGCGTGGAATCCGTCTTGGCCAAATCGGTGGCGTCATAGGTTCGGTTCAGGCCGAAGGCGAGAATCTCGCCGGTGCCCGGCCTGACCGCGGCGATCGCGACTTCGAAACCGGAGGGATCGTCCGGCGGGATGGTCTCACGCGCGGCATTCATGGCGGCCGCGTTCGCATGCACGTCCATCGTGGTGACGATGGTCAGACCGCCTTCGCTCAGCAGCTTGCTGCGTTCCGCTTCGGTATCGCCGAACTCCTTGTTCTTCAGGATCTGACGGGTCACATAGTCGCAGAAGAACGCGGCGTCACCGGCCACCTGGCAGCCGGAGCTGACATCCTGAATGTCGAGCATGTCCTTGAGCGGAACGCTCTGGGCCTCATCATGCTGCTTCTGGGAGATATACCCCTCCTGCAGCATCAGGTCGAGCACGATGTCACGCTGGTTCTGCGCTTCCTTCAGATTGCCTTCCTCGGAGGGATCGTACCTCGCCGGGTTCTTCGTGATGGCGGCGATGGTGGCGGCCTGCTCGATGTTCAGCTTCGCGGCGGTGGTGTTGAAATAGCGTTTCGCGGCGCTTTCCACGCCGTACAGGTTATGGTTTCCGAACTGGGCGATGTTCAGATAGCCCTGCAGGATCTCGTACTTGGTGTACTTCTTTTCCATCTGCACGGCGATGAGCATCTCGCGCACCTTACGCGCGATGGTCTGTTCGGAGGCATGGTATTGGGCGATGGAGTCGCCGCTTTCCCTGGCCTGCATGGACAGCACGTTCTTCACATACTGCTGGGTCAGCGACGAACCGCCCTGCATGCTGCCCTTCTTCACGAAGGTCTGGACGAAGGCACGCATCACGCCTTGGACGTCGACGCCATGATGCTGGAAGAAACGACGGTCCTCACGGGCGACCACGGCCTGGCGCATCGGCTTGGAGATCTTCTTCAACGGGACGACGGTACGGTTGTCCGCATAGAATTCGGCTATTTTCGTCGTGCCATCCGAAGCGTACATCACGGACTTCTGGGGCAGCGACGTCACATCAAAATCAACGCCTTCGACTTTCAGGGAAGGTACCACGGCTTTGGCGGTCTCGTTCGTCAGGAATACGCCCGGCGCGAACAGCGCGGCCACGATCACACCGCCGCCCACGCATAGCATGACGTAGGTCAACAGCAATGAAAGCACGCGACGAAGTGTCAGGGAGTTCTTTTTCGGCATGGTGCCCATACTATAGGGGCGACTGTACCTCTCCCACCGCCGCAGGTTCAAATGCGGAACGCCTGCACGGAACGTGCACGCAACTTACATATTTGCCCCATAATGCCGGTATTCCAACGTTCAGCGTTCATTCAGACGACGCGCAACCGGTGTTCAGCTGCCTTGCGGAAGGCATGTTCCGCGCTTCCGTAACGACCGTTTCGCAACGGTCGTTTCGCAACGGTCGTTCCCGTGCAGCCCATGCCTATCTTCCTATCTTCGCGAGCGCCGGATCAGCATGCCCGGCTGGTAGATGATGATGGACCGGCCGTCGCGCGCGATCCAACCACGGTTCGCGAAATCCATGAGCGCCTTGTTCACGGTCTCACGGCTCGACCCGACCAGCTGCGCCATCTCCTCCTGGGTCAGGTCGTGCGGCACTTTCAGCCCAGCTTCGACCGGTTCGCCGAAACGGGATGCGAGATTGATCAGCGTTTTCGCCAGGCGTGCGGGAACGTCCATGAACACCAGATCGGAAATGCGCTCATTGTTGTCGCGCATTCTCCCCGCCAGCACCTGCAGCATGTCCACCGCCACCTTGGGATGTTCGTCGAGCCAATGGAACAGCACTTCCCGTTCCAGCCAGACCACCCGCGTGCCGTCGTGCATGGCCAACGCCGAAGCGGTTCTGGGCCCGCCTTTCGGATCGAATACCGGAATCTCGCCGAGCATCTCCCCCGGCGCGTGGATGGACAGCAGCTGCACGCGGTGGTCGGCGGATTCGCGGATCAGCTTGACCCTTCCCGATTCCAGGAAATACATGCGGTGATCGGTGGCGCCCTGTTGGAAGATAACGTCGCCCTTGTCGTACGTTCCCCGGTTGAGATGCTCGATCAGCCCCTCAGCCTGTTCCGGAGTCACCTGTTCGAATAGGGCGGTGCGGAACAGGATGTTCTCCTGCTCCGGCATCGCGTTCGGCTTGTCCGACACCTCGCACCCCTTCCTTGAACCGCCTTTGGTCGGTCGGTTCCGCAACCATCCGTCATATTCTAACGCGATTCCGGCATCGTCTTCTTCGGACGGGTGCCCCCGTGCGTGAGGGCACCATGCCCGGATGCCGTTACCGCGTGTATGCCCTCAGCGAGCGCATGAGATAGTCGACGAGTTCGTCACGCCCCATGCCGGTCTGCCGTTTCAGCGGGTCGACGCGTTTCACCGCCGATCGCACCGCCTTGTCACGCATTTTCTCCTTGGAGACGTTCAGCACGCGGCCCATCTTCTCGGCGTCGATGTCGTAGGCGAGGGTCACGTGGTGGAGGATCGCGCCGCCGCCCCCGGTATCGGCGCTGCCGCGCGGTGCGGGGAACCTGCGTTGCGCCGCGCCGCCGATTTTGCCGTATTGCGAAGCGATGTCGTTGAGGCCGGAGAATCGCACGTCGAGTCCGAGTCCCCGCAGCGCGTGGATGAGCCATGCGTCGCACAGGCGGTAGGAGCGCGCGATGTCGATGCCCGTGTCGAAATCAGCCGGTGCATACAGCGAGTAGGTGATGGTGTTGCCGGGTTCGATGAACATGGCACCGCCGCCCGTGGAACGGCGCACGACCTGCAGTCCCTCCTCGCGGGCCACGTCCTCATGCACTTCGTCGCGCAACGACTGGAATCGTCCGATCACCACGCAGGGCGCCGACCATTGCCAGAATCGCATGGTCGGCTCGCGCAGTCCTTCGGCCACGTCACGGGCCCACCGCACGTCGGTGTCCATCTGTTCCTGCGGGTCGCGAGGCGTATCGAGCACCACATCGGGGGCAAGCCGGAGCCAGCGCTCATGCCATTGCGTGTCCCGCTCCCCCGCGTTGCCGTTTCCAGTTGCGCCATCGGCTTTGGCACGTGTGGCCAGCCGTCGTTCCGGACCATCGTTCCGGGAAGCCGTGGTTCGTGTCGATTCCGTGCCGGCATGCGTGAACGCCCGCATGAACGCGGCGGCTATGGCTTGGGCGTCGGATCCGAGCATCCGCACGTTCGGATGACCGTCCAGCACATCACGTATCGCATGCTCCACATGATGTTTCACGCATGCTTGCCTGTCGCCCGTTCCAACCGATTCCAGGGTATCGCCCATAACGCCGCCCTGGCCGGTCACCGGCGGAACTGCGGCGAGCGCGAAGGCGTCGGGAACGAACCGTTCCAAGACCCGTTCGGCCCTGTCCAGAACCGTCCGCACTTCCGTATCATCGCCGTCGATGAAGAAATCGCCGTCCAGATGGCACTGCCAAAAACCTTCGCCGCCGCGCACGACGGAAACCCCGACGAGTTTGCCGCCGGAGATTTTGCATTCACCTCGCATGATATTCAACGCATCGATTCCCCAACGGCATGTCAATCCCTGAGCTCGTTGCCGTTGCCGTCCTTATGCCAAGGGCTTCCGTAGCTGGAGCACAGGATCAGGATGCCTTCGATCAGACCCCAGATTCCCGCAATGGCGGGGCCGATGAACACCAAACAACCGAGCACGGTCAGCAACAGCTGGGCCACCGCCTTGCCGGTGTTGCCGAGGTAGAAGTTGTGCACGCCGAGGGAACCGAGGAAAATACCCAAGAGGCCGGCCGCGAGCTTGGACTTCTGTTCGGGCGCGTATACGACTTGGGGCGCGGGCTGGGGGTTCGGCATCTGACGGTACGCGTACTGGTCGTATGCCTGCTGGCCGGGCTGCTGGCCATATGCCTGACCGTATGCCGTCTGGTTCGGCTGCTGGTTCGGTTGCTGGTATGGCTGCTGATACTGCGGATACTGCGCGTATTGCGGCTGGCCGTTGGCGGTCTGCTGCCAGTCGTACGGCTGCTGTTGATTCTGCTGGGGTTGGGCCTGAGTCTGGGGCTGGGATTGGGCCTGGGGCTGGGCCTGTCTACAGCCCGTCTGCTGCCCGTACGGCTGACTGTACTGTTGACCGTCATACTGTTGACCGTCATGCTGATACGGCTGGTACGGATTCTGCTGGTACGGATTCTGCTGGAACTGTTGCCCGTTGGCTTGGAACGGCTCGCCATTGCCGCCGTTGAAGAATTGATTGTTGGGATTGCCTGGATCGTTGAAATCACTCATGCCACGACTATAGCATCAGCCCGTTCACCGCATCACGCCGCCCTCCGCATACGTGCGACGGCCGCAATACGCGAGAGCCCGCCCCGTTCCGCCGTATGCGGAATCGAAGCGGGCCTAGGCGTTACCGCGTTATGCCGCGTTATGCGTCACATGCGGGCGAGGATGTCACGGCCGACCTCATCGGTGGAACGCGTGGTCGAACCAAGCTCCTCGATATCGGCCTCCACCGCCGCATGGATCTTCGCGGCGGCCTCGTCGAAGCCGAGATGTTCAAGCAGCATGGCCGCGGACAGGATCGCCGCGGTCGGGTTGGCCTTATTCTGGCCGGCGATGTCCGGGGCGGAACCGTGGATCGGCTCGAACATGGACGGATACTCGTCGGAGGCGTTGATGCAGCCGGAAGCGGAGTAGCCGACGCCGCCGACCACGGCACCAGCCTCATCGGTGAGGATGTCGCCGAAGAGGTTGTCGGTCAGAATCACGTCGAAACGGGACGGGTTGGACACCAGGAAGATGGTGGTCGCGTCGATATGCAGGTAGTCGTGCGTGACCTCAGGGTATTCCTCGGCCACCTTGTCGACGATGCGCTGCCACATATCGCCAGCGTTGACCAGCACGTTCTTCTTATGCACCAGGGTGACATGCTTCCTGCGCTTCATGGCGAGCTGGAACGCGTAACGCACCACGCGTTCGACGCCATAGGCGGTATTGATGGAAACCTCGGTGGCCACCTCGTTCGGGGTGTTGCGACGGACCGCACCGCCGGCACCGCAGTACAGGCCTTCGGTGCCTTCGCGCACGACCACGAAGTCAATGTCACCGGGGTTGGCGAGCGGCGAGGTGACGCCCTTGTACAGCTTGGACGGACGCAGGTTGACGTACTGGTCCAGATCGAAACGCAGCTTGAGCAGCAGGCCGCGTTCCAGAATGCCGGCCTTGATGCGCGGATCGCCGACGGCACCCAGCAGGATGGCGTCGGTCTTCTTGATGCGCTCCTCCTCGTCTTCGGGCAGGATGGCGCCGTCACGCAGGTAGCGCTCGGCACCGAGATCGAACTTCTCGTACTCGAACTCGGCCACGCCTTCGGCGGCCTTCTCGAGCGCCTTCTGCGCCCACGGGGTGACTTCCTTGCCAATGCCGTCGCCGGGGATGACGGCGATTTTGTACTTCTTCGATGTGGTGTTTTCACTCATGCCTGAGACGTTACACACCCCGTTGCCGCCGCTCCCGAAGCCGTTCAATTCGTGGACATGCGAAGACGCTCCCGGATCAGTGCGCGATACCCATCACACCAAGGCACCAGGCGTTCTCGTAGGCGAGTTCCATCCACTGCTTGTACCGGCCGGAAATACCGCCATGCCCGGCCTCCACCTCGATCTTGGCGATGGCGTCGACGCCCGCGCCCTGCAGGCGGGCGAGCCATTTCAACGGTTCCACGTACAGCACGCGGGTGTCGTTCATCGACGTGGTGATGAAAATCCTCGGGAAAACCTCCACGCGGGGATCGTCCGCAAGCTCCGGCGCGTTCTCATACGGCGTATACGACTTCATGTACCGGTACACCTCGGCGTCATGCAACGGATCGCCCCACTCATCCCATTCGGTGACGGTCAGCGGCAACGACGGATCGAGGATCGACGTCAACGCGTCCACGAACGGCACATCGGCCTCAATGCCCGCGAACCGTTCCGGCGCAAGATTCGCCACCGCGCCCATCAACAGGCCACCAGCGGAACCGCCATCGGCCACCGTGCGCGAAGGATTCGCCAACCCCGCATCCTGCAAGGCCGCGGTCGCGTCGACGAAATCCTCGAACGTATGTCTCTTGTTCAATCTTCTGCCCTGCTCATACCATGCACGGCCCATTTCACCACCGCCACGGATATGCGGCACGGCGTACAGCACGCCACGGTCGAGCAGACTGATGCGCGCCACGGAGAAACCGGGATCGGAACTGATCTCGTAGGCGCCATACCCGGTGACGAACATCGCGGAATCGCAGGTCGGCACATCCCTGCGCCACACCAACGACACGGGGATGCGCTCGCCGTCGCGGGCCATGATCCACACGCGGCGTTCCATGTAATCACGCGGATTGAAGTCGCCGAGCACCGTGGCACGCTTGAGCAGGCGATCCTCGCCGGTGGCGGGGTCCACGTCATGCAGTTCGCCCGGTCTGGTGTAGCTGGAGAAGGAGTAGCGCATACGCGGCGTGTCATATGAGGGGTTGCCGCCCGCGCCGATGGAGTACAGCCTTCGCGTCTCGCCAGACATCGCGTCGGCGGTCGCGCCGTCCGACGAGGTCATCGCCTTGCGGGATGCGCCGTGCACCGCGCTGCCATTGCCTTGGGCGCGCACGAAATCGTCAATCGTCTCGGAGGCGTCGCGCACCGCATGGGGACCTGCGGTATCGTCCTCCATGCCGCCCACGGCATGCCAGACCGCGGCACGTTCCTCGTTCACCTCATCCACGGATTCGTCCACGTCCCAATCGTCCTCGAGCGCGGGAGGAACGAGTTCGGTGAACCGCCACGGGCGACGGGCGAGGAAGTCCTCCGCGGCATCCCGCTTGGTCATCACCGCAAGATGCGGCAGGCTTTCCGCGCGGTACGACATCGTCACGAAATTACGGTGGATGGCGATGCCTTCGATGCCCAGACCATGCGCCCCCTGCAGGATCGCCGGATTGCCGGGATTCGAATAGGCGGCTCCGATGGGTTTGGCCGAAGCGCCCGGCTCGACCTCATCACCCTGCTCGCACCCGTAGGGTGAGCCTGCGGCCACGCACACGCCCTCGCCCAAGCGGTACGGCGGTTCATGCCCGTGCATGTCGATGACGTCGATTTCGAAATTCGGGTTCAACGCGTTGTGGTACACCACCGCGACCGGAATATCGGAGCCGTTCTCGCCGGCGCCTTCGAAGCAGGCGAAGCTCACATCGTATTCCACGTCGTCTTCGCGCGGGATGAACGCCTGGAATTCGCCTTCCGGGTCGTCGACCGGAAGCATAAGCACCTCCGTGGAGGTTTTCGATCCGGTGCCGATGACGATGCTGCGCTCGTCGAAGGACATCCCGACGCCCGCCCAGAAGCGTTCGTCATGCTCGCGGAACACTTCGACGTCGGATTCGACCGGCGTGCCCACGCGATGGCGGAACACCGCGCATGGCCGCCAAGCGTCGTCGAGCACGGTGTAGAACACCCAATGCGCGTCGGGCGTGAAGCACGCCCCCGAAATACCTTCGAACACTTCCGGCAGTTCCTCGCCGGTGACCAGGTCTCGGATGCGGAAATCATAGCGTTCGTCGCCTTCGACGTCCACGCCGTACAGCATCCAACGCCCGTCCTTGCTGATATCCATGCCGCCGATGCGGAAGAAATCATGGCCTTCGGATTCACGGTTCGCGTCGAATACGATCTGTTCGCCCGGCATGCCGCCCGGCTCGCCGCTTGCGTCCACCTGCGGCGGATCCCAGTCGTCCGGGCCGTCGATCGGCATGCGGCATTGCACCGCATACTGTTTGCCTTGCTGCGTGCGGGTGAAATACCAGTAGTCGTCCATGCGCGTCGGCACCGACATGTCGGTCTCCTGCACGTGGGATTTGAACTCCTCGAACAGGGTGTCGCGCAACGACGCCAATGGCTTGTTGCGTTCCTCGCACAAGCGGTTCTGCGCCGCCACGTAGTCGCGGACATCCTGCGACTGCTTGTCCCGCATCCACTCGTAGGGGTCGACGAACGTATCGCCGTGATGTTCCCGCCTGAACGGCACCTGCTTCGCCATCGGCACGTCTCTGTTCCCGCTTTTGGTCATAGCCGCCTATTGTACCGTTCCCCCACGGCCATGCCGTGGCGGCGCAATCCCCCGGCGCCGCCGGCGTGTCCGATTCCTACCGTTCGATATGCATGGCCAGATACGGGAGCATGGTTTTCATCAGGTTCACGCCCGTCGTGCCGACGAATACCGGCACGTCGGTGATCGGCATGGGCTGTGTGGCCGTCAGACCGGTGGTCATACCCAGCGGCGAGGTTTCGCGCGGCGTGAGCTGTCTGATTGCGATCGCGAGCACCCTGCCGGGGTACCGTCTGGCGATGGTGGCGTATGTGGTCGGGTCGCGCTGACCGTCATCGCCGACGAGGATGAACTTCATATCGGGGAAATCCGACATGAGCTGTTCGGCGAATTCGAGCTTGTGCTGCGGGCCGGATGGGACGAAGCTCTTCGGCCTGGGATCGAGGTCGCGCAGCAGCAGCGGACCTTCGGGGAATCCGTGGTTGGCGATGAAATGACGAATCGACCCTTCGACGTTCCACGGCGACGTCGACAGGTAGAAGAACGGCGCATCAGGGAACAGGTCCGCGATCTTGTTGAACAGCACGCTCATGCCCGGCACGGAGCTGCGTTTGAACGGATCAAGGAACAGCAGGTTCCATGCGGCTTTCCACAACACCGGCGCCTGAGTGATCATCACCGTATCGTCCACGTCGCTGATCACACCGATCTTCGCGGACGAAGGAATGGTGTACAGGCGTGATTTCACCGGTTTGCGGCCGTTCACCCGATACGAGACCTGATGGACGCCCGGGTTGAGATGATAGTCGGCCAGCAGATCCAGATATCCGGAACGGTCGGAGATCGCGTATTCACTATCGATGTCCGGACTGTTGCCGGGCTTGTCGTAGGTTTCCCTATCGCCGACCTGAACGGTTTCCAGCGGCGTCTCGTCGATGCGGATCTTCACCTGCGTATGCGGAGCGGGAACGGTCAACATCCCCCGGATGCCCCTCGTCGCACGCCCGTATTCGCTGCGTTCCGGCGCATACACGGTACGGCAGATCAGACGCGAGAACTCCTCCGTGCCATACCCGACATAAGGGTTGACGCGCGGGAACCAGTTGAGTTTCTTCGCGGCATGCGTGGCGAAATACGCCCAACATCCGAACGCCCCGGTCACCGCACGACGCGCCATGCGCACCAGAGGTGGCTTGACCTCGATACGCTCCCTGGCCGATGCGGCATCGAAGGTCGTGACCGCGTGCCGTGCCGGGATCGGCACAGTGGGCATATCGTCGGATCTGGAATCCGGGTTGCCTGCAGGCATGGTCATCGAATAACCTTCGCGTATTCCTCGGCTGTCAGCAGCTCAGGCTCGTCATCCTCCAGCTCGATTTTGAACAGCCATCCCTCGCCGTACGGGTCACCGTTGATGACGCTGGGGTCGTCGCCCACCGCCTGGTTCACGTAGCGGATCGTGCCGGATACGGGGGCGATCAGCGGCTCGACGGCCTTGGAGGATTCAAGCTCGAACACCTCGTCACCGGCCTCGACATGCATGCCGGGTTCGGGCAGCTCGACGTACACGAGTTCGCCGAGCTGTTCGGCCGCATATTCGGTGATGCCGACCATCGCGGGATCCGCAGAGAGGTCGATCCACACGTGATCCTGCGAATATTCCAGATGATCCGGAATATCAAGGTTCAACGGCGTTTCCTGTGCTTCGCTCATGTCTTGCACCTCTCACAACAGATGGCGGATATCTGATTCGTCGGACGGTCTTCCGGACTCAGCGGACGGCGCCGGAAGGCTGCGATCCGATCACCTGCACCAGCGTACCCTGGCCGCAGTGATCATAGATCCACTTGGAGTCTTCCTCGTACATGTTCACGCAGCCGTGCGAACCGTAGTTGACCGGATCGCCGATTTTGATGCCGGTGTAATTCCAGGATGCGGTGTGGAATGCCACGCCGTCCTTCGTGAAGTAGCTCACCCACTTCACGCCCGGCGACACGTACTGGCTGCCGTCGTCGTTGGTGCCGCGCATGGTCTGCACATCGTACCTGAGCCAGATGGTGAAGTTGCCATTAGGCGTCTCATGCTTGTTCGAACCGGTGCACACGGTGAAGGTCTTGACGGCCTGCTCGTTCTGGTACACGGTTGCGGTCTGGTTGGACTTGTCCACCACGATGCGCCATTCGTTCTTCTTCTGCTTGACCTCGAACTTCTTGACGTCCGATTCCACCTGCAGGGTCGCGCCGTCGCCGGTCTTCAACGCGGCGAGCACCTGCGATGCGATGTTGTCGGTGTTCTTCACGGTCAGGCCGTTCACGCCGGCCGTGGCGGCCGCGAGGATGACCTTGCCGTTGTTGTCGACGATGTCCTCCTGGTTGACGACTTCCTGGTTGAGCTGCTGGGGCAGCGTGGCGGCGAGATATGTCTTGATCGCGGTGGCGTCGTAGTCGAGGGTGATCTGCCCCTGTGCCGGATCGCCGTTGGGCTTGATCCACTTGGCGACCTCGTCCACGGGAATCTCGAACTGCTTGGCGTCGCCGTTCGAGATGACGATCTTATTGGTCAGGCGACGATTGGCCTCATCGGCGGTCTTCTGCGCCGTTTCCAAGGTGATGGGCATGTCGACCTGCTTGTTGGTGATCTCCACCGTGGCACTGTTGCCGGGGTTCTTGATGGCCTGTCCCACGGCTTCGCTGACCGGCTGGACGTCGGGGGCGTCGCCTTCACGCCCTTCAGTGGCGACGAACGACTGGGAGTTCGCGTCATAGGCGATGGAGGAGGCCACGGCGCGTTCGCCATCGCTGATCAGTTTGGCGGACAGGAAGTTGCTCATCTCATAAGTGTTCACCTTTGCCGCAAGCTTGACGTCCTCATGAGTGAACGGGTTCAGTCTTCCGATATCCTGCAGGATGTTCGAGGATTTCTTGGCGTCCAGCAGATCCTTCACCGTCTGGTCGACATCCACGCTCACGCCGAGATCCTTCAACGTTGCGGACACCTGGCGGTCATGATCGCCTTTGACAACGATGGAGGAGCTTTCCACGGCCTTCTTCACCGTGGAGGTCAGCGCCGCGCGATCCTGTCCGACGACCTTGACGGACCCGAAACGCACGCCCGGAGCTACGCGGTCGTTGTAATGCCAGCGGGCGGTGAAGAACATCGCGACGATCGCAACCAACAGTATGGCGATTGCAACCAGCAGGACGATCAGCCCCTTATGCGATTTCTTCTTCGCGCCGCCATCACCCCCCTCGGGGAATCCCGGGAAATCATCAGGCTCGGAGGGAGGGAAGCCACCCAATCCATCGACCCCCTGGACGGTGTTCGTACCCACCGGATTGATGACCGTGGTGTCGGCCATATCCTGCAGATACACTTGCTCCGTATTCTTCGCCATTATCGTAGTCCCTTGTTTTCCGTTTTCTTTTCTCTCTCGACGCAACTTTCAACGACTATACGACGACGTCACCCCATCAGGTGCCGTGAATGGTTGGAATCTCAGGCCTCCCGAATAATATAAAACCTGTTGCGCCGATTCACCCAAGTTCGTGGCCCAGCCACTGCTCGATCATGTATCTGGCTATGGTCGCCTTGCCCGGCGCACTGACGCGCCCCGTGATGATGGCAGCCGTGTAGTCGTCCCTCGTCATCCATTGCGCATCGACCGTTTCCGAACCATCCACACGGATATCCGTGCCGAGCGCATGTGCCTTGAACGCCATCATCAGCGAAGCCGGGTACGGCCACGGCTGCGATCCGAGGTATTTGACTTCGCCCAGCGTGATGCCGGTCTCCTCCTTCGCCTCGCGGCGCACCGCATGTTCCAGGTTCTCACCGGCTTCCACGAATCCGGCAGACACCGAATACAGCGTGGGGTTGTTCCATGCCGCATTGTGCTGGACCAACAGGCGGTCGGCGGAATCGACCACGAGCGTGATCACCGCTGGTTCGATGCGCGGGAACAACAGTCTACCGCAATGCTCCTCGTCGGTGCACCGCTGCGCCCAACCACCCATGGCTGCCATGACGGGCGCCCCGCAGGCCGGGCAGCACCGCTGTCTGTTATGCCACACGCTCAGCGCCACCGCACTGGTGGCCTGACCGGCCTCACGGGCGTTGGCGTGTGGGGCGAAACCCCGCAGGTCCACCCAGTCGAACCACTGTTCCGCCTGTTGCAGGACATCAGCGCCGGTCTCCCCCGTCACGTTGTCGCCCTGTTCCGCGACGGGTCTGCCGTAGCCCGAAAGCTGCCCGTCGACGGTGCCCCGATCCCCATCGTTGCAATCGCCGTCGCCACTCGCGGCCACGACATGCGTGATATCCACCGCGACCACATGTCTGACGCCCTTGGCGCCGGAATATCCGCCGAGGAACATGGCCACCGCCTGCGAGTGCCGTTCCAGGGCCTTCGCCACGTATGCGCCGGGTAATGCGGCCAGTCGCATCGACGCGTTCTCGTAATCGGCCATCGCGCCCTGCCCATGCGGCACCGCCACACGCCCGTCGCAGGTCAGCATGACCGTGGTGGCTGGCTCGGCCAATACCGTCCGCAGCAGGTCGGGTTTGCCACGACGTTCGGTCTCATAGTCGATATCGCCCTGCGCGAGGGGCAGGAAGGGAAGCACCTGGGTGAGTGCCAGCGGGTTCAACGCCATGATTCAGTCCACTCTCCTCATCAGATCGACCAAGGCGGCGGCCACCGTGTTCGGATGTTCGACGGCGCTGAAGTGGCCGCAATCGGGGATGGCGGTGAACGTCGCGTTTCCGCCGATACGCTCGGCAAGCGGCCCCATGACGCTCGGATTGCTGGTCGGATCAAGTTCGCCCGACACCACCGCCACCGGCACATCCATGCTTTCCGGCACGCCTGCCAGCTCCGGGCGGCCATACGTCATGCGCTGACGCCATGCGAGTCCCGCCGGATTCTGCTCCTCGATCCACGCGGTCATGCGGTCGATGAATTCCTGCGAACGTTTCACCGTGGAATCGTTCGGGCCGGCTTGGGCGAAATGCATGACCGGCTGCACCGAATCCGTGGATTCGCATGCATCGGATGTCTCCAGTCGCGCCTCACCGCCGACACCGTCGCTGGATGCCATGGTGTCGCACAGCGCGACACCGGCCACGGCTTCGGGATGGAGCCGGTACAGGTCGGTGACCAGATAGCCGCCCATGGACAGTCCCACCCAGACGGCCTTGTCATACCCGGCTTCGCGCAGCATGGCCACGTACGATTCGACCATGCGGTCCAGCGCATCCGGATAGGAGCCGTTAGGTGCCCGGCGCCCGGATTGCGCGTCACTGGGAGCCGGCGAAAAGCCAGAACCCGGCATATCAGGCGCCCAGATGGCGAAATCGGGCAGTCCCGCCTCATCGGCGAGCGCGGCGATGCGTTCGGCACAGCGCTCCCACATGCGCCCGTCCACCGGGTAGGCGTTCGCGAGGATCAGCGGGGTGCTTGTGCCGTCGCCTTCGCGCAGCACGCGGTTGTGGATTTCGAACATTCGTCGTCTCTTTCTCTTCGACTCTCTTCGACGTTTCGATGTCGTACCGTTTCGTTGTTTCAGCGTTTCAACGCCGTGCCGCTTCGTTGTGTCGACGCCTCGGCGTTGCCGCAGCCAACCGGCTGAACGGTCTTAGATGCCGGCCCAGCGCAGCGCGGCACGGACGATGCCGCCATGGCAGTTGCCCATCTGCTGCAGGAACACGTCGATCTTCTCATCGTGGGGATCGAGCCATTCCACGTCCAACGTCTCGTCCTGCGGTCGGCAGTCGCCGGCGATGGGTACCACATAGCACAGGGCGATTGCGTGCTGCCTCGGATCGAAATATTCGCTTACGCCCGGCGTGGGGAAGAATTCGGCCACGGTGAAGGGTTGCGGACTGATCGGCAGCACCGGCAGGGCGATGTCGCCCAGATCCTTGGAAACGTTACGTGCGATGGCCTCGCGCAGTGTTTCGTGGAACAGCACTCTACCCGAGATGAGCGCGCGTTCCACGGAACCGTCGTCGGTGACGTGCAGCAGCGAGCCGATCCGCGTGATGCGCCCGAACTCGTCCGTGCGCACAGGCACCACGCAAACGTAGGCGATGGGCACCTCCCCGCGCACACGGTTGATCTCATCGGATCCGAGCCACCCCGGAGGATTGCCATGGCCGTTCCCGCGGATGAAATCCTCGGGAGTGACATGATCGAATTCCCCGCGGGCGCGGCCTGCGTCGAAATCGCCTTCCTCAGGCACTTCATCATTCATCACTGGCATACGTTTCATTATGGCGCGTTTTCCTGCGCGCCGCGTGTTCGCCCCTCGCTCAACGGTTGATTTCGCCGCGTATTGTGGGACACTGGAGAAGGTTTATCCATGCGCAAAGGAGTTTCCAATGGCCACCATTCAGGTTTCCTCCGCCGATTTCGAGCGGACCATCACCGATAACGATCTGGTATTCGTCGATTTCTGGGCGACGTGGTGCGGACCGTGCCGCGCGTTCGGACCGATTTACGAGGCGGCCAGCGATAAGGCCGAGAACGCCGATGTCGTGTTCGCGAAGATCGACATCGACGCCAATCAGGATCTCGCCCAGGCGGCCGGCATCCAGGCGGTTCCGACCCTCATGGTGGTGAAGAAGGGACAGATCGTCTTCAAGCAGGCCGGTGCGCTGCAGGCCGCCGATCTGGACGATCTGATCGAACAGGCCAAGAATCTCAAGGTCGAGGATCAGGAGGGCTGATCCCCGTTTTCCGCGGTACGGCCCGGGCCTTTTCCGGCCGGCCGTTCCGCGCCGTTCGCATGCGCCCCATGCCCATGTACCTCTCTGTGACTATCATGGAGGAAGGTTGTGCGCCATGGAGGCACATTCATCGTTAAGGAGTAAGATGGCGAAACATCGCAAAAACACCCCTACTCTTGCATCCCTGAGCAAGCGTCAGTGGACGCGCATCATCTCGGTGGTGGGTGCAGTGGGGTTGCTTGCAGGCGCAGGCGTCGTCTCCCATAACTTCTATCAGAATTCCGCATCCCCGCAGATGACGGCCACCTCGTTCTCCGCCACCGACGCGTCCAAGCAGGTCTCCCGTGGAGGCCAGCGCGGTGCGGTCGACGGCACCTCATACGTCACCGTCAAGATCAACGGCAAGTCCCGTACCGTGCTCGGCACCAAGTTCACCGACGTCAAGTCCGTGCTGGATGCCGGCGACATCGTGCTTGAGCCGGAAGACACCATTTCCCCCTCGCTGACCACCAAGGTCACCGAATCCACCGTAATCACCATCGAACGCGCCGGCGCGACGCTGGAGACCACCGATTCGGATATCGCGTTCAACGTCGTGAAGAAGGAGACCGACGCGCTGCCCAAGGGCACCGAGAAGGTACAGCAGGAAGGCAAGAAGGGCGTGATGGAGGCCACGAACCTCGTCACGCGCGCCGGCGGCAAGGTCGTTTCCTCCACCACCTTCGCCTCGTATGTCAAGACGGCCCCGACCGATCAAATCGTTCTCGTCGGCACCGGGTCGACGTCGTCTTCTTCATCCTCTTCGGCATCCGCTTCCAGCGCGGCCTCCAGCCTCGGCACCACGGTCCCCGCCTCAGAGATGCAGTCCTGGGCGCATGACTATCTGATTTCGAACGGCTACACCGAAGCCGACTTCACCGCCGCCGTCTACATCATCAACCATGAGTCCGGCTGGCGCGTGGACGCCACCAACGCATCCTCCGGCGCATACGGCCTGCCTCAGGCGCTGCCCGGCAGCAAGATGGCTTCCGCAGGTGCCGACTGGGCCACCAACTACCAGACCCAGTTCAAGTGGTTTGTGGGCTACTGCAACCAGCGCTACGGTTCGCTGCAGGGCGCATACAGCTACTGGCTAGCGAATCACTGCTACTGATTCACACCTCGCAACACGCGCATACGCCGAGGGGCGAGACCTTTACCGGGTCTCGCCCCTCGGCGTTTCTACGATTTTACGGCCCGTTCGGCACGCCATGCACACAGCTGGCAGCGGAACCATCGAAGCCGAACGGAACCGACCTCAACAAACGACGCGCCCACCGGTTTCGCACGAATCGCGGGACGAAACCGGTGGGCGCGTACGGGTTTTGCCGGCGACGGCCTGTCGCGCGTCGCCGGAAGCCAAATCACATCAGGCTGGTGTAGATCTTGAGGATGTCCTCCTGCGTGGCCTGACGCGGGTTGCCCGGCGTGCACACGTCGTGGAAGGCGTCGTGGGCCAGCGGTTCGAGATCGGCTTCGGTGGCGCCGACTTCGGAAATCGTGGTCGGATTGCCCAGATCCACGGTGAGCTTGTGCACGGCCTGCACGGCCTCCTCACGCACCTTCTCGATGTCACCGGTGTAGGCGTCTTCCACACCGAAGGCGTCGGCGATATCACGGTACTTCTCGCCGGTGTAATCCTTGTTGTATTCCATGACCGGAGCCAGCAGGATGCCGTTGGCGACGCCGTGCGCCACGCCGAGACGGCCGCCCAGCGGATGTGCCATGCCGTGCACCAGGCCGAGGCCGACGTTGGAGTAGGCCATGCCTGTGATGTAGGAAGCGTAGGCCATCTGCTCGCCCGCAGGCACGTCGCCGTCCGCGCTCTTGGCGAGGCTCTTGGCGATCATGCGGATGGTCTGCATCGACAGGCAATCGGACAGGCTCCACGCGCCCGGCGTGATATAGCCTTCGATGGCGTGGGTCAGCGCATCGAGACCGGTGGCAACCTTGAGGCCGCGCGGCATGGAATCGGTCAGATCGGGGTCGACGAAGGCGACGATCGGGATGTCATGCGGATCGACGGCGACGAACTTGCGCTTGTTGGCGGTGTCGGTGATCACATAGTTGATGGTGGTTTCGGATGCGGTGCCTGCGGTGGTGGGCACGCCGAAGATCGGGACGGACGGGTTCTTGGTGTCGGCCACGCCCTCCAGGCTCAGCACGTCGGCGAATTCCGGGTTCGCGGTGATGATGCCGATGCCCTTGCAGGTGTCTTGTGGGGAGCCACCGCCCAAACCGATCAGGAAATCGGCGCCGGACGCGGCGAACTTGGCGACGCCGTCCTGGATGCATTCGACTGGCGGATTCGGCTTGACGTTGTCGAACACTTCATACGGCATGCCGGCCTCGTCGAGCACGTCGATGACTTTCTTGACCGTTCCCGTCTCAAGCAGCACCGGATCGGTGACGATGAACGCCTTGGTGAATCCGTGGGACTTGGCGACGCCTGGAATCTCCTTGATCGCGCCGCGACCGAAATACGCCGCCTGGTTGAAAATCATGCGGTAGACCATGCTTAATCTCCTTTGAAAGCCGGTTTCTGTATCCAACTTGGCTTCGCGCTTCATCACGCGACCAACACCAGCCCAGTATACGCGCGCACGAATGTGAGCGGACACATCGACACACAGCTTTCCGTGTTTCCTCCGTGTCCAACCCCAACGCCGCGACACGCCGCAGCTGCCCAGTCATACCGCCCTTACGCGCATTTCCGACGCGCCTAAACAAGGTCTCTCCGGTTATGCATAATGGAGGTGAACCAATGCAATCACGATATCCGTAACCAACACGAAGGAGTTTTCCCGATCATGACCAGCGGCAACGGCACCGAAGGCACCACGAACGTCAACCCGCAGGAGGTGGCGGCCGATCTCGCCAAAAGCGTGGACAAGGCGACACGCAAGGTGGTTTCCCTCACCGACAAGGGACCGATCAAGGGATTCAAGAAGTTCATCTCGCGCGGCTCGATGATCGACATGGCAGTCGGCGTGGTCATGGGCTCCGCCGTCACCACCGTGGTCAATGCGATCGTGAACCACCTGATCAGCCCGCTGATCGGCATGGTCGGCGGCGTTCCGGACATGTCCGGCGTGCTGACGATCACGTTCAACGGCGCCACCATCTCCTTCGGCGCAATTCTCAATGCCATCATCAACTTCCTGCTCATCGGCGTGGCCGTGTATTTCTGCATCGTGCTGCCGATCAACAAGGTTCGCGACATGACCGCCAGCGAGGATGAGGCGAACAAGGAGCCCTCCACCGAGGAGCAGACGCTCGCCGTGCTGCAGGAGATCCGCGACGAGCTCAAGCGGGCCCCGCAGGCGGCTTCCGCAGGCAAGCAGTAACCTTCCCTCACTTATCCACTTTCAGACCGTATCGGAGCATTCATGGCCATTCAACGCACGTTCAAGGGCGACAGCCTGCTTATCGCGGTCGACAATTACGTGGTCGTCGACTTGGAAACCACCGGTGTAAGCCCGGCACGCGACCGCATCATCGAGATCGGCGCGGTCCGCGTCGAGGGAGGCAACGTCACCGCCGAATACAGCAGACTGGTGAACCCGGGGCGACCCGTGGGCAGCTTCATCACCAATCTGACGGGCATCAGTGACGAGATGGTACGCACCGCCTCGCCCATCGACGACGTGCTGCCGGATTTCTTGAACCATCTGCGCCCGAACGATACGATCATGGCGCATAACGCGAACTTCGACGTCAACTTCCTGTACGACAACTGCATGCGCGTTCTGGACAGGCCGTTCTCCTACGATTTCATCGATACGCTGCGGTTGAGCCGTGCGCTGTTCCCACAGGAGCGTCAGCATCGGCTGGTGGACCTGATCCAACGCTTCGGCATCGCCGACGAGGAGGAACATCGCGGCCTGAGCGATGCCTTGCAGACGGTGGAATGCTATGAACGCATGAAACCGATGCTGGCGGGCCTCTGAGACGGCTACGCATGCCCGGCATGATTACAGGCCCAGCAAGGATGACTTCCTGCTGGGCCTTTGTGATATGCAACTATGCTTCGCCATACCTCCCATTCGCGAGCACAAATCCACGATAACAGCATTCGTTGATTTACTTCCAAAGCCAAAACGTCAAGGCTTATTATGAAGCCGTATCATTCAAAAGATCAGAGAAAAAGCATAAAATTGCGCCAATTTTGCGTCTCAAATACTCTATACGGGCGGACTGCCCAAAGTCCAAGGAAATATAGGGCAAAGAAAGAACTTAGATATCTGGACATGGGAGCTCTCGGGAGCTTTTGGCGGTCACACACCTTCAAACACTTGGTCTCTAGCAGAAGATAACTACTTCCACATGAGAGATTATGCGAATTGGTCTAATAGGGTAAACAATATTTATGAGACACCGCAAATGGGACTGATATACACTGATTGGACGTCGGATCACACCATCGATCACGTCATGTTCGTTATCGACAATATTCCTGTTCCCAGTTCTTCTCATGCTGGCTACGAACCAATGCCCATTATTTGTCAAAAAAGCAACAACCGTAACGCAGTGCCTCTATCTACAGAAATGACATACGCTCACAAGAAACATCCCAAAGACACCATTTCATGGTTTGGGCTATCGGCCAACGCAAAAGTCAGGTTTATCTAATGCCATTCCCCACATATTGTTGGCAAATTTGGCTGCCGTACTGCATCATTTGCATATCGCCAATCATCGGCATTATGCAGATAATACCATCCTTGTTCCGAGGGAAAATGTGGAAGATCGCGATAGGGCTAGTTCAACTAGCCCTCAGCGCAGCAGGAGTTCTCTTGTTTTTCACTACCCCCACGGTCTCCGGGGGCATGTGCATCGATAGCGCCTTTACAACTTGGCAAGCAGGAATAAAGCCGCCTCTTGGAGGTGATGAATGACTGGCATGCACATTGGCAAGTCAACATCAAGTAAGCGCTGGAGTCATTCTTGCCTGTTGTGCACTGCTGCTTTCCGGAGCCCTTTGCATCATCCGACTTCGAACGACATCTTACAAGCCTGATTTCGGAAAAAATAAATAGTCCGCTCAAACACGCAGGTAGATGAGTCTCCTGATGATTTGGACACTTTCCATGCCACAATGAGCGCAATAACTGATATTGGCGGGGTTACGACGTAGCTATGTTGTGATTCCGCCAATATTACAACATATTTCACGCTTGCATTTTATCCATATTTCGCTGATGGTTAGCGATTGGTTGAGCATCACCGTGGATGCGGAATGGAAACCTTTGAAAATATAAGAAAAGCCGCTATCTCCAGCGGCTTCATCGGTACCCCCTGAGAGAGTCGAACTCTCGTTGTCAGATTGAAAGTCTGGTGTCCTAACCGTTAGACGAAGGGGGCTAACAACTCGATTAATAATACACGAGTTGCTTTCGCATGCAAATCGAGACTCCGCTTCAGCGTGTCGCGCCATACTCAACGGACCGCAAGGCCCTGCAAACACCAGCCGTGGCGCACCTTCAGCGCCCTCATGCCGATTCCAGCCAAGCCGGGCATGCCCCGGTCAATCAAGCCTTGCGATAGGTGAAATCGTGAATCACACGCCCGGCCACAAGCCCCTTCTTCTCGAAGTTCGTCAGCACACGCCCGTCGAATCGTGAGGATTCGGCAAAATCGGCGTGCGGCATGCCCTCGGCCAGATCGGCGTTGCCCTTGCCCACATGCTCGACCGGCAGGCTCACGGTGATGCCGCCGACGTTCTCCCAGCCGTCAAGACCATCCATCACCTCGTGCACGTGCAACGCATAGTCCTCGATATCGGTGGCGATGCGCCACACTCCCCCATCGGCGAGCGAGCGGCGCACCTGGCCCGCGAGTTCGGGCTGCACGATGCGGCGCTTGTGATGCTTCTTCTTGGGCCAGGGGTCGGGGAAGAACGTCCATACTTCGGCGGCCACGCCGTCGGCCATGACCTTGAACAGTTCGGGGGCGTTCACCTGCGCCACGCGCAGATTCCCGAGCCCCTTCTTGCCCGCAAGCAGGAGCGTATGGGCCACGCCGGGGTCATACACCTCCAACGCGAGGAAGTTCATACCGGGATTCGCCTCGGCCGCGGCCACGACGTTCTCGCCCTGGCCGGAACCGATCTCCACGATAAGCGGATTGGCGTTGCCCCACACCTTGCGCACATACTCCCCGTCGAACGAGAATCCCTCACGTACGTCCAGCGACCCTTCTCCGGCATTGATGTCGAGCAGGTACTCGCTTGAATAGGTATCCCACGCACGCTGCAGACGGGCGTCCAAACGTCCGGATCTGCGCACGAACGACAGCACCCGGTGGATGGGATGGCCGTTTTGCCTGTCTTCAGACCGGCCTGAACCCGGCGTGTCGAAAATTTCCTGCTTTTTTTCGTTGTTTTCTTGCATAGTTCTCTATTATCCATGCCCTCGGGCCAGTTTTTGCGAAAATCTCGATTTGCGCCTATAAACGTTGGAAAATAGCGGTTTCAGCATATTACAGCAACCGCGACACGCCGAGAGTTGCGCTCGGCTGAGAAGTCTGTAATATAACTATTCGTTGCTTCGCACAAACGAAAACAACACGGCCCCGTAGCTCAGTTGGTTAGAGCGCCGCCCTGTCACGGCGGAGGTCACCGGTTCAAGTCCGGCCGGGGTCGCTAGAATTGTCAGAACCCGGTTCGCCGGGTTTTTCAACTCTATGGCTCTGTAGCTCAGTTGGTAGAGCGAACGACTGAAAATCGTTAGGTCAGCGGATCGATGCCGCTCGGAGCCACCACTTCAAAACCCCTCTCCTCCGGAGAGGGGTTTTGTGTTATCTACGGAAATACGTCGCATCGCGTCATCCACCCGTCGCTTTCCCTCACCTTCGCCCTTATTACCCCGATCACCCCGGTTTCGCCGCCTTACCGCACCGAAGCACCTCCCCCAACGCAAAAGGCCGTAGGAAGCTCCTCTGCGGCTTCCTACGGCCTTTGTACGATTCAGCGCCCCTGGCTTACAGGCAGCAGGGGCAGCGGCCCATCGGTCGGCTCATGCGCCGATCTGCTCGGCCACCCAATCCACAATGTACGGGGCGACGTGCTCGATCTGGTCGATGGCGACCTCGAACTCATGCTGACCGCCATACCACGGGTCGACCAGGTCGATCTGATCCTCATGCCCGGCCTTCGGCGTAGGCAGGTCCGGATCGAAGCTGCGGTACATATGCACCTCACCACGCTTCGACGGCGGCAGCTGACGCAGCAGCGCACGCATATGCGAGGCGGTCATCGGCAGGAACAGGTCGGTGCGCTCGATTTCGTCACGGCTGATGCGATGCGCGAAATGGTCGCGCGGAATCTCATCGCCGTATCCGCGCTGGCGCAGCACATGCACGGCACGCGGGTCGATCGGATGACTCCACTCCTCATCGGAAACGCCACTGGATTCCACGTTCACGCGGTCGCCAAGCCCACGCTCGTTGAAGAAGTGGCGCAGGATGATCTCCCCCATCGGGGAACGGCAGATATTGCCGGTACAGACGGTCATCACCGTGTAGATGTCGTTGGTCATGCTTGTTCCTTTTCCACAGAACGGTCCTATAGATATCAATAAAAAGGATGCCGCAGTCCTCCTGCGGCATCCGCCATGTCACTCGTGTCAGCGCACGCGTGCGTACGTGCGGAATCGATAGCCTTCGATACCGCTGTCCTCGTTCTTCGGGGTGAACCGTATCGAACGGTCGATGACCTCCCACTCGCCATTCTGCGCGAGCGCGACGATGTCGGGAGCGTAGGTGTCGGCCTCCACTTCGGCATCGATGTCGGTGACATACACCTTATTGGCCATCGGCATCGCTTCGCGGAACAGTTCCGCGCCGCCGATCACCCAGATTTCGGAACGGTCGAGCCCATCATCCGGGATGGCTTCCTGACGTGCCAGATCGAGCGCGTCCTCCAGACTGCCGACAACCGTGGCGCCGACCGCATGGTACTGCGCATCATGCGTGACGACGATATTGTCGCGGTTCGGCAATGGACGGTACTTCGGCGATAGGGATTCCCACGTGCGTCGCCCCATGATCACCGGATGCGACACCGTCAGCTCCTGGAAATGCTTGAGGTCCTCGGGGAGACGCCACGGCATACCGCCCTTGTATCCGATGGCTCCCGGCCGGCCCGACGTGTCGCGGGCCTGTGCCCAAATCAAATTCACCGAGAACGTCTTGGGGAAGTCATCACCCCAATCCTCGGCTTCCTCCAGCCCGGCATCTCCGGGCTCGGGTTCGTGATAGCCGCTGCGGCTACTACTGTCATGCTCCATTTCACTCACTCCTTGGGTTCGCGGAACTGGCTCACCACTCTATTAGACGGCGGAGACGCGCCGCCATGACCATTGTCAGACGGCGACGGGGGCCTTGATGGTGGGATGATGCTGGTAACCGACGACATGGAGGTCCTCGTACTTGTAGTCGAACAGCGAAGGGGCCTTGTCGATCTCCATATGCGGGTACGGGTACGGCTTGCGCCCAAGCTGTTCCAGGAACTGTTCGACATGGTTGTCGTAGACGTGGCAGTCGCCGCCCGTCCACACGAATTCACCGGGTTCGAGACCGGTCTGCTGCGCCATCATGAGCGTCAACAGCGAGTAGGAGGCGATGTTGAACGGCACGCCGAGGAACATATCGCAGGAACGCTGGTACAGCTGGCAGCTGAGCTTGCCGTCCGCCACGTAGAACTGGAACAGCGCGTGGCACGGAGGCAGGGCCATGTTCTCGACCTCGGCCGGATTCCAGGCGGAAACCACCATGCGACGAGAATCGGGGTGGTTCCTGATCAGATCCAGCACGTTCGAGATCTGGTCGATGGTGCGGTTCGGATCATCCGGCGTGGGCGCGGGCCAGGAACGCCACTGCACGCCGTACACGGGACCCAAATCGCCGTTCTCGTCGGCCCACTCATCCCAAATATGCACATTGTGTTCCAGCAGCCAGTTGATGTTGCTGGAACCTTTGAGGAACCACAGCAGCTCGTAGGCGAGCCCCTTGAAGAACACGGTTTTGGTGGTGAGCAGGGGGAAATACTCGCTCAGATCGAACCTCATCTGCTGGCCGAACAGCGAGATGGTGCCGGTTCCGGTGCGATCCGACTTCAGCGTGCCTTCGGTGAGGATCTTGCGCACCAGATCCTCGTAGGGCATGGGGATGTCGGTGTCCGGACGCTCCGGAATGCGGGAACGGATCTCTTCGAGTTGCTCGGGAGTCAAAGCCATGGTACCTACACACCTCATTTTTAGGTAAAAAAATCAGTCATCTATGATGGCATCGCATAAGGACTTCCCCCCCTCAATCAACCGATCTCGTCCAAAGCAAAGCTTTACGCGGGAATGGAACCGCGACGCCACGCCCACCGACCGTGCGGCATAATGGACACGACACTTCAAACAGGCACACGCGAATCTAAGGAGAAGCACATGGCAAAGCGACTGTGGGTCGAGCGCAACAAGGATGGTTCCTGGGACGCCTTCAGCGAGGATGGGGCGCATATCAAGTTCGGTAAGGGCCGTGGCCAGTTCACTCCGGGCGACCTGATGAAGATCGCCCTGGCCGGCTGCGCCGCACTGTCCAGCCAGTTCGCCGTCGAGCATACCCTCGGCGAGGGCAAGGGCGCGAAGATCGTCGTGGACGGCACCTACGACGCCGACAACGACGCGTACACGTCCTTCGAGGAGCAGGTGGAGATCGACGCCACCGATGCCGGTCTGAGCGATGAGGATGCCGACAAGCTGGCTGAGCGCATCACCCGCCATGTGGACAAGGCATGCACGGTCAAGCACACCTACGTGCAGGAGACCCCGGTGCGCATGAACGTCACCGTCAAGCACTGAACCATACCGTCCGTTTCGCCGTCAGCAAGCGAAGCGCATACGCGCATACGACGAAAGCCGGTCGATCCCGCAAACCACGGGACCGACCGGCTTTTATATACGCTATGGGCGCAATCCGCAGATCAGCGGATCAACGGGTCAGCGCTTGGGGTCGATGGTCTTCTCGATTTCGGTGACGACCTCGCTCGGCGCGGTGTCCACCGGAGCCTCCTCGACACCGGAGATGTCGCCCAACGGCTTCGGGGTGACGTCGGCCGGGGAGCTCGGAACGGTATCGAGACGGCTTTCCGCGGCCTCCACGTACTTGCGGGGCACCACGTACACCGGACTCACCGCGTGCTGCAGCAGACCCTGGCTGATGGAGCCGAGCAGCAGACCGGTGAAACCGCCACGGCCACGGGAACCGACGACCACGACATCATGGTTGTAGCTGGCTTCGGTCAGCGTGTGCACCGCGGCACCCGGCACGACACGGCAGTTGACGGACAGGTCGGGATACTTCTCCTGCAGCGGGGCCACACGGGTCTGCAGATCATCCATGTAGGAGTCGTAGACGCTGTCGTCGGAAGCCGCGCCCTTGACTTCGGGGACAGCCGAGATGACGTCGAGCTCGGCGTTCCAGGAAGCTGCGAAGTCGGCCGCGATCTGCAGGGCCTTGATGCCCCACTTGGATTCGTCGGCGCCGACGGCGACCTTGGTGATGGTGTTGTTCAAGTGCATGAGGTTGCCATCATCGTCGGTGTAGGGCACCACGATGATCGGGCAGTACGCGTATGCGGGCAGGCTGGAGGACGTGGTGCCGAGCAGACGCTCCGCGAGGCCGCCCTTGCCACGGTTGCCGATGACGATGAGGTTGTAGTTGCGGGACAGTTCCACGAATACGGACGCGGGGTCACCGGTGACGATGAGCGTGGTGGCCTCGACGCCCTGCTCGTCGGCGATGGCCTTGGCCTTGGATAGGATCTCCTGCGCATCGGCGTGCGCGGCATTGTCATCACCCATCGCGGTGTAGGTGGCGTCGAAGCTCACCGCCGCATAGCTGGGAAGGGAATAGGCACAGACGATCTGCAGGGTAAGACCCGCATGCTTGGCATAATTTGCTGCCCACCACGTGGCCTTGTAGCTGGCGTTCGAACCATCCACACCAACAAGAACGGCCTTGTCGTTGATCATGGCGACCTCCTTGAGATTGCTGACGGCACCGCTGTGAGCCGTCACTACAGTCAAGAATAACGCAGATTATCGTAAAACATTGGAAATGCAACGGAATCACGGCGGTTCGCGCGTATCGGCGGCATGTCGAAAACCCGACAACGGCGATTCGTTTGCGGAAAATACGCCAGGAAAACGAAAGGGACGCACCCCGAGGGGCACGTCCCTTTCAACCAAGTATCGATGAATCGATCACAGCAGTCGGCGGATCGAATAGCTACCGGTGTACGCCCATGCGACCGGGGTGATCTGCGTACCCTGGCTCGGGTTCAGCGCGTTCACCACCATGCCGTTGCCGACGTAGATGCCGGCGTGCATGCTGTTGGCGATGATATCGCCGGGCTGGGCTTCGGCGAGCGACGGCACCGCGGTGCCGTAACCGGCCTGGGCGCCGGAGCTGTGCGGCAGGGAGATACCGAACTGGGCGAACACGTACATGACGAAGCCGGAGCAATCCCAGCCGCTGGTGGTGGAGCCACCCCACACATACGGTACCTTGCCCACAAACTGTTCGGCGTAGGAGACCAGCGCCGCGGCGGTTTTGCTGTCCGGCGGGTTCACGGCGATCGCCGAACCGGACGTACCGGTGGAAGAGGAGTCAAGCGCGGCGCGGGATGCGGAACGGGATGCCGCGGCAGCCTGCTGCTGTTGCAGCTGGGCACGGGCCTCGGCTTCCTGACGCTCCTGCTCGGCACGGGCTTCGGCGTCCTTTTCTGCCTGCGACTTGGTCTTCGGCACATCGAGCGACTCGATGCCGCCCCAATTGCCACTGACGTCGGTGGACACGGATTCCTTGAGAACATTCTTGCGAGCAACCGAGGTCTTGGGGAAGGAACGCTCGGATGCGACCACGCCTGCCTGGTCGGCTGCGGTGGCTGCCGGGGCCGCGGCCACGAGCGTGGCGCAGACGGCGAGGGCGGCGACGAACATTGACACGGTTTGCTTTACTGTCTTCATCGCTTTCCTACAATACCAGCGAGGGTTTCCTGTTGATAATGAACAAAGCCATGCGCTTCGCTGTAAATAGCGCGACACGCCGTGGAAAAAAGCGGTCATGACGACCTGTGATGTCGACAATCGCAACGGGTTGACGGCGATTGCGCCGAACGAATCAGTAATGAATGTATTCGAAATCGGAAACGTTGTGATACGTCTTCGAATAGGTCTTGCCCTGCATGACGGAACCACACTCAGACGTGGTGATGGAACCATCCGCATTGATCTTCTCGACGATCGCAACATGGCCGTAGGTGCTGTCCGATCCCTCCTGACCGGCTCGGAACACCATGATGTCGCCGACATGGCGAGGCGTGGTATCCACCCAGTAGCCGAGCGAACGCGCCGAGGACGCCCACTGGGAACCATTGCCCATATAGGAGCCGACCGGCAGGCCAAGCTGGTGACGGCGGACATACACCCACCACGTGCACTGGCTGAATTCGTAGGCGTTGCCGGAATCACCGGTGTCGTGGTTCGGGTTGAACCCTGCCGGGAGCAGGTCGCCGTCCTGATCCATCAGTTTGGCCACGTTCTCGTTGTTCGCCAACGAGCGGGACATCTGCTTCACATCGAGGTCGGCATTGTCGCCCAAGGACCACGTGCCCTCATTGGTGGACTGCTGGGTCTCGTCGGACGCGATGGCATCACGCACGCCGGAACGGGAGGCGGCCGCCTTCACGCTATGAATCTGAGTGGTGGTGAATTCCGCCTCGCTGGCCACAGGCAACCCACGTTCGGGTCCGGTCAGGCTGATGGCGGTGGCCGCGGTGCCGACCAAAGCGGCGAGCGACGCGGAGCCGAGAAGAAGATTACGACGTTCGGCGGCACGGGCCGCCTCACGCATGGAACGCCTGGTTTGGGGCACGAGTTCGTTGAGCTTTTCGGCGACAGCGGGTTCAAGCCCAAGAACCGCACCGTTGCCTTCTATCCTCAGTGCTGCATGGCTCAGCCTGCTCGAACGGGCACCGCGCAGCAAGTCGAGCGGGGTGCCGGTCCTGGCCGATTTCGGCGCAGCATGCCTCATAAAAAATCACTCCTTAACCATGGTCGTGAAGCGCACCAGCACGATGGTCGCGCCTCATTTTCCACATTCAACTGTACAAGCCGGCATGACCATCGTGCAACGTCCCACCGGTAGGGGGCACCCCCGAAACAGGCCAGCCGATAGCCGCAAACCCCGTCATAGGGCGTCCGGGAGCATTGCGGAGCGCACGGGGGAATCCGCCCCATCCGCCCTGGTGGCTAGGGTTGTTGCCATGGCCAATACAGTGAAGATTCCTACCGATATGCTGCCCGAAGACGGTCGTTTCGGCTCCGGGCCCAGCAAAATACGTCCAGAACAGATCGCCGCGCTCGACGATGGCGCGACCAACCTGCTGGGCACATCCCACCGTCAGACACCGGTGCGTCAACTTGTGGGTTCCATCCGCGAAGGACTCGCATCCTTCTTCAACGTGCCCGACGGCTACGAAATCGCGCTCGGCAACGGCGGCGCAAGCTGCTTCTGGGAGATCGCTTGCGCGTCCCTGATCACCCGTCAGGCGGCCTTCGGCACCTACGGTTCGTTCAGCGCCAAATTCGCCAAATCCGCGGCCAAGGCGCCGTTCCTTGAGGATCCGGTGATCTACGAAGGCGAACCCGGCACCTATCGCCTGCCGGAATTGACCGAATACGTGGACACCTACTGCTGGGCGCACAACGAGACCTCCACCGGCGTGGCGGCCCCCGTGCGCAGGATCGAGGGAAGCGTGGAGCAGGGTGCGTTGACCCTCATCGACGCCACCTCCGCCGCGGGCGCGCTGCCGGTCGATATCAGCCAGACCGACGCTTACTATTTCTCCCCGCAGAAGGCGTTCGGCGCGGACGGCGGCCTGTGGGTCGCGGTCCTCTCCCCCGCCGCCGTGGAACGTGCGAGCCGTGTGGAAGCCAACGTGAACCTGCCCGGCGCAAGCCGCTGGGTTCCGCCGTTCCTGTCGTTGACGAGCGCATTGGAGAACTCCCGCAAGGATCAGACGCTCAACACGCCTTCCGTGGCGACCCTCATCATGATGGAGAACCAGGTGCGCTGGCTGAACGACAATGGCGGCATGGCATGGGCCACCGCACGTTGCGCCAAATCCGCCTCCACGCTGTATGCATGGGCCGAGGCCAGCGAATACGCCAAGCCGTTCGTCTCCGATGAGGATGCGCGTTCGCACGCCGTGGTCACCATCGATCTGGACGAGTCGATCAACGCGGGTCAGATGATCTCCATCCTGCGCGAGAACGGCATCGTCGACACGGCCGGATACCGCAAGCTCGGCCGCAACCAGCTGCGCATCGGCGTGTTCCCGTCGGTCGAGCCCTCCGATGTGCTGGCGCTCACCCGCTGCATCGATTATGTGGCGGAACGGATGTAAGCTACTCCCTATGAAGTTTGCTCCGATCGTTGATCCGGCCGCGCGTAAACCGGCTCCCAAGCCCGTGCGCGTGGACCTGCGCATCGTATTCTCGTTGGGCACCGGATTGTGGGCCGTCGCACTGATCGTCAGCATCGTGCTGGGCGTGATGGGATTCGAAGTGACGGAAGCCTGCATCGTGTGCGTTTCCGGCGTGATCATCGGGTTGCTGCTCCTTGTCTGGGAGCATTTCGACCGTTGGGATTATCGCCGACTCGGCCAATAGGATGCGCCCCAAGCATGAACGTCCCCCATGGAAAACCATGGGGGACGTTTTTCGTTGCGTTTCGCCGCGCCTCAGGCCGGCACTCGTTCCGCCGCTCCGCCTGCAGCGCGATCAGCGCGGTCAGCGAGCGCGCGGCAGCGTCAAGGTGAAGGTGCTGCCATGACCCGGCACGGACCATACGCTCGCCGCGCCATGATGGGTGAGCGCCACGTGTTTGACGATGGCCAGGCCGAGGCCCACACCATCAACGCTGCGCCCCGACTGGTCGGAGCCGCGGTAGAAGCGTTCGAAGATGCGCGACTGCTCCTCTTTCGGGATGCCTTTGCCCTGGTCGAGCACGCGGATCAGCACATCCTCCCCGCTGTCGCCCGGTTCGGCGGAAACGCCGACGTATCCGCCGCGCGGCGAATATTGAACCGCGTTCTCCAGCAGTTTGGTCAATGCGGTTCTGATCTGCGAGACATCACCGTTGATGGTCAGGGAACGGTCGCCTTCGACATGCACGCGGACACCGGATTCACGTATCGCGTCGCCCATGGATTCCACCACGTCGTCGATCTGTTCCATCACGTTGATACGGTTCGCCGCGCTGGGCACGATGGGCTCCTGGGCTTTGATGAGCAGCAGCAGGTCGGCGACCATATGGTTCAGGTGGACGCTGGCGGTGCGCACCTCATGGGCGGTGGCATGGACGCGTTGGATGTCGAGATCGTCGTGTTCGAGCTCGTCGGCGAGCTTGTTCAACGCCTCGGTGGGTTTGAGCAGCTGTTCGGACACGTTGACGATGAACGAGTCGCGTATCTGGTTGAAGCGCACGCCTTCGCTCACATCGTCCAGCAACACCACCACATAACGGGAGTCCACACGCCCGATGGTGACGTTCAACCAGTTCGGTCGCTGCACGCCGTACGCGCCCGCGCCGTGCTCATAGTCACGATCGCGTTCGGACGGCTCGGCACTCGATTCGAAACGTGTGGCCGTGACCGTCTGAATGTCGAACAATCGCCGCCCGCCGTGCTCCCTGACGTCATGGACCGTTTCGAGTACCTTCGCGTTCACGATGCGATCGTCCTGCATGATGCCCAGACGGTAGGCCTCGGGATTCGCGTTGATCACCTCGTCGTCATCCCCCACGACCAGAGACGCGCTTTGCAGGATGGACAGCAGACCGAACGTCGACTGGTCGAGATCGGCGTCATCCTCGGCTTCCGCACGGCGACGCCGGACCCTGTGCAGACGTTCACTCACCCATTCCATGAAGGAGACGCCGCCCAGCCATCGTTCGATCAACGGCTCGATCCAACCGAGCAACGTGGTGCCCAACAGCACGATAATGCAGAACCCCACAATCGCGAACACGGCGAATACGATCAGCGAGGGAACAGGAGAATCTGACATACGCCCATTGTTCCACACGGGCGCTGCGGGAGCCGCGCAACACACGAGACGCGAGACGAATCGACCCCGAACATGAACGCAAGGTGAACATCGAGTTGAATTCCGCGACAACTTCAGGTTGCGATTACGTGTCACCTCTCGTCTGCGGGCGGTACAGCGAATAGACTGGTGCAAGGTTGCACACAATATCGCACACAGCATGACACACAGCATGACATGAAAGGCTGAACAAACCAATGCGCGTTATTTTCAACGAAGAGATGAAGGCCGTCGCCGACGACCTTGACCACATGGCACAAAGCGTGCGCAAAGCCATCCGCGGCGCCGGCGAGGCGTTGCTCGAATCCAACGTCGAAGCCGCCCAGGCCGTCATCGACGGCGACGCCGAACTCGACGCGCTGCAGGAAAGCGTCGTCGACCAGTGCGTGAAACTGCTGGCCAAGCAGAACCCCGTGGCCACCGATCTGCGCGTCGTGGTCTCCACCATGCGTCTGGCCATCACCTTCGAACGCATGGGCGATCTGGCCAAGCATGTGGCCGAGGCGTCCCGCCGCGCATACCCTGCTTCCCCGCTGCCCGAGGAGGCGAAGGAATCCTTCACCAAGATGCAGGAGTTCCTTGACGAGACCAGCGACAACCTGGTCGCCATGCTGGCCGACCGCGACGCCAAAACCGCGGAACGCATCATCCTGGAAGACGACAAGCTCGACGCCCTGCACCAGCAGACCTTCGACCTGGCGCTGAACGAGGATGTGGAGATGACCCGCCAGCAGATCATCGATCTCGTGCTGCTTGGTCGTTTCCTCGAGCGTCTCGGCGATCACGCCGTTTCCGCAGCGCGCCAGGTGGTGTTCATCGTCTCCGGCTTCGACCCCTCCAAAACCCCCGGTCCCGACAAGGAAGGCATGACCGAGTGACGGTACGCGCCTTCGTCCGCTGATCGACGGCACCGACAGACGGCCCCGAGCAGGTAATCCCGCTCGGGGCCGTCGGCGTACATAAGCGCGTATCCTCCCGCCACGCCCACGCCCGGAAACACGATTCCGAAACACGCTGACGAAGCATGCTGACAATCCGGCCGAAATGCACGAAAACTGAACAGATCCGCTGTTCTGTTCATGGTGCGGCCCGCCGCCAACGCGAATAATGGGCTGCATTCGAAGCGTTTCCAAAGGAGGAGACCATGTACTATTCCAGCGGCAATTACGAGGCATTCGCCCGTCCGAAGAAGCCCGCAGGCATCGACCATAAGAATGCCTACATCATCGGCACCGGCTTGGCCGCCCTAAGCGCGGCCTGCTATCTGGTACGCGACGCCCAAATGCCCGGCAAGCACATTCACATCTTCGAAAAGGATCCGGTTCCCGGAGGCGCGTGCGACGGCGCGAACATTCCCGGCGTGGGCTATGTGATGCGCGGCGGGCGCGAGATGGACAACCATTTCGAAGTGATGTGGGACCTGTTCCGGTCCATCCCGTCCATCGAAACCGAAGGCGTGTCCGTGTTGGACGAATATTACTGGCTCAACAAGGAGGACCCGAACTACTCGCTGTGCCGCGCCACCGTCGACCAGGGCGAGGATGCCGGCACCGACGGCAAGTTCGCGCTCTCGGATAAGGCCTCCCAGGAGATCATGAAACTGTTCTTCACGCCCGACGAGGAACTGTACGGCAAGAAAATCTCCGACTTCTTCGACGACAAGGTGTTCGACTCCAACTTCTGGATGTACTGGCGCACCATGTTCGCCTTCGAGAACTGGCATAGCGCGTTGGAAATGAAACTGTACATCAAGCGGTACATCCACCACATCGGCGGCCTGCCCGATTTCAGCGCGTTGCGCTTCACCCGGTACAACCAGTACGAGTCGATGATCCTGCCGATGATCACGTATCTGGAAGGCCACGGCGTACAGTTCCACTACAACACCAAGGTGGAGGATGTGGAATTCGAAATCGGCGGAGGCAATGGGCCGGAACGCGCGAACACCTCGGTCGGGCAGGACGAGATCCTGCTCGCACAGGCGAAATCCGGCGTGTTCGCACGTAACCCGTACAGCACACCGACCAGAAAGATGGCCAAGCGCATCACCCTCGTCGGTCCGGACGGGGCAAGCACCGCCATCGACCTGACTGAGAACGACCTCGTGTTCATCACCAATGGCGGCTGCGTGGAAAACTCCTCCATGGGCTCGCAAACCACGCCGGCCAAGTGGGATCCGGAACTGCGCCCCGGCGGCGGATGGGATATGTGGCGTCGCATCGCACGGCAGGACCCGAGCTTCGGCCGCCCGGACGTGTTCTGCGGCGACCCGGAGCATTCGAAGTGGATGAGCGCCACCGTCACCACGCTCGACATGGAGATTCCGCCGTATATTCGCAAGATCTGCAAGCGCGACCCCTTCACCGGCCATGTGGTCACCGGCGGCATCGTGACGGTCAAGGATTCCAACTGGCTGATGAGCTGGACGTTGAACCGTCAGCAGCAGTTCCGTGACCAGCCGAAGGACCAGTTGTGCGTCTGGGTGTACGGCCTGTTCCCCGACGAGCCCGGCAACTATGTGAAGAAGCCGATGCGCGACTGCACCGGCGAGGAGATCTGCGAGGAATGGCTATACCACATGGGCGTGCCGGTCGACCAGATCGAGAATCTGGCCAGGAACCATGCGAACACTGTACCCGTAATGATGCCGTACATCGACGCGTTCTTCATGCCTCGCTCCGCGGGCGACCGCCCCGACGTGGTGCCGGACGGGGCCGTGAACTTCGCGTTCCTCGGCCAGTTCGCGGAAACGCCGCGCGACACGATCTTCACCACCGAATATTCGATGCGCACCGGCATGGAGGCCGTGTACACCCTGTGCGATGTGGATCGCGGCGTCCCCGAGGTGTGGGGCTCGGTGTACGACGTGCGCAACCTGCTCAACGCGGTGGTGAAGCTGCGTGACGGCAAGCCGTTGGAGGATGACCTGAACGTTGCGGAACGGCTTGCATTGAAGGTGGCCGGTCGCAAGCTGCAGGACACCGACATTCCGAAGCTGCTTCGGGAGACCGGCGTCATCTGACATGCCACGGCGTGTGCCGGGCGGTCGCAAAGGCGGGACCGCCCGGCACACGCCGTTCCTTGAGGGCGATCCCGGCATGACTCGCACGCTATATCGCTTATGTATGGCAGATTCCGGGATTTGCATGTTGCCAAGTGGCTTATATATGGCACTCAAAGGACGATATGCCGAGTATGGCCGTTGGAATTCCAATGCCTATACTTGCAATAACGCCTGATGGGTGCCATATATAAGCCACTTCGCTGTTCCCAAAGGCCGGAATCCGCCATATATAAGCGAAGTAGTGGTCAATAGCGCGCTCGACGGCCGGCACTTCGCCTCATAAAGCCACGTGGACGGAAAACAGGCGGCAACCGGACGGCAACCACCTGTCTTTCCCGCACGTCTCCCCTCTGCCAGCCGCTACAGCGAGAACCGTTCCAACGCGCTACGGAAATCCCCCTGGATCATCGTGCTGATCTTATCGACGATTTTCTCCGGATCGCCCTTCATATCCCCGGCGACCCATTCGAGCATCACGCCCACGAACGCGTAACGGAAGAACCCCGCCACGAAACGCTTGTCCTCTTCCTGCACCTGCAACCCCTTGGCTTCCTCGTCCACCACGGCAAGCAGCAGGTCATAGGTGATGTCGTACAAGTACCGTTCCACGCGCTCACGGCTGACGCAATGGTAGACGTTCATGACGAACGGCTTATTCTCCCGCACCACCCGGAAGATGCTCAGCAGCCCCTTCTGCCACGTGTCAGCGGTGCGGTTGCCCGCCAACGCCTTGCCCGCATCCTCCTGGCAGGACCATTCCACCAGATCGTAGATGTCCTGGAAATGGTAGTAGAACGTCATGCGGCTGATGCCGCAATCCTCACAGATGTCGGTGACGGTGATCTTGTTCAGAGGCTTCTCCAGCAGCAGTTTCTTCAGCGATGCTTCCAATGCGCGCTTGGTGGTCGATGCCATGCGTCCCCTTCCTTCCCAACGGTTTCCTCATCTCGCTGGCTTCCTTGCCTCGCGGCTCTCCGCTTCGCACGCCCTTCCGTGCGACGGTATGCAAAAGCGGGAACCCATACGGATTCCCGCTTATCGAATGCGTCCGCGTTTACGCGGAATGCATCACTTCTGGCCCTGAGCGGCGACGGCGGCGGCACCGGCGGCGGCAGCCTCCGGATCCAGGTACTCGCCACGCGGCTTGATCGGCTTGAAGTTCTCGTCCAGCTCGTACAGCAGCGGCATTGCGGTCGGGATGTTGACCTTGGCAATCTCCTCTTCGGAGAGGTTGTCAAGCATCTTCACGATAGCGCGGAGGCTGTTGCCGTGAGCGGCGATCAGCACGGTCTTGCCGGCCTTGAGCTGCGGCTCGATATCGGACTTGAAGTACGGCTCGACGCGCTTGACCACATCGGCCAGGCATTCGGCTTCCGGAACCGGATCGCCGGTGTAGCGCGGATCGTTGTTCTGCGCGTACTCGTCGTTCGGATCGATCTCGGGCGGCGGGGTCGCGTAGGAGCGACGCCACAGCATGAACTTCTCATCGCCGTACTCTTCGCGGATCTCGGTCTTGTTCTTGCCCTGCAGAGCGCCGTAGTGACGCTCGTTCAGACGCCAGCTGCGCTGGACGGGGATCCACAGGCGATCGGCCTCATCCAGAGCCACGTTGGCGGTGTTGATGGCGCGACGCAGCATTGAGGTGAAGACGATATCCGGGAGGACGTTCTTCTCCTTGAGCAGGCGGCCGCCGTTCTTGGCTTCCTCGACACCCTGCTCGGTCAGCGGGACGTCGACCCAGCCGGTGAACTGATTGGTTTTGTTCCATGCGCTCTGTCCGTGACGGAGCAGTACTAGTTTGTAGCTCATGCTTGCCAGTCTACCGCCTTGTGCGGCCAACACAACCGATGATGACGATTATTTGGTTACGGCCATGCAACAATTGTCATTCTGTTGCATGGCCGTTGCATCCAGCTTCAAGCGAATGCCGCTGTTACCACGAATACTGCGGCGAGCGCCAGCGAAGCGAGCGTGCAGAGCAGCAACGCTTTGCCGTAGTGCTTTCCTATGATCGCGATGGCAGCTGCAGCGCACGTCACACCGGTAACCGTCAGCATGGCGATTACCGGAATCGTGCATGACGATTGCAGCCGGGCATACGCGACGGCCAGCAGCACAGCAGCTGCCAGCAAAACGATTGTGAAAACGGTGCCGTTGTGCCGGCCCAAAGCGGTCATCCACGTGTGCTTGCCATGGGCGCGGTCGGATTCGATGTCACGCAGGTTGTTGACGCACAGGACCGCGACAGCGATCAAACCGACGTTGGCGCCGCCGAGAACACCGCTTAGGGAGACCATGCCGGTCAGGGCGAACATCGTACCGCAGGTGGCGACGAGACCGAAGAAGACGAAGACGAATATCTCACCCAGATAGTGGTAGCCATAGGGGTGTTTGCCGCCGACATAGCACCACCCGGCCGCCAGGCAGGCGATGCCGACCAGGATGAACCACCAATAGCCGGTCAACGCAATGACGAGCAGACCGCACAGGCAGGCAATCAGCGCGTTGATTCCGGCCGCGGCCAGTACCTTCTTGGGATTCACACCGGATGCGACGAGGCGGGCGGGACCGAGCTGAGGCTGCGATGCTGACAACGAAGCTGATACCACAAGCGACGCCGATGCCAAATCCGGTTCCGCGGACGGCATCTTCGCAAGCGGTCGCGCCGAATCGACGGCACGCCCCTCATCGGTTCCTCGCACGCCGTCGGAGTAATCGTTCGCAAAGTTCGCGGCGATTTGAAGAAACAACGCCACACAGCCGCACAGCACCGCCACCAGCACGAACCAGCCTGCGGAGCGTTGGCATTCGCCGATCAGCGAGCCGAATCGCATCTTCCCCAGATCGTGCTGCCTGCCAAAGAACGGGCACGAATCGTGCAATACATCGCCGCCCTGCAAATACAGGAACACGGTCTGCCACGACAGCGCGGCACCGATGATTACCGGAGCGATCGCCAGCGGCAGCGTCTTCAGGCGAGCGCCGCGAATCCAAGTCGATAACTGCATGAACGCCATTCTATATGCGGCTCAGTTTTCCTGACGACTCCACTTTTCGGTGAGCCATGTGGCGATCACCTGACTGCGCGTTCTGGCATTGAGTTTCGTCATGGCACGCCTGGTGTAGGTTTTGACCGTGTTCTCGGATATACCATGTCCGCGCAGGCGCGGCCATGTATGCTGATTGGCACTACGACTCTCCAACTGCCCGACATACGGAAAGACCATTGACGAAGGGAGACACGCCATGTTGGCCTCATGGTGGCGCAGAGCCGCGGCATACGTCCTTCGCATCATACTGCCGGCGTCGTTGCTGTCGCAGCTGATGGGAAGCGTCCTGTTCGGCAGATCCTCACCGGATGGAGCAACCGGGTTCTGGCTATTCGCCGTGTCCGCCGTCGCTGCAGGCGCGTTCTCCGCCTGGTCCACGCGCGACGGCCAGTCCTGGGCGCATCGCCTGCTCAGAATCCAAGTGTGCAATCAGGATTCCGGAACCCCCGTAACCGGTTTGGGAATGGGACTGCGCGAGATGACACACATCGTCGATTGGGCACCGCCATGCATTGGCTTCTTCTGGCCGCTATGGGACAGGAACAACCAGACCTTCGCCGACAAACTCGTCGGCACGATAGTAGTGACGATGAATGAGCGATGATGATGGATACAACTAGTTTGAAGCGGCATGCACGGCACGAATATCGGTCAAACGCCGGAGAATATCGTGTGTATGGAACTGTTGTGCCGTGGACACGATATTCTCCAGCGGACTGTCAGCTTTTCCGCCTCACGTCAAACCGCTGAATCGAGCTTCGCCTTAATTCAGTGGCTTCACCAGCGGGAAGGTGATGGTTTCGCGGATGGTGGCGCCGGTGAGGGCGATGAGCAGTCGGTCGATGCCCATGCCCATGCCGCCTGCCGGAGGCATGCCCACGCCGAGGGCCTCGAGGAAGTCCTCATCAATATCGCAGGCTTCCTCATCGCCGGCGAGCGCATCCTTGGCCTGGGCCACGAAACGTTCACGCTGCACAACCGGATCGTTCAATTCAGAGTAACCGGTGGCCAGCTCGAAGCCGCGCACATACAGATCCCACTTCTCGACCACGCCGGCCTTGGAACGGTGGCCCTTGACCAGCGGGGAGGTTTCGACCGGGAAATCACGCACGAAGGTCGGCTCATACAGCTTGTCCTCGTAGAAGTGCTCCCACAGGTGTTCGACGAGCTTGCCGTGGTTCTCCACATCGTCGCGTTCCACGCCGAGCTTGTCGGCGATCTCGCCCAAGTGCTCCACGGAAGTGCCCGGATTATCCGGACCGCCGTTCGGCACAATCTCCTCGCCGAGCGCTTCGGAAAGGGAATCGTACATGCTGATGGTCTTCCATTCGCCGCCGAAATCATATTCGGTACCGTCCAGCAGGGTCACCTTGTGGCTGCCGAACACGTCCATGGCGGTGTCCTGCACGAGCTGCTTGACGAGTGCGCCGATGGTGTCGTAGTTGCCGTAGGCCTGATAGGCCTCAACCATGGTGAATTCCGGGGCGTGGGTGGCGTCGACGCCTTCGTTGCGGAAGTCGCGGTTGATTTCGAACACGCGGTCGATGCCGCCGACCAGGCAGCGCTTGAGGAACAGTTCCGGCGCGATGCGCAGATACAGGTCAAGGTCGAAGGCGTTCATGTGCGTGGTGAACGGGCGGGCAGCGGCACCGCCGTGCACGGTTTGCAGCATCGGGGTTTCGACCTCGAGGAAGTCATGATCGGCGAAGGTCTTGCGCAGGGAGGCGACGGCCTTGGAACGGTTGCGCACCATGTTGCGGATCTTCTCGTCGGCGATCATGCCGATGTACGGCTTGCGGGTACGGGTGTCTTCGTTCAGGTCCTTGTGCAGCGCGGGCAGCGGCTGCAGCGCCTTGGCGGCGATGGCCCATTCGGTGGCGAACACGGACAGTTCGCCGGTCTTGGAGGCGATCACACGACCCTTGATGAACAGGTGGTCACCCAGGTCGACCAGCTGCTTGAACTGCTTGAGGGAGTCGGCGCCGATCTCCTTCTTGGAGATCATGCCCTGGATCTTGGTGCCGTCGCCGGCGGACAGCTGCACGAAGCACAGGCCGCCCGCGTTGCGCAGGAACAGCACGCGGCCGGCGATGCCGACCACATCCTTGGTTTCGTCGCCGGCTTCGAGCTTGCCGTCGTACTTGGCACGCACCTCTTCGATGGTGGCGGTGACGTCCAGGGTCACCGGGTAGGGCTGAATGCCGTCCTTGAGCATCATGGCACGCTTGGCGACACGCATCTGCACCTGCTCGGAGTGGGCCAGCGGGCCGAATTCCTTATTGGACGGGTCGACGGCCTCATCCAGCGTGGCGCCAGCGTTGATGCGTTCGGCGATGGTGCCATCCTGCGCGAGCAGCATCTCGGCGCGTTCGACAGTGGTCATGTGCGGGGCACGTTCGCCCTCTTCGTTTTCAGTGTTCTCAACTACTTCAGACATGGTTGCCAAGTGTACGCAACACGGGGGAATTTGACACGGGTTGCGCAAAGCGGATTGCGCTCGGCCCATGATGCCTTATGGAAGGCGGATTATCGCGCGTCTCACGCACCGCTTATCGTGCGCACCCCGGACACCGACACGCCGATTTGGCAATATCCGTCAAGTGACGTAAACTAGCGGACGTTGCCAAACGGGCTGTAGCGCAGCTTGGTAGCGCGCTTCGTTCGGGACGAAGAGGCCGCGGGTTCAAATCCCGCCAGCCCGACAACTGAAAGGCGGAACTTCGGTTCCGCCTTTTTTCGTATCTCCAGCATCCATTCCCACTCATCCGATGGTCTGCGCTCACGTCCAGCAGTCCGTTTCCGACATCCGGACTTTTACCTTCTTTACCAATCCCCCAAGGTATTTCCGTTTTACAATATCCCGTTGGTTACAACGTTTGACGCCACTTGTTACAGAGAGAACCCCATGAAAAGAAGCATCCTCGCGCTGGCATCCGGCGCGTTCATCCTCGGCGCCGCCGAATTCGTGATGATGGGCATCCTGCCCCAAACCGCCGCCGCCATGCACGTCAGCATCCCCGCCGCAGGCCACTACATCTCCGCCTACGCGATCGGCGTGTGCTTCGGCACGCTGATTCTGGTGTTCGGCCGCAAGGTGCCGCCGAAGAACCTCATCATACTGTTCATGGTGATCGCATTGGCGGGCAATACGCTCAGCGCGATCTCCGTGAACTCCCCCATGCTGTTGGTCGCCCGTTTCATTTCCGGACTGCCGCACGGCGCGTTCTTCGGCACGGCGACGCTGATCGCGAAAACGTTGGCCGATAAGGGCAAGGAAGCGCAATCCGTTTCGATGATGGTCACGGGCCAGACCGTGGCCAATATGCTGGGCGTTCCCGCCGGCACCCTGCTGGCCGAAACGATGTCGTGGCGTTTGGCGTTCGCGATCCTCGCCGCATGGGCGTTGATGACGATGGTGCTCGTCCTTGCTTGGGTGCCGTTCGTCGCGCCGATCAAGGACGCTGGCATCAAGGGCCAGTTCCGCTTCCTCACCCACGCCGGCCCGTGGCTGATTCTTCTGGCCGTGTTCTGCGGCAATACCGGCATTTTCTGCTGGTGGAGCTATATCTCGCCGTGGTTGCAGAAGACCGGCGGATGGCAGTCCGCGATCGTACCGCTGCTGATGGTGCTCGCCGGCTTCGGCATGGTGACCGGCGGCATCGCAGGCGGTCGACTGGCCGACTTGTGGAAGCCCGGCGCGACGGCGGCGCTGTCGCAGGGCATCGCCACGGTCGGCCTGCTGCTGGTGTTCCTTATCCCCGGCAATCACGTCACCACTGCGGTACTCACGTTCACGCTTGGTTTCGCCTTGTTCTTCAACGCCTCGCCGCAGCAGCTGCTGATGGTGCAGGCCGGTGAGGGCGGCGGCGAACTCATCGCCGGCGCGGCCGTGCAGATCGCCTTCAACTTCGGCAATGCTGTCGGTTCGATCATCGGCGGTGCAGCGCTGACGGCCACCGCCATGAACTACCACTACACGGGATTTGTCGGTGCGTCGATCACCCTGATCGCCGTACTGCTGCTCATCACCTATTCCCGCCGTTACGAAACCCATACCGGAGCCTTGGAACGCATGCGCGAAGTGCACGTGTGAGCCGACCGGCACTTAGCAGACCCGTCCGCGACATCGTGGACGGGTTTTTCGTTCGGCGCCGATTCGAGTACTTGTTCAGGTGGGTACTCGTTTTAGGTGAGCACTCGTTCAGGTGGGCAATCATTCAGTCGGGCAATCGTCCGAAACGACAAACCGAACGAATCGTCCGATACCACCAAACCGAATCGGCCATACACTGAAAGAAGCATGCGGCGGATGCGCGATAAGGAGGACCCATGGTTGACGAGGAAGCATTGCTGGCGCAGTTCACGGCACGATTCGATCAGGATGCGGAACATGCCGTTACGGCGCAAACAGACGAAACGGCATCCGATGAAACACAGTCCGATGCTGAGGCGACTTTCGACACCGACCGTTTCCTGCAAGGATTGGATGCGATATTCGCCCGCCATACCGCGGCAAGCGAGGCGGCACCCTACCTCGAACAGGCCATGATCGACGCGGAGAACGCCGGCGACGAGGCCGGACTGCTCACCGTTCTCAACGAAACCATGGGATTCTACCGTTCCCAAGGCTGGCATGAAAAGAACCAGTGGATCGTGCAACGTGCCATCGAACTGGCCTTGCGCATGGGCTTGGAAGGAACCGAAATCTGGGCCACGACACTGATCAACTGCGCCACCGCGATGCGCGCCGCGCAACATTACGATCAAGCCGAGGACCTGTATACGCAGGCCCTGCAATGCGCCGAAAACGTCTACCCGCCGAAGGATCGCCGCATCGCCGCGCTGCACAACAATCTTTCCATGCTCTACCAGGAGACCGGCAGGCCCGAGGCGGCCGAACGCGAGCTGCGTGAGACGATGCGGGTACTGCGTGAGGCGAGCGACGACCCGTCGACGGATATCGATCTGGCGAGCTCATGCACGAATCTCGCCCTGACGCTGCTGGACGAAGGCAAAACCGACGACGCCCGCACCTATGCCGACGAGGCGCTCGCCATCCATACCGCCGCACGGGCGCAAGGCGTGGATTCGGCGCATTATGCCGCCGCCTTGGCGGGTGCGGCACAGGTGCGTTTCGCGCAACGACAGTACGGTGAGGCCGCCGGATACTACCGTGAGGCACTGAACCTGATTGAGGATCGTTACGGCAAGGATACGGACTATTGGCGTACCACCGAGGAGAATCTGCGCAAGGCCTTGGATGCCGCAAAGACCGCGGGTCAGAGCATCGATGAGCCGACGCACAGGACTGCCGACAATCCGATGCCCAACGGCATGGAACTGGCACGCGACTTCTGGAAGCAGGCCGGCAAACCGATGCTGTTGGAACGCTACCCCAGGTATGCGGGTCGTATCGCCGCCGGACTGGTCGGATACGGTTCGGAATGTTTCGGATTCGATGATGCGTATTCGCGCGATCATGATTTCGGACCGCGCTTCTGCCTGTGGCTCACGGATGAGGATTACGCCGCCATCGGCGAATCGCTGCAACGGGATTACGAGCGCATCGCCGCCGCATGGCGAGCGGAACATACGGCACCGGGCGCACCCCACTCCCCCACCACTCCGCGAGCGCAGGGGGCCACACGCAGGGACGGCGTGTTCCGTATTGGCGATTTCTTCGAAGGCATCACCGGTTACCGCAAGGCTCCCGCGCAGGATGCGCCGCATGAATGGCTTATGCTGTCTGAATCCACGCTGGCCACTGCAACCAACGGCCGTGTGTTCGCCGACGCGCTCGGCGCGTTCTCTTCAACCCGTCAGGGATTCACGTTCATACCGGAGGATGTTCGTCTTTCCCTGATTTCCCGCCGTCTCGGCATGATCGCGCAGGCGGGTCAATACAATCTGCCCCGCATGTTGAAGCGAGGCGATGGACCTGCCGCCATGGCCAGCATCCATGAGTTCGCACAGGCCACCGTATCGTTGGTGTTCCTGATCAACAACCCGGCTTCCGTGGGCTATGCGCCGTACTACAAGTGGCGGTTCGCGGCGCTACGCAGGTTGAGTGCACGCATGGTGACGCGTCTCGCCGACGTGTGCGGACAGTTGGAGGAGGTGCTGGAACTTGCATCGGCGGCATGTTTCGCCGATGCCGACTCGGTCACTCATGCTGGTTCCACTGGTCCCGCTGATTCCGTTGATTCCGCGCAGGTGTCGCCCGCCGATCGCGTTCATGCGATCATCGAGCATATCTGCGCCGAAATCGTAGGCGAACTGCGGCGCGAGGGCTTGACCGAATCGGATGAAACCTTCCTGGAATGGCAGCGCCCGTACGTCGAGGAGCATATCGTCTCCGACGCACCGTGCCTGCATAGTCTGTGAGCGCGGCCATGCGTACGAGCAACGATACGGCCAGCAGCACGAACAGCGGTACAACCGATGGCACGGCCAGCAGCACGCGCAACGATCTGGTCGAAACCATCGTGCGATTGGAATGGGATACGTTCCAGCGCACGACCAATACGGGCGGACGCGCCGCCTGCCAAGGCAACTGGCCTGTGTTCCATCAGATGCGCGCCAGCCAGTTCCTCACTTGGCCGGAGAATCTGCTTGCCAGTTACCGAGACGATCTCAAGGATGCCGAATATGTCGGCCGTAATCTCGTCACCGAGAAATACGCACGCATGATGCGCTCCACCCATCCCGAGGAGTATGCGGCGACCATCGAACCGTACATTCCGGCGCTTTCCGCCGCCCGTGAAACCGAACAGGAGACGATTATCGCCACGCAGGTGGCGTGGGCACGCGAGTTCCGCGAGCGCTACCCGAAACTGGGAGCGTCCATGCGCGTGCTCACCACCGCGGAGGATACGCCTGATGCCACGTCGTTCGAAACGTATCTTCGTGGCGAATTGGGCACTTATTCGGAGCGTACGCTCGATCTGTATGGGGATTTCGTGGCACGATTGGCTACCGAGCATCGCAATCTCACGGAGGAGACGATCGGGAACACGGTCCGGATCGCGGGATTCGCGGGGCTGGACGAGGCGGAACTCGCGCAATAGTCGCGGGAATCCGACGAAACGCCGAACATGACCGCTCCCCTTGCGCGGGAACGTCCTACAGTGGCAACTGTGCGAGCAGAATCGAGAGGAACGAATACGCCGAAGGAACCGGCAACAACGGGGAGCACGGCGAAAAGAATAGGCATGACCGTCGCGCTGACGGCGCTGATCACTGTACTGCTGGTCGCGCTGTTGGGCGTGCTGGGGGTTGTGTGTACGCCACGCTGGCGGGTTGAACCGTTCACGAACCATATCACCGTGAAGTCGTCCAGCACCGCCATCCGCGCCAAGAACATCACCACTCCGCAGGAAGGCCGCTACCGTACCAAGGAGACGCATATCGCCGTCAACCTTGGCGGCGGCAAGTCGGTTAACGCGATTGTACGCGAGCCGGTCGGCGCTCCGGATGGTCATGCCGCTTGCCTGTTCCTGCATGGGTCGGGAACCGGTAAATCATCGGAAGCCTATGGCGATATCGCCTATGCGATGGCTTCGACCGGCATCACCACACTGGTGCCGGACAAGCGTCTCGACAACTATTCCATGTTGAGTCGCGATTACGAATCCAGTGCGAACGATTACGCGCAATCGTTGAAGATCCTGCGTGCATGGCCGGGCGTGGATGCTTCGAAGACGGGAATCTACGCCGAATCCGAAGGCACGTGGATCGCCACGGTGCTGACGGATGAACACCCCGATCTGGCTTTCGCCATTCTCGCATCCTCACCGGTGGTTTCCGGACGGCAGTTGATGGCGATGAGCGCCACCAACTATCTTGAGGCCGTGGGTGCTCCGAAGGCCGTCACCCGCATCATTCCGAAGCTGACGAGCCTGAGCGTGCAGGCTGTCGGCCCGAATTACGCCGATTTCGATGCGGCACGTTATCGCAAGTCGATGACCATGCCTCTGCTCATCGATTACGGAACACGTGATACGGCGATGCCGGTCGAGCAGGGTGCACGGTTGCTGACCCGTGCCGCCAATGCCGCCGGCAACCGCAATGTGACGGTGCGGTATTACTACGCGAACCATCAGATACGCACCGGTTCGGCCCAACCAGCTCCCGGATTGCCGTTGGAATCGCATTACACGCATGATCTGGAGGATTGGGTGAACGCCGTCGCCGCGGGTACGGATGCGTCTGGTTGGGCCACGCCGATGGTGGCCGGGGCGCAGCCCAACCAGACGCTTACGGCACCGACCGACACGTCGCCGGCGTTGGTGACTTCCGTGGGCGTGATCGCCGGGGCGATTGCACTGTGCCTGTTGTGCGCCCTGCTCGCCGCCATCGGCGCTCTCATATTGCTTGCCACGGGTCTGATCCGCGGTCACAGGGCGAAGCATGATTCGCGATCCGACCCGCAATCCGATTCAAGTCAAAGCCGAACCGCAGGCTCCGCCCGCATCCCGCAGCTGATGTTCCCACGTTTCACCGGTTCGCTGCGTATCGCGCTGATCGTCAATACCGTTCTTGCCGCGGGCGTGACATGCGTGTTCCTCGCTTATCTGGTCACCGTCATCGTTGATGCGATCTCGTTGACGAGTAATTCCACAATGTTGGCGAGGAACTGGCATATCGTCACGGCGCTCGCCTGGATGGCCGTCGTGGCCTTCGCCTGGTTGTTGGCCGAGCTGATCGTTGAGGCGTTCCAGCACCGCACCGGTGTGAATGCCGCGGCGCGGAACGCCTCCCATGCAAAGCCCGGAATCCAGGGCTCCTATGGCACTGCGAGCATCGGATTCGGTCATGCCATGCTGACCGTCTGCGTTGTGCTGTCGGCGGCGGTGTCGTTGGCGCTACTGGCGTTCTGGGGATTGTTCGGCTGAGCCGTTGTTCGTGCTGGCATCGGCACCGGTTCCCCCGTCAATGCCGGCATCGTTGGTTTTGCGCGCACGCACGGCACCGACGATTGCCCATACCGCGGCGACGGCGATGAACAATACACCGATTCCCCCGAATACGTATATGAGGAATCGTTGCGCTTCGACGCCGCTCCACCACATCTCCCTCGGCAAGCTCAAACCGCACAGTATGCTCACGAGGCCGATGATGCCCACGAACACGCCGAACACGACGGTCGCTTTGCTTACGCCGGAAGGCCTGATGATCTCACCGCCATAATACGCGTTCCCGTAACCTGCGTTCCCGTACGGTTCGCCTCCGTATGCCGGTTGCGATTGCGGCAACGCCTCGGTCGGCAAGTCCATATCCGGTTCCCGTACCGTTTCGTCAACAGGTATCCGTTGGGTTTCGTCGTCGCTCATTTCGTTCCTTTCCTTACCGCAGCGTTTCCCATCGTGTTGTCGGATGCATATTGCACCGCGACGCTGCCGCCGACGGTCGCGCTGACATTGGCCTGCAATTCCGGAAGCGCCGGCGCCTTGTTGTCATCAACGAAACAGGGCCAGTACTGCCGATTGTTGGTGATCTCGCGATACCCTTTGTCGATATCGGAAGACTTGAACGGCGTCGACCGGCCCGAATCATCACCGGCATCACCGTCCATGCCCGCACCCGTGTCAGCAGTGTCAGTGGGGCAGGTTTTGAACCCGGACGAGGACAACGCCCGCCTGCCAACGACCGAATCGGCTTCGGTTCCCCCGAACAGCGAAACCATGCCCCCGCCATTGTGGAGGGAAATCTGGTTCGGGCCTCCCACGAAGTCACTGATGGTGTAGCTGCCATCGACCGCCGTGTCCCCGAACGACCACCAGCAACCGTCAGGCAACGTGAGCACCACTTGCGCGTTCACGACGACCAGATTCAGTGTTCCTGCGGGGCAGGAACTCGTACCGTATGTACCGTCATTGAGTTTGACCTTATGCGAACCGTTGTTTTTGGCGTACTGGCTCAGGTCGATATGCAGCACGTCGGTGGCGTAACTGTTGCCGTATACGGCCATGCCACGCTCGTACTTCCTCATCTCGTCAGAAGTGGACCCCATGGTGACGGTTCCGTCGACCTTAACACGACTGTACGATTGCTCGATTTGAATCATTCGGTAGTCGAAAACCGAATACCCCACCATGCCAACGGCAATGACGCAGACCATGAACATCGATAGCCATGCCAGCGGATGCAAACCACCGGTCCTGCGACCAAGGCATCCGAGCACGACGATCACCAGACCGGTCACCAGGCAGACCGCACCCAGACAGACCGCGCTCGCACGCAGTATGTATTCAGGCTGCAGACCGTCATGTATCCCGTGTGTCATGACGCACCATGCACACACCGCGCATGCGATCAAGGCCAGACCGAACATCACTAGGACGAGCAGTGGCCCTGCAGACTTGCGGCGTTCCTTCCTGGGCGGGAGCGGCTGTTGAGGCCGTGCAGCAGCCGGAGCGGTGAACGTCGGTGGAACGTTGGTCGTGGAGAAGGCTCCGGGACGAGCCGCGGACTGCCGGTATGCCTGATACTGATGTTGCGATTGATATGGCGACTGGTACTGCGACTGCGGAGGCACGCCATGTGGGACGTTCTCACCAGCAGCACCGAATTGCGCCTGTTGAGCGGGGTTGACCGATATGGGCTGATTCGGCATGAATTGCTCCTGCACAGGTCGCCCTGGCATCGTCTGCCGACTCACTCCCGGCTGCGTCTGCCAGTTATTCGCCACACTCGACTGCCGGTTGATCACAAGCCACAACACCAAGGCGGCCAAGACGAACGTGAACCAACCGGCACCGGGGATACAGAGCGCCATAACGCAGAAAATCAACGCACCAACGCAATTCCAATCCCACACGCCATTGATCAGATCCTCGAAGAGAATCCGGTTACCGTTTTCATCCGGCAACAGAAGCCACGCCAAACCGTAGAACGCGGCACCCGCACCGAAGAACAATGCGGCGACCAGCATCAATGCGCGCACCAGCGCGACATTCCAACCGAGACGTTGCGCCAATCCGTCACACACGCCGCCGACCCAACGGTCACGCCCGCGCACAATCCGACTGGAACGGATCCAGGCAAAGAAGCGGCCGCCGCGCGAAGGACGGGGCTGACCATACGCAGGCTGTTGGTAATACGACTGTTCGGCGGCGTTGACCGATTCCGGTTCCGTCCCACTGCGGCCATTCAGCGAATCATCATGTGTTTCATTCATGCTTCCATTACACCAATCCGCATGCGATCCGCTTATCAGGGAACACCCTGAATCTGCCCTGAACACGGGTTGAACACCCTGAATATGCACTCCCGACGAAGCACAATGGAATCATGAGGTCTTTGGGAAAACCGCGATACACGCAGCAGCAGTACGATCAGGCGAGCGCCGTCTACATGGGTTATCGCTACGATCAGACATTGCGTGAAAACCGACCGCTGCCCACTCATCAAGCCCGACTACCACTGCTCAGGCCCCCATACGGACGCATGGGTGCCGGCATATGCAAAGCCATCAGCATGCATCTCGGGGTCTCCGTCACATGGATCCGATTGCTTTTCCTCATCGCCACAACATGGTTCGGAGCGGGCGTCATCGCCTACGTTTTCCTATGGATGGCCATCCCCGCCGGTGATCCCATCCAGCATGCCTATGCGCTTACCGCCAATCGCCCGCTTAGGCAATCACCACTTGCCAAAGGCAACAAACCCTACGAAACACATGCGGATTCCGCCAATCGAACGGCCTTCATGGAACTCCGGCAGAACAAGACGCAGGCTTATTCGCAGCATCAATCCCCAGGCCTCGTCGGCACCAACTTCACAGATTCCGATAATGCGCAGGTTTCCAGCGAAAGCCTCGAACAAACTCTCAAAAGAACGCCAAAACCCGTCCTGTTCGCCTTGGGTGGATTGATCGCGCTCTCCCTATGCCCCATTCTGCTGATGAGTGGCATCGAACCTTTCCTGATCATTCCGCTGTTGCTCGGCCTGACCGGCATCGGCGTCTCATGGCTCAGGTTCAACGCCGAAGACGGTCAACTGTGGACCATGCTGGGAGGCATCGCCATCATCTTCGCGGCTTACGCGATGTATACGGGTTCGCGTGTACGAGCGCAATCGATGTCCATGACCACTACGCTGCTGTCCGGCTTGGCGCTGATTGTCGGCGTGCTGCTGGCAATCGTGCCGTGGATCATGGCACTGATCCGTGACCTGGGCATGGAACGCGCGTTGAAGGAACGCGAGGAGGAGCGCGCCGACATGACCGCTCATCTGCATGATGGCGTACTGCAGACGCTGGCCTTGATCCAATTGCATGCCGACGACCATCAGGCCGTGTTCTCATTGGCACGCTCGCAGGAACGCGAACTACGTGAATGGCTGTATCAGGAACGTACCACGTCGGATCGTTCTGTCAACGCCGGTTTGAAGGAGATTGCAGCCATGGTGGAAGACACCCATGGCAAGCCAATCGAAGTGGTGACCGTCGGCGATGCACGGCCGAGCGCACAGACCGACGCCTTACTCGAAGCAACGCAACAGGCCCTGATCAATGCTGTGACCCACGGCGGCGAACCGGTTTCCGTCTATTGTGAGGCGACCGACACGCTGGTCGAAGTGTTCGTACGCGACCATGGCAACGGATTCGACATGCACACGGTGCCGGCGAATCGTCTCGGCATCCGCGAATCAATTATCGGACGTATCAAACGCCGCGGCGGTACAGTGGAGATTGTGTCACGCCCACAGTGGGGCACCGAAGTGCGCATGCACATGCCGATTGTGGCGACGCCGACGAATCCACAACCAGCATCGGTGAGCGACGCGGCACAGCAGCCAGCGGCATCGGAGACTCAACGAGGGCGGGAGCCGCGGAACACCCATAATGGCCAAACCAGCGGCCATGATAAGGAGCAGTGATGAACGGGCAGGAACAGCAGACCAGGATCGCCATCGTCGATGATCATGAAATGTTCCGCGCAGGGGTGATTGCCACCTTGCAACCGTATTTCGATATCATCGGTCAGGCTGCGGATGTCGAAGGATCGGTGGCGATGATCGCCCAGACGAAACCGGACGTGGTACTGCTCGACGTGCACGTTCCCGGCGGCGAAGGCGGCGGTGGCGCGGAGATTCTTGTCAAATCGCGATCCTACTCCCCCAATACCGTGTTTCTCGCGCTGTCGGTTTCCGATTCACCGCACGATGTCGGCTCGGTGATCCGCGCGGGAGCCCAAGGCTATGTGACGAAGACAATCTCCGGAGATGACCTAATCTCATCCATCAAGCAGGTGCATGAGGGGTACGCCGTGTTCTCGCCGAAATTGGCCGGATTCGTGCTGTCCGCCTTCCAAAACAGTTCGACAACGGGCGTGAGCGCGCAAGATCCCATCCATGATGACGAACTGGACCGCCTGTCGAACCGCGAACAGGAAGTCATGCGTCTGATCGCCCGCGGATACACGTACAAGGAGGTGGCCGCGGAACTGTTCATCTCCATCAAAACCGTGGAGACGCACGTCAGCTCCGTATTGCGCAAATTGCAGCTGTCGAATCGCACCGAACTCACCCGCTGGGCCGTGAACCGCCGCATCGTGTGACGCCCGGACACCTTCCCGCCCGCCAGTGAATGCAACTGCCAGACAATTGCAATAACCGTATGCAGGGAAAGGGAATCCGGACCATTACCGCCCGCATCCCCTCGGCAGCGAGCGCACCACCAGATTAATGACGTATTACCATGGCCAATCCGGCATCTTCCGCATCCTCCGTATCCCCCGGCATCTTCCTGAGATAACAAAAGCGGGGTCTGACGGACGAACCCAGCAAACCCCGCGATGCAACGGTTATCGTTCACTCCACGCTGGAATCACTCCACGCTGAAATCACTCCACGGCGGAATCACTTCATAGCGGAATCACTTCACAACGAAACTATCCCACGATGGAATCGGTATCGGCAACCGTGACCAGCGGCGTGAACAACGCCATGGTATCCAATGCCATCCGGTGGTTTTCGGGCGAGCTGCCGGCGCAGGCGCCGGCGGCCACGCGCACGGCCACGCCGCTATCGGCGGCGGCGAGCACGGTGGTAAGCACACAACAGTCGGTGGCGACCCCGCACACGGTGATCTTCTTGGCGCCTGAAATGGCTTCGCTCAGCGCGTCACCCCATTTGCCGAACGTGTCGCAACTGACCACGGCATGGCCTTTCGCCAACGCCGCGGTGTCGTCGGTGACGATCGTACATCGGATCATCGGGAGCGACCAGAAACTGCGGCCAGCCTTTGAAATAGTCGATCCAGGCGTTGTGCGGCGGCTGCGGCGCAATGTAGCACGTGTAGACCACGCGGTCGCCGAACGCTGCGGCCAATCGCGCAAACACCTCATCAGTGTTGTGATAGGAGCCGTCCGGGCATGCCCACGTGGACCACTCGCTTTCCGCGAAAACACGCTGCCGGTCAATGACGACAAGCCATTCATCCTCTGCGATCATGACTCTTCCTTTCCTTTCGTCACTCGCATCCGCTCAGACTTCCGAAGCCGGCAGATCGGCTTCCTGCTTGGCGATGTCGCCGCGCTGGAACAGCAACGCTCCGACGAGACCGACGATCAGCGCGACGATCACACCAAGGTTGGCCGCGGCCCAACTGCCGCCCTTACCGCCGATGAGGAACAGCAGATAGCCCTGCCAGTTCAGCCAATTGGCGGCGGTGTTGATCACCAAACCCCAGCCGAGCACGGTACCGACGATGAGAATGGCGAAGGATTTGCCGTTCCAAACACCGTAGCGTCCCTTCGCATCGTAGAGGTCGGTGGTGCTGTAGTCCTTTTTGCGAATGATCACATCGGCCACGAACATGCCGGCCCAGACGGCCATCGGCACGCCAAGCGTGGTCAGGACGCCTTGGAACGGGCCGATGAACGTGTCGGAGAAGAAGGTCACATAGACCACGCCGAGCACAGTCAGGGCCGCGGTGAGCGCAGCGGCCACGGTGCGCGGCAGCTTGACGCCGAAGGAGAGCAGTGCGAGTCCGTTGGAATAGTTGTCCATGATGGCACCGGACATCAGGCCGAGCACGACCATGATGGTGTATGGGATCAGGTACCAGGTCGGCAGAATGGACGCTATGGCGCCAATCGGATCATTACCGACGTTTTCGGCCATGTCGGCATTGGAGACGGCCAGCAGCAGACCATAGAAGATGAGGAACACGTTGGCGATGGACGCGCCGAACGTCGTCCAGAACACGATGCCGCCGTTGGAGGATTTGCGCGGCAGATACCGCGAGTAATCGGCCGCGACATTCACCCAGCCCAAGCCGAAGCCGGTCATCACAAAGAAGCAGCAGCCAAGCATGGCGGGCAATGAACCGGATGGCACGGAATTGATGGCGGAGAAGTCGATGTGTCCCCAGCCGAGAATGAAGAAGCCGACGGTGATCACACCTGTCACGATGGTGATGATCTGCTGGCAACGCATGATCAGGTCGTAGCCGAAGATGCCCGCGACCACTACAAGACCGACCACCACGATGGTGGAGATGATCTTGGGCATGACACCGGAACCCCAGCCGAGTTTTTCGATGGCGCTCGACATGGCGAGCACGGCGGTGGTGGTCAACGAGATCTCCCAGCCCAGCGTGGCGATCCAGCTGAGCGCCGCCGGCACTTTGGCGCCTTCAACGCCGAAGGTGGCGCGGGTGAGCACCATGGTAGGCGCATTGCCCCGCTTGCCTGCGATGGAGACGACACCGACCAGCAGGAACGACATGACCACACCGATGACGATCATGGCGGTGGCCTGCCAGAACGAGATGCCAAAACCGAGCGCCCATGCGCCATATGACATGGCGAACATGGAGATATTGGCCGCGAACCACGGCCAGAACAGGCTGGCCGGTGTGCCCTTGCGCTCTTCCTCGGAAATAATGTCAATACCCTACTCCTCGATGGAGAGGGCTCCCTTTTCATTGCTCATATAGGAACTCCTTGAGTCTGCTTCGCGACGGTGCGAGCAGATCATTCACGCACGCCGCGTCACCGCGTTGCGCACATGATATAACCAACTTATAGTCATTTATACTATAAGTCTCACCATGGTTATTCCAAAAGCCTTTCGACTTCATCCCGACCAGGGCATGTGGCCGGGCCGTGTTTCGTCACCGCCAACGCCGCGGCGGCATTGGCATAGCGTACGGCATCATCCAACCGTGCGCCTTCGCACAGTCGCGCGCACAGCACGCCGGCATGGCAGTCCCCGGCACCATTGGTGTCCACCGCCTTCACCGGGAAACCGGCAATATGCTGCGGCTCACAGCCGGGAATCGCCAGCCATGCGCCGTCCTTGCCCGTACGCACGATCACCGTGGCGCGCAATCGATCGCGCAACCACGCGACCAGCGATGCGTCAACCTCAGCATCCCGCATATCCACAGCAGGCGCACACTCTTCCGCAATCCTGCGGCCACAGGCACCGCAGGCATCGCCATCAACGCCATCACCCTGCAATCGCATCAATCGTTGCGCGATCAGCATCGCTTCATGCTCGTTGCATGACCATATCGGACGATAGTCGAGCATTGCGCGGAACATACGGTCATCCACCTGCGCAATCACCGGAGAAGCGTCGAATACCACAGTGAACTCACGACGTTCGGCTGTTCTTCGCATGAAAGCAAGCAATGCCGCCGCCGTGCGATGTACCAAGGTGTATCCGCTGATATGCACCACGTCTTGGGCGGAAGGATCGACGGCATCGAACGCGTCGGCCTCTCCATACGCCTCGGCGCCACGTGTCGAGATGAAGGTTCGTTCGGCGTTCGCATCGGTCAAGGCCATGCAGAATCCCGAATCACGGGAGCCATCACGCCTGCCGATATGACGGATGCCGTGCAGTTTCAACGCTTGCATGATCTGCGATGCCCACGGCCCCGTACCGATGATGCCGGCATGCGATGCTGCGACACCCATACGGCGCACGGCGTACAACGTGTTGAAACTGGCACCGACCTGCGTTTGCACACCGTCGACGAACACGTCTTCGCCCGCATGGGGCACGGCGGTCACGTTCATGGTCAAATCGACGATGACTTGCCCAAGTGAAATAACCTGCCCCACCATGTCAGCGCCTTCCGTGTCGTTGCCACATTTCCATTGTCTAACACATATCACCGGCATCACGCAACGCGCACAACGCGGAGACGGTAGCCTTCAAGTCAAGGTGGTTATCCTCCGCAAGCTGCGACAGCACCTGATCGAGCATGGCGGCGTCAAAGCCTTGCACGCCATGCCAAGCGCCCAGCATCGCGCCGGTAATGGCGGCGATGGTATCGGTGTCGCCGCCTATGGAAGCCGCGAAACACAAGGCTCGCGTCGGATCGTCGAAAAAACGCGTGGCGATGGCGAACGCCGCAGCCACCGATTCATTCGATTCCACGCTCGTACCGCAATCACGTTGGAGCGTCAGCGCGAATTCGTCGTCACCCACCTTGCGACCGTCTTGTTCGACCCAATCCATGAAGTGCCGCACACGTGCCAGCACCGAGGCTTTTGGCGACCAGTTGCCGCGCTGAGGGAGCGCCTGCACGAAGTTCACCGCCCGATGCAGGAAATCACGTTCACCCTCGATGGCGAAACTCACCGCGGAAGCCACCAATGTGGTCGATTCAATGCCCTGCACCGTGTTATGCGTCACCACACAGGAGCGCCAGGCGGCATCCGCGAGCGCTTCGCCCGGGCGGAACGCGATACCCACCGGGGTGGCGCGCATGGCCCCGCCATTGGTGGTGCCGAACCGGCCGGTTTTCTCCAAGCTGACGCCTTCGGTGAGTTTTCGCAACGCCGCTTTGGTGGACGGCCCCAGCAGATCAAGCGATCCCTTGGCCTTCATATCGGCTTCCCACTGCAACAGATCACGAGCGTACCGGGCGTTGTCAAGGTGTCCGCCATCTTCGATAAGCCGCTGCGCGAGCACGAACGCCTGTTCCGTGTCGTCGGTGACCGCGCCAGCCTTCATATTCGGCGCGATGGGCTGCTGCGGCACTGCGTTCACGAGCCGAGTGATCGAACCGCCGTAATACCGGCGTATGTCGGCCGCCGACATGCTCTGCGTAGGCATGCCCAGCGCGTCGCCCAACGCGAGTCCGGCCATGGCTCCGTAAGCACGATCCCTTACCTGCAGCGTTCCCGAACGTTCAGTCACCACCAACCCCTTTCTCAAGACCCGGCCGTCGCATGAAATCCAACCGTCTCAAGACCCAGCCGTCGCACAACCCAAAATATCAGGATTTGGGCAACAAAAAGGCTTACTGGGGGAATCCCAGTAAGCCTTATGGCGGGCAGAGCGAGATTCGAACTCGCGGAGGCTTGCACCTCAACGGTTTTCAAGACCGTCTCTTTAGACCGCTCAGACATCTACCCGTGCACTTATCACACAAAACGTCAATATAGCACAACCCGACGAAACAAGCCGAAGCACGCGAAAAGGGACCTGCGTGAACGCGGGTCCCTTCGAAAACTAGGCAGAAACCGAAAGAATCAGGCTTCCCACTTGGTCGGCTCGATGACTTCCTTGCCGCCCATGTACGCACGCATGGCCTTCGGAATCTCGATGGAGCCATCCTTCTGCTGGTGGTTCTCCATGATGGCGACCAGCCAGCGGGTGGTGGCCAGAGTGCCGTTCAGCGTGGCCACGGCGCGGGTGGAGCCATCCTCGGTGCGCTCGCGGATGTTGAGACGACGCGCCTGATATTCGGTGCAGTTGGAGGTGGAGGTGAGCTCGCGGTAGCGGCCCTGGGTCGGAACCCAGGCCTCGCAGTCGAACTTGCGGGCCGCGGAGGAACCCAGATCGCCGGCGGCGGTATCGATGATGCGGTACGGCACCTCGACCTTGCCGAGCATCTCCTGCTCCATGGCCAGCAGGTGCTCATGCTCCTTGTAGGAGTCCTCCTGCTTGGCGTAGACGAACATTTCGACCTTGTCGAACTGGTGCACGCGGATGATACCGGAGGTGTCCTTGCCTGCGGCGCCGGCCTCACGGCGGTAGCAGGAGCTCCAGCCGCAGTAGCGCAGCGGGCCGTTCTCCAGGTTCAGGATCTCGTTCTCGTGCATGCCGGCGAGCGCCACTTCGGAGGTGCCGACCAAGTACTGCTCGTCAGGTTCGCGCAGACGGTAGATCTCGTCCGCATGGGAGTTCAGGAAGCCGGTGCCGCGCATCACTTCGGGGCGCACCAGCGTCGGGGTGATGGCGAGGGTGAAGCCGTGCTCCTCGGCCTGATCGACGGCCATGGTGAGCATGGCGATCTGCATGCGGGCGACCGCGCCGCGCAGGAAGTAGAATCTGGAGCCGCCGACCTTCACGCCGCGTTCCATATCGATGCCGGCCACGCCACGGCCCAGGGTGAGGTGGTCCTTCGGCTCGAAGCCTTCGGCCGCGAAGTCGCGGATGTCGCCGACCTTCTTGACGACGACGTAATCGTCCTCGCCGCCTTCCGGAGCTTCCGGCTCGACCACGTTGGACAGCTTCCACATGGCGGTGGTGTATTCGCCGGTGGCGGCATCGGCGGCGGCCTTGTATTCGGAGACCTTCTTGGAGAGTTCCTTGGTCTCGGCGATGAGCTTGGCCTTGTCGTCGCCGGACGCTGCGGCGACCTTCTTACCGATTTCCTTCTGCTGGGCGCGGGCGGCTTCAAAATCCTTCAGCGCCGCACGACGCGCCTCGTCGGAGGACAGCACCTCGTCGACGAGCTCGACGGACTCCCCGCGCTTGCGCTGGGATTCCTTGACGATATCAGCGTGTTCTCGAATGAATTGAATATCAAGCATGGCCTTAAGCCTAGTGCCGTGTAGCGACGCACCGGATATGTTCGTGCAGGATTAGGGCGGATTCTTTCAAAAGGCACGCCCGTCTGTCCTGTTCTTCGCAAAAATAGGGGGCATGTCGAAAACTGCACTCATCACCATCACGGTCATCGTCGCCGTCATCGCCGCGATCTCAGCGATCGTGCTGTTCGTGCGTTCCCGCAAACGCCGCAAACTGGCCAACGTGCTTGACCGTCGCGACAATGATTCCGTGCATTACGCGTTCATCATCAACCCTTCGAAGCCGCAGGCCGCCGAACATAGACGTTTCATCGCCTCGTACTGCGCGAATCACGGGTTCAATGACATCGAGTTCATCGAAACGCAGCTCGACAAGGACGGCAGGGTCTGCGCGCAGGAGGCGTTGGCCCATGGGGCGGATGTGGTGGTCGCCGTGGGTGGCGATGGCACGGTGCGCACCGTCGCCAGCGCCGTGGCCGGCACCGGTCACGCCTTGGGCATCATTCCCATCGGCACCGGCAACCTGTTCGCCCGCAATATGGGCATTCCCGTGGGGGATATCGAGGCCGCGCTCACCGTGGCGACATCGCATGGCTCGCGCAACGTGGATATGGGCCGTATGGCGATTCTCGACAATGAGAACGAGGATCACGGCCATGCGTTCCTTATCATCGCGGGCATCGGTTTCGACGCCGCGATGATCGACGACACCGATCCGGAATTGAAGAAGAACATCAGCTGGCTGGCGTATTTCGTCGGCGGCGTGAAGAACCTTTTCGCCCCCAAATACCATGGCACCGTCACCATCACCAGCGCGGACGGCAGCACGCATTCGCGCAGCGGCCTCACCTTCCGCACGTTCATGGCGGGTAATTGCGGTGAGATCCCGATGTTCTCGCTTATGCCCAGCGCATCGGTCGACGATGGCATCCTCGATTTCGAGATCATCGATACGACCGGCGGCATAATCGGCTGGACGAATCTGTTCGGCGACATCGTCTACCAGACCGTCACCCGCAAGCCCGAGCAGAACCCCATCTCCATCAATTCGAAGGTGGACCAGATTCAGGGTATCAGCGCGGAACTCACGTTGGAGAAGCCCGCTTTGGCCGAAGTGGACGGCGATATCCTCGGCGAATCGCAGCATATCCGCATCAGTGTGGAGAGGCATGCGCTGATTGTGCGCGTACCGGAGGTTCCCGGAACCGCGGGCATGACCGCCTGACCGTTTCGGCAAGATCATATTCGGCGGGGCGTCATAGTGGCGTCCCGTTCCGCTTTTTCGCATGCCTTCATGACAGGAAAGGCACACCACCCGCAACCATAACCTGCACTACTGCGGCACTACCACGGCACTACCTCACCGCCGGCGACCATCCGCTCACCGGACGTTCGTTCCACCCGCTTCGGCTCGGTTCGCGTCTGATTTCTTGTGTTCCTCATCCATCACATCCGTGGTGACACGGGAGATGTGCAGGGCGAGATAGGCGATTTCGTCCTCGGTCAGATGCGCGTCCAGACGCAGGGCCGCCACGGCGGCGATCTTGTCGGCGCAACGCATGGCATCGGAATAGGTCTGCTTGATCGAATCGATGATCGGCTGCGGTTCACGGTCGAGCTGCTTGTTCTGGCTGATGCGGACGAACAGATACCGCAGATGGGTGATGAACCTGCCGACGTTGATGCTGTGCTGGTCGAGTTTCACGCCGTAGGACTGTTCGATCACGGCAAGCATCTGTTGGATGACGCCCGTGATCTTATACGTGCGTGACAGGTCTCCCGTGGTGAATCCTGCATTGACCAGATGCATCGCGAAGGCGACCACCTCCCCCTCGGGAAGGATGCCCCCGAGATGCGAGTTGAGCACGTCCACAAGCTTCTTCGCCTGATCGTATTCGCGCGCATACAATGATTGGACTTCTGCCTGCAAGGGGTATTCGACGCTGATGCCCTTGTTGATGCGCCTGATGGCGCCGGTCAGGTGGTCGGCCAAGGCCATGACGAGAGCGGGACGACGCTCGACTTGAGCGGCCATACCGATTTTCGTCATGGCCTCGGTAATCAGCCTGATGATCTCGGGCGGAATGCCCGCGAGCAATTCCGCCATATGATCGGGGTCACGCCCGTCGGAGGGAACGAAACGCTTGACGACTTTCCTTTCGTCGATGCGCTGGCCGGGCTTGGCTTGGAATCCCAATCCGCGCCCGGTCAGTATCACTTCGCTATTCCCATCCTTCGCCAGGACGACATTGTTGTTGAATACGCGAAGTACTTCCACCGTTTCGTTCCTTCCCCAGACGTCGACGTCTTGAGACGTCGTCAGTGCTGGATATCGATTACCGCATCACCGGCCTTCACATCGATATCCGTCTTCGGCGTGACCGAGGCAAGGGCCATGGTGTTGGTCACCGTCATCAGCGTCGTGGTGCTGTACCCGGCCTGCTTGACCTTATCGAAGTCGACAGTCACCAGAGTATCACCAGCGTTCACTCGCTGATCGGTCTTTACGGCGACGGCGAAGCCTTCGCCGTTCATCTTCACGGTGTCGATGCCGACATGCACGAGCACTTCCACGCCGTCATCGGTCTTGATGCCGAAGGCATGGCCGGTTTCGGCGACGGTGGACAGCACACCGGAGACCGGGGCGACCACGGTGGAGTCGGACGGCTGGATGGCGACGCCCTCACCCAGTGCGCGGGAGGCGAACACCGGGTCGCCGGACTCGTCGAGGGAGATGACGTGGCCGGACAGCGGGGAGGCGACGGTGGTGGTCGCCACTGCGGTGGCGGTGGCGGTCGCGGCGGGAGCAGCGGCAACGGCGGGAGCGTTGCCGTTGGAGACCTTCTTGGCTTCCTGCTCGGCGATGTAGTCGGCGGCACGCTGCTTGGCTTCGGCCTTCTGCTCCGGGGTGCGGTAGTCGAAGGTCGCGACCATGAGGAAGGACACGATGAACGCAGCCGCAATGGACACGCCGTAGACCCACATCTGGTTGAAGACCGGGATGGTGAGCAGCGAGGTGAAGGCGAAGGCCGTGGTGGTCACGCCGTGCACGACGGCGCCGGATGCGACGGTGGACGGGAAGAGCCAGCCGAGGATGGCGATGGTGACACCACCGACGGCGCAGCCGACCAGCATGCGCTTGTAGACCATCTTGTAACGCAGGTGGATGCCGTACAGGGACGGTTCGGAAACACCACCGAGCAGGCCTGCGGCGAGGGCGCCGAGGGAGGTCTGGCGCATGACCGGGTCCTTATCGCGCACGGCGAGGAACAGCACACCAGCGGTGGCGCCGAAGCAGGCGAAGTTCCAAGTACCCATCGGGCCCTGGATGAAGTCGTAGCCCAGCGTCTGGATGTTCATGAGCATAAGGGCGTTGAGCGGCCAGTGCAGACCCAGCGGCACCAGGAACGGGTACAGCAGCGGGATGACGATGGCGAAGATGAAGGGCGCATGTGCGTTCATCCAGGCGAGGCCGACACCAATCTCGTTGCCAGCCCACACACCCAGCGGGCCGATGAGGAAGGCGGTCAGCGCACCGACGATGATCAGCGAGAAGAACGGCACGAAGACAAGCTGGACGCTTTCGGGGATGATCTTCTTCAGCCCGTGGTAGACGAGGGCCAACACGGCGGCCATCAGCAACGGTACGAACACGTTGCCGGAGTAATCGCTCAGCAGCATCGGCAGACCGAAGATCTTGGCGGTGCAAGAGGTGGTGCCCAGAGCCTCATTGGTGGTGCAGACGGTGTCGGTGAAGGTCTTGGTGTCTATCAGGCTGGTGAACTGCGGAGTCATGAGCATGGCCATGATCGCGCCGCCCAGCCACGGGTCGACCTTCAGCTTCTTGGATGCGTTGTACGCGATCATGATCGGCAGGAAGTAGAACACGCCCTTCCAGATGGCCTTCACGAACACCCAGCCGGCGGAGGCCTCGTCGTTCGGGATCACGTTCAGCGAGATCAGCAGGTTGACCAGCGCGATGATGATGGATGCGCCGAGCAGCACGCCCAGGATCGGGCGGAACGAATCGGACAGATACTCGAAGAACGCATCGAGCCAGGCGAACTTGCCGCGCGCCTTGGCGCGTTCCGCGGCCTTGACCTCGGCATCGGTCATCTGGCCACCGGACTTGCCGCCCTTGCCCGCGGCAGCACCGGCGTTGGCCATCTCCGGCAGATGCATGATGTCCTCGTAGACGTTGGCGACGCCGCCGCCGATAACGACCTGGTAACGGTTGTCGCCCTGCGGCACGGTGCCAAGCACACCCTTGGCACCGTCCAGACGAGCCTGATCGACCTTGCCCGCATCCACCAGCTCGAAGCGTAGACGCGTGGCGCAATGGGTGAGGCTGCGAACGTTCTCAGCACCACCAATCGCAGAAATGATCTGCGACGCGGTTGACTCAGCCATTTTCCCTTCCTTCCTTGTTTCATTTCCATTCTTCGCCCCGCAGGCCGTCCGCACCAAACAAAAAAGACCTGAGACCCGGCATTTGAATATGCCAAGTCTCAAGTCTTGCGTCTGTTATGGACTAGCAACCCTGCGAGTAGTCGAATGGAATACAGTTTACACTACGTTTACATGATTGGCAAAATTCTTTGTTGTTAACGTAAAGGTTTGCCGTCGCTCCGCTGTTATGATTTCCGACACGCCGCACGGTGAGTTCGTGCCAACGTTTTCACCGAACAAAATATGACATTACCGCACATTAGCCCATGCCCCGTGGCACAATAAGTCTCATGGTTGCAAATAATGCGGGCAAACCCGCCACCCCAGCAGATCTGATCAATGTCGACGAGGTCATTGGCAAGTACTACGACGTCGTCCCCGACCCGTCCGTTCCGGAACAGCGCGTCTCCTTCGGCACCTCCGGTCACCGCGGATCGTCCCTGAAGACCTCCTTCAACGAGGCCCACATCGTCGCCATCACCCAGGCCATCGCGGAATACCGCAAGAAGGCCGGCGTGAACGGCCCGCTGTACATCGGCCGCGACACCCACGCCCTGTCCGAGCCGGCATGGAAGACCGCCATCGAGGTCCTGGTCGCCAACGGCGTGCGCGTGCGCATCGATTCCCGCGACGACTTCACCCCGACCCCGGTCGTCTCCCAGGCCATCCTGACCCATAACCGCGCCGCGGACGGCACCCAGCGCTTCACCGGCGACGGCCTCGCCGACGGTATCGTCGTCACCCCGTCCCACAACCCGCCCACCGACGGCGGCTTCAAGTACGACCCGGTCACCGGCGGCCCGGCACCGGCCGACGTGACCAACGCCATCGCCGACCGCGCCAACGAGCTGCTCGGCGACTTCAAGAACGTCAAGCGCGTCCCGTTCGAGCAGGCCATCAAGTCCGACCTGGTCGAGCGTTTCGACTACCGCGACCACTACGTCTCCGATCTGGAGAACGTCATCGACTTCGACGTCATCCGTTCCTCCGGCGTGCGTCTGGGCATCGATCCGCTCGGCGGCGCTTCGGTCAACTACTGGCCGCTGATGAACGAGAAGTTCAACCTGGCCATCGACGTCGTGCGCCCGCAGGTCGACCCGACCTGGAGCTTCATGACCATCGACCATGACGGCAAGATCCGTATGGACCCGTCCTCCCCGTACGCGATGAAGGGCCTTGTGGACTCCCTCAACAACGGCGCCTGGGACAAGTACGATCTGGTCGGCGGCACCGATCCCGATGCCGATCGTCACGGCATCGTCTGCCCGAACTGGGGCGTGATGAACCCGAACCACTACATCGCCGTGTGCGTGGAGTACCTGTTCGGCGGCAACCGCCCGGGTTGGCCGGAGAACGCCGGCATCGGCAAGACCCTGGTCTCCTCCTCCCTGATCGACCGTGTGGCCGCTTCCATCAACGCCAAGCTCGTCGAGGTGCCGGTCGGCTTCAAGTGGTTCGTCGATCCGCTGTTCAAGGGCGAAGTCGCCTTCGGCGGCGAGGAAAGCTCCGGCATGAGCTTCCTGCGCAAGGACGGCCGCGTCTGGACCACCGATAAGGACGGCCTGATCCCCGACCTGCTGGCCGCCGAGATCACCGCGAAGACCGGCAAGAACCCGGCTCAGCTGCATCAGGAGCAGGTCGAGCGCTTCGGCGAAAGCTGGTACAAGCGCGTCGACACCCCGACCACGCTCGAGCAGAAGCAGAAGTTCGCCAAGCTCACCGGCGACGACGTCGCAGCCACCCAGCTGGCCGGCGAGGACATCACCGCCAAGCTCACCGAAGCCCCGGGCAACCACGCCAAGATCGGCGGCCTGAAGGTCACCACCAAGAACAACTGGTTCGCGGCCCGTCCTTCCGGCACCGAGAACATCTACAAGGTGTACGCCGAGTCCTTCGAGTCTCCCGAGGCTCTGGACAAGGTGCTCGCCGAGGCCACCGAGGTCGTCGACAAAGCTCTGGCCGACTGATTTCGGCCGGGCTCTTAGCCTGAACGCCTGTCTTTGGGGCGGATCCGCAAGGTATCGCGGGTCCGCCCCTTTTGTTTGCCGTCCATGCCACCCGCTCCCCCACGCTTCGGCGGCTTCGCAGACCGGGCATGGCGTAGGCTGTCTACAAGACATCGTCCCCGCATCTGGGGCGCATGAGGAAAGGATCTCGTATGACCATCACCGTTTCCACGGACGGATCGGCATTGGGCAATCCCAACGGCCCCATGGGATGGGCTTGGGCGGATCACGCCAGGAACGCCGGAGGCACGGCCGGGCACAGGCACGATGACCGTGGCTACGATCACGGCGGGGCGACCAACGGCACCAATCAGATCGGCGAACTGTGCGCCGTGCTGGAGGCGTTGCGCGCGCATCCCGGCGCGGAGCCGCTGCTCATCGAATCGGATTCGCAATACGCCATCAACTGCTCCACCAAGTGGGTGAAGGGCTGGAAGAAGAACGGCTGGAAGAACTCGCAGAAGAAACCGGTGAAGAACGCCGAACTCATCAAGGCCATCGATGCCGAAATCGCCAAGCGCGAAGGTCCCGTCGATTTCCGTTGGGTGAAGGGGCATGCGGGCAATGCGGGCAACGAGCTGGTCGACGAGCTGGCACGCGGCTACGCCACGGACTGCCGTTCCGGGGCCAAGGACGGCTATCTGCCCATCGAAGGATGGCAGTCCCTGCTGCATTCCGAGTATTCGGCCGGCACCGACGTGCCGCCTGACGTCCAGCTGGTTCTCGACGGCAAGGCGAGCGCCGATTCGCTCAGACCGATGTTCGAAATGGCGGGCGATGATGGGAACGGCATCGATTCCGAAGGGACTGGTGGAGAGAACAGCACGGAACACCAGGCGGAGCACACCGTGAAACAATCCGTGAAACGTTCATTCGGCGGTGATCACACGGCCTCACACATGGCGCGAAGCGAGCACGCCGATTCAGCCGAAACTTCGCGCACGGTATCACAGCCGACGGCACAGGCCGCACCACAGCGACATACGCAACCCGTGAGCCCCGCGCAACCTGTGCAATCTGTACGCCCCACGCAACCCGCACAACCCCATTCCGGCAGACCATCCGGATTAAGCGCCTCAGGCGACCTGACGTTCTTCCCCGCCCCGAAAACCAGCCCCCGTTTCACCGGCGAACCGATGCCCGTGCACGGCTACCTCGAAATCGACGGTTATGTGGATGGCGAGGGCAACCTGCACATCACCAACGCGCCGTTCATGCTGCGGTAAAACCCCGAATTACAATGGACACGACGTTCCATCACCGCCGTGACACGGTAGGATGGAAACGACTTATGGCAATGACGCTGCCATATCGCCCACAAGCAAGGAGAAGGCATGGATAAAGCACAACAGGACGCCATGAAGAAAGCCGCCGGCATCGAAGCCGCCAAGCTCATCCAGGACGGCATGATCGCCGGCCTGGGAACCGGTTCCACCGTGAAGTTCCTCGTGGACGAGCTCGGTCGCCGCGTGCAGGAGGAAGGCCTGCAGTTCACCGGCGTCACCACCTCCCGCCGCACGCAGGAACAGGCCGAAAGCTTCGGTATCAAGATCGTGGACATCGATGACGTCGATCACATCGACGTGACCATCGACGGCGCCGACGAGGTCGACAAAAACTTCAACGGCATCAAGGGCGGCGGCGCCGCGCTGCTGTGGGAGAAGATCGTGGCCACCAACTCCAACAAGATCGTCTGGATCGTCGACGAATCCAAGGTCGTCGACACCATCGGCAAGTTCCCGCTGCCGGTCGAGGTGATTCCGTTCGGTGCCGGCCAGGTCGTCAAGAAGTTCGAGGCCAAGGGCTATAAGCCGGTGCTGCGTCTCGACGCCGACGGCAAGGAGGTCCGCACCGACGAGAACAACTTCGTGGTCGACCTGCACCTTGAGCGCATCGAACGCCCCGCCGAACTGGCCGAGGATCTCATCAACACCGTCGGTGTCGTCGAGCATGGCCTGTTCCTCAACATGGTCGACACCGTGATCGTCGGCAACCCCGACGGCCCGCGCATTCTGACCAATTCCAACAGGTGATGTCCAATATCATCGCGAACTGACCGAGGCTCCGGACGAATCCGTCCGGAGCCTCGTCGTTTTCATCCACATTCCGCATTCATTCCGAACGCAGCAAATCGGCCAGGGACAGTTCACCCTTACTTGCCTTCTTATGTACGCGGCGGTATTCCAAAATCGCATCCCGCAGGCTTTCCCCATCCCAGTACCCGCGGAGGAACTTTTCCTTCTTGATATCCGACAGCCCCAGTTCCTTCTGACAGTATCGCGCCGCATCCCTCCCGGCATGATTCATGAAATCGGCGTACCGACCTTCCCTGATAATGGTGAGAATTTCGATTTCAGGCCTCGTATGGAAGTAGTACACGTCCGTATCCGACGCATATCTCGGCAGTTTCAGTTGTTCCTTAAGCGAGTCGAGTATATACAGGATCACGATTGGATTCTCGTAGGACATCTGAAGATACTGGGATGCAAGGTTGTCCGGTTTACCTCGCTGGATGGTTGGACGGCCTGTCATGCGATCGCAGACCACGTCGTCCGAACCGAATCTCAACAATCCGGCATCCAGCAGAATCTCCATGGCAACGCGCTCCGCAGACCCCTCGCAGTACAGCAGATAGGTGGCGGGCTCCGGCAATTGGAACCCGCTCACCGGGGATCCCCCTTATCCGCCACGTATTGGGTGACATAGCGGAACATGCTCTCAATGGCGCGTCCGCTCGGCGCCGTGCCACGGCATTTGCCGGACAGGAACACGTCGGCGCGACTGAGATCAGGCCGAGCCTCGATATCGCTGTATTTTGTGACCAGCACCCCGTTCCCTGGCCCTTGCCTGGTCGTGAAATAGATACCGTCAATGCGCTCGAGGCTGTTCAGCAGCTCCGGGTAGTGCGTGGAGAAAACCAAAACCGCACCATGGGGATTGGTACGCGGCGCTTTGAACAGATCCACTATCGCCTCGACGAGTTTCTTGTTCAGACTGTTCTCAAGCTCGTCCACGATCATGATTCCACCGCCCACCAGCGCGTCCAGCGCGGTGCGGATAATACGTGCGCCTCGGGTGGTACCGACCGATAGCATGAGCGAAGCCTGTGCCTGCGGCAGCACATGCTCCTCGGATTCCCCGACGAACTTGAGATGCGCCTGACCATCGGTATCCACGTCCAACCGCTCGACGCTGGAATCGAATACGCCCATGACGCTTGGATCGACGTCAGGGATGAGGTAACGATTACGTAGCATGTCCAGATACGCAAGAATCGGCAGCGGGCCAAAGTCGAACCCGAAGGTGAGGCTCCGGTCACGGGAAAGGAACTTCTTCACCCTGTCGTCCAGTTCACGATCCCCGCCGACATTGCGCGTTGCATATATATCGCTATGCCTCTTGAACACCTTGGGATCGGCCAGTTCATTCTTGACGAGATGCCGATCCCTATGCCGATGGAGTTGCTCCCGAGTGAAATCCACAGCCACGGTTTCGTCACCTTCGCCTGTGCCATCCATGCCAGCCCCGCGATGGATAATGTCCAGATGGCTTTCCAGCAACCACCATTCACCTTGGTCTTCGAATATCGCCTGGAAGTCAAGACCACTGTCGTCCACAAGCGGTATGAGCGGCATATACAACGGACTGTTAAGGACGATGTCATTACCTCTGATGATGTCGCCGGCCAATGCGGTCGCACGAAGAACCGTGGTCTTGCCTGTGGCGTTCAATCCGGCGATTGCCACCACCGTCTGGGAGCATACGGCGGAGCCGATACCCGTCATGCGGCGCGTGGCGTGGGAGACCTCATCCACAACGCGAGAGGACGCATAGAGATCAAGACTCAGCGCATGATCTTTGAACAAAGAAAAACCTTTGAAGGTGTATTTGATGAGCCTCATACCCCTCCTTTTGTAACATTTGCCCGTTTTCTTCGTTTAAATATTACAGCTTTATCGGGACGGAAGCACGCCTTCCAACCCGGAACCGGCATAAAACTACACATCGACCCCACGGGATGGAATAAAAAACGAACCCCGCGGGCGTTATGTCTCGCGGGGTCGTTAATGCCTTAAAGCCTTGTAAGACTACTTGCGCTGGTGGCGGGTCTTACGCAGCAGTTTGCGGTGCTTCTTCTTGCTCATCCGCTTGCGGCGCTTCTTGATGACGGAACCCATCTGAAGCCTCCATTCCGATTAATCGTAAAGTTGCAACTTTCCAAACTATACACGTTCTTACGGACTATGCCACTGGCGTGTATCACAGGGGGAACTTCTGCACGAAACGCCCCACGCCGGCCGCGGAACCGGTGGCCTGGAACACGACCGTATCGTTGTACCACACCGCGGTCGCGAACTTGGCGTTCTCCTTATTCTCCCGAACCACGTACTCGCCTGTCTCGTTGCCGTGCACCTTCACCGCACCGGAATACAGCGTCTTGCCGGTCAGCTTCTCGGTCAGGGAGCCGTACTGCGTCTTCGCGGAATCCGAAGCGCTCCACTGGCCGACGATCAGTGTGATATCATCGCTCTTCTTACCTGTGCTGTAGGTCAGCGTGTACTCCTCCAACGGCGACGTGGACTTCCAGGTTTCCGAACTATCGGCCTTGGTACGCGCGAAATTCAGCACGCTGTCCGGCATGGCCTTGAGCAGCTCGGTGGCATCCTTCGGCAACGCCACCGCATCGATGGCGGGCGTGGTGGGCTCCTTCACCTGCTCCTGCTGCTGTTGCCGGTCGACCTGCTTATTCAACGCCCAACCGGGCCACACGAACGCCGACACCATGGACAACGCGATGATCACCACGGCGACGATGATGACGATGAACAGTTTGCGGTGCGATGAGCTGCGTGTATTCGGCATATTTCGATTGTGACACAGCCGTCTGACGCTCCGGCGACAGCGAACCACCTTGTCGCTTCGCCTCGGTAGCGTCGGTTCCATGGCAAAGACGTCCGTACAGTATCTCTGTTCCGAATGCGGTTGGAGTGGCCCGAAATGGGTGGGAAGATGCCCAGAATGCAGCCAATGGGGAACGGTCGAGGAGTTCCGTGAGGCGCGTCCGTCCGCACGCTCGCGTACCGCCGCGCCCGGGCACGACCGTCGCGCCATCGCCACCGATGCCGTCAGCGCGGTTTCAGCCACGGCAATCACCGAAATCGGAACCGACACCGTGGCACGTGTTCCAACGGGTTTCTCCGAATTCGACCGCGTGCTCGGCGGCGGCATCGTTCCCGGCTCGGTGGTGCTCATCGCGGGCGAACCCGGCATCGGCAAATCCACGCTGCTGCTGGAAACCGCCGGCAATATCGCCAGAACGCACCGCGACGGCACCGTACTGTACATCTCAGGCGAGGAATCCCAAGCCCAGGTATGTCTGCGAGCCACGCGCATCAACGCGGTGGAGCCGAATCTGCTGCTCGCCGCCACCACTGATCTCGGCACGGCGCTCGGCCTCATCGAACATCACAGGCCATCGCTTGCCATCGTCGATTCGGCGCAGACCATCGTCTCCCAGGATGTAGACGGTATTTCGGGCGGTTCCACGCAAGTACGCGAGGTGGCGAGCGCACTCATCGACACCGCGAAGACATTGGATGTGCCGGTGCTGCTGGTGGGGCATGTGACCAAGGACGGTTCGATCGCCGGTCCACGCACGTTGGAGCATCTGGTGGATGTGGTGTGCCAGTTCGAGGGCGATAGTGAGACCGCGCTGCGTCTTTTGCGTGCGGTGAAGAACCGTTTCGGACCGACGGATGAGGTCGGTTGTTTCGATATGAGCGGCGAGGGCATCGAGGAGGTGACGGACCCGTCCGGTCTTTTCCTCTCGTCGAACGGCGACACCACCAGTGCGCCCGTTGAGGGCACATGCGTCACGTTCACGTTGGATGGGCATCGTTCATTGCCGATCGAGGTGCAGGCGTTGGTCACCGATTCGGTGCTGCCCACGCCGCGCAGGGCGGTGAACGGGGTGGATGGCAGCCGCATCGCCATGTTGACCGCCGTACTGTACCGTCACGGCAAGCTGAATCTGCTGGGCAATGATCTGTATGTCTCCACGATTGCCGGTGGCATCGCCAAGGAGCCCGGGTGTGATTTGGCTATCGTCGCCGCGTTGGCGAGCGCCGCGAAGCACTCCCCCATTCCCCGTACCACCTGCGCACTCGGCGAGATTTCGCTCACCGGGCAGGTCCGTCCCGTTCCGCGCCTGGAATACCGCCTCCGTGAGGCGGCCCGATTGGGGTTCACCACGGCGGTCGTGCCCATATTGCGCAAGCCGATCACGGTTCCCGGATTGCGTATCGTGCAGGTGGATACGTTGCAGGATGCGTTGGCGTCACTGCGCACACAATCGTGATGGCGGGTCGATGCACCGAATGGAGACAGCAAGGCACTGGATGACAAGGAGGATGTAATGAGCATCGCAATCGAGGATATGAGCGACTACGCGCGTTCCGTGGTGAATGCGCTCGGCATGGAGGCACATCCGGAAAGCGGTTGGTATGTGCGTGACTGGCAGTCGCCTAACACCGATGCCGATTCGGCACGCCCGTTGAGCTCGCTGATTTATTTTCTGCTGCCTGAAGGCGATGCCAGTGCATGGCATAAGGTGGATGCCGATGAAATCTGGCTGTGGCATGGTCCCGCCCCGGTAACCCTTCAGCTGGGCGGCAACGGCCCGGCCCCGGCCAGCGACGACCCTCTGGACACCATCACGTTGAAGTCCGGTATGCCGCCGAGGCTTCCGCTGATGCAGTGTGCGGCCATGCGGTGGTTCCCGCCGGCGTATGGCAGCGCACGGTGCCCGGTTCCGGCGATGCGCTGGTGTCTTGCGTGGTAAGTCCCGGATTCGTCTTCGAGGGTTTCACTCTCGAATAGTTCCCGAGTAGGCAACGCCGGAAGCGACGTTCCGGTTTATGCCGTAATCGCCTTGGTTTCCTCGACGTTGCGCTTCAGTTCGTCGGCCAGATCCTGCGCGGAATCGAATTTGACCTGCGGGCGGAGGAATCCGGCGAATTCCACACGGACGGTGTGGCCGTACAGTTCCAGCCAATCCTCGCTCAGGCAGTAGGCTTCCACCACACGCTCATGCCTGCCAGTGGCTTCGCTGAACGTAGGCTTGGTACCGATGGAGATGGCGGCCGGCCAGCGGGGCGCGTCCTTCGCGTCGCGTACACGCGCCGCACGAGTCTCAAGATCGGCGTTCCCGGAGGATTCGCCCAAATCGACGAGCCAGCCCGCGTACACGCCGTCCACCGGCAGATACCCGGTGACGTCGGCGCCGAGATTGGCCGTGGGGAATCCGATGGAACGTCCACGCTCCTCGCCATGCACCACGTCGCCGGTCACCGCATGGGCATGGCCGAGAATCGCATCGGCGTCCTTGATGCGACCGTTGCCCAGCAGATAGCGCACGTTGCTTGAACTCCACGTGCGCACCGGCCTGGCCTGATGCTTCTTGCTCCATGCGCGGCGTTCGGCCTTGTTGGCATTCGCCAGCGGGTCGGCGGGCTCACCCCATTCGGTGGGCATCTGCGGCTTCCAGTCGCGCGGGATGCGCACTTCGCCGGGACCGCGATCATCCACCACGTCGAGTTCGAACACGCCGGTCGCCGCGGCGAGATTCGCGATCGCGTGCACATCGCCCTTGCGCCCGGCTCCCAATGCGGCGTCGGCGCCGAGCACCAGCGTGCGCATGCCGAGTTTGCCGGTCAGCTGGCCAAGGAAGAAAATATAGGATTTTTCGGCGAATGCCAGCGAATAACGCACCACGTACACCTGTTCGATGCCGGCCTGTTCCATGGCGACCAACCGCTCGTCCACACCGGTGAGCGCATCAGCGTCCACCGCGGGCGCGTTCCCACCGTGCGCGTGCACGAATGCGGGACGGGGGTCGAACAGCATGACCGCCGAAGCCGCGTCATGCCGCTTCGCGAGTTCCACGACGCGACCGATCACCGCCTGATGCCCGAGATGCATGCCGTCGAAGGAGCCGAGCGTGAGCACCATGCGACGGTCCTTGTCCACGTCGGGCCATTCGATATCGCCGTGCTCGTCGGGAATCAAAGTCGTGATGTTCATGCGTGATGTCCTTCGCGTTGTACTGATGATGTACGTTTATGTGCGTTCTAACGTTTGCGCCGCGTCCACTGTAGCAGGCGCGCCAGCCCGCGTTCCCGGCGTCTCAGTCGGCCGGGAACACGGTGAGCGGCTTGGCCATATGGGCGTTGGCCCTGCCGATGATGGCCACGACGTCCGCGTTCGCGTCCGTATTGTTTTCCGCCGCCGGCACGTAGGCTACGGTGTCACAGCTCACGACCCGCGCGATCCGCCTGCCGAACCGCAGTTCCGCCGCTTCGCTTGCATCGATGGCGATGACCGGCATGGCGCCCTTGGCGGCATCCAACATGCCGAGCGCATGACGCAGTACCCATGCGGTGCGTTCGTCGCCGCGTTCGAACGGCGTATCGAGTACGGCCCGATTGCGGGTGATGGTTTCGCCTTCACGGTTCGTGAAGGTCTTCGGTTCCGCATGGGCGGTGATGATGCGTTCCGTGTTCGTCTGCGGGTCGGCGAGACCGCTGGCGTCGTCGGGCAGGGCGAAACGCCCTACGCGCGTGCGACGCAGACGGGTGAGATAACCGCCGACGCCGAGCGCGGCCCCCAAATCGCGCGCCAGGGCGCGGATATACGTGCCGGATGAACAGCTGACGCGCACATCCACGTCCAGCACGGGTTCCGCATGACCGTCATCAGGCGTGGCGTACAGCGGGCATGCGGCATCCTCAAGTCCCGCATACCCCTGTCTGGCATCAAGTACGGCGAATTCGCCGATGGTGACCTTGCGGGCCTTAAGCTCCACATCCTTGCCTTCACGGGCGAGATCGTAGGCGCGTATGCCGTTGATCTTGATCGCGGAGAAGGTATTGGGCACCTGATCGATGCCGCCGAGGAACCGTGAACGGATCATGCCCTCCACCAGTCGCACGGCTTCCTCCGGATCGGCGGGCGGAAGAACCGCCGCCGTCTCACCGCCGTGGAACCGGCATACCTCGCCTTCCGCATCGTCGGTGGTAGTGCACAGACCAAGCCGGATGGTCGCCTCATACGTCTTGTCGTGTTCGACGATGGCACTCAGCAGTCGCGTGGCGCGGCCGAACGCGAGCACCAGCAATCCCGTGGCCATGGGATCCAACGTGCCCGCATGACCGACCTTCTTGATATGCAACGCCCCGCGTGCGGCGGCGACCACATCGAAGCTGGTGACGCCCTGCGGCTTGTCGACCAGCAGCAGACCGGACGGTTCAGGCTTGCTCATCGTCCCAATCTTCATCGTCGTCATCCCAATCGTCCGAATCCGTCTGATCGGCTTCGCCTTCGTTCTCCTCGGGATGCTTATACGGATCGGCTTCGCCCGCATACTGCGCGGTTTCGCGGGCCTTGGCGAGTTCCTCGTCACGCTTGCGCGCGATGGCGAGGATGTCTTCGATCTCATGCGCCTCGCCGGGCACCTCGTCGAACACGAACTGCAGCTGCGGGGTCAGGCGCAGGCCGGCCTTGGTGCCCACCAGGGAGCGCAGACGTCCCTTGGCCTGGTTCAGCGCCTGCTGGGCGCGCTTGCGTTCGCCATCCTCATGGCCTTCATGGCCGAGCTGGGTCCAATAGACTTTGGCGAGCTGCAGATCGTTGGTCACGCGGACTTCGGTGATGGTGATGTTCGCCAGTCGCTTGTCGTGCAGCTGGGCCTCCATCGAGGAGGCGATCACACGCTGGATCAGGGCCGCGATACGCGCGGCGCGCGGGTTGGTTCCTGCCATGGGTTTTCCTTTACGTATTTCGATGGTGTTGCGCTCCCTCACGTTTCCTGTGGTGCGGGGAGCGATCGGCCGGTCTTCGCGTTCCGGCCTGATATGCGCCGTCGGGCGTGGGAGCGGGACGGCCGCTCAATGATATGCCCGTTAAAACGAATCAGTGCACGCCTCTGCCGTGGCCTCGCCATCGGCGGAAACGTACACTGATCGTTCATATGACCGTCGTCGTTCGCTTGCGACGACTACTTGCGTTCGATTTCGCGCATCTCGAAGGTCTCGATGATGTCGCCGATCTCGATGTCGTTGAAGGTGCCGAGGTTGATACCAGCCTCGTAGCCTTCCTTGACGGACTGCACGTCGTCTTTGAAACGACGCAGCGAGGAGATTTCCAGATCGTTGACAGTGGCCACGCCGTTGCGCAGAATACGGCACTTCGTACCACGCTTGACCTCGCCGTCCTGCACCATGACGCCGGCGATGTTGCCGAACTTGGAGGAACGGAAGATCTCGCGGATCTCGGAGTGGGAGGTGGTGACCTCCTCGTATTCCGGCTTCAGCATGCCCTTCAACGATGCCTCGATATCCTCGATGGCCTTGTAGATGATCGAGTAGTACTTGATCTCCACGCCTTCGCGCTCGGCCAGATCCGCCACCTGACGGTTCGGACGCACGTTGAAGCCGATGATGACGGCCTTGTCGACGGTCGCGAGGTTGACGTCGTTCTGCGTGATGGCGCCGACGCCGCGGTGGATGACCTGGATGCCGACCTCGTCGGACACCTCGATCTTCATCAGGGAGTCTTCCAGCGCCTCGACGGAACCGGAGGAATCGCCCTTGATGACGATGTTGAGCATATCCACCTCGGACTTGGCGAACTGCTCCTTAAGGCTTTCGAGGGAGACGATCTTGCGACGCTTGGCCAGCTGGGCGGCACGCTCGGTGGCCTGACGCTTCTCGGCGATCTGACGGGCCGCACGGTCGTCGCCCGCCACGAGGAACAGGTCGCCAGCGGTGGGCACGGAGGTGAGGCCGAGCACCTGCACCGGGCAGGAGGGGCCAGCGGTCTTCATCTGCTTGCCGTTCTCGTCGAGCATGGCGCGGACGCGGCCGTACGAGGTGCCGGCGACGATCGAATCGCCCACGTGGAGCGTACCGGACTGCACCAGCACGGTGGCCACCGCACCGCGACCCTTATCGAGTCGGGCTTCGATGGTGGCGCCACGGGCGTCCATATCCGGGTTGGCGCGCAGGTCGAGTTCCGCGTCGGCCGTGAGCAGCACGGCTTCGAGCAGCTTGTCGACGTTCGTGCCCTGCTTGGCGGAGATGTCGACGAACATGGTGTCGCCGCCGTACTCCTCCGGCACGAGGCCGAACTCGGTGAGCTGACCGCGGACCTTCTCCGGGTTCGCGCCCGGCTTATCGATCTTGTTCACGGCGACCACGATCGGCACGTGAGCGGCCTGGGCGTGGTTGATGGCCTCAACGGTCTGGGGCATCACACCATCATCCGCGGCGACCACGAGGATCGCGACGTCGGTGAGTTCGGCGCCACGCGCACGCATGGCGGTGAAGGCCTCGTGGCCAGGGGTATCGAGGAAGGTGATCTTGCGCTGCTCGCCCTCAAGGGTGACGGACACCTGGTAGGCGCCGATGCGCTGGGTGATGCCGCCGGCTTCGCCTTCGATGACGTTGCTGCGACGGATGGTATCCAGCAGTCGGGTCTTACCGTGGTCGACGTGGCCCATGACGGTGACGACCGGCGGACGGGGCTTGAGGTCCTTATCGTCCTGCAGCTCTTCCTCATCAAGGTCGATGTCGAACTGCTGCAGCAGCTCCTTGTCTTCCTCTTCGGCGGAAACCAGCTTGATGTTCCAGCCGATCTCCTCGCCGAGGATCTGGAAGGTGGCTTCGTCGAGGGACTGCGTGGCCGTGGCCATTTCGCCGAGGTGGAACATCACGGTGACGAGGGCCGCCGGATTGACGTTGATCTTCTCGGCCAGATCGGCAAGGCTCGCGCCCTGACGCAGACGAATCACCTGACCGTCGCCGCGCGGAATACGCACGCCGCCGATGGTCGGTGCTTTGATCTCCTCGTATTCGCGACGCTTCGCCAGCCTGTTCTTACGGGCCTTCGACGACTTGCCGCCCTGACGTCCGAATGCGCCTGCAGCGCCGCCGCGACCGCGACTGCCGCCGCGTGCGGGACCGTTGCTCGGACCGCTGCTCGGGAAGTTGTTCTGCTGGCCGGTGCCGCTACGGAAACCGCCGCGTGCGCCGCCGCCCTGCTGACCGCCGCGCTGCGCGCCGCCATTGCGGTTCTGGCCCCACTGGCCGGGACGTGCGCCCTGCGCTCCCTGACCCGGACGACCGCCACGGAAACCGCCACGGCCACCACGACCGCCACGGCCACCACGCCTGTCCTCGTTGTTGTTCACAGTCGGACGAGCCATCGGATGCGGACGGGGGATGTCACCCGGGGTGGGCGTGTGCATGCCCTGCTTGCGGCTGAACGGATTGTTGCCCGGACGCGGACCGGGGGTATGCGGACGCTGCTGCGAGGACGCGTTGCCCTGCGCGGCGTGCGGTGCGGGAACCGGGGCCTTCGGACCCGGCTTGGCCGGACGTGCGCCCGGCTTGGGCTGCTGTGCGTGCGGCGCGGACGGCTTTTCGCCGCGCTGCTGCAGGGCGTTGCCGTTACGGTCGTTACGGTGCGGCTTGGGGCCGGGCACCGCGGGACGCTGATGCCTTGCCGCTCCCGCTCCCGGCTTGGCCGCCGGAGACGGCTTGGCGGGGCCGGGCTTCGCACCGGGCTTGGCGATCGGCTTCGGGGTTGCCTTGGGGGCGGCGGCCTTCGGCTGCTCCTTGCCCTTGGCTGCGCCGTCGCCCTTCGGAGCCAACGCGGCCTTGAGCTTGCGCTCGACCGGGGGCTCAACGGTGGAGGATGCCGACTTGACGAATTCCCCCATATCCTTCAGCTTCTCCAGCACGGTCTTGCTGTCGAGGCCAAGGTCCTTGGCGATTTCATATACGCGTGGTTTTGCCACTACTTGTTCTCCTATCTGTGACCACGCGCCCGCGCAGTCAATGCTCGATGACGGTGAGCCTGTTCATCGTGCAACCATGATCGTGTGTATCCTCGTCGTTCGACTCAGAGCCTACTTATGCCTGATAAATTCCGGCATAAGCATACCCAGAGCGCTGGATTATTCGTCCGCCTGCTTGTCCGCCTGCTCAGCCATCTTCTTGGCATGGCTTTCGGCGGATTCGATGCCGATCTTCCAACCGGTGAGCTTGGCGGCCAGACGAGCGTTCTGCCCTTCCTTGCCGATGGCCAGCGACAGCTGGTCGTCGTGGATGAAGGCGATGGCGGTCTTGTTCTTCTCGCTGATGACCTGCACGCCGGTGGCGACGGCCGGAGACAGAGCCGACGCGACGAATTTCGCCGGATCCGCGGAGTAATCGACGATATCGATCTTCTCCTGGCCGAGGTTCTCCATCACCGCACGGACACGGGCACCGCCGGGGCCGATCAGAGCACCCTTCGGGTTCACACTTTCCGTGTTGGCCTTGACCGCGATCTTGGTGCGGGCACCGGCCTCACGGGCGATGGCCATGATCGACACCGCACCGGAAACCAGTTCCGGCACTTCGCGTTCGAACAGGCAACGCACCAGCTCCGGGTGGGAACGGGAGACGATGATCTCCGGCCCCTTGATGCCACGACCGACGTTCACCACATACACGCGCAGACGCTCGCCGTGACGGTAACGCTCACCCGGCACCTGCTCGCGGCGCGGCAGCAGCGCTTCGACATCGCCGACGGCGATATGCACGTTGGAGGGATCCTTGACGTCCTGCTGGACGATGCCGGTGATCAGCTTGCCCTTCTGGCCGCTGAACGCGCCGAAGATCTTCTCATCCTCCGCGCGACGGAACAGCAGGGTGATGACCTGGCGTGCCGTGGCGGCGGCGAGACGACCGAAATCCTTGGGGGTGTCGTCGTACTCTTCACCCAGCGTGGGCGCGGGATGCGGGTTCTCCTCGGTGGGGGTTCCCGGAATCTCATCGGCCGCCCACACGGTGAACGTGCCGGCACGGTCGTCGAGTTCGATGCGCGCATGCTTGGCGGCGTGCGGCGTCTTCAGATATGCGAGGCGCAGCGCCTCGGAAAGAGCGTCATCAAGTGTTTCAGCGTCAATACCCTGCTCCGCTGCGAGCTTATGAATTCCTGCCAGGTCCAGTTCCATGTTCCGCAAGACCTCCCTTAAATTATTGCGTACTAGGCTCATATGGTCATAGTCAAAGCTTATTCTACTGTTTTATGCAGACACTTCGAGACGCCTTCCCCTTGGGCGCACGGCCGTTGACGATAGCGGCCGTATGCGCCATGCTCATGCCGCTCGCGGGATGCTCGGCACCGAATCTCGAAGCGCAGGTCAACGAGGCCGCCAAACCCGACACCTGCGAAAGCTCGTATGAGTCCGCTGTGGCGGGGTCGGGCGATATGGCCGCCGGCCATCCCCTGATGATGCGTTATCTCGGCGCGACCGCCGCCGCATCGGCTTGGTCCACCGTCGCCTCGTCCTGCCCGGCGCGCGCCGTCGAAGGCGTCGTGCATTCCGCGCAATCCTTGTACACCGCCCAAGTGCTCGCCTCGCGTTTGGGGATCGCCGCCGCTTCCGCACCCACCATGGATTATGGCTCGCTGGTGAAGCTGAGCATGGACACCGATGCGCTGTCGAAAATCGTATTGGAGGAGGATCGCGCCGGTTTCTCGCTGGGCGTACTGGCGGCTCGCGGCGTCGCCAACGCCACCCTTGCCAACAGCGACGCGCACAAGACCGCCGCGCAACGACTGTTCTCGCTGTCCGAAGCCGGCACGGACCCGCGTCAGAAGGTGTATGCGGTCGATCATCTGATAGCGAATCCGCAAACCATCGACGATCCCGCCAACAAGATCGAGGCATCCACCGTCGCCGCCATCGAGATGAATTGCGCGCGCGCCTACCTTGAGGCGTTGTCCGGGTCGAAGCACATTTCACGCGCCACGCTCGCCTGGCTTGCCGATGCCGCCACGGCCCGCGTCTGGCATGCTTTCGAACTCGGATACCCGGTGTTCGACGCCGCATTGCTCGAACAGGATGAGGGCTGAGGGCCGATCACGTTCCGCACGGCTCGGCGAATGCCGGGATCCGGCGACCGACGGCAAGCGGCGGAAACGAAACGGACGGCGGAAACGAAACGGATATGACAAAGCCCACCGGGAATCCCGATGGGCTTTTATGGCGGATAAGGCGAGATTCGAACTCGCGGAGGGGTTCGCCCTCACACGCTTTCGAGGCGTGCTCCTTAGACCGCTCGGACACTTATCCATATGTTGCAAGCAACTTGTCCATTATGCCACAAAAAACCGATACGGCAAATCGTGTCGCACATGTCGCGTCGTGCAACGGCCTGCAGCGCGACGGTTGCACGACGGTTGCGCGACGGCCATATACCCAGCCATGCAACGGTCGCACGGGCATCACAGCAGCTGCTCATGCACCGATGCATTCACCCACTGGTCCTGCTTGACGTCATCACCGAAGAACGTGCCGATATCAAGCATGCAATCACGGTAATCACGCCCATGCGCGATGGTGATGTAGTTATCGTCCACCATACGATTGTGCGTCGGGTCGAATCCAATCCACCGCCCGTAGTGGTAGATCTCCACCCAGGCGTGCGTCGCGCCTTCGCCACCGAGCAGACCGGCGATATACCGCGCGGCGAGCCCGCAATGGCGGCATACCGCCAGCATCACGTGCGCGTAATCCTGGCACACGCCGCTGCGTTGCGCAAGCGCCTGCTCGGCGGTGGTGCGGATCGTGGTGGAACCCGGCGTGTAGACGAAGGCCTTGAACACCTCATCCATGATCGCCCCGGCCTTATCGAGCGCCGTGGCATCGTCCGCCAGCCGCTCCAATCGGGTGCGGCAGATCGCGATCAACGCCTCGACGGCCGGCCCGGGAACGGTGAGCGCCGAATCGAAACGGTACAGGGGCCGGTAACGTTCCGCCTTGATATGCGCGTTGTCCACGAATGCGATGCCGGTGACCCGGTAATTGAACATCGTGTGCGGTTCCGGGATGAACCCGGTGCTCACCACGGAGTCGAAGGCATCGATGGTCGTTTCGAGTTCGGTATGCGGCTCCACCATGACATCGACGTCCACAACCTGCTGGCGTGGTCCGGTCACGGGGATGCAACGCAACTGGAAACGATGGTTCGTGACCGGCGAGCTGAAGCTCAGCTTCATCTCGTAATCAAACACCAATTTCTTCATGGCTCATGTCCCAAGTCCGATCGGGCAATACGGTTCTCACGATACCCACCACCCGCGTTCACGGGCGATGGGCGTCCATATTCATGGCGCTCAGCGTCCCCTTTTCCGCGGAATCATGCATGATGGAACGCTTGCGGAAATCGTCGAGGAACGCCCGGAGCTTGGCGGTCAGCCTGTCGTAGCCACGTTGGGGCAGTTGCGCGAGCAGCCAGTTCAGCCCGTCGGCGAAGCATTGCGGCAACGGCAATCCGTCGAGAAGATGCGCGTACGCCTCGAGGTTGCGCAGCGATACGTCCAGTTCATCATCCGGCATATGGAAGCGCGTGTACAGGTCGATGCGCTCAAGGTACTTGCCGACGAAGATGAACGCCTTGAGCTCCTTATCGGCCGAGGAGTTCTCGATGCCGCCCCAGAACGCGAGCATGTTATCCGCCACATCGCGTTGCGCGTAGATGTCGCCGTCGTTGGCGCTGCGTTCGGCGGCGTCGGTGATGTTCGTCAGGGCAAGCTCGATGTACTGCAGCAGACGCGACGAAAGCTCGGGCCGCAAAATCACCGCGTTGTTGAACGCGCACACGATGGCGCTGCGCACCGAATCCGGATTGTTCCCGTCATACAGGAACGATTCGATGAATGCGTCGAAATCCTCGAAGTCCTCGGGCAGGTCGAGTGCGTGGGCGAATGGGCGGAACGCGTCGGCGTCCTCGTCCATCACACGGTCGTAGAAGGGATAGAACTGCACCAGCGTGGTGAACGCCCGCTCGGTGTACCGGCCGAGCCAATACAGGTTGTCTGCCTTGGACGCGGTGACCAGCTGCAGCGCATGCTTGCGCACATGCGGGATAAGATTCACCGACGTGATCTCCTCCCCGGCTCTCATACCGTCCTTCGTATCGGGGGCGAGCACCCAAGTGTCCTTGAAGCCGCCGCCCTGCGAGGAGTTGACGATCATCTGACCGGGAACGGACGAATAGCGCGTCAAGCCCGAATACCATACGTGCATGTTCTGACCGGTGAGGACGAAGGCGCGCAGATCGGCCTTGCGTGGCACGGTGTCGCCGGTCGCCGTATCGACGACCTCAAGATCACGGAATTGGATGACTTCCTGCGCGATGAACCGCCTGGGCTCGGCTTTGATGCGGTCGGCCAGATCCTCGCGCTCGGATTTGTCCAGATCACTGCCGAACACCACGCCGTAACCACCGGCTTCGGCCACATCCTTGATCACCAGTTCGCCGAGCCTGTCGAGCACTTCGGCGCGATCCTTGCCGAACATGGGCATGTAGGTGGGCGCATTGTTCAGGATCGGCTCCTCGCCCAGATAGTATCTGACCATCTGCGGCGCGAAATAGTAGATGGCCTTGTCGTCGGCCGCGCCGTTGCCCGGCGCGTTGACGATGGAGACGTTGCCCGCACGGTAGGCGGAGAGCAGGCCGGGCACGCCGATCACCGAATCGGGGTTGAAGGCGAAGGGATCGAGGTAATCGTCGGAAAGACGCCGGTAGACCACGCCCACACGATGCCGGTTGCCCGCATAGTCGAGGAAGAACAGACGGTTGTCCACGACTTCGAGATCCTCCGGGAACGCGAGCGTGGCACCGGTCTGTTCCGCCAGATACGCGTGCTCGAAGAACGCGGAATTGTATCGTCCCGGCGACAGCACCACCGCGATGCCGCCCGTGGATACGAAGTCCATCGCCTTGCGCAGTAGACGGGAGTAGTCGCGGTTGTCGCGCACATGCACGTCGCGGAACAGACGCGGGTTGATGCGACGTTCGATGTCGCGCGCGAACAGCGGGTAGCTCGCGCCCGAGGGAATACGCAGATTATCCTCCAACACCCACCATCGGCCATCCTCGCCTTGCACGAGATCCTCCCCCGCGATGTGCGCGAACACGCCGCCTGGAGGGGTGACGCCGTTCACCTGCGGATAGTAGCCCGCCGACGTGTAGACGAACTCCTCGGGCACCACGCCGTCGTGGATGATCTGCTTATCGGAGTAGATATCGCGCAGATACGCGTTCAGCGCCTGGACGCGCTGCTTGAGACCGGCTTCAAGCCGGTCGAACTCGTCGGATTCGATGATGCGCGGCACCGGATCGTAGGGGAACAGACGATCATGGTATTCGCCGTCCTTGTATACGCCGAAGCGCACGCCGTTGCGGCTGAGTTCCCTATTGATCTCCTCACGCCGTGATACCAGTTCCTTGGCCAGTTTCCGTGCCGCCGATTCGATCATCGTTCCACGCTCCTTCCGTCCCTCGCGACGGATGCCAATATGGGGTACCGCGCATGGTCAGCCTTGATAGAAGCGAACGTAACGGCGTTCGGTTACCGGATGGTGCCGCGGATTGTTACGGTATTGTCATCGGTGACGCGCACCGCAACATGCCGTACACATGGCCGTGACATGACGATCCCCGTGCGGGTCGCCATGGATGGTCCATGGTGGCCAGCACGGGGATCGACGTGGCCTATCGGCGGCTGTCCGCTAGCGGAAGCGACTCACTTCTGCCAACCGATATCCTGCGGCAGAGAACCCGCGAAGCCGGCCGAACCATAGTTGGCCAGACCGGTCTTCGTGGCGTAATAGGACGGCGGTGTGGACACCGGAATGGTGCCGTACAGCGCCAGCGCGGCCTTTTCCGCCTTGTTGGTGGCCTTGGCCTGGGCATCATAATCAGACAGCGCGCCGGCCTTCTTCACCAGCTCGTCGACTTCCTTGCTGCCCACATAGGTGAAGTTCGACGGACCGTCGGAGGTATACAGCTGCGGCGCGGAGGTCACGAAACTGAGCGCGGCGCTCGCCTGCCAGGCCATCGGCAGCACCTGGTATTCGCCGCTGGTCACGGTGGACGAGAACTTGCTTTCGGTCTTGTTGACGACCTTGACCTTGACACCGGCCTTCTTCATCATGGCCTGATATGCGGTGGCCAGAGCCTGCTGGGTGGCGTCGTCACCGAAGTAGGTGAACGTGACCTGCAGCGTCTTGCCGCCCTTGGCGTAGTAGCCGTCATCGCCCATCTTGTAACCGTCGGACTCGAGGGTCTTCTTGGCGTTGTCGACGTTGTACTTCGCGTCGGCCGGCATGTTGTTCTCATAGCCCTTCTGGTACGGCATCAGCAGCTCGGAGCCCGGCTGGGTGGCATCCCACTTCATGCCTTGGTACTGCACGCTGTTGTAGGTATTGACATCGAACGCCTGGGTCAGCGCCTTACGCACCTTGATGTCGTCCAGCGGCTTGGACTTGCCGTTGTATTCGAACACACGGGTCTTGGTGCTGTAGCCGTAGCGGAGCTGCGTGTCCTTCACGCCGCGCACCTGCTTGATATCGTCCTTGGTGCTGGCGATGGCAGCATCGATTTCGCCGTTCTGGAAGGCGTTGAGCTCGGCGCTGCTCTCCATCTGCTTGTAGATCACCTTGCTCAGCTTCGGCTTGTCGCCCCACCACTCCTCATTCGGGACGAAAGTGACCTGGGAATCGCTGAAGGACTGGACCTTGAACGGACCGGCGGCCCATTCGTTGTGCGGGTTCTTCACCCATCCCTGGGTGAAGGTCTTCGGATCGGCGGCCTTCGGGTTCACCAGTCCGGAGAACACCAACTGCCACGGATAATACGGGGTCTTGTACTTGACGATGACCTGCTTGGCATTGGAGCCCTGCTCGACGCTGGCGATCTGGTCGAAACCATCGGTGCTCGGCGGGTTGTAGTCCGGGTTGGAACCGTTGTTGGCCTCCCAGGTCGCTTTGAATGCGGTCCAGTCGATTTCGCTGCCGTCGTTCCATTTGGCCTTCGGATTGATGTCGTACTGCACGACCATTGGGTTCTCGCTGACCAGCCTCATATCGGTCAGGAAGTCCTTGTTCACCTTGATCGGGGAGCCGGAAACCTGATCGGAAAGCAGCAGGCTCGGCTGATACCAGCTCCACAATTCGGACATGTACCCGGTGTTGCCGTCGGTGCTCAGATAGTTCCAGTTCGGACCGATTTCGACAATACCCAGTGTCAGCGTGCCGCCGTCCTTGATGTTGTCGCGAGACTGGTGGTTGTCGTAACGCTGCTTGACGTTCGGCATCGGCAGATCACCGGTGTAGGACGATGGAACGCCGTCTGCCGGCTCCTCCTTCAACGCGCTCGATGAAGAACCGCCATTCGCGCCGCAGCCTGCGAACAGCATCGAGAACGACGCCGCCACGGCAGCAAGCGACATAAGCTTGTTTTTCCTGTTCATTTTCCTCTCCAATATATTCAAGGATTCGTGGGATGCGAATCCATCACCCGCGCTTGGAATCAAGCGAAATGGCAGGCGACCGTATGGCCGTCGCCGCGGGAAGCTTCGTTCGAGACGCGCATGCTCGGGCGTTCGCCCATGCAACGCGCCTGTTGTTCCTTCGTCAGCGTCGGCATCAGTGGGCATCGGCCCACGAACGGGCAGCCGGCGAAGGTTTCCGTCGCGCTGGGCAGTTCGCCTTGCAGCACGACACGTTGACGGGACCGTTCCCTTTGCGGGTCGGGAACCGGAACCGCGCTCATCAGGGCCTTGGTGTACGGGTGCAGCGGATGGTCGAACACGTCATCCGTGTCGCCGACCTCCACGAGCCGCCCCAGGTACATCACCGCGATGCGGCTGGAAATGTGGCGGACCACCGACAGGTTGTGCGCCACGAACAGATAGGCGACGCCAAGCTTGTTCTGCAGGTCCTCCAGCAGGTTGATCACACCGGCCTGGATGGAAACATCCAACGCGGAGACCGGTTCATCGAGCAAAACCAGCTTCGGATTCACGGCCAGGGCGCGTGCGATGGCGATGCGCTGACGTTGGCCTCCGGAGAACTGCGTCGGGAAGCGATCCACCTGATCCGGGTTGAGTTCCACGAGCCGCATCAGTTCGCCGATGCGCTGGCGAATCTCCTCACGGCTCTTATGCTGCGCCTTCAGCGGCTCGGCAAGCACGTCGTAGATCGGCAGACGGGGGTCGAGCGAGCTCATCGGATCCTGGAACACGTATTGCACCTGCGCACGCAGTTCACGGCGCTTCTCGCGGGACATGTGCTTCTTGCTCAACGTCGTGCCGAGGACGGTGATGGAACCGGATTCCGGCTCGGTGAAGTTCATGACCTGCGTCAGCGTGGTGGATTTTCCGGAACCGGATTCACCCACCAGCGCCACGGTCTCGCCTTCGCACACATCGAAGCTCACGCCGTCCACCGCATGCACTTTGCCCACATTGCGGCGGAAGAACCCACCGGAGGTGACCGGGAAGGTCTTGCATACGTCCTTCAGTTCAAGCACCTTCCTGCGCTGGCTGCGGGGAATGTGCGCGAACTTGGACGGCGTTCGGTCATCCACCTGGTACACGTCATGGAAGGTGAGTCCCTTACTCGCGATCTCGTCGGCGCGCAGGCATGCCGCCAACTGCCCTTCGAGCCCTGAAATGGGTTTGAGCTCCGGCTCCTCATGGCGGCATGCGTCGGTGGCCATCGGGCAACGGGGCGCGAACGGGCATCCCTGCGGCAAGTCGGCCAGATTGACCGGGGAACCGGGAATGGGCACGAGCCGCTTGTCGCTGCCGCGATCGGAACGCGGCACCGCACCCAGCAATCCCATGGTGTACGGCATGGCGGGATGCGCGAAAATGCTGTCGACGTCCGCGTATTCCACCGGGCGCCCCGCGTACATGACGATGATGTCGTCCGCCATGCCCGCGATGACACCCAGATCATGGGTGATGAAGATGACCGCGGCACCCGTTTCGCGCTGCGCTTTCTTCAACACTTCGAGGATCTGCGCCTGGATCGTCACATCCAATGCGGTGGTCGGCTCGTCGGCGATGATGACGTCCGGGTCGTTGGCGATGGCCATGGCGATCATCACACGCTGGCGCATGCCGCCGGAGAACTGGTGGGGAAACGCGGTCAGGCGCTTCTCCGGCTCGGGGATGCCCACCAGATTCATCAGTTCGATGGAACGGTCGTGGATCTGTTCGGCGCTCATGCCGGGATTATGTATGGTCAGCGCCTCCTTGATCTGATCACCGATGGAGAACACCGGGGTCAGCGCGGAAAGCGGGTCCTGGAAGACCATGGCGATGCCCTTGCCGCGGATCTTGCTCATGGCGAGGTCATCCTCGTCGAGCAGTTCCTCGCCACGGTAGCGGACGGATCCCTTGACGCTCGCATTCTTGTCGAGCAATCCCATGATCGCCATGGATGTCACCGATTTGCCCGAACCGGACTCGCCGACGATGCCGAGCGTCTTGCCGCGGTAGAGGTCGAAATTGACGCCGCGCACGGCACGCACCACGCCCGCTTCGGAAGCGAAGCTCACATGCAGGTCGCGGACTCGGAGAACCGGCTTCTTCTCTTGCGTTTCCTTCTGATTGGTCATTTCGGGCTCACTCAGCCTTTCCAGCGGAACGGGAATACGGGTCGATGGCGTCACGCAATCCATCGCCGATCAGCTGCACGGAGAAGGTCAGCACGATCAGCACGATGGAGGGGAACAGCAGGATCCATGGGGAGGTCATCACCACGGTCTGGCCCGCGTTGAGCAGGGTGCCGAGCGAGGTGTCGGGAGCTTTGATGCCCAAGCCCAGGAAGCTCAGCGCGGTTTCGCTGTTGACCGCGCCGATGACGCCGAGCACGGTGTTGATGATCAGCACCGAGCCCAGATTCGGCACCAGATGACGCACGATGATGTGGAACGACGAAACGCCCATGTATTTCGCGGCGTGGACGTACTCACGCTCGCGCAGGCTCAACGTCAACGTGCGCAGGGTACGCGCGTAGCCGATCCAGCCGAAGGCCGTCAAACCGAAGACGAGCCACAGCCAGTCGCTGCCGCCGGTCGCGGAGCTCACGATGAGCGCGATGAGGAGGAACGACGGCACCACGAGCAGCATGTCAAGCACCCACATGCCGACTTTTTCGAACCAGCCGCCGAAATAGGCGACCGCGGTGCCGACGATCGCGGCGATCACCGTGGTGCCGATGGAGCTCAGCAGACCGATGGAGAGGGAACGTCCCAGACCACGGACCACCATGGCGTACAGATCGGAACCGCCGACGGTCGTGCCAAACCAGTGGTCGGCGGTCGGACCGGAGCCGAGTGCCGTGAAATCAGGCTCGTCATAGCTCCATTTGGAGAGTTTGGAACCGAAGATCGCGAAGAATATCAGCACGACCAGCATCACCAAGCCGACAACGGCTGACTTGCGACGCATGAAACGCCTGACATACAGGGTCAGACGGCCTGTGCGTTTGAACGAATCATTCGCGGCCGGCGCATCATCGGAACCGAGATCCTCGCGTTCCGGTCCTTTCTGCGCTTCACATTCAACGGTTTCGTCATATTCGAGTGCGCTACTCATGGGGAATCACCTAATATTCAGTTCTTGTGGCTATTCAGCTCAAACGAATGCGTGGATCGAGCCATGCGGAGAAGATGTCGGCAAGCAGGGCGCCGGTAAGCGTGCAGACGCCGCCGAACGCGGTGACCGCCACCGAGCCGTTGATGTCGTTCTGGCTGATGGCCTGCACGAAGTAGGATCCGACGCCATTGATGGCGAACACGGTTTCCGTGATCACGGCGCCGGTGAACACGCTGGCGATGGAGAACGCCACATCGACGGCCGTCGGAATCAGCGACGTGTGCAACGCATGACGGCGGATGGCGACGTTGAGCGGCAGGCCTTTGGCACGTGCAGTGCGCACATAATCGGCGTTCATCGTATCGAGCAGATACGTGCGCTGCGTCAGATGGTAGCTGACCATGCCGGGGATGGTCAGCACGATGGTCGGCAGTATCAGATGCTACGCGAAATCAAGGAACCACAGGAACGGATTCGATCCGGTGTAGGAATGCAATCCCGTCACGTAGAAGATCCTGCTGCCGGTGGACTTGTTGAAGCTGATGGCAAGCAGCACGACCAGCAGGCCGAGCACGGCGGTGGGGATGACCAGGAAGAAGGTGGCGACTGTGTTCAATGCGCGATCCTGCCACTTGTATTGGCGAATCGCCGTGTAGACGCCGATGCTGACGCCGAAGACCACGCCAAGGACGGTGGCCAGCGTCACCAGCTGGACGGACGCGCCGATACGGGCCGCGATCGCTGGACCGACCGGCGACTGGTCCGGGCTCAATCCCCAATCCCAACGGGTCACGATGTTCTTCAGCCACCGTCCGTACCGGATGATGACGGGGGTCTGATCGTTGATGTTAGCGAGGGTCAGCGAACGGTTGATTGAGGCGATCGGCGGATGCGGATGGCGGGACATGTAGTTCGAGCGTGGGTCCATGAACGCGCTTGCCAGGAAGTACGTCAGCGACACTGCGATGAACAGCATCACCACGTAATTGGCGATGCGCTTGACGATGTATTTGATCATGCGACCCCCTTCAGGCCAACCCCTTGCGCCTTATGTATTGGCCTGTAATAGGTCGCATATTTTTCCGGGGCAACCCTGTTTCACATTGTGGAACGGGTCCGTCTCATGACCGAAACACGCGAATTCCGCGGCAAACCGCATGCTGGCAACGTTTCTCCCACATGGAATGCCGTTCACAAATTGCGGCCGTTACAACACTCGTCGCAGCGTTTGTCACATCGCTCGCCGCAGCGTCCGTCGCAATGGATTACGGCAGCGTCCGCTTCGCACGAATCGCCTGGGCGCGAACCGCCAGCTGATCGTCGGAAGGGTAGGCGACGTGTTCCAACGTTAATCCCTGCGGCGCGATCGGGCCGGTGCTGCCTTCACGCTTGGGAACGGCCATCTTGCCCGCGAACCAATCGAGATCGCGCTTGCCGAGGCCGACCTGCACGCAGCCGTTGACCAGGGAACGCACCATATTGCGGGCGAAGGCGTCGGCGACGATGGTGAAGCAGACCAAGCCGGATTCGAAGGTCGGCACGATATACCCTTGCTCCAAGCCGCTCTCCCGGCCGCTCTCCCGGCCGCTCGGCGGGACGAGCGGCGAAGTCCCGATACGTGTCCACTGCGCCCGTTTGACCTCACGGATGGTGGTGCCTCCCGGATTCGGAGTGGCGAAGGAGCCGAAATCATGCAGGCCGATGGTCATGGCCGCTGCACGGTTCATCGCATCGATATCAAGATCGTCATCGATATGGAGCACGCAGCCACGCAATCGCGGATCGACCTCTCCCCCACGATCGACGATGCGATACACGTATGTGCGTTCCAGCGCGGAGAACCGGGCATCGAAACCTTCCGGCGCCACACTGATGCGATGGATGGCGATATCGCCGGGCAACAGCCGCTGCAGGCGATGTTCCAGAGCCGTCACCGCGGCAACCTTCATATGCCCGACGGCGCGTTGCAGGACATCCTCACTGATGTCGATATGGCAGACCTGATGGCTGGCGTGCACGCCCGTATCGGTACGCCCCGCCACCACCAAGCGCAACGGCTCGTCGGCATCGTCGGCGGCGACGCGCAGAATGCGGCGCAGCGCGCTCTCCACTTCCCCCTGCACCGTGCGAATGTCGGGCTGCACGGCCCATCCGTAGAACGCCCCACCGTCATATGCCAAATCGATCCGAAGTCTCATAACCACCCATAGTACGGGTTCCCTCAACCTTCATGCGGCAGAAGCCGGTTCGTCCGCTGCCTCGCGCAGGCCGTCTGGTACGGCATAATCCAGTACGGCCCGGCAGACATATACGGTTCCGCCTCCCGAGGCGCATAACCCGCCGAATATACGAAAAGGGCCGGGAACCACATGGATTCCCGGCCCTTCAATCAATCAGTCGGACTGATCGACTCACTCAGCCTTCTCGGCCTCGTCCTTGGCTTCCTCAGCGGGAGCTTCGGCTTCGGCGGCGACCTTGGTCGCGGCTTCGGCTTCCTTGACGACGGCCTTCTTCGGGCTCACCGGCTCGGTGACGAGCTCGATGATGGCTGCAGGCGCATTGTCGCCGGTACGGGAGGCGATCTTCACGATGCGGGTGTAGCCGCCCTCGCGCTGCTCCATCTGCTCGGCGATCTCGGTGAACAGCTTATGCACGACGGACTTGTTGCGGATGACGCGCATCACGCGACGACGGGAGTGCAGATCACCGCGCTTGGCGAAGGTGATCAGTCGCTCGGCCAGCGGACGAAGGCGCTTGGCCTTCGGCAGCGTGGTCGTGATGCGGCCGTTCTGGAACAGGCTGGTAGCCATGTTCGCGAGCATAAGGCGCTCGTGTGCCGGGCTGGACGCCAGACGCGGGCCCTTCTTGGGTGTAGGCATTGTTACTCCTTTTGCCGGGCCGGTTCAGGTGGGCAAGAGCCCGAACATCCGAACCGGTCAAGCGGTTGGTCGAAGATTATGCGATCACTCGTCTTCCGGGGAGAAGAAAGTGCCGCCTTCGAGATTATTGGGGTCGAAGTCGCCGAGCGGCGAAGCCTTCAGGGAAAGACCCAGGGACTGGAGCTTCTCCTTGACCTCGTCGATGGACTTCATACCGAAATTGCGGATGTCGAGCAGATCCTGCTCGGTGTGGGAGACAAGCTCACCGATGGTGTGGATGCCCTCACGCTTCAGGCAGTTGTAGCTGCGCTGAGTGAGGTTCAGATCCTCAATCGGCACGGCATGCTCAGGGTTGGTTTCCTCCACCACGGGAGCGGAACCAACCTCAACGCCCTCAGCCTGAACGTTGAGCTCACGGCACAGACCGAAGAGCTCCACCAGGGTGGAACCGGCGGATGCCACCGCATCGCGCGGGGAAATGGCCGGCTTGGTCTCCACGTCCAGAATGAGCTTGTCGAAGTCCGTGCGCTGTTCCACACGGGTGGCCTCGACCTTGTAGCTCACCTTGAGCACCGGGGAGTAGATGGAATCGACCGGGATACGGCCGATTTCGTCAGCATCCTGCTTGTTCATCGACGCCGGCACATAGCCGCGGCCACGCTCGACGGTGAACTCGATTTCGAGTTCGCCATCTTCGGCCAGGGTGGCGATATGCTTGTCCGGGTTGGCGATGGTGACGCCGGCGGGCGGGGTGATATCGCCTGCGGTGGCTTCACCCTTGCCACTCTTGCGCAGGTACATCACGACGGGCTCATCATATTCGCTGGTGAGCACGATGCCCTTGATGTTCAGCAGGATCTCGGTGACGTCTTCCTGCACACCCGGCAGAGTGGTGAACTCATGCAGGGCACCGGAGATACGTACCGAAGTAACAGCGGCACCCGGAATCGAGCTCAACAGGGTACGGCGCAGCGAGTTGCCAAGCGTGTAGCCGAAGCCCGGTTCAAGCGGTTCGATAGTAAAACGGGAGCGCTGAGGATTCAGCGATTCCTCGGTAAGAGTCGGACGCTGTGCAATAAGCACTGTGGTATCCTTTCAGCTTCTGAACGGCGGTGCACTCGCCGAACATAAGCACGTTGGATGAATATTGTCTAGTAGTGCTCAGACGCGACGGCGTTTCGGGGGACGAACGCCGTTGTGTGCTTGCGGGGTGACGTCGGTGATGGAGCCGACTTCAAGACCTGCAGACTGCAGGGAGCGGATAGCGGTTTCACGACCGGAACCCGGGCCCTTCACGAATACGTCGACCTTCTTGACGCCGTGTTCCATCGCCTTGCGGGCGGCGGACTCGGCAGCCATGCCGGCAGCGTACGGCGTGGACTTACGGGAGCCCTTGAAGCCGACGTCGCCACCGGAGGCCCAGGACACCACAGCGCCGGACGGATCGGTGATCGAGATGATCGTGTTGTTGAAAGTGGACTTGATGTGCGCCTGCCCGACCGGGACCGACTTGCGGTCGCGGCGACGAGGCTTGCGCGCGGCTTGCTTCTGAGCTGCCATTGATCCTCGTTTCCTAATAACGAATGTCTTGCTGGCCTACGCGATGAGGATGCGCACCTCGTGGCGTATGCTTCGCCACCTATTACTTGGTGGCCTTCTTCTTTCCGGCGACCGTGCGCTTCGGGCCCTTGCGGGTGCGAGCATTGGTCTTGGTGCGCTGACCACGCACGGGAAGACCCTTACGGTGACGCTGGCCTTGATAGCAGTTGATCTGAATCTTACGACGGATATCGGCGTCGATTTCACGACGCAGATCGCCCTCGATCTTGAAGTTGGCTTCGAGGTAGTCACGCAGCGTAATCAGCTGCTCGTCGGTAAGATCCTTGACGCGAATATCCGGATTGATACCGGTCGCAGCAAGCGTTTGCTTCGCACGGGTACGACCAACACCGAAAATGTAGGTGAGGGCGATCTCGATGCGCTTCTCGTTAGGGATGTCGACTCCGGCAAGACGTGCCATTGCGATTCCTTCTATGTTCCGTAGGTCTTGCACCCTCTCGCCCGGTTATCCGGCACGGGCCTACGTACCCGTGGTTCAACGTCGCTTCCAAAGGAAGGCGTTGTGAGAAAGTGCCTTATTACTTGTGCCGCAGGGAAATCTGCTCAGCCCTGGCGCTGCTTGTGGCGCGGGTTGACGCAGATCACCATGACGCGGCCGTGACGACGGATCACGCGGCAGTTTTCGCAGATCCTCTTCACACTAGGGCTGACCTTCATGGTTTTCCTTTACTTGTACCTTTACTTATAACGGTACGTAATGCGTCCGCGAGTCAGATCGTACGGGCTCATTTCGAGCACCACGCGATCCTGCGGGAGAATACGGATGTAGTTCTTCCGCATCTTTCCGGAGATGGTGGCCAGCACGATGTGCTTGTTCTCAAGTTCAACACGAAACATCGCGTTTGGCAGCGCTTCGACTACCTGACCTTCGACTTCAATCACACCGTCTTTAGCCATGAGCTCCAGTCCATCCTTGTGGGTGCATTACACAGCGCTTCCGAAGAAACACCAACTTGCAAGAATACACAGTAGGGCCCCCAAGATCGCGGACGGCGTGTCACGTGATCTTGGGGGCCCTATCGGCCGGCGGGTTCTTCCCGCCTTCCCACCGTATTTACAGCGTGTGGATGTCCGCTCAGCGGGCGTCGAGAGCTGCGACGATGTTCTTCTGGATGGCGTCGATCTCGCCGACACCATCGATGGCGACCAGCTGGCCACGGCTCTTGTAGGTGTCCAGCAGCGGCGCGGTCTCCTTGGCGTAGGTGGCGAGGCGCTTGGCGATGGCTTCCGGCGTGTCGTCGGTGCGGCCCTGCTCCTCGGCGCGCTTGGCGATGCGGGCCATCAGCACGTCATGATCGGCGTCGAGGGCGACCACGGCGTCGAGCGGGGTGCCGAGCTCTTCGAGCATGGCGTCGAGGGCTTCGACCTGGGCGGCGTTGCGCGGGTAACCGTCGAGGATCCAACCGTTCGCGGTGTCGTCCTGGGCCAGACGGTCCTTGACGATGGAGTTGGTGAGCTCGTCGGGGACCAGTTCGCCCTTGTCGGTGTATTCGATGACCTTGAGACCGAGTTCGGTCTTGCCCTTGATGTTGGCACGGAAGATGTCACCGGTGGAGATGGCGGGGATGCCGTAGTGCTCGGCGAGCAGCGCGGCCTGGGTGCCCTTACCGACGCCCTGGGGGCCCATGATCAGCAGACGCATGAGGGTTCTCTTTCTATTCTGTTGGATTCTGTTGCGTGGGTTATACGTGACGGAGCGCTACCGAAGTCTAGTTCCGTAGCGCTCCGTAAGCATGGCCGGGTCAGCGACCCGTCACTTGCCTTCCTGATGGTCGGTGTTCTCGAACAGGAAGCCAGCGTACTGGAACTGTTCGGTCTGCGCCTTCGCCTGACGCAGGGTGTCGAGGCCGACGCCCGCGATGATCAGGATCGTGGTGCCGCCGAACGGCAGCTTGGTGTTAAGGTTCAGCGCCATGATCAGCACGGTCGGGATCAGGGCCACGAACAGCAGGTAGACGGCACCGACGGTGTTCAGGCGGTTCATCACGTAGGTCAGGTAGCGGCTGGTGGCGCTGCCCGCACGGATGCCGGGGATGAAGCCGCCGTACTGCTTCATGTTGTCGGCGGTCTCGTCCGGATTGAACGTGATCGACGTGTAGAAGAAGCAGAAGAAGACGATCATCAGCGCATACAGGGCGATGTACCACACGGAGGTGGTGTTGCCCAGGTTGGCGTTGATCCACTTGACCCAGGACTGGTCGGAGTTGCCGAACTGGGCGACCAGGGTCGGGATGGCCAGAATGGAGGATGCGAAGATCGGCGGGATGACGCCGGACATGTTGATCTTCAACGGCAGGTAGGTGGAGGAGCCGCCGTACATCTTGCGGCCGATCATGCGGCGGGTGTACTGCACCGGGATACGACGCTGGCACAGTTCGACGAAGTCGACGAAGATGAGGATGACGACCAGCACGGAGACCACGATGGCGAACTTGCCCCAGTCGCCGTCCGTGCCGTTGGTGCCATAGCCGATCTCCCACAGCTGCGGCAGGAAGCCGGAGCAGATGGACATGAAGATGAGGACGGACATACCCTGACCGATGCCCTTATCGGTGATGAGTTCGGCCATCCACATGATCAGACCGGTACCACCGGTCATGATGAGGACCATGACCATGAGGTTCCACACGGAGCCGTCGGGGATGACCTGGGAGCACTGGTAGTTGAACAGGGCGCCGGAACGCGCGGTGACCAGAATGGTGGTGGACTGCAGCACCGCAAGTCCGATGGTCAGGTAACGCGTGTACTGGGTCAGCTTGGTCTCGCCGGACTGGCCTTCCTTATGCAGGGCTTCGAAGCGCGGAATCACGACGCGCAGCAGCTGGATGACGATGGACGCGGTGATGTACGGCATGACACCCAGCGCGAAGATCGACAGCTGCAGCATGGCGCCGCCGGAGAACAGATTGACAAGTCCGATGAAGTTCTCCTGGTTGCCGGACAGCGTGGTCATGCACTTCTGCACGACCTTGTAGTCCACACCCGGGGTAGGAATGAACGAGCCAATGCGATAGATAATGATGATGAAAAGAACGAAGAGGATCTTCTTCCTGAGTTCTTTCGTCTTCAAGGCCTGGATTAACGTCCTCACCTAGATTCCTCCCTTATGGTGTTAGGCGCACAATTGACACACCACAATACGAATAAATTCACGCTAACGCACGAGCATAGTCGACAGTGTCTACTTCGTGCGTACACATCTCATAAAAATAGGCCCCCTTGCAAGCAAGGGGGCCATTTCAAATCACCTTCCGGAGACGAATCAGTCTTCGGAGATGGAGCCGCCAGCGGCCTCGATCTTGGCCTTGGCGGAGGCGGAAGCCTTCACGCCCTTCAGCGTGTACTTGACGGTGGTCTCGCCATCGCCCAGGACCTTCACCGGGTAACCGTTGCGGACGGCGCCCTTGGCGACCAGATCGGCCACGGTCAGTTCGCCACCCTCCGGGAAGAACTCGGTGAGCTTGGTGATGTTGATGACCTGGAACTCCGTCTTGAACGGGCTCTTGAAGCCACGCAGCTTCGGCAGGCGCATGTACAGCGGCAGCTGGCCGCCTTCAAAGCCAGGACGCACGTGCGTACGCTTGGTCTGGCCCTTGGCGCCGCGACCGGAAGTCTTACCCTTGGAGCCTTCACCACGACCGACACGAATGCGGTCCTTCTTGGCGCCCGGGGCGGGCTTCAGATCGTGCATCTGCAGAATTTCGTTATCTGCCATAATCAGTCAGCCTCCTCAACGGTGACCAGGTGACGCAGCACGTTGACCATACCGCGCACAGCCGGGGTGTCCTCACGGACGACGGTCTGGCCGATCTTGCGCAGACCGAGGCTCTGGGCAGTCGCGCGCTGCTTCGCATTACGGTTCACGAGACCGTGGTGCAGCGTAATCTTCAGGTTAGCCATGTGAATCACTCACCATCCTTCGCTTCAGCGGCAGCCTCTTCGCGAGCCTTGCGGGCTTCGGCGATGCCGGCGGCGCGGGCGCGCAGCAGGGCATCCGGAGCGACTTCCTCGAGGGAAAGGCCACGGCGGGCGGCGATCTCCTCCGGCTCCTCAAGCTGCTTGAGGGCGTCGACGACGGCGCGCACCATGTTGATCGCGGTGGGCGAACCCATGGACTTGGTCAGGACGTCGGAGATACCGGCGCACTCCATGACGGCACGCACCGGACCACCGGCGATAACACCGGTACCGGGAGCAGCCGGACGCAGCAGGACAGTGCCCGCGGCATCGTGGCCGATCACCGGGTGGGTGATGGTGCCACGCACGCGCGGCACGTTGAACATGTGCTTCTTAGCATCCAGCTGGCCCTTGGCGATAGCGGCCGGGACCTCACGGGACTTGCCGTAGCCGACACCCACGGTGCCGTTGCCGTCGCCGACCACCACGAGTGCGGCGAAGCTGAACGTACGACCACCCTTGTGGGTCTTGGACACGCGGTTGATGGTCACGACGCGATCGAGGAGCTCATCGCCCTTGTTCTCTTCGCGACGGTTGCGACGCTCACCGCGACGGCCTTCGCCGCGCTGGCCACGACGGCCACCACGACGATCGTCGTTGGACTTCTCTTCAGCCGGAGCGGCCTGAGTGTTCTGATCTTCAGCCACTTGAGTTTCCTTCACTTCTTCGCTCACAGTGCCAGACCTCCCTCACGGGCGCCCTCAGCGACAGCTGCGACACGACCGGTGTACTTGTTGCCACCACGATCGAACACGACAGCGTCGATGCCAGCGGCCTTGGCCTTCTCGGCAACCAGCTGGCCGACCTTCTTGGCGGCCTCGACCTTGGTGCCTTCGAAACCGGCGAACTCAGCGGTCAGAGTGGAAGCGGACACCAGGGTAATGCCCTTGGTGTCGTCCACGATCTGAGCGACCATGTGACGGTTGGAGCGGGTGACCACCAGGCGCGGACGCTCGGGGGTACCGGAGATGCGCTTGCGGATGCGTGCGTGACGGCGCTTGAGAGCGACCTTCTTGCCTTTTCCGAGAATAGCTACGCTCATATCACTTACCAGCCTTTCCAGCCTTGCGCAGAATACGCTCGTCGGTGTACTTGACACCCTTGCCCTTGTAGGGTTCCGGAGCGCGCAGCTTGCGGATATTCGCAGCAACCTGACCCACAACCTGCTTGTCGGTGCCCTTGACGATCACCTGGTTGGGGTTCGGCAGTTCGAACTCGATGCCTTCCGGCGGGTTCACGGTAATGGTGTGGGAGTAGCCGAGGAAGAACTCGATGCCCTTGCCCTTGGCGACGGCGCGGTAACCGGTGCCGACGATATCCAGGGTCTTGGTGTAGCCTTCGTGCACACCCTTCACCATGCCGGCGATGATGGAACGGCTCAGACCGTGCATTGCACGGGTCGTGCGCTGATCATCAACCGGGGTCAGGACGATCTCGTTGCCTTCGACGGCAGCGGTGATGCCCTCGGGGATCACGTAGGAATCGGAGCCCTTGGTGCCCTTGACCGAGAAGTTCTGACCGTCAATCTTGACTTCCACGCCAGCCGGAATGGTGACGGGGAGCTTACCAATATGCGATGCCATGTTTCAGCTCTCCTTTCTCACCAAACGTAAGCGACGATTTCGCCGCCGATGCCTCGATCGAGGCATTCCTTCTGGGTCAGCAGTCCCGACGAGGTCGAGATGATTGCAATACCAAGGCCACCGAGCGGCATCGGCAGGGAGTCGGACTTCGCGTAGCGACGCAGGCCCGGCTTGGAGATGCGCTTGATGCCCTGGATGGAACGCTCGCCGTTGGGGCCGTACTTGAGGGTGACCTCAAGAGCCTGGCCGACCTTGGCTTCCTTGGCGGTGAAGTCCTTGATAAAGCCTTCGCGCTTCAGAATCTCGGCAATGTTCGCCTTGAACTTGGAGTACGGCATATCCACGGTCTCGTGCTTTGCCGCGCTCGCATTACGCAGACGCGTAAGCATGTCTGCGATCGGATCTGTCATTGTCATTGTGGGCTAGTGCCCTTTCTCGCCGTGGTTTCCGCCGCCTATCCCCTACCGGGGAATCAGCCGCGGACCTTCAGCGTCGATGTTTACCAACTGGACTTCGTAACGCCGGGCAGCTCGCCGCGGTGGGCCTTCTCACGAAGGCAGATGCGGCACAGGCCGAACTTACGATACACGGAATGAGGACGACCGCAGACCTGGCAGCGCGTGTAAGCGCGCACCTTGAACTTCGGCTTAGCGGCCGCCTTGTTCTTCAGAGCGGTTTTTGCCATATCAGTTCTCCTTGAAAGGGAAGCCAAGGTGCTTAAGCAGAACGTAAGCTTCCTTGTCGTCCTTGGTGCTGGTCACCACGGTGACGTCCATACCGCGCTGGTGATCGATCTCGTCCGGGATGATCTCGTGGAACATGGACTGTTCGGTGAGACCGAAGTTGTAGTTGCCCTGTCCATCGAACTGGTGGCCGTTGATGCCGCGGAAATCGCGGATACGCGGCAGAGCCAGCGTCAGGAGACGGTCCAGGAACTCCCACATACGATCGCCGCGGAGGGTCACGTACGCACCGATGGCCTGGCCTTCACGCAGGTGGAACTGCGCGACGGACTTCTTGGCCTTGGTGATCTTCGGCTTCTGGCCGGTGATGGCGGTGAGGTCCTTGACGGCGCCTTCGATGAGCTTGGAGTCGCGAGCCGCGGCGCCGACACCCATGGAGACGACGACCTTCTGCACACGCGCGACCTGCATGGGGTTGGAGTACTTGAACTCCTTCTCCAGCTCAGGCACGATCTGCTCGTTGTACTGCACCTTCAAGCGCGGAGTTGCCGGCGCTTCGACGGTAGTGGTGTCGGTCATGCCAGCTCCTTTCCGGACTTCTTGGCAACGCGCACACGCACGGTCTTGACCTTGCCGTCGCGAGCCTCTTCCTTGACGTTCACGCCAACGCGAGTGGGCTTCTTGGTCTCCGGGTCGATCAGCATCACGTTGGAGCGATGGATCGGAGCCTCGACGGAGACGATGCCCGACTGCTGACCCTGTTGGGTGGCGCGCACGTGCTTCTTGACGATCTGGACACCTTCGACGATCAGTCGATCGTTGGAGAGCACGCGGGTAACGGTGCCTTCCTTACCACGGTCCTTGCCGCGGATGACCTTGACCAGGTCGCCGCTCTTGATCTTGGCTACCATGTCAGATCACCTCCGGGGCGAGGGACACGATGCGCATGAAGCGCTTGTCGCGCAGCTCACGAGCAATCGGTCCGAAGATACGAGTGCCCTTCGGTTCACGGCCGGAGCCGAGAATAACCGCTGCGTTCTCGTCAAACTTGATGTAGGAGCCGTCCGCACGACGGTGCTCCTTGACGGTACGAACGACGACTGCCTTGACAACGTCGCCCTTCTTGACCGATCCGCCAGGGATCGCGTCCTTGACCGAGGCGACGATGACGTCGCCCAGGCCGGCATAGCGTCGCTTCGATCCACCGAGCACGCGGATGGCAAGGATTTCCTTAGCACCCGTGTTGTCGGCGACATGAAGCCGCGTTTCCTGCTGAATCATTGATTCTCCTTAGCCGAGCTGGTTCTCCCCGCACACTGGGCGCAGCAAAGTGACCATCTTTCCAGATGGCCACAATAGCAACACCCCTAGAGGTGCGCTTGCTGCGCCCAGTGTACGGCGAGCCTTGCCGAACTTTTGTTTACTTGGCGCGTTCGATAATGCTATCGAGACGCCAACGCTTGGTCTTGCTCAGAGGCCGAGTCTCCATAATACTCACGAGGTCGCCAACATGGGCTTCGTTGTGTTCATCATGGGCCTTGACCGTCTTGGTGGAACGAACGACCTTGCCGTACAGCGGGTGGGTCGAACGCTTCTCAAGCTCCACGGAAATGGTCTTGTCCATAGCGTCGGACACGACGTAACCGCGGCGAACCTTGCGGAAGTTGCGCTCTTCAGCCATGTTCACTTCTCCTTAACGGTTTCAGCGGCCGGCTCAGCGGTGATGCCAAGCTCACGCTCACGCAGCACAGTGTACATGCGGGCGATGTCATGCTTGACGGCCTTGAGACGAGCCGTGTTGTCGAGCTGACCGGTTGCAGACTGGAAGCGCAGGTTGAACAGCTCTTCCTTGGACTTCTTCAGGAAGCCCTCGATCTCCTCATTGGTCTTCTCGTTGAGATTCTTGATGGAGTACTCTTCGGTTCCGACTGCCATATCAGATGTCACCGCCTTCACGTGCAATCACACGGCACTTCATGGGGAGCTTGTCGATTGCGCGGCGCAGAGCCTCGCGAGCGACGTCTTCGGACACGCCACCGATTTCGAACATCACACGACCGGGGTGGATGTTGGCGACCCAGAACTCCGGGGCACCCTTACCGGAACCCATTCGAGCACCGAGAGCGTGCTTGGTGAGCGGACGATCCGGGAAGATGGTGATCCACACGCGGCCGCCACGCTTGATGTAACGAGTCATGGCGATACGAGCGGCTTCGATCTGGCGGTTGGTCACGTAGGCCGGTGCCAGAGCCTGAATGCCGAAATCACCGAAGTTGATCTCGTTGCCGCCCTTGGACATGCCAGTACGAACCGGGCGGTGCTGCTTGCGGTACTTAGTCCTCTTTGGGATAAGCATTCTTGCTCACTCCTTCGTTTCCGTGGCAGCGGGAGCCTCGGCAGCGGCTTCGGCCTTGGGGGCCTCGGCGGTCTGCGGCTTGGCTGCGGAACGGTTGCCACGACGCGGGCGGCGATCGCCACGACGGCCGGAGCGGTTGTTCTGCTGTGCCTGCTGCTCTTCGAACTCACGTTCGGTCATGTCGCCCTTGTAGATCCACACCTTGACGCCGATACGGCCGTAGGTGGTCTTGGCCTCGAAGAAGCCGTAATCGATCAGGGCGCGCAGGGTCTGCAGCGGAACGCGACCCTCGCGGTAGAACTCGGAACGGCTCATTTCCGCACCGCCGAGGCGGCCGGAGAGCTTGATGCGGATGCCCTTGGCACCGGCGCGCATGGCGTCCTGCTGGGCCTTACGCATCGCGCGACGGAAGGTCACGCGGTTGGTCAGCTGCTCAGCGATGCCCTGGGCGACGAGCTGGGCGTCCAGCGCGGCGTTCTTGACTTCGAAGATGTTGAGCTGAACCTGCTTGCCGGTGATCTTCTCCAGCTTGGCGCGAACGCGCTCGGCTTCGGCGCCACGGCGGCCGATCACGATGCCCGGACGAGCGGTGTGGATGTCCACGCGGACGCGATCACGGGTGCGCTCGATCACGATCTTGCTCACGCCGGCGCGCTCGAGGTCCTTGCTCATTTCCTTGCGGATCTTGTCGTCCTCAAGCACGAAGTCGCGGTAACGTTCGCCGACCTTGTTGGAATCGGAGAACCACTTGGAACGATGGTTCTCAGTAATACCCAGGCGATAGCCAAAGGGATTGATCTTCTGACCCATCTTTAGCGGTCTCCTTCCTTGTTGGCAACGACGACCGTGATGTGGCTGGTGCGCTTGTTGATACGAGCGGCACGACCCTGGGCACGGGCGCGGAAACGCTTGAGCGTCACGCCTTCGTCCACGTAGGTCTCCTTCACGACCAGATCGTTCTCGCGGAACGGCTCGCCAGCCCTCTCGGCCTTGACGCGAGCGTTGGCGATGGCGCTCTCCAGGACCTTGCGAACCGGAAGGGACGCAGCCTGCGGAGCAAACTTCAGAATGGTAACGGCTTCAGTCGCCTGCTTGCCTCGGATGAGGTCGACCATGCGGCGAGCCTTGCGCGGCGTCACGCGGACGTGACGAGCGATTGCTTTAGCTTCCATAAGTCATTCTCTCCTTTAGCGGCGGGCCTTCTTGTCGTCCTTCACGTGACCCTTGAAGGTCTTCGTGGGGGCGAACTCACCGAGCTTGTGGCCAACCATGGATTCGGTGACGAACACCGGCACGTGCTTGCGACCGTCGTGGACGGCGAAGGTGTGACCGATGAAGTCAGGGGTGATCATAGAACGGCGGGACCACGTCTTGATGACGTTGTGGGTGCCCTTCTCGTTCTGCTCGTCGACCTTCTTCTGCAAGTGGGCGTCGACGAAGGGGCCCTTCTTGATGCTACGAGTCATCTTCTCGACCTTCCTTACTTGCGGTTCTTACCGTTCGGACGACGACGAACAATCATCTTGTTCGAAGCCTTCTTCGGACGGCGAGTACGAACTTCACCCTTGCCCCACGGGGAAACCGGCGGCTTGCCACCACGGGTACGACCGCCGTGCGGGTGGTCGACCGGGTTCATGGATTCACCACGGGTGATCGGGCGCTTGCCCATCCAACGGGCGCGACCGGCCTTGCCGAGCTGCACGTTGGCGTGCTCTTCGTTACCGACCTCGCCGACGGTGGCGCGGCAGCGCGCGTCGACGTTGCGGATTTCGCCGGACGGCATACGCAGCTGGGCGTAGGCGCCGTCCTTGGCCACGAGCTGGACGGAAGTGCCGGCGGAGCGGGCGATCTTCGCGCCGCCCAGCGGGCGGAGCTCGATGGCGTGGACGATCGTACCGGTCGGGATGTTCTTCAGCGGCAGGTTGTTGCCCGGCTTGATATCAGCCTGAGCACCGGTCTCGATGACGTCGCCCTGCTTGATGCCCTTCGGCGCGATGATGTAACGCTTCTCGCCGTCTGCGTAGTGCAGCAGGGCGATGTTGGCGGTACGGTTCGGATCGTATTCGATGTGTGCAACCTTGGCGGGCACGCCATCCTTGTCCCAACGACGGAAGTCGATGAGACGGTACTGGCGCTTGTGGCCGCCGCCGCGATGGCGGGAGGTCATGCGGCCATAGGAGTTGCGACCACCGGTCTTGGACAGTTTGCGAACCAGCGACTTCTCAGGCGTGGAGCGCGTGATCTCGGAGAAGTCCGAGACGGACGCGTTGCGGCGGCCTGCAGTCGTCGGCTTATATACGCGGATAGCCATAATGTAGTTCTTCCTTTAACTTTTCTCGGCTAGCCTTCAGTTACCGAAGATGTCGATCGTCTGGCCCTCGGCGACGGTCACGATCGCACGCTTCTGGGAAGCGCGCTGGCCGAAACCGGTGCGGGTGCGCTGACGCTTGCCGGCGCGGTTGAGGGTGTTGACGTTCGTCACCTTGACGTTGAAGATCTCTTCGATAGCCTGCTTGATCTGCACCTTGTTCGCGCTCGGGGCCACCACGAAGGTGTACTGGCCACGGTCGGAAGCGGCGTAGCTCTTCTCGGAAACGACGGGCTTGATAATCACGTCGTGTGCCGGCTTGTGAATAGCGACCATCTAAATCAGGCCTCCTTCGGCTCGGTCTTCGCAGCAACGAAAGCCTCGAAGGCTTCCTTGGAGAAGACGACGTACTGCGCGGTAACCACGTCGTACGTGTTGAGCTGATCGACGAAAATCGGGTGAACGGTCGGGATGTTGCGCACGGAGAGCCACTCGTTCACGTTGTCGCGGGTGAGCACGACGGTGGTGAAACGGTTCTCGGTGATCGGGGTCAGTGCGGCAACGGCGGCCTTGGTGGAAGGAGCATCGGCGACAGCGAAGTCGACGACTGCGATACGACCGGCGTTAGCGCGATCGGACAGCACGTACTTCAGAGCTGCGGCCTTCATCTTCTTCGGGGTGCGCTGGTCGTACTTGCGCGGCTGCGGGCCGAACACGACACCACCGTGGTACCACTGCGGAGCGCGGGTCGAGCCCTGACGAGCGCGGCCGGTGCCCTTCTGCTTCCACGGCTTCTTGCCGCCGCCGGAAACGTTGGCGCGGGTCTTGGTGGCGTGGGTGCCCTGACGAGCAGCGGCAAGCTGGGCCACGACGACCTGGTGGATCAGCGGCACGTGGGCCTGCACTTCTTCGGCGGAGAAGCCGAACAGCTCGGCAGGAGCCTCAACGGTACCGGTCTTGGCGCCCTTGGCGTCAGTGACGTTCAGAGTAATGTTTGCCATGGTTTATCAGGCTCCCTTCACTGCCGAACGGACGAGAACGATGCCGCCCTTGGGGCCGGGGATGGCGCCCTTGATGGCGAGGATACCGTTCTCAACATCCGCGGAAACGATGGTGAGGTTCTGCACGGTGGAGGTCACATGACCCATGCGGCCAGCCATGCGCTTGCCCTTGAGGATACGGCTCGGGGTTGCGCAAGCGCCGACCGAACCCGGACGACGTTCGTTCTTGTGGGAGCCGTGGGTACGACGGTAGGACTTGAAGCCCCAGCGCTTGATGGTACCAGCGAAGCCCTTGCCCTTGGTGGTGCCGGTCACGTCGACCTCAGCGCCCTCTTCGAACACTTCGGCGGTGAGTTCCTGGCCCAGCTCGTACTCGGTGGCGTTGTCCTCGCGCACCTCAACGAGGTGACGACGCGGGGTGACGCCGGCCTTGGCGAAGTGGCCAGCCAGCGGCTTGGTGACCTTGGTCGGGTCGATCTGGCCGTAACCGATCTGGACCGCGGTGTAGCCGTCGGTTTCCTCGGTCTTGATGGCGGTCACCACGTTGGTGGAGACGTCGACCAGAGTGACGGGAACGAAGAGACCGTTCTCATCCCACACCTGGGTCATGCCGAGCTTCTTGCCCAGCAGGGCCTTGCGATCTGCTCTTTGCGACATATCGGTTCCTCCTCCCTTACAGCTTGATCTCGATGTTGACATCTGCGGGCAGGTCGATGTGCATCAGGGAATCCACGGCCTTGGGGGTCGGGTCCACGATGTCGATAAGACGCTTGTGCGTGCGCATCTCGAAGTGCTCGCGAGAATCCTTGTACTTGTGAGGAGAACGAATAACACAGAAAACGTTCTTCTCGGTCGGCAGCGGAACGGGGCCAACAACAGTTGCGCCCGCGTTCGTCACCGTTTCGACGATCTTCTTCGCCGATTGGTCGATGACCTCGTGGTCATAGGACTTAAGCCTGATGCGGATTTTCTGTCCCGCCATTGCCGTCCGCCCTTTCTAGCGATTCGTGTACTGTTTACCAGCCTGTTTCGTGTTAAGGGCACCGGCGCGCATGGCCTCCATTGGACATACGTCCTCTAGGCGGTCATCCGTCATCAGTGCGCGGCCCATCGAATCCACGGTTGTGGTTCCGATCCCGCGCTCGCTTTTTTGCTTCCAATTTGCGAGCCCAAAACAGGCAACTTGTTTATTAAAGCACCGAGCCCTGACTAAGCAGGGCTCTGCTGTGCTCGGCGTGTCGCCGTCTTTCGGGCGGTCAGACCGCAGTGGCCACGATAAGGGCGCAGGAGGCGATGCTGGATGCGAATTCGACGAGTCCCGTGTGCAGCGGGCGTATCGTCCTATGCTTGGCGAGCAGCGGCATGACCACGGCGCGGATGAGCAGCAAGGCGCTGAGGACGGTGAGCATCGGCATATGCACGGCGGAGGCGATGGCCACCGCAGCGGCATGCCACACCCATGACGCGGCGAGATATTTCGCGCTCCCCCGCTCGCGAATCATGGTTTTGACGAAGAGCACGGATCCGAATTGTGCGACGGCGAACGCGCATGCCAGCAGGGCGCCCATTCCGCCGATGCCGGGAATGGTCAGATCACGGATGCCCAGATCGGGGATGGTAATGCCGGTTCCACCGAGATTGCGGACGATATCCAGATCGCAGCCGTAGCGGAAGGTGAGCAGGGACATCAGGCAGGCGGCCGCAACCGCCACCGCGTTCGACCACAGTGACCGTTCCCTACGCAACCACGATGCGGCGAACGATATCACGGCGAGCACCACCATGGTCGGCGCCCACGCGAGGATGTCGGGATGCGTGGCGACGAAGGGCACGCCGACCGCGCACAGGATCGCGCAGTAGACGAGCGGCTGGCGCAGCCACCGCCTGGAGCCGCGTGATTTGAACCATCGCGCGGCGGAGAACTGCACGCAGTAGCACAGCAGCCAGCATGCCGTCAGCCACCATGGCGCCGCGGAGAACCCGTCGTATGCGACCGACGCGATGTCGCCGCCCAATGCCGGCGTCATCGCCATCATCACCGCACCGGGCTGATTGGGAAGCCAGGTGCGCAGTCGCTTTCGTATGCTGTTGTTGCCGGTACGTCGTTTCGAGGATGCTGTCATGCCACCTACGCTACGGGAGGCATGGACCGAAATCCATCATCGGCAGGTCAAAAGCCTAGTAAAACGTGTAAGGAGCCCGACGGGATCGTTCCCGTCGGGCTCCTTGCTCGTTATCGCGTTGCCTTGGTACGAGGCCTGCCGTCATATGCGCCTTGCAGCCACATACTTATATATAAGGAACCGTACGACTCCTATATATAGGTATAGAGGTATGGCCCGGCGCAATCAGACTCAGATACGCTCGGAGGCTTCCTCAGTGGCCGCCTCGCCTTCGCGTTCCACGCGGATCTTGTGACCTTCGGCCTGGGAGACGCCGTAGTACGCGGCCACGGCGATGTCCTTCATGTCGTTGATCAGCGGAATGCGCGGGTTGGCCGGAGTGCACTGATCCTCGTAGGCGCGCATGCCGGCCTGATCGAGGATGGACCAGAAGAAGTCCTCGTCCACACCGCAATCCTGGAAGCTCTTGTTCATGCCGAGCTTGTTGTCGCGGTAGTCCTCGACGGCCTTCGCCAGGCTCTCCACGCCTTCGGCCGGGGTCCTGCCCGGGTCGACGCCGAGGTTCTTGGCGAGCTCCTGGTAGCGTTCCGGGGCGATGTACTTGTTGTACTTCGGCCAGGAGGTGGGCTCCTCCGGAATCTGGCCGTTGTAGCGGATCACGTACGGCAGCAGGATGGAGTTGGTGCGGCCGTGGGCGATGTGCAGCAGGGCGCCCAAGGTGTGGGCCATGCCGTGGCACATGCCGAGGAACGCGGAACCGAATGCCATGCCGGCCATGGTGGCGGCGTTGTGCATCTTCTCCTGGGCGTTGGTCTTGGCCAGGCCGGGCTCGCCGTTGACCGATTCCGCCAGGTTGTCCCACACGAGCTTGGCCGCATGCAGGGCCATGGCGTCGGTGAAATCGTTGGCGTACACGGACACGTAGGCTTCGAAGGCGTGGGTCAGGGCGTCGAAGCCGGCGTCGGAGGCCAGCTTGCGCGGCTGGGTACGTGCCAGCACCGGATCGACGATGGCGACGGACGGGGTCAGTGCATAATCGGTGATCGGGTACTTGTAGCCGGTCTTGTGATCGGTGATCACGGCGAACGGGGTGACTTCGGAACCGGTGCCGGAGGAGGTCGGGATGCACACGAGCTTGGCCTTCTTGCCCAGCGGCGGGATCTTGAAGGCGCGCTTGCGGATATCGAAGAACTTCTCACGCACGTCGGAGAAGGCGATTTCCGGGTGCTCGTACAGCAGCCACATGATCTTGGCCGCATCCATCGGGGAGCCGCCGCCGACCGCGATGATGGTGTCGGGCTCGAACTCCTCGCGCATCATGGCCGCACCCTTTTCGACGGTGTCGACGGAGGGCTCCGGCTCGACGTAGTCGATGATGCGGAAGGTGACGCGGTTGGAGCGCGCGCGCAGCTGGTCGATGATCTTATCGACGATGCCGAGCTGTTCCATCACCTTGTCGCACACGATGACGGCCTTCTCGATGCCGTACATGTCGCGCAGGTACTTGATGGCATTCGGCTCGAAGTAGGTCTTGGCCGGAATCTTGAACCACTGCATGTTGTTGTTCCTCCGAGCGATACGCTTGATATTGATGAGGTTGACGGCCTGCACGTTGCCGGAGACCGAGTTGCCGCCGTAGGAGCCGCAGCCTAGGGTGAGCGACGGGGCGATGGCGTTGTAGATATCGCCGATGCCGCCGAGGGAGCTCGGCTGGTTCCAGATGATGCGGCATGCGTGCATGCGCAGGCCGTATTCGCGGACCAGATCCTCGTTGTTGGTGTGGATGGCGGCGGTGTGGCCGGCGCCGAGCTTCAGCATGGCCTCGCACATCTCGAAGGCCTGCTCCTTGTTGTCGGCCTTGAGCACGGCCTGCACCGGGGCGAGCTTCTCGTGGGTCAGCGGTTCGTCGTCGGAGACTTCCTTGCATTCCGCGGCGAGGATGGTGGCGTCGGCCGGGATTTCGAAGCCGGCGGCCTTGGCGATGAACTGCGGGGACTTGCCCGGCACCACGGAGTTCAGCTTCGGGGTCTCGCCACTGCCTGCCACGCAACCGAACATGTACTGTTCGAGCTTGGCCTTCTCCTCCTTGTTGACGAAGTAGGCCTTGCGGAGCTTGAGCTCGCGGATGAGATCCTTGTAGACGTCCTTGTGGGCGATGATGGCCTGCTCGGTGGCGCAGATCATACCGTAATCGAAGTGCTTGGAGAGAACCAGGTCGTTGGCGGCACGCACGATGTCCACGTCCTTGTCGACGTAGGCCGGCGCGTTGCCGGCGCCCACGCCCAGGGCGGGCTTGCCGGAGGAGTATGCGGCCTTGACCATGCCCGGACCGCCGGTCGCGAGGATGGTGGCGATGCCGTCGTGCTTCATCAGGGCGCCGGTCGCCTCGATGGAGGGGTGCTCGATCCACTGGATGCAGTTCTCGGGGGCGCCCGCCTCGATGGCGGCGTCGCGCACGATCTTGGCGGCGGCGACGGAACAGTTCTGGGCGCCGGGATGGAAGCCGAAGATGATCGGGCAGCGGGTCTTCAGTGCGATCAGGGACTTGAAGATGGCGGTGGAGGTCGGGTTGGTGACCGGGGTGACGCCGGCGACCACGCCGACCGGTTCGGCGACTTCGTCGATGCCGAGCACGTTGTCTTCGCGGATGATGCCGACGGTCCTCTGACCAGCCAGGTAGTTGGTGATGTGCTCGCAGGCGAAGATGTTCTTGGTCGCCTTGTCTTCCACCAGGCCACGGTGCGTTTCGTCGACGGCCATCTTGGCGAGCACGAGATGCTTGTTCAGCGCCGCCACGGAGGCCTTGGCGACGATGTGGTCGACCTGCTTCTGGTCGAGCTTTTCGAATTCGACGAGAGCCTGCTGGCCCTTGGCTACGAGTGCGTCCACTTCAGCTTCGGCTGCGGCGAGCTTTTCTTCCGGAGTCGGCTTCGTTGCGCTGTTCTTAGTTTCTGCCACTGTAGGATCCTCCTCTAATAGAGATCTGGAACGTGGTGCGTTATTCCTTATTGCTGATTGCCGTTGTGCAGCAGTCATGTCACGACGCTTCATGACACCGAATCGCCTGTGACCTGCATCACAATATACATGACCCACTGCATCTTTTCATCCCTTAAGCGGGTTGTGCGTTTCGTGTTATATTCCGTGTGTTTAATGTTCAAACAAGGGTTATTTTTGCACGAAACTCTGTTCACTCTCTTCTAATTGTAACCTTTTGTTCATTTTATATGTTAAATGAACATTGCATCACCCCTATTTCTAAAACCCGTTTTTTAAAACTCACGTATTCAAGTCTACCTTGTTAGACAACTTCTACAAAATCGTTTTATTTTAGTGGGATCGTCGCCTAACCACCCATCGGCGAGATCACCGATCGGCGTTATCACTGGGTTTCCGCCCCGCCTTCCGATGAGCCTTTCGATACGCCGACGGCGTCGTTCCCGTCTCGTCCAGAAAGCGCCGGTTGAAATTCGACGCATTGTCATACCCGCATTCCTCCCGGATCCTGGCCACCGCGCGATCCGTTGTGGCCAGCATGCGTTTGGCCCTGCCGATGCGCAGCCGTCGCACGAAATCCGAGAATCCGATACCGGCCGCCCGCTTGAAGAAACGGGAAAACGCCGAAGGGCTCATCGACACCAGACGAGCAGCCTCCTCCAGCGATATCTCCCCGGCCAGATTCTCCGTGACGTAGGCAATGGCCTCGTTCACCGTGCGTTCGGTGTCGGAATTGAGCTCGAGATCGTACCCCGGCGTCACCACCGTGGATGCCTCGGTCTCGGGGGCATCGGCGAATACGCCGAACAGCTCGATCAGATCGGCCACACGTCGCGCGGGATCATGGTCGCACATCCCCTCCAGCAACGCTCCGGCAGCCTGTGCCGACTCCCCGGACAGCACCATCGCACGCGCGGCACGGCGCAGTACCAGATTGAATCGGGCGGTTTCCGGAAAACACGCCATCAACGCCTTCCTGGTCTGGGGACGCACATGGCACAGCACGTCACGTCGGGCCAACCGCTCCCCCGGCTTCACATCGGAAACCCAGTTACGCGGAAGATTCGAACCGATCAGGGCGACATGCCCGGCACGGAAAGGGACCACGCAATCTCCCGCCATCATCAGCCCCGAACCCTCGCGGATGAGATGGAATTCGATCTGCGGATGATGATGCCATTTGGCCAGTGAATTCGGATACTCGTGGCTTGCCCATCGCACCGCTGCATCGGCATCGGGAACGATGACCTCCAACGCCCCGGAACCCGATTCCACGACGGTCCGACGACGGTCGGCGAGCATGATATCGGCATTCATCGAAGCCCCCTTCGCTTGCCCTGACATCACCGGCGGAACGGCCCGGCCCATCCCACCGGATGGGCCGAACCATACCCGGCTCAGTCGCGATCCACGGTAATCTGCAGCTTGATATCGCCGGGACGTCCCTCATCCATACGGTCGAAGGCGGCCTTGGCATCGGCCATCACATAGATGTCGGTGATGAACGGCTTGAGGTTCAGTTTACCGCTGGCGACCAGGTCAATGGCCTTCTGATAGACGTTCGCGTAACGGAACACATTCTCGATGCATACCTCGGTCGCCTGCAGCTCGGTGATGTCGATGCTCACGGGATTGACCGGGATGCCGACGAGGACGGCGGTACCGCCCGGCGCGACGAGCTTGAAGAAGGTCTCGTAGGCCTTGGGGGCACCCGAGCATTCGAAAATCACGTCGGCTCCCCAGCCTCCGGTTTCCTCACGCACGCGTTCGACGAGATCCTCCTTGGTGAGATCCACCGGCACGATTCCCGGAATCTTGCCGATGATGTCGAGTTTGATGCTGGAAACGTCGGAGACGATCACCTTGGATGCGCCACCGGCAAGCGCGCAGGAGGCGGTGAGCATGCCCACCGTGCCGGAGCCGGTCACCACGCACACATCACCGGGTTTGATGCCGGCCTTGGTGGCGGCCCACATGCCGACGGCGGTGGGTTCGAGCAGCGCTCCCTCGCCATAGCTCACATTGTCCGGAAGCTTGTAGGTGAACGCCGCGGGATGGTTGACCGTCTCGCACAGGCAGCCGTCCACCGGCGGGGTGGCAAAGAAACGCACGGCCGGATCGACGTTGTACATGCCGAGTTTGCTGGCACGGGAATTCATGTCCGGGATGCCGGGTTCCATGGCCACGCGATCGCCGACTTCGAAGCCTTCGACGCCTGGGCCGACCGCGACGACGGTACCGGAAGCCTCATGCCCCAGGATCATCGGCTGTTCGACCACGTATTTGCCCACACGCCCATGCGTGTAATAGTGCAGATCGGATCCGCACACCCCCACGGTATGCGGGGCGATGGTGAGCTCCCCCGCCGCCGGAGCCGGGGTGTCCGGCACCTCACGCACGTTGATGACGCCTTTCCTCTCAAGAACGACTGCCTTCATGACGTACTCCTTCTGTGTGTGTTTGTTAGGTTGTTCGGTTGTTTGTTTGGTTGGTTGTTTGGTTGGTTACGCATTCGATTGCCGGCGGGTCACGGCACTATGGCCGATGACACCGACGAGTGGGCTCTCACCGTCGAGCGACGACCTGCCCCGACATTCCGGCTCGGACTGCGCCGATTCGCCGCTCGGCTCCAGAGACTCCTGTGATTCCAGGGCCGTGGCACCTTTGCCCTTCAGTCACCGCCCGCGTTCATCGAACCCGGGCTGCTTCGGCCGGATGAACACCGTGATCAGCGAGCCGACCGCATAGACCCCGGCATAGGCCCAGCACACGCCGCCATAGCCGACGGTGGAGATGAGAGCCGTGGCGATCAGCGGGCCGAAGAACGTGGTCAAGCCGGAGGCGAGATTGTGTGCGGAAATCGCCGCGCCCTTATGCTCCGGGGCGTGGGCCGGGAAGACGGCCCCCATCGGCACGAAGGCGGAGATACCCAGACCGAGCACAATCGCGTCGGCGCACATCAGCGCCATATTGCCGCCGAAGAAGCGGGGAATGTAATACATGCCCAGCGTGCCGAGCACGCACCCCCAGCACCCGAACCAACGCATCTGCCGCATCCAGCCGTAACGGTCGCCCATACGCCCCCCAGAACACGTTGCCGAACACGGTGACGACGAACTGGAATCCCCAGATCTGGCTCCATTGCGAGACTTCGAACCATGCGCCGCCACCATTGGTATGGGTGGCGAGATACAGCGGCATAATGACCGGGAATCCGTACAGCGTGAGATTGCAGATTACACGGATCACCGCCGCGAGGGCGATCTGCCGGTTCTCCACGAGGATGGTGGCACCGCGGCTCAGCTCATGGAACTTCTCCGTGGCGCTCATCCCTTCCGTCTTCTCGTTGCGGGTCGACGGCACCAAGGCAAGGCAGATCAGCAGACCGGCAACCGCGAACGGCAGGGACAGCCACAAGCTACCGTATTCCCCGACCCATCCGATGGTGAAGCTCGGCAGGTATGCGCCGAATACGCCGATGCCGAAGGAATAGGACGTCCAGAACCAGCCCATCGCCGTGGCAAGCTTGCCCGGATCGACGGTCTGCGAAATCAGGACCACGAAGCTGTAGATGAACAACGGATATCCCACGCCTCGCATCGCGTACACCGCGAGCATCAACGCATAGGAACCGGACGGCAATGCCATGGTCAGGAACACCAGGTGCAGGCAGATCCACGAGATCGCGCCGATGAGCATGATGCGCTTGGCGCCGAACATCTCGGCGAGCACGCCAGACGCCCAGCCTGCGACCGCGGCCATGAGCCCGTACATGGTGAACATCAGCGAGGCCTGAGATGAGCTGAATCCCTGATCGACGATGTATTTGGGCAGGAAGGTGAGTCCAAAGCCATCACCGGTCATGAACACGGCGATGGCAATGAATCCCGCCAGCAGTTTCCTTGGCAATCCTATGGACATGTTTCCTCGTTTCCCAGCACTTCGTTGTCTGTTGTGTCTGTCCGCTCCTCCTTGGGCGTAATACCATTCTCATGCTGGAAAACCGGGTGTTTTGGTGTCCAACCACCTCGTTGTGATACTTTTTTGACACGCGAGACAGGGCAACATTTCAAAAAGTCTTTTGCTAAAGTAATGAGGGGCCCTACATAGGCAACGACGCGCGAAACAGAAAGGATACGTCATGAAGCCCATGCCATCCACAGCGGTCAAACAGGCCAACCGTCAGGCGATGATCGACTATCTGTACCGGCATGGCCCGTCCACCAAGCAGCATCTGCAGATGACCCTCGGGCTGAGCCTGCCCACCATCACCGCCAATCTGCGTGACCTCGAGGATGAGGGACTGGTCGGACGAGGCGAGCCGACGGAATCGACCGGCGGACGTAAGGCGCAAACCTACGTGTTCGCCGCGAAATCGCATGCGGCGATCGGCGTGAGGATGCGCGCGGACGGCGTCACGCTGGTGGCGGTGGACCTGTACGGCGAGGTGATCGCCCGCAAACGCAAGCGCGTCTCCTACCGCAACACCAGCGACTACTACGATATGGTCGGCGATTTCGTCACCGAATTCACGGGGCGTGTGGTGCGTTCGGGAAGCCAGGTGCTCGGCGTCGCCTTCTCCATCCAAGGCATAGTCTCCCCGGACGGCAGCGCGATCACCTTCGGGCAGATCGTCGGCAACACCGGTCTGACGCTGGAGAAACTCACCCGGCACATCGAATTCCCGGCGCTCATGATCCACGACTCGGACGCTTCGGCCATGGCCGAGCTCTGGTTCGACCCCAGCATCAGCGACGCCGTCTGCATCTATCTGGAACGGCGTCCGGGCGGTGCGGTGATCGCCCATGGAACACTCTACCAGGGGCCGAACCTGTCCAATGGCACCGTGGAGCACATGTGCCTGGTGCCCGGCGGGAAACCCTGCTATTGCGGGCAGCGTGGATGCATGGATCCGTACTGCTCGCCGGAAGCCCTGCTGGAGGACGGCGAAGGCATGCCCGGCTTCTTCTCGGTGCTGAGCCAAGGCGAACGCGGACATCGCAAGCGTTTCGACGAATGGATGGGATACGTGGCGCAGGCGATCGTCAATATCCGTTCGGTGATCGCAGGCGACGTGATCATCGGCGGAGAAGCCGCGCAATATCTGGACGATGACATGCTGACCGAGCTCAAGCATCGCGCGGAGTCGCTCAGCCCGTTCACGACCGACTTCACACTGAAGAAAAGCATCTGCATCGAGGACCAGAACACCATCGGCGCCGCGCTGCGTTTCGTGCGCGACTACATGGACGGCATCTGCGGACGCGTATGAGGCCACTGCCCCGAAGGTGAACACGATACGGGAAGGGCCACTGCCCCGCCTTGGAATCAGGTGGGGCAGCGGCCCTTCCCGCCATTACGGATCCGGTTATCACACGATCTGGCAGAATTCGATGGTCTCGTCATTGGGACCGTACACGTTGAAGTAGCGGATGCCATGCTCCCAGAAGCTGTCGATGTGCTGGATCTCGGTGTCCTTGAACTCCAGACCGAGCTTCTTGGCGTTGGCGAACGCGGCCTCGATATCCGGGGTGTCGAACGCCCAGTGGTTGATGGCACCGGTGACGCCGGGTGCCGGCTCGCCCTCCCAGGTTTCAATGGTCAGATGCCCGTAGCGCAGGAACGCGCAACGGTTGTCGCCGTTATGGAACAGTCCGGCGAGTTCGAATCCGAGCTTTTCCGTGTAGAACGCGATGGTTTCGTCCAGATCCCTGGCGATCATGCCGGAATGCTGCAGATCGGTGGTGAAGGCGGACATGGGTTCGGTCATGATGGTCTCCTTTGCATTGGTTGATGGATGACGGTTCATATCGACGTCGTTGACGATTGGACTGCGATTAAGTCTAGACGGCTTCGGCTGCGGCAACGCCGACGCCGATGCTTTCCTCTGATACTGTGTTGACCGCCGGCACCGCATCGTCTTGCGGCGCCGTTCCGTTCTTCGCCTTAGCGATCCGATGGCCATGCTCGTCGAATCCGGGCTGCCGTGGCCGGATGAACAACGTCAGCACGAATGCCAGCACATACAGCGCCGCATACGTCCAGCACACGCCGCCATACCCGATGACCGGCAGAAGAATCGTGGCGATGCCGGGACCGGCGAACGTGGTGAGGCCCGCCGCGAGATTGTAGGCGGACAATGCGGCGCCTTGCTTGCCTTCGCCGGCGTACAACGTCATGATGGTCGGCAGCGACGAGAAGGCGCAGGTGCCGATGCCCAGGGAGAAGCAGGTCCAGAAGAATCCAGTGGCCGAGGCGAGTCTGGACGGGGAGATGTACTGCGCCATCAGCACCACGAAGCTGTAGATGAACAGCGGGTAGCCGATGCCGCGCAGGGCGCACAGGCCGAGGATCAGCGGATAGATGCGGCTGGGGATGGCCACGCCGAGGAACAGCAGGTGGATGCCGATCCACCAGTATGCGCCGAACATCATGACGCGTCTGGCACCGAACATCTCGGCGAGCACGCCGGCGGACCATCCGCCCGCCGCGGCGAACAGACCGTACACGGTGACCAGCAGCGAAGCCTGGGATGAGGTGAATCCCTGATCCACCATGAATTTGGAGAGGAAGGTGAGTTCGAAGCCGTCACCGGTCATGAAGATCGCGACGGCCAGGAAGCCGAGCATCAGCACCCGGGGAACGCCGAGGCGCTCAAGCAGCCTAATCATGAGCAATAAACCCTTGCCCGACCTTCACCGACGTTGGGAAGATCGTTTCACAGTCATATGAATGTTCGCACACAGCGGTTCCGGCCCCTTTGCCGGCGCCCCGCACCGCGGGAGGCATGGCCGCCGCCCGTGTGCGCGTGGCGACGGCCATGATTTCATACGTGTGGGCGGATGGCCCGTGGCGTCACTTGCCGATCTTGACGACGGCCTTGGAAACGCCCGTGACCTTGCCGTCGAGGAAGTCCTGCACCTCGTCGAGCCCCAGTTCGTGGCTGATCAGGCCGCCGATGTTCATCTTGCCGGCGGAAACCAGCGAAATGGCGTCGCGGAAGGTGAGCGGGTTGATGAACGACCCTTGGATGGTGAGCTGCTTCTTGTAGATGTCGTAGGTGTTCATCTCGAAATGGGCTTCCTGTGGGCCGACGCCGAACATCAGCACCTGGGCGCCCTTCTTGGCCGCGGCGACCTCCTGGGCCTGGGTGGCGGGCAGGCCGACCGCTTCCACGATCACGTCGTAGGTGTCCGTGGGAATCTGCTCGCGGGTGGTGTTGTACGTCTCGGTGACGCCGAAAAGCTCCTTGTTGCGCTGCAGCTTCTCGTCGAAGATGCCGGCGAGATCGACCTGATGCACACCGTACAATTGCAGCAGCTGGGCGAAGATCTGGCCCATGAAGCCGTCGCCGATGACCAGAGCCTTCTGGTACGGACGCAGCTTGAGCAGGTCGAGGCCGTGCACGGCGCAGGACACCGGCTCGATGGCGGAGGCGTCGCGCAGGGAGACGTTGTCCGGCAGCTTGTAGACCACGGTGGCCGGAGCGGTGAACTGCTCGGCCAGACCGCCGTTACGGGTGACGCCGACGGCGCTCAGGTGATCGCACAGCTCCGGACGCTGGGTCAGGCAGAATTCGCACTGGCCGCAGTAGATGTTCGGGTCGACGGCCACGCGATCGCCGACCTTGACGTTGGTGACATCGGCACCGACCGCGGCGACGACGCCGGAATTCTCATGGCCGAGCACGATCGGCGGAACGGCGGCGGCGGAGCCCGGACGGCCCGCGTACAGGTCATGGTCCGTGCCGCACACGCCCGCGTATGCGGTGTTGATGAGCACCTCGTTCGGCAGGATCTCGGGGGTGGGAAGATCCTGGATTTCGAATTCCTTCACACCGGTAAGCACCAAAGCCTTCATGATCGTTCCTTTCATCGGCGAAAGCGGTTCCGCAACATGCGGATCGACGGTTGTTCCGTTCGGCAGTTCGTTCTGCCCGACGACCTCAGCATACATTCTTTCATTTTGTTTTGCAAATCAGTTTTCTTAAAGTACTTGTCATAAAGGATTCTTCGGCGCGTCGCGCGGAACATGCCAATACACGACGGTCATCAAGCCGGAGCCGCGACACCTACAATGAGAGATATGCAAAATCCACCGCTACACCGTTACGCCACGAGACCAGGCCTGTACTTCACCGATGACGGTGGCGCCGACGCCATCGTCCGCTCCGAAACCGCCGATCAGGTATGGTTCTGCGTGCTGGAACCCGTCGATCAGCCCAGCGCCTTCTACAGCGAGGCGATCAGACTGTTCCCGAACACCTCCATCCCCCTCATCAAACAGATCAGCGAATTCAAGGTCTGCACCCGCATCATCGAATCGACCTACGTGCGCGAGACCCTGTTCAAAATGGAAGGCCCGAACTATGGCCTCTGGTCCGTGCACATCCCCAAGGCGTGGGACGGCATGCGCTACGGTTACCGCGTGGACGGCGTATGGGACCCCTCGCGCGGCGTTCGATTCAACCCCTACAAACTGCTGCTGGACCCGTACGGGAAAGGCATCGACGGCACCATGCAACTCGATCCGGCCGCATTCGCCTACGAATGCAAGCTGGAGGACGGCAAAATCGTCGGCGACCCGTTCGGCAGAATGAGCACCATCGACTCGCTGGGCAGAATGCCCGTCTCCGTGGCCATCGACGACCGCGCCACCACCAAGCTCGACAGCGAAAGCGTGCACCCCCACGTCCCGTGGAGCAAAACCGTCATCTACGAGCTGCACGTCAAAGGCTTCACCGCCAACGCACCATGGCTGCCCGAGGAGCTGCGCGGCACCTACGCGGGCCTCGCGCACCCCACCACGCTGGCATACCTGCAAGGGCTCGGCGTGACCTCCATCGAACTGCTGCCCATCCAGGCGAGCCAACCGGAAGTATTCCTGCAGGAACGCGGCAAACGCAACTATTGGGGCTACTCCACGCTCAGCTACTTCTCCCCCGAAGCCTCGTACGCCACCAAGGCCGCGCAGGAAGCCGGCGCCAACGCCGTACGCCAGGAGGTCATCGACATGGTGCAGGCCCTGCACGACGCGGGCTTCGAAGTGCTGATGGACGTGGTGTACAACCACACCTGCGAAGGCGGATCGGCAGGCCCCAGCATCTGCTGGCGTGGCCTCGACAACCTCTCGTACTACCGCAGGCAGAAGAACAACATCGCCTATCTGGAAGACACCACCGGCTGCGGCAACACCCTGGACTTCACCAACACGCATGTGACGACCTTCGCCGTCGATTCCTTGCGATACTGGGCCAAGCGCATCGGCATCGACGGCTTCCGCTTCGACCTCGCGCCGAGCATCGCGCGTCTGGACGGCGAATTCACGCGATACCATCCGTTCCTGTACGCCCTGCGCTCCGACCTGCTGCTCGGCAACCTCAAGATCATCATGGAACCGTGGGATCTGGACAACCAAGGGTGGCGCACCGGCCAGTTCGGCATCCCGTTCGCGGAATGGAACGACCGCTTCCGCGACACCTCACGCACCTTCTGGCTTTCCGAAGCCGACCAGCAGCAGGGCAACACCATCGGCATGCAGGAAATGGCCACAAGATTGTGCGGATCGGCGGACCTGTTCGCCACCGATCCGGGCCGAGGCGCGACCGCCTCCGTGAACTTCGTCGCATGCCATGACGGTTTCACGCTCAACGATCTGACCATGTACTCGCACAAGCACAACGAGGCCAACGGCGAGAACAACCACGACGGCTCGAATGCGAACCGGTCGAACAACTTCGGCGTCGAAGGACCGAGCGATGATCCCGTTATCACGGCGAAACGCGAACGCGCCGCACAGAACCTGCTCGGCATGGTGCTGCTGTCGCTGGGCACGCCGATGATCCTCGCCGGCGACGAATTCGGCAACAGCCAGAATGGCAACAACAACGCCTACTGCCAGGACAACGACATCACCTGGCTGAAGTGGGATTGGATGTATCACAGCACCAAAACGCCGGAGATGCTCCGCCTGGAATCCGTATCCAGACTGATTTCCATCCGCAAATCGCTTGACCTCTACCACCACGAGGATTTCTTCACCAGGCTCAGCCAGATCGGCCTGCTGAAGCCGTCCAGCCGCGTGCAATGGTTCCTTACGGACGGCACGACACCCATGGAGCAGGACTGGTTCGACAAGAGCATCCGAAGCTTCGCCATGCGGCTGCTCTCCCTCAACGAGCTCGACGTGATCCTGCTGGTGAACGGGGAATGCCGCGACAAGCAGTTCCGCCTGCCTTCCGACACCGAATGGCAACCGCTCTGGTGCTCGGCGGAGACCACGGGCGCATGCCCCGCCAAGGGAACGGAAGTGGAGAAGCTGGATCTGAGCAACGAGGACTCCATTTGGACCCATTTCGTACCGAAGGATACCCGCATCGGTCAGGTCATCCAGGAAGTGCAGTCCACGCAGGACGATCCCGAGGAACGTCCCTCGGTCAAACCTTGGCCGCAGGGCAATAACGACGTCGAAACCGTCACGTTGCCTGGACTCACTGCCAAGACGCGCATCTACCGCGTGCTGGCCCACAGCGAAGCGCAGCAGCGCGTCGCCCAAGACCGCCAACGCATGTTGAAGGGACTTCACCGCCCCCAGCAGCATGCGGGCGACCAACAGCATAAACAGGATGGCAATAGCCCCGTCGAGGCAAGCACGCAGCAAAGCGTGTCGGGCGCACATTCGAATCTGTGGACGGTGCCTTCCATGAGCATCACCATCATGCGTCAGACCACGCTCGACTGAACGACACTTGGCCGATCATGGCGGCAGCGATGCGCAAACAATGCGTATAGGGGCATATAGGGTCTGTGCGGGAGCGAATCATCCCGCACAGGCCCTATATGCTTATGCGAAATCGCCGCGAAAACGAGGAAACCCCTCGAAGGCATGTCCTTCGAGGGGTTTCCAGCAGTAAGCGAAAATCAACGCTTGGAGAACTGCGGTGCACGACGTGCCTTGTGCAGACCGGCCTTCTTGCGCTCCACGACGCGGGCGTCGCGGGTCAGGAAGCCAGCCTTCTTCAGGGTGGCGCGGTTGGCATCGCGGTCGATGGCGTTCAGAGCGCGGGCCACGCCGAGACGGATGGCGCCGGCCTGGCCGGTGGTGCCGCCGCCGTCAACGAGGACGATCGCGTCGAACTTGCCTTCGAGCTTGAGCAGGACGATCGGGGAGTTCACCTCACGCTGCAGCAGCTTGGAAGGGAAGTACTCCTCCAGGGTGCGGCCGTTGATGGTCCACTTGCCGGAACCCGGCACGAGGCGCACGCGAGCGACGGCTTCCTTGCGACGGCCGGTGCCGTAGCCCGGTTCAATCGCGGAAGTACCGGTGCCGGCACCTGCGTTGGTTTCGGTGGTGTAGCTGGTGAGCTCCTCTTCGGTTTCCTGAACCGCGGAGTTGTTGGTGTTTTCAGCCATGTTCTCTATCTCCCTTCGGTTCACTTAGCCTGCTGAGAAACCTGAGCGATCTCAAAGACCTGCGGCTTCTGCGGGGTGTGCGGGTGCTCTTCGCCGGCGAAGACGTGCAGACGACCAAGCTGCACCTTGGCGAGCTTGTTCTTCGGCAGCATGCCCTTGACGGCGCTGGTGATGATGCGCTCCGGGTTGTTGGCGAGCAGCTGCGCGTAGGTGTCACGACGCAGACCACCCGGACGACCGGAGTGCTTGTACAGTTCCTTGCCCAGCTTGTTGCCGGTCAGCGCCACCTTGGCGGCGTTGATCACGATCACGTGATTGCCGGAATCAGCGTGCGGAGCGTAAGTCGGCTTGTTCTTGCCGCGCAGAAGGGTTGCAACCTGAGTCGAAAGACGGCCCAGCACCACGTCGGTGGCGTCAACGATGTACCACTCATGGCTCAGATCGGCGGGCTTCGGAGTGAAAGTCTTCACTGTTCTACCTTTTCTAGTATTGTGTTCCGGGTTTCGGCGTTCCTCGCACGCTTGGTTAGGGCGTGACTTCGGAAACCTCCACCTCATTATCCGTGGGCTCCCTGAAAGTCCTCGATTGCGAGTGGGAATGCGCTTTGAAGGACCCCTTAGGGAAACACAACAGCTCACAAGTGTATCGGCGAGGCTTGACATATGGCCGACACACTGCGATACGAAAAAATCGCGCGTGCGACCGGCCCGAAACGGGCTTTCGGCCGCACGCGCGATTCCTTACGGGAAACGCCTTGCAGGCGGTTGCGCGGATCGTCGTTCCGCGCTATTCGACGCTACCGTTCATTGCGCATGATGGCCGCGAGATGCTGCACATCGCTGCGATCGAACATGTCGTCCAGCTTCACCACATTGCCATTGCCGTCGGCGAGCGGGATACGCCAGTTCGGATACTCGTTGTTGGTACCCGGCTGGTTCTGCGTACGCTTCTCCCCGACCGCGTCGGTGATCGATGCGGCGAGCAGCTTGCACGGCGAATCGTTGAGCGCACGGTACTGGGCGTCGATGATGTCGGCTTCGTGGGTCTTGCGATCGACAGCCTCATCCTTGTTGATGTAGCCGTTGTCGAGCAGCATCGAGATCATGGCGTCCTGCTCGGCCATGGCGGAACGTTCGAAGTCCTCCGCCGGGCCTTCCAGCAGGCCGAGACGCTCGCGCAGCTTGACGTGTTCCAGCTCGAGGTAGCCGGCTGCCGGCGGCAGATCATGCGTGTTGACCGAGGCCAGCGCGTATTCACGCCAGTCGGTCGGAGAGCGGAACTTGCCGTCGAACTGCTCGAACCATTCCACCGCGCAGCCCAGCAGGCCGTGGGAGGACAGGGAGCTGGCCACGTATTCGGGGACCACGCCGAGATCCTCGCCGACCACCACGCCATCCGCACGGGACGCCTCAAGCGCGAGGATGCCCAGCATCACGTCGGAATCGTAGTGCACGTAGGCGCCGTCGTTGGCCTTGTGGCCGGACGGGATCCACCACAGGCGGAACAGGCCGAGGATATGGTCGATGCGCACGGCGCCGGCATGGGTGAACATGTTGTGCACCATGTCGCGGTACGCCTTGTAGCCAGTGCGGTTCAAGGCGATCGGGTTCAGCGGGGGCTGGCTCCAGTCCTGACCCTGCTGGTTGAACATGTCCGGCGGCGCACCGACGGTCGCGCCCTTGGCGAAACGTTCAGGGTACCACCATGCCTCGGAACCGAGCGGGTGGACGCCGACGGCCATATCGGCCATCACACCGATGCGCATACCGGCTTCGCGTGCGCTCTTCTGGGCACGGTCGAGCTGCTCGGTGGCGATCCATTCCAGCCAACGGTAGAAGTTCAGCGTGTCGGGGAACTGCTCGCGCAGGGCGTTCACTTCGGGGGAATCCTTGGTGAAGCGATGCGTCCAGTTGTCGGGCGTGCCTTCCGCGGCACCCCACTTGTCGTAGCACAGGCACCAGGTGGCGTAGGCTTCGAGATCCTCACCGGTCTTCTCGCAGAAATCGGCGAAGGCGCGCTGGCGTTCGGCGGTACGGCCGGCCTTGAAGATGATCCACAGCGCCTGCATCTTCGCATGCCACATGGCGTCACGGTCGACGATTTCAGTCTGGTCGTTGAGCGGTTCGACGGATGTGAACAGTTCGCGGATCTCGGAAAGGCTTTCCGCGCCAAGCAGCTTGTATTCCTCAATCGCTTCCGGACGGATGTAGGTGAAGTTCACTAGGCTGCGGGAAATCGGCAGGTACGGGGACGGGGTCAGCGGGGACACCGGTTCGGCCGCGTGCACCGGGTTGATCAGCGTGAAGTCGGCACCGGTCTTGCGCTTGGCGTCCTTGAGCAGGTTGGCGAGGTCGACGAAATCACCCACACCCCAGGACTTGGCGGAACGCAGCGAATACAGCTGGGCCATCCAGCCCCACAGATGCCCCTGCTTCATTTCGTCGAGCAGTTCCACCTTGGCGGGGGCGCTGATCAGCGTGGCATCCTCAGTGCGGTCGCCGACGGTGACGTGCAGCGTGTGGTAGCCTTCGGGCAGATCGGCCGGAATGGCAACGGATGCAGTGACGACGAACTGGCCGTCCACCAGATAGGCGGCGGAACCGTCGCCCGCATCGGGAAGGATCTCGCCCTGGTACTCCTGGCCGTTCTCCAACGTGATGGTGGCGCTGGGGACATCGGTCATGCCGACGTTGACCAGCACACGGCTTTCGGAGCCGACGTTGTGCAGGACGGTGTACGGCACCAAGCGGCCGTGACGCTCGTCCAGAATCTGCCTGATCGACTGCTTGATAGCGGCGTCATTCGAGGCATCGATGCCCAACGCCCCCAACACCGCAACCAGGACATCGTCTTCGATCTCGTGGTAGTCATGGCTCATGCCAACATAGCTGGTGGCAATCCCCGTCAACTTTGCCAATTGAATCAGCGGCCGCGCAAGGCGTTCTTCGCTTTCGGTTCTCTCGCTCATAGTCCCTTAGTGTAACGGCTTAGCTGAGACATATCGAACTATTTTTCACGTTCCCTGCGGCGTTTTTCCACCGCATGGCGCACTTCCAGCGACGGATCGCCCTCCAATTTCGCTAACGTTTGCATAGAAACGTTGGGATTCAGCGCCACAGCGCGACGCACCATCGATGACAGCACTTTCGGCGCGTCGGGCTCAAGTTCGGTGCCCAATGTCGCAAGGAAGTCCAGAATCTGAGCATCACTATCCGGACTCTGCGCCCCTTCGAGCCTCATCTTCCATGATGTTCGCTTGTTGCGCAGCGCCGCGTCACGCACTTCGGGCACCGGATCCTTGGTCAACCGGCCCACCAGCCAGTTCTTGTCGTCCGTGTTGCCCGCCACCGCCTTACGCACCGACGCTTCCGGATCCTTGGCGAGTTTGACCAGCACATTCGGGAACGGCATCGTCTCAGCCAGGAACACGCGATCCTCCAAAGGCGTGTTCGGATTGCCGCCCACCGCCTCAAGCAATGCCGTGGCACGGGAGAAGGCCGCCTGATCGTCGCGGTCGGGCAACTGGCGGCGCGCGAACTCGGACAGTTCGGCGGCGTCGGTGCTATGACGCAGGCGTTCATAGGTGACGGTCAACGGTTCGAAATCCTTGGCGCTCTCACTGCTTTCAGCGCTCTTGACGCTCTTGGCGCCCTCAGCGCCCTCAGTGCTTGTGGTGCTCTCTTCGTCGGTCATGGTTCACCAGTGTAGCCCAGAGGCACCGGCGTTCAGCGGGAGGCGATGGCCCTGTTCACCGTGTCGATGGGTTCGGGGGCGATGGTGGCGTTGAAGGTTTCACGCACACGCTCCTCGAAAACGGCCGTATTATCCAGCGGCAATGTGGCCGTCAGCGTGACGTCGGCGGCGTAGGTCTCGTCCGACTGCACGCCGTCGACGGAGGCGAGCAACTGTTGGAAACGCGCCAGCTGCGGGTAGTCCAAGGTGACAAGATAGCGACGGCATGGCACGATATCCGCGCCTTTCGCGGCCTTGACGGCGATGGACGCGCCGGTGGAGTAGGCACGGATCAGGCCGCCGGAGCCCAGCAGAATACCGCCGAAATATCTAGTGACGGCGACCACGCAATCCGTCAGATCATTCGCACGCAGCACGTCAAGGATCGGCTTGCCCGCCGTGCCGGACGGCTCGCCGTCATCGCTCATACGCTCCGACACGCGACCGTCCGAACCGCCCACCACGGCCGCATACGCCACGTGACGGGCCTTCGGATGCTGGTTACGGATCGTGGCGACGAAGGCGAGCGCCTCGTCCAGACTGTCGATATGCGCCACATCGCCGATGAATTCGGATTTCTTCTCCACGAAGGCGTCGTGCGCCGGCTCACTGACCGGGTCGAGAATGGTACGCATACGGTTCGTGTTCCTTCCGTCTATCGGGTCTGGCTATCGGATCTGACTATCTGGGCTGGCCATCCGGACTGTTCCCGGCTTGGCGAACGGTTCCGTTCACGTACACCGGTAGGTCGTGCACGGTGTCACTCATGCACGACGACGTTGAACTCGCCGCCCGTGAGGAAGGCATGCACGCATTCGACCATCTGACGGGTGAGTTCCTTGAACGCGCCGTCGGTACGCCAACCGACGTGCGGGGTGAGCACGATGCCGGGGATTTGGCAGATCGCGTCATCGGATTTCAGCGGCTCGTGGTCGAACACGTCGAGGCCCGCGGGAATGTCGCCGCGCTGCAGCCGCGCGAGGAGCGCCCCGGATTCGATGACCTCGCTGCGCGCCGTGTTGATGAACAGCGTGCCCGGCCGCAGATGCTCGAGGTTCGCCACGGTGATGATGCCACGCGTCGCGCCGTCGATGAGCGGAAGATGCACGGAGACGACGTCGCTGGATTCGATGAGCTCGTCCATACTCGCCACAGGCGTGGCACCGCAGCGTTCGAACAGTTCGTCGGGTACATGCGAGCTCCAGGCGCTGACTTCCATGCCGAACGCCTTGCCGATCGAGGCGACGGTCGAACCGATGCCGCCCAATCCGATGATGCCGAGCCGACGGCCTGCCAGTTGCAGTCCATCGCCGCCCTTCCACGCCCAGTTGCCCGCCTTGACATCCTTGTCAAGCTCGCCTACGCGGCGGATCAGCTCGAACATGAGCGCGAAGGCGTGTTCGGCGACGGCGTGATCGCCGTAATGCTCGGCGTTGCACACACGCACGCCGAATTCGCGGGCCAGATCGAGATCCACGTAGCTTGCCACGCCGGTACCGCAGAACACGATGCATTTGACATGGCCTTCCGCTTCGCCCTGCGGACCATGCCCGGTGATGCGACGCAGCAGATCGTCGCTGATATGGTAGCCGCCGACCAGCAGCACGTCCGCATCGTGCAGACGTTCCGCAATCGAATCCTCGTCGGAGGTGAACTCCTCATACATGCGCACACGGGCCACGTCCCGCAACCGCGGGAATTGGGAGCGGATAGGCTCGACCATGGAGTCGAGCACGGACGGCATTACCACCAATGGCAGGTCGGTGCGCTCGGCCTGCGTCTCATATACTTGCGTCATACCCGACAGATTAGGAGCATCGGACGTCATTCGCCCGTCTGAGCCGACTGCTGGTCGCCCTGTTGCGCGGCCTGCTGCTTGGCCTGCTGTTCGGCGGTGAGATTCCATTCACGCACCACATTGGTGTCGGCGCCCATGCTGTAGATCACGTCCGAGATGCGTTGCCGCTGGGTTGCGTCCTCGCTTTCGCTCCAACACGTCCCATCCGGATGGTCGGAGGAAATCGGGCACCACCGGTACTCCCCCTGCCTCATATTCGCGGTCGGCAGCCAGTCGATGCGGTTCACACGCCACGATCCTGCCACGCCCTTCTTGCCGGCGAACTGGATGCGGGCCGTCACGCCCTGGTTGTTCGTCTCGTTGCCGGGAATGTACGACGTGACCGTCACCGCATTGCCCACGCCGTAGACGATCCACGTGTTGTTGTACTTCTCGATCGGCTGGGCGCAATGGCATCCGGCACCGTAAATCACGTCGAACGCGCCGGTATCCGCCAGCTCGTGCGCTTCGGAAACCTGCCACGAATCGGCGTAATCGAGGTATTCCTGCACGGAATGCATGGCGATGGCCACCACGTCGGCACCCTGCTCACGCGCCTTCTTCGCCTTGGTCACGGCCTTCTGGATGTCGCTCTCATGGTTCGGGTCGCTGCTTTCACGCAGACGATCGACCTGCCAATCCTGATCGGCGGTCATGCCGTTGAGCGACACGGTTCCGGTAATCAGGCCGAGCTTGCCGCCGCCAGTCGGCGAATCGATGACCAACGGTTTGAGCGAATCGGCTTCGGTCTTATACGAACCGGTCTGCGCGATGTCATCCGCCTCCAACGTGTCCCACAGACGGGCGATGCCGTCCGCGCCCTGATCCCACGAATGATTGGTAGCATGCGTGCACGCCTGATAGCCGACGTTCCTGGCCGCATCCGCGACTTCGGGAGGGATGTTGAAAATCGGGTACGCGCTGTACGGGCCGCCACGCTGGGCGATGGGCGTTTCGAACTCGCATACGGCGATATCGGATGCCTGAATGTACTTCTTCATCGGTTCGAACAACGGGTCGAAGTTGAACGCGGTGCCATCGGTGGCGGAAATGTTCGCCCCGGCGAAATGCTCCCACAGTCCCTCATGGAACAGCAGATCGCCGTTGACCAGCATGGAAATGCAATCCGCATCCGGGCAGTCAGGCGAATTACCGTGATGCTCCTTGACGGTTTCAACGGTCTTTCCGTCGGATTCGGGCGACTTGGTCGATGTCGACTTAGATGCGCTCGCGGAACCCGTAGGCCGCGCGGATTCGCCGCCGGACTTCAGCACGTTCCACACGCCGACGGCGAGCGCCACTATCAGTCCCAACGCCACGACCGCCGCGACGATCATCGGTATCGGCGAGCGCTTCGCCGCATGTTGGCCGTGGTAATGTTCCCCGCTGTTCTGGTTCATCGTGTCTCTTCTCTCGTTCTCTGCTTCTCCTATGGAACAGGGTATCCGAGTTCAATGGACAACGCACCTTCAATCCATGCGCCGCCGTCGCGCCTTGTCAAAAAATTTCACTTTTTCCTCGTTTCGGCGGGTTGACATCGCAGCATGGTGTAAAGTACTGTGATGTTGCGTCATATTGGCGCAGTGGAGTGATGCCTGAGTGGCCGAAAGGGGCACCCTGCTAAGGTGTTAGCTGCGTAAGCGGCTCGGGGGTTCGAATCCCCCTCACTCCGCGGATTGGGCTTCCGAAGCGATTCGGAAGCCTTTTTTCGTATTCGGATCACCATTGTTCTCTCTTCTCAACTCATCCGACATATTTCGAACATCTGTTCGACAAACCGCCGTAACGCTCGTACCATGGGTGTATGAGTACTGCACCGAGACTGGCGGCGGCCAAACGCGATTGGGGGCATGACGAGACCGGATGCACCGTGCTGCATATCGACATGGATGCCTTCTACGCGTCGCTTGAAGTGGCACGGCACCCCGAATTGCGAGGCAAGCCCGTGGTGATCGGCACCGGGCCGCGATCGGTGGTATCGGCGGCGAGCTATGAGGCACGCCGTTACGGCATCAATTCGGCCATGCCTTCGGCTCGAGCGAGACAGCTGTGCCCCACGGCCGTGTTCCTGCCGGTGGATATGGCGTATTACTGCGGAGTATCGCGAGCGATCATGCATGACGTGTTCCATGCCGTCACCGACCGGGTGGAACAGGTTTCGGTGGACGAGGGGTATATGGATGTTTCCGGCGCATTGCTGCGTTGGGGCAGTCCGAGCGCGATAGGCGCATGGATCAGACGCGAGGTGGAAAGCCGGTTCCACGTGACCTGCTCAGTGGGCATCGCGGCCAACAAACTGGTGGCGAAAATCGCGTCCACGAACGCCAAACCCAACGGCATGCTGCTCATTCCGAAGGCACGTTCGGCGGAATTCGTGCAGATGATGCCGTTGCGTAGCATTCCCGGCATCGGTCCAAGCCTCGAACGGCATCTAACGGCGTGGGGCGTCACATCGGTGGCCGATCTGGCGCGGCTCGACGAAGCACAGCTCACGCAGGCCACCGGATCACCCGCCGGCGCACACCACCTGTGGATGGCGTCGCATGGCCTGGACGACCGCACAGTCACACCCACGCATGTGGAGAAATCCATCGGTTCCGAGGAAACACTGCTGCAGGACACCACAAGCGACAAGATCGCCTGCCGGCAGCTGCGCCTGTCCTGCGACGACGTCGCATGCTCGCTGCGCGCCCGCGGTTTTCTGGCACGCACGGTGACCGTGAAACTACGGTTCACCGATCTGAGCTATCGCACCAGATCCCGCACCCTCGACCGTCCGGTGGATGCGGCAAGCGCGCTCTACCCGGTTTGCGTCGAACTGTTGCACGCCATGCTTGGCATGCCCACCGATGCCGGCACGACCGCCCTCCCCCGCCCGGTCCGACTGGTGGGCGTAAGCGTCAGCAGTCTGAGCGACACGGCATCCACCGCCGTGCAACCTTCCTTGGACGATGTGCTGGAGGAGACCGACAGCGCCGACGAAAGCACCACATCGCACAGGCTACGCACCGCGGAGGCCGCATTGGACGCGGTACGCAGCAAATACGGCGACAAGGCCGCGAGCTTCGGCATCTGACCTGCGCCATGCCCGCACCCGATCGCACCGCGCACCGACATGCAGATGAGGAACATCCGGCTGAACGGTACACTGTAACGCAGGAAAAGCGCACATCTACGATGGAAGGTTTTTGCTATGGCGCATGAGGAATATCCTGATCTGGTGATCGTGGGGGCTGGCCTGTTCGGCCTGACCGTGGCCCAGCAGGCCGTGGAGCACCTGGGCGCGAGGGTCGAGATCATCGACGTGCGCGACCACATCGGCGGCAACGCGTACAGCTACATGGACGAGGAGACCGGCGCCGAGATCCACAAGTACGGCGCGCACCTGTTCCACACGTCCAACAAACGCGTGTGGAACTACGTCAACCGGTTCACCTCCTTCACCTCCTATGTGCACCGCGTGTACGCCACGCACGACGGCGAGGTGTACCCCCTGCCGATCAACCTCGGCACCATCAACCAGTTCTTCCACGCGCGCTACACGCCCGCCGAGGCCAGGGCGCTCGTCGAGGAGCAGGCCGGCGAGCTGGCCGGCACCGACCCGCAGAACCTCAACGACAAGGGCATCTCGCTGATCGGCCGCCCGCTGTACGAGGCGTTCATCAAGAACTACACGGGCAAGCAGTGGCAGACCGACCCGAAGGACCTGCCCGCGGGCATCATCAACCGCCTGCCTGTGCGCTTCAACTACGACAACCGCTATTTCAGGGACACGTGGGAGGGCCTGCCCGCGGACGGGTACACCGCGTGGATGGAGCGCATGATCGACGACCCGCGCATCCACGTGACCCTCGACACCGATTTCTTCGACGAATCCCAGCCGTTCAACAAGGCGGCGCTGGCCGCGGCGGGCGTGCCCGTCGTGTACACCGGACCGGTGGACCGCTACTTCGGCTACTCGCTCGGCGAGCTCAAGTGGCGCACCGTGGACTTCAGGGAGGTCCGCTACGACGAGGGCGACCACTTCGGCTGCCCGGTGATGAACTTCTCCGACGCGGACGTGCCGTACACGCGCGCCATCGAGTTCAAGAACTTCAACCCGGAGCGCAGGGCCTCGCAGAACCCGGGCAGGACCGTGGTGTGGGAGGAGTACAGCCGTTTCGCCGAGCGCGGCGACGAGCCGTACTACCCGATCAACACCGAGGCCGACAAGGCGTTGTACGCGAGGTACGAGGAGCTCGCGAAGGCCGAGCCGAACACCGTGTTCGGCGGGCGTCTGGGCACGTACAAGTACTACGACATGCACAACGTGATCGACACCGCGC
>Ga0326513_10000017_pt1 | contig 123353 bp, 161 predicted proteins | sample 2_2465_0518_D_FD_203654 | JGI IMG/M metagenome (GOLD analysis project Ga0326513, IMG submission 203654) | Bovine rumen microbial communities from UC Davis, California, United States - 2_2465_0518 | ecosystem: Host-associated > Mammals > Digestive system > Stomach > Rumen | place: USA...
TATCTTTTTCAAAAAAAAAAAAAACACTTTAACTTCTGGTCTGTTCTTATTCTTTTCCAATTCACCTTCTAAAAGTTCTGCCTTATTATTTATCTCCAATCATTCGCCATACCTGACTTAGTGTTTCAGCGGCGATTACACACCGATTCACACTCTTGCAGTATTCTTCAATTTCAAGTTTGCTGAACTGATTATCAATCGATGTTATCTTACGCCAACTGAATACCGCATGATTCTTTTCATCTACATACATTGATATACAAGCACGACCATTATTAAACCTCATATCCAGTATCTTGTTAGCAATTTTTCAAATTCTTCTTTTGTCATAATATCAACCTTTATTATAAGTCAGCCAAAGCCAAGAAGTAGGTTTTAAACCTTTCAAATAACATTCACCATTTGCACAGAACTGACAATTTAAACATCCATTATCTTTATGTTTTATCTCACAATATTCTTTCAGTGCGATTGCACAATTCAACGCATATTTATCATGTTCTTCTCGTTCATGTTTTTTACATTCACGTTCATCATCAGTCTGATAATCACAAAAGTAACATTTATACATCTTAATTTCTTGCATATTATTTCCCTTTCTTACATGGACATGATTCTGAATGAATAAAATAACCCTTACGAGTTAATGCCAGATATTCATGGTCTTCAAATTTCATTTTATAAAAGTAAACATCAATTACAGAATAATTATTATTTGATTCTTTATTTGATTGTGTATTTAATTGTGAATAAAAATAACATACAATAATTATAGTCAAACCAATCATTACCAAAAATTGCTTATTATCATCCATATTTATTTGCCTTTCTCAATCACTGTTTTACAGTTACAGTTCTTCATATGTTTATCGAGTTTATTCTCTATAGACAAATTTGAACAATATACCATTATTGCTATAAATAAAGCTATTATAGCAAGAAATTCAACAAACCTTATATAGCCTTTCAATTCATAATAACGAGATATATTTTGTTTCTGATAATTGTATAAATCATTCAAACTTTTTTCTATGTCAATTCCCATTATTCAAGTTCTCCATATTTCATCTTATACTGCTTGAGTTCCATCAGCCATTCCATTAGCTGTAGATGGTCTTTACAGCAGGTATCAATAAAACCAGCAGAGATTCTATCTTTATTACTTATTTCACATTGATTTGCAATCTCTCTGCAATGTTCAATAGCTTCATCAAGTTTCATCGCATCCCTTAACGAATGATGCCTACAGAACTTTTCAACTTCACCTAGCAGATAAGTTATATAGACATTCAATTTAGTATCCGTTATCTGCTCAAGAGTATGAGTAAAACGTAATTTCTTATTATTTCTAGTCTTAATCCATATAGAATAATATGAACCGACTAGTTCTGGTGGCTGTGCTGGATATACGCCAAAATTTTCAAGTTCCATTCTGGCATATATGTTATATTCCTTGAAATCATTCAATGCCAGTATAATCCAATCATCAGCATTACCATTTCTAATATTCTTATCATATTCAATACCACGATGACCGTGATTGATATGATACTTAATGTTTTCAGATGGTAAATTATTCAATACATCTGTCATTAAATCTATATTTTCATGACAACAATCCTTGTATAACTGCCATATATCAGAACCACATATATTATATCTTTCAAGAATATCTATACATTCAATATTGATAAATAGTAGTCTTTCCAATATCGTCAATGCACCGGGATTACCTTGACATAATTTTGTTATTTTTTCATTTAATTCTTTCATTATTTTTCATTTCTTATACATTCAAAACAAAGAACGCTTGCTTTATGAACAGACCATCCAGCAATTTCAGCAATATTCCTCATCTCGGAAAGTGTTCGGAAACCATATTCGTAATCCAATGGTGATAAACGTCTGCCACATTTATCACATGTTACGACATACATTTTATTGATACTCATATACAGCCTCCACAACAGCCATGTTCGACATTCTCATTTGCAATCTTTTCTATTTCGTCTTTATATGGTTGTAAATCTTCTGGTAATTCTTCTTCATTAATATACCAGTCGCCTTCACCTGCTATGTAATCCATATCCCCAATATAAAAACAGGAACCACCGCTATGAAGAATATTACCAAGATTACGCTCAATACCATTAATACGTAATATTAGATTACCAGCACACAAACAGGGATATTTACCATCAAACGAAACAAATTTAATTACTGGTTTCAATTTAAATCCCCCTATTAAAACAATTCAGATTTCAGTTCCTTTATCTGTTTATACACTTCCACTTGTAGCGACTTGAAATTAATACTAGGATTCTTCTGGTCTTTGAGTATCTGCCACATACATTCTGTTATAAAATCGTGATATACAGTTCCTAACAACTGAGGTATCATCTTATTATTCCAACACGCTTTATCAATCATTAACTTCGCATATACTTTATTCACAATATCCAAAGTCAGATATTTTTCTGCAATTTCCTGTTCTAATGAATATTTCTCTTTTTCATCTTTTACATGTTTCTTCTGCTTGAAGTCTGAAGTGACAATCTTAGCCCATACTCTTCTTCCATATCTGTTTGTGAAATCAAGATTCTTTATGACAATTCCTTCTCCGATAAAACTATTATCTGGAAATAGGAAATGATTCTGTTTTACAAGCTCAATAATATCTTCTACTTTCGGATATTTCAATTTAGACATAACAGGAATATAATCGATTCCATATTCTTTACAAGCCTTTTCTATTTCAATATAATCAGTATAAAATTCAGACTGCGAAACTATATCAAAAACATAGAATTTATTATAGGCATCTTTCCTATAAGTCTTAATCGTATGAGGAATAAGCCATTCACCATAAACAATACAGTTAGGAAATCTATTTAATAAGTTTAAATATTTTTCTTGATTGTCATAGATATATTTCATAAAACCTGCGTGGTCATAATCAAAGGTCAGTTCTCTGTTTCTTGAACCACAATAAATAACACCATCTTCAAACCAAATACAACAGTTAGAACCGTCTATTTTCGGCTGTACAAAAACAGTTCCATTAAGAATACCTTCGGTTTCATCATAGTTAGACAGTTTTTCTATATGTTGATATTTAACAAAATTAGCCATTTTTGACATCCTCTTTTCTATATGTTGATATTTAACAAAATTAGCCATTTTTGACATCATCCCACGGCTGAAGCCGATGGGATTCCCTTATTCGGCGTTAGATGCCCCTAACGGAACTCAGGATATTGATTGCGGCATTTACATCACGATGATGGTGGCTACCGCAAATCGGACAATCCCAAGCTCTTACCCCCAAGCCACTTAGTCCACTCGGACCAGTCTTTTCATGACAGACCGAGCAAGTAACAGTGGAGAACTTTTCCGAAACTATTAGCACGTCCATACAGTGCCTAATGGCTTTATACGACAGCATGGACTTTATCTGAAAGGTGGCTACGTCAAAAATGGACTTAGCCATCCTAGTCTTACATAATCCTTTTGCTATGATATTTCCAACAACAACTAGTTTTGATGTACGGCAAATATCAGTAGTTACTTTATTGTTCCAGTCATTTCTGATATTCTTGATTTTCCTGTGTATCTTAGTGACCTGACGTTTCTTTCTAGCTCTTTGTGCTGTAGCCAGTTTATCCGCAAATTTCCTAGTCAGATTCTCACGTTCGTACACAACTCCATCAGAACATGTAATCTGTTCCTTACAACCCAAGTCTATTCCAATCTCTCTGTCGCATACACGTTCCTTTTCTATAACAGCATCCGTAGTTATATTCAGAAACCAATGACCAGAAGCATCCTGATTGAAAGAACCACATAGAACATTTCCATCAACTTTCTGTGAATACCATAACTTGAAGCTACGCTTCATATATGTGGCTGTTCCAGTTTCATAATCAAACAGAAAATTTCTTTTATCAAATGGAATCCAACCGAGAGATTTCCTAGATGTCCTCCATTTAAGTTTGAGTTTCTTGAACTGTTTGGATTTCTGGATATAATTCTTAATCACCAGCTGTACTGTAGCTGAATTAATATTCTGAAATTTACATATTTTATGAATATCATATTCTGAAAATAAATCTCCGAATAAGTTATAGAAACTAAGACGAAATGACTGTACCTCGTTCCAGATGTGATTAACAATACCAGCTTTCTTACAAAGCCAGTTAATATGTGTAGAATCCTTTATTCTGAAATGGTACGTCTGCATATCAGTTCCTTTTCTGGTCTTCTATATATTTCTTTAAACTTTCATATTCCTTATCAATTAAAATCTGTATGATTACAGACTTGTTCATAGATTTAATTTCACTTAATTCCTGTAATTTCTTTAAATGTTGTTCACTTAAAGAAATAGTAGTTGTTTTTCGTTTAATCATATTTTATTCACTCCATAAATATATTGTAACACAAAATAATTAAAATGTCAATATTACATTTACTATATTTTTATTAAAATAGTCACACTGTATTAAACCAACACCAGCACAATTACAACATAAGAAAACTTTTTTACCTGTATTATGAATTTCAACAACTTTCCAACCACATTCATCAAGTCTGTGTATAATTTCTTTCATATTATCAAAATCAATATGTTCTCCGACATTTTCCAATATATTACCACACTTATCACATGTACAACGAAAATAATGAATTTCTTTTATACTCATTTTAATTATCCTTCTATTGTTTTTTATTTTTGTTTAAAAGTTCGTTCGGAATTTTTATATCACTATCAATAGGTTCATATAGTTGCACTTCTACAGCGTTTTTAAAAGCTTTTATAAACATTTCACAAGTTTCAATCTCATAATTACCTGCAAGCAATATATTGTGTTTATCAATCCTGTCTTTTGTATCGTGTAAAAGCCGTTGAAAACAATCTTCAAATCTATTATTAATGAAATCTAATCCAAATTCAGATGGAATTTCTATAAGCAGTTTCATTCTTCTTCATTCTCCTGTTTCTGGAACATCAATACCTTTCATCGCCCACAAAAGACGTTCAACCCATTCTGGCAATGTCAGTTTCAAATATAATTTTCCTGTTAATTGGGAATATTTCTTTGTTACTTCTGACCAGATTTCAGCTTTTCTCGGATTAGGTTTTAAATCAAACCATTCACGAATATCAGAAATTCCGTCACGCAATTCAAGAATCAGTTTGTTTATCTTGTGTTCTTTTTCATAATAAGAAAGTTTGTCATTTTCCATAACATTATTTAAATTATTAGTAAAATCTAATAATAGTTTCTGACACCATGTTGGAATCTCATGTAAAATATAATTCATTCTTTATTCTCCTGTATTCAGCATAACATTTTCTGGAACAGAACCGTCTGACAAGATGAGCCTTAGTCTGCCACTTGTCTTTCTGTTCTATCTCTTTTCCACAAATGATACAACGTACGTTATAGAATGTATCAGTTATCTCTGAAGAAATTTCGTTCATCAGCTTTTCTGTCCTGCAATTCAAGAATCCATTCATCTATGAAATCCGATGCTTCATCACGTGTTTCACCATCAAATGATACATTACAATATTCTTCGATTTCTCGAATAAGTTCCATTTGCTTTTCAGTCGGTTTCTTCTTGAATTTCAAATCCTTAGCACTTTTCATTTTTATTCTCCTTTTCAATATACCATTCTGGTTTCCAGTCTGGATTATCAATTAATTTCCAACATACACCTTTTTCAAAGCAATACGTCTTAAACTTACGCCATTGTTCTTTAGTTAATCCACTATTCAATATTGTTTCATCATATTCAAAAGGGTCGATTATACTAAATGATTTTTTAACACCAGTTTCAATCTCTGTTACTCTCCATCTAAGCGGTCTGGTATTAACTCTACGCATCGAAACAATGTGTTCTGGTTTGTAATCAAAGCACTTAACACAGATTTCCATTATTTCTTCTTTGGTTAAATCAGTTATTGGTTTAAATTTTCTTACCATTTTCACAGTCCTTTCCTAAAAACCAGTTCTGTTTTGCAATACTTTCAAATCTTTTTATCAACTTTTCTTCTACACTTCCATGATAATACAAAAATTTCAAAACATCATATAAACAGCATCGTACAACATTAAGTTCTTCTTTTGACATTCTAACTTCATATTCAATGTAAGCATCTTCGGCATTGTTAATCTGATGAGGTTTTGCGAACATCAAATTATATAAAATATGTTCAATTATATCTTTGTCATTCATTTCAAACTATCTACAACTTTCTTTTCAATATCTTTCACAATATCATCAAGAGCAGTATCAGAACTGCCATCAGCCAAAGATTCAATAACCTTTTCGATTACATCTTTCTTCATCTCAAGCTGTTCGTGTATAACCTGTTCTACAGTTCCAAGCGTAGTAAAGCTATATGCGTGAACATCATCATTCTGACCAGACCTGTAACATCTTCCGATTCTCTGCATAGATGTAGTAGGTTTTATGGGTTTCTCCCATTCGATTACAATCTTTGCGAACTGTATATTATGACCATAATTGATTTTATCAGTCGTAATAAGGCACTTCATATCTGGGTCATCCTTGAATCTTCTGATTACGTCAAATGCATCAGTTCCATCACCACCCATACAGGTGATACACTTGTAACCATGTTCAACAAGCCATTTCTCAATAGCACGAATAGAACATTTATAGAAACTGAATATGACTACCTTTGAACTTGTCTGTGATACAATGTTTTCAAGATATTCAAACTTCGGATTATCATCATAACCCTCTCTTGAAGTATCACACAGAAATTGTCGTACGGCGTGGTACCTTTTCGTACCCTCTTCATATGAAAGTTTAACTTTTTCATATTCTGCCATAAATTTCTTGTCTGGTTCTATCATAACGTCATGTGTATATAAACCTGCTGGCAAATCAAGTTTCTTACGTATGACATATGGTGCTATAAGTGACTTAACATAGTTATGATTCTTAAATCCTACAGGTATCTGTTTTTCAACAACACGTATTCCAAATCTCGTTTTAAGTCTTAATCTCTGAGTAGCAAACTCAACAAAATTACTTTCAAAGAATTTTTCACCGCCAAGAATCATTCCATCATCAATAAGCTTGAATACAGGGTAAATATCAAACAGTCTGTTTTCAATAGGTGTTCCAGACATAGGAAATACAGCATTTGGTTTCCAGACATTCTGTGCCAAATCAAAAAAATTCTTAGACATCTGTGCTTCTTTAAAATGTTTCATTCTATGAAATTCATCAACGATAATAATATCAAATTCCAAATCCTTCAGACGTTCATAATCAACCCTGCATTTTTCATAGTTTGTCACTAGAAATTTCAGACCATTATGTGTCTTGAACGTCTGATACAATGTACTTCTTTTTGAAGCAGATTCTGTACTTACAAACATCATCTGACCATCATGATAAAACTTGCAGTAGTCATTATAAAAATTCTTTGCAAGTGAAGCTGGTAATAAAATAATTGTCTTACCATATCCAAGACGTTCCATCAGATATTTTGCAATCACGATTGAAACAAGAGTCTTACCTGTTCCAATATCGTTAGCAATAACAACACGTTTACCTACAATTCCATATATTATTGAATCTATCTGATTTCCGTAAAAGCCGTTAAATTCTTTAAAATTCTTTTTTATGATATCATTTTGCTGATTCATAAATTCTACAATATCATCAAGACCTGCACTTGCAGTATCATATTCACGATTTTTAAGACTTTCAAGAAGTTTTCTTCTATTCAGAAACTTTGTATGAAACTTCTTTAAATTATCTCCTATCTCAAGATTGAAATTATTGGCACGTATTATCTTTGTAATAATAGGATATGCTATATATGGAATCCTGTATATACCATTCTTGAGTTTAAAACACAATGTATATTTTGTACTATCCTGTACTGACAGAAGAGATTCATTTGATTCTTCTGTAATCATTATCTGGTTTGTTTTGTTATCAAAATCTAGTTTCATAATACTTTCACGTCATAAAAATTGGATTTAACAATGTTTTCAGCTTTCATTCTTTTGAATATAAGAACTGTACCTTTTTTCAAAGTCAATGTATGATTCTCTTTTGAAATTTCAATATTACCCTTTTTAAATATGACATTTGAATCCGTTATAATTCCATCATATGTTTCTGTTTCTGGTACTGCAAGAATCTTACCCATTAGATAAAGAGGTTTGTCCTTTGCAACAATGTCATGTAACATTTTAACTTCTACATCTCCACGTGTAGAAGTTGTTTCATCTGTTTTTCCAAACACATCCATCATTATTTTTCTTACATTAGAAAGATATTCAACTGGTACAGCCCAGCATTTAGCCTGTGGAACATATAAACGACCAGGAATTGTCTCTTTTAAAGTCGTTACAAATTTATCACTATATGGTGTAAAAATAAACGCTGTATCATTTTCTATGACAACATCAAATTCGTTATCCATAGTACATACAAAGTCCTTTCTTTTTTAAAAGTATTATATTGTATATATTAACATACTTAAATATACTTGTCAACTGAATATTTTATTTATTTTGAGCAAGTTAAAGTTGTACATAATACGAGCCTGAATAATGGAAATCAACTGATAATCAATAGAATTACTTTTTGCGGTGGCAAAAAGTAATCAAAAAACACGTCTTCATAAAGCTTCGTTTACAGCCTTGTGAAATTTCATTTCACTTCGGCTTGTCCAGTAAACTCGCTTTATTCGACTTAAAAATCAGAAAACGGCGTAGCCTCATTGAACTTTCAGTTCAATTTCGGCTTGTCTGTACGCCTTTGTTTTCTGATTTTTAATTGCACATATATCTTTTATTTTGATTTTTGGAATATGAAAATCTTTATTCCAATTTATAAACTAATTTGAAATAAGAGTATTAAATAAACTTAAAGATTTAAGCATATGCTTAAATCTTTAAGTACAATTAATAACCTTTTATTGAAAATTTATTCTAAAAGAGACAGAGTTATTCTATATAGGCTTAAAATTCGGAAAATTCAGTTATAAAGATACAAATCAGTAGAGTCTTATAGCTAATGTATTGCTTGTTACTGCATAGTTGTACTGATGGTTATATCTTCTCATATTTCTTTCTATAAGATGATTGCCCATAGTTACGCCGATACCGTCAGGAACATACTGTTTCCTGTTATTGACGATATTCTTGCAATTCTTTAGCTGACCCAGATTTGTAACCATAGCTAACATTTTCACGAAGGAAGAAGCCCTAGAAGCACGGTTGCCGTCTTTGTAACCAGTGACTTGTCGTTTTGCATGGTAGACACGGGAAGTCTCCAATGCAGCATCGTCACTTAGCAACTTGTTCCATCTTCCGTTGTAGACACAGTAAGTCTTGGTTTCAAGCCTGTCGATTATTGAGGACATAGATTGTATGTCCTGTTTTCCATCGAAGTCCATAAACTGTACTCCAGTGCAGGATAATAATCGAAATCCTGTTTGTATGCTCCATCCCAGAAATCTGGAGAGCGTAAATACGTTCATGTCGAGTTCAAGGTCTTTTGCCTCCTGTATTCCGATTTTCCTGTAAACAGGTATTCGTTTGAAATATAATTTGATGTCATGTTTGGTAATTCCTAATATATTGTATAGAAGACCGCCGTCAAATTCTGCGTTCTTACAGTAGTTTAGAATCTGCACAAGAAAAGATATTATTGCGAACTTTCTCAGATTCTTTAAAGAACCATATTTTTCTATCTGTTCGTTTGAAAAGTCTACAGATAGATTTGTACCATAACAGGTTTTCATTATCATTGCATCTGGCACTTCTGAGATTCTGACCCAGTTATTGTCTATATCTGTCTTGTGTATTATCTTTCTGAATGTGAACTTTGTCCTGTCCTGTGAAAATGCGGAGAAAAGCTTTTCAAAATCAGCTCTTACTTCATGTTCGGACTTTTTCTGATATGATGTATATCGTTTCCATTTGTTGAAAAGGACAGATTTTCTGATGATACAACCGCTGTATAAATGTAGTAATGTGAGGAAATCAGCTATCGCACCGCAGTTTTTCCCTGCTTTCTGTATCATTATTATGTGATTCAGTTGTACAGTTGAATTATTTGACATGTGAACGTACTCTTTCTAAAAAAAAATAATACCACGGCGACTTAAAAATGTCAATAACCGTAGTATTAATTTATTCACATGTCACATTTAGTATAGCAGACGTACTTATATATGTCAATAAAAATTGTTGCATTTTGTAGCGTTTTGTGATATGGTTAAAATAGAAATGGAAGTATAAACATGAATGGAAAAAAAGTACAACTTGCAATAGAGTTATATAACAAACCATCGAATTATATATCACCGTCACAGGCGGCTGAATATCTTGGTGTTCATATTAATACGATATATAACTATATAAAAACAGATATACTTACGGCATATAGATTCAAAGATGGTGGCAATACGATTTTTATTGATAAAAATGAAATAATACGAAAACTTGTTCCTATACCATCAGAAGAAATCAGAAAAACTTTAACTGGTGTGTACCCAGTAAAGAAAGTTTTATATGGCTGATAATCCAGAACAATTTAAGAACTGGTTGGATTCTGTAGTCATAAACAATTATGGATATGTTGAAGTTACAGATTCAATAGATGGTTCAAATATACCTAAATCTTTTTATGATATGTGTGTTCATTATGGTATTCCTGTGAATCATATGATTACTATTATCATATCTGATTTTATGATGCGTATGGAAAAAGGAAACATACATTATCAGAATGATATTCTGAACAGGATTATGAACAGTAATTTGGACAATAAGGATAAAATACTGGAGGTTATTTATGGGTAAGGTTACTTTGAGACTTATTCCTAATTTTGATATAAGTCCAGAAAATCTTGATATAGACACATATCAGGTAAGACGTACAAAACGTACACAGAAAGATTTGGACAGGTTGAAAGAACTTATTGTAGCACAGGGACAGGTTGAACCAATTCAGGTTCTTAAACGTGATAATAAATATTTTCTTATGGCTGGTGCTGGTCGTGTTACAGTACTAAGGTCGCTCGGAAAGACTGCTAGTGCGTTAGTATATGAAGGTCTTGAAAAAGAAGATATATACAAGATAGCAATTGGTACAAATGATGGTCGTACTGAAATGTCGGCTTGGGATAGAATCGTATCGGTTGGTGAATATGTTTCTCAAAATAACATGGATGGTTATAGTATTGATTCTTTTAAGAATGTTGTGAAAATATTCGGTCGTAATACATCAAGTCTTATCCGTGATTATGAATTATGGGAGTTTTATAGCAAGATTCCAGAGTTTGTAAGCTATTTTGAAAAGGTTAATGTTCCTTATTATGTTATGACTATTGTTGATGAAGTATTGAATCCATATAAGGAAAATATAACAGATTATGGAAAGATAGTTGATATTGTCAAATCAAATGCTACAAAACCTGGTATGACGATGAAACTGTTTATGAATCTGTTTGTTAAGGATTTCACAAGGATTGCCGTAGACCTGAAAAACAAGGTGATGGAAGTTAATCGTGGAGATGGACTTACTGCTGAAGAAATATATGATATTGAAAACAATATACACAATGCGATTGTAGACAGGATTGAAAAGAAAGTAGTTACAAAGAAAAAGCCTGAAATAATAAAGGATGATATTACATTAAAATGCGAACGTATAATGACGATTTTGATGAATCATTGTATGGGTGCTATAGAAAATATGAACAAACTTTTGAAACTTCCATATCGTGAACGTATTCCGTCATCTATGATGCTGAAGCTTTCAAGACTGATAACAAAACTCAATCAGACAGGAGTAAAACTGCTTTGAATGTTGAAAGCATATTAACCAAACTGAACATACCGTATAAAACAATCAAAGGCGGTCGTGAACTACAGTTCAGATGTATATGTCCTAATCATAATGACAGACATGCATCGGCGTGTATCAGTACCGAAAGTGGATTGTGGCATTGTTTCAGTTGTGGTGAGTCTGGAAATCTGCGTTCATTTGTAAAAATCGCTGGTGGTGATGGTATAGATGTCCGTAACTTTGTTACACAAACAGATGATTTGAAAATGCGTATGAGCAAGATATATAGAGAATCTGCAAAGAACATTCTTAAATATGAAAATGATTTAAAATTTGAAGAACAGTTTAGAGTAGAATGTGTCGATAATTTTGTAGATGCATTTACTAATAAACTTTCATATAATTATTTATGTAAAAAACGCAAGCTTACTCTTGAAACCATACAGAAATTCAATCTTATGTATTCTGTAAGTGGGCAGTATTCAAATCGTGTAATTATACCATATTGTGAAAATGGTGATATAATCGGGTTTAACAGCAGATATATCGGCAAATGTGAGTCTTCTTACAGATACAGATATAATATTAATACGACACGGTTTGAATCGTATCTGTATAATTTTGAAAATGTAGAAAGTTATGATTATTGTATTCTTGTAGAAGGACCGTTTGATTTAATGTATATGGTACAATGCGGTTTCAAGAATGTAATATCTACATTAAATACAAGAGTATCGTTGGGTCATATTAAAAAACTAATAAAATTTAAAAAAATCATATTCTGTTTTGATAACGATATTGAAACTCATGCAGGTCAAAATGCTGTTATGAAGCACGCTTCCGAAATCCTGTCATTGTGTCCTAGTGCTAATCTTTATATGGTTAAACTGCCCGAAGGAAAAGACCCAAACGAATGTACGTCTGAAGAACTTCATGAATCTTTCAGACACATACACAGGATTAAAATTGACAATGATGTTTAAGACGCATGATAAAAGCCTGTAGATTTGCACCAGGACAGGAAGTAAATTCCTTGTCACGATGGCAGAATATGTTTTCTGGTGCTTTTATTGTTTTATAATCATGTACAAGCTTTCTTACAAGCCATACTATTGATACTTTCATTTCATCTGGAACCTGTTCGGAATTGAAATTACCGAAACACATAATTGCAATAGAACCTTTATCATACATATTACAGTGTTTGCCCATCGCATCTGGTGGTCTTCCTTCGTAAATATCACCATTTGGTACGATTATATAATGGAACGGAATATCTATGAGACCTTCTTTATGCAAAGCCTTGTCCTGTATATAACGGATAGAATTGTCATCGTTGAAAATCTGTGTAGCTTTAAAATTGGAATTTGATGAAGAAAATCCGTAATGATGGAATATTATATATTTTGGTATCTGTGGGAAGTATATATTTGTAGGTTCTGACGCACCCCACATTTCCCTTGTTATAATATTAGGCTGTTTAAAATTCATTTCGTTGCGATAAAAATAGATAATCCCAGAACAAGAATATTTTTAATTCTGTTCGCCGCTTTCGATTTTCTCAACGAGCGAGATACATTCTTCAATGATTTGTCCTGCTGTTCCAGTAAGTCCGATTGACCTTTCAGTTGAATCCTGTACTGCTGACAGTCCTTTTTCGATTCTTCCAGCAGTTCCGATACCCGTATCAAGTTCTCTTCTGACAGTTCCAATGTCCGTTCTGACATTATCAACTGTTGTCTTAGCTCCTGCAATTCGTTTCTCTGTTTCTCTAATTCTTCTCTGGAGTTCCTTAGTTCGTCTTGCAAGTTCCCTGTTATTCTCCTCAATAGTATCAAGCGTTCTTTCAACTTCTGAATATTGCTGTTCTGTTGTGACAAATCCTGCGATAAAGCCGAGTGCGACAAACAGAACAATAATAGGAATAATACTATGATTCTTTTCATTCATGGTCCACCAGTAATGACATTATGAAATACGAATAAGCTGTTATAAAGTTATAGAGATGCTGATTGTCCATCGTTATTACTTCCTTTACAGTTATAGTGCTTGTCAAGAACACGGATTCCAGCGGAAGAACCAGCGGCTAGAATAGAGAACGTAGTATAATCGAATTTTTCTGGAGATACTTTCAGAATAATTATAGATACTATAAGGAATGTCATATAACCTGCGAAAGCCATAACCTTACTTAAAGACAGATAACCGTCTTTGCCATAAAAACTACCAATTATTCCATTAAAAAACTGTTTCATATAAACATTCCTTAAATAATGTATAATTCTACACTTCCTGTTTTTGGGAAGATTTTCATAAGCTTCATGAAAGCATTTCTGCTTTCTGTTATGTCTGTTATTCCGTCTCCGTTGATGTCCGAAAAGTCTGTACCAACGAGAATACATCCTGATGTATCAGTGAATCTGTTACCAATGTGCATTAGAATCGCATCCCGATTCGGAACACCATTTACTAGAATATGTTCGTAGTTGAATTTCTGTGTCGGATTTCTTCTTGTACATAAATATCGACCTGTGGGGATGCAGCTTATATTACGCTGGTTTGAAAGGTTTGGTTTTTCCAAAGTGCTGAATACGCCTAGCGTTGTTTTGTTATCCATGATGTACAACCAGCCTAGCGTTTCTTTTTCTCCGTATTCAAAACGTCTTAGAATCATTACAATATCATTCATATGTTATCTCCGTTCATTCTATCTGCTCGACTGTTTGTGAATTTCATATTGATGTTGTAATCATTACCACAATCACCACATCTATACCAGTGCTGTTCGTTCAATTTTATCTCGAACAGATAACCACCACAAGGACAATAATGGTAAATCTTACCGTCAAACATTTTGCTCGTACATAGGCTTGATGACGGTAATTCCTGTTCGTCCAAAAAGACCAAGTTGTTGTGGTTTTGTCGGATTTCCGAGTATATTCCACCAGTAATGTCGTTCTGATATTCTTTCAGATTTCCTTTTTGAACTTTCTTTTTCTTTGCCATTCATTATCGCACATAAGCTGTTATAAGGCAACCTACAACAGAACCAAGAGTGCTTACAATCGTTCCAACGAACGCAAATACTGCTAATATAATCTTTTCTCTTGATTCAAGCCTAATCATATCTGTTTTCAAATTGCTGACACTTTCTGTAAGTTCTTTCATAGTTTTGTTCGACTCCTTTATAGATTCCTGTAGGTGTTCTATTTCAACTACTAGCTTACCGTGGTCAGGGCAATTTGTACATTCAACAGGCATAACAATCACCTACTTTCTAAAATAAAACAGAACTATTGCTGTTGTTCAGTTTCGACAATAGTTCCGTTTGCGTATCTTGAATCGTGAGCTATAAGATATGTATATACAGCTTTTTCAATCTGTTTATACGGGTTTGTGATTGTTGTATCAAGTTCAAGTTCGTTCTTTGGAATTGAAAAACCATAATCATCAATTTGTCGTCCATCATCTTGATAGCCGTTAAAATTATATGCAGTCAAGTCTGCATAGCTTCTTATAGTGCCGTTTACCAAATCCTGTAATATATTATATTCAAAAATCTTATGAATACCGTTTGGAAATTCGGCATATTTCTGATTCATATTTCTTGAAATCGATTTCTGTATGTGCATAATATTTTCTCCGTTTATCAGATATATTCTATATTAACAATAGCACAGCGATGACAAAAAGTCAAAGCTGTGCTGTAGATTAAGGTTCGCTTGGTTCAGTGTTTGTATTCTCATCTCCACCAGTGTTATCACCTGTGTTGTCATCATTACCGTTTGTATTATCGCCACCAGTATTGTCATCTCCACCTGTGTTATCTCCAGTGTTATCTCCAGTATTATCATCTGGGTCTGGTGTAGGTTCTGGAGTTGGTTCAGGTTCAGTATTTGTGGGTAATACTTCTGACAGGTCGAATAATATTGGACTTTCGTATGGTATTACTATAGGTTTAGAAGGTTCAGCGAATGTTACTGTAGAGCCTGTTACGATATTCAGCTTCTTGTATTTGCTGTCACTTATGATAAGATTTATGTCATATGTACCAGTGCCGTTTATCAGACTTTCAGACGACCTTAGATTCACCTGTAATGGAAATTCAGGATTTACGTATGTCTTGATTACAGTACCCATCAGAATTTCAAGCTTTTTTATATTGAACGTAGGGTTACTGTAGTCAATCTTGAAAAGACCGCCGTTGAACGAATCAGTATCATCGCCACGATGTAGAGTTACGTTAGCCATTTTATTTTCTCCTTTGGATTAATGAAAAACACTGTACACAAGGTTTAGTCATGTACAGTGTTTTGTATATGAATCGTCTGATGACGAAGAATTACTTGACCATCAAAGGATTCAACTTATTAGGTTCACGAACCATAACGATTGCTGTTTCAGAATCTTTAACGACCTTGATACAGTCTTTCATGTCGTCAAATGCCTGTGAAAGCATACACTGGCTCATTGTTTCCCAATGCTTTTCGATTTCTGACTTGATGTAACAGGCTTTGTTCAACGCAAATTCCTGTATGTCTTCAAGTTTTGCAATATGTTCTTCTGTCATGACTTAATTCACCATTATGCACCAGCGGTAGCTGTAGTTTAACAAGGATGTTATTATCCATAACAGTTAACTCCGTCACTAGATTGCTTCATATACAAATATAGTATAAACAATCAGATGTCAAATGTCAAATGTCAAATAATTTTGTACAAAAATAATACGGATTTTTAAATCCGTATTATCTTATGGAAAAATAAAGAAAGGAATGATTGAAAATTATATTAGAAATAAATAATTAAAAAAATTATTTACCGGAATTTTCCTCAATCTGTTTGGGTTTTTCTGGTTCATGTTGTTCTTGCTGTTGAGGAATGAGAAGTCTTGCAAGGTTCTGTAACAAGTCCATCGCCGTATCACGCTGTAACTGTATTGTGATAATAGGGTCAACGTATATTTCTGTAGGCTGACCGTTTACTGCCGCCTTGAAAGTCTTTTTATAATCAATAGAGTTCAAATCAAGAACGATTTCGGATGCTATAGGGTATAACTGGAAGTTGTTTATATAAACTGGTTTTTCGCCGTCTTTGTTATAAATTATAGGCATCGGTTTGGGTTCGTTCATATGATTGCTCCGATTGAAATTGATTTCAATTTATATAACACGAAATAATATATCAAGTCAAGAAACTTTTTGTTTAATTCTGTAGCACGTTGCATAAATTCTACATTTCCAATATCTTTCAAGCTGTACCTTGCTTAGAACGTGACCCATAAGACCGTCTCCGAAATTCCAATTATCACCCTTGATATGACCTATCCAATGCTGGTATAGAAGATGTTTAAGACCACCTGTGTACCAGTGCATAAGAAGAATAACAGTATCGTTATCTTCGATTTCATTCGGGTGTATCTTTTCTACATCATATCCAAGTTCTTCCAAAGCACATCTTACATTAAGAGGGTTTCCATATATGGGATTCTGAATGAAACCAAGACATTCACAGCGTAACAATGCACAGTTTATTCTGTCATAAATAGAATACAGTTCTAATATTTCAACATGATGACATATCTCAGTCATAATAGCTATGTTCTCACAGTCGTAATCTGTGTTCATAACGTATATATCACGACCATCATGTGATTTTACAGATTTTAAATCTATGTAATGTTTATTGAATCTTGATAATATTATGAATAACGGTTTTAATATAAATAACCGTATCAGTTTCCATAGTAGATATAAAAACATAATTCAAACTCCTTTAAAGTGAAGTTGAAATTATATATTCTACTATGGAATATAAATTAAGTCAATTATGATGTCTGACATGTATTTTGATATAATTCTAATGCTTCTGAATCACTTAATGCTCTGGAATACATACGAATATCATCAATATACCCATTCCAATATTGACCTGTAGAATAACGACCAACTTCTATAGAACGAATATCTGTTGTTATAACACCTGTTGTTGTAGTATTAACCTGATTTAATATGGAACCGTCTTTATATACTGTCATTTTTCCTGTTGTATAATTTAAAGTAACTATAAAATGATACATAGTATTTATTTGTAGTGTTGTTGTTATAGATGCTTTTGTTTCACCACTAATTTTTCGACTTGCAATTGTCAATGTTGAACCTTCAAGAACAAGTTCCATTATTATAAATCCTGTAGAATCTATAAGTATACTAAATGCACTTCTTTTACCAGAATTTACATTATTTGTCATCAATTTCATAGAAACTGAATATTGCGACTGACTTTTGATAATATTTAATATTCCAGATTTTGTTGAACGTATATAATCATTTGTACCATCAAAACTAAATACATCACAACCAAATGTTGCATTATTAACAACACCAACACCACCAAATCCAGTACCTTCATTATTATTTTCAGACCTATCTGTTACACCATCTGTTTGTGCAATGTCTTCTGTGGTAAGCCCATCTGCAAGATATATAACAGTTGCCTGATTTGGAGAATCAAAATCCCAAATTTGTGGTGCCGGTGGTTCTCCACCATCTTTACAATATAAATTATAATTTACACCGTTTATTGTTAATACCCCAAGTTTAACACCAGAAGTTAATGTTGGTGTAAATGAAACTGCGGTAGCACCTGTAGATATACCATTCAACTTAACTTTATCCTGTGCACTCATATATCCATTTTGTGAAGTTGTAACTGTTGGTAAATTACAATTAGAAGCACTACCATTTACTAAATATATTGGTGTTGTTTCGCTACCACCACTGATTTTATCCATTTTTGTCGATAAAAGTCCAGCAATATAATTTTTAATTTTAGATAAAAATTGAACAAGTCCGTAATAATCTAAAAATCTTGTTGGATAACCACCTTTAAACAATGCTTGATACATTGAATTTCTTGTTACAAGAACGTATCTTGGATTTGTTTTTATTCCATCTGACCATCCTTCAAATGAGTTACCACTTAAAGTTATAGCTGTTATCTGAACGATTGTATCTCTTGGATATTCACCACCACCTGTAACAATACCATATTCTTCATTTGAAGATGTTACAATAAGACTAAGTAAACCTTCTTCATAATTATTTTTAAGTTTTGGTCTACCTGCGGAATAATCCATCTCCCATATATTAACAAAATCAAAACCATTAAATGCAGAAGGTAAAGAAAAATCAAGAGCAGTTAATTCGATACCACCACCAGCATTTTCACAGCTACCTTCCAAATAATAACAATTTTGTACTGTATTTGTTGTTATATAAGATGATATTGCACCTGTTGTTTCACTTGGACCAGTAATTTGTCCATAATTATATGATGATAATGGTGAATTTGTAACATTATCACGACTTGCTAAAATACCTGCACAAAATGATTTTGAATTATATTCACTAGTATCCGTCAATGTAATATTACCAACATTATAACAATTTTTAATTATATGTGAACCTGCACCAATACCACCAACATGAATACGTCCACTATAACGATCTCTTTGACATGGAACACTAATATTCATTTTATTATAACATTCTTGAACATCATAATAACCATTACATGCAACAATTCCTGCTATATATGGCACAAAATCATTTCCAAGTTTGTAATTATTTATTTCAATCGAACCAAGTGTTGTACAATTTTTAATAATACCTGTTGATTGATTTTCATTATAACAAAATCCAGCAACAATTCCAGCAATTGCAATGGGTCTACTTATATCTGTACCAATTGTTACTTTTATTTCTCCATCAAATATACAATGTTCTATTCGTGGATTTATTGGTGCACTACTGGCACCAAATGAACAAAATCCACCAACTGATAATAAACTTGGATACCTACTTTGTTTATTAACAATAATTTTACCATGAAATTTACAATTCAAAACAACAGCATTTTCTGCTGAACAAAATCCCATAATATCTTTATAACATTGTGAATTAATATTTAAAACACTATTATCAATTGTTAAATTTTTTATAACATGTTTCTTATCATATGCACCATAATAAAGTGAATACATAAATAATCCATCAAAACTAGTATTATCCTCACTTGAAGATGGTGTTTGTGTTTGTTTTCTATATAATCCAGAAATTGTATGATTATCACCATCAAATTCACCATAAAACTGTTGAATTGGTGTAAATGATTCTTCTGCATCAGTAGTTTCCCATTGTTCCCATAAAGTATCATCTTGATACTGTATATCATCTGTAAGTTTTACATACATATATGGTTGAGATGAACCTAATGATTGTCTAAGACTATTTATTCTCGTTGAAAATAAATCTAATTCAGCTTTATCATGAATTAAAAATGGAGAATCTTCTGAACCATTACCTTCAAAATCATTTAATTTTGGATAGACATTTACATGCAAATAAAAATCATCATTAAACGTGAATGTTCTTGACAACGTATCAGAATTATTATCACACCATAATGTTTTTAAATATGTTTGATTGCTCAATGTCAATGTTATTGTCATTGTATGATTTTGATTATCTTTTTCAATCAATCTACCACCAGTCTGTGTGATTGTTTCATTATTACTAAATTCATTATTTGTTACAACATATGCCATAATAAATCGTTTAGGTCTGTTTTTAAAATTAGGATATTTTGAACCCATTGAAAACACATTTGTAAAATCTAATGCTGTATATAAACTTTGATTTGTTGAATTATCGTCTTCAATAACTGTTAATCCTGTTACAGGTTCACATAATAATGAACTTTTTATTATATAAGAATCTGTAATTGAAATATCTGTATCATCAAAACCACAATAACGACCATAAAATACACATCTATTAAATGACAAAGTTAATGAATTTGAGCTGGACAATGTTCTAAAATTTGCACAAGTATTAATAACGCAATCTTCAAATAAAATTGAGCTATAATCTGTGTACCAATCATTACTATTCCATTGAGATTCAATAAATGAAATTTGGTTATTATTTGTATAATTATATGCCCACATAGAACCCATAGAAGACAAGTTTGGTACATTAGTGTTATACAAATTATAACCAATATACCCATATGTTCCACTGAAGGAAAAACAAGACATCAGATTTATATAGCATTTCTTTATATTAATAATACCTTCACGACCTGCTATAAAAAGAAAACCGTTAAATTCACAATTTTCTATAACTTGATTTGAATTATTTGTTACACCAATTTTTGATAAAATATAATCAAACTTTATATTTTTTATGTGACACGTTGCCTTTGATATTAAACCATCTGCATATAAACCAATTATCTTATGATTATTTCCTTCAATATAACCACAAAATCCAGTACAATAGTCATTTATTATATTTGATGGTTGTGTTGTATTCCATGATAAAAAATCTGTAACATCGTTACATATAATATCATTTGTTATACTCGAATATATATTTGATAAATTAATATTATAATTTGTAAAATAATTTTTCCAATAAAATCCCAAAAGATATGAAACCAAATTTTGATAATTTGAAATTAAATATGGGTCATTAACTGTTCCAGAACCAGATGTTAAATTAATTTCTATTGTATATGCAGAAATTATATTTGTTTGTATATTTTGATACAATGTATTATCATCACCAATATTTCCAGTAGTTAAATTAGTGATTTTCAGAATATTAAATACGTTTGATACCCTTGCACTCGTTAATCCAAACTGTAAATTTGAACCTCTTGGAACCAATCCACAACGCCCATATGTCTTATAAAGGGCATCAGAACTTGAATAATAAGTATCTGGAATAGCTTGATTTGTATCAATTTCTGATGCATTACCATTGTATTTAGCAAATACCAACACATATTGTTCAGCAAAGTTTTTTGGAACGGCAACATTTAAAGCACTATCAATTGAAAAATCATTTATAAAATCTAAATTAGAATAATTTGATGCAGTTTTTGCGGCGGTTGTTGATAAATATGTCCATTGTCCAGACGGAAATATACTTGTATAATTAGAAGCAGGACCATCATAAATAAAATAATTATGGTATTCTGAATTTGCATCTGGAATTGTACAATCACTATAACTACTTGTATTAGGATAATGATAAAGTATATATATAATATTTTTTTGTATATTATAATTGATTGTTCCTTTAAATTGTTGTCTGCTTGGTGTTGGACGTGTGGGAGCATTTATAAACAATGAATTTATTAAAGTATAATTTAGTGTTACTACAGATGACGTAGAATTATAAGGACTACGTAAGAATATATATGAATCAGGAGATTGTCCTTTCAAATTACTTTGACTATATAAACGATTAAAAATACAAGAATCAATTTGTATATTTATAGTAAATGTTTTTGTCGTATCTGTTAATGGATATGTATTGATTTGTATTGGTCGTCTGGAACTAGGCATTTGAAAAATACAATTTTTTATTGTACATCCATATGTTCCACTTGAAATAGAACTACCGATTGTATATACAATACTAAATTCATAATCAGTATTTGGAGAATAAAAAACACAATTTTCAATTTTAGCATTTTTACCACATCGTATAAGTCCATTATTATAATAATCTGAAAGAGTAGAATATATGTATAGATGATGATTGTTACCATTAAAATTACCAGAAAAAAATAAATCTGTGGTACCATTATAATAACCAATTGAATAACTGCCAATACGTTCAGGAAATATACTGGAATCATTTCTATTTGCCATATCGGAAAAATCTGGTGTTCCAATATCAGCACTAAGTTCGACATATTCGCCTTCCATATCATTACCTGCTAAGACATACGAAGACCATTCTTTCCAACCATTTACATCGGATATTACATAAGGATTTGCCTGTGTACCACTACCAGTTATATATGTAAAAGACATTTTTTATACTCCAATTTTTTTAACTCTGCTCAAATAACGCATTGATTTCAGGAATTGTTATAACCGCATAAGGAGCCGCACTCGGAACATCATCTCCAATATCATCTGGAGTTATTTTACTACAAGTTGCTGAAACTTTTGGTGATGTATATGGTGACTTATTTCCCCAAGCATCATATGCACGAACACTGTAATAATATGGATGATTATAACCAGGTACAGTATCGTCTGTTATTCGTCCAGTACCATCGGCACTTGAAGCACATGTTCCTACTTTAACACCGTGGTCAAGTTCATCTGTATTATCACTTCTCCACAATTCAAATCCTGCTAAATCAATTGGTGGATTTTGTAATACTATTTCTGCAATAACAGATTTAAGATATGTTGTCAATAGAAAATTTGGTGCCTGTGGTGGTGTAGCATCACCATTTGCTTGAATAACACTACTTGTAAGAGTTTCCGAAACACCATTATTATTAACTGTAAAAACTTTAACTTTATAATAATGCCCAGCAGATAATCCTGTTATATTAAATGTATCACCGTCTATATTTCCATAATCAATCCATTCAAGTTGGTCGTCTGGTGGAACTGGTAATGTTGTTCCACAATCTGCATACCTGATTGTTGTAAATAATTTATTACTATTTTCTGCATATTCGAGTGTTCCAGATATACCACAGATAGATGTAGAATCTGAAGATTTTGACTGCGTTGTTCTAAGAACCATTGTTTTTGGAATTTGTGGTTTTTGTTTACTTTCAATTTTTTCTGGAATTGGTTTTGGTGTAAATTGTGTATAACTATCCATTTCAAATATAGCTGGGTCATATTCTACAAATTCCATGTTTGTCAATTCGCCACCATGACTTATACTTGTTATTTGAAACAATTTACCATGACTCTGTGTTTCACCATACCAATCAAATTGTTTTGAACGAACTTCTATTAAATCACCAGCATTTAATGATTGTGCATGTTCATTTGAACAACTGAGTTTTCCTGTTACATGTTGAAGTGTTTTCTTTCTTAAATAATATATGGCTAGTTTATGTGCAGTTGCCATATCTGAAACAAATTTCAATTCTATTTCTTCAGTATTCCATTTTTGTATTTTCAACGCATGGTTTGAATCCTGAAGATACAAATCATAATTTTTTTCGGTTGTATAATCTGGAGATTCATGATTTGCATCAGGTTTTTTATTATACTTTTTAAATTCCTGTGACCAATCATAATTCAATCTTACACGATTTGTTTGCGAATCTATATCTGGTTCTTTCCATTCTTCAAGATTACAATCAAATCCATATATACCTTCTTCATCAAATATTGGAAGATTTGAAGTTGGTTTTTCTTTATCTATTTTTAATGTTATTTTTCCATTTTCTTCTACTATAAATCCACGACAACAATATAATATTTTTTTCAGCGATTCTGAAAATTGTCCACCTGTATCAAATGAACCATCTATTCGTAGTCCAATTGTATCACAATCTGTTATTGCTTGTTGAAAATCCGTTTGGGATTCTGGATAATTCCATCCAATTGCACAAGGTCCCTGTGATACCAATTGTGGATTACAAAAAAGCATCTTGATGATTCTAGCAGGATTTGTTATTGCCGTATTTCCATATATATATCCACCTTGTCCATCACTTGTTACTGAAACAATACCATCAATATCAACATAAACTTGTCCAATTTGACCGTCTTTATTATATGGATATGCTGGTATTTCATAACCATTTTTATCTGTACTATATAATTGAATGTATGCAAAACCACCCCATTGTGATATATGAATTACATTATCACCACTTATTATTTCTCTCATACTATCAATAGTTTCCGGTCTTGATTGGTCTGTAATACGTTCTTCATGACCGGGTGAATCATATCCAACACCTTTAAAAATTCTAACTTTTATAGGTAAACTATCTGTAGATGGTTGATATTCAATTGTGTTATCTTCATAATCATAAATAACTTCTTCATCAATATAAACTTTTGTTACCCTCATAATTGGTCCAGAACCAATTATATATTCGGAATAAAAACTATTGACCCAAGATAATGGTATTCTATTTACATGACCAAAATGTATTGGAATACAATTCCAACTTTCGTTTATACCATTCTGTGAATAATAATCATATGCAATTTGTGCATCTGGAAATGTATTTTCAAGATATTCATAACCCAATTCTCGTAATGTAAGTCTAACTGTTGAACCCATACTATCAACGGATTGGATTTTACCTGTAAATGTTTTAGATACACCTGCATTATCATAGTACAATGTCATTAAATTATTTAATAATGAAGTTGTTTTTGTCATAAATTTATTAAAAAATTTATCATTATTATCAAGATTTAATGACATTGTACGTATTCTATTACTAGTATCAAGTTCAACATTAAAGAAATCTTCTATTTCAAAGAAATCTGTTATTCTTGGTTCCCAATATATATTATTATAATCAAGTGGTTCTGTTGAAAAATAATATTCACCATTTAAAGTTGATGATTGATTTAATATATCTAAATACGTGAACTTGATTCTTAACATTTGTTGATTCCTTTATAATTAACTTATTCCAGATATAATATAACCTTTTGCTGTAGCAATTGAAACATCTGCACCTTGTGCTGTAGACGGCATTGTTATCGTGACTTCATTATTCGTCATTTTTGCATCTAAAGATTGGAAAAATAGTTCAGCGTTTTCTGGAGTAATATGTGTAATACTAAGGTCAAGTGAGGCATTACAGGAGCCTCCCCATAATACCTTTACTACTTCGTAGTTTGCACCTGCTGAATTTGTAGTGCCTTCAAAGGTACTATCAAAAGAAGACACATAGCTTAAATCCCATGTAGATAAGTCGATGACAGGAGTTTTTAAATTATAAAAAGCATAATCCATATTCTGTAGATTAGATACATTCCATCCTGATATATCCAGTTCAAGAATTTTAAAAGGGTAACTATAATTATCAGCAAACATATCATACATATCTTTTAATTTTCTGGTGTCCCAATTACTCATATTAAGCTTTTTTAAGACCTTACTATATCCCCTTGCAAATAGATATCTGAACGATTTTACATTACTAACGTCCCAACCAGACAAGTCTAATTCCATATTGTCTGTTGTGGTGAAACAGTCTTCAAATAGTCTATATAAAGACTGAAATCTACTGACATCCAAGTGTTCTATTACATATATAGTATCCTGTGACCAGCCATCCGCAGTTTCTACAGAATCAAGACAACCCATGAAATCCTCCCCCGAAATTGTATAATCATTGTTGTTATCTTTGATATTAAGACGCGGACACATAAAATCAGGATATATGTTTACATTAGGATACTGATGTCCACTAGGTCTTATTATTTCTTCTACACCATTCAGTATATCGCTTTTTAATTGTTCAACATCAATTGAATTTCCACCCAATGCGTTTATAGCGGCAATCAATTCAGATTTTTTATTTAAAATATCATCAAGTATTGATTGTGTTTTTGTATTTATATGACCATTAACTGCTGTCTGCAAAGCAGAAATTTCAGAATCAGTATGATTATTAACTGCTGTCTGCAAAGCAGAAATTTCAGAATCAGTATGATTATTAACTGCTGTCTGCAAAGCAGAAATTTCAGAATCAGTATGATTATTAACAGAAGATACCATTTCTGATTGATTTATAGAATTTAATTTCTCTTTATCTTCATTACTATAATCATTACTACTTAATCCTTTTCCATCTTCATTATGAACATAATTTTCATCAATTTTACGATTATTAAGTTTAAAAACATCAATTATATCATTTGTAGAAAGTGCCATTTTAATTACCTCCCCATAATTCATTTATAACATCAGTTACTTCAGGATTTTCAGGAATAATTTCCTGTTGAGATTCCAACGATTCATCATCTTGCCAAATTTCGTCCACAATAGATTCAATATCGGAATGAGACATATTTGAATGTTCTTGTGAAATAACATTAACAACAATTTTACCAATTCCATAAAAATCTTTTGATGGTAAATATTCACCATTTTCTGTTATTGTTATTTCTTCAAGTGGTGGATTTACATTTACTGTAACGGTTCCTAATCCATCTGCACTTCCGTCAGCAGTATATTCGCCATTTTCAGTGACTTCAATGTCCTGTAATGTAGGTGGATTCAACAGTATTCTAGGAGTAATCGTTATGATATTGTCATTCTGTACGTCCATAATATCAGCTCCTATCTTTAAATAATACGTTTATATCACTCTTGAATGTCTTAATTTTATCATTATCATCGTAAAGAGTGACATAAACAGGATACATTTTACATTCTTCAACATTAGTAGTTTCTTCCGCTGTCAACGATACTTCCAACGGGAATGTTGGATTTATATATGTCTTAACTATGTTTGCAACAGAAACTTCAAGCTTGTTTACATTGTAAATAGCTTTCTGTGCAGGTTCTAAATCTATTTTAATAAAGGTGCTATCGAAAGAATCTGTATCATCACCTCTATAGACAATAATACTCTTAGCCATTATACAATTTCCTCCAATGTAAAATTCATACTTTTAACTTTTGCAAAATCATAGCTTTGTGAAAATTCTGATGTGTTCATAACAAGATAGCAATCTGTACTTTTTGTAGTATAATCAAACCATACTACAAATGGTTTATATGTTAGTTTAAATTTATTTAAAATTTCGGTATTTAATTTATCAAAATCTCCATTAAACGAGCGTCTTGTTCTACCAAGTTTTTCACGACTTATAAAACCAGATTTGAATGTGTTTATATTCATAGTTGGAATATATTTTACATTAAATCCGTTCTTTGGATTCATCATTTCAATACTTTTTCCTATAAACACATTACCTATTTTATAATATGATGTTTCAAATACGGCTTTATTTGCAGGAATGGATATTTTTATATATCTTGCTGTTACTGGTGAATTGAGTACATGTATATTATGTATATATTCTTCTTCTTCTATTTCATCAATTTTAAGTCCAGAAGCAGATGCAAAATTTGTCCACGTACTATTATTTGTACTATATTGAATTGTATATTCAGAAAAATTAATTCTATTTAAAAACACAGTATCTATCTGTTTTGAAGATTTTAAATCGACAACAAGTGTTGTCGCTGTAACACCACCAGTTTTAAAACTGCGTACAGGTTCAATATAGAACAGATTTGCTGTTGTAAATTGTGTTGGTGATGTACCACTATATGTAAATGTTACAGATGTTGTATCACCAATCTTAGGATAAAAGTCATATAATATTTTCATTATATAATCTCCTATATACAATAATATATTATTTATCATTGATTTACAATATATTATCTACCACCTATAAGTTTTTGACGCATTTCATTGACAAGTTTTTGTGCGTTCGGGTCATTTGTCTTAATAGCCTGTAACATATTGTTAATCATTGTACCACTATTTCTAGTTGCACCCAAGTCAAAGAAGATTACATCACCTTTTTGACTTTTTGCTTCTTCAGCGACTCTCATTCTTGAAGTTTCTTCTATTTTTCCAAGCATAGCTTCAATACTCTTAGTAGTTTCTTCTGCTTTTTTCTTAACATTTTCAGCATTTTGTTTCATAAGATTCCATAAATCCAATTCTGCCTGATACCATTCTTCAGAACCTTCTTCTTCGTTTTCAATACGTTGCATTATATTTTTCTTTTGCCATTCGTAATACATTTTTGTTGGGTCATCACCAGATTCTATACCTGCAATTCCTGTCATTGCGGCGATATTGTCTGATGAAAAATCACCTTTAAGACCAATCAGATTTTTCATTGCATTGTCTCCAAGTGTTGCGTTAAATTCCTTTAATGCTGTATTTGCAATTTCATAATCATCAAAACCGGAAATAGACCCAAGAATGTCTTCTCTTGCATTTGAAGTCATTAATAACTTCATAGCATCATTATATTTCTGTTTCGTATCTGCAATAATTGCACCCTTTTCACCAATGAGTTTTAACATACTATCCATAGCTTCTACCGCTTCAATTGGGTCATTGTTTTCAATCGCTTGAAAATATGCAGTTTGATATTGATTCATACTATTAAATACCGATTCAAAGTTATCCATTTCACCAGAACCAAACGCAGTGCTGGCAAATCCTGAATTATATAATTTTTCATAGACACCGGCAATTTGTTCAAAACCATTTCCAACATTTTGAATTAATGGTGTAATAACTTCTGATTGTAATTTATCATAAGATTCATAACCAGCATCTAAAAAATCCTGACTGTTATTATTAACAGTTGCAATGGATTCTATATTTTTAATAATATTGTCCATTATATTATCATTGGTATGATTCATTATTTTTTCAAGATTTGTTTTTATATCATCTGTTGTATTTTGATATTCCGTCATTGCAAGTTTATGTTCAAGATTGCTACTTACCAAGTCGGAATATTGCATTATTCCTTCATTTACAAGTGTAAATAAATCATCCAATGTTACATCTGCTCTTAATGCGTAATCATCAACTTTAAATTCAGTGCTTGCATAATCCATATATTCTTCTAATGTTTTTCCATAAACATCTTCTATGAATTTACTAGCTTCTTCTTGTGTAAATTGATAAAGTTGATAATTACCCATAGCACCACCAGCATTATACAAGTATTTATCACCTTTTTGTGTAAGACTACCAATTTCTGCACCATAACCTGCTTCTGTTATTGATTTTAAGTAAGCATCACTTGCGTCAGAAGCCATTTGTCTTTTCTGGTCAGCACTATAGACATCATGCCAGTGTCTTGAGTGGAATCGTTTTTTAGTACTATATCGTCTATTAGATTCATTAATTACATTTTGATATGCTGTTGTTGCATCTTTTAATGATGTATCTGCACCAATATCTTCTAAGAACATTTTACCACGTTCGGTATCTAATGCTTCTGAAATATCAGCACCAAGTTTTTCAGTATTAACTGTACCACGTGAAGTATCATATAATGTTGCATATGTTCCTTCTTTTGTGAAATAATCCTGCCAGTTAAGTCTGTTCCCTGTTGCTTCATTATATTCAGACATCATATTGACCATCTGTGTATAAGCACCTTTTGCAATCGGTGATGTTCCACTGTATGTATGTTCTACATCTTTATATATATCTTTAAACATTGGAACTTGTTGGGTATGTCGTCCACCAAAAAATCTACTACCAGTTTTTTTGGTATAATATCCTACAAGTTCACGACCTACTAATTCTGATTCCGCAACAGTTTCAGTCAATTCTGTAGGATTCATCATGGCACGAAGATTTCCACTTTCAAGACCAAGACGTTCACCCATTGTTTTTGTTCTATAAAGATTTGCAATATCATGTACTTGTTTTTCGTTATATGTACCGTCTGAATGTTGTATGCGTTTTAATGTATCAATCCAATCACTTGTTATAGATATTTTAAGATTTTTTGTTGCTTCTTCAAGATTTTCTGTAGCCTGTAACATTCTGGTTTGCCAATCATACCATTCTTTTGTTTCTGGTACATAACCTTTACCATCATTAACAGAATACCATTCATTATTCAGTTTTTGAATTTCATTTCTATATGAAATCAATGGGTCATTTTTACCATATTTTGCAGTTTCATAATCAAGTTTTGCATTTTCAGTATCTAATTTTTCCTTTATTATAGCATCTGTGTTTTCAGCTACGGCATTTTTAGCATTACCTAATTCATCTGTAAGATTCATTATCTTTTCATTCAATTCTGTTAATGTATATGATTTACCATCGAATAAAGTTTGTGTAAAACCAGTATCATGACCATAATATTTTGAAGCTTGTGATTTATATTGGTCAAGTTCAGATTTAATCATATCAACCTTATCTTGTTCATGAACACCCATTTCAGTTAAATACTGCATATAATTGGTGTTTTGTAATTTATTAAGTCTTCTTTGTGAAGCATTATGTTCATCAGAAGCTTCACCAACAAGATTCCAGTATCTTTGAAGGGATTTTACAAATGAAGTTGCATCTGTGTTCATAATGGTTCGTTTAGTACCTTTCCATTTATGACCACGTTTACTTGTCCACATTGCAACGTCACCAAACTGATAATTCTTCAAAGCATCAAGCATTTCTGAATCTGCAAGATAATAATTACTAGCAAGTGTATTTCTATTTGCTACAAGTGAACTTCTGAGTGAATTAAATTCATCTCCACGTGCACGACCTTCGGCGGTTCTGTCTTTGGCTCCACCAAACCAGCCTTTTTTGCCAAGAACACTTGCAACTGCACCAACTACAGGTATTGCAGTACCAAGACTAGCTCCAAGAATCTTAGTTCCTGTTAATTTTGCGGCAACTTTAGCACCAGCAGTTTTACCAAACAATGTAGAAGTTAATCCAGTAGCAACTTTTGTAAATGAATTTGCACCTTTAAGGCTTTCAAATGTATCTGCTCCAATAGTACTTGCTGATGCAAGAGAATCTACAATGCCTTTACCAGACATCATATTACCTAAGAATGAACCTACAGAAGCACCACCGAATTTTGATTCTACATTTTCAACTGTACCGAACAATGTTCCAAATATGCCTTTTAATGGTGTTTGTTTTTCAGCACTATTACCACCATATTCAGTTAATGCTTTTTTACCACTAAACATATTAACAATGTTACCAACGCCTGGTAATGCTTTTGATGCAAGCTGAACATATTTATTTCCAGAAATACCGCTTGCAATACCACTTATAGGATTTGAACTACCAAGCATACTTGGCATATCGAATCCACCAAATGCGTCTGTAATTGTTTCTACTCCAGATATTCCTGATGTAATATTGTTTATAACTGGAGCATATACAGATACAGTTGATTGAACACCGTCTTTAACAGCTTCAAATATACCTTTCACATAACTTAATTCTTCTTTATTAACATTAACTATATCATTATTTTCAATTTGACCTGTTCTTGATATACTTTCAAAATTTGAACTTGGTTCTGTATAACCACCAAATTTTTTATAATAACCCATAACTTTCTTAACATAATCTTGGGTTTCTTTAAATGGTGGAATTTGACCATTACGTAATGATTCTCTGTCTGGTCCAGCATTATATGCGGCTAATGCCAAATCAACTCTTCCAAATCGTCTAAGCTGTTTACCAAGATATTTTGTACCACCTTTTATATTATCTTCTGGGTCAAAACTGTTTTTAACACCAAGTATTTTTGCTGTTTCAGGCATTAATTGCATTAATCCAACAGCACCTTTATTTGAAACAGAATTTGGATTAAATGAAGATTCCTGTTGTATTACCGCACGTATTAGATTTTCAGGTACACCTTCTTTTATCGAAGCTTCACGAATATATTCATCATATCTATGATTTTTTGAAACCTTACTTGATGTTCTTGTTATATTTGGGTTTTCAAAAGCATCCAACATAGAACCCATCTTTTCCTGATGTTGTACACTTCCATGAATCAATGTTTGTTCTTCTTTGTTTTCAATACGTTCTGCAACTTCTCTAATCTTATCAAGACTTGTGATAACAGTTAAAAAATTCTTATCATTTTCAACTTGGAACTTTTTAATATCATTAGATGTATTTACATTGAGTTCAGCAATAGAATTTTCAACACCAGCCATCGGATTTTCTTTTTCAGCGTTCATTGAAGAACCATATACAAATGACGTAAGCTGATTTGCTATTTCATTTGTATAAATTCCTACATAATTCTTTTTTATAGTATCACCAATATCTTTGAATGATTGTTTGAAAGAACCACCTTCCATAACCATTTTATCAAGACCATTCTTAATTGTCTGCTGTGTTAATTTCACAATTTCCTGAACGGCGTTGATTACCGCAGTTTTCATATCTGTGAATGAATTGATTGCTATATCACGTACCTTACGTACCATAGAACCAACATCATCACGTTCAAGACCTTCGTTTATTATATCTGTATAACGGCTACCTGCGGCATCACGGACTTTCTTATAAGGACTGTTCATCAATGAAGTCCAGTTCTGCTTGATTGCACCAAGACCCATCTTTCCGATATTCTTATTCTGGGCTTCTATATACATTCTCTGACTTACAAGATTATCATAGTATGCACGTTCTGCATTATAACGATTTGCAAGTTCTGTTAAAATCTGTTTTCCTGTGTCTGATAAATTCTTGTAATTTATATTACCTTCAGAAACATCAGTCATCATCTTATTCAAATCATCTTTGTATTCTCTCTGCATTTCATTCAGATATTCTGAAAATTCGTTTGTAGTAGAGAAATAAACAGAATACTGCAACATAAGACTGTCTGAAATGTCTGAGAACAATTCGTCTTCCATAGCCTTGCGTTTTGTCATTATGTAATTTACAATATCTGTCGGTGTGTATGTAGATGATTTCTTGGCAAGTGTTTCACGCATTATATCTACAGATTTAACAACCGTATCATAAATCATTCCATCTATGGACATTGCTTTATTAACAGCGTTGATACCAGCTATCGGAATCGTGAACATTGATTTATATACATTTGGTTCTGGTGTCTTTGCCATACTTTTCATTACATTAAAGATACTGCCAAAACTTTCAATACGTTTTATATTAAGTTCATCAATACCTTTTGCACCAAAATTACCGTAAGATGTTGTAAATGCCTTATCCATACTATCGGTTTTTATTCTTGTAGCAAATGCACTGCCACGCTGATATGCAATATCACTTATATTCTTTGCTATAGAATTTAACTGTTTGTCATAATTCAATGGTTCTGGGTCTGCGGCAACTCTATCAAGATGTATTTTATCAATACCATCTTTGATACCTGTAAGCTTAACAAGACCTGCTTTTATATCATTTTCAAATCGTTCATAATCAAATTCACCTTTTTCATTTTTATAAGATTCTAGTTGTTTATTGAAATCTTTTAATGCTTGTTCTGCTGTTTTTGAAGCAGTTTGTGCACCTTCAAGTCCTTTACTATCGCCTGTAAATAAACTTTTAACAAAATCAATTCCACCACCGATACCATTAAATGCACCACTTATTGCATTTATACCTGTTCCGATTTTTGTCTGACCAAACAATTTTGAGCGTTCTTCAGCAAGTTTTTCACGCTTCTGTCTGGCAATCATATCAACACTAACATCATCTGTTAAACCGTTTAAATATTCTGCAAATTGTTTTAAATAAAAAGTTTCTTTTTCAAATTTAACAGATTCTTTATAATCATTTCCTGAATATGTTCTTTCTGATACTTGATATTGTCCATTTGAATAATAAATGTCATTTTTGTTCTGTTTAATTATGTTAGAAAGAGATTCATCAGTTATTGTTTTAATATTTCCAGTGTTCCAAAAACTATTTGCATATTTTAAATAATTTTCTAAATCATTTTTTATAACATCGTCTACAGAACCACGATAACTAATATCACTACCTTCTATTAATCTGGTTTTTGCGGCATTTGAACCAGGAAGACCCATTTCTACAATCATTTGGTCAAATTCAACTTTTAATGAATCAATTATCGTATCAAAAATTTTACTATATGTATCAAAAGAAGAAATTAAATCATACAATGCTGTAGCCAATGCGGTTACACTTCCGACAATCAATACAAGTTTTGCACTTGCAATACCAACAAACCCTGCAACCGAACTGAATCCTTTTGCAAGTAAACCAACACTTATAACACTTGCAGTAATACCAGATGTAATGGCACCAATACCATTACCAATCAAAGATATTACATTTCCTGGTCCAAACAACCAAAGATAGAATAAACCTTTATCATTAAGACCTGTTTTCTTCAATGCTCCTACAACATCACCAATAACGTCCAATACAGTAATTGAAAAATTCAGAACCGTTTTTATAACTTCTGTAATCTTCTTTTTTATGGTATCAATCATAGGTTCAACAATTTTCTTTAATTCTTCAACACTTTCCAGAAGTTTCTGAACATAATCTACAACTGTTTTAACGTCCAATAAGTTATCAACATACTTAACAGATTTTGCAAAAAATTCCAAAGCAGATGTAAACATTTCTGGCAATGAATCAAATTTAACATCAAATATCTGTGAAAATATATCTTTTATTTTCATAGCCATATCTTTGATGGAATTATATACATTGGAGAATACGTCTGAAAGTCTTTGTGCAAATGATTTACCAGAATCACTGGTTACAAAATCCAATACAAGATTACGTATCTTTCTGAAATCTTTTGCAACTAAATCATAAAATCCAGAATTACCTATATTTGCTTTAAATAAATCGATAGCACCTTTTATTTTTTCAATTATGACTGATATAGTATCAGAAACTTTATTTATAGTCGATACGTCCAAGAATGTGTCAAAATAATTTTCAAGAGAATCCAACAATGCCATTGGGTCAGTCTTTACAGCGGCAAGACCCATTGTACCACGAACATTCATTATATTTGCAGTCGGCAAGTCGAATCTTCTCTGTAATGAACGCAGGTCACCAGCAAATGCGTTTCTCAATGAGAATATGGCATCTGATGATTTCTGGTCTGGACGCATTGTTGTCATTGCTGTGATTACCTTGAACATCTTGGTCATCAATGCATCTGATTTTTCTCTGTCATTTGATTTCAATATTGTCTGAAGTGTAGGGATTGCAGACATTTCACTCAATGTTTTCACAGCCTGTGTATAATCAATAGGCATACCTCTTGTTATGCTATATACAGAATTTATCATCTGATTTGATTTTGTTGGTGATTGATAAACACCTGTAATTGCGATTGTCTGTTTTCTGTATATATCTGTTGCACCAACTATAGATTTACCCATCGCAGCAAATCCTACAACAAACCCTGTAACTGCGGCAGTCACAGTTGCAACAGCACCAGTTATAGCGATTGTTATATTCTTGATTACAGTGCTGACAATACCATAAATCTTGCTGAAAGCAGATTCAAGCATCTTGACACCGCTTGAAAACATACCTTTGACACTGCTTACAAAACCAGATAATGATTTCTTCAGATTAGCAAAGTTGAATACCTTGTTGAACATAGTATCTAAATCTATGAATTTAGATAATTCCTTTAATTTACCAAAACCACCCTGTCTGACTTGTTCATAATCAATATCAGCATTTGTATTAAAGATATGACCGATATTGTGATTGAATTTTTCCATTGCTGGAATTACTTTCTGTTTATATTTATCTTCAAGTTTAGCAATTTCTTTAGCACGTTCTGCAATTGTACCAGTAATATAATTGTCCAACTCTGCATTTAACTTATCAATTTCTCCTCTTAGGTATTCTTGATTTGCTTTTGTTTTTGTTGTACCAAGCAATGATTCTTGAAATTTTAAAGCATTTTTTATTCTTTCAACTTCTGTTTTTTCTATATCTGTTAATGAAAATTTACCACTTCTGCTGAGTTCAGGTATTTTATACTTGCCGAATATAGATTTATAAGTAGAATCTCCAGCAAGCATCTTATCTGCCTGTTTAATACCTGATTTGATTTCTTTTTTAGAATCTCTTGTCATTTTTTCGATTTCTTTTTCCTGACGTTTTGCTTCTTTTGCAGTATCGCTTTCAGACATTTTGATTCTACGTGCAGATTCTTTATATGCGTTGATTGCTTCTACAATACCTTTAACTGCCTGTTTAAATTCTTCATCGCTTGCATTTAAAAGAGTGTCAGCAGTATTAAACATATCACTGATATGTCTAAGTTCCGCAACATCTCCAAATTGCCCCATTTTGACTATATTATTATTAGCATCATGCACATTCTTGTCATTAAAATCACCAAGAGAGCGTTTTAATTTATCAAGTGTTTCATTTCTAGTTAATGTTACTTTTTCAGATTTTTCATCTTTTCTTCTTTGATTTTCCTGTTCTCTGAATAATTCACGTTCGGCTTTGATAAGTTCTTTTGTTCGGAATACCATCTGTGCTTTTATTTCAGCCTGTTCTTCCAACAATTTCAAAGTCTGCATTGGATTTGTACCTTCAATATTTGCTTTTGCTATCTTATCTCCAATTGAATTAAATTGTTCTTGTAATATTAATAAATTTAAATCAGCACGTCCATTATTCTCATCTATAAAATCTCTATAACTTCTTTGTTCATTACCTATTTTATAATTCTGAGAAAAATATCCATAATCGTTATCAAATAGTTTTGTATCTAATCTACCAGAACGATATTTATATGTAATATTCTGCCATTCCATCGGTGTAACTTCTGGATTTGATGAATTATTAAATTGGAACTTATAAAAATCACTCATATGTTTCAATATATGAGTTGCTGTTTCATTCAGTTCCATTATTTGTTTTAAAGTAGCAAGACTATTATCTTTATTAACATCACCGAGGTTTATTTTCCATTCCTGTGCATTTTTATCAAATTTTATAATAGCACCAGTGTTTGTTAGCGGTTTATCATGTTCTGCATTAATAGGTCTACTGTTTTCATCTTGACCTGCAATTATAAATTTATTTGAATTAACACCTTGATTTGTATTTCTTGCTGTATTTCCAAAATATTCAACTGGGAAATTCTGACCAGTATATTTTGTTGGTGGTTTCTGTTCTTTCGGAGGTTCATTTCCACCTTTGCCAGAATCACCTGTACCACTTTCTATAGTTTTCTTTGTGTTATTAACAGCATTATTTATAATTTCTTCGGTCTTTTTAACTGTATCTGCACTATTAACAGTTTCCTTAACAGTGTCTTTAACAGTTTCACTTATCTGTTTAGCATTTGCAACAGCACTTTTTAAATCTTCTATAAATTCATTAGCTTTGTTTATATCTTCTTGTAAAGGATTATCGACAGATAGTTTATTAAATAATTCTTGACGTTGATTTTTAAAACTATTTTTTAAATCAGATTCTTTAATCTGATTCATCAAATCTCGTACACTATTAAACCAGTTATCAACATCAAATCCACTTGGAACAACTTGTGTCTGTTCGTCTACTACAGAAGATTTAAATATTGTTAATGCGTTCTGAACATAATCTTTCTGATATGAATCCATTACAGACTGTTTTTTCTTTTCATCACCTGTAGATACAGCATCATTCATATTTTTTATGAATCTTTGAAAATTAATTTTATCTAATCCTTTTAATTGTTTTTCTATATTTTCTGACGTAACATATTGATTTATTTCTTTAACAACTTCTTCAAATGTAACTTTTTTATTATTTCCAGATGAATGTTCAGCCATAATCATTTCTTGTTTATAGCCACCAGTAGAACCATTAACTATAAATGGATTCTTACCAGAATTTACACGAGCCAATACATCACCATAAGATGTTATAGCTGATTCAAATGCTAGTTTAAATGCGTTTGCACTATTGTCAATAGCTGATTCAAACTGGGTTTTAAATGTATCTGCAAGTGATTTTATACAGGTTTCAAAATTATTAATTCCTGCACATTGTTCTTTAACTTTATCAGAAAATTCTGCACGTATTTTTTCATCAGAATTAGCACTTGGTATTCTTCCCAATGCACCTTTTAATGATGATTCTAAATTTTTAAAATCTTCTTTTGATTCTGGGTCTAATGAATCATATACTTCTAATAATGTATCTATATCAAATTTTGAAAGATTATCATAACCAATTTTACGTAAAGTTTCTGATATATTTTTAAGATTTTTAATTTTATCAGTTGTATTATCATAAGGTAAATTACCTATTTTTTTACCCAATTCTTCAACTTCTTTAAATTTATTTAATTTTTCTTCCGAATCTCCAGTAAAAAAATTATAAAGTTTGTTTTTATAGCGTTCATTTTTTGTATCTGTACCAAATGTCCAAGCGTTCATAATATATTCTATATCAAAAGGTGAATAATTAAAATCAGTAACGTCTATATTGTTTTCTTTAAACATCTTTTTAACATACTGTAATTGTAATAATGCACTGGAGAAGTCATTATTTTGATTTATATTATCAATTATTCTTATAATTTCACTAGAAGTTATACCTTTTTTTAATTTATGCTGACCCAAATTTTTAATAAGCATATCTTGAGACGCTACTATATTTTCACCATTCATCAATCCAAACAATGACGCAAATGATTTAAGTGTTTCATCATTAATTGAACGTGTATATTTTCTATCAATCAATGTATCATTAACTCGCTTACCGCCAGTAATATTTGACAATCCAGATACATAGTTTTTAAAACTTCTTGCAAATACTTCATGAGCATCATTAATATAACCATGATGTTTAACATTAGATTCTGCATATTTTGATGTTGAACGTGTATCAATATTTTCAAAAACATGTAATAATGCTTCTGCTTTTGTTATTGATGTATTATATATTTCATCAATTTCCTTAGACTGTTTATTAAATTGTTCTTGAGTAATTTTGCCAGATAATTGTTTATCAAGTAATGAATTTTTTTCAATCTCATATTCCGAATCTTTATTTTTTTTAAGATAATTTATTTTACCTTTTAATTTATAAATCATTTCTTCAACAGTCATTTCATCTTTATATTCTACACCAATATCATTTAAAATTTTTTGTAATATCAGATGTCCATATTCATGAAATAATGTTGAATTTAAATCATCAGGACGGTATTTATCTCGTTTAGTTGAAGCAATTACAGAATTTCCTAATCGTACAAATCCAGCAACATCACTGTCTTCATCTTTCTTTTTATACCCACGTTTATCAATAACACCATTTTCAAATCCTATAACTTTTACAGCTTGGTCTAAATATCCTTTTTCTCCTTCTTTACCAACAACAAGCTTTAAATGTTTGTTATTTAAAGAAGTCAATGTACCTAATAATTTGGGGTCTTTATTTAATGCTTTTGCTAATAATGCCAACTGGTCGTATATTGCATCTTTTTCAGCACGGTCTTTATTTGCTTCGTCTTGACCAAATGCACTGCTGTCAAGTTCTACACCAAAGGTCTTCCAAATGTCAAAAGCACCCTTATGCTGATTTACACCTCTGTCAAGAGTATCAAGAGTTTCATCAATGGCTTTATTCAGACTTACAAATTGATTATCTATTTTTTCTGTATTTGCAGTAACTTCTGCTTGAACATGTATTGTTTCATTAGTAAGTCCTGCATTATCTATAGAATTTATCAACTTTTCATAGGTATTCTTTTCTTCATTTGTTAAAAGTCCGTCATTATCAGCCATTTTAAATTCTCCAATATCTAAAATCAAATTAGGCTTCATATATGGTCATATAATGCTTATCCGCATTTATAACCACGATATGAAGCCTAATGTTTCTTTGCCTTTCTCCGTGCGGTTTCAAGTTCACGTTCAGTCTTCTTACGCTGTGCAAGAATCCTTACACGGTCTACGGTCATAATTTTCTCGAATAAGCATTGTCTATCCCACTCATCTTCAATTTTATACAAATTAAAAATAAAGTCAATAGCACTAAAACTTATGCCGAGAACTTCACCCATACCAGCAACGATTACCTGGTTTGAACATTCCTGAAACAGTTGCCAAGCATATATATTACTAGCCCATAAATCTGGTTTACCGTATGGACATATTTTATCTTTTGATGGGTCTTCGCATGGTGGAACGTCATTTTTAACATCCCACCAATAATGCTGACAAGATTCACAATCTGTAGCATTTTCTCGAAAAACCCATTCGGCAAATGCTTTTAGTTTTTTACCTGTTCCTTTTGAGCAACAATCCCTTTAAAGTTTTCAGGGTCACGAACCTGTTCAAGAATCCAAGTATCAATACCATTACCAGAAGATACAAGTTCTTTTAGATTTTCTTCGTCAAAATCTATTTCTGTATCAATACCATTTTTCTTTACAACTTCGGGGTCGATTGGCATCTGTGTCTGTAACCATCCAAGAGTAACGCCTTTCCAGCCTGTTACACAGGTACGGCAGATTTCATCACGCAAAGCTTCATAATCTACAGATTCTTCTTTCTGATGTGTCTTAGGATTAAACTTAGTCTTTGTGAACTGTTTGTTCAAATCGTTAAGTTTCTTTCTATCGACATATTTTAATGTGAAAGAAATATTTCTGGAATCGTCATAGACGACTTCGGTTTCGTTTACGCTTTTAGCTTTGATGTCACTAAGATTTAGCTTCATATCAAATTCTCCTAAAATAAAATCTGGTTGCAGTATTAATATACCACAACCAGATTTTATTTGCAACCCAAATTTTATTAGGTTTTAGCAAACTTATTATGAACCAGCAACTTCAGTTGGCTGACCTTCAAGTGCAGTTTCAGTTGTATTTACAAATTCTACAATTACATCTGTACCATCTTGGTCGTCTGAAGTATCATCATCAAAATATTTTGCTTGGAATGTCAGATTTAAATTGATTCCTGAAGGAGAATCGATTGTTGGTGAATCACCACCAAGTTTTACACTTGGAAATGTAAATCTAATCTTTTCTTCATTAGGATTTTCAAATACAAACATCAATGAACATTCAAGACCTTTCTGATAAATTCTATAAAGGTCTACATCTTCAAAGAACATAGTCCAAGAACCAGTACACTGTCTTGTTCCATATTCAGCAGATGCTCTTTCATCTGAACCAATTACATACCCATCGGTTTCAACATTGTTTGTAATTGTAATATTACCATTTGTAATATTACCAAGAAGTTCCCAATGTTCATCTGCGGCAATTTGTGTTGTTCCATCTTGAGCAATACGTGCAGGACGTTTAATATATACCTTTGCTTGATAACCTGTATAACCATCTTTAAAAGAATATGAAGCAGTTTTACCAGCAAATTCATCTGATGTATTTACTTCTTCACCTGTACCTATAAAATTCCAAGTAATATCATGAAATCCTTCCTGAATTATATTCAGTGTCATACTGTTTACACGGCATCCACGATATACAAATCTTTGTCCAAGTGATGTAAATTCTTTTTGAATACATAATCCTTCAAGTGTATCGGCTCTACCTTTTAATGTAAGAATCTTTTTAGAAGATTCGTCACCAAGAGCAGGTTCATAATTTGCTGTATCACTAGAATCTGTATGGTCTACACCAGTAGTTCTTGATATATCACCATCGCCATTTTTACCCAATAAATGATGAAAAAGAACTTCCTGACCTTCTGGTAAAAAGTCTGTTACAATATCACCTTCAACGGCTTTATTACCTTCACCAAGACCTACAACGGTTCTCTTGTCGTTGATTGTTTCAGACTGGAACTGATTCTTGGTACCGCCAAGAGAACAAGAACGAATATTTAAACCATAAACATTGCCCAAAGGATGGGTTGTATCGAATTTATGTTTCCAAACGACTTCCTGGGCAAACTTAACACTGGTCTTTGCACCACTGGCTCTCATATTATATCTCCTTGTTTAAAAATATTAGAAATCCAAATTGTCATGTGCCACATAAACTATCTCGAAGTTCATCATGACACCACCATACGGATAAATCATATTATCAACTGGGTATTCCGAGAGTGGAACTATGTAACTGCACATATTACCGAGTTCCACGTCTTTAAGTATAGCAGTAAAAACATCTTTTTGCAAAGAGTTCATCAATGTAGACAGATTTTCGCCCTGTTTCTGAACGCATACAAAACCTACAATTTGAATTTGAAGCTTGTTTTCAAATCCTCCCCCAACTAGTTGTTGCCATTTATGTGACTTTTCATTAATAATAATCCAGTTGTACCCGTTCTTTTTTATATCATCTTGTGTTATATTCTCAAATTGTCTGTCTATATATCCTACATCGTTATTATAATGGTAATTAACGCCTGTAACCTTATCTGTAAAAGCTACATTCTTTTTCTTAATTGTACCCATCAATTTTTCGATATATGCAAGAATTGTTTCTTTCTTTGATTGGACAATTCCATTTGTACTTTTGGTTCTAGCCATTTTATATACTCCTGATTAGATTTTTTTATAAAGTTCATCAAGTTCTTTTTGATATGATTTAATTCTATTTGCTTGCATCCTATTAATAATAGGATTTTTAGATGGTTTTTGACTCATTAAATCATCTATCATACGTGATAATTCAGTTATTCGATTTGATATTTTTATAAATTCATCATCAATTTCTTCTTCAATTTCGGTTTGAACTTCTTCTTTTACTTCTTCAACTGCTGTTTCAACAGCTTCTTTTTTAGCTTCTGTTTTTATAATTTTAACTTCTGGAAGTTTCTTTTCAAGGTTTTTAGCTTTCTCAGAAACTTCTTCCTTTTTAACTTGAACACCCTGTTTTAAACGTCTTTTTTCTTCTCTTAGTTCGGCATTACGTTTTTCCAATGCTTTAACACGGTCTTCTCTTTGTGGTGACTGGTCTATATCAGCACGTAATCTTTCAAGTGTATTTATCGTTCTATTTTTTTCTTCAATATTCTTACGTTTGATTTCTGCATTTTGTTCATCATGTTCTTCGTGAAATTTTTTATATTTCTGATATTTCTTATTCTTTGGAATAGTTTCCAATGCTTTTTTTCGTTCGGCTGTAAGCTTTTTACGATTCATCTCCATATATTTTTCTTTTGCTTCAACTCTTAATCGTTCAGTCTTTTCTTCCAATTCTGCTATATAGTCCATCTGTTCTTTATAATTACCAAGCCATTGCTGGTATTTACGTTTTTCATGTAGTTTTTCATTTATCTTTTTTGTTTTTTCTGTATCAATTCTGTTTGCTTCATTCAAATCATCAAGTTTCTTCTGTAAGTCTTCCATTGATTTATCAATCATAAGTAATTCTTTACTTATTCTTGTTGATTTTCTTTTACAGCTTGTAATTATATTTGTATTATTTTTTATTGTACTTTCCAAATTTATTGATTTAAGTTCTTTATTACATCTTATGATTATTTTATTTTCTTTATCTATATCTTTTCTAAGATTATCTAAAATAGAATTTGCTTCATTTCTATATTTTTCAATAGTTTCTCTTACAAATGTACGTAATCCTATACCAAAATAACCTTCTGTTGAAGCTTCAATTTCAACATCATCAGGATAAACTGCACCAACAAATTTACCTGTTTCATCATAAGTCTTACTGTTTTTAACAAGTTCTGCACCAGGAATAGAAATCTTTTTTGAAGCACTGTGTCTACCTGCATGTGCCACATAAGCATTACGACCACGTTCTGCCATCTCAATAATACCATGCGAACTAAGCATGTAGTTCATTATCTTACGTGGACCTTTTGGATATTCAACTTCATAATCCATACAGAATTTCTGATTTTCAAACAAACCCCATCCATCACCCTCTTTATCATAATATTCGATATGTTTCGTTTTCTTATCATAATATAATTTATGTGAGTTTGCATACGTCATAAAAATACGTGGTATTGTAAATCCACCACAAGATTTTTTTATAAAGTTAAAAATCTCTTTGTATATTTCAAAGTTTCGTTCATTAATCTGACTACTATCACCAACTATTTTAGTTGTTTGTACACTATGTTCTATCAGAACATCACCACGATATATTGTTGTTTCTATATAATCTTCTTTATCAAGTTCGATTGTTTTCTTAGCAAGCCAACCTGCCTTTTCTTCATTTAATGGTTTCTTTCTTTTCTGTGCTTCTAATTTTTCAAGTTCTAATGTATTAACTCTGTTTCTAATATCTATATTGTTATTTTCTGCTTTCTCTCGTTTATCATTAGTTGCTTTCTGTTCTTTTTCCAACTTATCTTTCTGTTGTTGATATGTATTTAATTTTGCAGAAAGTCCACGCACCTGTTTTTCATATATACTTGTATCACTACCAAGCAATTTTCTTAGTTCTGGTGGTATTTTTTCGATTTCTTTTTTATATTCTCCGATTTCTTTTTCCAACTGAACAATTTTATTTGGATAATATTGAACTTTTTTATATACACCAGAGCCACTGAATCCTTTTTCTTTTAACGAAGCCTTTGCGTTATCCAATTCTTTTTTAGATTCTGTATATTTTGTATATAATGGATTTTTATCTTTATCTGTATAACCATATTGTGCTTGTATATCAGTTACTTCATCATGTGCGTGATTAAGCTTATATACAAATTCTCTATATTCTTTTTCCTGTTTTTCTGTTAAAGTAACAAGACCAGCATTAACATCAATCTTATATGCCTCTTGCAACTGACTATTAATATTTTTTAACTGCTCTTTCTGTGTTAATTTACTCTCTTTGATACTTTTTATTATATTTTCATTTGTTTTTAATTCTTTATTAATTTCTTTAATTTTCTTTTTGGCATCATCGTCCAATTTAATAAGTTCTTCTGCCGATTTTTTAACATCTGATGCATCTTTTGCAACAGGGTTTTTTACGACAGAAGAAACTTTCTTAGTCTTGGAATTTATTTTTTTAACAACTTTAGCCACATCAAGCCATCCTATTTACAATATTCTGTAAGTTCGTAATAATTGCATTATATTCAACTGCTCTTGCAAGCTGACGTTCATCTTTTCTATTAGTTTCAGAAACACCCATACCACGTCTGTCAAAATAGAAGTTATTGCCGTTATTCGCTTTTAATGCCTGTTTATATTGTCCGTCACGTTCAAAGAACGAGAAAAAGTCAAACAATACAGGTTTAAATATTTCAGGTATTTCTTCTATTGTTCGATATGCTTCGTATTCATACGGAATTTCAACACCATCATAATCTGGAGCAGGTAACAGTTCAAAATTACAGTAATCTAGCATATTGGCTTCATAAGGAATAATCTTACGCCACAAATGCTTGGTATATAGATTTGTATAAGCCTCCATTACACTAGGCTGTGTAACACTACTATCAACCATATTCAGCGTATCTGTACCCAATCCTGTATTTGCAGGATTATGCTGTTTAACGTCCTTATTATAGAATATCTGACGTAACTTGATTATATCTTCTTCTTCAGCTTTATATCGTTCTTGTCCAGCTACGCTTATAACAAAACCTTGAGAAATCTTTGGATAGGCTTCGCTAATAACACGTACACACTGGTCAAAATACACATCATTCGGACTTTCTGTTATATCAACACCATAAATTTCGTTAAATTCTGTTATAAGCGTATCTTTATTCATTTGATTTCCTCTTTCTAATAATCAATATTGACATATTACAATGTGTTTTAAAAAAATTCATTTTTGAACTCAGTTGTAATAATCGTTCACATTTACCACAATAAACAACATTAAATGTTTTTAACACGCTAAATAAATGTTGCATATGATTATAATTTTTATCAACAAATATAATTGTACCATTATCAGCAATTGAATTTATAATATGTTCAATATATTTTAACGGATTTTTATAATTACTTATTATATTATAACATTGAATTGCTTCAATATTATGCTGATTATACTTATTTATATCCATATCAAATATATTATCATTAACGCAATATTCACCAGCATTATAAACTTTTTGTATATCAACAAAATAGCCTATAACCGAACGATATTCTTCTGATAATATATTTGAATTTGAATCATATATTTTATTATTATTTTCTACATTATTGATTTCAACAGTATCAATTGAATTATTTTTACGAGTCATATTAAACTCCAATTAATTTTGTTAATTTATATGATATATCATTCAAAACACTTTCTTCATTAAAATGATGAAAACATTTACCAGTCCATTTACATTGACTACCCGTTCCACAACAATGTTCGTTACATCCACAATATGTTTTCATATCAATATATAAAACAGAATTATCTTTATACAATGGATGATAATTTAATCGTTCTTCTGGTCTTGTAGAACCAAATATACACAATGTAGGTGTTTTTGTGAAATGTGTTATCCAAAACGCACTACTATCATATGTAATACATGCTTTCATACGTTTAATATTTCCAAATAATTCTTTTACAGTCAATTTTCCACAAGAATTAATAATGTTATCAGATTCCCAACCATAATTACAATCAGCATCAAATATCATACATTTATATCCATTTGATACAATTCGACTTGCTATTTTTTTAACAAATCCAGTATCAAACATTCTAACTTTATTCATCGCACGAATCTGTAATCCGACAACAATATCTTCATCGTCAAACAGAATATTTGAATTATCATCGTCAAATGACCAATCCAATTTTACTGTTTGTGGAAGTTCAAGAAAATCTTGATATATTTGAACCCTATTTATATAACTATACACACTTCCAATTTCGTGGTCACGCTCAAGAACATTATTTAATTTCAATATGAAATCATATTTTTCAGGACATTCATTTACAAAATTTATATCTTTAAATATATCATTTATTACATTATAATATCTGTTTGTTTGATAATAAACATTTTTAATATTATAAAATTTTTTTAATTGCCGTAACACAGGAATTGCTAATATAACATCACCAAGTCCTGCATCACGATGAAACACGACTTTGTTTGCATTTTTTAATATTTTACCATCTAAAAATGGTTTAAATAATTTATCATAATTAATACTATATTTATTTGAAACTGGAAAAATTGAATTTGATTCGACACGTCCAAATTCGTATAAATTACTCATTGACGGCAATAATATACTCTTTCCAAAATTAATATATTTATCATGTTTAAATTGCATAATTAGAATTATCCTTTTGTTATCCATGCAATAGAAATATTCTTATGGTCGTGCCAGTATTTATGATTGAATAATCTATATCCATAATCACATAATCTTACATGCACACCTACCATGTTATTTACAGTATTTCTTAAATCAGCAGAAGTATCTACAATAAAACATTTACCGCCAAGTTTCAATTTTAAAAGAACTTTCTGAATCATTTCAGGTTTCTGTTCTGAAATCATATTGTAGCAATGTACTGCTTCAAGACTACCATCAGCAACCTTATCAAGTTCGCTGTAATCAAGGGTCTTGAAACTGCCTACACTATATTTACCTATGGAAACACCATTTTTGACTGGTACAAATTTTCTTGCAAGAACACAGTATTCGTCTGGAAGTACAGTTGGTGTATTCATTTCCAATTTACTTCCATCTTTCTTTTCAGCAGTAAATTTACCTGTACTTTCGTCATATGAATGTTTTACAGCAGGGTTTTCTACTTTCTTTGGTTTTATAGGTTCATCTTCATCTAAATCTATACTAATTATTTCATCAGCAACTTCAATAACTGGCTGTGCTGATTCAGTCTTTTCGACTGGTACAACATTTTCTACCTGATTATTAACTGTCTGTTTTCTTCTTCTTGGAGCCATTTTAATTCTCAACTTTCATAATTTTATCAATATCAGTTGCGATTTCTTCAAGAACCTTACCGTAACTGAAATTATTCATACAGATTGCGTGCTTGAGGCAGTAATTGCCAGTACCACCACAATCATATTTACAACCGCAATATTTACGCATATCAACACCCAAAGCCTTTCCAAACTTCTTTAAAGGGTGATATTCCATACGTACACATTTCGGTGTAGAACCAGCGATAACAATAGTTGGAACTTTCGCATAATGTGAAAACCATAAAGAACCTGTATCTATCGTTATACACATCTTACAGTATTTCATATTGGTAATCGCCTGTTGTACCGTAGTTTTTCCGTGTGCATATATGGCATCAATATCTTTCATTACAGGAACATCATCTACAAAGAGAAGTTTATAACCCAAGAAATTCAGATATTTTGCAAGATACCACACAAATGATTCAGACAGTTTACGAACAACAGTTGTTGAATACAACGCAAGAAATACAACTTTATCCTTAACAGGGTCGAACAGCATTTTTGATTTGTCTTCTTTGAAAGAGAAATCTAATTCCTTTACTTCAGGCAGTCCAAGAAATCTCTGATATAGTGTGAATCTTGGAACATCTGTAAGACCAAGCAACAAACTATGGTCTTGTTCAAGTAATCCGTTCTCTCCGTCTATATAATAGTCATATTCTCCATCATATACCTTAACGACTTCCAAATCAGGAAACATATCGGGTTCTATCACGTGTTTTGTCGTTCCAAATTCAAGTATAACACGGCGTATATTATAATGCTTCTTCATCTGTCGCAAGACAGGAATACACATAAGAATGTCACCTACTGCGTGAAATCGGTTAAAAACAACGGTATCGGCATTATACAGACAGTTATGGTCGAATACTTCAAAACCAGCTTTAAGATAACTTTCTTCATGCTTGCCATAAAGAACATGATTATGCTTCACAGTCTTATGTTCAAACAATGCAATTATCTTGTCTGGTATCGGTTTTACACCACCTCTGTTTATATAATAACCCATTCTCTATGTTCCCCTTATATCAAAAAGCCCTACGGCTTACTTAATTGTAAACCATAGGGCTTTGTTTAGTCAACCATCAATTATTATGATAGAGGTTCTTCGATAAGCTTGATTACACCGTAGCAGTCAGGAGCGATACATTCCATAGCGGCTCTTGACATCATAGCCTGTGTCTGTCTGAATGTGTTAGGATTCAAAACAACAGGAGTCATATATGCAAGTTCGTATGGAGAGAATACGAAACCGCTATCCATCCAACTTGTACCATTGTAACCTACGAGAACGTCTTTTGCATGAACGTCAACATAGACTTTGCATACATTCTTGAATGTACCTGCTAAGTATCTGCCAGTAGTGATATTACCACTTTCCATAGTCATTTCTGTATCAAAAGCGTGTAATTTTCTGAATAATGCTCCAAGTTTTACAGGAATTACTATGAAGTTAGGTCTTACATAGCGTTTTTTGTAAATTTCAGTTGCAACATCTTCAAATACTTCATAGAAAGTATTGAGATAAGCTTCACGGTCAGCCCAAGAAGCTGTGTAGTCAGACAACTGATTTCCACGATAATCCATATCGAAAGTCTTTACGATTGGAGTTCTGCTTACAGTAACGGGTGAACCAGCCTGTGCAGATGCAAGTCTTGATTTGAGAGCGTCTGAATTAGAAAGTGCGGCTTTATACATTCCTGCTATAATGTTGGTGTCCCATTCTCTAGCGATTTCCTTAGAGAGTTCTCCACCCATTATGCTCATGGCGTTCATTCCATGATAAGCCATTAAATCCTGTTGAACTTCCATAGTGACGTTTACTTTGAGTTTCTTTTCTTTTGTGAAAACGTCTACATTGGAGAGTTCCATTCTCAATTCACGAATATCTGGGTCTTCTTTGCCAGTTGAAGCATCGTAACCTACATATTCGTAGCTGTCTGCATAGTTTCCAGCACCAACAATACCTTCATTTGTTTTCTGACCAGCGGCGATGTTTTCTACATCATTTCCTTCGTAATCACCAGCATTGGTGTAAGCATTAGAACGAAGAATATCCATATAGAATATCTTGTATGATGGCTGTGGAATTGGTTGTACAGAAACGATTTCACGAGCAATCATGTTGGGGAACATCTGAGTAATCATAGCAACAGTGTTCTTGATTATGAAAGCTCTGCCTTTACCGTATGGGTCTGCACCAGTACCACCAATACCTACTGGATTGGTAACACCACCGATTGTACCAGAACCACCAACAGCAGTCTGACCACTGGCGGCAGTTGTAGCTTCGGTTACTTGATTAAGGTCGAATGTTGCGTAGTCAACTCCGTATCTGCGGCAACCTTCTTTTACAGTGTTGTCGATTAATACTGCGAGTTTGTTCTGTTCAAGTTCGGTTTCATGAGCATCGCCACTTGGATGTTTGATGCCGTCAATGAGATGTCCGTACTTTTCCATTAAACGTGGATTTCTTTCTAGGAAAGAGGGATTCTTAATGTCGTAAATATCAGCGTATGACATATTTGTAGTTTCCTTTCGTAAAATTATTTAACTTTGGCACCAAAATTGGCTAAATAATAATCTTTAGTCATTGGGGCGAGTCCTGAAATATGACGCATTTCGTTTCTACCATTAAAATCGGCATACTGTGCTGGATTCAAACCATCATGTAGATTTTCTTCCTTCTTTTCTGCTGATTCGTCAGTCTGCAAAGTCTTACCAGTTGCAGGAACAGTAGATTTTTCTTTCATTTCTTTAACAATTTTGGAATTGTTTTCGTAAACGGTTTTGACATCTTCTTTTGAAACACAGTTGTCAAAAACATTCTTGAAAGATTCAAGTGCGAAGAAATCTGGGTCAGAAACTTTCAACTGTTCGATGTAAGCTTCTTTTTCTTTTTTCGCAAACTCGATTTTACTGTCATTAATCTGTTTTTCAAGACTTTCGACTTTCTTAGTTGCTTCTTCAAGCTTCTTGTTCAATTCGGTAATTTCGGCATCTTTAGCCTGAAGTGCTTCGGATTCCTGAATTACTGTGAACTTGTCTGGAGCCAATTCTTTAACAGATTCTACAAGTTTGTCAAATGCTTGTGATTTAGCATTAACAGATTCGTTGGCTGTCTTAACATTGGCTTCGAGGTCTGTTATTTTGGTTTCAAACTCTTTTTTAACATCGGCACAGGCTGATTCTGCAATCTGTTTGCAAAATTCAGGATATTCCGATTTAAGTTCTTCTATGTTTTTAGCCATCGAAGATGTTCTCCTTTGTAAAGATTCCATGTGCAGTTTCATATACATCTCGGTGTCGAGAACCGCAGGGTCATCGACAAAATCAACAGACTGTAATTCCCAGTTGGTTATTTTTTCTACTGTCTGTTTGTTACCATTAGAATCAACCCATTCGTAATCTTCTGATTCACCTGTTCCACGAGTGGAAACACCAATCTTGGAACCAGCATCCAGAATAGCCTTTAAATTACGTCCACTGTCTGTGTCTAATATCTGTGCAGTATAATAGGCATAGCCATCGTCCTGAACATCTGTTATGGATAACAATAATCCAGCAGAGCGTTCAAGGCTTGGACCTTCAAAGAATCCCGGATGGTCGCAAAGCATACGAATACGCTTTTCTTCAACCATAGGTCGAAGTTTTGCGATTGCGGCATTTGCAACTTCTTTTGGATAAATTCTATGATTACGATTAGGTATATCGACTCTTGTAAAAGGTCCAGAAATTATATACTTACTAGGTGCTTTCGCATCAGTCTTATTTGCTTCTTCGACCTTTTTTATATCAAGCCAATATATTTCATGCAGTTCTTTCATAATGATTAATCTCCATTAATTATACTAATAAATTATAATCTATTTGTCAAATTTTTTAATTCTGACAAACGTGTAATATAAAGGATTTGGTATATTTGCAATTACAGAAGCTTTATAAATACGCATAAATTCATCAATATATTTATCGTTAAAGCCCTGTTCTTTCAATCGTTGTTTAATAAGGCTATCTCTCATCTATATTGCTCCTGTCAACAAATACGTGCATTGTGTCTTGATTTAATGTTATACGTTCACCAGTAAGTGTCATACATACAACATTACCAGCATTGTGATAATCGACTTTTGCATAAATCTGTTCATTTTTATGAAAGACTGATACAATATCACCGTGATTTAATCCAGAATAATCAGTTATATATTCAAAGTTTTCCGACTTCATAAATGTATTAAATTCGGATAAATATGTAGAAACAGGCAGTTTTATATTAATTGCAAGGTCATTGAAATTTATATAACCTTTCATAATATCTTTAACATTATTTGCAAACCTGTTATATTTCGGGTCTTTTGTCCGTGCATACTCACCCTTATAGTAATAATACTGTTCAAGCCAAGTATTTATACTGTCATATTCATAATCCTGTGGTACATTCTTCCTACCATTAACAGAATTGAAATTATTAAGTACAAAATCAAGATATTCACTGTTGTTATCATATCTTAATCTGCATTTACAATTACATAAACATTCTGTATATCCAGACTTGGGTATCGTAGGCAACGCCTTTTTCGTATATGGACTGTTGTGTGCCAATGACAGACAGCTATGACAATGCTTGTCAGTACTCCCTAATATCCAGTATATATGTGAATCTTCTGCAAGATATGCTATGTTTCCGAATGTAAAAAGACTGACAAGACTGTCTGAATACATCTTCAAACGTCTGTTATATGGCATTTTACCACCACCAGACAATACATCATCGGCAAACTTTTCCATAAACCTACATTCAGAAGATACAAGACTCGAAAGCATACGGTTTTCATATTCTGTAAGATTCTTTTCTGTCTGCTGTGAATAAAGTTTACCTAAAAGGTAAGCATTTTTGAATGACGTGCTGATTGCTTCTTTCTGCATTGAAAGATATTCAGAACGGTTCAGCTTACCTTTTATGAAACTATTAAGATTACGACTTAAATCAAGAGAGTAATTCTGTCTAACTCTGTTAAATGTAGACAGACAGGAAATCTTCGATGTAGAGGAACTGTTGACTGTCGTACCGACAGACAAGTTCCTTTTCATCGCAGATTTAGAAAATTTCTGTTCTTCAATTTCCATCATAGCTTTGTAATATGTCTATAAGTGCTGTAACACTAGCCATCAGATTAGGATTCTTCTTGCACATTTCCATATGTTCCTGCCAAGACTTGAACTGTTCTGGAGTAAGCTTGTTTTCCATAATCTTCATCAGTTTTTCCTGATTCAATGATTCACGACCATGTTCACGGTTCCACTTAGCCCAACCGCTTTCATCATCACCTTCACCAGTCTTGTTCTTATTTGTATTTGGTGCAGAATTTGGATTTTCTTTATTTTTAGCCTGAATTTCAGCTTGTGCTTCTGACTGTCTCAAACGGCGTTCATCTTCTTCATCACGCATTACTTCGACTCGTGATTTCAAATCTTCGGCTTCTGCATCAGTCATACCAAGTATCTTGGTATATACATACATATCATCAACAACCTGCATATTCGTTTTAAGAATTTCAGCAACCTGTGCACGAAGTTTTGCGATTGTAGCCTTTCTTTCTTCATCGACTGTCAGACCTGTTGGATATGATATTCTCAAATCGTTTTCATTAACATCAACACCTTCTATAAGAAGTATATTCTTATACAGTTTCTTAATCTGTGGTGCAATTATTGTCTGGATTCTTCGTATTCTTCTAAGGAAACCTGCAACCTGATTATCTGAAGTTGATTTGGAGTTCAAGTCGTTTTCCTTACCAATTAGAAGTTTCGGAGTTCCTGTAGAATATATCAGCTTATCCTGACAATACTTGATGTCATCAATATCTTTCAATGAATTACCTGTATTTGTCAATGGAATTACATTACCACCAGAACCCTGACGTGTTGGAACCATTATATCTTCTATAATAGACAATGGGTTATAATCCCAGTTGAATTTACCTGTTCTTGGGTCGTAATATTTCCTACGCATTATACGTTTCTTGTACATATCCAAGAAATCCAATGCTTCTTTACCCTGTAATTCACCAACGTCAACTATCATTGCATAGTTCTGATTCGCTCTTGAAAGACGGGTAATCATCATACCTTCTTCCATAAGCTTGACCTGTTTATACAGAGTTCTTGAATTTTCAAGCATCGACTGACCTTTACCGTATTTGGTAAATCTTTCACGGTCTGTATTAAGACAGAGATGGAAAATTTCAGTGTCCTGAAATACTGAATGTACCTGACCATCGATTTCCTGTACAAGAACATCTCCGACTGTTGCTGGAAATCCATTAACAAGTATTGGAATACAGGTCTTTATAGGTATATTTCTGAATCCAAGAAACTTGTTTCCTGTTACATTAGTAACAAGTTCCTCGAAATTATCGCCATATTTGAGCATTGCACGTACCATTGGGAAAAGCTTTTCCTGTAGAGAAACACGTGTTTCAATCTCATCTATCTTAGCCTGTACATTCGGGTCATCATGCATTACCTTTACAACACGGCTTTCATCGTCATCGGTATTCGGATATATGATATAATCTGCATTAACATCAAGAGCCGCCTTTATTTCAGGAACTTCCAAATCCATCTGATTAAACTCTTCATATCGTACACCGTCTTTACCATCGACATAAAGTTCTTTCTTTATCTTGTTACCCCAATAGTCATTCATCTGTATATATGCGTAATCATCGGGATTACTAACAGAACGACCACTATCGGGCTTTTCGTCACGGTCGTTTTTACTGACGGGTTGTTTTTTATCTTCGATACGGCTATATCCAAAATAGCCAAAAAGATTATCAATTAATCCCATAAAAATTTACTCCTTTTATTACACATACTAACAGATAATTCAATGGGTGTAAAGATATTGAAGCAATCTATCCTTTGCCTCATCACCTGTATTGAAAAGATTATTCTGATTCCTGTACGCTTCTGCATCATCTGTTTCAACAAACGACATCAGCAGGTCTTCATTACCATAACAGGGGTCAACGTGCATATTGTATATCAGCGAACCGAGAGCATCGGCAACGTCCTTGCTACCCATTACAGGGTGGTCAATCTTGTTCCTTACATAGTCACGTTCAAGTTCGTTAAGCTCAATTTCGACCTTTTCATGATATACACAACGGATTCTACCTTCATACAACGCACCTCTGAATGTTTCATACGGTTCTGTCGTCTTATCCATTGATATATACGACATCTTGATACCCATGCGTTTCAACTGCTGTTCCATATCCTTAGACTGGAATCCGTCTGCCGAACCACGTCTTATAGAATATCCACGCTTTCTCAACTGCTGAATCATATATCTCGCACGAGAAAGTTCAACTTCACCAAATTCCTTTTCTGGTCTTATTTCAAGTAACATTTCAACAACACACAGGGGCATCTTTTCATCTACATATTCAATCTGATTTGTTTCTGGATTGAATATCTCACGTTTTATATACTTGTATCCTTCTATATAACCACATGCAAATCCCATACTGTCATGAGATATACCGATATCCATCGCTATATATCTTGGTTTTTCAGGGCACTTCGGTTTTGACATTATATATTCAGCGGCAACCCATTCTGGTTTAGGACTCAATGTTGCCTTATCAACCGAGAATACTCTTGGTAATGAACTGTCAAACATTTCGACAATCTTATCCTTGTTTCCGATGAATGGTTGTACTGCATGTATGCCAAGACCTGCAATATCACGCATTGCGTTTTCAATGTCGCTGTCAAACTTGTCGTAAAAATCCATAGGAACATTTATTACATTTCCTTCAGGCACATCACCATCGTGTAATATTCTCGAACGTCTGTTCAAATCACCGACTTCAACTTGGAACTCTTCTTTTGAATATGCCTGTCTGTTGACTTTCCACTGATTATAATCCATTATATAGACTTTCTGTACTCCAGTCTTACGTTCAGTTTCCAGACATTCTGCAATATGTTCTGATGTAAAATCATTTGGATATACACGAGAAGAACCAAGATACAGGATTCCTGGCTTCTTATTGTATTTCATAAAACGTGAATCAAGTCTTCTTCTTAAACTTCTATATAATGTTCTTGCAGCATCGAACATGCCACCACTTTCACCCTCAGAACGTCTTGAGTTCTTGATTTTTCTGAAGAAGTTAGCTTCGTCCATTGCTCCAGAAAACAGGTTCAACCCTATGTTTGCACTATGCGAACTTGATGCAGGGAACAATTCTATCTTATTAGGAAACAAAAGAGAATCTGTAGATTTTCTTTTATTGAACATAAAGTTATCACGAAAATACGGTATATTCTCTATCATACCTTTAACAGTCTGGAATATGTTCTTCTTACCCTGTGTTTCAGTAACAGACACGATGATTATACCGATAGGAGAATCTGGAGCAAGCATATAGAATCTCTGAGGTGACTTGAAACAGCTAAGATAATACAACTGCCACAAGATACCGATTTCCATAAAGAAAGACTTACCCCAACCGATTGAACCAGTCAGTACAACTTCCTGTATCGTTGATTCTGGAGAGTGTATCTTTATGAAATCTTCTTTCAGCTTCGGATACATAGATTCAACGACACCGATACCTGTCTGTGGATTCACACCGCAATAATAAGGGTCTTCCAAGAACTGTTTAGGACTGACCATCTCCCATTTATAAGGGTCAGCTTCTTTTATAATTTCTCCATACAATTCCTGAATAGTTGACAAAACAAGTTCCTCATTACCTTTATATTCGGTAAGGAGCTGGTCGATGAAATCCTTATGAATCGTTTTCATAAGGGTATTTTTAATCGTTTCTAATTCCTTATTCATACTTAAAATTTAACACAAAAATAAAATTTTGTAAAATGTTTAAATTTTTTTGTTGACTTGAAAAATTAACTATGATAATATGACATTATGCGAATGGGAAATATGTGTCGCATTTATTTAATGTAGGTATATCCTGTTAAAGAACACATATAGAACACTTGCATACGAGGCGTAGTCTTGGACATACAGCTACTAGTGATGCTGTTACGGCACTTGCAGGGCGTACGTAACATTTCGACAAGCTAGGTTCGATTCATTGGCAACAATGACTTAGACTGTTAAGTTCCTACTGCAAGACGATACTCTTCAAAGTTATAGTGTGTATGAGGTTGCAAACTCATACACACAACACCACACAGTAATGTGTGAAGTTCAAATATCAACTTTGATAAATATAAGACTTTGATAAATAGCTAATAAAATTTTCGGGGTTTCAATCTCTGCATTGGTAATTCAATGGGTTGAACGGATGGTAAAACATCTCTGTAGTCGAAATAAAAACGACACTACCTGAATTTCAACAGAAAACTACGGTTTTACTGTATTATCATCATTAATTTATATTTCTGATGATAAGTTCCATAAACACATGACCATACCTGAAATATGGAATCATTATTGTTTATAGAATTGATTAACAATGTCTTTATGACAATAACCATATCTTAATTGATATGTACAGAGAAATTATTGTTTTATGCCTTGTAAAACATATATTTCAAGTACGTTATTATTATGACTGATTTTCAATAAAATTATTCATATATTGTTAATCTACTTTAAAACTGTATTTTTCATTGAAATTCAAACCCCGAAAATTTTACCTATATAAATCTTATTATGTCTTGTTAACTACTTTCATATAATAAATTCCTTTTCTTTTAAAAAAGAGTTAAGCATGAGCTTAACTTTTTTTTTAATTTTAGTTTTAATTGATTTTTAATGATTTTTAAAGATATATACGTTTTACACGAGCGTGCACAGCTAAAGCTGTAGCGAGTGTAAAACTTCCCCTTGAGGGGTTAGGGGTGGTATTTTTGGTTACTTTTTTAAAAAGTAACATCAAAGATTCTTCAGGCTCGAATTATGTACAAATCGTACATACATATCAAAATTCTACAACATAGAATCAAAGTTTATTAAAATACGCACATTGTGAAAAATTTCACATGTTTTAAAAACAAAAACAAAAAAAAATAAAAGGCTATAAAATATATAGCCTTTTATTTTGATATCTTATAGAAATTTACCTGTTTTCAGAATAGTATCTTTTATTTCATTATCTTCTTTTTCTTTTTTCATCATAGCTTTTATCTTTTCAGATTCATTATATGCTTCTTTTGTTATAAATTCTTTTTCTTCATCTGTAAGCATAAGATATGCGTATGCTGTTCTAAATAGATTTGCCTGTCGTTTACGGCATTTTCCACATTCGTCATTACATGTATCACATTTTTTCATATCTTCTAAGATTCCTGTCTGTGAAAGACCTGCGGCAATACCACTCATAACACCTTTGTAGAATATTTCGGCGTTCAGTGGATTAGAAAACAATTCACTGTCAGCAGTTCTTATTGCGTTTATTGTGCAGTTACCGATTATATGCAGAACGTCCAAATGTGTCAGTTTATTCATCAAATTTTACTTCCTTTCTTAATTTTTTAAGTTCTTTCATAGATTCCCTGTAGCGTATGTACTTTTCAGCACGTTTTCTGTCTACATATACATGAATACCTATTTTTAGTTTATCTCCAAACATACCAAGATTTATCTGATGTGATATATATGTATCATCGCATCCGCTACGAGCAACAAGTTCCTGTCTGCTAATGTAACCATCTACATTTGGTGCTTCTGCTTGACATCGCTGTTTTCTTGTTATTTCCTGAACTTCTTCAATTGGTATAAACCAGCAATGTTTGATGAAAACCGCATTTGGATATACACCCTGTTTAATACGATTTTTGACTGTAACCATATTGACACCATACTTTTCAGCAATTTCACGCAATGTCATATATTTGGTTCGGTCTATTTCATAATTCCTGGACCATTTTTGTTTTGTTTGTTGTTCCATTTGAAATTCCCCTTTCCGTATTTTCATAATTATAATATAGCATAACTCATTTAGTAATGTCAACATATTTTTTAAATTATTTTATCATTGACAAAGACCTTTTTAAAATGCTATAGTATTACCAATTTTAAAACACGTTATAACTTTTATATATTGTCTTATACGGAAAGGACATAAAATGAGTTTCAGTTATAAACCTCTATGGAAAAAACTTATCGACCTTGATATGAGACGTTCGGATATTCCTAAATTTGCTGGTGTGAACAATGTTCAACTGTCAAAAATGGTCAAAGGTGAATGTATAGATATGAAATATATTCATAAATTATGTGAAGCTTTTGACTGCAATATAGAAGGAATTGTTGAATTTGTTAATGATGGTCAGCTTGTAAGACCATCTGAAGAATATCGAAGACGTAGCGAAGGATTCAAGAACAGTGCTTATTATAAGCAAAAGATGGAAGAACGTGAGAAAAACAGTGGTGATTGGCTACCAGAACTGGAGCTTGATGACTAATGACATACAAATCACCGATTATCTATTTTGGTAGCAAATATCGAATCATAGATGAAATTATAAGATATTGCCCCGAAAACATACATACTGTACACGATGTATTTGCAGGTGCTTTCAATGTCGGTGCAAACATTCCAGCCAAGATTCATGTCTGTAATGATGTTGATACTAGGATTACGGAAGTCCTGAAGTTGTTCAGGGATTTCACAGGCGAAGCAATGTGCAAGATGATTGAAAAACGTATAGAACAGTTCAATCTTACAAGTATGGGTCAGGACGCATACAATGTATTCAGAAAGGAATACAATTCATCTCCAAATCCGTTAGACCTGTTCGTATTGCATATATTCAGCTTTTGTCATGCAATACGCTTCAATTCCAAAGGCGAGTTCAATATGCCTATTGGAAAAGGCTACTTCAATGACGAAATCCGTCAGAACGTAAAGGACTTCTGTATATGGCTGAATATGATAAAGGTAAGATTCACGAACATGGACTATGCCACATATATACGTTCTATGGATATAACAAAGAACGACTTGGTATATTGTGACCCTCCGTATCTGATTTCAGATGCACCATATAACTGTGTATGGAATGAAGATAAAGAAAGACTTCTGTATAGATGTCTTGATGAACTTTCAGGATTCGGCAACAGATTTATGCTTTCAAACATTCTGTTCCACAAGGGTCACAAAAATGAAATACTTGAGGATTTCATAAACCGTGGCAATTATTATGTAGCACATCTTGATATTCAGATGTACAACAAGAATTTCTGTAATACAGACGTAGAACAGGCGACAGATACAGATGAAGTAATTGTTACAAACTATGATATAACAAAAATGTTACCAAAGAAACCTAGAAATTTATGGTAATGGAAAGGATTTTTTATGAATCATCATCTATATGACGATATTTTAAATCAGATACATGATAACAAGATACGTGATTTTACAATAAAGTGTCTTGATGACGCACCAGCAGAACTTGACGTAATACCTGCATCAAAATCAGGTAAATATCATCCAGAAGAAGCCTGTAAGGAAGGTGGTCTTGTATGGCACGTACAGCGTGCCTGTTGGTTTGGTTATCAGTTTATAGAAGCTTTTCAATGGGATAAGGACGATATTCGTGGTGATATAGTTCTTTCTGCATTATTACTGCATGATATAGGTAAGAAGTCAAACTATGCAAAATACTGGGAATATGTAGACCATCCTAAGACTGCCGCATCTATGATTTCAAAACATAAGAACATACTAGACCCGAAAATATTTGCGACAATAAGCGGTTGTGTGCTTCATCATATGGGTCCCTTCGGTGGCAAGTTCTGGAAAAAGCCTATAACAAAATATAATATTCTTGAACTTACAGTATATAATGCTGATTTTCTAGCTTCAAGAAAGACTCTTAAAATCGTATGAACAATGCAAAAACAGTTGTAAAAACGGATAATCCTGGTTTTGTTCTGTCAAGTCAGTTCAAAACCCTGATTCTCGGATATATGTCAACACATCACATAAGAACCAGCGATTTGGCTAAACGAATGAACAGCAAGATTTCAAACATAAGTATGCTGTTGTCTGGGCGACACGCACTGTCTATGAACAATCTGGCTAAGTTATGCGATGCGTTGGACATAGATATACATATAACACTAGTTAAAAGAAAGAAGGTCAAACAAATCGAATGAAATGGGATAACAACAAACCTAAGATAATAGGATTCTGTGGTTTTGCAAGAACTGGCAAGAATACTGCCGCTGAACATCTTGGAATGATGATTTCAGACGTATTCAACTACGATATGATACGTTATGTAGGATTCGCTGATATTCTCAAGAATGATTTGAAATCTCTTGTGGATAAGTGTGTCGATTCTGGTTGTGATACAATAACAGCAGATTTCAAGGAAAAATTTCGACCTATGTATGTTGAATGGTCTAAAGTTTACAAGAAGATTACAGGTAATGACGAGATATGGTGTGACCTGCTTTTTAAGAAGATTGAAAACTGCAAACATTCACTTACGATGATAACAGATGTCCGTTATGACTACGAAATTCGCAGAATCAAAGCAAACAACGGTGTTGTCATATATATTGACAGACCCGGATTCGACCCTGCAAATGACGAGGAAGAACAAAGCTTCAACAGGATTTACGAACAGTATGAATCTACATTTGACGGTAACGATTCCGATTTGATAATAGTAAAAAATGATAGTACAAAGCTGGATTTGGGTGTGAAATGCTTTGAAAGTCTAAGACAGAAAGGGATAATATAATCATGGAAATCAAAGAATGGCTTGGTAAGGATAACCAAGCTGGTTTTAACATATGGACAAACAAGTACCAGTATAATGGTGAAAACTTTGAGCAATGGCTTGAACGTGTTTCTGGTGGTGACCATGAAGTAATGAGACTTATTCGTGAGAAGAAGTTTTTATTCGGCGGTCGTGTATTGGCTGGAAGAGGTGTTAATGCAAAGCAGAGTTATAGCAACTGTTATGTATGCAATGCTCCTGAAGACAATATCGAAAGCATCTTTGCAACGTGTACACAAATGGCAAGGACGTATAGCTATGGTGGTGGATGTGGTGTGGATATATCCAAGCTTAGACCCAATGGTGCAAAGGTCAACAATGCCGCAAAGACAAGTTCTGGAGCCTGTTCTTTTATGGATTTACTAAGCACTGTTACTGATACGATTTGTCAAGATGGAAGACGTGGAGCCTTGATGATTTCAATAGCATGTAACCATCCTGACATCGAGGAGTTCATACATATAAAATCAAATTTGGAAAGAGTGCAGAAAGCGAATATCTCAATAAGATTTTCTGATTTATTTCTTGAATCTGTTGAAAATGATAGAGTTTACAGATTATCTTTCAAGAATGACAAATGTGAAGTATCTAAGGATATAAACGCAAGAAACTTCTTCAAGGAATTTGCAAGAATGAACTGGGATTATGCTGAACCGGGCTGTCTTTTCTGGGATAGAATCGAACATTATCATTTTCTTGACCATGAGCCAAAATTTAAGTATGGAGGTACTAACCCTTGTGCTGAAGAGCCTTTGCCAACTTTTGGTGCTTGTAATCTTGGTTCAATCAATCTTTCAGAATATGTAACAATGGATTTCAGCATAAATGGAACGGAACATAACAGTTTCGACATAGAAACATTCGCAAAAGACGTAAGAACTTGTGTTATGGCGTTGAATGACGTTCTTGCAGAAGGGATTCCTAGACATCCATTGAAAGAACAACAGGAAACTGTTATAAAATTAAGACAGATTGGTCTTGGAATAATGGGTCTTGGTGATATGCTGGTCAAGCTTCATATACGTTATGGTTCTCCGAAAGCTATCGCAATATGTAATAAAATAGCACATACTATGATTAATGAAGCGGTTAAAGCTTCTGTAGATTACAGGTTGCAACAACAAAGTAATCTTAGAATACATGACCCGCATATATTCTGGAGTGAAAAAACTTTCAGAGCGTCTAATTTCGTTAAAGGTGCATTAGATACAGAAACAATAGAATATGTATGCGATAATGGCGGTATGTTCAATTCACAGCTTCTAACCTGTGCACCTACAGGCTCGCTGTCTACAATGCTCGGTGTCAGTGGTGGCATAGAACCGTTCTTTGCGTTCACATACACAAGAAAGACTGAATCATTGCATGACAAGCCTGTATATTACACGATGTTCACACCGATTGTACAGGAATATATGGACAAGCATAACATCAAGAATGAATCTGAACTTCCAGATTTCTTTGTGAAAGCACACGATATTCCGTGGCAGGAACGTGTAGATATGCAGTCTGTATGGCAGAAATACATAGACGCATCGATTTCTTCGACTGTAAATCTTCCAAACGAAGCAACTGTTGATGATGTTATGGAATTGTATTTATATGCTTGGAAGAAAGGATTGAAAGGTATTACGATATACCGTGACGGCTGTGCCAGAACACCAGTTCTTTCAGAAAAGCCCAAGAAAGAATCCAATTCTCCTGAAGAAAAATCAGAAGAAAAAGATTTGAAACGTGGAGATGTAGTGAAAACACATGACCTTTTCGGTCTGAAACGTACAATCGAGGGTGGTTGTGGAAGAATCCATGTAGCAGCATACTTTGACAGGAATACTGGAGAGTTTCTTGAACTGTTCTTAGGTAAGGGTTCTGAAGGAGGTTGTCTGTCCAATCTGAACGCACTTGCCAGAATGGTTTCACTATCAGCACGTGGCGGTGTACCTCTGGACAAGATAATCGACCAGTTGAAATCTGCAAATGTATGTCCGTCATATGCTGTAAGAACGGCAGTCCATAAGGACACGTCAAAAGGTTCTTCATGCCCTTCAGCCATAGCCAACGCACTCATAGACATGGATGCCGAGATGAAGACATATCTCAAATCACAGACGGAATATAGAATTTCAGATATAAAGCTGTACAAGGAAGTGTTACCGTCAGAACGTGTGAAAATGGAAATCTACGGAAAGCCAGAATCTATAGCCGATGATGACCGTGAGAAATGCCCTGAGTGTGGTATGCCTATGGAAAGAACCTGCGGTTGCATATCATGCCCTAACTGTGGCTGGTCGAAATGCGGTTAATAATTAACTGTTAAAAATCATGTTTTAAGTGCCAGATTTGTAGATTTTCTGCAAAAACGGCACTTAAAACATCAAAATATGAAAGGCTGCAATATGAATTTTATAAAACTAAATGATGACAATGGCGATGAAACATTTGTCAATCTCGATAATGTAAACTATATCAGACAGAATTACGATTTTAAGAATCAGAAAATCGGATGCACTGTTTATTTTCTGGACGGTTCTATTGACACTGACATGAATTTTACAGAAATAAAAAAACTTATAACTAAAAACAAATCAAAATGAAGAAATTCAAGAAATTCATAGAAGAACTATTTATTATTGTATTATCTTGTCTGTGTATATTATGGTTATTCTTAACGTTATATGCATGGGCAATGGGCAATGACATACAGAAACGGAGAAAAAATAGAAATGTACGAAGTTGAAAAATCAGAAACAACAATCTCAAGAAAACCTGTGATAAAGTTCGAGAAACTTAATCCAGAAGCACAGATTCCTACACGTGCAGATGACGGTTCAGCCTGTTATGACCTGTATTCGTCAGATACAGTGACAATCTCTCCTCATTCACGAGCGTTGGTGAGAACAGGATTGAAATGGGAACCGCCGTCAGATGTGGAAATGCAGATAAGACCACGTTCAGGACTCGCACTTAAACACGGAATTACTGTACTCAACACACCAGGTACAGTCGATTCATCATACCGTGGAGAAATAGGAGTAATCCTTTTCAACACCTCTGACGAACCTTATGAAGTAAAAACTGGTGACAGGATAGCACAAGCCAAGTTCTCACGTGTCCATCAGTTTGATTTGTATGTCGTGGATTCTGTTAATGAAACAGAACGTGGTGACGGTGGATTCGGACATTCGGGGAGATAAATCGATGGATATGATAAATGTAAGGCTTGACGACTATACGAAACCGGAAATCGCATTGAAAGCCATAGCAAAACCATACAGGAACGACAAGCCGACACTTGAACTTCTGAAGAATATTGTCAGCTACGGTCACACCTCAGTTGTCGAACATATTGTTTTTCATTTTGACATAACAGGTGTGTCAAGATTACTCCTTCAGGAGTTCTCAAGACACAGAATAGCTTCTGAAACAGTGGAATCGACACGTTTCGTCCTCATAAAGTCAATAAGGGAGATAGATACGGAATCGAACGGCATTACAGCATATTTTGTAATTCCTGAACTTTTCCAGAAGCATCCTGCACTTGAGATGTTCTACAGGAAACATGCAGGTATGGTTGTTCAGAATATACGGCATATGTCTGATTTGATAAGGGAACTGAAAGATTCTGGAGAGATAGACAATCTCGAAAGAACTTCGGACTATCTCAAATATATGCTTACTGAAGGATTCAGAACAGGTATATACTGGACTATAAATCTCAGGTCTCTTGCAAATTTCATAAATCTCAGGGAATCAAAGACTGCACATTTTGAAATCAGAAAGCTTGCAAATATTGTTCATCATGCCGTGAGTCTTACGGAATACAGAGAAGTTCTTGAACTGATGTTGACAAACGGTTAGAAATACTGTAAGATGAATTTCAGGACATGGGACGTGTCCTTTTAAACCGCCCTTTTTAAAAGCGTAAGCTTTTAAAATTGAAGCTCCTTTCCGTACAAATACGTATGTGGAATATTCCACATACGTATTTTTATGTACATTTTATATGTATTATAGATGGCTTTTTGACAAAAGATACCTTATTATAGATGGCTTTTTGACAAAAGATACCCCCACCCTGTTTTGATTTTTGGAAATCGAAATTTCAATTTCATGGAAACGCTATCGCAGGAAATCGAATTAATAATGGATTGGTAATCTGATTAATTTTGATTTTAGATTATTTTGATTATAGCTGGAAATAATAGTGTAAATCGTGATTAGTGATTTTAGATTATTTTGATTATAGCTGGAGACGCTTTAAAGACCATCGCCATATGATACCCCGTCAGAAAAAATTTTTTGGAAGTCGCTTTTGATGCGGATTTGCGAGGATATTTATTTTTTGTTGATTTTTACAGAAAAATTTAAAAATAAAATGATTTAGAAGTTTACATAAGTAAAACATTATGATAATATAAAGGTGTCCTCAAGGGGGGATAAATAAGTTCTTTGAAAAATGAATCCGTTGTTTGAAAGTAGCAACGTAATAACTTTATGCTTTGTTTAAAGTAAACCTATCGCAAAGCTTTTTTATAGTATAATTTTGAATTGACTATAAAATAAACTTGTGGCGGTATCAATTCAAAGGAAAGTTTAAAATGAAAAACATTATTAAAAACGTATTCTCTCCTCTCTCTCCTCTCTCTCCTCTCTCTTCTGTATATGCTAAATCAATAGCAAAATTACAGAAAAGAATAAATGTTTTCTCTAATGCAAAAAGCATTATTGAAGACTATTTAAAATGCAATAGAAAAGTTTTGAGCAAGTCTAAAATGATAGCCTTGTTTGACTCTATTGATAACTTAGAAACCAAGATAGGTTTTTATACCGATATACTCGCAAAGGTTTCCGCAAAGTCTATAGAAATAGCTAACGAAAATACCGTATTGACTCCTATCTCAAAAATGTACGACGTTGAATACTATCGCAATATAGGTAATGAGTACGGAATTGACACAAATACAATTGAAACCTTGAAAAAGTTCTATACTGCTTGTTTTATAGCTCAGGCAAGACTTCAGGCAAGTGGTACAAGCTTTGACAAATTGCCTAAAAAGGCATTGTATGCAATTGCCTTTGGTGCTATCCATCATAGCCATCACCAACAAGCTTGCAACAATGGTGCATGGCTATCACAGTATAACAAAGGGGAATGTAAAGAAATACTTGACTTGTTAGGTTACAAGAGTAGTTATACTGAAGAATAAAAACTAAATCCCCTCTAGTGTAAAACTAGAGGGGATAACAAAAGAAAAAGGAAGGTATTAAAAATGTATAAAATTGAAAGTGAATTAAAAGAAATATTTAAAGTTTTTGACTGTGTTAATGGTAGCAATATTAATTTTACCGATAAGGTAAAAATAGAAAGTATTCTTGTTAAAAATATGCTTTATAAACATACACAATTAAAGCAACAATTAAATAAAGCTACTATATGTCACTTGTATCATGAAAGAATAGACAATAGAGTCAAGCTTTTAAAGCTTGACAAGTATATTGATAAAGGCGATTTTTATTAATTAATATAGTCTAGTGTAGGTTTATTATCTACACTAGACTAAAAAAGCGAGATATAATAAAATGTTATATATATTTATTTGTTTATCACTCTTGACGGTTATTTTAACAATTATTTATTTTTACACAGTCTTTAATTATTTATTAAATAATAAAAAGACTATATTTTTAAAATATATCGGTATTATATCAATAATTTATTTTGTTATAGGTTTCTCTACTTATGCTATAATGGTACACTATACCATTAAAGCATTATTAAATAATTAAAAAGAGTGATAAGAGTATTATTTATTAATACTCTTATCACTCTTTTTTTTATCCCCATAACATAACAAGTTTACATAATATTTATTATTTATATCATTATATCATTATCTATATAACAATATATCTATAATAATATATACCTATATAACTATCATTAATACTACATTCTTTATTTAACACTATTTAAACGCCGTACAACAATAATATTAGTATATATTAGTATATTATACTATACTATAATATATCGTTGCATATATACCCATTATAACGTAAATAAACAGTACTTTTTATATAGTCTTTACTATATGTTATATATCTATATATATACTCTGTGTATATACTCTGTGTATATACTCTATATATATACTCTGTGTATATACTCTCTATATATATACTCTATATATATACTCTGTGTATATACTCTGTGTATATACTCTGTGTATATACTCTATATATATACTCTGTGTATATACTCTATATATATACTCTGTGTATATACTCTGTGTATATACTCTGTGTATATACTCTGTGTATATACTCTGTGTATATACTCTGTGTATATACGGCACAAAATAAGTTGATTAATCAATCACCAAGTATAGAAAAATCCTAGCTAAAAAGATTGATTAATCAATCGCTTATATGCAATAATCTTAGAAATTTTTTGATTAATCAATCATTATAAATCTGGAGAGATTCTAGTTACTTAACCTAGAAAAAACTCGATTAATCAATAAAACCCGTGTGGAAATTTGAAAAATCATAATCATTTTTGGAAATCGATTATACTAAGTTATTATTGGAAATGAAAAATCCCCTAGAAATTCATCTAGGGGATAAAAAATCAGAAATTATTCAAAATGTGCATTTACAGGTGCACCAACAAAAGAAAGAACATTAAACATGATTTTATTTGCTTTTATTATATCTTTCTTTTGAAGGGCGTTTCTTGCCGAACTTATGCAAGCACAAATATATTGATGGTCGGATTCGGTGGAAGCCTGACCATAATAATAAGCGTTTAAAATGTCTTTAAAAAGTTTAAAATTCTTGTTCATAATTGGTCTCCTTTAATTTGATAGTATAATACTAACATAACCATTTTATATTGTCAAGTAGAAATTTTAAAATATTTTATTATTTTTGGAAATTCAAAAGCCATAAGGAAATCTAGGAAATTGATTATGATTATGGAAATCTTGGAAATTGATTATGATTATGGAAACTGTGCGGAAATCTGTGATTAATCAATCATAGTTGTAAATTGAATTGTAAATTATAGATTGATTAATCAATTATGGAAATGAAATTGAATTAGAAATATTAGATTGATTAATCAATCAGATATTTGTATGGAAATTAGATTAATCAATATTATATTTGGAAATCAGATAAAAGAAAATCACTAGGGAAATTAATCCCTAGTGATAGAAATCAACAACAACCAAATTCTACCTTTTCCCAATCAACAACTTCTGGAATGTATTCAGGTAAAACCCAAACTAAATCTTTATCTTTATGTAAAATTGGTTTGTTTTGGTAAAATACAGAAAATGATTCTGGGAAACCTTTAAAAAATTGTTTATAATTATTGACCAATTTACAACAATTAAAGGTTAATAAGTCAATGCAATTTGTATTTAAAAAACGGACTTTAAAAATACAAGTAAGAGTGTAAACAACAAAGTGATTCATATTCATAAGAGGTCTCCTTTAATTTGTTTTATTTTGATATTATAATACTAACATAATACTTTTATATTGTCAAGTAGAAATTTAAAAATATTTTAAATTTTATCAATCAAATATTCTGATTATGATTGTTGCCGACCGCCATAAATACTAGATTAATCAATCATTTATGGAAATTAGATTGATTAATCAATCAAATATATGTATGTTGATTATTGAGCAGTAATCAGTACACAAAAAATCACGGGATTAAAGAACCCGTGATTGAAGGAGAAATTCATTGAAAAATCACTAGGGAGGTTAATCCCTAGTGAGAGAAATCAACTTAGTCTAACATTTCAACTTCTATAAATCGAATCTGTGTACCTTCAGGCAGAGTAGTACAGCCTTCTGGTAATCTTCCACCAATCACTTGAGCAACGATGATTGTTGTGTTTTCATCAAGCTTAACATTAATTCGATTTGCTGTCAGGTTAGTACCTAACATATTATTAAGTACAGCCATTGTATCGGCGTGACCGACAGCATTGACAAAGTTATTGTCAGCTTGTGCAACAGAAATTGTATCTCGAACATCATCAAGTGACATAGGCATAAATGACACTTTATTTAAAACATTAGTGTCTACCATTTGAAGAGAAAAAGCATTAGCAAGAATAATTGTATTTGTCATAATATTTATGACTCCTTTGAATTTTGAATTTAAGTTAAATGAACTTAACTTATGAATATAATATACTATACTATTTTATGAAAGTCAACAATTATTTTTATAAAAAATAAAATATTTTTCTGTGTCAAAAATCTAATTTTCTGATTATGATTATCGCAGTAGTATGGAAATTCAGGATTAATCATTCACTATGGAAATCCAAATTGATTAATCATTTTTGGAAATGGAAATCTGAAAATGTATATGATGTTTGGAAACGCTATCGCAGGAAATCGATTTTGATTAATCAATCTTGGAAATTGAATTGAATGTTATAAAATAGATTGATTAATCAATCAAATTTATATAGAATTTTTTTTAAAAATCAACGTACATAGCAAGACTGCCAATTTTCATCGGCAGTCAGTGGAATCGATGATTAAAATTCTTTCATAGCTACAAATTCAACCCATTCATCACCAACCATTTTTTGAATCACGTAACCAATATTTTTATTATATTCAAGTGATGCTATATATTTACAATTTTTAAAAGTAAAATATGGATAATGTTCTAAATCACCAGGCTTGACTTGTGGCTTTCCTTCAATCATCCATACCGTGTCACATTCAACATCGTTTGCTAAATAAATATTTTTAGCAATTTCTATAAAATATTTACTATTGTCATTTTTAAATTCAAATTGAGCAACACAATTTTCTCTAACATTGCTTTTAAAAGCATTAATAATTTCGTTATTTGTCATTTTTAAAATGACCTCCTTTATTTTGATAATACTATTACACCATAACTTGACTTAAAAGTCAACAAATATTTTTATAAAAATTAAAATATTTTTATGTATCAAACATCTAGGAATTTGATTATGATTATCAGCAGAGATATAATAGTCAGATTAATCAATCATTTATGGAAATTAGATTGATTAATCAATCAGATATGTCATAAACAAAAATCAAAATCTAGCTAATTAGCTAGATTTTTTATTCTTATGGTAAATGGATTGTCCATGATGTCGATGGTTTCGGCATAGGATATAAACCACATTTGTAATCCCAAATATCATATTGGATTACTCTTTCACTTCTGTAATATTTTGGATGAATTTCTTTGATAACGGCGTCAACATAATCCAGATTATTTTTAAAACTTTTTTCTAATTCATTTCTATAATCCCAGAACATTGCACGAGTCAACGTGCAAAGTAAATCTATTTCTGTAGTTAATAAAAAGGTTTCACAACATTCTGAATGATTATTCCACCGTATAATCTGACTGTCGAAAACGTCTAAAAAATTATCAAAACATTGATTTTGTATAGCTCTTTTAAATTCCATTTCAACAACTTTCATAGATTCACTAATTCGTTTTGTCATTTTAATGACCTCCTTTATTTTGATATTATAAGGATAACATAATACTTTTATATTGTCAAGTATTTATTTTTAAATATTTTATAGATATTTAAATCTAGGAAATTGATTATGATTATAAGCGTGGTATGGAAATTAAAGATTAATCAATCATTTAAGGAAATCGATTGATTAATCAATCATACATTATTAGATTAATACAAAAAATCACAGGATTAAATATCCTGTGATTAAATAAGGTAGACCAATATGACTCAATCAAACAATTACTTGTTTGATTTCAAAAAATCAAAGTATTCGGCGTGATTTTTGTAGTACTGTCGATTGATAATAGAATCATTATGTACTTCTCGCAGTACTTCTCGAATATGTACAATATCTCTCTTGTAATCACATAACTTGCTAGCTAACAGAAATCTATCATTTTCAATATGATGACTAATAACGTCATCATAATGTTCGATGGTGGCTGTCAATTGTTTATCTGCTTGACTTTTATCTTTTACTTTTGTCAAGTAAAAGTATAGCAAATCATGATTTAAATTTGAGAATTTGGAAATTGTTTTAAATGTTACATTATTATTCATTGCATAAATTCCTTATTTTATCATTAGAATATTTAATTGTATCAAGTTTTTTATTGTAATAAATAGAACCAACACGCAAAACAGTATATTCTTTAATATTCATAAAAGATACATGGTTCTGAATAATATAACCTTTATTCAAAACTTTTTCTAATATTGTTTGTATTTTACTCATATGTTTTAACCTTCCTTTATTGTTTTATTTTGATATTATAATACTAACATAATACTTTTATATTGTCAAGTATTTAATTTTAAATATTTTAAGTTTTATAAAATCAAATATTCTGATTATGATTATCAGCGTAGTATTTAATAGTCTGATTAATCAATCTATTTTGTGTGGAAGTTCAAATTTTTAAAATAATATTAGGAAATCGATTGATTAATCAATCAAATTCATATTGAAATTTGAAAAATCATAATCATATTTGGAAATTGATTTTAATACCACATCACCACCATTCCTGATGGTGATGGGTATCAAAATTAAAGGAAGTTAATCGTAATATTTCTCTTTAATATAGATGAGAACATCTTTATCAAGTTCTTTCTCATCGGTGATTTTTGATATATTCGGAATAAAATCAAACAAGAATTTATCCATTGTTTGATGCAATCTCATCCATTGATAGCCGACACATTGACCAGCTATATCTTTGAGTACAACAATATCTCTACCATTTAGTTTAATAGATGATTCATCTTGAATGTACTCTTTAAATGTTCTTGTATCGTTTCCGATATTGTTAGCATAGTTATAAGCCAACATAACACACATCATTAATTGACGATAACCAAAACTAGATAATACTTTCTTATAAGTTTTTACTTTCATTTTTTAACTCTCCTTTGTTTTCTTTTGATATTATAAGGATAACATAAAACTTTTATATTGTCAAGTATTTATTTTTAAATATTTTCTAGGAATTTTAAATCTAATTTTATGATTATGATTATGCAGGTGATATGGAAATTAAGGATTAATCAATCATTTAAGGAAATTAGATTGATTAATCAATCTAATATATGTATTGTGATTATTAAACATTAATCAGTACACAAAAAATCGCTGAAGCTTGGGGCATCAGCGATTAAAGGAGTTTGTAATATGTTAGATAGCAATCACTAGGGAACTTAATCCCTAGTGTATGGAATCAAATCATTTGGTTGTTACAGCTAACAAGTTTGTACTTAATGGTGTACCATCGCATAACATTTCATCAAGCTTGTCAAAATCAACATCAAACCATCCTAGTTCAAATATATATTTTGCAAATAATGGTATATCCTGTTTTTTCCAATCAGTATAACCACAGCCTGATTCGCTTGTAATATATTGCCAATTATCCATCAAAATCTTTTCTATATCGTTATGCGATAATTGACTCATATCTTCAGGGAAAAATTCACTCATAACTATTGAGAAATAAGCGTACTCATTAAGAGTCAAATCTTTTAATAAACCTTTTTTAGACATTTTAGGCATTTTTAAAACCTTCCTTTATTTTGATATTTGGTTAAATTAACCATTTAACTAAGATAATGATAGCATAAACATTTTATATTGTCAAGAGAAAAAATAAAAATATTTTGAGTTTTATCGAATCAAATAGTCTGATTATGATTATCTGTTGGATATATAATAGTCTGATTAATCAATCAATTTTGTGTGGAAATTCTGATTTTTAAAATAATATTAGGAAATCGATTGATTAATCAATCAGATATGTCATAAGTAAAAATCAAAATCAGGGAACCTTTCGATTCCCTGAGTTAAATCATCTAATATATATCATTGGATAATCGTCTCCAGTTATTGCTTTTACATCTAAAAATCGTTGTAGCCGAGCATGAAATATATTTTCGGCACGATATGTATTTTCACTATTTTCCCAATCACGTCTAGCACGAATCAAATATTTTATTTTATCGATTAAATATATAACTTGAGTATGTAAAACGAAAAAATAATTAGATATTTTATCATTAGTTTTGTTTTTAATCTCCATAATATGTATTTTGATTTTTGACATTTCATCCAAACATTGTAGCAATTTTTGATTATCTAAAATTGCTATATTTGGAGCGACCAAAACCCAATTTTTATAGAATCTTTTAACTGTACCATACCTAATAATTTTGTTTGTATTCATTTTAAAACTCTCCTTTAATTTGAACTTTTGATATTATAATACTAACATAAAACTTTTATATTGTCAAGTATTTATTTTTAAATATTTTATTATTTAATAAATCTATTTTTCTGATTATGATTATCTGCTGGATATATAATAGTCTGATTAATCAATCATTAACTATTAGTTAATTACAGTTTAGATGATTGATTAATCAATCTATAATTGGAAAATGATTTTATTTTGACCATCTACCCATCGAGATGATGGGTAGACAGTCAAAATTAAAGGAAAGTTAATGATTATTCGTTAATAAATGCTAATGCATCATCAGCATTATTAAAAGATTTTTCTTCAGTATGATATTTAATAACTTTACTAGCTGTATATATACCATTTTTTGTATTATAAAAGATTTTATGAGTTTTTGTTTTATCATTTGGAATAGGAATATTGTAAATAATAAATTCATTCCAGATATAAGATTTATAACTTTTTAACATAGTTTTAAACCTGCCTTTATTTTGAATTAAGTTAAATTAATTTAACTTATGAATATATGATAGCAAAATATTTTATAAAAGTCAATAGATATTTTTAAATATTTTCTAAAAATATCAAAATCCATTTTAACCTAGTTTAAAACCTCACTGTCAAGTTTTACATAGTTTTAGATATAAATGTATAGGCAAGCTAAAAAAATTGTACCATAGTCATTTAAATAGAAATAGTTTAAATATATCTTTATATCTATACAATAGATAATTATATAATATTTATAAAATCTAGAAAATTGATTATGATTGTACCATATATAGAAATCTATGATTAATCAATCATTATTGGAACTATTAGATTAATCAATCTTAGAAAAATAGTCTTGATTAATCAATCAAAATAGTGTCTGGTGATTATCAGAAATAATCAACCTGTCGATAATCACGTGATTTCTGGAATGTTGATTACTGCTAGGAAATCTGTACAAAGAAAAATCACTAGGGAACTTAATCCCTAGTGATAGTCATCACAGATTATCTGAGAGGATTAACGATGGTGCCTAACTTTTCGTCTATTGATTTCTTTACGGCATCGGTATCGTCTTCAAGATTATACTTTCTGATGTAAGTATATCTCCCTGATTTGCCTGAAGTCTGAGTGTAGTACTGACTGATTGCTGATTTAACGCCCAATTCGACATCATCATCATCTACGTCTTCTAAGTCATCGTCATCAAGTTCCATAACAGCTTTGATTAAGGTAAGCATAGAAGTTTTAACCTTATAAGCTTTAGGATGATTATTTTCGCTACAAGTTGCGGAATCTCTAAGCTTAGAATCAAACAGTTTGTACTTGCCTTTTGTATCGGCAATCAGTCTTGCCTTTTCATTTTCAAGAGCAATCTTTTCTGCCTGAAGGTTAGTGATTTCTACAGCTTGATTTTCAATTTGCTGATTAAGTTCGTCAAGCTTAGATTGTTCTAACATGCCTGACTTAGTACCGAAATCGATAAACTGAAGTTTTTTCTGATGGTCATCAAGTATATTTTTGATTTCGGCTAGTCTTGTATCTATTTCAGATATTCTAGTACCATTAGAAGATACGCAAGGCATAACATTAATAATGTTAGAGTAGATAGAATTTAGAAGAGTAGTAGAGAATTGTTTAATATTTTGCATGGTATTTTAACCCATCCTTTATTTTGAATTTTTGAATTGAATTAAACTCAATTCCTTTGATATTTTAAATATATCAAAATTATTTTATATTGTCAAGCATTTATTTTTTAATATTTTTTTCTTAATGTAAAAATCCATCGTGAATAAGCATTAATACAATATAAGCAAGGATAAAAATATTTTAAAATATTCATAACTACTCTATTATATAGAGAAAATAGAAATATATAATAATCATCAAAATTGATTATGATTGTCACCTGACATATTAAATATTGATTAATCGTAAAAGCTGAGGATTACTAGATTGATTAATCAATCAAATACTAATAGTTGATTATAGCTTAGAAATTAAGTTGATTAATCAATCATTATTAATGTATTAGATTGATTAATCAATCTGAAATGATTTTCAATCTGGATTAATCAATCATATTAGGAAATTGAATTTGATTAATCAATCTATTATTGAAATTTTACTATTTGATTTCAGATTGATTAATCAATCAGTTACTAAAAATTTTCAGGATTAATCAATCAGAATGGTCTACAAATTTTATACTATTAGTGAGTGATTAATCAATCATATACTAATAATCATTTATAGCTTAGATTTTTACTATGATTAATCCATCAATAAAAATAGTGCTGATTGATTAATTTATTGAAAATCATTGGAATTGTGTGAATTATAATTATTGATTAATCAATCATCTATCATTGATTCACGGCTATTAATCAATCATATTAGCCAATAATCATATTAGCCAATAATCAATCATAAATCACCAAATATAATAGCCATATTCTATAGTGATTAATCAATCATCAATCATAATTCTACTAGAATTAATCAATCAAAATCCTGATATTTATCAATTCTAATCAATCAAAATCCTGATATTTATCAATTCTAATCAATCAAAATCCTGATATTTATCAATTCTAATCAATCTAATAGCCATACTATATTATGATTAATCAATCAAAATTCTATCATTCTACAACAATATTCACCAATAATTAATCCATCATCAATCATAATTCTACTGCAATTAATCCATCATCTATTGATATTCTACTGCAATTAATCAATCAAAATCACCTAATTCCAATAGCCAATTCAATCCATCATCACCAATAATCACCATAATTCTACTAGAATTAATCAATCAAAATCTAATCGATTTCTATCAATAATCAAATCATATGCAAATCATCATTTTATGTATAATCTTGCTAAATCCTTATCAAATCTAATTTCTGCCTAATCACAAGTATCAATAATTGAAAAATCACCATAAATTATAATATATTGATTACTAATAGTATGCTAATCATATATCATTGAATATTAATCGAATTTAGTATGTTTACTATTGATTCTTACCTGTTATTAACCTTATTTTTAATCTAATCTGTACTTCAAATTGATTATCAAAATTCTGATAATGATTAATAGTTATCCACAAGTTATCCACATTTTCTACTAGATTTATACGTGATAACTAATCAATTTAAAAATAGTATTCTAAGCAGATAATCAATCATTATTACAATTAACAATAATCAATTATTAGTAATATATAAATCATATATTTCTGATTAATCAATCTTTCAAACATCCTTGAAACTCAAATTTCTACAAAAATTAATCAATCAAAACATAGAGAAAAAGTTGATTATGATTAATCAATTAACTAAAAATCTAACATAATCAACTACTATTTAATCATTTCCACCAGCAATCATAATCAATGTGTAAAAATATTTGATTTAGAGTTGATAATCATAAAACTTTTTACACAAGAATAATTTGATTCTGATTATGATAAAAAATTTTCTGCAATCAATAATCAAAAAAGTATGATTTCTGTGAAACCTGCTCTATTACTAGAAAAGTATTTTAACATAGTTTAAAAAGCAATAGTGAAGTTTTTATATACTATTAGTATATTTACATTAGGTTATATATTTTCACTCAATAGCAAGAGTTTAAATAAGGTTAAAACAAGTTTTTATCCTTGAGTATATACAAGTTTTAAATATATAAAAATTGTCATTTTCTACCATATAAAATAAATAAAAATATTAAAAAATAAAAGCTTGACAATTAAAAGTAATTACTATATCATTATATTAGTAGTATATATATATACTACAAAACGGTTAACACCGTTTATAGCTCATTTAAAACAACATCGAGGATTTGGAAAATACATAGAAAATTTAAATCGATTTTGTAGGATAACAACCTACCACGATTTAAAAGTTCTCTTGTTATTACCGATTTTGAAATATAAATTTGAATTTGCTAAACATTTTTGGAAATCGATTTTAAAATACGGGTACCTAAATCTCCATCAGAATATAGACGGTTCTGAAAAATCAGGTCTTGAGGATGACAGAATCGTAAAGGGGCAAGATTTTGAATCTACTTCTGAACTGAACTGAAAGCTTCCATCGGATATACTAAGATACAAGTGATTAGGGGATAAAAATCTGAATGAAATGGATTGAAAAATATCTAAGGCAGCCGATTTAGGAAAAAACAAGGGATTATATGCAAGCCTGTAATTATGGGCATAGGGATGTAAAAATCCTAACTTCTTAGCGATTGGAATCAAAAGTTCCATGAGCGAGGATTAAGATGAAAATACTTGGAATAAGAAGTAATCTTAATCTGAATCCTTAATCAAGGTGCATTGCCAAATCTAAGCGATTAGAAAGTAGCTTTGTAAAATCCTGATTTCAGGTGGTAACCTGCGATTTTGCTCTTTGACACAATTTGTTGAGATTCTTAGTAAACTCCAAAGAAAATGATTGATAGTTATAAGCGATACCAAATAAGCTTATAACGAATCTTTATTTTTGGTGTAGGTAGTTACGATTGTCTTACAGTCGTAACTCTGAAATCTCTAATGTAGGAAACGGGGATTAATTCCCTAGCGGATTGTGGTGTAATGGAAACACGTAATCGAAAGATTAAGATGGGGGTTCAAATCCTTTCCAATCTTGCTGTTAAAATTCAAAATCGGAGGTACGATATGGAAATCATAACAAAAGAAAGTTTACTTGCAAAAATCAAAGCATTGCAAGAATCGTTAAAAAATTCACAATTTGCTAGATTACAGAACAGTAGTCTTAATGGATTACAGAAAAGAATCGCTGGAGTCGATTATTCTGTAAATGTTAAAAAGGATTCAACAAAGAAAAATCGTAAGCCTAAGACAATACAGATTGGAGTTAATAAATCTGCCAAGTCTTTTGATAAGATTCTTGACAAGGCAGTAAAAAAGTCAAGTGAAAAATCTGAAAAAGCTGTTGAAAAGATTGTAAAATCTGACAATGGTTTTGCTGTTTACGAAATCAAAGATACAGTAGCTACAGATTTGTGGAACAAATACGGATTCCGTAACAGTGATGATGCTACAAAAAAGAATCATTTCTCTTGTAATAATCAAAGTTACCAACTCAAGATTGAACATCCCATGATGGTAAACGTAAAGATTAATAACTGCTACACAAAGAAAAATCTTCTTTGTGGTTACGCTGTAATTAAATCTGATGGTAACAAAGTCAGATTAATGGGGTGTTTCAAATGAGAGAAATCGACAATTTTATAGGCGGATTTTTCCGTGACCTGATGATTCTTATGAAACGTGATTCAGAAGGATTCTTCTGTTACGTATTATGGATTATCTTTTTGTGTGAGATTATTCACACTTGCATAATTTTATAAAATCGGCGTGGTAGAGTGAAAAATCTCTACCATGCTATCTGGTTCTTAAATTCAATCATAGGAGAAAAGATTATGAAAATTAATCTAAGAAAACCCGTTCCGTTCCGTACTTTGAATCAAATCGCAAACTTCCAAGATTCGATTGAAACCTGCGATTCACTTCTTAACAATCCAGCCGAATTTTACGGCGATGATGAAGAATGGCATCAGGTTGAAAAAGAAAAAGATTTTTGCGAAAAATGCCAAAATAAGATTTTAAAATCTCTTGGCTTCAATCGTGTTCAGGAAATCGTTGATGGTTACAGAGTAGCTGTTGCTGAATCTGATAATGAAACAGCAGATTACCTGTTACCAATCCTCGATGCGTGCGGAGTACGATTTGGAATAAACACTGTTCTTTAATTTCGATGGTTACTGTAGGGTGAGATTCCCTACAGTAATCAATGTGTTCTTTAAAAAATTCAATCTAAAGGAGATTTAATAATGTCTATTAAAAATAAAAAAGAATTAATTAATGAAGTTTTAGATTTATATCAAAGATTTGAAAAAAATCCAAAACAAGATATACATACGTATCAGATTACAATTAATACGATTAACATTATTAGTAAATTGTTTAATCAAAAAAGTAAAGATTATCAAGTTTTAAGTAAGATTTTAAATCTATTAATTCATTTAGCATTACAAAATGTAGATATTATTTGATTTTACGGAGCATAGCTTAATCGGAAAAGCAATCCTAGTGATAAGTTGTAGGTTCAAATCCTACTGCTCCAAATGGTTCTTTAAAAAATTCAATCATAAAGGAGTATACGACATGGAAAATCGTATCGATTCTAATTCTCAATCTCTTCTCGCTCTTCAGTACGCAGTCAGATTCAACCAAGAATCATTTGACAGAAACCTTACCGAATCTGTTTTCATTAATCATGGATTAGATGTTAAATATCTTCCCAAGATTCAAAAGAAAACTGATGCAAAGCGTGCAATCATGGATTACCACAATGCACACAAGGGTAAAGGTGCGATTATCACATCTGTTGAAAGCACAAATGATTCCATAACAATGCAGATTAATGCTGCTGAGTTAATGAAAACTGAAATCTACGATGTTAATTCAGGCGATTACGTTACCACAAGCAAAAAGATTTTCGACTCAAGCAAACCAATCACAGTGATTTATGACTGTGTAAATGATTCGTTTATAAACGATGACCCAGACATAATCCAACGTCTTGAAAGCTGTTTGAAAATCAGAAGAAGTACTTATCCTAAGAACTACATCAAGGATTCATTCATCGAAATGTTGATTGATAAAGTCAATGCAACAAAAGTTGCCGATGGAATGGACTTGTTGCTAGTACCTGCATCTGGTGCAAATCTCGTGAAGGATATTGAATCTGCAATTCGTGATTTGGATTCTATGGCTAACATTACTCATTATGAAATCGCTCAGTCTGTTGCAAATCAGGTTCAGATAAGCAATTCGATTATGGAAAAGATGGAAAACTTCAACAATTCCGTTAAATCCAAAATTGAAAAGTTTGTTGCCGAATCTACAAAGATGAGCGATAGACAGAAACAGTCATTTGTTAAGGAAATCGAATCACAGTACAAATTCCTAGATTCTTACAAGGTTGTTCTTGAAGACCAATATCAAAAGGCAATCGAAAACTTGCAAGCTTCTAAGGATTTGGTAGAAAAGTTCTACACTACAGGCGACATCATCAATCCTTATCAGAAGATGTTTAATGAAAATGTAGAAAAGTTCAAAAATTCGCCATCGGTTCTTAAAGTCATGGTTGATTCAATGAAAAAGAATTATCCAAACTTCGATGAAAATGTTGTAATCCCAGACGAAGTTAATGACTTAATCGCAAGCGTTGGTGAATAATCTATGATGGCTGTGTGTGGGTGGAAAATCCCACACATGGTCAATGAAGACGAGTTCAATCGTCTTACAAAAATTCAATCAAAGGTGAGTGTACTATGAAAAAACAATCTCTACAAAACAAGATGGAAGTTCTCGAACAGGAAATGAATCAGGAATTTAAACTCCGTGTCAATGAAATCCACGGTCTTATCCTTGCAATGATTAGCAAAACTAATCTGATGCTTCTTGGTGACCCTGGAACAGGAAAATCTGCAATGCTTGAAAGATTCAGCAGATATTTTCCTAATACTAATCCTGACACAACTTCGATTCCTTTCTTCAAGGTTCAGTTCACTGGTCATACAAAACCCGATTCGATTATGGGTCCAGTCGATGTATCAATCTACAAGAACGAATCAAGATTAGTTACCAAGTTCCAAAACTATGCTCCAAACGCTAGAATCGGAATGTTCGATGAGTTCGCAAGAGGTGGACAAACAACAGATTTACTTCTCACGCTTATAAATGAAAAGGAAATCATGATTGATGGTCAACCTTACAAAGTTCCGATGGAAATGGCTTGTGGTGCTACAAATCACGATGTTTGCGGTGACAAGGAAATAGCTAATCAGATGTTCGCAATTCGTGACAGATTCTTGCAGTGGTTCAATCCTCTTTCAATCCCGTTGGATAACGAAGACGATTTGATTGCATTGTGGAAACATCAAAATAGTCCAGATGTAGTAAACATAATCAGCGAAGATGAAATAGCTCAAATCAGAAAAGAAGCGAGCGAAGTAATCCTCAAAGATTCAACTTTGAAGACATTCATCAGAATCCTGAGACAGCTTCGTGATGAAATGGGCATCCATCTTAGTGACAGACGTACGAAAGCAATGATGAAGATTTTCCAAGCACAGGCTTGGTTGATGGGGCATAAGGAAATCGAAGACGAAGACCTGATTGCAACAATACCTTGTGCTTGGCAGAACAAGAATGACATCGACAAAGTAACAACAATCGTAACCAAGACGATTGACCAGCAGTTGTATCGTATAACTCAGATTCAGAACCGTTCTTATACTGAATTTGAATCTTGGGTGCAGACAGGTAAATCTTCTGCCAATATGACAAATCAGTGCATACAGACCATGAAGGATTTCAAATCTGAATTGGAAAATATGAAATCTGATTTGAAACCCAAAAACGAAACTGCTTTCAATCAGTCGATTGTTATTCTGAATCAGTTCATCACTCAGCTTTCTAACAATCTGCTCCGTCAGATGTAATCTGATGTAACTCTGAACTGCGTAGGGTGGAAATCCCTACGTAGTTCAATGGTATGTAAATCAATCAAAGGAGATTAAATATGGAAAATACTAAGACCAACAAGGAACTTGAATCTTTTCTCAAGAACGATTATGACTTCTCTGAATACGTAAATAATCGAACAGATGACAGTTCCGATTTAAATGACATCTACAATGCCATCACATCAGGTAATTTCGACAAGATTCCTGAAGAAAAGATGGTAATGAAGAAATTTCTGAAATCGCCTGACAGCGATATACAGGAAATAATCTCAATGGGAAAGAGCAACGAATCTGTTTTAAGATATGCGAGTGCAAAAATCTTGTTGAAGTGTTATGACAAGATGATTCAAGGTGGTATGCAAAATCATCACAAGATGGAGCAGAAACCTGAAGAAAATCGTACACCTGACGAACAGAAAGCTCTTAATCGTATGGATTTCAAAGTCGGAATTGAAATATCAAAGATTATGAATAACACGGATTTAAAAGATGAGTTCAAGACAATCGTTGATATTGTGAAAACATCGAAAGAAGCAAACGATGGAGATGGTCAGCCAAGTCCGATTCCTCTCGATACTATGATTAACATAGCAAAGGACAGCAAATCAAGGATTGCTAAAATTCTTGCGATGGCTGGCAAGTTTCAAGGCACATTCGCACATAAAATCAATACCAAATCAGATGGTTACAATTCTGTGATTGGTGTTGAGTTCGGAGATGACTTGAACAATGTTCTTCCAGAGGAAATCGCTATGCTTGACGATTTAGAACTTGGAGAAATCAAGGCAATCGATATGATTCAAGGAAACTTGATGCAGTATAAATACATTGGAAAGAAGCCGATGACCGATGGTCCAATCGTGTGCTGCATTGACGAATCAGGGTCTATGGATGGTGAACGAATAATAATCGCCAAAGCCTATTGTTATGGATTATATCAACAGGCAAAAGCTGAAAATCGTAACTTCACCATAATAAGATTCGGAAGGATAAATCATGCAGAAGTTCACGAAATCAATTCTTTCCAAGATATGATTAATGTATCTGAAGCGTTCTTTAATGACGGTGGTACAGATTTTGAAACTCCATTGAAAAAGAGTATGGAAATAATCACAGGTGCTACAAATCAGAGAGATTCTGACATCGTGTTCATAACTGACGGTGCCGATTCAATCTCAAGCACATTCATCGAACAGTTCAAATCGTTCAAGAACAGCACTCAGACAAAGTTAATCGTAATGGATATAACAGGTCGGGTAAATCATTATGGAAACTTGAGAGAGATTGCAAGCGTTGTCGTAAATGACTACGAAACCCTTGTATATCAAAGTTAATCCTAAATGACTACGGTTGGGTGGAAATCCCAATCGTGGTCAATGGTTCTTTAAAATTCATTCTAAGGAGATTTTATTATGGGTTGGACATTTGAATCAAATTACGAAGGCTATACACCAAAGCAGTTCTGGATTAACAAGTATATTCCAAGACTTGAATCCGATGGTAAATTCCAAGTAATCACACAAAATTCAAAAGGTAAAGAATTTTACGCCGCTGTTAAAAATCTTGAAACTGACAAAACTTTCGGATTGGTGGTTCTTATTACCAAAGAAGGTGATGAAATCAGCTACAAAGAAATGGACGAATCATCACATCCGTTCTACTACGGAGCAACAAAAAAGTTGATTAGTAAGTTATCACCAACAGATTCAGAATATGCGATTGAATGGCGTAAAGAGTGCCTAAGTAAATTCAAATCTTAATCTACATTTAATGGTTACTATGGAATTGATTTTCCATAGTAATCAATGGTTCTTAAAAAAATTCAATCTAAGGAGTGATTTATGCGAAAACATAAACTAGACAGTGTATGGATTCGTGAGTTTTCCGATGTCTTGGAAAGTATGAATCTTGGTTTTACGGCAGAATGGAGGATTCCTAACAGAGGCAGAATGTTCAAAATCACAAGATTAATGACAAATGAAGAAAAGAAATTCTTTGATGCTCGTTTCTCTAATGTCTTAATCTTTGATGGAAACTGTGAATATGCCCCTGAAATCAAATTCAGTGGGATTCTTCTAACCGATAAAGCAATTAAAAATATACCGTTAAATCAAAGAACATACAGAAAGGAAATCGGAAAATGAAAGAATGGAAATCATTATCAAAAGAAGATTATATGAAACGTCCTGCTTGGGAAGAAATCGTTGAGTTCTATCAAAATCCAGATGGCAAACCTGTTGCTACAGAAATCTACCATCATAAACCAGATGAAAATCTTGAATGTGAATACTGTCCTAACAAAGTATTTCCAAAACAAGATTCTGTAGGTTATGAATTTTACTGGGATAATGACCCGATAGAAATCATCTGTGAAGATTGCTATAACAAATTGAAGGTTAAGAAAGGATTATTAAAATGAAAAAAGACGAATTGATTAAAAATATCGTTGTATTCACAGCTTATTTGGAATCAAAACAAAACAATCCTGAAATTAAAAAAGTAATAAATCAGTATTACAAATTATTTTCAGATGTTGTCAGTAAAAATCGTGCTATGTATCTTCAATACAAGCAATTAATTTCAAATAATCCAATTGATTAAAATTATGATTGCTATTGGGTGGAAATCCCAATAGTAATCAATGGTTCGTAAAAAATTCAATCTAAGGAGATTTTATTATGTCACTATTTACTAGAAAAGGTAAAAATCCTATCTCAACACTTATCGCTAGAAATGCAAAAATAATCAATTTCATGCGACAGATTCTACTTACAAACACACATCATTACAAATCTGACTTCAGATATGATATTGCAATTCTTAAAAAGAATGTCAATCTTGACAAGCCGATTGTATGGTTGAGTCGTGAATGTGGTACTTGGTGCTTTTTACAGGAAAATCTGCGTGACCCTAAGAAAACATCTGCATATACATTTATGTATTATGAAGATTGTCCTTCAGAACACGCTAAATCTTTTGAAATAGATAATCTCAGATATGATGAAAATCATCAGATTGTTGGAGATATATATGCAATGGATTACAAACGTGCCTGTAAATGGATTAGAAAAGTTCATAAAGAACAGAATGTAGATTTTTCTGAATATAAAAATATCAATAATGAATCTGTAAAATGAAAGGAAATTAGGATTATGAAATGCTATTTAGATGAAAACAATGTTGTTATGAGTAAATCTGAATTGAAATCGGAATACAATGAGTATATTAAAACATTAACCGATGATGAAGAAATCCCATCATTCAATGATTATATATATAACTGTATCCATCATGCTTGCACACTTACAGAAGTTGAACTTAGCGATTCATTCACATTAAAAGAAGAATCTGAACTTCAAATAAATCTTCTGTATGTCGATAAGCAAGAATTACCATCAGTACTTACAGCATTGATAAAACAGAATCTATACAAACTGAATAATGAAAAACAGGAAGATGGATGCTCGATTGAAGCTGCAAAAGAACACGTTAAAGCAGAAATCGAAAAGACAAAGCATATTGCTAAATCTTTGTATCGTCTTCTTTCCGTTCTTAAATCATTATTTGATGTTAAGTATGATTCTTCTATGGCTTACAAGATAGCAATAGACTGCGATATAGATTCTACACACATCGGCAATATTGATGACGATATTGAAGAAGAAATCGCAAAGGTAATCGGTTCTATCGAAAAAGTGTTGGAAATCATAATACCAAACTTCAAAGCAGATTCTCTTATCTGTGAAGAATGGTTTTATGATGATTCAGATTATATAAACGTTCTAATGAAATGGTCTGATAATCTGGAAATCGAAATGTTGTAATTTAATGGTTACTATGGAATTGATTTTCCGTAGTAATCAATGGTTCTTAAAAAAATTCAATCTAAGGAGTGTTCTTATGAAAGAAATCAAAAAATGTCCGTTCTGTGGTGGAAATCATTTAGATGTAAGTCTTATTAATGTGGAACATACAAATCACGATAGTACGATTCCAGAATATGTGGTCAGAAATGCACCACCAGCAATCAGAATCATCTGTAGAAATTGTTTGGCTTCAATGATTAAAACATTTGGTGTAAAAGACGAACGCTATAGTGAAATCAAAGTTATTGAAGAAACAACAGATGAACTTATTGATAAATGGAATAATCGTGTTCAAGATGCAGAAACTCAGTTGAAAGCTGAACGATTGAATCGTCTTGATGAGTGGCAAAAGGAACTTGATGACCGAGAAGATTCTCTAAATGAACGTGAAAACGAAATTGGTGAAAAACTTCACAAGTATCAGGAAATCCGTGATGAACTTTCAAATCTTCTTGAAAGTGTTGACCATCATAATAATGAAATCTACAAAAGAATCACTGAATTACTTAAAAATTCAGATGATGAAGTAGAATAATCTTTAAATATGGTTGCTGTAGAATTGAGTTTCTACAGTAATCAATGGTTCTTAAAAAAATTCAATCTAAGGAGTTTAAAAATGATTAGTTTAAACAGAGTTGTTGTAGCTGGAAATCTCACAGACAATCCAAATCTTGAATTATTACAGAATGGAAAAACGGCTTGCATGTTCAATCTTGGTATTAAAGATATATGGAAAGAATCAAATGAAGAAATTCAAACAAAAATCACGCCTGTATCAATTATAACTTTTGGTGAGCTTGCCAAAAACTGCCATAAACATCTTGTAAAAGATTTATCTGTAATGGTTGAAGGTAGGATTGATGTTGAAAATGGAAATACAAAGATTGTTGCAAACAATATAGTATTCCTAGAAAACAAATAAAGGAGATTAAAGCTATGAAAAAATGTTGCTTGAATTGTGGATGGTATCGCAATGGTATATGTACAAATGAAATCAACGATGGAATCACATTGAATATAGAAAATGAATATGGTGGTAATCTATACGAACAGTTCATTTGGAAAAGATTTGAAAAACATTATTTTGTTGAAGATATAACAAATAATGCTGAATCTGGAATCAATTATGAAGAAATCGTTGATGAAATGTTTGGAGAAATGAAAGTTTCAGACAGATTCAAAAACAATGTTATAAAACGTCTTAAAAATCTTGAAAAAGAAATCACTGAAACTGTTGCTAAAAACGCTGTCAGTCATATACAAGACAGTCTTGAATCTGATGCTGAAGACGAAGATGACCCATCTACACAGTTAAAAATTGAAAATCCTAGTGAATTTTATTGCAGTAATCACTGGGAATAATATTATGGTTACTATGGGGTGGAAATCCCCATAGTAATCAATGGTTCTTAAATTCAATCAAAAGGAGATTTTATTATGGAATATCATCGACAACAGAATGATGAAAATGCAATTGAAGTTTGTATATTGCCTTGTAAACATAAGAATCCTAATGTGGAACGATTCAAAGTATCTGTCTTTTATGAAGAAAATCCTTGTTGGATGAAAGGATGGCATATGATGATAGAACCACAGTATAAAAAAGATAATCAGTATATATGTGATGAATATTCTGGTCATTGTTTCGTGTTGATTCCAGACAATGAAAAGTTGGAATCATTAAAGGAACAAGCGATTTCAGAAGCTAAACAATGTGCAATCGCTATGATTAAAAAACTTGTTCTAGGAGTATTGATTTAATGAGATATACACTTTATCTGAAAGACAATCGAGGCAAGTTCAGATGTATGATGTTTCTGAACAGTACAGACAGACTTGCAGATATAATCGGTTCTGAAAATCTTTTGGAACGATTCAGATTCGACATAGACTTCAGTGACATTCTCAAACGAGGATGGGAAGACAATTCGATTTTTGATACGATGTATCTTTCAGAAAAAGAATTTGTTGATATGATTAACGATATTCAAATATATCGTAATCATAATATAGAAATCAAGTTACCATCTAGTTTTGGAAAACCTAAACCGAAGTTCAAAATCGAACTGACATCTGATGAAAATGGTCACGACTTCACATCTAGGATTTTGTGTGACGGCGAACCACTGACAGAAGATGAATACAGAAAACTGACACTTGAGAATCGTCAGATGGTCTTTATCAGAGATTCTTGGGTAGAAGCAGATGTTCAGTTCTTTAAGAAATTCGAGAATACGAAAGTATCAATCAATGATGTTGTAAATGAAAATCATGAGTTTGAAGTAAAAAACGAGTACTTTGAATATCAGATAAAAAATCCTGATTTGTTCAAGGAACATCAGATTTGTGCTATGAATAAAATTCTTACAGCTTTCAGTATGAATCGGAATATACTTCTAGCTGACGATATGGGATTAGGAAAGACAGCTACGGTTGTAGGAACGATTGCAAGTTTTATGAATGAAAACACAAGACCTGTTCTAATCGTTGTTCCAAAATCACTTGTCGGAAACTGGAAAAATGAATTTATGAAATTTTCAAATCTGAAATGTTTGGATTTTGAATCTTCTCATAGCATATTGGATGGTAATGTGTATGTGACAACGTATGGTTATGTATTGAACAATCAGAATAAAGTATCTGATATACATTGGGATTGTCTGATTCTTGACGAAGCCCAGCAAATCAAGAACTTCAAGACAAAAATATCATCAATAGTATGTGATATTAGAACAAATCACAAAATTGCGATGACAGGAACACCGATAGAAAATACCATAAGAGATTTCTGGTCGATATTCAAATTCTTGAATCCTGAGATTCTTGGTTCTGTAAAACAGTTTGAATCTGTTATTAACAACAGTAGAGAACTTGATAATCTGATTAAACTTCTATCTCCGTATATAATCAGAAGAATGAAATCAGACATTACAGATATAAACTTAGGTAAAAAACATGAATTTAAAATCGACATAGAATTATCTGAAAGTGAAAAATTGCTTTATAACTCAATTATAGACAAGTTTAAAAGAGAGAAAACAACAAATAAGGCTACTATACTAGGCTATTTAACTAGCCTAAAACAAGTTTGTGGTATGGCTAAAAACTTATTCTCAGTTAGTTTTATACCTTCTAAACTTATCAAATTAAAAGAGTTGATAATAAAAAGTAATTATGAAAAGTTTGTTGTATTTACTCAATATGTAAAGACAGCAACGGAAATCGACAAGTATCTTGAAAATCTTTATGGTCAAAAAGGTGCTATTATTAATGGAAACTTAACAGCAAAAGAGAGAACAAAAATCGCAGAAGAGTTTCAAAATGGATTATACCCATATATAGTCCTGACTTTGAAATCTGGAAACTGTGGTTTAACTCTCACAAATTCTCACAATCTTGTCCATTATGACAGATGGTGGAATCCTGCTGTAGAAAATCAGGCAACAGACCGTATATATAGAATCGGTCAGAAAAACGAAGTCAATATATATAAATTTATTGCCAAAAATTCCATCGAGTCAAAAATTGATGAAATATTAGACAATAAGAATATATTATTTGATTCCGTTGTAAACGCATTTATCGAAAATAAAAATTTAATCGAAAGGATTTAAATAATGGTTCAATTAACAAAAGCTTACAATCAGGTTATTAAAAAATTTCTAGTCGAAACATTTGGATTCGAGAATATCAATGCATATTCTGTAATAGATTCAGACATCATTGGATTCAGAATAAGACAAATGAATTTCTTGATAGACTGTGAAACAATGTCAATCAAACGTGAACTTGAACGAACAGAAGATGGAAGACACTACTGCACAACAGCAGTAGATTGCGAAATCTGCAATATGGTTGAGCGTTCTTTAAAACAGTATCTCAATAATGAAATCGAAAAAATGCAAAATGGAGGTAATTAATATGATTACACCAGAAGAACTTACAAGATTAAATTCTTTCAAAAGCAAAAATCCAACAACAATCACAGAGTTTGAGTACATGAGATTCAAGAGTCAGTTCCAATACTTCGTGAAATCAAGCACATTATGCAACAGATTCAATCTGTTGGCAATAATGAACAAGATAACCGAAGACATCAGATGGAACATAAATGATTACTAATTAAATAATGGTATGTGTAGGGTGGAAATCCCTACACGTATCAATGGTTCGTAAAATTCAATCTAAAGGAAATATAAAAATGAGAAAACGTAATACTTGTCCGATTTGTGGTGCACCTGTTACACCAAATGAATCTAACAAACTTTGTGGATTATGTGCTTTTGAATTTGGTCGTGATTATCCAAAACTTATCATTGATGGTAAGACATATGAACCACTTCCAAATACAATATTCGGATGTAGGTCTATTGATGATGGTTATGTAATTGTCTATAGAAAATATTATGAACTAGTAAGATATGATGAAACTGTAATCAATATGAAATCAAATAAACAACGATTTTCTACATATAACGTAATTGGTAGAAACGGTAGATATTTGACTCTTAAAAAGGGTAATGTTGATTACTGGAAGTATCAAAATGATGATTGTATGTATCGAACAACAAGATTTGTTGCACAGAATAATAAAGAATATCAGGGAGCAATACTATGAAAATCTTTATAGATGAAGATTGTAACACACTTTATCAAGTTATAGATGATAGAAATTTAAAAGAATTAGATGAGTTTAAAAACAAATCTGATTTACTTAATATTCTTAGTTTTGATTTTCCAGAACAATATGAACGTGCAAAATTAAATGAAGACCTTTGTTATCTAGCAATCGAAAGGTTTTTCAACGAAGCTGATAATTATAAGGATTAACACTAAGAGGTAATTATGATTAAAAAATATGAAAACTTTCCAGAATATGCCGTATGCTATCTGATGTATAATGATGATAGCGGATTAACACAGGAAGATAAAGATAATATAAATCAATGGTTGATAAATGAAAATCTTGAATCTTCCTCACTTGTAGATGTTAGTGAAGACAGTTATTTCAGCGGATTCCCACAGTTCGGTCTGGCTTGCGATTGCGTTGACGCTGTATTCATGAAACATTAATGATTAATGGTTGCTGTAGAATTGAGTTTCTACAGCAATCAATGTGTTCTTAAATTCAATCTAAAGGAGATTTTAAAATGCGTTACGGAAAAGATTTTTTCATTAATGGTAGAATAACGGCAAACACGGGTAGAAACGAAGTTTTGGAATCAAAATTCGTTGTTGTTTATGAAAATCTACCGAGTTTGGATAAAGCAAAATGTTTCAAATCTGAAAAAGAAGCTATTAAATTTTATAAAGCTTGCAAAAACAGATTTAAACGTGCATATGAAGTCCATGATATGAGTATGTATGAAGTCTATTATGACAATTTAACCAATAGTTTCGATTGTGATTACAAAAATGTAAAAACATTAGCAGTCGATGACTAATCTTTATGGTTACTACGGAATTGATTTTCTGTAGTAATCAATGTGTTCTTTAAAAATTCAATCAAAAGGAGTCTTTTATGTATTTATCTAAAAAATCGTTTTTGAAACTTTTTGATTCATTCGATTACGCAAATATCCATTATACGGGTAGTGTAAAGAGTATGAAGAATCTTGGCTATTGGAATAAATCAGACATCTGCATAAGATGTGGACAGTGGATTTACAACACAGATAGACCAATAAAGGAATAAATCTATGAGAAAGATAGAACGAATAATTGTCAGATATTTCAGATATTTGGGATTTGAGCTGAATTTGGATAAAAGTATCATAAATCCGAATTATCACTTCAAATCCCTTGTTTTTGATAATGTAGAAGCACCAAATATATATGTTCAAGATTGCACAATTCAAACAGAACAGAATTATGTATATTGGATGCATGACTACAAATCAATAAAGATTCAGAATGGTGTAAGATTCAGAAAATCATTTCATAAGAACGTCTACAGATGGTTTGATGACATTAAAACTATGATTGACTATAAACTAGGAATAACGGAGATTAAAAATGAAGCTTAAAGATTCAAAAACTGGTCTTGTAATTGCAGATTTTGACGAACAAATGACTATAGACGAAGCAATTAAAAGAATGGATTTTGAAGTTCGTGAAAATGGTCAGATTTATGATTTGGATTATAAATGCTATTGGGACGCATTTTATTCAAATCTGGTATGGGTAGAATAAGAAAGGAAATTAAAATGTCTTGGCAAAATAAATTACGTAATACTTTATGTAATATATATGAATTAAACATTGGAAAATATGGAACAAATCTTTCATATACTTTATACTTTCCAACTAAAGATATTGCATATGATATTATTGATTTTATTATGGAATGTAATGAAAGTAAAATATTATCATTAAATCATATTCAGGTTGCAAACCCATATGAGCTTTTAAAAGCAAATCCATATTTCTCAAAAGAATGGTTGAAATATTATTAATAAAAAATGTATAAGGAGAATTTACAATGGAACAGATTCCAAACTACAAACCAATCAATGTTCGTTTACAGGAAGAAAAAGATTATTTCTTAAAACTTCTTGAAAAAATTAAAACAAATCTTACAATTCCACAATTCAAAGATTTACAGAAATACTTAAAAATCTTGAATTTATTAATTGATGCAAGAAAAGAAATTACTACATTGAATCAGGAAAATATAAAACTATTCAATGAAACTACCAACACAAAAGAAAATGTTCAAAACATGATAATTGACATATTAAAACCGTTTTTATCACATGAAGAAATCGAAGAAATAATCTATGTATTCGATATATGGATAATTAACGGAGAACCTGCTTATTAATCTCAACAAATTGTGTCAAGAGCAAAATCGCAGTTATATTCACACATTATTTAATTCCTTTGATTAAGACGGCGAAATTCGCCGTCTTTTTTTTGTCAAAATTCATCATCAAGGTCTAGTTCGATTAATCCATCATCATCTTCACTATCGCTATTTTTTTCTTCAGTTTCAGGCTCCTGATTGATTAATCCATCAAGTTCGTCTGTAGATTCGTTCAGTTCATCCAAATTCTCGTCTATAGATTTAACAGCATCATCTACAAGTTTTATATCTTCATCTTTCGTTTCTGGATGTACGATTATTCCATCAGAAACTTCATCGTTACTCATTGTATTCTTAAACATCTGCTGTAATTTGTTCATAATGTCGATTTTTATCTTTTCACGTTCACTCTGATTATTTTCCTGCATTTCCATTTGCATATCCATAGCACCAGATTGCAGATACTTACCCAAGATTTCTTCAAGTCTGTTACTATCTGCCAAAACTTTCAAATTCAGATTATTAACGTACTTAAATAAAGAAATTGCCTTATTCAAATCCATATCAGCAATAGTCTGAGGATTAAAAATTTTATCGGAAAGCAGTTGTTGCCAGTCTTGAATGTTTTTAGCTGTTTTAATTCTCATTGTTGTTGCTTCTTTAAGAGAATCGAACAGATGTTGCTTACGCAATTCTGAAATTTTTCTGTTCTGTTCCTGTAGTTCTTTTGTATAATCGCTTGTTGAACAAAGTTCTTCCTTATTTATTTTAATCAAACTGTTATCCATTTTTCACTTACCCTGTTTCATAGAATTTACAATACAGTAATTTTCATAAATCTGACGAATTGTAGAACATTCCTGTGAATCTGTATAATTTGAATCATCTTTTCCATCAAGAACACGACATACCCACTTCAGAAATTTTTCATCGTCCATTTCAGTGGATATGCCGAATAGTTCAGAAATCTTATTTATCGGTGTTTTGAGCATAAGTCTTCGATAATATCAAAACTTGTTTCTGCTTCATTTTCGGAAAGTATCTCAAGGCACTGTTTTTCGTCATAAACATTTTCCTTTACAGCTTTCCTAACCAAGTCACGTAAAACCAAGTCTGGATAGTTTATACTCATATCAATAAGTTCTTTGGCTATCTTGAAGCCTTCTTCACCACCAAGCAACTTCAACTCTGTCTTGTTCGGCTGGTCTTTCTTGAGTTTCGCCATTAACTTAGGTCTTAGTTCTTCAAGAATAGTTTCATAATGTCCATATTCGTCTATGTATTTCTTAGCCGTAACTTCACCAATTCCTTCGATTCCTGGAATATTATCGGATTTATCACCTATCATACATTTATAATCCATAAAATATTCCTGTCCTATACCGACATTTTCTTCAAATGTTTCTGGTGTTATCTTGATTTCACCTTCAGGCTTACTCCATACAATCGTAATATGGTCATTTACAAGCTGTAGAAAATCGTGGTCTGTGCTGTATATACGCACATCATATGCTTTAAGCATACGGCTTATCACAGCTACATAATCATCTGCTTCATAACCATGACCACACATAACTGTATAACCCATCGCATTTACAAGTTTTCGGAAATCTCCCATAAGTTTTGTAAAAGCTTCATATTGTTCTGGAGTCAAAGATGTCTTACGACCTGCTTTATATTCAGGGTAAATCTGCAAACGTCTTGCAGATTTAGTCGTATCAAAAGCAAAGATTTTTCTACCTCTATGTGTCGAACAGAATCGTCTCCAACGAAGTACACATTCTGTCATATTGTCCATACCAGTGAAGTAATGTTTTGTGAACCAGTTATTACCATCGATTATATGTACAATATTTGCCATACTATTTCTTTTTTCCTTTCTTCATTTCATTTGTTATTCTTCGTTTTTCCTTTGCCTGTTCGATAATCTCTTTGGGGATATTTCGTTTTACAACAGGCATATTTACTAAATCTTCATGTATCTTTATACGCATACTATGACACAACTTCTTTATGTTTAATAAGATAGCCCTAGCATCAATACCGCTTCTTTTACGTTTCTGGTACTTGAATATCGTTATTTCTGCTTTAAGCCTTTTGATATTCTTATCCAACATATCTATATCTATATCATAGTCATTATAATTAACGCCCATACAATTCATACCAACTTTCTATAAAGATAAATTCATTATAGCTTTATTATAACATATTATACAGCATAGGTCAAAACTCACGTGGAAATTTTGACCTGAACTGGGTTTTCGGAAATCGATTTTGGATTTTCGTGTGGAAATTTTATCTTGGGAAACTTTTTTGGAAATCGATTTTGAAATCAGTCGTCCAAGTCAAAACGGAATCTTTCAAATACAGGGTGTCGCAAGGAACCAGTTTTTGTTTCTTCCATATAGGAGATTTCACACATCATACCGATTACACTATCTCCCATTTTCCAAATCTCGTCACGTTCTTCATCAGTGAATCCTGAACCACAACGCAGTTCAGAACCATTATAGTCCACTATTAAACCACCAAGAGTATTTTCATACTTTGTATTAGGCTCACCCTTATAACGTCCAATTATTTTAACGTCCAACGTATCTTTATTCTTGAATTTCAGCCAGTAATTAGAACGCTTAAATTCATAAGGTGCATCCATTTTCTTTACAATAATTCCTTCTTCGCCTTTTCTGATATATTCTCTTGCAAGTTCTCCAAGCCTGAGATAATCGGATTTAACCGTATAATACTGAAGGAATTTCAGAAATCTGAAATTGCCGTATGTTGACATTCTGAACATTACATTTACTCTTTCATACAATGGTTTATCAGCCATATCAATCAAATCAAAAATATACAGACGAACAGAATTTTTTATCAAGATTGAATCCATGTTGACAAAGTTCTTGCGTCTGTATATCTTCATAAACTTCTGGAACTGGTCACACGCAATCTCACAATCAAGTTTATGTCCTTTAAATATAGAAATATTCTTTTGAATTTCTGCACGGATATTATCTATTAGAAATTCTTCCATCTCTTTACCATTGCGTGAATAAAATATTATATCATCCTTATCACGTACGTCTATTACACAGCGTACGCCATCTATCTTAATATTATAATAGCAATTACAATCATCGGTAGGATAAACCTGTCTGAATTTTTCTTCTGTCTGCTTGAAAGCAAGCATTACGGCAAACTCTGAAATCAGATTCGGAAAAGCGGTATTTATTGTTTTAACATTTATACCGATGCCCAAATCCTTATCAAATACGGCAAGAACATATTTGCGACCTGCTGGAAACATCCAACCAAGTTCTCGTTCTATATATTTTATACGTTCACCATGATTTTTAATTTCAAGAACCTTTTGGAAGAAGTTTTCAGGTAAAACAGGCATTATCCCACCTTTCATCTTGGCAAAGGTTTTTGATGTAACATTAAAAATATATTTTGAATCATACGCATAGGAAAGAAAACTCTTCAAATATTCAGAATATGGAAAATCTTTAAGAAGCTTGATTTTCCTAGTGCTTCTTGTTTCTTTCTTGATTGCATCAAACAACTTTACAAGTTTTGTAAATTCATCAACCATTATCGTTTACCTCTTAGATATATTTTGAATAAAAGCTGAACGTCCTTTGGTTTCAAAAGGACAACATCACCGACAACAGAAAGTCGATTTGTGTTTATAAATTCTATAAACTCTCCGAAACTAGCATTTCTTGAAGCATTACATAATCCTACAGCAACAAGAATCGCTGAACTGCTCATTACCCAAGATTCCTGTGAATAATCACCGAGAGAATCATACAGCTTATTGAAATATGAAATGATGAAATTCATTTCCATAATGCTGAAAATCCCGTTTTTGATAAATCTTTTGTATATCAGATAACCATTCACAAATATCAGTGTGAAAAGATTCTGAATGTTCGTTCCATTTATCCTACAGGATTCTATGAATATCTTTATATCATTGTATATATCTGTTGGGATATTCAATGTTACAGGAATCTTGGTCTTTGTCTTCAACTTATCAAGAATCTGAAATTTATACGCATCTACGGATTTCACTATGACCACCCTTTATAGACATTTCATATACAACATTATTATCATTCGGAATTATCAGCGATGGAATATGTGTAATTATCAACATCTGTATTCCAAATATGTCAGAAATCCGATTAAGCCATTCTATAGCAGAATTTACACGTTCGCTGTCCAAATTCTTGAAAGGTTCATCAAACAATAGAAACTGTCTGATACGATTTTTCATCTTTAACAGATATGTAATTCTAAGACAGGTCTGGATTATATCAAGAACACCACCACCCTTTGCATCAAGAATATCTGTTGTAACACCGTCTGTTTCAATATTCAGTTCATAGCTGACACCTTTCTTGGTCTGATTAGCAACAACATGAAACGTCATTATCTTATCAGGAAAAATCAGTTTCAAAGCTTCGTTTGTAATCGATTCAAGTCTGGTCTTAGCCTGTTCATTGAGCCATATATTGAAATTATACAGAACATCTATTGCTTTGGATAATTCTTCTGTTCTTGTCTTGGCTTGTTCTATACGTTCCGTATAGTCTTTTCTATTCGTTACCATTGAGTCATAACGACCTTTGATAACACCAATTCGTTTTACAAGTTCATTTATGCTCATAAGTTAGCCTCAAGCTTCATAAGCAGTACATCAAGCTTTGCAATATTATTATTAAGCTTTGATTCGTGTTCATTTATCTTTGTTTCCATTTCTTCTATAGTTTCATTAAGTTCTTCTTTGGAAACACCAAGTTCTTCAAGTCGTTTCATCGCTTCTTCATATCTAATCTGCTGACGTTCCTTTTCACGCAACAGTTTATTATATCTCGATTCAAGTTCGTCTAATTGCTGTTTTGTCATTTTATAAATCCTTTCTTTATGTTTTCCAATATCAGATTCGCTACATCAAACGGAATATCATTCAGAGCAACATACTTGTTCCAAGCCGATTCCAAATTCATTTCTGTCTGGAAATCATCTATATTTTCTCTGAATGTTTCTATATCAAATTCTGTTTCCTGTATATGTTCATCTTCTGGAATGTTCCATATATCCTTTTCACAAGGAATCTTAACAAATTCACAATTTCCTGTATCTACATCAAATACAACAAATTGTGGGATTTTATCTATATTATCCTTCGTATATTTCCTACGACAGATACTTCCTGGACTTATGAATCTGACAACAGCAGTCCCATCTTCTGTGCAACACACAAACTCTCCTTGTGCTGGGTGATAATCTGCAATAAAAACTGTGCAATCTGTGTGTATTTTTTCTGTAAAATTTTGGCATAAAAAATGTTTATATGGAACTGGCTTTTCAACAAGTATATGATGAGTAAGAAGAAATCTCTGAGACTTTTCATCACCATATTCGGTTATAATACCTGTATTCATTTTGTCCAAATCTACAGAATTTGGATAGAAATAGAACACACAGTTATCATATTCATATGCCTGTTTAAAATCAGAAGTAATTATATTACTATCCATACTAGCCATTAATGTTAATGGCGAGTTTTCAACAATACCATCATGAGTTGGATTACCACGATTTATAACCCATTTCATTCCAGAAAACTTTATCAGTGAGAATAATTCAATTAAATCACTATAATTCTGATGTGGTCTGTCAAACAAATCACCACCACATACAAGAAGTTTAATTTCATTATCTGCGGCATACTCTATAATATATTTCAGTTTCTTCAGAATTGACTCATTATAGTTATCCTTTCTACAAACAGGATTGGCACCATAATGAACATCAGTAAAATATATGAACTTCATACAGCCCCCTTTTATAAAGTTGTATTCAATATAGACTTTATCATAAAAGCTATATGTTGTCAAGCCTTATTCAAAATAGAACATTTTGTATTTGTAAATGGACATATTACACTTTCATGTTCTTTAAAGTACTGTTTCTTTGCGTTCTCGTATGCCAATTTTGCATTTTCTATGCTTACCCCTAGTTCTTTATCAGACTTATCAATTTCGTTTAAAATAGACCGTATTTTTAGCATTTCTGACATTTTCTTTTTGGATTCTTCAATCTGACTAGTAAAAAATTTAACATCATTTAAAAGTTTGCCAGCAATCATTGTCTTTTCTACATCAATAGCAGGTCTGTCAAACACTTCCTTTATATCCATAAATACTTTAACTTTAGCTTTTGCCTGAATTATGTTTTCATACACATTCTTACAGTTTTCAATATGTCTCCCATACTTTTCAACATCGACATCTACAAAATTCAATGTATCTAGCGTTTCCTGTATTCCGCAAAGTTCAGAGATTTTCTTTTTCTTGGAAATCAATTCCGATTCTGCTTTTTCCATCTTTCCGATAAAAACCAAAGCTTTGTCAAACTTTTCCTTATCAAACTTTTCAATCTTTGTATCAATTTCACTTACAAGAGTTGTGTATGTTCTTACATCTGCAACAAGTTTGTTCTTTTCTTCTTTGAAATTCTGTATAGTCTGACCGATTATATCACTATCTGGAACAAGAAGATTTATCATCTTATTACGTATGGAATCGTATGTCTTGCCTATGAAAAACATATCATCAAACTGTGACATTATATTATAATTTACAGATTTTGAATCTATCTTGTCTATGATAAATCCAAGTTCTTTCTGTATATTATCAGGCAATTCCAAGCCGAATCTTTCATATTCGTCCTTATCATTCACAATATATACGTCTTTTGAAAACTGGACAGGTATAACTGTTGCACACGATGGACATATATGTTCACCATTTATTTCCGACTTACAGTTAGGACATTTTCGCACGTTCTTAACTTTGACATATCGTTCGATTTTATAATTATCAAATTCAAGCACAATACTGCCTTCAGAAACATTTCTAGCAGTTCTGAGATAGAATGGCGATTTTGTTACAACACACTGAATAGCACGGCGTAATGCAGATTTACCTGAATCGGAAAGACCATATACAACTGTCATCTTTTCCAAGTCTATAACTGTATTACGATGGGATTGAAAATTCTTGATTGTGATTTTTTTAAGCATAAATTTCTCCGTACAAAAATTTAGGGCTTTTATAAAAGCCCTAAGAAAACAAATAATTCAATCAAAGGAAAGTTAAAATTACAATGAAATTTTCATTGTACCTAGAAGTCTGTTTTAAAACCCATACGGCATATTGCTACGCCGTATGGGAAATTCAAAATAAAGGAGGCAAACAACAATTAAATTCATAGGAGTTTTATATGAACTTAATTCATAAGTATATATTAACATAATTATATATACTTGTCAATACTTTTTTAAAAAATATTTTTTCAAAGAACTATCTATCTGAATAGCACCATAAACAGCGATACAGCAAGCGTCAGCCAAACCGTCCTTCTGAACCTTACAACCATATCTCAAGTCAATATGTGGGAAATTATCATTAACATACTGAATTGAAATATCCTTTGCACGTTTCTTGGCTTCGGTCTTCAACTTGTTATGCTCTTTCTTCAATTCCTTAATCTTTTCTTTTGAAGCATCTTTTGGAATCACAAGCTTGTCAACTTTCTGTTTCCAATCGTAATTCTGTAACACTTCCTTTTTCCAAGATTGAGGTGTAACACTTTCCAATGGCATATGTAGGCGTAATACAGATTTAACACCACCATAACCACTACCGAAAGTAAACATCGAAACAACACCCTGACCAGGCATTGCACCGACCTTTTCTATAAATCCATAATAACTGACAGGCTGTTTATAGTTCTGACGAACATAATCACGTATCTTCGATATTTCTACAAACAGCCTAGTAAAATCGATTTCATCATTCTTAACAGGAATCGGAAATGCAAACTTCATTTCATTTCCGATTATCACAGAGACACCACCCTTTAATCCAGGGTCTATTCCAAATATCACATTCATAATGATTTCAAAAGTTCTATCGTTTCGTCATACTTAGGATTATCACCATTTGAACGTGCAAGATTCTTGATAAGCCATCTCACAGAGTCATTACCACGTATAGTTTTTCTGTGTTCTGGAAGTTCAAACTTCCTAAGATTACGTTCAATCTTACAAACAATCTCATCTCTTTTTACCATAAACTTCTCGCTTTCATCTTGGTTTCTTCATGAATTGGAATATTGAGGAATCTCGCTACTTCAACTCTACGCTGTTCATATATTTCAACGGCATTTGAATTGAGTTCACAATGTATAGCCTTGCGACCATGTATATTTGCAACAACGGAAGTCGTACCCGAACCGCCAAATGGGTCTAGTACAACACCGTCTTTTGGACAACCGCACAAAATACAAGTTTCAGCTAATTCTGGTGGATATACAGCAAAATGACCAACTCTTGAGTTTGAAGATTTCATAGTCCAAACAGAACGTCTGATTCTTTTGAACTTGAGAGCAGGATTCTGTTCCAATTCTTTCTTGCGTTTCTCAAAGAACTTCAACTGTGCATCTGTATTTATTGCATAATCATATTCACCAGAATTTTTACGATTTTCAGGATTACCACCTCTGAAACATCTTTTATTACTTATATCCTTAGTGTATTCAGCGATAGCACCCCAATCATAATAATACTTAGGTGATTTGGTAAACATAAATATATATTCGTGAGCCTTGTTTGTTCTATCCTTAACAGATTCAGGCATACACGAACCAAATACACGTGCACCAGAAATCCCTTTCGCCCATATAATAGTATCACGCCAATACCAACCATAATCACGCAATGCAAATGCAAGCATAAACGGTATTCCTAGCAAATCCTTGTCTTTTGCGGCATGGTATTTCTTCTTGTTTATACTTATATTCTTATCCAAAAATTCCTTGCTGTGCTTGTACTTATCGTCATTATGCTTCTTGGCACCGTTATATGTATCTGCAATATTGATGAACATAACACCGTCTTTCTTCAGAACACGGTAACATTCTGCAAATATTGCAACCAACGATTCTATATACTTTTCAGGATTATCTTCCATACCTATTTCATTCGGCTTGTCTGGAGAATCGTTATCCAAATATGAACGCAAACCAAAATACGGCGGTGATGTAACAACACAGTTGACAGAATCGTCAGGAATTTCTTTCAGTGTTGTTCTTGCATCACCAATAAGAATGTTTATTTCTTTATCTTTATCGTACATTTTTACTCTTTCCAACTGTGCATGAAATTAATCATGCACAGTTTTCACAGGAGATTAAAACGGAACGTCATCTAATTCCAAGTCGTCTAAATCACTGTCGTCTACTTCCTGTTTTACAGGTTTCTTTGGTTGAGCCTTTTTAACAGGTTTCTGTTCAGGTTCTTCATCCATATCGTCTAAGTCCAAATCGTCATCATCGACTTCTACAGGTTTCTTTTTCTGAACAGGTTTTGATGGTTTTGGTTCAGGTTCTTCATCTAAATCTAAATCATCGTCATCTTCTTCGACAACAGGTTTCTTTGCAACTTTTTTCTGAACAGGCTTTGGTTCTTCGTCCAAATCCAAGTCGTCATCATCGTCTTCTTCTACAACCTGCTTTTTAACAGGAGCCTTTTTGACAGGTTTCTGTTCAGGTTCTTCGTCAATATCATCAAGACTCATTTCTTCGTCTTCATCTTCGACAACCTTTGGTTTTGCAACAGGTTTCTTTTTCTGAACAGGCTTTTCTTCTACTTCTTCATCATCTTCTTCGTCATCTTCGACACCAAAAAGCATATGATTATATTCTGCTGGAGTGATAGGACGTGAATAAGCCTTATCAAGATTGATATATCCACCATCTTTTTCTTCTCTGTCACAAATCTTAGCCATATTCTTTGTAAGTTTTACAGCTTTTGGATTTGGTCCTTCTTCGTCACCCAAGTCTTCCATAACAGAATAAGTTATTTTCTTATTGTTATTTGTTTTCTTGATTGTCCAAATGACATCGTTAATATCAATCGGGTCACCTTCTTCAGGGTCGATAATCTTGCTTATATCTCTGAACATAGCGGCTGTCAATCTAAGACTCATACATCTATATGCCTTGTCAGAAATATCTACAGCATTTACATAATACATATCAGTACTTAAACGATTTATAGTATTCTGTATTTCCTTGCGTTTTACTTCGTCATTATTTGATTTTGCAGTACGCCAATCTTCCCACAAACTCTTGATATGTTCACATACAGGACATTCACCAACTTCACCATCGGAATTGATACAAGTTACAGCACGTACGCTTGCGTGCTTGAATTTTGGAACCATCTGAATGTTAAAATGCTTCTTTTCGTAATAAAATTCGTTCTTAGGAATCCAAACCTTTATACTTGTATTATCTTTCAATTCCATTTCACGAACTTTACCATGACCACCCATTTTGTCTTTCATTTCTTTAGCTGAATACATTGCCATACGTTTTATTTCTCCCTATATAGTATAGATTTTAAGTCGCACCAAGCAACAACACGTTCATTTCTATCGCTTCTGAGTATATTCTTGTATTTGTTATATCGTTCAAAGAAATCTTTCTGCTCCATATCGAAATAAGCGATTTCAACTCGGCGATAAAACTTTCCAAGCTTATACTCAGATTCGATGGTTACAAGAACTTCTCTTGAATCATTTGGTAATAACGATTCTGCTCTGTTCCATCTTACAACCATTAAATTACTCCATCGTGTGAACATTAAAGAAGAATGTCTTACCATCTGTCAAAAGTATGGACATTTCATGGAAATACATATTGATAATGGGTTTCTTCTTTTCTTCAGTATTTTCATCGACCTTGACTGTTGCAATACTGCTCATAATAGCTGTAACAATCTGTCTGAAACCACCACCAACATAAACTTCAGGAATCTTGGCAGGGTCACCGATGAAATTTGTTTCAGCTATAGTTCGATTGAAAGATTCCTGTGTATGTTCATTGATGATTGAACACATCAGATATGTCTTCGGGTCTTGGTCTTTTTTCTTCACAGTCTTTGTAAAGAATCTATATACTTCGTAACCGAAAGCTTTGGCATCTTTAAGAACTTCGACAAGCATATCATAGTCTACTTTACAGCCGTTTTCATACTGAAACTGACCAAGATATTCCAATGTCTGTGTATCAAACATCTTACCATTGCTAAGAGAGTCATAAGATTCGACAACCACGGCATCACTTGTCTGTAAAAGATTCGTCTTAATCTTGTTTATACCAACACCATCGGTAATGCAGTATTCTGGTGTAGAACCATCTGATGGTTCCTTTGTAATAATTCTTACAAGTTCTGAATTGAATCTTGAAACACTAGAAATCAACTGCTTAACTCTAGGTATCTTCAAAACACCGTCTGCATTGACTGTTATGTCTGGTAAATAAACTTCACCATATAACGTCTTTTCCTTTGTGCAGAACCTTGCCATAAGCCCTTTTTCATCTGCCTGAATGACTAAATCCTTAATCAAGTCATTACAAGAGCATTTCTTTAAAAAATTCTGAAAGTCATTAGGGTTGACCTGTATATCCATATATTTTATTTCCTCCTGTGTGGATATATTTATACCATATCACAAAATGCAACAAAATGCAACAAAAATATTATTATTTTATTCTCCAGCTAATAAGTCTACTTCGTCTGTATCATTATTTTCCTGTGGATTTTCTTCTGCTTTCTGTGCACTCTTTACATTTTTCTTTCCAGATGGAATTTCTTTTGCATTTCCACATGGAATCATTTCTTCTTCTTCCTTTTCCAACCAAGACATTCTTGAAAATCTTGGTATGATATGCGTTTTACATCTAGGAACATTTCTACCTTTAATGACAGAAACAGTCATTCTACCAATAACAACATTTCCGTCAACTTCGGACATAAAATCTTCGTCTTCTTTTGTTACTTCCACTGCGAACATTATACTTGCAAGCTGTGAAGCCCTGTCTGACCAAGCACCACTTTCGGTACTAGAGTGACCAGCCTTTGTACCACGAATTGACTGTTGTGCTGTATATACAACACAGTTAAACTTACCAGCAATACGCTTCAAACCGATATATACTTCACCTTGAGCAGTAGCAGATAAATCAGGAACACCAGAAAGACCGCTTGACATATCACCTGCATAATCCACTATAACAAGGTCGGGCTTAAATTCATTATCTTCCACAATCTGTTCGATTGTTGCTGGAGTACAATTATCTGGCACCCAATATACATTTATGTCAGAACCATCTTTACCGACTTTTCTGATTCGTTTTCTCCACAATGCAAGCTTATCGGCATCGGCAACAACTTCACCTTGAGCAAACTCACGATGTTCAATTCCTGTTAAATTGGAATCAAAACGATATAAATAGTCATAGTCACTCATTTCAATAGTGACAATGATTACTTTAAGACCTTTCTTGAAATTGGCTATGGCGGTTCCCATCAACATCATTGACTTACCTACACCAGTTCTAGCCTGATATATAATCAACTGTCCTGGAGATTGCCTACCTATCCATTTATCAAGATTCTTCAGACCTGTAAGAACCATTCCAGCATTATCAGGGTCATCGTGAACTTCCTGTGCACGTCTGATTCTTTCTTCAAGACCCGATTTCAAACCCATTTTACGTTTTATCTGATTTGAGTTCAAAATCTGTTCAACAACATTACAACGCTGTTTTATATCAAGAACACATTCAAGTGTATTCTTACCTTTCTTGTTATCCAAACTTTCAGTTATCGTCTTGAAAAGTTTACGTGTAGCATAACATTCAACAAGTATCTTGAAGTTTATATCAAAGTCGTCTATTCCACAAGAATGTTGTTTAATATCTTCAACACATTTCGTATATACAATATCTTCCGATGAATCTATACTGCTAAGATATGTTCCAAAACTCTTAACAGAATATTTCTCATTTTTATGAAGCATTTCAAACAGAAGTTTAACAATCTTACGATGGAACATAACTGAAAAATACTCTGGAGTAACACCAGAATCAACAAACTTACGATATACTGTATATTTTTCTTTTGAGAACAATAAAAACAACAAAGAGTATTCGGCATCAAGATTTTCTGTATTCATCATCTAATCTTCTTTCTAACAGGTTTAATAAGTTCCAAGTCGTCAAATCCTACATCAAGTTTTTTCTTACGAATTATATCATAAGCAGTTTCCTGACGTTCCAAAGATTCTACACCAAAACCCAAGAAATTTTTAGTTATAAGTGAAACAAGTTCTTTAGAATATGTTGCGTGTAGTGTTTCTTTGGTAAAAGACGCAGATACCCAAGTTGCAAGCCCTTTTCGTTCAGCTAGAAAACCATTCAGTGAAGATACAACAAAACTTGCAGATTCTTTCATCTTTGAATTGTATTCCGAACCCATTCCTGTTATAAGAAGCACACGTACAGTCTTTAAAAATGCCATACATTCTTTGTTTTCATCTGTATCAAAATCAAAGAACAAATCCAATAAAACTTTCATAGAAATCGTATAACAGTCACAATATGAACAAAGTTTTTTAAACAGATACTTTGCAACGATTTCACTTCCATATGAAGATTTCGTCAATAGATAATAAAAGATGTTTTCCTTAGAATATGCCTCGATAGATGGTATCATATGTTTTATCTTTTCAATAACAACTTCTGGAAAACACTTTAAATCTTTATCTGTGTAAATTTCATTCTCATTTAATCCGCAATTCAGATACTTGCGTATTTTATTGAAATATTTTACACAATCGCAGTCAACAAACATATTATCACCAGTTTCAATATAACCCATGTGATTGCATTTATCGCATCTCTGAATTAAATTTGATAAAGCTGTTTTTCTGTTGTTGGCTACCTTTTCATTGAAAAAGCTAGGTAGTAACATTATTTGCCATTCCTTATTATTGAATTGTGTTATACTTACAAAATGTAAGTATAACACAGTATATAACATATACTGACATTAATGTCAATATTTTACCATAAATTACTTCGACCAAAAGTTACATTCTTGCCACCAGTTATCAAATAGCTTTCCCAGTCTATATTAGGATAAACAACTTCGACAATACGCTGTAATGGAGGGAATATTTTGTTATTCCAATAATACTGAGTACTATACTTATTCTGAAATTTATATACAGGTTTTGCTATAGGTTTTCCATCGGAACCAACAGAGATTATAAAATATGGTATCTTATCTCCAACATATACAGCTTTACCATCTGCAATCATTTCTCTAGCGACACGAACATGAATCTGGTCAGCATACTCATCAACATTCTTTGTAAGTTTCTGAGCAAATATTATTTCTTCGAGTGCAAGCTTGCCTGAACAAACCTGATTCTTCAAATTCAATATATAATTTCTTATAGTCTTTGCATCTGGAGTATCTGTAAGAATCATCTTCAACAGTTCATATTGATGTTCCTTTACAAATTTACACGTATCAGTACGTTTGTATTCAAGACCAGCAATATACATATTGAAATCATTTATGACGTGTCCATCAAGATAGTCAATTACACCAGCATATCTTTTCTTGCCATTGAGAATAAGATATTTCTTGAATCCTTTATCATAAGACATTTTCAAAGTACATACGGCACAATTATTCTTTTTAACTGCAAGATGATAACAGACTTTGGATAATTCCTTAGATAATTCTTCCATTCTATCGTGACCTTGACAGAAATAATCATCGTGGAAGAAGAAGGAATCAGTATCTCCGTAGATAATCTGTGCCCCGTGCTTCTTTTCTACATATCTCGCACAGGTCTTTGTAAACATCTGTCCTGTTAATGTAACCGCTTCGGCAATACGTGTATCATAGAATCTGCTGTGCTTTTCACCAAGACAACCATAGAATGACAAGCCGAAATACTTGTATAGGTACTGCATACGGTCATAGACCTTGTGCATAACAGAACCAGGCGTTTCGTGACTCATTTTTTCTTTCCAATAATCACGTTTTGACTTGAGAGCCATAACAACTTTAGGTAGTATTCCAACAAAGTCTTTTCTGAACTTATGTTGTGTTCCTGTTGTGATTACCATATCTTCAGGTATGGAGTCCAAATCTTCAGGTTCTATGAATGTATCTGGAGATATGTTAAACGTATTGATTACATTAGGATATAGAGATGAAAAGTCCAATACTTTTACATCGGTATGCAAGCCAGGAATCGGGTCAAAAACAAATGCACCCTCGTATGTCTTTTCGTTGTTTTCTCCTTCCTGATTACGTACAAGTGTCTTGAAATGATAGTGTTTATCTTCTTCAGCCTGTTTAAGAACAAAGTTATCAATCTTATGCAGAATATATAAATCGTCTACAGAACACATACCAACACTACATACCCCACGATGAGCATTAAGATAACCTGTCTTGCACTCAATATCATACATCAACTGAACGTCTTCGATATTATACTCTTTCAGCAACGGCAAGTTATTCTTCCACATTCCGTAAATACTTTCACCTTCGTGTTCTACCTTACCACGCTTGAGAATATAATTACCAATATAATCGAGATTGTGTTTCGGTAGATTTGGACCATATTTCTTGAAAGTCCAACAAGCATCCTGAAGAAATTTTGTTCTCCAGTCAACTTCAATTCCATATCTTGCAAACCTAGACTTGATATATAAATCGTCAAAATTACTACCATTGAAAGCTATAATACAATCGTGTGCACGAATGACTTTCGCAACTTTCTGTAAAAACTCGCATTCAGCTTCGTCTGTATCTTCGTGACAGTACAACCACATCATTTTTCCATCTGCATGATGGTTGTCAGATGATTTCATAGCGATTGAAAGAATACGATACTTGCCTGGAGTCAAAGAATCCTTACCGTGTCTGTCATCGGTTTCTATATCATAATACAGAACTTTATAATTGTCTTCTACAGTAACATTCGGCTGTAACAACCATCGTTTTGAAGCAGAAACATCAGCTTCATATGTCTGTATGCCAACCATAGAAAGTTTTTCCAACATCTGATTCTTATTATAGTTCTTATATCCCCAGTCATATTCCATATCCTTAGTCAAAAACTCGGACTCATGAACTGTATTATAGTAACATCTTGTATATAGCCCTTCTGGTTCGCATCTGATAATAGATTTATTATCTATAAAATTTCTGAAAACCTGACCATATTTTTCATAATCGGCTGTCTTTACATAAAACCAATTTATAAATGTGGTTTCGCCAATATGAGATTTCATATTCTCATCATGATACACATAACGAATTTTATTGTGCCCTTTATCCCAAGCACGCATAACAACAAACTGTTCCATATCGGAACCTCCTTTTATTTATGATTAACAGGCATTATTCCCTGTCATATCCTAATTTAATTTTTATCAGTCAAATAAATCATCGATGTCTAAATCATCAAGACTATCACTTTCTTCCACTTTCTTCGGTTCTTCAACTTTAGCAACAGGTTTTTCTTTTACTTCTTCAGATTTAACCTTTTTTGCACGAGTTTTCTTAACAGGCTTTTCTTCTGTTCGTTCAACCTTATCCAAATCTACAACGAACTTATGTCCATCTTCAATCGGTGGGTTGACAGTTTCAGCAACAATATGTTCTTCGCCACAAATTGTACCTGTACCAGTATCTACTTTTGATATTGGTTCTATTATTTCATCAGGAACTTTGACTTCATCTTTCATTTCAATCGTAACACGAGGTTTATCAGCAACTTTTGCACCCTTGTTATCAATCAAATCACCAACGTGAACCTGTTCGGTCTGTTCAGGTTCTTTCTTTTTATCGCCAAATCTGAATCCATACAATGCACAACCTTGAATTACACAATTATCAACTTCGTTCTTATCACCACAAGAACACTGTAGACAATACTTGCGAATAGCCTGTAACGGTGTTATTTCCTTAGCCTTAATAATACCCATATTTATTTCTCCTTAATACCTTCAAATAATACTGACAAGAATAATGTCTTATGTGTAGACATATTCATCTTATAATTACAGTTAGCCATCGTGTCAATCAAATGCCAAGCCTTTTCACGTTTAACCTTTTCCCACATAATATCAAATATCTGATTCGGGTCACCCTTAAAAGCAAGTTCAATTCTACTATTCTTATCCAACTTTGCTATTTCTGCAATCGTCATCTTATCCAATTCATCTGTTTCATCTGTTGCATTACCACCCTGTAACAGATTAATTGCACGTCTCAAATCACCATTTGCTTTCTTGGTCATAATCTTCACTTCATCCTGTGAAAGACCTAGATTTTCAGCCTTGTTTATCTGCCATAATCTCTTAACAATTGTTTTATTATCAATAACAGGAAATTCAATAGACGTGAATCTTGAAATCAATGCTGGTATCAGTTTATAAGGATAATTGCCTGTAAATATAAATCTTGTTATCTTGCTGTATTCTTCAAGAATACGTCTGAAACAAGCCTGTGCATCTGGTGTTATATAATCAGCTTCGTCCATAAGTATTATCTTATATGGAGTAGCACCGAAACCACGTTCCTTTGCTAGTGATAAAATATCTTCACGAACATGGTCAATACCTCTGTCAGCAGAAGCATTAAATTCATAAAAGTTACCTTTAATCTTATCACCAAATACTTCATTTGCAATAACCTTTGCAAATGTAGTCTTACCTGTTCCTGCTGGACCATATAAAAACAGATGATTAATTTCACCCTGTTTTTCAAGCATATTCTTAACGATAGCAACCTGTTCATCACGTCCAAGAATATCATCAAACTTTCTAGGTCTGTATTTTTCAGTCAATAATTCTGCCATTTTCTTTATTATCCCTTTCTTTAAGTTTAAATTCACATATCAGATAGCACTTTGAAAAATCTATAGTTTCACCGACTTTTGGTGCAAACCTCTTTGGAATAAACCAATACTTACCATTAAACGGCTCACGTGGTTGTAACAATACAACTTCTCTAGGATTCAGATTATTCTTTGTAAGACATTCCAATATTGCTACATCTAACTGATGATTCAAATCATCAACAAATTCTTTTGTAAAACTATCAAAAATGTTTTCCTGTTCCATATCAGCAATCACTTTCGTCATAATATCTATACGTTCTGAAATACTTTTCTATAGCAACTGTATATTCTGCACCACAATGATGACATTTATATACAGCATTTCTGAATGGTTTTCTTTCAGAACCTTTTCTATCGACCTTACCACAGTCAGGACATATCAGATTTGTATCAGAAAGTGTATCATATTCTTCAAATACAACCGTACCTGTCTTTTCATCAACTTTCATCACTTGGAATCACCTTCGTCTTTCTTCTTTGGAAAACGCCATTTAATAAATCTAAGATAGCGTTCAGGCTTGATGTTATATGAAGCATAACAATACAGCATATCAGGATTTACACGATATAAATTCTGGTCTAACCAAGAAATAGCAACAAGATTCGATTTGTTCTTACAGTCTGGACTTGCAGAAATCATAGCCTTAACGACCATAAACATAGGAACCTTGTTTGTTTTCAAAAAACCATAAACATAATCCCTGTCAGTCAAAGTAAGAATCATTTTGGCTACATCGAAAGGATTTGCTTCTTCACAATAACCATCTGAATACTCGATAGTCATTTTCTTGGTTTTACGAACGCCATTCATTGTCTTCTTTGTTTCACAAACAACAATAACATTAGCCGTAGCGTTTTTGGCAATAAATTCAAAATCAGATTTTGTAAGCCCTAAAAATTCAGCATACAAAACGATGTTTTTACCTGAAGAAATCTTTGTTTTACGAACACAATCTGGATTCCAAGTAGATACAATTATGTCATTATCAGAATTGACCTTATAGTCACCGACAATAACACGAACTCCCATATAATGCCTCCTTTAAATGAATTTCTTATACCATATCACAAAATGCAACAAAATGCAACAATTTTCTTATTCAAGTTCTGGTATTTGTTCTCTTAAATATTTACACAGCCTATTCGTGCCTATTCTTTTCATAGAAATAGTCTTGCACATTTTACGTAAATTCTCTGGTGAAAGCAATTCCAATAATTGTTTTCTATACTTATCATTTTTGATATATACATATATTTCAGAAGCATACTGACCGACATATTCTGGGGTCTTTCCAAGACAGCCATTACCCCAAGAAGCAAACGCAATATCCCAATTCGGTGCAATATGTTTATTCTTTCCTGTGTGATAATCACCCAGAACACGTCTATGTTCAATCAGTTCTACATCTTTGCTAAGATGAAAATATGGTTTCGGATTGAGCTTACCGTTCTTAGGTCTACACCATATGTTGAAACAACAATGTAACTCTCTGTCAGAATATTTAACAACACCAATATCAATACTGAATATCAAATCAAACTGATGTAACTGTATCGGATTATTCAACTGAGAAATTGGCTGTATAAATGCTATAAAATCTGAAATCTCACAACACTTGAGATAAAACTTATATGACATCCAGTTCTTAGTTCCAAATGGCGGATTACCTATACACAAACGACCTTTCTTGTATAACAAATTCAAATTAAGAAAATCAGCCTGTGTTATATCATCTGCTTCTGGTGCAATATCATACGCTCTACAGTTTGGTATATTATGACTAAAAGCACCATTACCAGCACTAGGTTCGATTACTTCCGTTATATTCTCTTTCTTCAAAACTCTGTACGTTATAAATATAAGCTTCTTTGCCAAAGATTCTGGAGTATAATATTTATCGTTTGTTAATTTCATCTAGTAACCATTGTCTACCTTTCATAAAAAATTCACGATTCTTTTCTATTCCGATAAAATTCCGATGAGTATGTACACAAGCAACACCTGTTGAACAAGAACCAAAACAATTATCCAGCACAATATCATTCTCATTTGTATAAGTCTTAATTAAATATTCCAATAACTTAACAGGCTTCTGTGTTGGGTGCAAATGTTTTTGGTCTTTTGCAAACTTAATTACATCTCTAGGATAACGGTCACCATTATTAACAGTTATTACCGATTTCATATATTTATATTCATAATTTATAGAAGCACGTCCAGATTTACTTATATATGGTTTACCAGCTTCTTTTTGTGGATTATATATCATCGCTCTTTCACGATTCTTGACACAAGAAGCAGCAGATTTAGCAAATATAAGTATATTCTCATGAGCTTTCAACGGTGCAAAATTACAATTAAGCATACCTGTAGCCAATGTTTTTTCCCATATCCATTCATATTTCAACATCTCAAGATTAGAACAAGCAAGAATACTTGTAAACGGTTGCTGTGAAAACAATGCTATACAACCACGATGTTTTATAATTCGTCTATACTGTTCCCATAATGGTTCCAACGGAATCATAACATCCCATTTATTTCTTGTAGTATTAAATGGTAAATCAGCAAGTATTAAATCTATACTTTCATCTGGAATATACTTCATTATTTCCAGACAGTCACCACATATTAATTTCATATAAGTCTCATTTTCCCATTTTCTTCTACATTCATTCGATTACCAGATTTCATCAATTCGAGTATATCATCAAACTTGTCTTTCACAACTATATCCAAATTTCTTTCACCAAGCTTCAATGATACTATCGAAGAACCACCATACATATTTGATTCTTCTATATATACAATATTATCAGTATTAATAAGAATCTTGTTATTTACGCCATGTTCGTTTTCGCCAACCTGTGTCAGTTTTAAAAATATATTCATATTATTTCTCCATTATCCAAACATTGCCCAAAATCCGATTACAAACGAGTTTAAAAATAAAATTATAATCATAACAGCAATGACTTTTAAAGTAAATTTCGGGTCGTTTGCACGTTGTATATCTGTTTCATCTAGGAATGGACATTTTTCATCTACATAATTATTCAAATCATACGATGGTAATTCACGATTTGTTTTTTTACAAATGACAAACTCTCGATTATCACCAACTCTTTGCATGAAATCACAAGAAGCACAATTAATCGAACCGTTCATTGTTTGGAAAAATTTATCATTTATCTGTTTATCAATTTCGTTCATTTCGCAACCTTTCTTAATCATTTACAAAATTCTTGAACATCTTTATTGTAATCAGCAAAATCTGAATTTGCTTTAAATATCATTTTAACATGAGTATAATCTTTTAACGTAATACCAAAATCACGCTGAACAACATGCTGTAAATACGGCAGAATATAATGGTCGTAATATATAAGACTATAGCCGTCTATATGTCTGCTTATCTGTTCTATGGATAACGGCAGATAGTTTTCATTCACTTCTCTTTTCCAGTTATCTTTATATCTGTATTTCATAAGAAAATGAATAAGATTGTAATTATCAGTTATACTTCCGCTGACTCTCTCGAACTCATCAAGCATAGCCCTGTCATAATGACTCTTGATTTTAAACACATCTTCTTTCAATGATGGTCTGTGTGCAGAATCATCAAGACACATATCACGGATTATAATGTATTTGAAATGATTTTCTGATGTAATAAATTTCCAGAACTGGTCTATATCTTCTTCCTTTGAATAACTGTAGACTTCATGGATTACAGATGACAACAGAATTGCAGTTTTTGTTGGATGGTGATAGTTATTAAGATAATCTCGAAGTTCATTCAGTTGTTTACAAAACTTTATACCAGAACCGTTTCGATTCTGACTTTCTGCAATCTGTATCATATCGCTGTTATTGTCATATCCACAATATGTAATGTCTGGAAATATATTTGCAAGAAATCTTACAAGACTACCATCGGCACAACCATAATCAACGATTGTGTCAATATTTGTATCTATCTTGTCCATAAAAAATATCTTATCTATCAGAGAACAGGACATACTACGGTTATAACCGTTAATATCAGTTATTTCGCAATCATCTTTAGGTTGTTTACAATTTGGTAGTTCTGGTTTAGTGCTTACTATCGGCATCGGATTCTGGTTTACATTTTCCATCTGTATTTTCTTCTTTCTGAACAGGTTTGTTGTTAGATTCTTCATAATGAAAGCCATCTTTGTTAAATTCATCATAAGCACATCTTGGTGTTTCTGTATCAGTCATTTTTATTTTCTTCCTTGTTTTCAGGTTCTTTTGTTTCTATTTTCCAAATATAACTATCTGATGGTCTATCTTTATATGTAATATCAGATTCATATTTAAAATCATACAAACTGAACATTTTGTATAAAAAAATCAGTATTCCTATAAATAAGATTGTTTCTTCAATAGTTCTGCATATTATAGGTATTGAATTAGTATAAACACAATGAAGATATATAGAATTAATACAATCAAAAAGATTCATCGCAAAATTTCCTCTCGCTGTTCTTTTAATTCTTTTGCTCTTTGACTGTTTGAATCCCAGTTTCCAAGCTTTTTATCAAGTATGTGTAAATCATGTCTTATCTTGGTACAATGCTTTCTAAGCAGACTTGCACATGTCTGACAATCAAGTTTATGTAATTCTTCTTTGAGATTCATAGCTTCTAGCCATATCATATCTGCATATTCTTCAATATTCATCTGTAATACCTACACTTTCTAATATATAATTTGGAAATCGTATGAACAGACATATTAAAAACGCAATAAACCTTACCAAAATTGGAACAAAAAATAAAAATAAAAATAAAATTATACCAAAATGTAAAACAATATAATTCTTAATTAAAACACTGATAAATACTAAAAGTAATAGTGAAATAACACCAAATAACATGAGAAAAATTTGATATAATTCTACAAGTTTCACAAAATCGTCAAATATCGTTGCTTTTTGTTTTGATGGAAAACAACCAAATTCATCAACAGCATCCCATCTCTCAAAATATTTATCTATCCTATCTGCAATCAATTTTAATTTATTCATTTTATTCACCTTTCTTCAAACATTTGCAATCTGGATTATGTATAAAATGTTCCGAATTTGTATGCAGAATATATGTATGACCATTATATTCAACCGTTGTGAACAGATTAAAAAGCAGACCAGCTTTGGCTTCATCTGGTCTATATGCACAGACAAATCCCATTATCATTGCAATCACAATAATTAAAAATCCATAAAAATATCTTTTCATATTCGTCTTTCTAAAAAATGAGTGAACCATTTAAGGTTCACTCTACTAGTGAATTATATACCACATAATCCGCTTTGGGGGCAGATTACAACGACATGGCTCGGACTCGAACCGTTAATTACAGACCATCTGTAAAAGCTCACCACCAAAATATATTATCCTAATTTTCTATATTATAAAAAATTTAAATATATCTCATGTCGTGACCAAATTTTAAACATATTTCACCATTTGGTGATATGCCCTTGCCGTTGGCAACCATTGACTCTGACTGGATTTGAACCAGTGACCTGATATAGAATAACGCTTTTACCAGTTAAACTACCCTCACAGCCCTACCTGATTGGGATTGGCTTTGAACCAATATCTTTATTTATTCTACTATATCCACTCTTGACCAACTGAGCTACAGAGTCATGACATGATATACTCAAATCTAGCTGGTTATCCGAATATATCATGAACAACCTAAGATTAAAACTTAACCCAACTACAATGTGTCCGTAACGCTGGACTAGCAACGCAACCGACAGGAATCGAACCTGCATCATCTGTAATCGCTATCAACCGACCAGATTATAAATTGATAGTAGCTTTTCCATTAAGCTACGGTTGCATGGCGGTGTCGTATCATAATATTTGGAGGCTCATTAGACACGACACCTGTATGATTGGAATGAATATGTCAAACACATATTCAAGACGAATGTGCTAGACAGGAATCGAACCTGCATCCTTTTAGCTGTAGCTAACTGTTCCACCGTTTAACTTCTAGCACATCGGGTTTGTTTTAGACCTTGTAAATACATTAAGTAACTCACCCTGCAAGTTTATTTTCATCGTGATGAACTTGCTATGTAAAACCTCACGCCGACCGACTTCCGTATCTCCAACGTAATCATCAGCACCCTGTTATAGCAGAGTTTGTAACGGAATCACACCTAGTATCGTACGCTACTGGAAATTGGTGTGGACACCATTAATCAATGGTATCGTTCGATGGGCAGGGATAGATTTGAACTATCGTAGGCTGTTAGACCAACGGATTTACAGTCCGCTCCGATTAACCACTCCGGCACCTACCCGAAACGGGCGACCCCTAGATTTTACACATTCCCAGATTATGAATTATTACCGCATTTAGTTGACTTACTAGCTGACTTACCCGGACTACCCCCGAACAGAGGTCAGCCGCTCTTGTAACAAGTTAATCCGAGAGCAACGGAATGTGACCAGAGGTCTTAGTCTTGCAAGACATTTGAACCCTTAGTATGTTATAAGTATATCATAATATACTTAAACTGTCAACACTTTTTCTTATTTTTCTTATGTAATTTATTAAAACGTGCGTTCTGAACTTTCCTACGGCATTTTGTACTGCAATAACGCTGGCTTATACTGTTCTGTGTGAATATTTTACCACAACATTCACATTTGACAAATGTAAGAAGTTTCAACATATTGAATTTAACAAGTGTTTCTTCTACACGTTCTTTAAACGTTTCTTCGCTTATATCTCCAGCAATAAGATAATCTGCATTATTTATGCACTCAGCCATAAGTTTAGTGTTAAACGCCATCTGTCTGAATATGTTACGTGTTTCTATACTATATGAATCTTCATCAGATGATTTTATATCTATATCATCTGCAATTTCACTTAACTGTAAATTTCTATAATCCCAAGTTCCACCACTCATAATTAGTCTCCAATTTTATTACGATATCCATCATCACCAATATTTTTCTTAATATCAAATTCATCTAATTTCTGTGGTGTCATATATTTAAAGTTTTTATCAAAATTGTTTGAATTAACAGCAAGTTTAGCAAGAGAATATGCAATCGATTCACAAGCCGTAATCAATTTCTGATTCTGTTTTTCAAGTGTTTCACGATGTTTATCACTCTCTGCTTTATCCGCTTCCTGTGTTTTTAAAATGTTACTTTGTAATTCAAAACCAGCTTTCTGAAGCTTTATCTGTTCTTCAGCAACAGCAGTACGTTTATTATCATTTTTAATATTATTCTTTGTCCATTCTTTCTGCATATCAATAAGTTCAAGATTTGCATTTGCCAAGTCTTGTCTTGTTAAATATTCTGCATAATATTCACCAGCCGCCAGACAATTTCCTTCAAGTTTTGACAAAAGTTCTTTAACAGTGTTAACAAGACAATTGTCTGCATGGTTCAAGTCACAGACAATATTAATTATATTTTCTTTCAAATCATGAATTTCATGCTTTATTGATATATATTCATCACAATTCATAATTAAACGACTCCATTTCTTATATTAGTATATTTTAGTATATCATATAATACTTATTCTTGTAAAGGATTATTTTTGAACAAAATTTCCAATCCTTTTCTATTATCTCGGATATAAATATATATACTGGATTTAGTCTTATACTGGACAAATCTTATTAATTCATCATATGTCTTTATATTATTTTCTTTAATGATTTCATATGTTCTAACAAACCTGTCAAGAATATAAGGGTCAATATTGAGTTTATTATTGACAGTTTTTGTTACTCCCATCTGTTTCGCTTTATTACCACGTTTTCCAAATGCTATAATCGTTCTACCGTATTTATCTCGAACAGAATTAGGATTTTTCTGATTCTGCTTCTGTTCTTCCACCATAGATTTTTCATGATTTTCAAAAATACGTTCACGATATTTTATAAAACATTTAACAGCATTACAGTCATAGCACATACAATAATCATCACGTTCATCACCATCATATAGTTCTGGATTATCCATACGTTTAATCGCACTATTGTGTCGCATCATACAAATTGTTGCATCAAATTTACAGCCATATGGACAAGTCATTATTCATCTGCTCCTTTATCAAGTATATTCATGGCATCGGGAGAAGCTTCATAGCCCCACTCGTTTATTAGATTCATTGCTTTATCCAGAGTTATTGTTCGGTCATCATCAAACTCTGGTTCATCATTATCTGATATATCCAGATTATCTACCATCTGTTGTGTAGCCAAACAATATATAGTGTTTTGTGCTTCTTGATTTCCACTGTCATATTTTTTTAGTTCATCTTCTGTTACAATCAATTGGACAGGAACATTCACTCTTATATAACCTTCCAACGCTTTTAAATGTTTCATTTATTATCCTTTCTACCGAAAACTGACACCACAACCACATAACCATATCGGTACCAGACCAATATCCGTATGTAGTGCTATACATAGTTTTAAAAGTTCATCCATTGTCATTTTATCGTCCTGATGTTTTGTTCCAAACAGATACAATAATCTATCCACGTCAATTTCAGTATAACCAGATAATTCCAGCAGTGACCATTTGTGTGTCCTGCGTTCTTCGTCCAGTTTATCCAGAATCTTGTCATACATGCTTTCGACAGTAGGTTTTGGCTTACCTTCTTTTTCACAGAATTTAATCATTTCTTGTCTTAGCTTTAATTTATCTTCATCAGTCATTTAAAATCCTTTCTATCCATCGTATAGCGTCACCATAAGCGTTAAGCTCATTATCATACATGTTTGTCTTATATATTAAATATTTATCATGACTTTCATCTTCAACAAATTGTTTTCCAGTAGGTGTTTCATCACTAGCCTTATATACACAGATATAATGATTCATATGAGTAAAACCCCAGCGTTCTCTACTATTTACTGGTTTACAAAACGATACGAAATTAAGACCGTTATCCAAGCATAGATTAGTCAGGATTTCATTATAATGTATGAATTGTTCTCGTGTCCTACGTATCTTAGCTCTGATTTTATTCATCTTTAAACTCCCGTATAGCATGACAAATTTTATCTGCAAGTGGAAATATAATATCTTTTTTCTCGTATATATCTAAGTCTAATCCTTCATTTAAAGCATGGTCAAGTATTCTCAATTCTTCAATATTGAACTTTAAAAATACTGTAGGGATTTCAATCTCATACTCATCTGGCAATCCGATTATTTCATTGTCACATATTTCATCACCATTTGAAATATTCATTGATTCAAATATACCATCTTCATACACATAATAATGAAGACTGCTGTAATGTTTTCTACACCATTTCCTGACTTCTTCTGGCATAAACAGAAAGATACGCCCTTCTGTCTTATTATCCTTTAAATATTCAATTATTTCTTGCTCAGTCATTTATATTCCCTCCAGAATCGGATTTTAATAGGGAACAATGGCTTAATACATTTTTCTTGATTGTCTTTAAGTACCTGTGGACTCATAAACCACATATCGGGTTGCTCGTTATATTGCCAACCACCAAATGCTGTAAGATACCAGCTTCGATTTTCATCTTTTTCATAAATCCATAATGGTTTATTCCACTCAGACCAGTGGAATCTCATATCTGTATCAAGTATTCTATAACATCCATTTTCATCTATATCAAATTCAATCCATTCACCAGTTTTCTCTATTTTTTTCAGTTCATAATTATCAGGCAAACAGATAATATCATTATCTCTAATAAAGGGGTTTTCTGATTTTATCCATTCTTTACCGTCAAAAAACCTAAAAATTGATATAGGTGTTATGTAAACCCATGCTCTTACTTCTTCAGGCAAAAAACCAATCGCAATACCTTTATTTTTATTTTCTTTTAAATTGTTTATAATTTCATTTTCTGTCATGATTATTCTCCATTTTCGTATCTAATACAATCAGTTACAACTTCTAATAATGATGATATATCATAAGTTTTAAGAAAATCTCTTATAATATTATATAATTCATTTTTACGCATACCGTGCATATCATCGCCATACATACTCATTTTATTTTACATTTCCACTTATGATTAAAAAACATATTAAGAGAACAGCAATAACAACTTGAATCCAGATTGGGCTTAAAACCCACCACCAAGACCAATCTATGTTATTTGTAAGTTTCAATCCAATAAACAAAACTTGCAACATATTGATGAACATTGCAAATGAGTCTGAGCTATTTGAAGATTTTGAATTAGACATTATATATATTCTCCCATCTTATCATGTTCCATTTCCAAATCAAGAACATCTGGATTCAAATCTGAATATAATGAATCTGGTTGTGGATAAAAAGAAGCTTTAAATGGAACACCTTCTTCATTTGGTTTATTAACTTTCGGTAATTCTGGTTTTGTATTTACATGCGGCATATTATTAGGTTTATATGGCGTAGTATTATCTTTAACTTCTTTCTTAGGAAAAATTGCAAATCGAATCTTACCATCGTTTGGAATTGGTAATACATCTAAACAAACATAATCACATTTGTCTGTTCTATATACTCCACCAATCCTAACCCAATTCTTACGTGTATTTCCATTCTTATCAACATATTCACAAGTTGATATAACACAGTCACCGATATATTTACCCATAAAATTCCTCCTTTTAAGTATATCTTAGTATAGCATATATACTTAAAGTATGTCAATATTATAATATAATAATTTCAATATTTTCTTCTTTTAAAAAGTTATTAGCAACAAGACTTTCTATATAACATTTCTGCAAAGCTGTCATACCGTTATCTGAATGATATACACAAGTCTCATTGTCAAAATTAAGACCAATCTTACAGAAACCGTGTTTAAACAAAGAAGTTTCGGGGTCATCTTGACACTCATCATTTTCAGGGTAGTATTTATAATGATAACCACGACAGAGTTCAATCGCTAACCGATAATGGTCACCAAATTTACAGTTATAGAAATTTCCATATACATCAATCCAACCAAGAATATCATTATTTATCATTTATTCTCCATTTATCAAATCATTTCTACTTTTTTGTACCCACACATTTACATTGAGTGCAGCAATTCTTCTCTGCATTTCTTCTATCTGGGCTTTCTGTGCCTGTGTGCACTGTTTTGCAACTTCTTCATCACTAAGAATCTTCTGTTGCTGTGGTTCATAGAATCTATATCTGTCATAACTAGCGTTAGCATACTTTTTTATACCATCAATAACGACATCCATAATAAACTGCTGTAATGGCTTGCCATCGATTGTAACACTATCAGAATCTATATTTATGTTTTTAACTGTACGTTTAATATCTGTATCAATATCCATTTCAGATTCCCCTTTCAATTTTACGATTCAATGTTTCCATAGCACACTTATCACAGTTATGGTCACAACATTTATACCATTCACAAACATCACTGGAACGACCATAATTATTCATAATAATTTTCAACACTTCATATTCTTTACGATTCAGTATTAAACTAATAGCCATAATATTGTTCTTCCCTCCATTTATTGAAAAATGAGAAATTCTCCCTTGCAAATATCAACGCATCTATTATCCATTGCTTGTCATATTTGTTTATAGCATCTGGATAATCTTTTATATATTCATCTTGTATTGGAACAATTGATTGAATCTGCTGTTCACAATGGAATATATCTTCTACATAACACGGTTCATATTTTTCACTTATATAGGCTGGTTGAACCATGATTTAATTCCCTTTCTGTATCTTCAAAATATTTATTTAATGAAACATACTTATATGTTTCATTTGGTACGAATACATATTTTTTATCAAATTCATCAAGAGGATTCATCAGTTTTGTATAATTTCTATAATGAACTTCCAATAACCTTATTCTTCTTTCTAATATAGCAATCTTCTGTTCTAATTCTTCTATCTTATTCATTTTTATTTTCCTTTCTTATCTTTTTCAAAAAAAAACACTTTAACTTCTGGTCTGTTCTTATTCTTTTCCAATTCACCTTCTAAAAGTTCTGCCTTATTATTTATCTCCAATCATTCGCCATACCTGACTTAGTGTTTCAGCGGCGATTACAC